>Ga0187892_10000004_pt1 | contig 449600 bp, 398 predicted proteins | sample MA1701073metaG_FD_139345 | JGI IMG/M metagenome (GOLD analysis project Ga0187892, IMG submission 139345) | Bio-ooze microbial communities from a basaltic lava cave in the Kipuka Kanohina Cave System on the Island of Hawaii, USA - MA170107-3 metaG ...
GCAGTTCTATCGAAGTCTCGTGCGGTTTCCGCATGGTGATTCTCCTAGCCGCCGGCGATTGGGCCAGCGGAAAACATTGGGAAATCCCGTAAATCGCGCGTGAAGGTGCCGCTCCGGTTTACCGCCAGGAGCCGTAGAGATTCGACCCACCCCCGAGGGCTGGCACCCGGCACCGTGCCGGTTGCTCCGGGTGCGTTGCGACGGTGCAGGTGCGCCCCCCGTAGCCCAAGCGGAGGGGGCGCTCCGTCGCGGTGCGGTCGTCTGCAATCCGCTGCAATGGTTGCAAGAGTCGAACGCTGACGTTTGCCCCCCCCGTAGGGGGGGGAATCCTGCAAACGTCGTCCTGTCTGCTCTGCAAGCGTCTGCAAACGTTGCAAACGTCGCGGTCATGCTGTGCCCCCGAGCCGCAGATACACAACCTCGCGGCCCTCCCGGCGAGACGCCAGACGGCCCCGATTCCGCAGCGCCGCCAGAGCCGCGTCGATCGCCCGGCGCGAGTAGCCGGAGCTCGAGCAGGCCCCGACGATCTCGCCGCGCCGCAGCTCGGGTCCGCGGTCTCCGGGCCGCCCGTGCTCGTCCAGGGCCGCCAGGACGGCGTCCTGCACGGCGTCGCTGGCGCGATCCAGACCGCCCACAACCCGGACGCCGACCGGCCCATCGTCGGGGTCGCCCTCGTCGAGCCCGTCGAGCATCAGCAGGCACGGCGCCGGCAGTCGCGCGTGGCGCGTCTTGGTGGGGATCCAGGCGACCCGCTCGTCGCGCCGCTCGACGCCGACGTGACAGTCCGCAAGCGCGCGCTTGTCCCCGCTGCCGCGCAGCCGTTCCTCGGGCGCGTCCAGCGCGGCGTCGCCCGCCAGCTTCCGCACGTGATCGAGCAGGATCGCGCCGCAGCCCGCGTCCTTCAACGGCACGAGCGCCGAGACGAACAGGCTCGACGTGTCACCGCTCGCGTTTTCGTCGCCGCCGGTCGCGCGCCGGAAGCTATCGACGAGCAGCCACTCGACGCCCTCCGCGCGCACGAGGCGCAGCAGGCGGTCCAGGTGGGTCGGGGAGTCGAGCCGCACGCGCTCGCGCAGCACGAGCAGGCCGCCCAGGTCGGCCGGCCCCAGCCCGAGCCCGGCCGCGAGCCGGTGCAGCCGGCGGTCCAGGTGCTCGCCCCCGTCCTCCAGGTCGACGAAAGCGACCCGATAGGGACGGGTCACGCGCCACGCCCCGAATACGGGCCGGCCGGTCGAGAGCGCGAGGCCCAGCGAGAGCAAGCACCAGGACTTGCCGACGCCGGCCGGCCCGGACAGCAGCCCGACCTCGCGCTCGAGCAGCAGGCCCTCGACGGCCGGATGCAGCGCGGGCATGGGGCGCCCGAGGATGGCGGACGCCAGCTCGAACCGCGTGCGACCGCGGGAGCGTGCCGCCTCGACCAGCTCGCGGAAGGCGTCGGCGCCGTGGGCCGCGACGTAGGACGTGGGGTCCGTGCCGGCGGGTTCGTCCTCCGGCCACTCGACGACCTCGACGTGCGCGCCGGCCTTGCGGGCGGAGGCGCCGACCTTCCCGACCATCGCGCGGCCCGGTTCGTCGTGGTCCCCGATCAGCACGAGCTCGAAGGCCCGGAGCCTCGCGCTCCACTCGTCGCGCCAGCAGCCCGCGCCGGCCGTGCCCGAGACGGCCACGTGGCCCAACGTGCGGCAGAGCAGCACGTCCAGCTCGCCCTCGCAGACGAGCACGAGCGCGCCGGGCTCGAGCGCCCGCAGCGTCTCGGCGCCGTAGAGCTCGGCGGTCGCGCCCTGCGGCGACAGCATCTTGGGCCGCAAGTCCGGCGAGTAGCGCCGGACGTGGAGTACCCCGCCGTCGGCGTCGAACACCGGAACGGTGAATCGCTCGCCGTCGTGCCCGAGCCGCGCCGCGAGGATCACGGCGTCGGGTAACCCCCGGATCTCGCGCAGGTAGCGCAGCCGCTCGGGATCGCGCCAAAGCGCGTCAGACCAGGCGGTAATGTCAGCCTCCGGCGTCGAGCTCGGCCTGGCCGCCGGCCTCGTGGGGAGCACGGCCCTCGGGGCCTTGCCGTTCGTGCCCCGCTCGAGCCCGAGCGCCGTGAGGATCGTCTGGAACTGACAGCGCCCCGCGTGGCAGAACAGCACGATGTCCGCGGCGTCGCCCAGCTCGACGTGCAGCGCCGGGTCGTGCTCGAGCCCGTCGGTCTGGCAGACGGGGCACCGCGCGCGCAGCCCGCGGCCCGATTTTCGCGGCCGACAATCGAGCCGCTCGAGCGCGTCGCGCACGTCGGGGAGCGTCATGCCGCCGGCCTCGGTTCGCGCTGCGACAGCTCGATCAGCAGCGCGCGCCGGCCGTCGACGCCACGCTGCGAACAGCACGGGCAGTCCGCGATGATGCCGCGTCCGTCGTGCGTCCACGACGGCCGGAAGCCCTTGGCGCGCAGCGCGAGGAAGATCCGTCGCAGCGCCACGAGCCCCGGGGCCTCGTCGCGGCTCCTCACGGGCCGACCTCCGCAGTGCCCGCGCCCGGCGACGTCGCCCCGCGCTGGCCGAGGAGCTGCTCGAGCAAGTCGTCGAGCACGGCCTCGACGTCCTGCTCGCGGCCGGGAAGCGCCCAGGCGACGGCGGCTTCGGGGCCGACCCCGCAGAAGCTGCAAATCGACGCGAGCCGGCGGAGCGCGGCGGCCCGCTCCTCGAACGTGAACACGCGCCCGCATTCAATTCCGTCGAACCACAACGCGCGAGAGCCGCGCTTGCGGTGAATCGTGGGGCGCCAGAGCTTCATCGCGTCGGCCTCCGCGGCGCGTGGCGCCTCGCGCCGTTGGCGACCTCGAGCCGCTCGACGTCGGCGCGGCGGTAGCAGAAGCGCCGCGGCGTGGGCTGTAGAAACGGAAGCTCCCCGGCGGCCCGCATTCTCGCCAGCGTCCGGCCAGAACAACGCCACCGCGAGCGCAGCTCGGCGTCGCTCAGCAGGTCATCGTTCCGTCGTGGGACTCCAGCGGGCAGTTCGAGCTCGAGCTCGACGTCGAGCACGGCGCCGCCGAGCGCAGCGGGCAGGCGGAGCCTCGCGGGCACGATCACGCCTGCCCCCGGACGACGGTGCGGGCCGCGATGTACGCCGCGACCGCCGCGGCCGGCACGCGGACGCTGCGCTGGCCGATGATGACGCGCGGCAGCTCGCCGCGGGCCAGCAGCCGGTCGAGCGTGTTCTGCGAAACGGCGAGAGCGCGAGCGGCATCGGAGCGGCTCAGCAGAGGCTCGGGGGGCGCATGGTCGTGCATGCACCCAAGCTACCCCGGAGGTCCCGGCCGCTCTATGCGGAAAAGTGGCCTATGCCCTCTCGCGGTCTGACCGCGCCTGCTGTGCCAGCTCCCACACCCGGCGCTCGGACAGGTGGCAGCCCGCGGCGTCAAGCAGCAGCCGAAGCGCCCGAACTTGCGGCGCCGGGTCGGCGTACCCGTGGGCCGACAGCACGGAAACGACCTCGCGCGCGAACAGGCGCCGATCGCGCGCGGCCGGCCTCCCGTGCTGCAGCCGGGCCTCGGCGTCGTCGCACGCCGCGAGCAGGTGCGCCAACGTCTCGGGGGCGCCGTCGCCGGTCAGCTCGGCGAGGGCAGCGTCGAGGCCCTGGCCCGCGCGGTGCCGATACCAGGCGCCCACCGCGTTCGTCGTCGTCGAGTCCGTCTCGCGGAGCAGCGCCGCGGCCGCCGGGGCCTGTCGGGCATCGTCGGAAGCGGCCCGGAGCGCTCGCCGCAGACGCCGCAGCGCAGTCCGAACGGGTCCAGCCGTAGGACTCTCGCAGGCGTCGGCGGCGCGCAGCCAGCCGACCCAGTCCTCGAGCGCGGCCACGAGTCCGTGGGATGGCTCAGCGCCTAGCGCTTCGCGCAGCGGAGCCACGTCGAGGTCGAACGGGCCATAAAGAAACCCGCTCCGGGCGTCCCGCATCGGGGCCTTGTAGCTCAAGCGTCCAATCCTACACGACGTAGCACAGTTTCAGCACAGACCATGACGTAGCACAGTTTCAGCACAGACCATAGGGCCTTAAGCCCAAAGGTCGGTTGTGCTGAAACTGTGCTATCCGGTGTGTCCGCGAGCGCCGCTCCTGTCACGTTGCACGTAACGAAGCTGGCCGAGTTTCGCGCGTCAGGTGGACGTAGACGGCGCTCGCGGACACCCGAGGGGCGCTCATAACCCAAAGGTCGCAGGTTCAAATCCTGCCCCCGCTACCAACAACAGCTTGGACGCACGGTGAGTTGCGACGGGGGCATGGCCCCGTGAAGACGGTGGTCGCGCTCGGTTGCGCCGGTTCATCTGGTGCTTTCGGGGCGCAGGCGACCGACGGTTCCGCTAGTCCGACACGGACCTCCTGAAACTCCAGTCGTTGGCCGACTGGATCGCGTAGGCGCGCCCCTTCACCACCGGCCTTTTTCGAGGTATGCTCCCGCCAGCGGCGTGGTAGCAAACGGCCCCAACGAGTCAGGGGCCAGGGCCAGAAACGGCGTCCAAGTAGACCATCCGCCGCGAAGGAGGAACATGTTGCATCGACTTGGAATGGTCGTGCTCGTGATCTTGCTGGCCTCTTGCGCCAGGCTGCCCGAGGCGTCGACCTCGACGGCCAACGCGGTGCCGAAGGAGGCCCTGCCCCGGCCGGCCGAGGTGCCGGCGCAATGGGGCGCGCTGGTGGCCGTGACCCCCGGCCCCGGCGTGGGGCAGGTCTACATGTGGTTCGAGGACGCCGCAGGGGTCGTGCGTGGCGTGCCCTACTGGCACAAGACCAACATGCTGCAACCGGCTTCCGTCATCCGTCGGAACTAGGAGGCGACCATGGAACAGCTGATGAGCTGGATGAACCGAGTGTTCTTCCTGGTGGCCCTCGCCCTGAGCGGGCTCGCGGTGCTGGAGCGGATCGTCAACATTCAGGGCTACACGCTCCTGCGTGGGGCCTACACGGGCGGGCGCCTCGTGGAGTTCGCGGGGGTGCTGCTGCTCTACGTCATCGCGCTCGAGCTGCGCCAGATCAAGCGCTCGCTGGCCGCGAAGGGCGGGACGTAGCGACGGGGCCGGCGACCCCGCTGGGGCCGCCGGCAGCCGGGCGACCGGCACGGAGCCTTGGTCTCGAGCGGATCCGGGTCCAGCGGTGCCGTGTGTCCGCGGGGCGGGAGACCCCGGGGCGCGCCCGTGCCCCCTGCGGCAGCCGCGGTTCCACCGCGGCAACCGTGGAGGAAGGACGCCGATCGTCAGGCTGCATCGGGGCTCACCAGTCGTCCCCGGGTCCCGAGGCGCGCCAGCGCGGTTCCGACGATCATGCCCACGACGTAGCCATAGGGCAGGCCGGCCGCGAGCAGTCCGACCAGCACCGTGATCGGGAATTCGTTCCGGACATGGGCCGTATCACGGATGAGCCAGATCAGCGCCAGCGCTTCGAACAGGAGCAGCACACCCAGGATCGGCAGGGGAAAGGCTTTGGCGACGTGGTCGAAGGCTGCCCCGCAGAACAACCCGAGGGAGAGGAAGATCAGACCGTAGACGATCACCGACCCGCCCGTCCGTCCTCCGAAGGCGAAGTGACCGGCCATGCCGCCCGACCCATGACAGGTCGGCACCCCGCCGAACCAAGGGTTGACAAGGTTCATCAGGGCATAGGTCAGACCGATCTTGCGAATCGTGAGCGGGCGCTCCGGGAACAGATCCTGGGTCAGCTGACGGGTGGCAAGCACCGAGTTGCCGAGAGAGAGCGGGATCTGCGGCAGCGAGAGCAGCAGGAAGCCCGCAAGGATGTCGGCCGGCTGCGCCACATGCAGGGCGGGCAGGCGTATCGCCAGGCCGCGGGCGAGCTCTGCGCCATCGAGATTGAAGACGATCGCGTAGGCCAGGCCCAGCAGCACCACGGGTAGCGCCGGCGGGAAGCGTCGGTTTCCCAGGAGCAACACGATGATCCCGAACGCGCCCAAGGCGAGCGCGTATCCGGGCGCACCGTCCGCCTGGACGTACTGGCCGAGCGCCACGCGGGCCAGTTGCAGCCCGAGTCCCAGCTGGACGCCACGAACGACGCTCTTAGGCACGATCCGGGCCAGCCAGTCGAGCAGGCCGGTGACCGACAGGAGCAGCATGACTCCCCCGATCGCAAGGCCCGCCCCGTAAAGGGTGGCGGCCGAGGCCTGTTGCGCGATCACGATGGCGGCCATGGCCTTGAGCGGCTGGACCGGCATGGGCAGCCGGTAGGCCAGGCCGGTCAGGATCTGCATCGCGCCGAACATGACGAGGACGCTCGTCCCATCGAGTTGCGCGGCGAGCGCCATGCCGACGAGGAGCGGGACATCGGTCCCCAGGTCCCCGAACGCGCCCGCGAGCTCGTTGCGATCGAAGCGGATCTTGCCCCGTCGTACCCCGCCGCCACGGTCGCCGGACGGGCAGCGCTCGGAGAATGGCAATGCGGGCCCTCCTGCCGTGGTGTGATAGCCTCTCGCCCACTGAACGATGGCCGCTGCGGTCCGCAGAGGTTGCCCATGGCGAGGCCGAGAAAGCTCGGGAAGCATAACACGCTGGCGCAGGCCGGAGGGCGCGGAGTTCGTTGAGCACCGGGCGCCAACCGGAGCGGCGTCTTACCCCTTGGCCGGCGACGGCTCTGCTGCTGCTCGTCGCGCTCGTGCCCAACATGAACGGGGTCGCGGCGTTCTTCGTCGGCGACGACTTCGACTTCCTGGTGCTCGTGCAGCGCATGGACGGCCCTGGGGATGCGTGGGGCACGAGCTTCTGGGGCGAGTGGGAGCCGCTCTGGTACCTCGGCTTCTACTTCGACTTCGCCCTGTGGGGACTCTCGCCACAGGGATACCACGCCTCCAGCCTGTTCTGGTTCGCGCTCGCCGTCCTGCTGTTGTTCCGGCTGGTGCGCGACCTGTGGCCCGCCGCGCGGGTTGCGCCGTGGGCCGCGGCCCTGCTGTTTGCGAGCCATCCTTTGCACGACGAAGCCGTGACCTACCTCGCGGCCCGCGGCCATCCGATGTCGCTCGCGCTGGCCCTGCTCGCGTTGTGGGCCTGGGCCTGCACGCGCAGGTCGGGCGGCTCGCCCGCGCTGCGTGGGTGCTTTAGGGCCATCGCCTTCCTCGCGGCGCTCTTGGCGGCGCTGGCCAAGGAAACGGCCCTCGTGCTGCCGGCCTGGGTCGTCGCGCTCGAGCTGTGTGTGTTCGGAGGTCTGCGGGTCAGCTGGGCCACGCTGCGGCCGGCCCTTCGAGGCGGCGCGCTGTTCCTCGGCGCGGGTGCGGTCTATTTCGCACTGCGCGGCGCGACCGTCGGGTTCGATTCCGACAAGCTGAGCGGACCCGCAGGGGGCCCCTGGGAAATGGCCACCTCCTTTCTCGCCGACCTTCCCGAGTACGCGCTGCTCGGCGGGCTGCCCTTTCCCTGCGCGTTCCTCGGGCGGGGAGCGCTGGAACCATGGCGTCCGTTGGGCTGGCTGATGGTGGCCGCGGTGGCCCTGCCGGCGGTCGGGGCTGCGGTCGTGCAGCTGCGCCGCGACCGGCGGGTCTCACGGCCCCTGGGCCTCTACCTCCTGGCGCTCGTCGTCGTCGCGGTCAGCCTGGCGCCGGTGTTCTGGGCCGACCTCGGCCTGCGTCGCCGGTACCTCTACACCTCCTCGGCCGGGGCGGCGCTCGCGGCGGCGGTCGTGCTGGAATGGATCGCGGCCCGACGGGCCCGGTTGGCCTGGACGCTGCTCGTCACGGTCGTGGCCGCGGGGGCGGCGGGGCTCAGCTGGCGCAACGACCTGTACGTGAGGGCCGGGCGGATCACCCGCGGATTCGTCGAGACCGTCCGCGGCGCGCCTCTCGATCGTCCTGCCCCGCGGCGGAACGAGCACGAGGAACGCCGGATTGGCCTCGTGACCCTGCCGCGGTACCTTGGCGGGGACGATCTGTCGGGGGCCTACGTGCTGCATCGCACGGACGCGCGGAGCGCCGTGCGCCTGGCGGGCATCGAGCCGGACGAGTTCGGCGCCGCGCTACACTGTCACTTTGCCGACGATTATCGGGCGCGGGCCAGCTTCGAGAGCCGGGAAGCGCTGAACCTGACGGTGACCTTTGCCACGGAGCGCGCCTACCGCGGCGCGCTCGAGCGAAACCTGGCGGAGGATCGCGAAGGTCGCCTGCTGTCGGCCGTGCGCGCGCGAGCGGATGATGCGTCGCGCACGATCGAGTACAAGGTCCTGCTCACGCCCGGCCTGGCCAGCGACTCTCGCAGCGACCTCTACCTCTACAGCGACGGCCGATTCTCGCGCCTGACGCCCGGGGGTTGAGGGCGCACGGTTCTCGGGCTCGGCGCCCGCGGCTCAACGTCGGCCGCACTCCAGCGTTTCGAGCGGCTCGAGACCGGGGCCCAGACTCGCGACGCCGCACGGATTGCCGGCACGGATCAAGTAATAGTACCCGTCACCGGGCAAGGGAGGGGGGCGATCGTCGGCGTACGACGCCTCGTCCAACCCCTGCGCGAGGCAGAGTGTGACCCCGACGCCCGAGGCGTGCAGCGCGGCCAGGCCGCCGCCGAGTACGTCGTAACGCAGCGCGGCCCCCGTCACGGGGGCTTGATCGTCCCAGGTGAGCAGCGTCCCCGCGGCATCGCCGACGGCCAGCCCCGTGACCGTCTCCGGCGCCGCGAGAGTGTCGGCATCGCCCGGGGCGCAGTCGTCGCCGTTCAACACCGAGTCTTCGTCACGGTCGCCCCCTAGTCGGACGCCGGATCCAAGCGGAGTGCAGGTGAACGTGATTGCCCCGCCTGCGCCCTCGCGCAGCGCTTGGGTCGTGAGTGCGGGCTCGGCCGCCAGGTCCGTGGTCCAGGCGTTCGGCCCCGAGAGGTGATGGCTCCGCACGCGCCCGTCGCCAGGGGCCGCGGCCACCAGTTCACAGTGCCGGCCGGCATTCGAGAGGTTGCCCAGTCCGATCAGCGTGGCCAGCAGGCTCTCCTGCGCCAGCGAGCCCGTGGGCGGCGTGCCCGGAGGCAGCGTCACCTGCCGGCCGACCGCCGGCTTCACGCCGGTCGGGAAATGGAACATGAAGCTTGCGAGGTCGCGCACTTCACGGGCCTGGTTGGCGGCCGAGAGCGTGAACACCTGTGCCGACAGGAAGCGGAGCAGGTCCGGGATGCTGCCGTCATGAATCATACCGAAGCCGGTCTTGGTCGGCGGCATGCCCGGGTCGCCGGGATCGGCCAGGACGGGGCCGAACTTGTCGTACATGTTGCGCAGGTGCGGGATCTCGAGGTCGCTGTGGGGCGAGCCGTCGGCGGCGCCGAAGAACAGCGCCGTCGCCGCCACGGAGGTCGGCTCGGTGGGGAGGACACCGCCGAGCTGGCCGCCCGCCGCGCCGAACGGATGGGCGTGGCAGCCACGGCAGGGCTGCCCCGCATCGGACGCGTGGTTGTCGAAGAGCAGCGCGCCCTCGGTGGGGTTGCCGGGTAGCAGCAGGCCCAGGGGGTGCACCTCGCAGGTCGGGTCGGTCGCGCGCGGGCCGCAGGGTGTCGTGTCATTGACCTTGCGATACGGATTCGGCGGGTAGCGTATCCCCAGCGCGAACTGGCGGAACAGCTCCATGTCCTCTGCGCTCAGCCCGGCGGGTTTTCCGTTGATGGGACCCACGTCGGCCCGCCCCATCAGGCCGACGAAGGCCGCGTTGAAATCGTTGAGCGTGGCGCGGTCGCCACGCCAATGCAGCGGCTCCAACATGCCGCGCAGGGTCTGCGTGGCCATCGGCCCTTTCTGCGGATCGAAGCCGAGTTGGTCCGCGCACACCGAGGGTGGGCACTCCACCGGTTGACCGCCCAGTGGCACCACGAAACGCACGTTGTCGAAAGGCGTGGTGTAGGGCGCGAAGTCGGCTGCCGGGTTGCCCAGATCCCACCCCAGACCGTCGAGGTCGCCGGACAGGTGGCAGCTCGCGCAAGCGGCGTCGCCATGTCCCGAGGTGTCGATCCCGTCGTAAAGGAAGCGTCGCCCCAGGCGCGTCGCGTCGGAGCTGGGATCGTGCAGCGGGATCTCCTCGACCCGCGTGAGGCCGGCGGTCTCGACGATGGAGATCGAATGCGAGATGCGGTTGAGTACGTACAGGCGCTCGTCCTCGGGCCGGGTGGCGGGACGCAGGGCCACGCCCGTGGGGCCCTCGCCGACCTCGACCGCGTCGGGAGCGGCCCGGTCCGGACCGAAGATGCAGTTCCCCGCCAGGCAGCCGCCGTCGACGCGGAACAGCTTGCGGGAGCCGATGGCGGTCAGGTAACCCACGTCCTCGTTCTTCCACACCAGCATCCCGGGCTGGGACAGGCTGGCCATGCGTTCGGCGAGATTCAGCGCCGGGTCGCTGTCGCGATCGATGTGCGAGTTGAGGTCCACGAGCGTGACCGAGTTTCCCGCCTGGGGGTCCACCACCGCCAGCCGGTTGTCGACGACGTGCCCTTCCACGCCCAGCGGGTGTTCGAAGCGCACCGTATTGCGGGCCTCGGTGTGCGGAACGTAGACCTTGCCGTTGCCCGGGTTGACCGAGACTTCGAAGAGCGAGGTGCCGAGTTGCTTGACTTCGGAGACGGAGAGCGTCGCCACGTCGATCACGAACAGGTCGCTGTCGGCCAGCGTGTAGGGCAGGCAATGGCTCCAGTCCTGGCCGATCTCGTCACGCCACTGGCCTAGGCCTGGGTCCCAGCCGACAATCAGTCCGACTTTGGGAATCCCGTCGGGCGGTTCCAGGAGCGCGGGATTGCGCACGATCCCCGGCGGCAGCGGTGGGTAGGGTGGGGGCGGGGCGGCGCAGTCGATGTCGCGCAGGCCTAGCGCGGCGAGTCGCGCGGGGTCGAGGCCCAGCCCCGCCGCGCCCGGGAAGGTATGGTGGACGCCCAGGGCCGTGGTCCGGTTGCCCGATCTCAGAACAACCGCGTAGACCTTGGAACCGTCCGGCGACGCCGCGAGCGCGCGGACATCTCGCCCGAACAGCGGCACGACCAACGGGGGCGCGTCCAGGTTGAGCACGCTGAAGACCTTGACCACGTCCTCCTGCGACACCGCGACGAAAGCGCGGGAGCCGACGAATAGGAGATCCGTGGGCTCGTCGCCGACCTGCAGAGTCTTGACCGTCGCCCCCAGCGCGAGGTCGACGATGCTGATCGAATCCGACAGGTTGTTGACGACCCACGCTTCGCTGCCCGTGCGCACGCGGACGGTGACGGGCTCGAGGCCCACCGGGATCGCGGCCTGGGGCATCAGGTCGCCGTCCGGGGTTACGGCGAAGACCTCGAGCAGCGCGTCCGGCGTATTGACGGCGAGGAGGCGATCGCCCGTCGGCGTCAGCGCGATCGGGTGGACGTGGGAAGATTCGAAGTTCGTGTAGCTCGCCGCCACGGGCAGCGCGGGCAGCAGCCAGAGGGCCGCCACCCAGGAACGTCGACTGGGCGTGTCGCGCATGGCCAGCATCGGCGGGTCCCTCCCCGGGGCATCAAATATACCGCGAGTGGGCCGCCCAGCCGCGAACTTGCGGCCAGAGCCCACGGGGCCCTTTGCGGAGCAGGTGCAGCAGACGAACCTTCCCGGCGAAACCGGCGCCGGGCCCGTGCGTTCCAATGGGTACGGAGAGGAGTCGTGACTCCTCGAACGCCTCCGGCGCCGGAGTTCCAAGCCCCTCCTCGGGCGCCGGGGGCGTTTCGTTCAGCACTTCCCCGGAGAGTTCCCGCCGCCTGTCGCGGCGGCCGGCTACGGGCTGTGCCACACCGCGCGCTCTTCAGCCGAGAGCGCGCGCTCCGTTTTCAAGACGGTGTACTTGTTGTGACAGCCGGGCCCGCCACACAGCCGGGTCACGAGAACCGTGCGCGGATTGACACCCATGGCCTTGACCGTCACGGCCGTGACCACCCGGCCGGGCGAGGAGCAGTCGGGGCACCCCTCGGAAACGCCGGGGCTTCTGGATGGACGCACGGACCGTCTCGCATCGCGGCCGCGGCAAGGCGCCGCGCTGCCGAGGATAGATCTCCCGTCGGCAGCGGTCAAGCTCGCGCGCCGGCCTCCACTGAGCGTGCGCCCCTTCAGGGAAGAACCGGGCGCACGCTCGGAGGGCCTCGCGGGGACGAGGTTTCAAGCTGAGCCATCACCCGCCGGCCTCCAGAATTCGGTCGTATACTGGGAGTGGCTTCGGAAGAAGAGCGATAGATGGCCCATCGTAACGAACCCTGCCCGTGTGGCAGCGGCAAGAAGTACAAGGCCTGTTGCGCGCGCCGGCGGACGCGGTCCCAGTGGCTGGCTCTCGGTTCGGTGACCTTGTTCGCGCTGGTGGCGGCGTGGGTCGTAGCCGGCGTATTGAAGCGGGCCGCCGAAACGGACCTCGCGGCGCCGAACGGCAAGGTCTGGTCCGAGGAGCACCAGCACTGGCACGACGTCGCCCCGGCGATCGCCGAGGAGGGTCCGGTGGGTCCGGCCCCTCCGGGCAAGGTCTGGTCCGCGGAGCACGGCCACTGGCACGACGTCCCGAGTCCCGGGCTCCCACGACCCGCGGGTCCGGCCCCCCCGGGCAAGGTCTGGTCCGAGGAGCACGGCCACTGGCACGATGCCGCGGGACCCGCCGCTCCAGCCGAAGCGGTCGAGGAGTTTCCGCTCGACGATCCCGCGGCGCTGGATTCTCTCACGTCGGAGGCGGACGTGAGCGACTCGGACGCTCCGTAGCGTTCGAGCGAGGGGCGGGCGTGGGCCAGCGCGAGGAGGACGGAGTCCGCAGTCAGTCTGCTCCCTGGGCCAACCTGCTGGCCGACGTTCAACGAGCGGGGACCGCGCGAGGCCGGGCGCGTCTCGGCTGTTTCGCGATCGAGGGAACCCGCGTGCACGAGCGCGCTCTGCGTGCGGGAGCTCGGGTAGAGGGAGCCCTGATGTCGGAGAGCTTCGCCGCGGACCGCCGTGCGCGCGTGCGAGCGCTCTTGGGCGAACTCGGGCGCGCAGGCTGCCGGCTGGAGACGGCCCCCGACGGGGTCCTGGCGCGGTTGACCGCGGGCCGCGACACGGGCGCGATCGTGGCCCTCGTGCGCCGGCCCGTGCCTCGTTCCCTGCTCGAAGTACTGCAGGAGCAAGGGAGCGATCGGCCGCTCGTCCTCGTCGGCGTCAACGTCGAGGACCCCGGCAACGCAGGGGCCCTCGTGCGCACCGCGCTCGCGGCGGGGGCCGCGGCCTACGTCCGCGTGGGGCCCGGCGACCCGCTACACCCGCGGGCCGTTCGAACCTCGATGGGCAGCGTCGTCAAGCTTCCGCTCGTGGAACACCAAGCATGGGCGCCCGCGCTGGAGGCGCTGCGACGGGCCGGGATGACCCTGGTCGGAGCGGTGGCGAGTGGGGGGCTGCCCCTGCCCGTCGCTCGGCTCGGACAGGGCGGCGTCGCCGTGCTGGTCGGGAGCGAAGCTTCCGGCCTCCCGGCGGACGTCCGTGGGGCGGCCGACGAGCTCGTCACGGTGCCCATGGCCAGCGGCGTGGACTCGTTCTCGGTCAACGCCGCCGCCGCGATCATTCTCTACGAGGTGCGCCGCCGGCGCTGGTGCGCGGATTCCGCGGCTGGCTGACGGTTCGGGGACCGCGGGCTCGGCGGCCCGAGGTTCGCCGCCTGTTCCGGCCTGGCGGGTCAAGATCGGTCCCGGCGAGAACTTGGCTGCCCGGAGCCACGTCGTGAAGGTCGATCCGAGCCTGTTTTTTTAGGCTTCGCCGTGATTTTGCGATTGAAACGCCCTGGGAAACCGGGTAGACTACGCGCCGTGCCCGCCGCGTACGCGGCGGGAAACCCACAAGGAGGAAACGGAACCCATGGCCAAGGCAGGGAACGACAAGAAGAAATCGATGAGCAAGACCGAACTCGTCGGCCGGATCGCGGACGCGACCGAGTTGACGAAGCGCGACGTCAGTGCCGTGCTGCACTGTCTGTCGGATCAGATCGAGAAGAGTCTCGGCAAACGGGGCCCGGGCGTGTTCACGCTTCCAGGGCTGGTCAAGATCGAGAAGAAGAAGGTGCCCGCGCGCAAGGCTCGCCGGGGCGTGCCGAATCCGTTCAAGCCAGGCGAGCTGATGGATGTCGCCGCGAAGCCGGCGACCACGAAGGTCAAGATTCGCCCGCTCAAGAGCTTGAAGGACATGGTCATCTGACGGACCCGACGGTGCTCGATCCGTGCCCGCGGGGACGCGGATCGAGCTACCCTGCCCGGCGGCTCGCCGTTCCACCCGGTCAGGTCGATCAGCCCGATCAGCCAATGAGCCCGAGCTTCCACACCCCGTCTTCCAGCTCGAGCGTCACCTTGCGCGCGGCCGTGCTTCCGTCGGCATAGACGAGCTCGAACGTCACGCTGGCCTGCTGTCCCTCGGTCGTCTCGCTCAGAATCTCGACGCTGTCGATCTGGCCACCCATGGTCTCGGTTCTCGCCCAGTCGGCGAACCAGGAGTCCGCGCCCGGCGCCGGAGCGGCCAGCCCCTGCCGCACCATGGCGTTGTAGTGCGCCAGGGCGGCCTCGTGCTCCCCGGCATTCAATTGCCGGTAGAACTCGCGGACGATCCCGCCCGGTCCGGACTCGTCGCGGCCGGCAGAGCAGCCGAGGAGCGCCAGCCCCACCACGAACGGAACGACAGGTCGGATCATCGACTTCTTCATTGCAGTCTCCCTCGACAGGGTGCGAGGTAGCTCATCCGACAACCTCGAGCAACCCACGCTCGCCCATCCACTTCTGGTTCAACTTGGAGAGATAACGCTCGCCCGAGTCCGGGAACAGGGTCACGACCATGGCGTCCTCCGGGACGGCGGACGCGACGCGACGAGCTCCCGCCGCGGCCGCTCCCGACGACGAGCCGCCGAAGATCGCCTCCTTGCGCGCCAGCTCCATCGTCGCCCGATAGGCCGTCCGGTCGTCGATCGTGACGATCTCGTCGATGCTGTCCCACCAGACCGTTTGAGGCAGGAAGTCTTCGCCGATGCCGTCAACGAGGTAGGGCTTGATCTGATCGGCCGGAGGAAGCTCCCCGTGCTTCTTGTAATGAGCGTAGACACTGCCCACGGTGTCGACGGCGACGACGTGCACGGCGGGCTTCCGTTCCTTGAGGTACCTCGCCACGCCGCTGATCGTCCCGCCCGTCCCGATTCCGCAGACCCAGTGGGTGATCCGGCCATCGGTCTGGCGCCAGATCTCGGGTCCGGTGGAGCGGTAGTGCGCCTCGGGATTGGCCTGATTGTAGTATTGGTAGGGGAGAAAGGCCCCCTGCTCGTCGCGGATGCGCTCCGCGACCTTGTAATAAGAGCGAGGATCGTCCGCGGGCACGTTGGTGGGACAGACGTGGACTTCCGCACCGTAGGCTTCGAGCAGAGCGATCTTCTCCTGCGGCACCTTGTCCGGTGCGGTGCAGATCAGCTTGTAGCCGCGAAGCGCTGCGACCATCGCCAGCCCGACGCCGGTGTTGCCCGAGGTCGGCTCGACGATCGTCCCTCCCGGCGCGAGCCGACCGGAGCGTTCGCCGGACTCGATGAGGGCGGCGGCGATGCGGTCCTTGACACTCGATCCCGGATTGAACCACTCGACCTTGGCCGCCAGGCAGGCCCCCTGGGGAAAGAAGCGTCGCAGCGCCACGAGCGGCGTCTGTCCCACACCCTCCATGACGTTGTCGAGCAGCTCCATCTGCGGGTCCCTCCTTCCCCGATGGGAGGCGGGATTATACTCGCCGAACAGCATGGGCACCCCTGAGATCCAGCTCTTGGGCAGCGGCACGGCCTTTCACCAGGATGGGCGCGGCTCGCAGTGCCTCGTCGTCAGACCGACCGGCGAGCCCCCGTTCCTCGTGGATCTCGGTCCGACGGCGCTCGCGGCCGCCGCGCGTTTCGGAGTCCCGACTGGGGAGCTGGAGCGGCTGTTCGTGACCCACCTGCACGGCGACCACCTGGCGGGCTGGCCCTTCCTGTTGCTGAACCTGAACTTCATCGACCGGCGAACCCGGCCCTTCCACGTGCACGGTCCGGTCGGGGTGCGGGCCTGCCTCGAAGGCATGATGCGCCTGTGTTATCCCGACGTGCTCGATGGGCCCGGACTGTCCTTCGAGGTGCATTACCACGAGATCGAGGTGCGCGAGGCCGCGGGGCTCGAGGCCGGCGCGATCGGGTTCGACGTGCTGCCGATGTCCCACCACCCGAGTTCGATCGGCTACTGCTTCAACCTGTGCGGCAAGCGCGTCGCGGTGACGGGCGACACGCGCTGGTGTCCCAACCTGGAGCGCCTGGCGCGGGCGAGTGACCTCCTGCTCGTCGAGTGCACGACGGTCGAGCGGCAGGAGCACGCGCACGTCTCGCTCGACGAACTGCGCTCGGCGGTCGACCGTCTGGGCCCCTGCGCGGTCGTGCTGGTGCACTTGACCGACGATGTCGCGGCCGACCTCGCCGCGAATCCCCTGCCCCGCGTGATCGCCGGCCATGACGGGATGATCCTGCCCCTGTGACAGGGCCGGCTGCTCAGCGCGGCTGCAACGCCCCGAGGAACGCCGCGCGGTCCGTGAACTTGACGCGCGGGCGGTTCGTCGCGCGCCCGCGCGCGACCTCCGCGGCGTCGAGGGCCCGCCAATCATCGTAGCGGATCGGCCGAACGCCCCGCCGCTCGAGAAACTGCTCGACGCAGGCGGGTTCGGCGCGCGGACCGTCGATGGCCCCGGCGGCCAGGTCGGCCAGCATCGAGCGCACGGTTTCGGCGGCGTCGGGTTTGTTCGTGCCGATCACGCCGCTCGGGCCACGCTTGATCCAGCCGGCCACGTACAGACCGGATAGCCGCTGTCCGGTCGCGGGCTCGATGACGCGGCCGGCTTCGTGGGGCACGACCCCCCGTCGCTCGTCGAAGGGCAGACCGGCGAGCGCGACCCCGCGGTAGCCGACCGAGCGGAAGACCAACCCCGTCTCGATCGTCTCGTGACCGTCCGTGGCCCGCGAGGAGAGCGAACCGCGGTCATCGAGACACAGTTCATTGCGCACCAAGCGAGCGGCGCGAACGCGCCCGTTGCCGTCGCCCAGCAGCTCGACCGGGGAGACGAGAAAGCGGATCACGAGCCGCCGCGGCTTGCCTGCGGGGCGGTGCGAGGCGTAGTGGCGTAGGATCTCGAGCTTGCGCGTCGTCGCCTTGTCCGGCTCGCGCTCGAGGGCAGCGCGGGACAACGGGTCGAGCTGGACTTCGTCCGCCAGAGTTTCGACGGTTGCGCCCGCCAGCTCGCCCAGCTCCTTCGCCTCCGGAGGGGTGAAGGCCGCCTGGGCCGGGCCGCGCCGGCCCAGGAGCAGCACCTCCTCGATCCGGCTGGCCGCGAGAGCCTCGAGCGCGTAGTCCGCGATGTCCGTGCGGGCCAGCTCCTCCGTCGTGCGGCACAGGATGCGAGCCACGTCCACCGCCACGTTGCCGACGCCGACGACCACGGCCCGGGGATGATTCAGATCGAACGTGAGCTGGGTAAAATCGGGGTGGCCGTTGTACCAGGCGACGAACTCCGTGGCGGCGTGACTGCCCCTCAGTTCCTCGCCGGGAATGCCCAGGCTGCGATCCGTTTGGGCCCCGGTGCAGAAAACGATCTGGTGGTACCACGATCGCAGCTCCTCGAGTCCGAGGTCGCGGCCGTACTCCACGTTGCCGAAGAAGCGGACTTGAGGGCTCGCCGCCAGCTTGTCGTAGACGGCGGTGACCGACTTGATCTTCTCGTGGTCGGGCGCCACGCCGTAGCGCACGAGGCCGTACGGAGCCGGCAGCCGCTCGAACATGTCGACGCCGAACTCCAGGTCCGAAGCTTGCCGCAACTGCTGCACCGTGTAGAAAGCCGCGGGCCCGGAGCCAACGACGGCGACGCGCAGCGGGCACCCGTGCGCACCCGGCATCAACGGCGGGCCCCGGCCATGCGGTTCACTCGCACGGGTTCGAGCTGGCTCGGGGCGTGCCCGCGGAGGTCGTGCCGAGCGGCCCCTCGCCCGCGGGGTTCTCGCCCGCCACCAGGTAGAACCAGCCGCCGCCCGGCGGCGGAGAGTCCGGATCGTCGGTCGTGGTTCCGGTCAGACCTTGCTCGAGGCAGCCGCCCCAATCGCCCGCGACGAAATCACCCAGCTCTCCACGGTACAGGTTGTAGGTGAACGCGCCGGCCTGCGCGGCATCTTCCCAGATCAACGTCGGCGGACCCACGAACCGCAGCGGCGTGGGGGAACCGGGAGCGGAAACCTCCGACGGAGCCAGGAGCGTCGAAACCTCGACCTCCCAGGTCGCCACGTCACGATTCAACCCGTACTTCGAGGGCTTGACGAAGTTGGTGTCGGCCACGACCTCGGCGGTGACGGTGTAGGCGCCCGGCTGCGTGAACACGTGGGTGTGTGCGGCGGTTCCCGTGGCGACGATGAGCGGCAGACCCATCGGGGGCTTGACCTTCCAGGTCATCAGGTTCGAGACGGCGCCGGTCGACAAGCGGGTGGCGACCGAGAAGTCCTGAGGGATGTCGGTCCAGGCCGCCACGGCGGGGGAAGGTGACTGAGACTCGATCGGGGCCGTGGGCCACACGCGGAAATGTCCGAAGGTCAACAGCGACCAGCGCTGATTGCACACGGGACAGAAGGGCTGGTCCAGCTCGCGCATTTCGCAGTTGAAGACCGGCCGATAGAGGCACTGCTGATAGTACTGCGCCCCCTGCACCGGGTTGCCGATGTTGTTGATCCACTCCGGCCAGGCGCCGGACACGGCGTTCTTGGAAGTGTTGATCTCGCCGGCGCTCGATCCGCAACTCGAATTGTAGGCGTACTCGTCGGCCAATCCTGCGAGCGAGTGACCCAGCTCGTGCACGGCGACCTCCTTGGCCGAGGAATTGGCCGCCGAATACACGGCGCGAGACCCGCCGCAGCCGCCGTAGCGACTGGTGTTGACCATCACGATCGTGGTGTCCTGGTAGGGGGCGCGAAGCTCGGCGGCCACGATGTGGGACGTCCCGCTCGTGTCGCATCCCGAACCGTAGTACAGACAGCGGTTGTCCGAATGGCCGCAAGCCGGGTTCTGTTCGGGAAATCGGGTGCCCATCGAGGTGTTCTTGACGATGTCACAGTCGCACTGGTCGGTGCCGGCCTCCACCGAATAGGCGTAGACCAGGATGTAATTGATGAACGGGTCGTGTTGGGCGTAGGGGGTCTTGTTGCGAAAGTGCTGCACCATCTCGGCGGCGTGCGTCTCCATCAGGGCCTTGTCGGCGTAACGGTAGCCATCGGGAACGATGACGATGTTGATGCGCCGGTCCCCCTCGCTCTCGTCGCCGAAGACCGCGTAGAGTTGCGGGTCCGCGAAGTCCTCCGGCCACAGCGCCTGCGCGGCCGTCGGTTGGGGCTCGGGCTGGGGTTCGAAATCCCCGGGGTCGGCGAAGAGCAGCTCCGTATGGGCCAGGGGCCCGCCGGCCGCATCGAAGTCGGCGCGGGCGAGTTCGTGCACTCCGAGGGAACGGCGCAGGGTGGCTGCGCGATCGCGCTCGTAGTAGGCCACCTCGACACGGTCGAAGCCCGCCAGCTCGGGTAGCTCGAGCAGCAGCGAGTCGCGGTGCATGACGATCGTGTCGCCCGCAATGTGCGGCTCCGCGTCCGCGTCGTGCACGAAGCACAAGGGGCCCGCGTCGACTCGCCTCGTGTACCGCAGCCCCTGCGGTCCCCTGAGCACGACTTCGAGCTGCACGGTTCCACTTGCGTCGTGGACCCGGGGTTCGTCGGGTTGGATCGCACGGACATGGGGTCGTGGTTTCACGGTGTAGGCCAGCACGCGCGCTTCGTCGCGGTCGACCTCGAGGCCGACGACCAGCGTTCGATCGGAGAACCAGCCGCGGAGCGGGTCGCCGGTGCCGGGAGAGGTGACGAGACTGCGCGGCGCGAGCTCGGCTCCGGCAACGGTCACGCCGGCGGCGAGAGCCATGAGGCCCGCGGCGGTCGCGCGAACCACGTTCCTGGCCTGCGGCCCGTTCAAGCCTGTCGGTCGAAACATGAGACGCCCCTTTTGCGTTCAACGCGGCCGGGCGGCCGCCAAGAAAGAATACCCCGAAAGCTCTTTTTTTTCCGCAGCGCTTTACGCAAATCGCGATGGTGTGGGTCGCACCGCCCCCCTACATTCCCGGTAACCGAGCGTCGCGCTGCGCGCCTCCACCGCCGGCCGGGCGGCCGTGCCAACGGCCGGAAGCGAAACCCGGCCCCGGCGCTGAGCAGAAGGAGCCACGACCATGCAGAACGAGTCCTCTCACAAGAACTCGGTCCTGTCCCAGTACTTCACGGAAATCCGTCATTTTCCGCTGCTCAGCCGCGACGAGGAGCATGCGCTGGCCCGGGACATTCAGGCCGGCAGCCGCGAGGCGCTGGATCAGCTCGTGACGTCCAACTTGAGCTTCGTGGCCAAGGTCGCGAGCGAGTACCGCAACCTCGGCATTCCCTTCGAAGACCTGCTGTGCGAGGGCAACCTGGGACTGATCGAGGCCGCGCGTCGCTTCGACCCGGACAAGAACAACAAGTTCATCAGCTATGCGATCTGGTGGATCCGCAAGTCGATCCTGAAGGCACTCTGCGACAAGGCTCACGTGGTGCGCATGCCCTATTCGCAAATCAAGAAGTTCAAGGAGATCCGCCAGGCGGAACAGGAGCTGCAGCGGGGACTGGGCCGGGCTCCCAGCCGCCAGGAGATCTCGGCGCACCTCGAACGTTGCCCATCCAAGGTCGATCGGGTCCTGCAGTACGGCGTGCACGAGACGAGCCTCGACATCGGCGTGGGGGAGGATCAGGAGACGCCGCTGGCCGACGTGCTGGCGGACGCTCGGACGCGCTCCCCCGAGGACCACATGCTCGACCGGGAGACCCAAGCCGGACTGGGCGAGGTCTACCGCCAGCTGAGCGCGCAGCAACGGGCCGTTCTGGCCCACCGCTTCGGCGTCTTCGGTGACCGGCCGCTGACGCTCCAGGAAACCGGCGAGCGCATCGGCGTCAGCCGCGAGCGGGTGCGACAGATCGAGAATCAGGCCAAAGAGCGCATGCGCAAGCTGTTCCGCAAGCGCCGCTGCCCGCGCACGCGGCAAGAGGCGGCGAGGATCCTGGCCCGCGCGGGCCGGCCGGTCCCCGAGGCTTGCTGACCGTTCCGCGCGGCCGAGATCCTGATCCGTGCCCTCGGGCGCCTCGGCCCACTCTCGAATCGCCCGTGCGGATCTGATCTAATGGGGAGTCCGTGGGCAGGACCCGCGTCCGGCCGCGCAGCCCGCGACGAGAGCACCGATGAGAACAGTGCGCAGCTACGTTCAGGAGCGCTGGCACGAGCCCGGCGGGGGCTGGACATTCCTGGTCGACCCTTGCTCCGAGGAGACGATCGCGCGCGTTTCGAGCGCCGGCATCGACTTCGGCGCGACGCTGGCCCACGCCAGGAGCGTCGGCCGGGCCTCGCTGGCCGCGCTGTCCCTGTCCGAGCGGGGCCGCTTGCTCGGGGCGATGTCCAGGACGCTGCAGGAGTCGCGTGACGAGCTGATCGCCCTCTCGCTGACCAACACCGGGTCGACCCGCAAGGACGCCAAATTCGACGTCGACGGGGGCATCTTCACGCTGGCGCATTACGCGCAACTGGGCGAATCGATGGGGGACCGACGTCTGCTGCTCGACGGGGAGGGGCTCCCGCTCGGACGTTCGGCGCGTTTTTGGGGCCAGCACGTCCTCTTGCCCTTGAACGGCGTGGCGGTCCACGTCAACGCCTTCAACTTTCCAGTGTGGGGCTTCGCCGAGAAGGCGTCCTGCGCGATCCTGGCCGGGATGCCCGTGATCACCAAGCCGGCAACGAGCAGCGCGCTCGTGACTGCCCGCGCCTTCGAGAGCGTGATCGAGCGCGTCGCCGTCCCTCGCGGCGCGCTGTCGCTGGTCTGTGGCTCGGTCGGCGACCTCCTGACGCGCCTGGGGCCCCAGGACGTTCTGGCGTTCACCGGTTCCGCCGGGACCGCCCTCGAGCTGCGAGGCCTGCGCAACCTGCTGGAATCGAGCACGCGTGTGAACGTCGAAGCCGACAGCCTCAACGCAGCACTCCTGGGACCCGACGTCCAGGAGGGCAGCGAGACCTGGTCCCTGTTCTTGCGCGAAGTCGTCCTCGAGATGACCCAGAAAACGGGTCAGAAATGCACGGCCGTGCGCCGCATCCTGGTGCCGCGGCCGCGCCTGGCGGCCGTCGAAGCCGCCCTGAGCGAGCGGCTGGGAGCGGTCGTGGTGGGCCATCCCGAAGCGCCCGCGGTGACCATGGGTCCGCTGGCAACCGCGGCCCAGCTGGACGAGGCCATCGCCGGGGTCCGGCGGTTGCGCGAAAGCGCGAAGGTCGTTCTGGGATGCGGGGAGCGGCTGGACGGCGCCGGCAATCCGCCGGGCAAGGGCTTCTTCTTCGGCCCGGTGCTGTTGCGCGCCGACGACCCGCACGGGGCGGACGCCGTGCATGCCCACGAGGTCTTCGGTCCGGTGGCCACGTTGCTGCCCTACGACGGTTCCGCCGCCGACGCGGCCGCCCTGGTGGCGCTGGCCCGCGGGTCCCTCGTGACCTCGATCTACACGGACAACCGCGAGTTCCTGGCAACCTACGTCGACCACGGCGGCTCCACCAGCGGGCGCCTGTACGTCGGCTCCGAGAAGGTCGCGGGCCAGCTCCCCGGCTCGGGGGTGGCGCTGCCGCAGCTGCTGCACGGGGGGCCCGGACGTGCCGGGGGTGGCGCGGAGCTAGGGGGGCTTCGCGGGCTGGAACTCTACCTTCAACGGGTCGCGATCGCGGGCGATCGCGGATTGATCGAGCGTCTGGCCGGGACACGGTCCGACCGAGCCTCGGACCCGTGAGACGCCGCCCGGGCAAGAAACGCCAGTACTTGATCCGCGAGCCGCTTCGGCGCCAGGAGGCAGGGAGCGGGCTCGACGCGCCCGCCTCGATCCGAGACACCCGCCCGCGGCGCGAGTGGATCGCCGAGGCTGCGTACTACCGCGCCGAGCCGCGTGGGTTCCGTGGCGGCGATCCCGCGGCCGACTGGCTGGCTGCCGAAGCGGAGATCGACGCGCTGCTGCGCCAGCACGGGCACTCTAGAGCGCACGGAGGACGGTGAAGTCGGCGACGGCGACGGCGTCTTCGGCGATCCGTACCGTGTGGAACGAGGGCCGGCCGAGGAGCACCCGCTTTCCGCCGCCGTCCAGTTGGACGCGATAGCTGCCCGGCGCGAGCCCCCCGGCCTCGTAGCGCCCGTCGCGGCCGGGAACCACTCGCAGGGCCTCGCGCAAGAGGTTGTCAGGTCCGAACAGTACGACGGCCACCACCCCTCCCGCGGCAGCCCCGTCGATCCGGCCGCGCAGCTGAACCGCCCGCGGCCTGGCGGGCCCCGCGTCCGCGGGCTCGACGGACAAGGGGTCCGCGGGCTGCGGCTCGGCCGGACCCTCCGTGGCCGGGGTCGGCGCGGGCCGCCAGGCGGTCCGCGGGGGTTCGCCGTGCGGCCGCTCCGCCGGGGCTGTCGAGGCGGCGGGGACGGGCCCGCCGGAGTCCACGGGCTCGACGGGCTCCGGCTCGGCCGGACCCAGGGGGGGCGCCGCCAGCGCGGCGGGGGCCGGGAGAGGGTGACCGAGGGTCGGGGCCTCGGCCCGCGGCGGGGCCTCGGGGACTGTCGAGGCGGTGGGCTCGGCGGGCTCCAGCTCGGGCCGGCGCTCCGCGCTGCAGGCCGGCGGCGACAGGACGATTCCCGAACCGACCTCGGTCAGGGCCAGGGGGGTGAAGTCCAGCCGGAACACCCGGTCGTCCTCCAGGCGGGCCAGGCCCGTCGAGCCATCCGCCGCGACCGCGAGGGCCAGGACCGCGGCGGGGCAGGCCAGGCGCTGCCGGATCGGGATGCTGTCCCGTTGCTGCGGGTCGGCGAGGTCGATGACCAGGATCGCGTCCCCCTGTCCCACCAGCATGCGTGTGCCGCCCAGGTGAGCCAGGGCCAGATTCGGACCCGGGACGCGGTACAGCGCTCCGCTGCGCAGCTCGGGGAGGGTGATGGTGCGCAGCTCGTTGCGGGCCGCGACCAGCAACGCGCGCCCTCCCTCCCAGTGCTCGAGCGCGACGGCCGTCGGGGGCAGCCGCAGCTCGCGACGGACCTTGTGGCGCTCCCCTTCGATCCGAACCAGGAAGCTGTCCCCTTCGGCCCGCTTGGCCGGCACGTGCTCGACCGCGAAGAGATCGCGGGATTCGTTCACGAACAGCAGGGCGCGGACGAGCCCCCGCAGCGACACTTCCTGGGGTCCGGGACCGTCGATCTCGAAGATCCTGACGGTCGAGCCCGTTTCACGCCCCTCGCCCGCCACGAAGGCCACGGCGGCCCGCCGCCCGTCGGGGGCCAGCGCCAGCGCGAGCAGCCCCTCGGCCGGAAGCTCGAGCGCGTCCAGCACCGCCGGGCGTTCCCCGGGCGGGAGGTGGACGAAGGGTACGGCCACCGCCGCGAGTCCCGGCGCCATGAGCGTCAGCGCCAGCAGGGAGGGGAGGCGGACCATGGGCGCGAGTGTCGCATCCGGGCGACCCGCGCGCAAGAATGCCGGGGAGCGGCAGCGGCGCTACGCCAGGCGGGCCGGCTATACTTCAGTCGCTCGTGCAGCTCCGCGCGGCGGTGGAGGCCCGAGCCATCACGGTTCATGCCATGCCCCCCGTCGCCATTCGCTGTCGCGGCTTGGTCAAGCGCTACGCCGAGCTGACCGCGGTCGATAGCCTCGACCTCGAGGTCGCGCGCGGAGAGTGCTTCGGCCTGCTCGGTCCGAACGGCGCCGGCAAGACCACCACGGTCGAGGTGCTGGAGGGCCTGCTCGATCCCGACGGCGGACAGGTGGAGGTCCTGGGGCAGACCTGGGACCGCGATCCGCGCGGGTTGCGCGAGCGGCTCGGCATTCAGCTCCAGGACACGCGGCTGGGCGAGAAGCTCTCGGTGCTCGAGACCGTGACGCTCTTCCGCAGCTTCTATCGCCGGGGCCTCGAGCCGTGCGAGGTGCTGACGCTGGTCGGGCTCGAGGAGAAGGCCAAGAGTTGGGTGCGCAAGCTCTCCGGCGGGCAGCTGCAGCGCCTGTCCCTGGCCTGCGCCCTCGTGTCTCGCCCCGAGGTCCTGTTCCTGGACGAGCCGACGACCGGCCTCGATCCGCAGGCTCGCCTGAGGATCTGGCAGATCATCGGCGACTTCCGCAGGTCCGGCGGCACCGTGCTCCTGACGACGCACTACATGGAAGAGGCCCAGAGACTCTGCGACCGCGTGGCGATCATGGACCGGGGCAAGGTCATCGCTCAGGGCACGCCCGGCGAATTGATCGGCTCGTTGGGGGCCGAGCATGTCGTCGAGTTCGAGGTGGACGGTGCGGTGGGGCGGGCCGCCCTGGAGCGGCTGGACGGCGTGCGAGGCGTGAGCAGCGAGAACGGCACCTTCCGCCTGACCGTGGAGCAAGTACACCGCGCGATCCCGGCCTTGCTCGACGAGCTGCGGGCGCAGCAGGTGACACTGAGCCGGCTGACCACGCACCATGCCACGCTCGAAGACGTCTTCGTGGCGTTGACCGGTCGGCACCTGCGCGAGGAGTGAGGAGGGTGCGCTTCAATCCACTGCTGCAGCTGACGCTGGTCAAGCTGCGCGACCTCTGGCGCGAGCCCGAAGCCCTGTTCTGGGTCTTTGCGTTCCCGGTGCTCTTGGCGCTGGCGCTGGCGATCGCCTTCCGCTCGGGCAGCCCGCGGCCGTTGCCGGTTGGCGTCCAGACCGCCGAGGGTGCGGCGTGGGTCCAGCAGGCGATCGACGCCGCCCCGGGCCTCGAGGCGGAACTGCTCGATTCCGAGGCGGCGCGGGACAAGCTCCGCTCCGGCAAGGTTGCGCTCGTGGTGCTGCCCGGCGACCCGTGGGTCTTCTGGTACGACCCCACGCGCCCGGACAGCCGGCAAGCGGAGCTGGCGGTCAACGACGCGCTCCAGCGCGCCGCCGGGCGGACGGACCCGCGGGCGACCGCCACGCGCGAGATGAACGAAAGGGGATCGCGCTACATCGACTTCCTCATTCCGGGGCTTCTCGGCATGAACCTGATGGGCACCGGCATGTGGGGTATCGGGTTCTACGTGGTCAGCGCGCGCTCGCGTCGGCTGCTCAAACGGCTCGTGGCGACCCCCATGAAGCGTTCGCACTACCTCGCCTCGCAGCTGACCGGCCGCTTGATCTTCCTGGTGTTCGAGGTCGCCGTGCTGCTGAGCTTCGCCCATTTCGCGCTCGAGGTCCCGGTGCGAGGGACGTGGTTGGCCTTGGCGGTGGTGAGCCTCATCGGCGCCTTGACCTTCGGGGGCCTGGGGTTGCTCGTGGCCGCACGAACGCGAACCGTCGAGGGCGTCGCGGGGCTCATGAACCTGGTCATGATGCCGATGTGGATCTGCTCCGGCACGTTTTTCTCCACGGCCCGCTTCCCCGATGCCGTGCAACCGCTGATCCAAGCCCTGCCGCTGACCGCGCTGAACGACGCATTGCGCGCCGTGATGCTCGACGGGGCGTCGCTGGGGACGGTCTCGACCGATCTGGCCATCGCCGGGTTGTGGGGCGCCGTGACCTTCAGCACGGCACTCGTGTTCTTCCGCTGGCAGTGATCAACGCTCGTAGGACAGGTTGGGCCCGATCAGGCGCTCGACGGCCTCGACGGATAGCCCCTTGCGCGAGGCGTACGCGGTCACCTGGTCCAGGCCGACGGGGCCGACCGCGAAGTAGCGCGAGAGCGGATGGGCCAGGTACATGCCGCTGACCGACGCCGCCGGGAGCATGGCGAAGTTCCCGGTCAAGCTGATCCCGGCGTTGCTTTCGGCGTCGAGCAGGTCGAACAGCGTCCGTTTCTCCGAGTGATCGGGGCAGGCCGGGTATCCCGGCGCCGGACGGATGCCGCGATAACGCTCGCCAAGCAGGTCCGCGGGAGTCAGCCGCTCGTCCGCGGCGTATCCCCAATCTCGCCGCGCCTGCTCGTGCAGCTTCTCGGCGAAGGCCTCGGCCAACCGGTCGGCCAGCGCCTTGACCATGATGGCGGAGTAGTCGTCATGTTCGCGCTCGAATCGTAGGACAGCCTGTTCCAGGCCACGCCCGGCCGTCACGGCGAAGGCGCCGACGTGATCGGCGAGGCTGGAATCTCGCGGGGCGACAAAGTCGGCCAGGGCCAACAGCGGCTGCTCGGCGCGTCCCGCTCGCTGTTGCCGCAGCGTGTGAATCCGGGCCAGCTCGGTTTGCCGATCGGCGCCGGTGTAGACCACGATGTCGTCGCCGTCGCTGGCGGCGGCGAAGAACCCGTACACGCCCGTTGCGCGAAGCCAGCGACCGCTCACGATCCGCTCCAGGAGCCGCGCGGCGTTCTCATGGACTTCGCGGGCCGGTGGTCCGTACCGGGGGTCGTCGAAGATCTTGGGATACACGCCGCGTAGCTCCCAGACGTGGAACAGCGGGGACCAGTCGATGTAGGGCACCAGCTCTTCGAGCGCAATCTCGAGCCGCCGCGTGCCGAGAAACTGCGGCCGGGGCAAGTCTGCGCCGCTCCACTCGATCCTGAGCCGCGAGGCGAACGCCCGCTCGTAGGGCACGAGCGCGGCGGGTAAGCGGGCGTCGAAGGCGGCGCGCAACGCTTGCTGCTCCTCCCGGTTGCGCTCCTCGATCTGCGGTCGCAGGCCGGGGTTGACGAGCGCCGAGACCACTTCGACGGCCCGGGAAGCGTCGAGCACGTGCAGGGTGGGCGGTCCGAACTCGGGCGCGATCCGGACCGCCGTGTGCTTCTTGCTCGTCGTCGCGCCGCCGATCAACAGCGGCCGGTCGACACCTTCGCGCGTGAGCACCCGCGCCACATGCACCATCTCGTCGAGCGAGGGCGTGATCAGACCGCTGAGACCGATCACGTCCACGTGGCGTTCGCGCGCGGTGGCCACGATCGTGTCCGCGGAGACCATCACGCCCAGATCGATGACCTCGCAATTATTGCAGGCCAGGACGACTCCGACGATGTTCTTGCCGATATCGTGGACGTCCCCCTTCACCGTGGCCAGCAGCACCCGCGTGCGTCGCGCGGCTTTGTCTGCCGCCGTCTCGCGCGCCATGAAGCGCTCGAGGTAGGCCACCGCTTTCTTCATGACCCGAGCACTCTTCACCACTTGGGGCAAGAACATCTTGCCGGCGCCGAACAGGTCGCCCACGACGTTCATCCCGTTCATCAACGGCCCCTCGATCACCGCGATCGGACCGCCGTACTTCTGCCGCGCCTCCTCGGCGTCGGTCTCGACGTGGTCGGCGATGCCCCGGATCAGCGCGTGCTTCAGCCGCTCCTCGACCGGCGCTTGTCGCCAACCCTCATCCTTGGCTCGACGAGGTCCCACGTCCCTGAGACCGGCGGCGAACTCGATCAGCCGGTCGGTCGCATCCGGGCGTCGGTCGAGCAGGACATCCTCGACGAGCTCCAAGAGGTCCGGCGGGATCTCGTCGTACACGGCCAGCTGACCGGCGTTGACGATGCCCATGTCCATGCCCGCGCGAATCGCGTGATACAGGAACGCCGCGTGCATCGCTTCGCGTACCGCGTTGTTGCCGCGAAAGGAGAAGGACACGTTGCTGACGCCGCCGCTGACCTTGACCAGGGGGAAGCGTCGCTTCAGCTCGCGCGTGGCCTCGATGAAGGCCCGGGCGTAGCCGGCATGTTCTTCGATCCCGGTGCCTACGGTGAGGATGTTCGGGTCGAAGACCAGGTCCTCCGGCGGGAAGCCGACGCTCTCGGTGAGCAAACGGTAGGCCCGGTCGAGGATCGCCACCTTGCGCTCGGCGCTGGCGGCCTGGCCCTGTTCGTCGAAGGCCATGACCACGACCGCGGCGCCGTAGCGCCGGATCAGGCGCGCCTGACGCTCGAACTCGGTCGGTCCCTCCTTGAGGCTGATGGAGTTGACGACGCCCTTGCCCTGAATGCACTTCAGCCCGGCTTCGAGCACCGACCACTTCGAGCTGTCGATCATGATCGGCAGGCGCGCGATGTCGGGCTCGGCGGCGATCAGGTTGAGAAAGCGTGTCATCGCCGCTTCCGAGTCGAGCAACCCCTCGTCCATGTTGACGTCGAGGAGATTGGCCCCGCCCTCGACCTGTTGCCGGGCGACAGCGAGAGCGGCCTCGTAGTTTTCCTCGCGGATCAGCCGGGCGAAGGCGCGCGAGCCGGTGACGTTGGTCCGCTCGCCGACCATGATGAAGTTGGAATCGGGGCGGATGGTCAACGGCTCGAGGCCGCTCAAGCGCGTGCGTGGCTCGACCTCCGGCGGGCGGCGCGGAGCGACCCCGGCAACGGCCTCCGCGATGGCTCGGATGTGCTCCGGGTTGGTGCCGCAGCAACCCCCGGCCAGGTTCAGCCAGCCCTGGCGGGCGAAGTCGCCGAGTAGGGCCGCCATGTGCTCGGGCGTCTCGTCGTAGCCGCCGAATTCGTTGGGCAATCCGGCGTTGGGATGGCAGCCCACGAAAACGGGGGCGACGCGGGCCAACTCCTCGATGTGGGGCCGCATCAGCTCCGCCCCCAGCGCGCAATTGATGCCGATGCCCAGCAGGCCGCCGTGCGACAGCGAGATCCACGCGGCCTCGGGGGTTTGGCCGGAGAGCGTGCGGCCGCTGCGGTCGGTGATGGTGAAGGACGCCACGACCGGCACGCTTCGACCGTGCTCGTCGAAGTGCCGTCCGATGGCGAACAAAGCGGCCTTGAGGTTCAGCGTGTCGAATCCGGTCTCCGGCAGGAGGAAGTCGACCCCGCCTTCCATCAGCCCCGACACCGCTTCGTAGTAGGAGGCCGCCAGCTCGTCGAACGTCACGGAGCGTCGCGCGGGATTGTTGACGTCGGGCGACAGCGAGGCGGTCTTGTTGGTCGGGCCGATCGAGCCAGCGACCCAGCGCGGCCTGTGCGGCGTGAGCCGGCTGGCGCGCGCGGCGGCCCGCGCGGCGATCTCGGCCGCCGCGCGGTTGATCTCGAACGCATGGCGCTCCAGACCGTAGTCGGCGAGGGAGATAGCGGTCGCGGTGAAGCTGTTGGTCTCGATGATGTCGGCGCCGGCCTCGAGGTAGCGGGTATGGATCTCCTCGACGAGCGCCGGTTGCGTCAGCGAGAGCAGGTCGTTGCAGCCCTTGACGTCTCGGGCATGGTCGCGGAACGGCTCACCGCGGTAGCCCGACTCGTCGAGACCGTAGCTCTGGATCATCGTGCCCATCGCCCCGTCGAGCACGAGAATCCGCTGGCGAAGTGCGCGTGCCAGGGCGTCGCTCACGGCCGGCGCTCCAGGCCGCGACGCGGGGCGGACGGATGGGGGTCGCTGCACCTGCAGCCGGACGTGAAAGGCCGGATGGGTGAGGACTCCGGGCGGCGGCGCTGAGCCGTTTTCAGCTCGATCCCGTCGAAAGGAACTCCTCCGTCGTGGCCAGCCGCAACCGCGGGGCCCGACGTGCATGGGCCAATATAGCGCAGGGCTGGGCGCCCCGCGACCCGGCCGGGAGCCCGACGGCCCGGCGGGGTTCAACGGGCCCGGACGTGGACCAGACGCGCGACGTCGTCGAGCATGCTGCGCAGCGTGTCGTAGTCCGGATGGCGCATGCGTACCCAGGCGTTGGCCTTGAAGCCGGCCTCGAAGGGCTGCGTGCGACTGCCCTCGGCCGGAAAGTGCGTGGCGAAGATCCAGTCGCCGTAACGGCGCTGCAGCTCGTCCAGGCCACTGTAGCCCACGATGCGGCCGTCGCGGTCCGGGCGCAACGCCACGTGACCCGCGGCGAAGCGACGCGAGGGCCTTTCGGCGGGGCCCATTCCCAGGATCGCGCGGGCCCACTCGTGGTACAGGTCCATCTCGTGGGCGGCGCAGTAGACGTCCCAGGCGTCGACGCCCGCGGGGCGGCAGCCGATCTCCGAGAATTTCAGCCCGCGGGGGCCGAAGAACCACTCCATGTGCGTGGCCGACGTGTGCAGGCCCAGCGCCCGCATGACTCTCGCGCCCATTTCCCGGACTTGCTGGTAGCCCGCGGCGTCGAGCCGGTTCGTGGTCAGGAACTGGGGCGAGCGAGATCGATCTCGCATGGCCTCGAGCACGTTGGGGTAGTAATGGCTGATGAACTCGTGGACCACCCGGCCGCCGGCGCAGATCGTGTCGTAGAAACCCTCGTGCCCCTCGATGAACTCCTCGACGGCGACGGGGACCCCGCGGTCCAGGTTCGTGGCCGCCAGCGCGCGCTCGAGCCCCGCGCTGTCGTCGACCCGCACGGTCCCCTCGGCCCCGGCCGAGCTGCGAGGCTTGAGGATCACGGGGAATCCGACCCGTTCCACGAACCCATGCACCGCGCCCCTGGAACTGGCCCCCGTCGATTCCGCGCAAGGCACCCCGGCCTCGCGCAGCGCCTGCTTCATCGCCGGCTTGTCGCGGCAGAGGAAGGCGGTCTCGACGCTCGTCCCGGGGATGCCACAAGCGGCGCGAACGCGCGCCGCCGGCAGCACGTGGGCCTCGACCGTGGCCTCCAGGCGATCGACCCATTCGCGTTCCTGAAAGCGGCGGACGGCGTCGTGCAGCGATTCTTCGTGGACGACCGACCGTACCTGCTCGTATCCATGGAGCCACCCGCGCAATTCGGGATCGAGGTACTCGACCGGCCGCTCGCCGATGCCGCTGACCCGGGCACCGGCCCGGTGCAAGCCGCGCACGAAGTCGCGTTGGTTCTGCGGAAATGCGGGCTCGACGAACAGTACGTTCATGGTTCGCTCCCTCCAGACTCAACGGCTGACGAGGTTACGGTAGAGCTCGACGTAGGAACCCACCTGCTTGTCCCAGGAAAAGTCCTGGCTCATAGCGTTCAGCATCAGGCGGCGCCACAGCGTCGGGTCGCGCCAGGCGTCCAGGGCCCGGCCCAGCGCCCAGCGCAGCCCGTCCGCCGTGAAGTGCTCGAAGACGAAGCCGGTGCCGCTGCCGGCGGTCGGGTCGACCTCGATCACGCTGTCAGCCAACCCTCCCGTGCGGCGCACGACCGGCAGCGTCCCGTAGCGCATGCTGAACATCTGGTTCAATCCGCAAGGCTCGTAGCGCGACGGCATGAGGAACAGGTCGCTCGCTGCTTCGATGGCGTGGGCCATGGGATCGTTGTAGCCGCGGTGGTAACAGACCGTGCGCGGGAAGCGTCGCTGCAAGTCGGCGAAGAACTCCTCGTAGCGCGCCTCGCCGGAGCCGAGCGCGACCAGGCGCAGGTCCGTGCCCGACAGGAACTCGGGCAGCACCTCGAAGCACAGATCGAAGCCCTTCTGGTGCGCGAAGCGCGAGACCACGCCGGCCAGCGGGGCCGTCAGATCCCCGTCCAGCTTCAGCGTTTCGAGCAGGTGACGCTTGTTCTCGCGCTTGCCCTCGATCTCCGCCGCCGAGAAGTGGCGTGGAATGTGGGGGTCCGTCTCCGGGCTCCACTGCGCGTAGTCCACGCCGTTCAGGATGCCGACCAGCGTGTCGCGCCGTCCGCGCAACAGGTCAGCCAGCCCCATGCCGTACTCCTCGGTCTGGATTTCGCGGGCGTAGGCCGGGCTGACCGTGGAAATGGCGTCGGAGTAGACGATTCCGGTGCGCAAGAAGTTCAGCCGGCCGGCCCCCAGGTCCTGCTGGTCCAAGAGATGCGCCCAGCTTTCGAGCCCCAGTTCGCCGACCAGGCTCGCGGGAAACAGACCTTGGTAGCCGAGGTTGTGGATCGTCACCAGCTTGCGGCTGCGGGCAAAGAGAGCGTCCCACTGGTAGACCGTCCGTAGCAGGAACGGGATCAACGCGGCGTGCCAGTCGTTGCAGTGGAAGATGTCGGGCGCCCAGCCCATGCGCTGGCAGCACTCGACGACGGCGCGCGAGAAGAGCGTGAAGCGGCGCGCGTCGTCGTCGCCGGCGGTGTAGACCGCGGGGCGGTCGAACAGCTCGGGACAATCGATCCAGAACACCGGCTGGCTCGTCCCGGGAAGGGTCGAGGTGCGGGCCGAGAAAGTGTGCGTCCGCCATCCGACCTCGACCGGGACATCCACGATCCCCGGGACCGAATCCAGGGCGCCGTCCTGCAGTCGGGAGACGAAGTGCAACGGAACGAACAGCCGCACGTCGTGGCCCAGAGCGCTCAATCGCGCGGGCAGTCCCGCGGCGACGTCGGCCAGCCCTCCGGTCTTGACCCACGGGGCGACCTCGGCGGCGGCGAAGCAGATCTTTAACGATGGCCCCATCGATAGTAGAGTCTTCCCGGTTCGTGGCCAGCCGAAAAAGAGGGCCATGCTAACACAGCGCCCTCGCGGGGAGCCGTCATGCGGTCGGTCGTTTTCGTCGCGCCGTTCTTCGCCGAGACCACGCTGCGCTTCGTCGACGCCGTGGCCGACCTCGACGGCGTTCGACTGGGTCTGATCAGCCAGGACCCCCTCGAGCGTCTGCCGGGCCGGCTGCGTTCCAAGCTGGCCGGCCACTGGCGCATCGATGACGGGCTGGACCCGGCCCAGATCGCCGAGGCGGTGCGGCAGCTGGGACGACAGACCGGTCGCTGCCGGCGACTGCTCGGCGCGCTCGAGCAACTGCAGCTTCCCCTGGCCCAGGTCCGGGAAGCGCTGGGCATCCCGGGGATGGGCGTGGCGGCGGCGCACAACTTCCGCGACAAGGCGCGCATGAAGCAGGTCCTGCAGGCCGCCGGCATCGATTGCGCGCGGCACTCGCTCGCGCGGAGCGCGGCGGAGGCGCTGCAGTTCGCGCAGAGCTTGGGGTTTCCGCTGGTGATCAAGCCGCCGGCGGGGGCGGGAGCGCGCAACACGATGCGCGTCGAGAGTCTCGGCGAGTTGCAGCGGGCGCTGGCGCTGATGCCGCCCGAGGCGCACAGACCGGTGCTGCTCGAGGAATTCGTGGTCGGCGAAGAGCACTCGTTCGACACGGTCTCGATCGGCGGGCGCCCGGTCTGGCATTCGCTGACCCACTATCGGCCAGGCCCGCTGGCGGTCATGGAGAATCCCTGGATCCAGTGGACCGTCCTGCTGCCGCGCGAGGTCGACGACCCGCGCTACGACGACATCCGCGCGGTGGCCTTCCGTGCTCTGGAGGTGCTGGGCATGGACAGCGGGTTGAGCCATCTCGAGTGGTTCCGTCGCCCGGCCGGGGGGGTGGCGGTTTCGGAAGTCGCGGCTCGGCCGCCCGGCGCGCAGTTCACGACGCTGATTTCCTACGCCCACGACCTCGATTTCTACCGGGCGTGGGCCGGCGTGGTCGTCGAGGAGCGCTTCGAAGCCCCGCCCCGCCGCTTCGCTGCGGGCATCGCCTTCCTGCGCGGTCAGGGCCAGGGACGCGTGCGGGCCATCCAAGGTCTCGACGCGGCGCAACGGGAACTCGGTCAACTGGTGGTCGAGGTGCGCTTGCCGCAGGCCGGGCAGCATCCGGCGGGAAGCTACGAGGGCGAAGGCTACGTGGTCCTGCGCCACCCCGACACGGCGGTCGTGGCCCGGGCCTTGGAGCGGGTGGTGCGGTTGGTTCGGGTCGAACTCGGCTGAGCGCGGAGTGATCATGAACGTCCTGTTCTTGTCGCCAGGATTTCCCGTCGAGATGCCACGATTCGCCCGCGCCATCGCGATGATAGGGGAGCGTGTCTACGGTCTGGGAGAGCAGCCGCCGGCCACGTTGCCCGAGGGGGTCCGCGCGGCGCTCTCGGGCTACCTCCAGGTGCGCTCGTTGTGGGACGAGCAGGCCACGGTGGAGCAAGTGCTGAAGCTCGCCGGCGACGTGTCCTTCGACCGCGTGGAGTGTCTGTGGGAGCCGGGGGTCGTGCTGGCCGCGCGCTTGCGCGAGGCGCTCGATCTGCCGGGCATGCGGGTCGCACAGGCGACGTGCTTCCGCGACAAGGAGCGGATGAAGCTCGCGCTGGACGCCGCGGGCATCCGCACGCCGCGCCATGCGCGGGCGGCTTCCGAGGCCGAATGCCGTGCCGCCGCCGAGCGCATCGGCTTCCCGCTGATCGTGAAGCCGATCGCGGGGGCCGGGTCCGCCGACACCTATCGCGTCGATGGGCCAGCGGATCTCGCGGCCATCCTGCCGCGCGTCCGGCACGTCCCGGAAACCAGCGTCGAGGAGTTCATCGCGGGCGAGGAGCACACCTTCGACACGATCTGCAGCGGGGGCCGCGTGCTCTACCACAACGTCTCGTGGTATCGGCCGCAGCCGCTGATCGGCCGCAGCCTGGAGTGGGTGAGCCCGCAGACCATCGCGCTGCGCGATCCCGACCAGCCGGCGCTGTCCCCGGGGACCCGGCTGGGACGAGCTGTCCTCCGGGCTCTCGGGTTCGAAACGGGCTTCACGCACATGGAGTGGTTCCTCACGGCCGGCGGGGAAGCGGTTTTCGGCGAGATCGCGGCCCGGCCGCCGGGCGCGCTGTCCGTGGACATCATGAACTTCGCGAGCGACCTCGACACCTACGTCGGCTGGGCCGAAGCGATTTGTCGGGGCGGGATGAGCCAGCGGGTCGAGCGGCGTTACAACGCCGCGGTCGTGTTCAAGCGCGCGCGCGGCAACGGGCGGATCCGGGAAGTGCGGGGGCTCGAACGGCTCGTGGCGCGCTACCGCCCCCACATCGTCCGCATCGACCTCTTGCCCGTGGGGGCTCCCCGCCGCAACTGGAAGCAGACGTTGCTGTCGGACGGCAACGTGATCGTGCGCCACCCGGACCTCGAAACCACGCTCGAGATCGCCGACCGCTTCGGCACGGATCTGCAGCTGTTCGCGGAGTAGCCGACGAGCGCCGGAGCCGGCTCCGGACAGACCGGCGATCCCGCGCGCGCGTTTTGCCGGAACGGGCCCCTCAGGGGGCGAGTCGCTCGAATGTCCAGCCCAGCTCGGCGCTTCTGGCGTAGCGCAGTCGGTCGTGCAGTCGGAAGGCGCGTCCCTGCCAGAACTCCATCGTGGACGGGTCGAGGCGGAACCCGCCCCAGAACGGCGGACGCGGCACCTCGTCCGGAAAACGCTCGCGCACTTCGTGCAGACGCCGCTCCAACTCCTCGCGGCTGGCGATGGGGCGGCTCTGCGGCGAGGCCCAAGCTCCCAGACGCGCTCCGCGCGGGCGGGCGTCGAAGATAGCGTCCGATTCTGCCGGGGTCGTGCGGGCGACGGCGCCTTCGATACGCACCTGGCGGTCGAGCGGACCCCAGTAGACGAGCAGGGCGGCGCGGGGCCGGTCGGCGAGTTCGAGAGCCTTGCGGCTTGCGTAGTGGGTGGCGAAGATGAAGCCGAGCTCGTCGACCCCCTTGATCAACACCATGCGTGCCGAGGGCTGGCCGGCCGTCGAGACGGTGGCCAGTGCCACGGCCGTGGGCTCATGAAGTCCCGCCGCCACCGCCTCGTCCAGCCAGCGACGGAACTGCGCGATCGGGTCGCGCAGCACGTGGCCTTCTGCCAGCGGATCCAAGGAGGCAGTTCGCCGCTAGGCGCGCGGGGCGGCGGCGCGGATCTCGTCCGCGCAGTCGTCCGCGTAGCGCTTGAAGTTTTCGCTGAACATCCGGGCCAGCCTGGTGGCTTGGGCGTCATAGGCGCCGGGGTCCCTCCACGTCGGCCGGGGCAGCAGGAGCTCGGTCGGAACGCCCGGGACCGCCGAGGGCACGCCCACGCCGAAGACGGGGTCGGGCCTGGTGGACTCGAGATCGATCCGCCCTTCCAGCGCGGCGCTGATCATGGCCCGCGTGTGCGGAATGGGTATGCGGCGCCCCTCGCCGTGGGGGCCGGCGGTCCAGCCGGTGTTGACCAACCAGACGGCCGGCCGGTGCCGCCGTATGCGCTCCCCGAGCATCGTCGCATACTCGCGGGGGTGCAGCGGCAGGAACGGCTCGCCGAAGCAGGCGCTGAACGTGGCCTGCGGCTCCTCGACTCCGCGCTCCGTCCCCGCGACCTTCGCCGTGTAGCCGCTCAGGAAGTAGTACATGGCTTGCTCGGGCGACAGTCGCGCAATGGGGGGAAGCACCCCGAAGGCATCCGCGGTCAGGAAAACGACGTTCGCGGGATGCCCGGCGCAGCCGGAGGCCACGATGTTGGGCAGGTGGCCGATCGGATAGGCGGCGCGCGTGTTCTCGGTGTAGGCGCTGTCGGCAAGATCCAACTCGCGCGTGGTTTCGTCCAACACCACGTTCTCGAGGACGGTGCCGAAGAGCCGGGTCGTGGCGAAGATCTCCGGCTCGTTCCGGGCATCCAGCCGGATCACCTTGGCGTAGCATCCGCCCTCGAGGTTGAAGATGCCGCGATCGCTCCAGCCGTGCTCGTCGTCTCCCACGAGCGGCCGCCTGGGATCGGCCGACAGCGTCGTCTTGCCGGTGCCGGACAATCCGAAGAACAGGGCCGCGTCGCCCGCGGGACCGACGTTCGCGGAGCAGTGCATCGAGAGGACGCCGCGCAGCGGCAGGAGGTAGTTCAGCACGGTGAAGATCGATTTCTTGATCTCGCCGGCATAGCTCGAGCCGCCGATCAGGACGATGCGGCGACCGAAGTGCACCATCACGAACACTTCGGAGCGCGTGCCGTCTCGCGCGGGCTCGGCCTGGAACGAGGGGGCGTGGACTACCGAGAACCCCGGCGCGTGACGGGACAGATCTTCCTCGGAATCGATGCGCAAGAACATGTTGCGGGCGAAGACCGCGGCCCACGGACACTCGGTCACCACGCGGATCGCGAGGCGGTGTTCGACGTCGGCCACGGCGTCGAGGTCCTGGACGTAGAGTTCGCGGCGCTCCAGGTGTTGCCGCACGCGCTCGTACAGGCTGTCGAACGTAGCGGCCGCCACGGCCTGGTTGACCGGGCCCCAGGCGATCCGACCCTCGATCTGGGGCAGGCGCACGAGGTACTTGTCCTTGGGGGAGCGGCCCGTGTAGGGTCGGGTGTCGACAACCAGGGGGCCTCGCCTGGCGATGCGTCCGGTTCCGCTGCGGATCGTCGCCTCGTACAGTTGCGGCTCGCGCAGGTTCCAGCGGACGTTCTTGGCGGAAGCCAGGCCGAGGTCGTCGAGGCCGCGTCGGCCGGAAACTTCGTTTTCCATGGTTGGCACTCGCTCGTGTGAAGGGCCAGCATAGCGCGGGGAGCCGGAGTTGGAAAGGGCGACCGTTTGAGGGACGACGACGAAACGAGCCGCGCCGCGGAGCAGCGATCCCCGCGCTGGATCGATCGAACCGCAGACCTGCCCCCGGTCGTCACGGCGATCGGGCCGGGACCGCTGGCCGTGGATTGCGAGGCAGATTCGTTCCACCACTACCGCGAGAAGATCTGCCTCATCCAGCTGTCCTTCGGCGACGCGGACGTGCTCGTGGACCCGCTGTCCGGCGTGGACCTCGGACCCCTGGGAGAGGTCCTGGGCCGCGAGCGGGTGCGCAAGATCCTGCACGGATCCGACTACGACATCCGCATGCTCCGGCGCGACCACGGGTTCGTCGTGCGCGGACTGTTCGACACGATGATCGCCGCGCGGCTCGTGGGCGAGCGGGCCTTCGGACTGTCGGGGCTCCTCGAGAAGCACGTCGGGGTCCGGCTCGACAAGAGCAAGCGGCTGCAGCGCGCGGATTGGTCGGTCCGGCCGCTGCCGGCCGTCCTCGTGCGCTATGCCGCGGCCGACACCCGGTTCCTCGGTGAATTGGCGGCGCGGCTGGCGGAGCGTCTGTCGCAACTGGGGCGAACGGAATGGGCCGAGGAAGAGTTCCGCCGTCTCGAACAGACGCGCTGGGAAGCCCAGCCGCGCGATGACGCGTCCGCCTGGGCCAGAGTCAAGGGCCTGCGCGCACTCGATCGGCGGGGGCTCGCGGTCTTGCGCGAGCTGGCAGCGCTGCGCGAAGCCACGGCACGGCGGCACGACGTCCCACCCTTTCGGGTGGCGCGGGACGAGGCCCTGCTCGATCTCGCGGCGCGGCAGGCCATTCCGGACTTCAGCCGAGTGCCGGGGCTGCCCCGATCGTGGCGGACGCCCGAAGGGGCAAGAGAGCTACGCGGCGCGATCGAGCACGCGCTCGCGCTGGACGAGCGAGCCTGGCCCGTTCACGTCGAGCTACCGCCCCGGCCGCGGCTCAGCCCCGAGCGCGAGGCCCGACTGCGCCGCCTCTGCCGCGGGCGCGACCAGATCGCGGCACGCCTCGGAATCGATCCGACGGTCTTGGCCTCGCGTGGTTCGATCGAGCGTCTGCTCGCTGCCTTCGAGGAGGGGCGACCGCTCGCGGAACTCCCCGATCTGCGAGCCTGGCAGCGGGATCTGCTGGCTCCCGTGCTGGGGACCCTGTGAACGGCGGGCGGTCGGCGAATGTCGCGAGCCCGATCGCAAACCCGCCGGTCAGCTCGGGGGCCCGCCGAGGCGCTGGCGGAGTTCGGCGAACGAGCGAAGTACGGGTTGCCCGCTGGCTGCCAACGACCGGGCGTCCGTCGAGCCCCCGGGCACCAGCAGCAGGGGAACGCCGGCCCTGGCCGCACTCTCGACGTCGAGGTCCATGTCGCCGACGTAGACCGCCTGGGCCGGTCGGGCAGCGAGGCACTCGAGGCAACGCCGGATCATCAGCGGCTCGGGCTTGTGCGAGTTCACGCTGTCCGGACCGAGCACGCAGCGGAAGAACGACCGTAGGCCGAGCCGCTCGAGCAGCGGCTCGGAGAAGTGCGCCGGCTTGTTGCTGGCCACTCCCATGCGGTAGCCGGAGCGAGCCAGGCCGCCCAGGGTCTCGGCGACGTCGGGTAGCACGAACGTGCCCGTGGCGTAGACTTCGGCATAGCGCTCGCGAAACAGTCTGACGCCCACCGGCACGCGCTGGGGGCCGACGAGTTCGGCGATGAGCGTCTCGAGTCCCCGCCCGACCCGGCGGCGCACGGCGCTCGGGGACAACGGCGGCAAGTCGAAGTGGGCACGCGCGTGGTTCAGGCTGTCGGCGATCGGTCCGTAGGAGTCGATCAGCGTCCCGTCGAGATCGAATACGATGGCCAGGACGGACCGGGCCACGAGCGGCGGGGGCTCAAGCACCGTGACGGGAACGGGCGAGCGCCAGGCGATGCCGCGCGAGGTTGAAGCGACCCTGTTCGCAATCGAGGCAGCCCGGGCAACTGCGGTGACGCGTGCGGTAGGCGCAGTCGACCGAGGGATACCAGACGCCGAAGCGCAGGCAGAAAAAGTCGTCTTCCTCGTCGCGTGGCCCGCGGCCGCGCGCTCGATCCGTCTCGCTCGAATCCAGAGACTGGAACTGCCCCACGTCGCCCTCTCCGGCCGGTTCGTCACCGTGGTCCTCGCAGTATAACATTGGGCCGGTTGGAGGAATCGACGTGATCGTGATGAAGTTCGGCGGCACGTCGGTGGCGGACGCGGAGCGAATTCGGGCCGTGGCCGGCGTGCTGGGGCGGATCCCACGGCGGCCCGTCGTGGTGGTGTCGGCGCTGGCGGGAGTGACGAACCTGCTCGACGAGGCCTTCGCCGCCGCGAAGGCCGACGACCTCGAGCGACTCGAGCCGCTCCTCGCCGACATCGAGCGCCGACATCGCTGGGCGCTGGCCGGGGCGGTCGACGACGCCCGACAGCGCCACGACTTGGGCCTCGAGATCGACCGACTGTTCGAGGAGTTGCGGGAACGCTTGCGCTCGCTGCGGATCCTGGGGGAGGGCACGCCCCGCGTTCGGGATGCGGTGCTGGCCTGCGGCGAGTCGTTGTCGGCCCGGATCGTGGCCGCCGCATTCCGTGGCTACGGCCTGCCGGCGCGCTGGGTCGACCCGGCGCAGGTCATGCTGACCGACGGCCGTTTCGGCGCGGCGGCGCCCGACGCCGAGGGCGTGCGCGAGCGCTGTGATGCCTGCCTCGTGCCGCTCGTCGAGGCCGGGGAGCTGCCGGTCCTCGGCGGCTTCGTGGGCGCGACCGCCGAGGGGCAAACGACCACGCTCGGACGTGGAGGATCGGACACGAGCGCCGCGATCCTGGCCCTGGCGCTCGCGGCGCAGGAACTCGAGATCTGGACCGACGTGGACGGGCTGATGAGCGCGGATCCCGGCCTGGTTCCCGGAGCGCGGACGCTCGAGACCCTTTCGTTCGCGGAGGCCGCCGAGCTCGCGTTGTACGGTGCTCGGGTGCTACATCCGGACTCGATCGCGCCGGCGGTGCGCCGCAACATCCCGGTACGCATCCTGAACTCGCTGCGGCCGGAGCGGCGGGGTACCCTGGTGTTGGCCGAGCGCCGCGAGCCGGGTGCCCAGGGCGCGCCGCTGGCCGTGGCGACCAAGCAGGGGATGGGCCTGGCCCGGCTGACCAGTCGCCGGATGCCCATGGAACCGGCGTTGGCGCGGCGGGCCCTCGAACTCTGCGCCACGGCCGGCGTCGTGCCCGAGATCCTGCTGTCTTCGGCGACGACGGTCACGCTGGTCGCGACCGGAATCGATGGACTGGCCGCCCTGCACGTGCTCGAGGACCAAGCCGACGTCGAAGTCCTACCGGAATGCGCGATCGTCTGCCTCGTCGGGGGCGCCGTGGCCAACGTCGCTCGGCTGCGAGCCACGGTGCTGGCCGAGCTGGCCACGGGCGAGCCCGAGCTCATTGCCACCGGGGCCTTCCGTGCGAGCATCGTCGCGGTGGTTCGCCAGCGCGAGCTGGCCACGCTCGTGCGACGGCTGCACGACGTTTTCTTCGAAGGCGGGACGAAGCCGTGAACTACGCGCTCGTCGGCAACGGGCGGATGGGGCAGGCCGTCGACGCACAGGCGGCGCTGCGGGGCCACGCGCGCGTGGCCATCGTCGGTCCGACGGACGGCGCGGCGGGGTTGGGCCGTGAGCGGCTCGGCGGCGCGCGGGTGGCCTTCGAGTTCACCCGCGCGGAGGCGGCCGAGGCCAACATCCGCGCCCTTCTCGATGCCGGAGTGTCGGTGGTCTCCGGCACGACGGGTTGGCAGGTCCCGGGGGATCTGGCGCAGGCCGCGCAAGAGGCCGGCGTCGCTTGCGTCATCGCCCCGAACTTCTCGTTGGGGGTCAACCTGTTCCTACGTGTCGTGGAGCAAGCCGCCCGCGCTTTCGGAGCGCTGGGTCTGCACGACCCCTTCATCGAGGAGGCGCACCATCGAGGCAAGCTCGATGCACCCAGCGGGACGGCGCGGCGGCTAGCGGAGATCGTCCTGGCGTCCGACCCGCGGCTCGAGCAGGTTCTCGACGGCCAGCCGCGGGGTCGCGTCCCGCCGCACACCCTGCAAGTGGTCAGCACGCGGGCCGGGGCCGAGCCCGGAACCCATCGGGTGGGGTTCGACGGGGCTCACGACCTGGTGACGCTCGAACACCGGGCTCGCGGCCGCGAGGGGTTCGCGCTGGGAGCGGTCCTGGCCGGGGAATGGCTGGAGGGGAGACGGGGCGTGTATGGTTTCGGTGACGTGATGGAGGCGATCGTGCGCGGCGAGTTGCGCGTCGGGGGAGGAGCGAGGTGAGCGAGAGCAGAGCGAGCAAGACGAAGATGCGCGGCGCGATGACCGCGATCGTGACACCCTTCCGTAGTGACGGTTCCGTGGACGAGACCGCGCTCGAGCGCATCGCGCGCTGGCAGGTAGCGAGCGGCATCCACGGGCTCGTGCCTTGCGGGACCACGGGCGAGGGCGCGACGCTCGAGGACCACGAGCATGCCCTGGTCGTCGAGACCGTGGTGCGGGCGGTCCAGGGGCGGGTGCCGGTGGTTGCGGGCTGCGGGACCAACGATACGCGCCGCACGCTGGAGGCGGCACGACGTGCCGAACAGGCGGGAGCCGACGCGCTGCTCGTCGTGACGCCTTACTACAACAAGCCCAACCGCAGCGGAATGATCGAGCACTACCGGGCGGTGGCCGGGGCGACGACCTTGCCCGTGATCGTCTACAACGTCCCCGGCCGCACGGGGCAGAACCTCGGGGCGGCCCTGATCCTCGAACTCGCGAGGATTCCAGGAATCGCGGGGGTCAAGGAGGCGTCGGGCGACCTCGAGCAGATCGCCACGATCCTCGCCGGCCGCCCTGCAGGGTTCGCCGTGCTGTCGGGAGACGACTCCCTGGCCCTCGCGACCATGGCTCTGGGTGCGGAGGGACTCGTGTCGGTCGTGGCGAACGAGACCCCCGGCGAGATGGCCGCGCTGATCGATGCCGCGGCGTCCGGGGATTTCGCGCGGGCGCGGGAGCTGCACTTCCGCCTGCTGCCGCTGATGCGTGCGAACTTCCACGAGACGAACCCGGTCCCGGTGAAGACTGCCCTGGCACTCCTCGGGCATTGCGAAGAGCGGCTGCGCCCTCCGCTGGGGCCACCGACTGCCGAGACCCGCGAAGCGCTGCGCCGGGCGCTGGCCCAGGCGGGCCTGGTCGAGGCGGCGCGGTGAGCCTGGCCGGGTCGCTCGCGGCGGAGATCGAGCGGCTGGCGGCTGCGGACGATCCGCCGCGCGAGGCAACCCGGAACGCGATCGAGCGCTTGCTAGAGGCGTTGGAGTCCGGGGTGGTGCGCGCGGCCGCGCCGGAGGACGGGGGTTGGCGGGTCGTGCCCTGGGTCAAGCGCGGCATCCTGCTGGGCTTCCGCATCGGCGCCAACCGGGCCGCGGCGCTGCCTCCGGTCTTTCACTTCCGCGATCGGGACACCTTCCCCACCCAGGACCCGGGCGCCCGGGGCGGCGACATCCGCATCGTGCCGGGAGGCACGACGGTGCGCCGCGGAGCGTTCCTGGCGCCGGGCGTCGTGATCATGCCGCCGTCCTACGTCAACGTCGGTGCCTGGGTCGGCGCGGGTTCGATGATCGACAGCCACGTCCTGGTCGGCTCCTGCGCGCAGATCGGGCGGGGCGTCCACCTGTCGGCGGCGGTCCAGATCGGGGGCGTGCTGGAGCCGGTCGGCGCGCTCCCGGTCGTCGTCGAGGACGACGCGTTCGTGGGCGGGGGTTGCGGTGTCTACGAGGGCACCCGGGTTTCGAGCGGCGCCGTGCTGGCGCCGGGGGTATTGCTCACGCGCGGCACGCCCGTGTACGACCTGCCGCGGGAGCGTGTGCTGCGGGCTTCGGCCGAGCGTCCTCTCGTGATACCGGAGGGAGCCGTCGTCGTGCCCGGATCCCGCCCTGCAGCGGGCGGCTACGCGCGCCAGCAGGGGCTGCAGCTGCAGACGCCGGTCATCGTCAAGTACCGCGATGGCCGGACCGCCGCCGCCGTCGAGCTGGAAGAGGTCCTGAGGTGATCGTCCGTCCGGCGACCCGCATGCAGGGCATCGAGCGCACCCTGATCCGCCGGATCTTCGACGCCGCGCCGCCCGGGGCGATCAACCTCGGGCTGGGCCAGCCCGACCTGCCGACGCCCGACGAGATCTGCGAAGCCGGAGCCCAGGCGATCGGGGAGCGCCGGACGGGCTATACGAGCACCGCGGGGGATCCAGAGCTGCGCCGGGCCGTCGCCGCGCGGTATCCGTCCGTCGCGAGCGGCGCGGAGCAGGTGCTGATCACGGTCGGTTCGCAGGAGGCGCTGTTCGTGGCCTGCCTGTGCCTGGCCGAGCCCGGTCACGAGGTGCTGTACCCGGACCCCGGATACCCGGCCTATCCGGCCGTGGCGCGTCTGGTCGGTGCCGAGCCGGTCCCCTATCCGTTGCGTCCCGAACGCGGCTTCCGTCTGGCTGCCGAGGACGTCGAGCGCCGGGTGAGTTCCAGGACCGCGCTCGTGATCCTGTGCGGCCCCTCCAATCCCACGGGAGCCTGCCATCCTCGGGACGAACTGGCTCGGCTCGTGCGCGGTCTGGCGGACCTCGGGGTGCCCTGGGTCTCCGACGAGGTTTACGGCGCGCTGGCCTTCGACCAGGCGCCGGCCTCGCCCGCGGACCACGCTCCCGAGTGCGGACTGATCGTCTCCGGCCTGTCCAAGGACGCGAGCATGACGGGCTGGCGCATCGGCTGGCTCGTCGGCCCCGAGACGCTCGTCGAGCGTGCCATTGCCGCCCATCAGTACGTGGTGACCTGTGCCTCGAGCATTTCGCAACGTGCCGCCCTGGCGGCTTTCACCCCCGGCGGGGAGGCGGCTCGGGAAGCGTGGCTCGAACGACTGCGGCGGCGGCGCGCTTTGATGGCCCTCGAGCTGGCTCGGGTGCCGGGGGTGACCTTCGAGATGCCGGACGGAGCCTTCTACTTCTTCGTGGATGTCTCGGCCCACGGAGACTCGACAGCGCTGGCGCAGCGCATCCTGGAGCGGCGCCAGGTGATCACGATCCCCGGAGCCGCCTTCGGCCCCGGGGGGGCCGGCTATCTGCGCCTGTCCTTCGCAGCATCCGAGGAGCAGATCGTGCGTGGCGTGCGCGCGATTGCTGCAGAACTGGGTGGCGCGGCGCCCGGATCCGCCTGAGGGTGGCGCCCGCCGTCGCGGGACCGACGAGCGGTGGGGCTAACGGCGCGGAGAGGGGATTGCGGGGTCGGCGCTGGCCTCGTCGGACAGTTGCTCGCTCTCCAGGGCCATTTCGAGCTCCGCGGTCCGCGCGCGCACCTGCTCGAGCAGCGCAGACGGACGGCGGCGGGCCATGACGTACTCGTGAAGCAAGGTCAGGTCGTCGGGCCCCGCATGGGGCAGGAGCGCCGCGAGCGCCGCCTCACGGACGGCCGGCGTCGGGGAGCGCGCGTGCTCGCGTAGGGCGGCGGTACCGACCTCGCCGAGCTTGCCGAGGGCCTGCGCCGCGGGCTGTTTGAATCGCGGGTCCCCTTCGTCGAGCACCCGGATCAGAAAAAACCGACCGCGCTCGTCGCGCAAGCGGCTCAGCGCGCGGATCCCGGCCAGCGTCAGCCGCGGCTCATCGTGGATGGCGTCGATGGTCGTCAACACGGCGGGCGGGAAGGGGTAGCGCGACAGCTCGGCCATCGCCAGGCGCCGGGCCTCGCTCGCGCCGAACCACAGGCCTTCCTCGAGACCCGGCAAGTAGTCCGGCGGACTGCCGTGGGCATCGTCGAGCCGCGCCTCGATCATGGTGGCGACCAGGTCGCCGGTGTAGCGGGGGTCCACGCGCGGGATGGCCTGGCGCAGGGCGGCGAATCCGTGGGTGCCGAACTCGACGAGTTCCCGCCGAGCGGCGGCTTGCACCAAGGGCTCTCCCGTACCCGCTGCGGGCCACGCCAGGAGCGTCAGCTGGACGGCCTGACCATGGATGTCGGCCGCCGAGGCCTTCGCCGCGTTGAGCACGGCGCGCGGGTCGTCTGCTGCCGCGGCGGCCGGAGCCGCGACCCACGCGACAGATGCCGCGAAAATGAAACGACTCGCGGTCTTGGCGAGGACCATGGGCTCGCTCCACGAAATCCCGTACGCCCGCGAGTATAACCCGCAGGCCACACCGGCGGCCACGTGGCTCAACTGCGGATGGCCTTGCGCAAGCGCTCGAACAAGCCCGCGCCGCCGCCCCCGGCCGGACCGTGCTCTTTCAGGAGCCCGTGGATGCGAGCGGCGATCTCGGCGAAGGCGCGGGCCTGGGGCGACGCCGGATCGGAGCTGGCGATCGGCTGCCCGTTGTCGCCTCCGGCGCGGATGGCCAGGTCCAGCGGAACCTCGCCGAGGCAGGGCACGCCCAGCCTCTCGGCTTCGGCTCGGCCTCCGCCGTGGCTGAAGATCTCCGTTCGGCCGGAGCAATGCGGGCAGTCGAAATAGCTCATGTTCTCGATGATCCCCAGGACAGGGACGTCGACCTTGCGAAACATGGCCACGCCCTTGCGCGCGTCGGCCAGGGCCACGTCCTGGGGCGTCGTGACGATGACCGCCCCGGCCAGTCGCACCTTCTGCGAGAGTGTCAACTGAGCGTCGCCGGTGCCCGGCGGCATGTCCACCAGGAGGTAGTCCAGCTCGCCCCAGACGACGTCGCGCAGCAGTTGCTCGAGGGCCTTCATCACCATCGGCCCGCGCCAGATCACCGCCGAGTCGCGATCTACCAGAAAGCCCAGCGACATGATGCGAACGCCGAAGCGCTCGAACGGAACGAGCCGGCGGTCGGGGGTCAGGGCCGGCGGCTCGTCGATGCCGGTCATCAGGGGAATGGAGGGGCCGTACACGTCGGCGTCCAGCAGGCCTACGGAGGTCCCGGCGCGGGACAGCGCGACGGCGAGGTTGACGGCGACGGTGGACTTGCCGACGCCGCCCTTGCCCGAGGCGACGGCGATCGCATGCTTCACGCCGGGGATCAGATCGGCGTCGAGAGCCCCCAGCGCGGCGGCCGACCGGCGGCGACCCGCCAGCTTGAGGGCCGGCGAGCCCTCCGAGCGAGCGCGCACCACGACCTCGATCTCCCCGACCCCCGGAACGGACGCGAGCGCTCGGCGGACGTCGGCCTCGAGCGTCCCCGCCGCCGCGGGGTTCCCCGCAGCGAGTGTCAACTCGATCTCGACCTTCCGGCCGTGGACTTCGACGCGGCTCACGACGCCGAGCGACACGATGTCCCGCGTGAATCCCGGGTAACTCAGCGCCGCGAGAGCGGCCCGGACCTGCCCTTGGTCGATGCCCATTTTCGGTTTGCAGAGCTGCGCAGACGCTGCTGCGGCCGGGGTGCATTATACCAGCGCAGACCCGCAAGGGTTGCCGTGGGTTCGGCGGAGCGCGCTCAGTACAGGCGAAAGGTCACGCCGCCGTAGAAGCCTTCGTAGGTGACCGATTCGTACTCTTCGTGGACCGCCGTGACCGTGGCCTCGATGACATCCGAAGCAATCACGGTCGGCCTCAGCTCCAGCGCAACATCGTCGTACCGGGTCTGGCGAAAGCCGCCGAAGACCTCGAGACGATTGTAGGGGGTGCGCCAGCGGAAGCCGAGATAGTTCTCGAGGACCTGTGAGGACAGCGAGGCGTTGCGGGTCAAGGCCACGCCGGTCGTGCCCTGCACGATGTTGTCGGCAATGTGATAGGGCTGTCCCTCGCTATTGAAGATCACGTCGTCGAACAGCGCGTATTGTTCGTCGCAGAACGTCGGCGTGCCGCACACGAGATACTGGGTGCCATCGACGTCGGTAAGTATGTAGAACGAGTTCGTGGCCTGGTAATTGGCCTCGATGTCGCCGCGCATGACCGTGAGCGCGGCGCCACCCTCGAGGACCAGCCTGTTCTTCCACAGCGGGAACTCGAGGTCGAAACCGCCGGTCAAGCCCCGGCCCTCGTAGGTCGAGTAGGCGGACGCCGAGTCGGGCAAGGGGTCGAGGTTCAGGCAGTCAACACAGGCCGGCGGCAGGATCGGAGGCAGGCCGGGAACGACCGCGAAGTAGTCCGCGACGATCTGACGCGCGTGTTCGACCCGCCGCCAGCCCACGAACCAGTCCCCCGACACGCGGGGCGAGCGAAAGGCCTCTCGGCTGTAATCGATACGAAAGTCCCGCAGGTCGCTGGTGGCGGCGGAGACGAAGGTATCCGCCAGCGTGTCGCTGGCGAACCCCGCGAACAGGCTGTGGGTGAGCGCCTCACCGTAGATGAACTGCCCGGGAGAGCTGCGGTTCATCCCCGTATCCTCGTCGTGGTCGTAGAGCGAGATGAAGACGCTGCCCATCTTGTTCGGCAGGCGGTACTCGAGTCGGGATTGGAACTTGTCCTCGGTTCCGTGCTGGATTTCCAGCGACCTGCTCTGGGACAACGTGCCGCTTCCGGACCCGCTCAGGTCCACCTCGGTCGCCGGAACGAGGCCCATGCCGACGGGTTGGGCGACCCATGAGCCGAGATCGATGTAGAAGTTGCCGATTCGTTTCGTGGATTCCTCGCTGTCCTGCGCTTCTTCCTGGGCCAGTCCGGGCGACCAGGCTAGACCGGCGGCCAGGACGAATCCCACGAACGTCAGGGAGCTGCGGATGGCTGGTGTCGGTTTCATTCGGCTCACCTGAAGCGTCGCCGCAGGGCCACGGGCTACTTGGACGTGAAGGAGAACGAGAGGTTGGGCGAGGGCTCACCGCTGGTAGACGTCAGGGTCCCCTGCACCTCCGATTCCTGTAGCGTGGCGCCATCGACCGTGAAAGTAGCGCGGATGCCGGCGGGCTCAAAAAACTCGAAGACCTCATTGCCGCCGGGGACCTGGTCGGAACGGCGGGCTTCGACGAATACGGTGTCGCCCTTGTTCAGCGTAAACCCGAAGATCGTGGCATCTCTGTTGGCGTCGGCGGTCAGAGGGTCCAGCTTGGGGTCGCCCAGATCCTGACCGGGACAGTTCCCCAGCTCCGGCACGAGCGCTCCCAGGTTACCCTCCACCTGGGCGATGCAGGGGTCGTCACCCACGCAGGTGTTGTAGATGAAGCTGTCGGCCGCATTCAGGAGCTCGCGGTTGGCGGCGGAGAGTCGACGGCGGTTGGCGGCGGAAAAGTCGAACCTGCGTTGCACGATGGGATTGACACAGTCGCCGAGGCCGAGCGCCGCGCAGTCGGTGGCCGGCATGGAGACACCGCATAGAGTGTCGAAGTCTCCGCTGCAATTGAAGACCGCCTGGCACACCCCACCGTTGTTCGATCCACACCAGGAGGTCGTCATGCGTGGGGTTACGCTGTCCGGGTTGCACTTGATGGCGTTCTTCGTGCTGCACCGACCGCGCCGGTGGTTCACGTTGATGGAAGGTAGCGCGTCGAAGTGAGTCGGCTGATTGCTGTCGTAGGCAGCGCGGTTGAAGCGGTCGCCGGCAGCCTCGTCGCTCGTGAGTTGTTCGCGGACCAGTTGTCCGGTTTCGCTGTCGACGAGGATCTCGCCGTCGCGAACCACCGATATCCTGACCGCATAGTTCCACGGGACGGAGTCCGGGATAGTCGGCGTGTTGCACTTTCCTTGGCTCGAGACCATCGTGCACCGGCAAAACAAGGTCTTGTCCCGGTCGTGCCGTCGCCGTTCACGTCGTCCGGCACGCCGTCGAGATCGGAATCCTCCGTCAAGTCCCAGACGTTGTACTCGGGCACCTTGGAGTTGTGGGCCTTGAAGGACACCGTCAGGGCCTGATTTTCGACGGTCGAGGGCTGCTCGGTTTCACAGCCTGACACGGCCAGGAGCGCGAAGGCGAGCGAAGCCAGGTAGACGACGCGCCGCATGGGGGCAGACCTCCACAGGAAAGAAGCGAAAAGCTACCCGACCTGCCGGCGGGAGTCAAGCGTGCGCTCCGCGGGACGCGCGCGGCTGCGGCATATCTTCCGCACGCCGGAGCGGCCGCTGCCTGTGTTAAGATCCGGGCGCCGTCCCAGCGGTTCCGCCCAGGAGGAGGCATGTCTCGCACTTCCATGGCCGAGCGCGCGGCCCTCGATTCGCGCAGGGTGCGCCGAGTCTACGCGGTTCTGGCCCGGGTGTACGATGACGCCTTCGACTGGGCTCTCGGGCCCGGTCGGCGCCGGGCCGTCGCGACCCTGCCGATCCTGCCGGGCCAGCGCGTGCTGGAGGTCGGGGTGGGGACCGGACTGTCGCTTCCGTACTACCCCGCGGGCTGTCAGGTCACCGGGATCGACATTTCCGCGGCGATGCTGGATCTGGCCCGGGAGCGCGTGGAACAGCTGGGACGATTCGACGTCGACCTGCGGCTGATGGATGCGCGGAAGCTGGCCTACCCGGCGGCGAGCTTCGATCACGTGCTCGCCCCGTACGTCATCTCGGTCGCCCCCCAGCCCCAGCAGGTCATGGCCGAGATTTGCCGGGTCTGCAAGCCGGGTGGAGCGGTGGTCGTGGTGAATCACTTTCGGAACGGCCGACCCTGGGTCCGCCTCTGCGAGAAAGTGCTCTCGCCTGCCAGTCAATGGATCGGGTTCCGCCTGGACCTGCCGATCGAGACGGTGACCGAAACGCCAGGGCTCGACACCGTCGCGGTCACCCGCGTCAACCTCCTGGGTTGGTGGCAGCTCGTCGAGCTGCGCCGGCGGGAATGAAGGAGCTTCAATGGTCGGGACGATCCGGCGGTGGAGCCGGCCCGGGGCCGGTCCCCTCGCGCTCCGGGGCAGGGGGGAGTTCCGTGGTCAGGCGGTCAACCCGACGCATCTGTTCCATGACCGCGCCGAATTGCTTCTCGATGCTCTCGTGGGTGACCGAGTTCTGTGTCAGCCGCTCCAGGACCCGGACCTTCTCACGCAGCGCGGCGACCTCGAGGCCACGGCCCTCCTGCTCCAATTCGACGCGCCGCAGCAGTTGCTGGAGACGGGTCGTTTCGTTCCGGAAACGGCGGCGCAACTCCTTGATGCAGGCCGCGCTGTCGGCGAGCTCACGCTGCTTCGCTTCGAGTTCGCTGCGCAATTCGAGGACGCGCATCCCTCCCACCCGGACCATCCCGTACTGGACCAGCAACTGCTCGTGCTTCATCCAGAGTTCTTGAAACAACGACACGGGCACCGTCTCCTCCGCGGACGGCGCTCCGTGTCCGCGCTGGATCAGTTCGCCGCGCAGGTCGGCCGCGGAGCAGTCGAGACCGGCTTCGGCCAAGGCGCTCTCGGACAGGACGAACTCCGGCCCGAAGCGGCCGCGGCGCTTGGCGGCCACCAGCTGGCCGCTGCGGATGTAGCGCCGCAGGGTCGTGACCGAGCGCGCGGTTCGCCTCGCCGCCTCACGCAGCGTCATCGAGTCCATGCCGGGGTCTCCCTGCCTGTACTGAGGGCGACGAGGACCGCACGGGCTGCAAGCTCGCAGCTCGCGACTCCTTCTAGCACAGTTCCGCGACCGTGCTCAAGCGCCGCGACGAGACCTCGAGGCGCGAGCGTGGCGGCCGGAGCCGGGCGCCGGCCGGCGGTCCCGGCCGCGCCGGTTTCTTCGGCACGGGCGATCCGGCGGAGCCAGGCGCCGAGGCAGGGACGTCGGTCGAGCGGACGACCGGCGCTCCCTCTGCTCTGATCGACGGAGATCATGGGCGCTCCTTCGGAACGAGACGAACCCAAGCTCGGCGCGGAACACTGGGCGGACCGCCTGGCACTGACGATCCTGGCCCGACCGGCGCCGCCCGTGATCTCGAGCGGGATCTCTCCGTCGGGAGAGGTGCACATCGGCAACATGCGCGAGGTGCTGACAGCGGACGCCGTGTTCCGGGCGGTCGCCGAGCGCGGCGTCGGCGCCCGCCTCAACTTCGTGGCCGACAACTACGACCCGTTGCGCCGCGTCTACCCGTTCCTCGACGAGGAACGGTACGGTTCCCTGGTGGGCCGACCGTTGTCGGAGATCGGCTGCCCCTGCGGGGTGCACCGTTCCTACGCCGACCACTTCCTCGAGCCGTTCCTGGCCGCGCTCGTCGAACTGGGTGTGAGGGTCGAGGTCGAACGCGCCGATGAGCTGTACAAGTCCGGACGGATGACACCGTACATCGTGCGGGCGCTGGAACGCCGGGACGAGATCGCCCGCATTCTGACCGAGCTCACCGGAAAGGAGATCGAGAGCGACTGGTCCCCGTTCAATCCGCTGTGCGCCACCTGCGGGCGCGTGACGCAGGCCAAGGTCCTCGGTTTCTCGGCGGCGGATCGCACGGTCGACTACGACTGCGGCTGCGGGGCACGTGGTAGTTCGCCCATGGCCGGCGGCGGGAAGCTCGTGTGGCGCATCGATTGGCCCGCGCGCTGGATGCTGTTGGGAGTGACGGTCGAGCCGTTCGGCAAGGACCACGCAACTCGCGGTGGCTCCTACGATACCGGCGTCCGGATCGTGCAAGAGGTCTTCGATGGAACGCCGCCCTTGCCCATCCCCTACGAATGGATCCGGCTCAAGGGGCTGGGGGACATGTCCTCGAGCAAAGGCAATGTCCTGTCCATCGCTCGCGTGCTGGAGCTGGCTCCCCCCGAGGCCTTGAGGTACCTCGTGATGCGCGAGCGACCGCAGCGTTCGATCACCTTCGATCCCGGCCTGCCGCTGCTGCAGCTCGTGGATGAAGTCGACAATGCGGCGGCCGCCGGGCGTGACGAGCGGGCGCTCGAGCTGTCGTTGGCCGGCTCGTTCGAGGCCGTGGGGGTGCCCTACAAGCATCTGGTCGTCGTGGCGCAAGCGGCGGCGTTCGACCGCGACACCACGCTGGCGATCCTGCGGCGCACGGGCTATCCGAATGTTTCCCCGCAGGCGGTGGTCCGCCGCATGGCCCAGGCCCGGCGCTGGCTCGAGTCCTTCGCCCCCGAAGAGCTGCGCTTCGTCGTCCGTCCGCAGCTGCCGCCCGAGGCTGCGAAGCTGGCGGGCGACCAACGCAAGTTCCTGGGTCAGCTCGCCGATCGGTTGGCCGAGGAGCAGGACGGTCAGGCCATCCACGAGCTGATCTACGAGCTGGCGCGGGAATTCCCGGGCTCCCGGCCGGCGGATCTGTTCGCCGCGATCTACGTCGCGCTCCTGGGCAAGACGCGCGGACCGCGGGCCGGGTCGTTCCTGGCGGTGCTGGGGGTCGAGTTCGCGGCGCGCCGTTTCAGAGAGGCGGCGCAGGGAGCGTCATGAACGGTCGCTGGCCGGCGCGCCCTCGCGGTCCTCGGGCTCCTCGCCGGCCGCGCGGACCACGAACAGCTTCGTTCGACCCAATCGCCGGCCGGCCTCGTCGGAGACCCGCCGCAGCACGGCGCGCTGGATGCGGGATGCCGTCTCCAGCAGGTGCAGGGTGCTCGCACCATGTGCCGCCAGCGCAGCGGCGTCTGCTGTTGGCCGGACCTCTCCCTGCTCGAGTTCGCCCAGCGCGTCGCGCACGATGCGCAGCGCCTCGTTGACCGTCGCCCGTCCGTCGGCGCTGATCTCGCGCAAAATGCAAGCCATCTGCAGTAGGTCCGGGGCGATGCGCTCCTGCTCCTCCGAGCCGTTCTCCCAGTGGCTTCCCGTGAGGACCCATTCGATGCTGGTCCCGCCGATGCGAGCCAGGTGCACCAATCGGCGCGGCTCTGGAACGACACCATGTTCGTACTTGTGGACGGCCGATTGCGTCGTGCCGAGGAGCTTGGCCAACTCCCACTGCCGCAGTCTCGCGCCGAGACGGATCTGGCGGATGCGCCGTCCCATGGCGCCCTTGTCGAGTTCCTGCATCCGTCGCGACCCTCGGAACGAATATAGGGGCCGGATCGGGATGGGCAACAGCGGCCGTTTCCGGCCCGGCAGGTCAGTCGGGCGGGGCCGGTCGACCCGGTTCGGCGACGGCCAGCGTCAGCGCCAGCCCGCCCAGGAATAGCGGCAACAGCGCCAGGACGGCGATGCGCTGGCTGCCCGTCGCGGCCGACAGCGCTCCGAATATCAACGGCCCGCTGATCGCTGCGAACTTGCCGGCGGTGACGTAGAACCCGAAGAACTCGGCGCGGCGTTCGGGGGGGGTCAACGCGGCCATCAACGAGCGGGCGACCGCCTGGGTCGCCCCCATGCCTACCGCCGCGCCGAGCGCCACGACCCAGAAAGCGAGCTTGGTCGAGGCCGAAGCCGCCAGCAGGACGACGAGGATCCACAGGACCAGGGACAGCACCAGGGTGCGCTTGGCGCCGGCCCGGTCGGCCAGGTATCCGGACAGCACGGTTGCAGGGAAGGCGACCAGGTTCATGATCACGAACAAACGGACCAGCTCTCCGCTGCCGAACTCGAACGTCACCGTGGCGTAGGTCGCCGCGAAGACGATCACCGTGGAGATGGCGTCGTTGAACAGCAGCGAGGCCAGGACGAACTTGCCGACTTCGCGGTGGCGCCCGATCTGTCGGAGCGTTCGCATCACGCTGGCCAGGCCCTGCCGGAGCGCTCCGGGGACGGCGCTTCGGGCTGCGGGAGCATCGCGCAGCAAGGCCAGCGCCGGGATGGCGAAGACCAGGTAGAAGGCGGCCACGATCGCGAAGGAGAGCCGACGATCCTGGATCGCGTGCGGCACCAGTTCGCCCCGGGCGTCGCGCAGCTCGGAGCCGATCCAAGGTGAGCAGAGCAACAGCGCGGCAAGGCCGCCGACGAAACCGATGCCCCAGCCCCAACCGGAAGTCCGGCCCATGGTCCGCGGAGTCGAAACCTCCGGCAAGTAGGCGTTGTAGAAGACGTAGGCCGCCTCGAAGCCGATGGTGGCCACGATGTAACAGGCCATGCTCAGGAACGCCCGTCCAGGTGCCGCGAAGTAGAGCAGGGCCGTGGCCGCGACGGATTGGCAGGTCGCGAGCTGCAACAGCGTGCGCTTGCGGCCCAGGCCATCGGCCATCGCGCCCAGGACCGGTGAAACCAACGCGACGACGAGCATGGCCAGGAAGTTGGCCAGTCCCCACAGCAGGTCGCCGCGGTTTCCCTGGGCGATCACCACCTCGCGGAAGTAGACGGAGAAGGAAACCGTCACGATCAGCGTGGTGTACGAGGAGCTCGCGAAATCGTAGAGGCACCAGGCGGCCAAGGCGCGGCGACGAGCCCCGGGGGTGGCATAGGGGAAGGGGAGCGTGGCCGACGTCGCGCGAACCTGCGAAGGGCCGGGCACTAGCGCTCGCCCCAGCGCAATTTGCGCCGGAGGATCTCGAAGAAGCCCACTCCGGTGACTCGAACGAGACGCACGGCGTGGGGGTGATGGTCGACACGCAGGCGGTCGTCCGCCCGGAACGGGAAGCCGACCTGTCCATCGAGCGTCAGGTAGACCTCCTCGTCGCGAGTCTGCAAGGCGACGTCGAGCGTCACGTCGTTCGGCACCACGAGCGGCCGGTAGGTCATCGTGTGCGGGCAGATCGGGGCGATGACGAACGCACCCACGCGCGGGTCGAGGATCGGACCCCCGGCGGAGAGGTTGTAGGCCGTCGAGCCGGTCGGCGTGGCGACGATCAGGCCATCGCTCGTGTAAGTCGCCACGTCTTCCCCGTCCACGCGAACGGCGATGTCGATCATCCGCGCCAGCGCGCTCTTGGTGAGCACGACGTCGTTGAGCAAGACGTATTCGCGCTCGTCCCTCCCGTTCTCCGAGTAGCGCACGCGCAGGGTCTGACGTTCCTCGATGGCGTAGTCGCCCGCGATCACGCCCTCGAGGGCCGTCAGCGCCTCGGCGGGCTGCAACTCCGTCAGAAAGCCCAGGCTGCCGAAGTTGATGCCGAGGATGGGTAGGTCGAGGGACGCGGCCGAGCGCGCGACCGACAGCAGCGTGCCGTCTCCGCCGGCCACGATCGCCAGGTCCGCGTCCGACGGCAGAAGCTCACGGCTGACGCCGTCAGGGCGGCCGAGCGCCTTGGCCACGTCTTCGTCGAGGTACACGCCGATCCGGCGCAGCTCGAACCAGTCGGCCAGCTGTGCCGCGATGGCGACCCCCTCCGGCCGGCCGGTCTTGGCCACGATCACCACCTTGCGGATGGCGCTTGCCACGCGGGGAGGCTTGCTCAAACGCCGCTCTCGTCTGCGGCGGTAACGCTGGCGATGATCCGCGCGACCGCGGGCCCGCTCAAACCCGCAGCGCAGGGCAAGACGTGCACGAAAAACTCCTGGTTGCCCTCGGCCCCCCGCAGCGCGGCCGGCAGGATGCCGGCGAGGCCCCAGCCCCGGCTGGAGGAAAGGCGAGCGATCGCCTGCAGCACCCCCCGATGCAAGGAGGCGTCGCGGACGACTCCTCCGCGGCCCACGGCGCCGCGCCCGACCTCGAACTGGGGCTTGACCAGGGCCACGATCTCCCCCGACTCGCTGAGGCAGCGGGCCACCGCTGGCAGCACGAGCGCGAGCGAGATGAAGGATACATCCACCACGGCCAGCGAGGGGCAAAAGGGCAGCAGGCGCGGCTCGAGGTGTCGGGCGTTGATTCCCTCGCGTAGGTGCACGCGGGGATCGGAGCGCAAGGACCAATCGAGCTGGCCCCGACCCACGTCGAGCGCCACGACCCGCGCCGCACCCTCCTCGAGCAGGACCTGGGTGAAGCCTCCCGTCGAGGCCCCGACGTCGATCGCGTCACGCTCCCGGGGATCGATGGCGAACTCGCGGAGCGCCCCCACCAGCTTGGCGGCGGCACGGCTCACGTAGCGGCGGCCGGGGAGGATGTCGATGGGAGCGCTGCGACAGACGCGCTGGCCCGGCTTTTCCAGGCGCACGCCCGCCGAGAAGACTTGTCCGGCCAGGATCAGGGCACGGGCCTTGACCCGGGTCGGCGTGATCCCCCGCTCGACCAGAACGACGTCGAGCCGTACGCGGTCGGTCGCTGGCGTCTCGGACATCCTCATCACTCGGCCCGGCCAGGTCGGTCACGTCAAACGGCGAAACGCACGGCCCGCGTCTCGCGGAACACGCTGACCTTGATCTGCCCGGGGTAGGACAGCTCGCGTTCGAGCCTGCGGGCGATGTCTCGCGACAGCTTGTGGGCGTTCTCGTCCTTCGTCTCACGGGAGTCGACGATCACCCGCAACTCCTTGCCGGCCTTGACGGCGTAGGCCCGCTGGACGCCGGGGAAGTCGGTCGCGATCGCTTCCAGCCGGCGCAAGCGCTCGATGAAGACGGACAGATTCTCCTTGCGTGCTCCGGGACGGCTCTCGCTCAGCCGGTTGGCGGTGTTGAGCAGCAGCGCCTCGAGCGTCGCCGGCACCACGTCGGAGTGCAGCGAACGGATCGCCTCCACCACCTCGTCGCGCTCGCGGTACTTGCCGCAGAGTTCGGCCGACGCAAAGATCGGATGCGTGGAGTTGCCGGTCACGACCTGGCCAATCTCGTGCAGCAGTCCTGCCCGCTGCGCGACATCCACTCGTCCACCGAGCTCCTGGCACATGAACCCCGCGAGCATCGCGGTCTCCATGGCGTGCTGCAACAGGTTCTGGCCGTGAGTCGTGTGGTAACGCATGCGCCCGACCAGCTCCGAGAGGCGCGCATGCAGATCCGAGATGCCCAGTGAGAACGCGGCCTCGCTGCCTTTCTCGGTGATCAGCGCTTCGATTTCTCCCGAGACTTCCTGCACGACCTCCTCGATGCGTGCGGGGTGGATCCGGCCATCCTCGAGGAGCCGGTCGATGGCCACCCGTGCCATCTCGCGGCGCACGGGATCGAAGCACGAGATCCAGATCGAGCGGGGAGTGTCGTCGACGATCAGGTCGATGCCCGTGGCCATCTCGAGGGCCCGGATATTGCGCCCCTCCTTGCCGATGATCCGCCCCTTCAATTCGTCGTTGGGCAGTTCGATGAACGTGACCGTCGACTCCAGCACATCGCGCAGATTGACTCTCTGCGAGGCCTGCACGATGAGGTTGCGCGCCTCGCGCTCGGCGTTCTGGCGGCTCTCGTCCTCGATGCGGCGGGCGATGCGGGCGCCCTCGCGCCGGGCCTCATCCTCGATGCTGGCGATGAGTTCGGAGCGAGCCTCGGCGGCGCTGAGACCGGCGATGCGCTCGAGGTTGTGTTGGGCGGCCTCGCGTATCCGGCGCGCGTCCCCCTCGGCTGTTCGGGCGATCGCCTCGCGCGCATCCAACTCGCTGGTGCGGCGCTCGAGCTGCTTGCGCAGCCGCAACTGCTCGGCCGAACTGCGCTCGAGCTCCCGAGCACGTTGTTCGAGCGTGGCCTCGCGCTCCTCGCTCTCGCGCTCGCGGCGGTCGGCCTCTTCCTGGGCAGCCAGGGCCCGCTCCTGCGCCGCGACGATGGCTTCGCGGCGCCGGCTTTCGGCATCCCGCTCGGCGTCGGTCAGGATCCTCGCGGCGCTGGCCCGGGCTTGGGCCAGCCGGCGGACGGCGAAGAACAGGCCCCCGCCCGCGGCGGCGAGGGCGCCCAGAGCGCCGAGCAACAGCGGCATGAAGCCTGATTCCACCGCCTGCTCCACCCGCGGGCATGCTGCCCCGGGTACCCGGCCAGCCGGCAGGAGCGCGAGCGGTCAGCGAGAAAGACGGCGGGAGGGCTTCGGGGCACCCCGCGTGGGGCGTGTGGGCCGAAAGGCAAGAACCCGTTGGAACAGGTGGGAGCCCTCGAGAGCCACTTCAGGCTTCCTCTTCGAAGAGAGGCTTGCACACCGTGACCCGATGTCGGGTTCCCGCTTTCTCGAATCGGCTCTGGCCATATCGCCCATCACGCGCCCCGCAGGGAATCTCGGTAGCCCCGACTACGCTGCGCGCGTCTTCGTCTTCGTTCTCGTTCCGACCGTTCGTCGACCTCCGCCGGCAGGGCGAAGCCGATCACGCTACCCGGCGAGTGCCTCGTCGAGGAGCGTGATCATGCGGGTCAGCCGCGGGTCGTCCTGAGGGACGTGGTGATCGCGGCTGGCCCGCAGGTTGTCGTCAACGATGTTCAAAGCGGCGAGGATTGCGATCTTCACCGTGTCCGCCGTGCCGGTCGCCGCCACGACCTCCCGCATCTTGAGGTCGACGACGTTCGCCAGCTCGCTCAGGTACGTGCCATCCTCGCTTCCTCGCAGGTGGTAGGTCTGGCCGAAGATCGTGACGGCGATGGCTCGGTCGTCCTCGCCGGCCCGCTTTGCTTCGGCCATGGCCTCCACCTCCGATCCGATCAGGCGGCGGTGCCGTCGCCCCGCAATTCCGCCAGGGCACTGCGGAGCGCCGCGACGGCCTCGGCCCGGCGCTTCCCGCCGGCTCGTTCCGTCCCACCGCCGCCTTCGGCGGCTTGGCGCTCCAGCGCCGCTAGCCGGTTCCGCAGCGCGCCGAGCTGCTCGCGCAGCTCGTCGCGCTCGCGGGTCACGCTGCGGAGGCGTTCGAGCGCCTCGAGCACCCGTTCCTCCAAGAGTCTAATCGCGTCCGTCATGGCTTGTCAATCTTAGACGGTTCTCGGGCCGAGGGGAAGAGTCAGCCGGTACCCCGATATTCGGCTCGGCAGATCGAGCGGGAGCGCGGGGCGGATCGGGATCTCCCGCGCTCGGGCAGTCAGGAGCGGATGCCGAGGTCCAGTCGATCGCGGAGCCTTCCGATCAGGGCCTCGCGGTAGCGCTCGGTTTCGTCGTCGGTCAACGTCCGATCGACCGGCTCCAGCGTGACTCTGATGGTGAGGGCGGTCTCGTCGTCGCGCAAGGGCGGCCCGGCATAGCGGTCCAGAGCCTCGAAGCGCACGGGAGCGGGCGCTTCCACCGAACCCAGCGTCGCCACGAGCTGCGCGTAGGGCAGTTCGCGCGTCAGAACGAGCGACAGGTCGCGGACCACCGTGGGCACCCTGGGCACCGCGCGCAGCGGCTCGCGGCTACCCCCGAGCGCGGCAAGGCTGTCCAGCTCGGCTTCGAGCAGGAACACCTGGCGATCATGCTTGTCCCGCAGCCCGGGATGCGTGGCGCCACCCCAGGCCAGCACGCGGCCGTCGTCGCCCCTCCAGCGCACCGAGATTCCGGGGTGGAACGCCGCAAGCTGCGCGCCCCGCTCCAGGCTCGGCCGCGCACCGGGAGCGACGGCGCAAAACAGCCCCTCGGCCACGCCGATCAGGTCGTGGAGGTCGACCTCGCGCCGGGCCCGGCTCCAGTGGACCGGCTCGCCGGCCCCCGTCCAGGCCAGCCCCAGGCGCAGCGGCTCGTGCGGGGCTTCGTTCCGTTCGGCCCGCTCGAACACCCGGCCGATCTCGAACAGACGCACGTCACCGACCCCCCGGCGTAGGTTCAGCTCCACGCACCTGAGCAGTCCGGGCAGAATCGAGCGTCGCAGGCGGGCCAGGGGCTCGGCGAGCGGGTTGATCAACGCGAGCGGCCGGGGCGTCTCCGGGTCCACGAATGGATCGTCCTCTCCGGGACCGATCATCGCGTAGCCCACGGCTTCCTGGAAACCGCGCTGGGCCAAGCGATCGCTGACGCGCTCGGCGCTGTCCGGGGCGCTGGCGCGCGGCGTCGAGCCGCTGGCCGCGATCGCCCCCGCCGGGATCCGGTCGTAGCCCAGGTGGCGCACGACCTCTTCGACGAGATCCGCCTCGCGCTCGAGATCCCGGCGCCAGGAAGGCACGCTGACGCGCAGCATCCCGTCGAGGCCGCTCTGGGGCGACAGCCCCAACGCGGCCAGCGCGGCCACGAGCTCCGCCGGATCGGGATCGAATCCGAGCAGGCGCCGAACTTCCGCGGCCCGCAGCTGCAAGCGCCGCGCCGGCGCTGGCGCGGGGTGGACGTCCAGTTGGCCCGGGGCCGGAACCCCGCCGGCCAGCTCTGCGAGCAAGCGAGCGGCGAGCGCCTGCGCGGCCGGCGGCGCTTGGGGATCGACGCCGCGCTCGAAGCGGTAGCTGGCGTCGGTGTGCAGGCCGCCACTCCGCGCCGTGAAGCGCACTGCGGCCGGTTGAAAGTGGGCGGCTTCGATCAGGACGTGGCGCGTCGCCGGCCCGATCTCCGTCTCCTGGCCCCCGATCACGCCGGCGAGCGCCAGCGCGCGGGTCCGGTCCGCGATGACCAGCATGCCAGGCTCGAGCGCGCGCTCGATACCGTCGAGCGTGAGCAGTTTCTCCCCTCGCTCGGCCCGGCGCACGCGCAGCAGCCGGCGGAGCGGGCCTGCGGGCTCCAACCGCTCCAGATCGAAGAGGTGAATGGGCTGACCCAGCTCGAGCATGACCAGGTTCGAAGCGTCGACGACGTTGCCCAGCGACCGCAGGCCACAGGCTTCCAGGCGTCGCACGACCCAGTCCGGCGACGGCGCCAGGCGAACGTCGCGGACGATGCCGATGGTGTAGCGGGGACAGAGATCCGGGGCCGCCAGATCGACCTCGACCTCCTGCGCCGCGGCGGCTCCCGCGGCCCGCGGGGCGCCGGGGGCCGGGCCGGCGAGCGGTAGGTTCAAGGCCGCCCCGATCTCCCGGGCCAGGCCCCGGTGGCCCAGGCAGTCGGGCCGATTCGCCGGAACGTCCACGTCGAGGACGTGGTCCGTCCCACGCCGCCCCACGGCGTCGACGGTCAAGCCGCGGGCGGTCAGGATCGCGGCCAGCCCTGCGGCGTCGGTGTCGGCCGGACACAGTTCGATCAACCAGTCGAGCGAGAACAGCATGGCGCTCAGTGGGGGAACTGCCGAAGGAACCGGACGTCGTTTTCAACCAGCAGCCGGAGATCGCCGATGCCGTATTTCATCATGGCGATGCGATCGATGCCGAGGCCGAACGCGAACCCGGAGCAGGTCTCGGGGTCGAGACCGACCGCTTCGAACACGGCGGGGTGAACCATGCCCGCCCCGCCCAGTTCGACCCAGCCCGAGCCCTTGCAGATCCGACAATCCGAGCCCGAGCAGGCCTCGCAAGAGATGTCGTATTCCGCACCCGGCTCGACGAACGGGAAGTAGCCGGGGCGCAGGCGCATGCGCACCGAGCCACCGAAGAAACGCTGCCAGACGGCGCCGAGCGTGCCCTTGAGATCGGCCATGGAAATGCGGCTGCCGACGACGAGCGCCTCCAGCTGGTGGAACATCGGCAGGTGCGTGGCGTCCAGGTCGCGGCGGTAGACCCGACCGGGACAGACGATCTTGAACGGGGGCGGGCGCCGCTCGAGGGTCCGGATCTGGACCGGGGAGGTGTGGGTGCGCAGCAGCAAACCGCCTTCGAGGTAGAACGTGTCCTGGGCATCGCGGGACGGGTGCTCCGGGGGCATGTTCAGAGCCTGGAAATTGTGAAAATCGTCCTCGATCTCCGGGCCCGTCTCGCGGTCGAATCCCATCTCGCCGAAGATTTGCTCGAGCTCGCGTCGCGCGAGCGTCACCGGATGCAACGACCCGGCCCAGGCCAGCCGCGGCGGCAGGGTCACGTCCACGCGATGCTCCTGCAGCTCGCGCCGCCGAGCCTCTGCGTCGGCGGCGCGTTCCGCCCCGTCGAGGCGCGAATGCATCCGCGCTTTGACCTGGTTGACCGCGCGACCGGCGGCGGGACGCTCCCCGGCGGGAAGCTCGCCGAGCAGATTCAGCAGCGCGGTCAGTTCTCCCTTGCGGCCGAGAAAACGCAGGCGCAGGGCTTCGATCGCGCCGGCGTCCGTCCCGGCCCCTCCGAGTGCGCTCTCGAACTCCCGCTCGAGCCGCTCCAGGGAGGCGCTCAGCGAGAGCTGGTTCACGCGCCCGCGCTGGCCTGTCGCGCCGCCTGCACGATGCTGCCGAAAGCCGAAGGATCCCGCACGGCGATGTCGGCCAGGACCTTGCGGTCGAGCATGATTCCGGCCAACTTCAGGCCGTGCATCAGCGACGAATACGACGTCCTGTGCTCGCGCGCCGCGGCGTTGATGCGCACGATCCACAGTCGGCGGAAGTCACGTTTGCGCGCCCGCCGGTCGCGGTAGCCGAAACGCAACGAGCGCTGAACCTGCTCGCGCGCGATGCGGTACAACGTGGACTTCGCCAGGTAATAGCCCTTGGCCCGGCGCAGGATCTTCTTCCGTTTCAGCCGTCTCTTGTTACCACGTTTCACTCGGGGCATGGCTTCCTCCGCTTCACTTGCTGCCGTAGGGCAGCATGTGCTCGACCCGGCGTTGGTCCGCCGTGGACACGAGGGTCGGCGTGTCGAGTTTCCGTTTTCGCTTGGTGGTCTTCTTGGTCAGGATGTGGCTCTTGAAGGCCTTCGATCGCTTGAAGCGACCGCTAGCCGTCGACTTGAAGCGCTTGGCCGCGCCCCGGTGACTCTTCAACTTGGGCATCTCACTGCTCCTTTTCGTCCCACGGCGAGGCCGGGGACTTCGCGGTGGCCCAGCTGCGGGCCCCGTCCAAGAACTGCTCCAGGGTCAAGGCCCCGCGGTCGCCGCCCGTCCGCAGGCGCAGCGCCACCGTTCCGGCTTCCGCCTCCCGATCGCCGACGACGAGCATCACGGGGGTCTTTTCCAGCTGGGCTTGTCTGATCTTGGCTCCGATCTTCTCGTTCCGCGTGTCGGCCGCCGCGCGCAGTCCGGCCCGCTCGATCTGCTCCCGCACGCTCTCGGCGTAGCCCGCCGCGCGGCACGTGATGGATAGCACGCGGACCTGCTCCGGGGCCAGCCAGAAGGGAAATGCCCCCGCGCAATGCTCGACCAGGATGCCGATGAAGCGCTCGAGCGAACCCAGCATCGCCCGATGAATCAGCACCGGGCGCTGCTCGCGATCCTGGCCATCGACGTAGCGCAGGCCGAAGCGCTCGGGCATCACGTAGTCGAGCTGGATCGTTCCCAGCTGATGCTCGCGCCGCAGGGCGTCGTGGATGATGAAGTCGACCTTCGGGCCGTAGAAGGCGCCGCCCCCCGCGGCCAGCTCGTGGGTCTGCCCAGCCTGATCGAGCGCCGCGGCCAGGGCGGCCTCGGCACTGTCCCACATGCCGTCGGCGCCGGCCCGATCGGCAGGTCGGGTGGACAGCACGATCTTCACCTCGAAGCCGAACAGCTCGTAACACTCGAGCACCATTCGCACCACGCCGCGCACCTCATCCTGCACCTGCTCGGGGGTGCAGAAGATGTGTGCGTCGTCTTGCGCGAAGCTGCGCACGCGGGTCAGACCCCCGACGGCCCCGGAAAGCTCGTAGCGGTGAAGCCGCCCGAAGTCGGCGAAGCGCACGGGCAGATCGCGGTAGGAGAGTCGCCTCTCGCCGTACATCAGGCAATGTGCGGGACAGTTCATGGGCTTGACGGCAAACAGCCGCTGGTCCACCTCGGTGAAGTACATGTGATCGCGGTAGTGGTCGAGGTGGCCCGAGCGCTGCCACAACGAGGCATCGAAGATCTGGGGTGTCAGCACCTCCGCATACCCGTAACGGCGGTACTGAGCGCGCACGTGGTCGATGAGCGCGTTGTAGACGAGTGCGCCCCGCGGGTGGAAGAACGGGCTGGCCGGCGCCTCGGGATGAAAGGAGAACAGACCCAGCTCGCGGCCGAGTCGGCGGTGGTCGCGGGCGCGGGCCTCGTCGAGCAGCCGCAGATGCTCGGCGAGTTCCTTGCTCTCGAAGAACGCCGTGCCGTAGATGCGCTGCAGCATCTTCTGTTTCTCGTCGCCGAGCCAGTAGGCACCGGCGACGGAGAGCAACTTGAAGCTGCGCAGGCATCCGGTCGTGCGAAGATGGGGACCGCGGCAGAAATCGCTCCACTCCCCCTGGCGGTAGAGGGAGACCAGCGGCCCGCCCTTGGTGCTCGCGAAGTGCACCTTGTACGGCTCGCGCTCCTTCTCGAAGAACGCGATGGCTTCCTCGCGAGGCAACTCCACGCGCTCGATGGGCAGATCGCGGGCGACGATCTCCCGCATGCGCTCCTCGATCGCCACAAGGTCTTCATCCGTGAAGGGCTCGGGGCGATCGAAGTCGTAATAGAAGCCGTTCTCGATGACCGGCCCCTGGCCTATCGTGACGCCGGGGAAAAGCTCCTGGACCGCCTGAGCGGTCACATGGGCCGTGGAGTGGCGGAGCACCTCGAGCGCGGCGGGGTCGCCGGGGGTCAGGATCTCGAGCCGCGCATCCCGGGCGAGCGGCCGTTCGAGGTCGTACGGCTCGCCGTCCACCCGGGCCACGACGGCCCGCGCGGCCAGACGCCCCGACAACTCGCGGGCGATGTCGTAGGGCGTTGCGCCGGCGGAAACCTGGCGGATGCTCCCGTCCGGGAGCGTGACCCGAATGACGGCGACGGTCTCGGACATTTCGGTCGATCCCGGGGCCGCCTTCGCCGGCCCTCGCGGGAAGACCGGCGAACCTAGGGACGGCACCCACTGGTAGGCGCGGGCGGTTTCGAACCGCCGACCTCTACCGTGTCAAGGTAGCGCTCTCCCCCTGAGCTACGCGCCTGCATCACCTACCGTTCGAGGCGAAACCCAAGCGACGGCGGAAGCTACCATAGAGCGCAAGCGGAGTCAACGCAACGGTTTGCGAAGCGCGCTGCTCCGCCGGGCCCCTGATTTGATTCGCGGCTGGCGTTCCGCTACCATCCCCCCCTTCGCCCCCGTAGCCGCCTCTCGTCGGGCGCGGAGGGGGAATCCGCCCCGAATGCTCATCGTCATGAAGTCCGGCAGCACGCGGGAAGAGCGGGAGCGTGTGCTGGACCTGATCCAGGCTCTGGGCTACGAGCGCAAGGCGATCACCTTGGGCGATCGTGAAGCCGTGCGCCTCGAGGGCTGCGACGAGCTGCCCCGATTGCAGCTCTTCGAGGAACTGCCGGGGGTCGACGGGGTCTGGCCGCTGTCCCGCGGGGCCCGATTGGCCGGACGCACCTCGCGGCAGCCGGACACGGTCGTTCGAGTCGGAGCCGTGACGATCGGGTCGGGTGGGCTGACGCTGGTCGCCGGACCCTGCGCCGTCGAGGACGAGCAACAGGTGCTGGAGGTGGCCCGGGCGGTCAAGCGGGCGGGCGCCGACCTGTTGCGCGGCGGCGCCTACAAGCCGCGCACGAGCCCCTACGAGTTCCAGGGGCTGGGCGAGCCCGGGCTGAGAATGCTGGCGCGGGCCCGCGAGGAAACCGGTTTGCCCATCATCACCGAGGCGGTGGACGAGGCTTCGCTCGAACTCGTCGAATCCTACGGGGACATCATCCAGATCGGCGCGCGCAACATGCAGAACTACGAGCTGCTCAAGCGCGCCGGTCGCGCGCGGCGGCCCGTGCTGCTCAAGCGCGGCATCTCGGCGACGCTCGAAGACTGGCTGATGTCGGCGGAGTATCTGCTCGACGCCGGAAATCCGAATGTGATCCTCTGCGAACGCGGAATTCGGACGTTCTCCCTGCACAGCCGGTACACGCTGGATCTCTCCATCGTTCCGGTGCTGGAGCGCGCGACCCACTTGCCGGTGTTCGTCGATCCCTCCCACGCCAGCGGGAACCGCCGCAGCGTCGCTCCGCTCGCGCGGGCCGCCCTGGCCGTGGGCGCGGACGGGGTGATGGTCGAGGTGCATCCGGATCCGCGACACGCGCTCTGCGATGGTCCGCAGTCGATGAGCCCCGTCGAGTTCGGACTGCTCGCGGCTTCGCTGCGCGCGCTGGCGGCCTGCCTGGCGCGAGAGCGGGAGACCGTTTCTTGATCCGCTTTCCCTGGGGCGATCTCGAGTTGACGGTGCTCGACGCCGGCTCGATCTGGCTGGACGGAGGTGCGATGTTCGGGATCGTGCCGAAGGCCCTGTGGCAAGACGAGCGCGAGCCCGATAGCGCCAACCGGATCCGGCTGGCGCTGAACCTGCTGCTGGTCAATGACGGCAAGCAGTTGACGCTGGTGGACACCGGGGCGGGCCTCGACTGGACCCCCAAGCAACGGGCCATCTATCGCCTGGAAACCCCGACGGCGCGGGAACTGCTGTCACCGGCCGGAGTGGGCCCCGACGACATCGACCGGGTGATCAACAGCCACCTGCACTTCGACCACGCTGGCGGGAACACCACGCGCGACGGGGAGCGGGACCCGGCCCCGACTTTCCCCAACGCCGAGTACGTCATGGCCCGAGGCGAGATCGACCTGGCCCGCTCGTCCAACGAGCGGATCCGCGCATCCTATCGAGCCAGTCTGTTCGAGCCACTGCTCGCGCAAGGCCGGGTGCGGACCGTCGAGGGCGAGACGGCGATCGGCAAGTCGCTGCGCCTGGTCCCGGCACCCGGACACACACCCCACATGCTGATGGTGCTGGTCGAGACCGGCCAGGGCACGCTGGCGTTTCCGGCGGATCTGATGCCGACGGCCAGCCACGTGCGGCTCAGTTACGTGATGGCCTACGATCTCGAGCCGTTGACCACGATGGCAACCAAAAAGCGCGTGCTCTCCCAGGCGGCGACGGAAGGTTGGCGCATCGTGTTCGAGCACGACGATCGACTTCCGCTGGCGGTGCTCGTCGAGGTCAGTGGACGCCTGCAAGCGCGGGCCGTGGAGTTCTGACCGATGGACGTGACGCTGGCTCGCGTCGAACGCTGCCGCTGCGGAGCCCATCGGCAGGTCCGCGAGTTTCGGCTTGGCGAAGGTCTAGCGGCGCCGCGGGCGCTTGTAGGTGTGACATGACCGACTGGAGGTCCTGCCTGCGTTCCGATCCCACGCCGTGGCTGCTCGAGAACGCCAGCGCACCGATCCGCTACCGGGTCCTGATAGAACTCATGGACCGCGATCGCGAAGATCCCGAGGTCCAGAAAGCGCGGGCCGAGGCCGGGGCCTACCCGCCGGCGCTCCAGTTGGCTCGCAAACAGCGCAAGGACGGGACCTGGGGCGGCAAGATCCACGCCGGCGACCCGCGCCGGTTCGAGCCCAGTCTCGAGAATCTGCTGAGCAAGCTGTTCGAGTTCGGCTGGCGCCGGGAAGCCCGGCCGGTCCAGCTCGCGGCCAAGACGCTGCGCGGATTCTTGACGGCGCGCAAGGACCTCAAGTTGTTCGAGTTCGCCAAGTCCGTCAAGGCCGATCCGCGCCGCGAACGCTACAGCCGCTGGTTCCTGCGCGTGCTGGCACTGGGCCTGTTGGCGCGCGCCGGGTATGTCGACGAGCGCAGCCGGACCGGGATCCTCGAACTGCTCGAGTTGGTCTCGGGGTTCGTCGACAATCCCGTCTCCCGCGACCCGACGGAGGAGATCGGCGGGAGCCTGCCCTTGATCCGTCGCGAGGCCTGGAAGGACGGCTATCCGTTCATACCGGACATGTACACGTTGCGCGCATTCGCCTTCTCCTCCTGGCTGCTCGACGGCGAAATGGCCAAGATGCGGCTGAAGAAGGTGTTCGATTACGTGCTTTCGCCGGTCTATCAGCGGCTGGCGCCAGAGCTGGGGCTCGTGCGCTCGGACAAGGGCTCCTCGGTCAAGGGGCACGGAATCAAGGTCTATTCCGTGGACCACTATCAGAAGAAAGGCGGCCTGGACGAACTGCTGGTCCTGCTCGAGCTCTTCGGCCGCCTGGGCCTGATCAACCGCTATCCGCTGCTGATGTCGCATCTCGAGTGGCTGCAAGCGCAGCAGGGCAAGGACGGGCGCTGGGTCCTGGCGACCAAGTTGATCAGCGAGAGCAGCCGCTGGACCCATCTGATGCGGATCGAGAAGGACTGGCGCAGTCCGACGCGCAAGGATGCGGACGTCACCTTCCGCATCCTCCTGATCCTGCGCCACCAGTGGCGACGTCAGATCCGCATGCTCGATCGCCGGGACGACGTCTACCCGATCTGATTCTCGGGGCCGCTCAGAATTCGCGGTGAGCCGGGTTGACGAACTGCGTGTAGTCGCGGATGAACGTCAACGGCACCGTGCCGGTCGGACCGTTGCGTTGCTTGCCGATGATCAGTTCCGCCTTGCCCTTGAGGTCGGGATCGTCGCGCTTGTAGAGCTCTTCCCGGAACAGGAACATCACCACGTCGGCGTCCTGTTCGATCGCCCCCGACTCGCGCAGGTCGGAAAGTTGCGGGCGCCGGTCGCCCCCTCGTTGCTCGGGTGCGCGGGACAATTGTGAGAGGGCCACGACGGGCAGCTCCAGCTCCTTGGCCAGCTCCTTGAGCGAGCGGGAGATGTCGGATATCTCCTGCTGTCGGTTCTCGTAGCGCTCGCGGCCGCGCATCAGCTGCAGGTAGTCCACGATCAAGAGATCGAGCCCGCGCTCGCGCTTCAGGCGGCGGGCCTTGGCCCGCATCTCCATCACGCCAATCCCCGGCGTATCGTCGACGTAGATGGGGGCGGCGGACAACCTGCCGAACTCTTTGATGATGCCCTGCCACTCCTCTCGGTCGACCCGACCGGTGCGCAGCCGGTGAGCGTCCACGTGGCCCTCCGAGCACAGCATCCGGAAGAACAGCTGCTGGTGGGACATCTCGAGAGAGAACACTCCGACCGTCCGGCCGTGTCCGAGCGCGGCGTGGGTGCAGATGTTCAGCGCCAGCGAGGTCTTGCCCATCGATGGACGGGCGGCGATGATGACCAGATCGCCGCGTTGCAGTCCCGCGGTCAGCTCGTCCAGCTGCCGGAAGCCCGTGGGCACTCCTGTGATCAGCTCGCGGCGCCGGGTCAGCTCCTCGATGGCCTTGAGGCTCTGCTCGGCGGTGACGCTGATGGGCAAGAATCCGCTGCGCAACCGCTGCTCGGCGACGCGAAAGATGGACTTCTCCGCCTCGTCCAGGAGTTGCTCGGTCGGCTCGCGGGCTGCGAGAGCCGAGGCCAGGATGCCCTGCGCGCAGCGGATCAACTCGCGCAGCATCCCCTTCTCCTTGACGATCCGCGCGTAGTGTTCGACGTTGGCGGAGCGTGGCACCCCCTCCAGCAACTCGGCCAGGTAGGCCGGGCCGCCGATCTCGCCCAGGGCCCCGGCCCGCTCGAGCTCGGCCTTCAGCGTGACGACGTCGAGCGCGGTCCCCGATTCGACGAGCTGCTGCAGCGCTTCGAAGATCCGGCGGTTGCGCCGCGAGTAGAAGGCGCCAGCAGTCAAGATCTCGCGCGCGCACTCGTACTGTTGATTGTCGACGAGGATCGCCCCCAGCACCGAGCGCTCGGCTTCCTCGGCGTGGGGCAGGACGTCGGAGAGAGTCTCGTCGGCCATCGCGGCTTGCTCGTGGAGACCGGTGCCCGGGTCCCCGGCGGCGCGCCATCTTAGCACGGCGATTCCGCGCATCCGCCGGCGATGGTAGATTGATGGTGCCGCGACTTCGCTGGCTGGGGCAGGCGCTGTCCCGTCGCGGCGAAAGGCTGGTCGCTGCCGTGAACCCCAGGGCGTCGTCGCCGCGGATTCCCGGGCGGATCGCGAGAGCGTTCCTCGGAGTCACGCTCTTCGGCGCTCTGGGCTGGCCGCCCAACTGCATGGCGCAGGGCGCCCCCCCCGCCGGGCCCGAGCCGCTCGAGCACGAGATCGGGGCCCTCCGAGCGGAACTCGACGAGCTGCACCGTCGAGAGCGTGGCATCCTCGCGGAGTTGGAGGCGCTGGAGGCGGAACGGCGCGTGCGCGAGAAGGAGGAACGGCAGGTGGCGGCGCGCCTGGAGGAAGTGGCGTCGGAGATCGCGCGGCATGACAGCCTGCTCGCTCGGCTGGACGGAGCGCAGGAGAAGCGGCGGAGCTATCTCGACTTTCGCCTGCGAGAGATCTACAAGGCCGGCCCGGATCAGCTGCTGGCACGGCTACTGGCGGGCGATGCCGGCGTCGGTTCCTGGAGCGCCATGGGTTATGCCTCGCTCCTCAGCGAGCGGGACGCGCGCGTGCTGGCGGACTTTCGCGGAGACACGGAGCGGTCGCATCAGGCGCGGGCGGCGCTGGCAGCCACACAGCACGAATTGGCGGCGGTCCACACGCAACTGGCCGAACGACGCGATGCGGCGGGAGCCGCGCGACGCAGGCAGGCGGCGGCGCTGGCGCAGGTGCGGGCGGACGAAGGGCTGCGGCGCACCGCGCTCCAGGAGCTCGAGCAGGCCGCGGGAGAACTGGGCCGGTTGGCCGGGAGCCTGGAGGGCTCCGGGGCGCGATCGGGCCCGTCGATCCGGGGCTTCAAGGGGTTGCTCGACTGGCCCACGGACGGCGAGCTGACGGCAGGCTTCGGCACGGTCGTCCACCCCGAGTTCAAGACCCGGGTGCCCCATCCCGGGTGGGACATCGCCGCGCCGTTCGGTGCGGACATTGCCGCCATCCACGGGGGCCGAGTGCTCTACGCCGGTTGGATGCGCGGCTACGGACTGACCGCGATTGTCGACCACGGGGATGCGGTGTTCTCGATCTACTCGCACGCCTCCGTGCTGTTGGTGCAGGAGGGAGACGAGCTGGTCCGCGGCCAAGTCCTGGGTCAGGTAGGTGAGAGCGGTTCGCTGCGAGGCCCCTACCTGTACTTCGAGCTGAGAGTCGCCAGCAAGCCCGAAGATCCGGCGCTGTGGCTTCGGCGGCGGTAACTGGCCGGCCGGGTTGCCATCCGCGGGGCAGGCGTGTAGGTTGGAATGCGGGCGTCGATCGAGCGAAGGAGCCCAGCGCATGAAGCCGACGCGTTCCATCCCACTCCTCGTCTCGCTCTGCCTGGCCCTGTTTCTGCTGGCCGGCGGGCTCGTGCTCGACGTGGGAGCGGGGCAAGGCTCGTACCGTGACGTGGTGGTGTTCAGCGAGGTGCTGTCGCTGGTGCTCGAGAACTACGTCGACCCGCTCGAGCCGGGAGAGTTGCTCGAGGGGGCCTACGAGGGGATGCTGGGGGGCCTCGACGACCACGGCGCCTACCTCACGGCGGAGGAACTGGCGGAGTGGAAGCAAGGAGCCACCGAGCCTTGCGCGCATCCTGGATTCACCGTGCTGCGCGCCGGCCGCTCGCTGCAGATCGTCGACATCGAGCCGGGCTCTCCGGCCGCCGAGGCCAAGCTGGAGGTCGGAGATCAGATTCGCAAGCTGGAAGGAAGCTCGACGCGGACGCTGTCCCTCGATCAGGCCTGGCACCGGATCTGCGGCAAGTCGGGGACGCGCCTGCGTCTCGCGGTCTTTCACGCCTCCGAGCGCTTCCGTCACGAGGAGCTGGAGCTGACTCGGCAACGCCCCGCGGCCCGGGCCTTCAATCTCACCGTGAACGAGGACGGCATCGGCGTGCTGAGCATCCGCGACTTTCGCCGGGTCGACCCCGACGATCTGCTGCTGGCGCTCGACGACCTGCGCTCGCGGGCAATCTCGACGATCCTGCTGGACTTGAGAAACGTCGTCGACCTCGATCCGCGCGCCGTCGCCGCGACGGCCGCAGCATTCGCCCGCGGCCCGCTGCTGGTCCTGAAGGACCGCTCCGGGAAGTCCGTCGAGGGCGTCGCGAGCGAAGGAGGTCGGGAAACATGGGGCGGTTCGCTGTTTGCGCTGGTCAACGGCGCAACGGCCGGAAGCGCGGAAGCGCTGGCCAGCATCGTCCAGCGCGACCTTGGCGGCAAGGTCGTCGGCGAGCCGACGTACGGACTGGGTTCCGAGCCCAAACTCTACGAGCTGGGCGACGGCACGGCCGTACTGCTCTCGGCCAAGATCTGGGAGACCGCGGCGGGCGCACGCTGGAACGGCGAAGGGGTCAAACCCGACGAGCCGATCCGCGGGACCGGAGACGACCTGACGGCCCGCCAGGCGGACCAGCTCCGCCTGGCGCTGGCCTACGTGGCGCTGCAGCAGACGGCTCCCCCGGCCGAGCGCAAAGCGGCGTGACCGGGCTCTGCCGACCCGGCCAGCGCTCCATCTTTTTTCGTGCAGGCCACCGCTCGTAGCGGCAGTTTCGCCGGCCGGACCGTACAATACCCACGGCTGCCCTCACCCTGAAGCAGAGCGGGTCGGCTGCACTCCGGGCGGAGGGACCTCCGCCCAGGACGCACGAGGAAGCACGATTTGCGCAGAGACGCTCGGCCCGTTCTCGTTCTTCTCGCGCTCGGCGGGTTGCTGCCCGGGCTCCCTCCGCGGGCCGCCGAACCTTTGGACGCCGTGCCGCTGGCCAGCGATGCGCGGGGCCGAGCCTACGCGCACTTGATGCGCGCGGAACGGGCCTTGCGGCGGGGCCAGGTCGGGACGGCGCTCGAGGAGATCGAAGCCGCTCGCCAGAACGACCCGAACTCGCCCGAGTTGCTCAGCGAAGCCGCTGAGCTTCTGACGCGCTTTACCGGTCGAGTGGCCGAGGCCGAGCGCATGGCACGCCGCGCGCTCGAAATCGACCCGGATCACTTGCAGGCAACCCGCTTCCTGGCGGAACTCGCGGCGGACCGAGTGCTCGGCGGGGGAGCGCGAGATCAGGCCCTACGGGACGAGGCGATCCGACTCCACGAGAAGCTGGCCCAGCAGGACACGATCGCGCATCCCGAGGTGCTCCAGACCCTGGCCCGGCTCCACTTGCAAGCGGAGAACGCCGAGGAGGCGGAGCGGACCTTGCGACGGCTGGTTCTCGAGCGACCGGGTGACAGGCAGGCGATCCAGGTTCTGGCCCAACTGTTGCTCAAGAGTGACCGCGGGCCGGCCGCCCTCGAGGTGCTGCTCGACTACGCGGTGAGCCACCCCCACGAGGACGAAATCATGGGTTGGGTCGAGCAACTGGCCAACAGCCAGGGGGCCTGGCCGGCGGTCGTGGACTTCCTTTCTGCCCGAGCCCCCGCGACGGGCGGCTCGGTCCGGCTGACCCGGTTCTACGGCGAAGCGTTGCTGCACGTGGATCGTATCCCCGAGGCGGGCCAAGCACTCGAGACGGCGCTCGCGGCCAACCCGACCGATCAACGGACCCGCAAGAATCTGGGGCTCGCCTACCGCGCGCTGGGCCGCCTGGCGGATGCGGCCGCTCTGTTCACCGAGCTCGCCCGGGAGAACCCGGAGCACCCCTGGCTCCGTCAGCTCCTGGCCGAGACTCTGGCCGACCAAGGCGATCTCGACGCGGCGATAGCCGCCTACGAGGCCGCGCTGGACGGCACCGGCGCGCGCCCGGATCTGGGGGGCCAGCGGGACGCCATACGACGGCGACTCGCGCTCCTGCACATCAGCCTCGACGACCTGTCCGCGGCCGAAGCCGTGCTCGTCGGATTGGAGACGCCCCCCGAAGCGCTCACACTGGAGATCCGCTGCCGCCTGGCGCTGGCCAGCAAGTCCTGGAACCAGGCGCGAGCGGCGGCCCGCGAGCTGGCGGCGACCGGATCGACCGGGTTGGCCGCGCTGTTGCTTGGTCAGAGCTACTTGGGGGAGCAGCGCTGGTCGAAGGCGGGCGCGGAGTTCGCCCAAGCGATCGAGATCCTCGGCCCGTACGCGCGGGTCAGCGTGGCCGTTCTTTACCGCGAGGCGGGGAAACCTGCCGAGGGGCTGCGCCTGCTCGAGGATTGGAAAGAGGCGGAGCCGCAGCTGGCCGACGCCCGCTTCCATTTCGGGGTCTACTTCTACGAGATCGGCCGTTTCGCCGACGCCGAGCGCGAGCTGCGCGAGGCCTTCCGCCTGGAGCCAGGCCACGGGCGGGCGCTGAACTTCTTGGGCTACAGTCTGGCGGAGCGTAGAATCCAGCTGGACGAAGCGCTCGAGATGATCGAGCGCGCGCTCGCAGAGGACGCCTGGAACGGCGCGTACCTGGATTCGCTCGGATGGGTCTACTTCCAGATGGGCCGCTACGAGGAGGCTCGGGGTCCGCTCGAGCGCGCGGCGCGCGAGTTGCCCAAGGATGCCACCGTACTCGAACACCTGGGCGACTTGTACCACGCGCTGGGAGACGTCGAGGCCGCGCTGAGCGCCTGGACCCGTGCGTTGACCGCCGGCCCCACCGACGCCGAGGCCGTGCGCGGCAAGATCCTGCGTCGCGCCCCGATCAACGAGCAGCTCGCCGCCGAAGACGGCAGGGTATCCAGCAAGTCTTCGCCGCGCTGATCGCGCTGACCTTGGCGTTGCTCGGGAACGCCTGCGCCGGTCGTCGTCCGCCGGGCGCGGCACCGACCCCCGAGCGCGCGGAGCTGGGGGTCTACAGCGGCCGGATGCTGGACCCTGCTGGAACCCGTCGCTTTCGCGTGTTGCTCTTCGCGGCACTGCCCGACCGGATCCACGCCGAGGTCTTGTCGGCGCTGGGCAGTCCGCAAGCCATTCTGGACGGTGGCGACGGGCGCCTGGCCGTGACCTTCGTGGCCGACCGCGAATCCTTCGTCGGGGAGGCAGAGGCCGGAGTCCTGAGCCGTCTGCTCGGCGTGGAGCTCGATCTCGGCGGTCTCGCGCGCGCGCTGTTGCTGGGCGACGACGCGGGCGCACCATGCCGGATCCGCCGCTCGGGATCCACGACACCCGGCTTGCCGGACCGCATCGCCTTCGAGTCGGATTCGAGCCTGTTCGAGCTCACGCTCGAGCGCCGGCGCCGACTCGAGACGGATCAGGCCGCGCTGGGAACCGGCGTTCCCCCCTCCGGCACTCACCTCCGTCCGCTCGAGGAGCTCGACGATGACCCGCGGCGGTTCGGCGAACCGCCCGCGCCGCCTCCCCAGCCATGACGGTTCGGCCGGCGATCGTGCGCTGTCCGGCCAAGGTCAATCTGGTCCTGCGAGTCGTCGGCCGGCGTCCCGACGCTTACCATGAGATCGACACGATTTTCCAGGCGATCGGGCTGTGGGACACGCTCGAGCTCTGTCCGTCCCGGGATCTGGTCTTCGTCTGCGACGCCCCCGGCGTGCCGCGGGGCGAGCAGAACCTGGTCCTGCAGGCGGCGCGCCTGCTGCGCGAGCGGCATGGCGCCGGACGGGGCGGCGGTACTCTGGTCCTGCGCAAGTCGATCCCGGTCCAGGCCGGACTGGGTGGGGGCAGTTCGGATGCCGCGGGGGCTCTGGTTCTCTGCAACGCCGCCTGGGGCCTGGGCCTCGATCGCCCTGCGCTCGAAACGGTCGGGCGAGAGCTGGGCGCGGACGTGCCCTATTTTCTGACGGGAGGCACCGCTCGCGGAGTCGGAAGAGGCGACTGCATCGCGCCCCTCCCGTTTTTCGGCGAGTCGTCGATCGTGGTCGGCTGTCCCGCGTTCGGACTGTCGACGGCCGAAGTCTTCCGCAGGGCCTCCGCGCGGTTGACACTCCCCGGGAATGGTGTTAGCGTTCCCGTCCTTTCAGCTCATAAGTGGCCGGAAGAAAACGACTTCGGGTTTCTAGCCAACGATCTGGAGTCCGTGGTTTTCCAGGACTGGCCGGAGTTGAGAGGGTTTCGCGACGCGTTGCTTGAAGCGGGGGCGAGGGCGGCGCTGCTCAGCGGGAGCGGATCGTCCGTGTTCGGGGTCTTCTCGGGGCCGGAGGCCGCGGCCCGGGCAGCGGGTGCCCTGCGACCGGTTGCCGCGAGCTGGCGCGTGTTCACGACTCGTTTCGTGCGGGACGGAGTCCGATGGGACGTTCCCCGCGGCCACGGGGAGGCCTGAGCGTGGAGATCACGCAGATCCGGGTCTTTCCGGTTCAGGAGGACAAGCTCAAAGCGTTCGTGTCGATCATCCTGGACTCGTGTTTCGTGGTCAGCGACATCAGAGTCATCCAGGGCACCAACGGACTGTTCGTTTCGATGCCCAGCAAGAAACGGAAAAATGGGACCTTTCGCGACATCGCCCATCCCCTCAACAGCGAGACGCGCCGGCGCTTCGAGGAGCAGATCATCGCGCGTTACCGGGAAGTCGTCTGCGGATCGGGCGGCGAGCCGCTCGCGCCGTTGCGCTCGCTCGATCGAGGGACTGAAGATGCGCCAGGCGACGAGCCGGATCCGTGCGACTAGCCGCGGCGGCGGTGCGCGGACCGGTGACGAGCCGCTGTCCCGGAATTCCCCGTTGTTGGGGTGTCGCCAAGCGGTAAGGCACCGGCCTTTGGAGCCGGCATTCGGAGGTTCGAATCCTCCCGCCCCAGCCAGAACGTGAAGAGCGATCTCAAGATCTTTTCCGGGAACGGCAACCCTCGCTTGGCCACGGCCATCTGCGACTACTTGCGCGTTCAGCCGGGGCAGTGGAATCTGACCCGGTTCGCCGACGGCGAGGTCTACTGCCAGGTGTTGGAGAACGTGCGGGGCACCGACGTCTTCGTCATCCAGCCCACCTGCCCCCCCGTGAACGAGCATCTGATGGAGCTGCTGATCGCCGTGGACGCGTTGAAGCGGGCATCGGCGGCCCGCATCACGGCGGTCATCCCGTACTACGGCTACGCGCGCCAGGATCGCAAGGACAAGCCACGCGTCCCGATCTCGGCCAAGCTGGTTGCGGACCTGCTCCAGGCGGCGGGCATCCAGCGGATTCTGACCATGGACCTGCATGCCCCGGCGATCCAAGGCTTCTTCGACGTGCCCGTCGACCACCTGTTCGCCGCTCCCGTGCAGTTGGCCTGGATCGAGAAGCAACGCTTCGAGAACCTGACCCTCGTCTCACCGGACGCGGGCGGCGTGGAGCGCGCGCGGGCCTACGCCAAGCGGCTCGACGCCGAGCTCGCGATCATCGACAAACGGCGCGAAGAGGCGAACGTCGCGCAGACGATGAACGTCATCGGTGAAGTCGACGGACGTAGCTGCGTGATCGTGGACGATCTCGTGGACACCGGCGGGACGCTCGTCGGCTCGGTCAACGCGCTGAAGCAGAAGGGCGCGCAACGGGTCGTGGCCTGCTTCACCCACGCGCTGCTGTCGGGGCCGGCCATGGCCCGACTGGACAACGTCGGGCTCGAACGCGTCGTGGCGACCGACACGGTCCCGCTTGAACCAGAAAAAGCGGGCCACCCCAAGATCATCATCCTCGAGGTGGCCAGTCTGCTCGGCGAGGCCATCGCCAGGATTCACAGTAACGCCTCCGTCAGCTCGCTCTTCGTGTAGGAACCGATCCGACGATCGGCGCAGGAGATAACCTCATGGCAAACACGGCAACCGACAAGATCGTTCTCGAAGTGGAGGCCCGCGCCACCACGGGCAGCGGCTCCTGCGGGCGCATGCGGCGCCAGGGACGAATCCCCGGCAACGTCTACGGGCTCGGACGGCCCCCCTTCATGGTGTCGGTCAATCCGCGGCGGATCGACGAGCTGCTGCGGCGGGAGAGCGGCGTCAATACGGTGTTCCAGCTGTCCCTGGCCGGGGAAAACCGGACTCGCGAGGCGATGATCAAGGAGCTCCAGCGCGACCCGGTTTCTGGATTGCCGGTTCACGTGGACTTCATCCGGGTCGATCCCACCAAGAAAATCCATGTCAGCGTTCCCGTGCGGCTGATCGGCACGCCCGAGGGCGTCAAGAACGAAGGCGGCATCGTCGAGTTCGTCAACCGCGTCGTGCACGTCGAGTGCCTCCCGGGCCGGATCCCCGAGCACCTCGACATCGACATCAGCGCGCTGCACGTGAACCAGCACGTCTCCGTGGGCGACCTACCCCGCGCCGAGGGCGTGGAGATCCTCGACTCGCCGGAGCAGATCATCGCGGTCGTCTCCCAGCCCAAGGCCGAAGAGCTGCCGGCCGTGGAGGAGGTTGCCCCGGCCGAGACCACCGAGCCGGAAGTGGCGAAGAAGGGCAAGGAGGCCGCAGGGGCCGAGGGTCCGGCCGCTCCGGAGAAGAAAGAATAGGTCGGTCGGTTGCTGGACCGACCGAAGATCGTGCTGGGGCTGGGGAATCCAGGGACGCGCTACGGGTCCACCCGTCACAACGTCGGATTCCGGGTGCTCGATCGTCTGGCGCAACTGCGGCGCCTGACCTTTCGTCCCGCGGCGGAGCTGAGCGGCAAGGCCTGGGTCGCCGCGGTCGAGTCGTCGGAGATGGCGTTGATCCTGGCCAAGCCACGCACCTACATGAATCGCTCCGGTCGCGCCGCGCTCGCGCTCTGCGACCATTACGCGGCCACGCCGGCGCAGCTGCTCGTCGTTCACGACGACGCGGATCTCTCCCTGGGCCGCCTGCGCCTTCGACCGGAAGGCGGGGCCGGGGGCCACAACGGACTGCGGTCCTTGATCGACGCCCTGCAGACGGAAAGTTTTCCCCGAGTTCGGCTGGGCGTGCGGGGCGTGGGCCGGGCCGCTGGCGAGCTGTCGGACTACGTGTTGGGTCCGTTCGAGCCGGCGGAGGAGCCGCTGGTGGAGGCGCTCGTCGAGTTGGCGGCGCAGGCGGTCGAGGCCGCGTTGAAGCACGGCCTCGGGGCCGCGATGAACAGCTACAATGCCCGCTGCGCTTCGCCCGGCGACCAGGCGAAGGGACAGCCGGAGGAGGGGGAATAGCGTGAACAGCTTGGTGAGCCTGATACCGATCCTGGGCGCAGCGGGGCTCGTCTTCGCGGGCCTGCTCTACATCGGCATCATGCGGCGCAGTCCGGGAAGCGCGCGCATGGTCGAGATCGCCGCCGCGATCGAGACCGGTGCCATGGCCTTCCTGAAGCGCCAGTACACGATCTTGCTGGGGTTCGTGGTGGTCGTGGCCGCGCTCCTGGCTTGGGCCCTCGGCCGGCCGACCGCGGTCGCGTTCGTGGGCGGGGCCCTGGCCTCCTCTCTCGCCGGCTTCGTGGGCATGCGGGCGGCGACGCGGGCCAACGTGCGCACGGCGGCGGCGGCCAAGGACTTCGGGCAGGGGCCGGCCCTGCTCACCGCGTTCAACGGTGGCGCGGTCATGGGCGTGGCGGTGGCCAGCCTGGGCCTCGTGGGAGTCGGCCTGTTCTTCCTGTGGTTCGGTAACCCGGAGAGCGCCAGCGTGATCAACGGATTCGCCATGGGCGCCTCGTCGATCGCGCTGTTCGCACGCGTGGGGGGCGGCATCTTCACCAAGGCCGCGGATATCGGCGCCGACCTGGTAGGCAAGGTCGAGGCCGGGATTCCGGAAGACGACCCGCGCAACCCCGGGGTGATCGCGGACAACGTCGGCGACAACGTGGGCGACGTCGCCGGCATGGGGGCGGACATCTTCGAGTCCTACGTCGGCTCGATCGTGGCCACGATCGCGATCGCCGCGACGCTGCTGCCCGAGGGAGTTGCGCTGCTCCGGGCCGATGCTTCCGTCGGTCTAGAGGGGATCAAGGGCATCCTGATGGCGCTGCCGCTGCTCCTGGCGGCGATCGGTCTGATCGCTTCCTCGGCCGGTATCCTGTCCCTGCGGCTGCTCAAGGCCATCGATCCCGCCAGCGCCCTGCGCTACTCGACCTTCATCTCGGCCGCGCTGTTCCTGGCCGGGGCCTACTGGATCATCCAGGCGCAGGCCGTTTCCAATCGGGTGTTCTGGGCCGTGCTCTGCGGAACCCTGGCGGGCATTGTCATCGGGCTCGTGACCGAGTACTACACCGGCGGGAAACCGGTGCGGCGCATCGCCGCAGCGAGCAAAACGGGTCCGGCGACCAACATCATCAGCGGACTGGCGGTCGGCCTGGAATCCACGGCGCTGCCCGTGCTGAGCATTTGCGTCGCAATCTGGATCAGCAACGAGGTGGGCGGACTCTACGGCATCGGGATCGCGGCCGTGGGCATGCTGGCCACGGTCGGCATCACGATGTCGGTCGACGCCTACGGTCCGATCGCCGACAACGCGGGGGGCATCTCCGAGATGGCGGGATTGGGTCCGGACGTACGCAAGATCACCGACGGTCTCGACGCGCTGGGCAACACGACGGCGGCGATGGGCAAGGGTTTCGCGATCGGATCGGCGGCCTTGACCGCCCTCGCGCTGTTCTCCGCGTTCAACCAGGCGGTCAGCGCCAAGCTGGGGGCGCCGCTGGCGATCGTGGTCACCGATCCCGACGTGGTCATCGGGTTGCTCGTGGGGGGGACCCTGCCGTTCTTCATCGCGGCGTTGACGATGACCTCCGTCGGCCGGGCCGCGGAGCAAATGGTGGCCGAGATTCGCCGGCAGTTCCGTGAGATCCCGGGGCTGCTCGCCGGGCGGCCCGAGGCCAAGCCGGATACCGCCCGCTGCGTCGACATCTCGACACGCGCGGCCTTGAAGGAGATGGTCTTGCCCGGCCTCGTCGCGGTGATCGCGCCGGTCGCCGTCGGCTTCGGGCTGGGCGCCGCCTCTCTCGGGGGCATGCTCGCCGGCTCGATGGTCGCCGGCGTGCTCTTGGCCCTGTTGATGGCCAACGCGGGGGGCGCTTGGGATAACGCCAAGAAGCTGATCGAGAAGGGAGAGGTCGAGGGCGAGCGCAAGGGGGGGGATTCCCACAAGGCCGCGGTGGTCGGCGACACCGTGGGGGACCCGTTCAAGGACACCTCCGGACCCTCGATGAACATCCTGATCAAGTTGATGTCGGTGGTGAGCCTGGTCATCGCTCCCTTGCTCTGATCCTGGAATCGCGAGGCCGGGGTTCTCGGGCAGCCCTGGCGAAGGCGCGGAGGCGGTGCTAGAGTTCGGCCGTTGCCGAACCGCCTGTCGTGGTTCGAGCACGACGTGGCTCGCGCATGGGCGGGCCTCGCACCCCTCGCTCCCGGCGCGTCCGGGGGCGGAACGCCGTGAGGAGGTGCCGATGCAAACTTACGAGACCCTGTTCGTCACGACGCCGACGCTGACCGAGGACGAAGAGCGGACGACGATCGAGTCGCTGTCCCAAATCGTCACGGATGGCGGGGGAACTCTGGTGGCCAACGATCGCCTGGGCCGGCGGCGATTGGCTTACCCGATCCAGAAGCAGATCGACGGCGTCTACGTCCGCTTCCTCTACGACTCCGAGCCCGCCGTGCCCAAGGAGCTCGAGCGCCGCCTCGGGCTGTCCGAGCGGGTCCTGCGGGCCTTGACGGTCCGCCTCGATCTCAAGTGGGCGGCGGCAGCCAAGCAACAGGTGCTGCGCGACGCGCAGGCGCGAGCGGATGCGGCGGAACGTGCGTTGCAGGAGGGCGAGGACGGCTTGTTGCGCAGCGCAACCTCGCTGGGCTCGGTCGAGCCTGCCGTGGATTCGGATGAGGATGATTTCGACCGCGGTCGGTCAGGAGACGACGACGACGGCGGCTACGGGTCGGGGGGGAGGAATCGATGGCGCTGAGACGAGGCCGAGGACCCCAGGGTCGGAAGCCCGTGCGGGGCGGGCGTCCGCGCTTCCTGTTCCGCCGCAGGAAGTACTGCAAGTTCTGCGAACTGAAGGCCGAATGGATCGACCACAAGGACCTCAAGACGCTGCTGAGCTACACTCCCGAGCGGGCCAAGGTTCTGCCGCGACGGATCTCCGGGACGTGCGCCACGCACCAGCGGCAGCTCATGCAGGCGATCAAGCGCGCGCGCATGATCGCCTTGCTGCCGTTCTCTTCGGACTGAGGAGCTGGGAAAACGCCGTGAAAATCGTATTGTGCGATCACGTTGAGCATCTGGGCGAGCGCGGGGAGATCGTGTCGGTGGCGGCCGGCTATGCGCGCAACTTCCTCCTGCCCAAGCGCCTGGCGCTGCCGGCCACCGCGGGTAACCTGCGCACGCTCGAACATCAACGGCGGGTGTGGCAAGTCAAGGAGGCTCGCGAGATCGAAGAGGCGCGGGCCATCGCCGCTCGGCTGTGCGGACTGGCGCTCTCGGTCACCAAGAAGGCCGGTGAGACCGGGACCCTGTACGGCGCAGTGACCAACTCGGAAGTGGCGGAGCTCTTGGCGGCCCAGGGCATCGCCGTCGACCGGCGGCGCATCGTCCTGACCCAGCCGATCAAGACCGTGGGGACGCACAGCGTGGCGGTCAAGGTCCACCGCCAGGTCAACGCCAGCGTGACGCTGGAGGTCATCGGGGATCACCCGATCGCTGCCGACGAGGGATCGGCGGCCGCGGCGGCCGGCGAGGATGCCGAGTAGCCCATGGCCGACGGGCAAGCACCGCCGGGACCCGCATCGCCCAGGATTCGCACGCTCTTCGCCGTGATCGCCGGATGGGCCGTGCCCGGCCTGGGCCACCTGCTGCTCGGCCGTTTCGCCCGCGGCCTGATTTTCTTCGGACTCCTCGTGGGCTCGTACGGACTCGGGCTGGCCCATGACGGGCGGCTGGCCCTGCGCGACGAGCGGCAGCCCTTTCTCAGCAGCCTGCAGGTGCTGGCCAACGTGGGCATCGGGTCGCTCGACTTTTGGGCGCGCCGTTCCGTGTACGGGGACCTCGTCTATTCCATGCCCCTGACCTCCGACTCCGTAACGGAACCTGCGACCAGCCGGACCTTCCGCGAGCGGACCCGCTCCGCGCTTTCGATCTACGGGACGGCCTACATGTGGACCGCCGGACTGATGAACCTGCTCCTGTTGTTCGACGTCTGGGACATCGGCCGGGGCCGGAAAAGCTGAAGTGCGCAGCCACTTTCTCCACATGCTGCTGTACTCCGCTATCGTCTCCACGTTCCTCGCCCTGCTCGTGCGCCCCGACACTCGCAGTCGGATACGTTTGGGTCTGGCACTGTGGGCCGCCATGGTCGGCGGCGCGCTGGCGCTGGCCTACTTGATGTACCCCTTTCCCAATTGAGTCTCTGGAACAAGTTGAGTCTGTGGGTGCCCGTCGCGGCCTTCATGGCCCTCTTGTACCTGCTGTCCGCGCGCACGGATCTCCACTCCGTGCCGTCGGGATGGGACAAGCTCGCGCACGTGTCGGCCTACGCCGTCCTCGGGGCGTTGTGCTTGCGGGCTTTTCACGGCGGCCTGCACTGGTTGGGCCGCTGGCAGAGTTGCAAGGCGTTGCTGCTGACGGTCACATACGGGTTGGTCGACGAACTGCACCAGGGGTTGGTTCCAGGCCGTGACCCGAGCGTGTTCGACTGGGGTGCGGACGTGCTGGGGTCGGGCATCGGGCTGGCCTGTGTGGCTCTGCTCGTCGCCTGGCGCTCGCGAGGCTCGAGACTCCGCTCGCTGGAGCAGACCAAGTCGTGACCGCACCGAAACGCAGATTCGCCATCCTACCCGGTGACGGCATCGGCGTCGACGTCACTCGCCAGGCGCTCAAGGTTCTCGAAGCGCTCGCCGACGAACGGGAGTTTCAGCTCGAGTTGCGCTCTTTCGACTACGGGGCGGAGCGCTACCTGCGCACGGGAGAGACACTCCCGGACCAGGCCCTCGAGGAACTTCGCCAATTCGACGCGATCTACATGGGCGCCTTCGGGGACCCGCGAGTGCCGGACATGCGCCACGCGCGGGAGATTCTGCTGGGCACCCGCTTCAAGCTCGACCTCTACATCAACTTGCGTCCGGTGCGCTGCCTGAGCGATCGACTCTGCCCGCTCAAGAACTTCAGCGCCGCCGACGTGGACTTCGTCGTGTTTCGCGAAAACACCGAGGGGCTGTACGTGGGGATGGGCGGGATCTTCAAGAAGGGAACGCCGGACGAGGTCGCGGTGCAGGAGGACCTGAACACCAGGAAGGGCGTGGAGCGCATCGTCAGGGCCGCATTCGAGTACGCCCGCCAGCACGGACGGCGGCGCGTGACGATGTCTGACAAGTCCAACGCCCTGCGCTTCGGCCACGACCTGTGGCAGCGGGTCTTCGCCGAGATCGCCGAGGAGTACTCCGAGATCGAGAGCGAGCACCTGTACATCGACGCGCTGTCCATGCAGCTCATCAAGGACCCGCGCCGCTTTGACGTAATCGTGACCTGCAACATGTTCGGCGACATCGTGACGGATCTCGGGGCACAGTTGCAGGGCGGGTTAGGCATGGCTGCGTCGGGCAACCTCCATCCGGGGGTCACTTCCATGTTCGAACCGGTGCACGGGTCAGCCCCCAAGTACGCGGGAACAGACCGAGCCAACCCGTTCGCCGCCATCTTGACCATGGCGATGATGCTGGACCATACGGGACTCGGTCAGCTGGCTGGCCGTATCGAGCGAGCGGTCGGTCAGTGCGTGGAGTCCCACGCGTGTACCGCGGATATCGGGGGCGCGCTCGGCACCGCCGCCGCCGGCGACGCCGTCATCCAGCGCCTCCACGAACGCTGAGCGGTTCCTTCCCTATGGGGTCGAAGATGGACGAACGCTTGGTCCGCTACGAAGCACGAGAGGGCATCGGCTGGATCGTGCTCCACAACCCTCCGGCGAATACCTACAGCTACGAGATGATGCGTCAACTCGACGAGGCCCTGCTGGCCGCTCGTCTCGACGAAGCCGTCCACGTCTTGGTCCTGCGCGGAAGCGGCGAGCGGTTTTTCTGCGCCGGAGCGGACATCGGCATGCTGGCCCGCTCCGACCCCGCGTACAAGTACTGCTTTTGCCTGCATGCCAACGAGACCCTGAACCGGCTGGAGCAAACGCCCAAGCTGGTGATCGCCGCGCTCAACGGGCATACCGTCGGCGGCGGCCTCGAGATCGCGCTGGCCGCGGACCTGCGGGTCGCGCGACGGGGTGGCGGCACGCTCGGGCTGCCCGAGGTCAAGCTGGGAGTGTTGCCGGGCACAGGCGGGACGCAGCGCCTGACCCGACTGCTGGGTCGGGCACGGGCGATCGAACTCATGGTTTCGGGGCGGACCTTCGGATTCGAAGAGGCCCAGGATATCGGACTCGTCCAGGAGATCCTCGCGGGCGAGGCGTTCGACCAGGAGGTGCTGGACTACGCTCGGCGCTTCCTCCCGCCCCAGGCGGCCAGCAAGGCGGTCGGGCTGATCAAGCGTGCCGTGCTCTCGGGCTCGGAGGCCGGTTTCCACGAGGGTCTCGCTCTCGAACGGGAGTTGCAGCAGCGCTTGTTCGAGAGCGAGGACGTCCGCGAGGGACTCGCGGCCTACGCCGACAAGCGCCCGCCGCGGTTCCGCGGCCGCTGAGTCGGAGGCCCCCTCCCACCGAGCCCGTTGGCGCTCCTCCCGCCACTCCACGGATCGACAGCGGACTGGCCCTCGAGACAGGATCCGTGCGCCCGGACTCCCAGGCTCGGCAACGCCTGCGACGGCAGCGCCTTGGATAAACCATTGATTCAACGGATGTTATGTGATGGATCCGTTCCGGAGCGCCGCTTGGCACGCGTTTCGAAAGAGGGACCAGCGAGCGGAGCGAGATGAGGGCAGGGCGGCAGCGGAGGACGAAAAGGAGGAGCGTCGGCCGGGACCTAGCCACAAAACGGGAGCGTTTCCGCTTGGGTCCGCAGTTGCAGTTATGGTAAATTTCGCCAGCAAAGGGGCTACATTACGAAGTCCCACAGCACGGAAGGAGGAAAGCCATGTCGAAAGAGCGCAGGATCGATGACAAGGATCTGGCCGGAATCGCCGGCGCAGGCACGGTGCTCGAACATCTGAAGCCCGGGAATCCCGGCGGAGGCACGACCCCCAAGGTCGACCCCAAGCCGAGCTACCCCGGCGGCCCGGGTCCCGGCCCGGAGACCGAGGCCGACAGCGACGGCATGTCGAACCTGAGCTGACCGCGACGCGGACTTCGAGCGTCGTTGAAAGCGATGTGATCACGGGGCGGGAAGTTACCCTTCCTGCCCCTCCTTTTATTCATCCGGCTCGGGTGCCCCGGGTGGGCAATGCGAAAGGTTCTGTTCATCCTCAGCGAGCTCGCGGACGGCGACGTGGAATGGATGATCGAGAACGGGACGCGGACGCCGGTCCCCGCCGGAACCCTGCTGATCGAGGAAGGGCGACCGCTCGAACTACTGTACGTGGTGCTCGATGGGCAGCTCGCCGTTTCCTTGGCGGCCCTCGGGGGCCGGGAGGTGGCGCGCCTGCAAGCCGGGGAAATCCTGGGCGAGCTGTCCTTCCTCGACTCCCGGCCGCCCTCGGCCAGCGTGGGCGCGGTCGTGGACTCGGCGGTGTTGTCCATTCCGCGCGCGCGGCTGGCTGCCAAGCTGCAGCAGGACAGCGCCTTTGCCGCCCGGTTCTATCGCGCGCTCGGCGTGTTCTTGGCCTCGCGCCTCCGGCGAAGCCAGCAGCGCCTCGGCTACGACAGCCATCGGATCCTGGACGATGACGTCGAGCACGAAGACGAGCTGGACCCACAGCTGCTGGGACAAGTGGCGCTGGCCGGCGCGCGATTCGACTGGATGTTGAAGCGCCTGCGCGAAGGTTCTTCCGCGGGGCCCCCTGGAGCGGGTTAATGCCGGAACCCGTCGGGCGCGGGCTCTTCCGACAGAAGTCACTCGAGCGTCTCTCGTCCCCGGAGAGGCAGGACCAGTTGCTCGAGGTCGTCGATCGCAAGAGCTGGATCCCTCTGGCTACCCTGGCCGCTCTGGTCCTCGCTATCGTGGTCTGGTCCATCCTCGGACGGATCCCCGTGAACGTCGAGGGCCGCGGGATCCTCGTCCGGCCGCGCATGATCGTGGAGGTTCAGGCGCCGGGTTCGGGACGCGTGGTCGCTGTCGCCGTCGGCATCGGCGAGACCGTGCGCAAGGGCCAGCTCCTGGCCTCGATCGAGCGGCCCGATCTCGACGAACGCTTGCGGCTGCAGCGGCAGAAGGCGCTGGAGCTGGACGTGCAGAGCCGGCCCGGGGCCCCCGGTTCGAGCGGGACGCGCGTGCGCGACCACATCGAGCAATCGCGCGCCAACGCCTCGATTCTGCACGAGGAACGGCTGACCACTCTGCGGCAGGAGCGCACGCAGCTGAAGAGCCAAGAGCGCGTCGCTCGCGACCTGCTCCAATCGATCGCGGAGCGGCTCCGCGGCCAGCGCGAGCTGGCCGCAGCCGGTCTATTGTCCGCCGCGGAGCTGGACCAGGCCGAGACCGATCACCTGGAGCGCCTGGAACAGCTGCACGAGATCGAAGCCCAACGGGCCCGGCTCGAGACCGCCAGCCTCGAAGCCGACGAGCAGTACTTCGATCGGCTACAGCGCATCGCCCAGTGGGAATTCGACCTCGAGCAGCAGATCGCCGAAGTGAACCGTGAGGTCTCCGCCCTGCTGCAGCAGCTCGAGGAGAGCACGTCGGTCGTGAGCGATCATGACGGCCGGATTCTCGAACTGAGCGTCGCGCCCGGCCGTTTTCTGACGGCGGGCGAGCGCCTGGGCGCGATGGAAGTCAGCGACCCGTCGCTGCCGTTGATGAGTCTCAGCTACTTCCGTGTGGGCGACGGAAAGCGCGTGCAGCAGGGGATGAAGATCCACGTGACCCCGGACACCGTACGGCGCGAGCGCTACGGGAGCATCGTCGGTGTCGTGCGGGACGTCTCCGGCTATCCGGTCAGCATCGAGGAGGCGACGAGCATGGTCGGCAGCCGCGTTGTGGCGCAGGCTCTGATCGACCAAGGACTGCTGATTGCCGTTTCGTCCGAGCTGCGCCTGTCGTCCGCCGACCGCGACCGCTACGAGTGGACTTCCTCGCGCGGTCCCGAGCTGCAGGACGTGTTCCCGGGGACCACGACGACGGCCCGGGTCGAAGTGGCCCTCGAGCGGCCGATCGCCTTGGTCCTGCCGCTGTTGAAGTCGGCTGGCGGCCTCGAGTGACCTTGGGCGGACCGCTGGAGCGACTGGGCCGCTTTTTCGCCGGCCGTTCCGCGGGCTCGCGCACGCCGACCGTCCTGCAGATGGAGGCGGTGGAGTGCGGGGCAGCTTCGCTCGCGATCGTCCTGGGCTATCACGGCCGGTTCGTCCCGCCGGCGGAGTTGCGCGAGGCCTGCGGCGTCTCGCGGGACGGGAGCAACGCGGCCAACGTGGTCAAGGCGGCGCGGCGCTACGGGCTGCGGGCCAAGGGGCTGTCGACGAGCGTCGAGGACGCCCAACGATTGCGCCCGCCCTTCATCGTCTTCTGGAACTTCAATCACTTTCTGGTCGTCGAGGGATTCCAGCGGGGCCACGCACGCCTCAACGACCCGGCCTGCGGTCGGCGACGGGTGACGATGGAGGAGTTCGACCAGGGGTTCACCGGCGTCGTGCTGCACATGGAACCCGGGTCGGACTTTCGCCCAGGCGGCAGCGAGCCCGGGCCGGCGCGGGCGCTGGGCCGGCGGCTGCGTGGGTCGGGTCGCGATCTCGCGTTTTGCATCGGCGCCGGCTTCCTGCTGGTGGCCCCGGGGCTGGCGGTGCCGATGCTGACTCAGGTTTTCGTGGATCACGTGTTGATCGAGGGGCGCGCGGGCTGGCTGCGCCCACTGTTGTTGGGCCTGACCTTGCTGGCGGCCCTGCAACTGGTGCTGCGCATGGTGCAGCTGCGCTACCTACGCGAGCTGCGCACGAAGCTGGCGGTGAGACTCTCCGGTGGATTTGTCTGGCACGTGCTGCGTCTTCCGATCGGCTTTTTCGCGCAGCGGTTTGCCGGAGAGATCTCCGGCCGCGTCGCCCTGAACGGCGGCATCGCCGACGCGCTCTCGGGACAGTTGGCCACCGCCGTGATCGACGCTTCGATGCTGGTGTTCTACGTCGCCGTCATGCTGGCTTACGACATCCCCCTGACGATCGTCGGCGTGGCTCTGGCACTGGGCAACGTGCTGGCGCTGCGCTGGGTCGCCCGGCGCCGGGTGGACTCCAGCATGCGGCTGCGCCAGGATGGCGGAAAACTCTCGGGCGTGGCCATCGCCGGCCTGCAGAGCATGGAGACTCTCAAAGCCTCGGCCCTGGAGTCCGCATTCTTCGCGCGCTGGGCCGGGTATTACGCGAAGGCCACGATGGCCGGGCAAGAGCTGGCGCGGGCCAACCAGAGCATCGGCGTACTGCCCGGGTTGCTCGCGGAGCTGACGACGCTCTTGATCCTGGTGGTCGGCGGCCTGCAGGTCATGGCCGGTGAATTGACGATCGGGCGTCTCGTCGCATTCCAGGCGCTGATGCGGATCTTCCAGAGGCCGGTCGACACGCTGGTGGGTCTGGGCGGAAGACTGCAGACGCTGGCCGGCGACGTGAAGCGGGTGGACGACGTCCTGCTGCACGACGTGGATGCGCAATGTGCCGGCGCGGACGCACGGCCGCGAGTCGAGACCGTCTCCCGCCTGAGCGGCCGGCTGGAGCTCTGCGGGGTCACGTTTGGCTACAGCAAGGTGGCGGCGCCGCTGCTCGAGAAGCTCGATCTCGCGCTGGCGCCAGGGCAGCGAGTGGCGCTCGTGGGCGGGAGCGGCTCGGGCAAGTCCACGGTGGCCCGGCTGGTCTGCGGCCTGTACGACCCATGGGAAGGGGAGATCCTGCTCGATGGCGTCTCGCGTCGCGATCTTTCACGTCCTGTATTGGCGAACTCCTTGGCGCTCGTGGATCAGGACGTGCTGTTCTTCGCCGGCAGCGTCCGCGATAACCTGACGCTATGGGATCGCGAGGTCTCCCATGATCGCCTGATCGAGGCCTGCCGGGACGCCGAAATCCACGACGTGGTCCTGGCGCTCCCCGGCGGCTATGACGCCGAGCTACTCGAAGGAGCGGCCAACCTGAGCGGGGGACAACGCCAGCGGCTGGAGGTCGCGCGCGCCCTCGTCCATCGACCGGCGCTCCTCGTGCTGGATGAGGCGACGAGCGCGCTCGACGCCGAGACCGAGTTTCGCATCGATCGCAATTTGCGCCGGCGCGGCTGCGCGACGCTCGTCGTGGCCCACCGTCTGAGCACGATCCGCGATTCGGAGGAGATCGTGGTGCTGGAGCGAGGCAAGGTCGTCGAGCGCGGCCGGCACGAAGAGCTCTGGGGCCTGGAGGGAGAGTATCGGCGTCTGGTTCGCAGCCTGGGTGGGGCGTTGTGAGCGAGCCGGCGGGGTTGCGCGATGGATGATTCCGAGCGGGCGGCGGCCGAAGTCCTGTCGTTGCGGGGCAACGCGCTGCTCCGACTGGACGATCGTAGCGCCTCGTGGACCGTCGTTTCCGGGTCACTCGGCTTGTTTGGAGTCGAACCGGGGCCGGGGGGAGCCGGCGGTGGGGCGCGTCGTTTCTTCTTCAGCGTCGGTCCTGGTGAAAGCCTCTTCGGCATCGGCGCGCCGCAGCCGGGTGCGCCGGCCGTCGTGGCGGTGGCACTGGAGGATGCCCGCCTGGTTCGGGAAGCGCTGTCCGAGCCGACCGCGCCGGACTCCGAGCGGACCGCCGTCTGGCGCGACCGCTGGCGGTCCAGCCTGACCCGGCTGGACCCCTCGCAGCGCGCAAAGGGGTCGCTGACCGAGTTCCACGACGAGCTGCTCGAGGGATTGGCGTGGCTGGCTCGCGAAGAAGCAGGGGAGGAGATCCGACGGTTTGAGTCCAGCGCTCGTCTGTCTCGAGAATCGGCCGCCAAGGCTGTGTCGGAGCTGACTTCCGTACTGAGGCCGGGCCAGGACGGCCTGCCCGGCGGGCCAGACCTGTTCGTGGCGACCTGGGCCGTGGGCCAGGCATCGGGAATCGTGTTCGAGCCTCCGCCACGCTGGCGTGAAGGAACCGAGCGGACCGACCCGGTGGAGTCGATCGCTTCCGCATCGCACGTGCGCAGTCGGCTCGTGCTGCTGCACGACGGCTGGTGGCGCCGGGACTGCGGTCCGATGCTGGCCTTCCATGGAACGGAGCGCAAGCCTGTCGCGCTCCTACCGCGCTCCCCCGGACACTACGACGTGTTCGACCCGGCCTCGGGCAGCCGGCGCCCGCTGAGCGCCGAAATGGCTTCGTCGCTCGACCCTCGGGCCCACGTGTTCTACCGTCCGCTGCCGGCCGAGGCGAGCAGCGGCTGGCAGCTCATCCGTTTCGCGCTGCGAGGCCGGCGCGCCGACGCGCTCACCCTGTTCGGCGCAGCGACGGCGGCCACGCTCCTGGGCATGTTCGCACCCCAGGCCACCGCGCTGCTCGTGGACCACGCGATCCCCGATGCCGACGTACCGCTGCTCTGGCAACTGGGCCTGGGGCTGACGGCGGCGGCTCTCGGCAGCGCGGCGTTCCGCTTCACGCAGGGCCTGTCCACGCTGCGCATCGAGACCGGGGCCGACGTCGTGACTCAGTCGGCGGTGTGGGACCGACTCCTCAACCTGCAGATGGCGTTCTTCCGGCGCTTTTCCAGCGGAGACCTGCTTTCACGGGTTACGGCGATCAGCCAGATCCGCAACTACCTCAGTGGAACGACGCTGCGCACGCTGTTCGGCAGCGTGGTGGCATTGCTCAATCTGGGCCTGCTCCTGCATTACAGCCCAGCACTGACCCTGGTGGCGCTGGCGCTGGCCCTCATCGGCGCCATGATCACGATCGGGTCGGGGCTGCTGCTCGTGCGCTGCCAGCGCCGAGTTCTCGACCTCCAGGGACGCTTTTTCGGCCTGCTCGTGCAGCTGATCCACGGCGTGGCCAAGCTGCGCGTGGCCGCAGCCGAAGAGCGAGCCTTCGGACAATGGGCACGGGCCTACGCCGGGCTGGCGCGGCTGGAGCTGCGCCAGCAGGCGATCCGGGACCACGTTCATGTGGCGAACCTCGGCCTGGCCAGCGCCAGCGTGATCGTGTTGTTTGCCGTGGCCGCGGGCCTCGTGGGCCAGTCCGATGGGGGGTCCGGAATCAGCACCGGCGTCTTTCTGGCCTTCAACATGGCCTACGGTACGTTCATCGGGGCCGTGGTCGCGCTGAGCAACACGGTCACCGACGTCCTGGCCATCGCCGTTCTCCGCGAACGCGCTCGGCCGATCCTGGAGGAGCTACCGGAAGTCGACCTGCGCAAGACGGATCCGGGTCGGCTCTCCGGTCGCATCGCGCTCGGGAACATCGTGTTCAAGTACCGCCCGGACGGTCCGGTCATCCTCGACGGGGTCAGCTTGAGCGCCGAGGCCGGCGAGTTCGTCGCCATCGTTGGACCGTCGGGGAGCGGGAAGTCGACGCTGTTCAGGGTGCTCTTGGGCTTCGAAAGTCCGCAATCGGGAACCGTGCAATACGACGGTCAGGACCTGGCCGGCCTCGACGTCCAGTCGGTCCGCCGCCAGCTGGGGGTGGTGCTGCAGGAGGGGCGGATCAACGCCGGATCGCTGTTCGACAACATCGCTTGTGGGGCCCAGTTCAGCTTGAACGACGCGTGGGCCGCGGCCCAAGACACGGGCTTTGCCGAGGACATCGCGGCCATGCCGATGGGCATGCACACGATGGTCAGCGAGGGCGGGACCAACCTGTCCGGGGGCCAGCGCCAACGGCTGCTGCTCACGCGGGCGCTGGTGCACAAGCCGCGGCTACTACTGCTCGACGAAGCGACGAGTGCCCTGGACAACCAGACGCAGTTCGTGGTGTGCGAGAGCCTCGAGCGACTGGAAGTCACGCGGATCGCCATCGCGCATCGTCTGAGCACGATCCGGCGAGCGGATCGAGTCTACGTGCTCGACGCCGGGCGGGTCGTACAGCACGGCACCTTCGAGGAACTGGCCCAGGCTCCAGGTCTGTTCGCGCGGCTGATGGCACGCCAATTGGCCTGACCCGTCATCTCGAGCGGTCGCGCTCGCGACTGCGCACCGCCGCCACGATCGACTCGAACTCCGCGTCGCCCTGCAGCGGCGCGAGGTTGGGCTCGCGCCGCAAGTCGTCGGCGGCCGAGAAGGGATGCTGGCCGAGCACCGCGCGGCGCAAGAGTTGGAGCGCCTGCTCGCGTCGGCCGGCCAGGGCGGCAAAGCCGGCGAGGTCGTAGAGCACGAATTGACTGTCGAAGCTCTGGGTCAGCTCGTAGATCTCGCGTGCCCGGCGTTCGAAACTCGCGGCCTGGTCCGGACGGTTCAGCCGCAGGCTGATCACACCCAGGCGCAGCAGGCTGCCGGCGACTTCGGGGTGGGGCTGCTTGTACAGCTTCTCGCGGATGGCCAGCGCCTCCCGGTAGCGGGTCTCGGCCCCGGCGTAGTCGCCCCCGGCCTCCAGCAGCTTGCCCAGCGCCGTCAGGCTCCAGGCCACGTCGGGGTGATCGTGCCCGAACGCCCCACGGCGGATGGCAAGGACGCGCTCCAAGAGCGGACGCGCGGCCTCGAAATCCCCGGCCTTCTTCAGCAACGCGGCCTGGTTGTTGAGCATCGTGGCCAGCTGGGGGTCGTCGGGACCGTGCGCCTTCTCCCAGATTTCGAAGGCCCGTTCGTACAATTGAAGGGCGGTCTCGTAATCCCCGGCGACGCGCACGACGTTTGCCAGGTTGTTCAAGCTCTTCGCGACGAGCGCGTGGTCCGGCGGGAGCTTCGCCTCCCGGATCTCGAGGCTGCGCTCGTACTGGCGCCGGGCCCGATCCGTGTCCCCCAGACTGGCCAGCACCGCGCCCAGGCGCTGCATGGTCAGGGCGGCTTCGAGCGTGTCGCCTTCTTCTTCGATCTGGATCTGCAACGCGTATTCCAGCAGATCGCGGGCCTCGTTGCGTAGCCCGTGACTGATGTACACGTCGCCCATGATCGACATCAGCCGAGCTTGCAGCTTCGGCGAATCTCGCATCTCCTCGCGGATGCTCTTGGCGCCGCGGTCCAGGATCTCGCGGGCGCTGATCTCGCGGCCGCGGGCCAGGCCGGGCTCCGAAGCTTTGAACAGGCCAGCCAGGAACTCCGAGACCTCCTCCGCGGTGTCCCGCTCCTGGTTCGCCAGGTCGCGAGCCTCGGTCGCCAGATCGCGGGCCTGGGAGATCTGCTTGAGCTGGACGGTCATCGTTGCGGCAAAACCGCTCAACAGCACGAGCAACACCGCGGCGAAGGCCACCCCGGCCTTGTGCCGGCGCACGAACTTGCGCAGGCGGTAGAGGTTGCCGGGCGGACCGGCCAGCACGGGTTCGTTGCGGAGGTAGCGTCCGACCTCGGCGGCGAGTTCCGATGCCGAGGGGTACCTCCGCGTGCGGTCCTTCTCGAGGGCCCGCATGGTGATCCAATCCAGATCGCCCTTCAGCGCGCGCGCCAGGGCCTTGGACTCCGGGGCCGGCGTTCCCGCCGCCGGCACGGCGAGGCCGGTTACCCGCGTGCTCGGACGCGGGGGCTCCTCCTCCAGCACCTGACGGCGGAACTCGTTGAACCCCACCCGGCGCAATACCCCCGCTCCGAATGGCAACTCGCCGGTGAGCAGTTCGTACAACAGCACTCCGAGCTGGTACACGTCGGTGCGAGTGTCGATGTCGATCCCGCTCATCTCGGCTTGCTCGGGGCTCATGTACTCCGGCGTACCGATCAGCTGGCCCATCTCGGTGAACAGGGTCTTCTCGGTCAAGCGCTGAGCCGTGGCCTTGGCGATACCGAAGTCGATGATCTTGGGGATGGGCTGGCCGTCCTCGTCACGCACCAGGACGTTGGAGGGCTTGATGTCGCGGTGGATGATGCCCTTCTGGTGGGCGTGCTGGACCGCCTCGCAGACCCGGATGAACAGCTCCAGCCGCTGGCGCGTCCCCAGCCGCCGCCGCTGGCAATAGTCCGTGATCGGCACGCCCTGCACGTACTCCATGGCGAAGTACGGCCGGCCCTCGGCGGTGGCTCCGGCGTCGTAAACGCGAGCGATGCAGGGGTGGTTCATCAGGGCCAGGGCCTGGCGCTCGGACTCGAAACGCACGACGACCTGCTCCGTGTCCATCCCCAGCTTGATGACCTTGAGGGCGACCTTGCGGCGCACGGGTCGTTCCTGCTCGGCGGCGTAGACCACCCCCATCCCGCCCTGGCCCAACTGCTGGAGGATGCGGTAGTTGCCGATACGCTCGGGTAGGGCGGCCGCGTCGTCCTCGCCGAGCCGTGTCAGCTGGGTCGGCTCGGGAGCGAGGGGGCCCTGATCCTCTTCGTTCAACGGGAACCTCCCGGGTGGAGCGGCGGCCGGGGCCGCGGCCTCATTCTAGCCGGGGGCCATCGCGCAAGGCGGCCCGAGAAACAAAGGGCCGGCGGTGGCTTCTTACCACCGCCGGCCCCTCGAAGCGTCCGTTGGGGCTGGGGCTTACTGGCAACTCCCCACGTATTGCGGGAAGCAACTCGAGACGCCCGGCCCGCGCGGCAGGCCGTTGCTGGCCACGCCGTACCCGCCTTCGAGCAGCTGCGTGTTGGGCACGATCAGGTAGTACACGTCGTCGGCAGGCGGCGCGATCAGGGCCGCCGTGATGCCGCCGGTCGAGCATTGCTTCTTGATGTGCTGATCGAACGGCGCCAGCAGCCGTCCCTCGTAGATGCCGTAATCCGTGTCCCCGGAGTTGCAGGACGCGCCCCAGTCGAAGCTGAGCTGGTTGCCGAACTTGCCGATCACGAGTTGCTTCGAGGCATCGCTGGCGTCGATCGCGCCTACCGCCGGCCCGGGCGGGACGTTCAGGTAGATCTCGGTCGAATTGCAGCGACCGACCACGAGATCCTTCCAGGTGTCCCCGTTCAGGTCGAACACGGCCACGTTGTGCACGCCTTCGAGCTTGTTCGAGGGAATACCGGCCACGATGCAGGTCGAGGGATTGCCCTGAAAAACCTGGCAACTCGACCCGCTGACCTGCTCCTGCAAGATCACGTTCCCGCCCGGAGTCCCACCCAGGTTCTTGTAGATGTGCATCCGGCGGCCACTGCACGGACCGATGTCGACGTCCTCGCCGACGATCACGACGTCCGGCCAGCCATCCTTGTTCAGATCGCTGATCACGCTCTGGCTGCCGAAGCCGTCATCCGCCGGGTTGTCCACGGGGCTGCTCAGGTTGTCGAAGGAGAAGGGGAAGGACGTGAAGCCGGGAACGAAGCCGCCGCCGTTGTTGAGCAGGTAGCGGTCCGCGCCGTCGTCGGTGATCACGAGGTCGAGCTTGTTATCCTGGTTCAGGTCGTTGACCGAGACGAAATAGGGCGCCGTGGGACCGACCGACTGGTAGGTCGTGAAAAAGCCGGGGGTACCGGGTTGGTTGTAGGCCTGGCCGGTATAGGTCGGCGAATTCAAGCCGGTCTGCTTGACGATGTCCGGCCACCCGTCGCCGTTCATGTCGCGGATCTCGGCCGCGGCGCCGAAGGCCGAGACCGGGAACGCCTGCCCCTCGCCGGGTACGATGCCGCTGAAGCGACTACCCGTCACGTCGGTGAAGAACCCGGGGTTGGCCGCGCCCTGGTTGAGCAGCAGCTTGTCGTCGAAATCGGCGCCCGCGGGTTCGCCGGATCCACCGGCGCCGCTCGCGTCGTAGTCGCCGAACCACAGCTCCGGATAGCCGTCGCCGGTCAAGTCGCCCGCAGCGACCGCGCAGAATCGAGGATTGAACCCGCTACCCCCGCTCTTGGTCAGCATGGCCGGGATGCGGGGTTCCTCGTACTTGTAGCCCAGCCAGTTGGCGGTCGTGCAGGACGAGGCCGCGGTGCCTCCACCCACGGCACACCCCTTGTTCATGTAGATGCGCGGATGCCCGATGTACTTGGGATCCCCGTCGCTGATGGTGGTCGCGGTGACGATGTCGAGCCAGCCGTCCAGGTTCACGTCGGTGAGGATCACGTCCCGATCGTTCGTCGCCGTCTTGAAGCCCTGGTCGCCCGCGACGCTGGAATCGGTGGCGAAGTCCTCCGTGCGATCGGTCAGCACGCCGCCCTGGTTGAGGAACAGCACGTTGGTGTTCTTGCCCGGACTGGTGAACGGCTGCTTGCGGACGTTGACCAGATCGATGTCGCCGTCCTTGTCGACGTCGCCCCACGCGTAGTCCTTCTCGCGGTTGTCGCCGAGGCCCAAGGAGCTCGCGGCCGACATGCGCGCGGCCGAATCGTCGACGAACTGGACCCATTGCGCGGCCGCGGGAGTCAGCGCGACGACGGCCGTCAGCAGCACGGACATCGAGACCGTTCTCACCTTTGTCATCAGACGCCTCCTTACGGATGTTTTGGACGAACCCCTGGGTCCGGGCCTTCCCTGTCACCCGGACCCTCCCCCTGGGTCGACTCCGGCAGCACCGGCCCGCCGGCCGCCCTTGCTCGATAAAACCCCATCAGACGCAGGAATTATATACGCCGCCGGCAGCCCGCGGGCGGCCCGGCTCGAGCATCGCTCAGCCTAAACCGTTGCAAATAAAGAGCTTGGTCTAGAACATTTTTCGCTTGACCCGCTGCGTTCGGACCAACGCTGGCGGCCCGGGCGGGCCCGGTTATCATGGGCCGCGCGTCGGCTCCCGCAAGTGAGCGCAACGGGGCGTTGGATGCGTGTGCTCGTCGTTCAGACCGCGTTTCTGGGTGATGTCGTGCTGACGACGCCGCTCCTGCGCGAATTGCGCCGGTCCAGGCCGGGGTGCGAGATCTGGACCGTGACCACGCCGACCGGTCGGGCGCTGCTGCAAGGCACGGGTTTGGCCGACCGTTTGCTCGCGTTGGACAAGCGCTGGGACCGCCCCGGCCGCCGCAGCTACTGGCGCGCCCTGCGCGAATTGAGGCGGGTCCGCTTCGAGGCCGCGGTCGCCGCCCACCGCTCGATCCGCAGCGGCGTCATCGTCCGGCTGGCCGGCGCACCGCTCCGCATCGGCTTCGCCGGTGCGCCGGGGGCGTGGGCCTACACCTCGGCCCTCCCCTGGCGCGCCGATCGGCATGCCGTCCACCGTTACCTGTCGCTGGCGCAGCCTCTCGGTGGCGACGCCCTGGCGGCCGACCCCCAGCCACGCCTGGCGATCGAGCCCGAGGCGCGCGCCAGAGTGGATCGATCGCTGTGCGGCCACGGCATCCGAGCGCGGGACGAGCTGGTCTGCGTGGCCCCGGGCTCCAACTGGGCCACCAAGCGCTGGCCCGCCGCCGGTTTCGCCTGCGTGGTGGACCGCGTTCGGGAGTGGGGATTCTCTCCGGTCCTCGTCGGAACGGGGGCGGAGGCAGGGTTGTGCCGTCAGGTGGCGGGGCTGGCCCGGGCCGGCGTGCCCGTGCTTGCGGGGGAAACGTCGATCCCGGAGCTGATGGCGCTGCTCGAGCGAGCGCGCATCGTCGTGGCCAACGACAGCGGGGCCGCTCACGTCGCGGCGGCCGTCGGCGCTCCCGTCGTTTCGATCTTCGGCTCGACGGCACCGGCGATGGGATACGCGGCGTTCGGCCGCCGGGTACGCATCGTCGAGCATCCCGGCCTGGCCTGCCGGCCCTGTGGCCGGCACGGTGCGCGTAGCTGCCCCGTGGGTCACTTCCGCTGCATGCGTGAGCTTCCCGCGGAGTGGGTGCTGCGGGCCATCGAAGATCTGCTGGGGTCAGCTGGAGAGCGTGCAGCGGCGCGTTCGCCGAAGCCCCGCCGAGGCCGCTCAGCGCTCGCTGCCGCCCCGGCCCGGGTAGACCGCGAGCGCGGCGGTCACGATGTCCATGGCTCGGGACAGCCGCTCCATGTCGAGGACGTAGGCCAAACGGGCTTCGGCGCGGCCGAGGCCGGGCGTCGCGTAGAAGCCGTCCGCCGGGGCGATCATCGTGGTCTCGCCGTCGAGAGCGAAGTCGCGAAGCAGGAACTCCGCGAAGCGCTGCGCGTCGTCGACGGGTAGGCGAGCGCACATATAGAAGGCGCCCTCGGGCCGGCGCACCGTGACGCCGGGAATCGCGGCCAGGGCCCCGTGGACGAGGTCCCGTCGGCGCTGGTACTCCGAGACGACGCTCGTCATGTAGCTCGCGGGAACGTCGGCGAAACCGATGCCGATGTGTTGGCCGAGCGTCGGAGGGCAGAGCCGCGCCTGCCCGAAGCGCAGCACGGCCTCCATCAGCCGCCGGTTGCGGCTCACGATCCAGCCCACCCGCGCCCCGCACAGGGACACGCGCTTGGAGAGGCTGTCGGTGAGGACGACCTGCTCTTCGAGGCCCCGGAGCGTCAGCGCCGAGCGATGGACGAGACCGTCGTAGACGAACTCCCGGTAGACCTCATCGGAAACCAGGAACAGGCCGCGCTTGCGACAGAGCGCGCCCACGCGTTCCAGCTCCTCGTCGCTGTAGACGGTGCCCGTTGGGTTGTTGGGCGAGCAGAGCAGGATGGCGCGGGTCCGCGGGGTGAGGCGGGCTTCGATGGCCGAGGCGGGGGGCAGGTGGTAGCCGTCCCCGGGTCCCGTCGTCACGGGCACCGTAGCCACGCCGACCAGGCGCGCGAAGCCGCTGTAGTTCGTGTAGAAGGGCTCGAAGACGAGCACTTCGTCACCCGGATCGGCGATCGCGGCCAGGACGAACAGCAGGGCTTCGCTGCCGCCCGTCGTCACGAAGATCTCGCCCGGCTCCAGCTCGAGCCCGCAGCCCGCGTGGTAGCGCCGGATGGCCTCGATGAACTCCGGCAGCCCTTCCGAGGGGCCGTAAGGAACGTTCGGCAGACCGAAGGAGCGCAGCCGCTCCAGGAGCTGCGGGGGCGCCGGGATGTCGGGCTGGCCGATGTTCAGGTGGTGCACCCGCTTGCCGGCTCGCACCGCCGCGGCGGCCAGCGGCGCCAGGCGGCGGATCGGGGAGGCGGGCATTCCGACCGCCCGTTGCGACAGCGCCAGCATGGGGGTCAGTGTAGCCGATGGGGACCGCCGTCATCTGCGCCGCTCTCCCGCGCGGCCTGCTAGACTCGCTCTGGGCCGTGACCGGCGGCGGGGAGCATCGCGTGTTCCGCAGGGTCTTGATCGCCAACCGGGGAGAGATCGCCCTGCGGATCCTCCGAGCGTGCCGCGGCCTCGGGATCGAGAGCGTCGTCGCGCACTCCGAAGCCGATCGAGATGCGCCGTGGCTCGACGGAGCCGACCACAGGGTTTGCATCGGTCCGGCGGCGGCGGCAGCCTCGTATCTCAACCAGGATGCGATCCTGCAGGCCGCCGAACAGGAGGGCTGTCAGGCGATCCATCCCGGCTACGGGTTCCTGGCCGAGAACGCGACCTTCGCCGCGCGGTGCGAGCAGCAGGGGCTGACGTTCATCGGGCCACCCGCCGGAGCCATCCGCCGCATGGGCGACAAGGCTTCGGCCAAGCGCACGATGGCTCGGAGTGGACTGCCCACGATCCCCGGCTCCTCGGAGGTGCTGGCCGGCCCCGACGAGGCGCTGGCCGAGGCCGAGCGCCTGGGCTATCCCGTGCTGCTCAAGGCCAGCGCGGGCGGCGGCGGCAAGGGCATCCGGGCCTGCTCCGACCCCAGCCGCCTCCGTGCCGCGTTCACCGAGGCCGCTCGCGAATCGGCCAAGGCGTTCGCCGACCCGGCGCTCTACCTGGAAAAGTTCATCGGCGGCGCCCGTCACATCGAGTTCCAGGTGCTGGTGGACGCCTACGGGAGCGCCGTCCACCTCGGAGAACGCGAATGCTCGATCCAGCGCCAGCACCAGAAGCTGATCGAAGAAGCACCCTCTCCCGCGGTCGGGGAGCAAGAGCGCCAGGAGACGGGTCGTCTCGTGGCGCAGGTGGTCGCCGCCTTCGGCTACCGTGGGGCAGGCACCGTGGAGTTTCTCCGCGCTCCGGAGGGACGGCTCTTCTTCATGGAGATGAACGCTCGATTGCAGGTCGAGCATCCGCTGACCGAAGTGCTGACCGGCGTGGACCTCGTCGCCGAGCAGTTCCGCATCGCGGCGAACCGACCGCTCGAGCTGCGGCAGTCGGCGATCCGTTTCGACGGCCACGCGCTGGAGTTCCGGATCAATGCCGAAGATCCGGCCAACGGCTTCCGGCCCGACCCCGGCCTGATCCGCCGTTTTCAGGCGCCTGCGGCGGACCTCCCGGGTGTCGTCGTGCGCTGGGATTCGGCGATCCGCGAGGGCTATCGCATCCCGCCGCACTACGACTCGTTGATCGGCAAGCTGATCGTCAAGGCGCCCGATCGGGCGCGGGCACTCGAGGGGAGCCGACGTGCCTTGAACAACCTGGTCATCGAAGGCGTATGCACGACGCTCGACCTGCACTTGCGGCTGCTCGACGATCCGGGCTTCCGCGCCGGTCTGTACGACACCGGCCACCTGCAAGCGATCGGGATCGGCGAAGTGGGGCGGGCCTGAAGGACCCGTGCGGCTCGCGCCGAGGAGGTTTGGCTTGGCCAAGGTGATTCTGGAAGCGATCGGTCGGCCGCGGGAGCAGTTCCTGGAGGATGACGCGTGGACCCGCCAGCTCCGGTGGGCCAGCGAGCTGAACCGCGAGCTCGACGCGCGGCGCGAGGCGGTGCGCGACGGCTGGGGCGAGCCGTACCGCGAGCGCCTGCAGGCCAAGGGCAAGCTCACGACGTGGCAGCGCGTCGAGCGCTTGAAGGACCCCACGAGCCCGATCCTGTCGATCGGCACGCTCGTGAACCACGGTCGTGAGTTCGAGGGGCGGACCTCGCCGGGCGCGGGCGTCGTGACCGCCTTCGTTCAGGTGCACGGCCTGTGGATCGTGGTCATCGCCAACGACAATACCGTGGCATCGGGATCGTGGTGGCCCCAGACACCGGAGAAGATCCAACGTGCGCAGGAAGTGGCGCTGCGTCTGCGGCTCCCGGTCGTCTACCTGGTCGACTGTTCCGGACTCTACCTGCCGGAGCAGTCCCACACCTTTCCGGGCCGCGCCGGGGCGGGGGCGATTTTTCGCATGAATTCGCTGCTGTCGGCGGCGGGAGTTCCGCAGATTGCCGGAGTTCACGGCGACTGCATCGCCGGCGGCGGGTACATGCCGATCATCAGCGACGTCGTCTACATGACGGAACAGGCGTACATGGTCATTGCCGGCGCCGCACTGATCAAGGGGGCGAAGTCGAAGAAGATCACCTCGCTCGACATCGGGGGGCCCGACGTGCACGTGCACCTGTCGCGCTGCGCCGACCAGCGCGTGCCGGACGACGCGACGCTCGTCCGGCGGGTCAGAGAAGAGATAGCCCGCTTGCCGGGTCCGGCGGGGGACTACTACCGCCACGGCGTCGAGAGCGCGGCCCCCGACCAGCCGGCGGCGGAGCTGGACGGCTTGTTCCCGGTCGACCACCGCATGGGCTACGACATGACCCAGGTGCTCGCTCGGCTGGTGGACCGCTCGCTGTTCGGCGAGATCCTGCCCGGCTGCGGCCCGGAGATGATCTGCGGGGTGGGCCGGGTGGCCGGCTTGTACGCGGGGTTCATCGCCAACAACCCGGGCCTCACCGATCACCCGCTGCACCCGGGAGCGAAACGGCCCGGCGGCATCTTGTATCGGGAGGGCATCGCCAAGATCTCGGAGTTCTCGCGAACCTGCAACGACGATGGCATTCCCATCGTATGGCTGCAGGACATCTCCGGCTTCGACATCGGGGTCGAGGCCGAAAAGCAGGGGCTGCTGGGCTACGGGTCGAACTTGATCTACACCAATTCGACGAACTCGGTTCCGATGTTCACCGTGCTCCTGCGCAAGGCATCCGGGGCGGGCTACTACGCGATGGCCGGGATGCCGTATCGACCGGTGCTGCAGCTGGCCACGCCGCTCACGCGCCTGGCCGTGATGGAGGGGCGGACGCTGGCGATCGGGACGTACGGCAGCAAGCTCGACGACGATTTCGAGGTCGTCGCCCAATCGGCCGAAGCCGCGGAAAGCGTGCGCCGAGGGATGCGCGGCGTCGAGGAGCGCATCGAGCGCGAGATGGATCCGATTCGGGCGGCGGCGCAGCGCGACGTGGACGAGGTGATCAAGCTCTCCGAGATCCGGCCGTACCTCGAGGCCGCCGTGAGCATGGCCTACCAGGCGATCGGCCACCGCCGGATCAAGAACCCGCGCATCTGGTCGCTCCACGATCTGCAAGCGCTCCTGGAGCGGGGGCGTCCGTGAAGCCCCCGGTGCTGTTGGCCCGGGTCGAGCGCAGCGGATCCGAGCTCACGCGGATCCTCGCCCCGGAGCTGGGCTGGTTCTGGGATCTGCCGCCCCAGGGCGCGCTCGTCGGGCCGGGCAGCGTCATCGGCCAGGTGCGGCGTCTCAACCACCGATATCGCTTGGTCCTGCCGGACGGCGTTGCCGGTACGGTCGAGACGACGAGCGCCGACGGAGTTCGGGAGGTCGGCTACGGCGACCTGCTGTTCCGACTGCGTCCGATCGAGGGAGGGGGGGGCACGGCCCCAGGGCCGGGCTCCGAGCTTGCCACGGCTCCTCCCCGGGACGGCTTCGCCGTGACCGCTCCGACCGACGGAATCTTCTATCGCCGGCCCACTCCCGACGCGCCGCCGTTCGTGGAGGTCGGGACGCGCGTTCGGCGTGGGCAGCCGGTGGGCCTCGTGGAGGTGATGAAGACCTTCAGCCACATCCGCTACGAGGGGCCGCAGGTGCCCGAGGAGGGTGTGGTCGTGGAGATTCGTCGCGAGGACGGCGCCGAAGTCGTCGCCGGCGAGCTGCTGCTGATCGTGCGCTGAAGGGTGGCTCGTTCAGTTCCCGGCAGACACGCCGGCTGGAGCAGCGGGGGAGCCGCGGGGTTGCGGCTCGCTCAGCCGGTACACGAGCAACGAGGCCTCGGTCTCCGCGTACTTCTGCCGCGCCACGACGATGCGCCCGGCCGCCGTCGCCAGCGCTCCGCCGACCAGCTGGCCCTCGCCGTCACCGAGCCGCAGGCTCGCCACCTCGACGCCGCGCTCGCTCTCGATGGCGACGAGCCTCGCGCCCGAGTCGGGGACCACGACGATCGCGCTCAACTCACGGGGCGCGCTGCCCTCGAGCCTACCGCTCCAGCTCGCCAGGGGCGCCGAAACCCGACCGCCGACGTCGGCCAGCCACACCCGGTGCCCTGATCGGGCCTTGATGCAGTACAGACGGTTGTCCAGGGTGCCGAAGTAGACGCGGCGCCCCACGACGAGGGGCGGCGCGACGGTCCGGCCCGGGACGCGCAGCTTGAAGCCCCGCTTGAAGCCCGCCTTGCAGCGCCGACAGCGGCGCTCCGCCTCGAGGGAGCCCGAGGGACCGGCGCGGTAGCGCCAGCGCCCTTCCGAGTCCGGCACCCAGGCCGAGCCCGTTTCCGGCGGGAGCCGGCCTGCCGGTTCCTCGACCCTGACCGGCGCCGCGCGGGTCGCGACGTCCGCCACCACGCTCCCGCCCGCGACCGCGATCGAGACCAGCTCCCCGTCCCGCAAGCGGGGCGAGTGGCCCGGCAGCGGGCCCGGCAGCGGGATCTCGCCCTCGAGTCGGAAGGTCAACTGCGGGGCGGCGGGCAGGCGCTCGCGCTCGGTGGTGGGGGCCAGGTCGGCGAACGAGTCTTCGGGATAGGTCGGGGCTTGCCCCAGCAACGCACCATGCGCTGCGACCAACAGCCAGATCGTGAGCGGGAGGCTCGTGCGCGACATGCGGAACGAACTCAACGGCGGTGTTCGCCCGAACCGAGTGTAGCATGGGACAGGCGGGTCATGGTTCAGTTTGAACCTCGGCCCGCGGGGCCCTCCGAGCATGCGCTCGGTTCTTCCCTGAAAAGGCTCACGCTCAGCGCAGGTCGGCGCGCGAGCGCCGGAACGATCGCGCGCCGACCGTGCGGGGGCCGCGGTTTCGAACCTAAACCAGCACCGACAAGCGCAAGCGGTTGCCGCTCAAGGGGTTGTGTGCTAGAAGGACACGAGTCTCGCTCCCGGAGTGGCCATGACCGAGCGCTATCGCGCCCTCCGGGGCACCCACGACATCCTCCCCGACGAAGCGGCCGCTTGGCGGCATCTCGAAGAGGTGACCCGGAGAGTCCTCGGGCTCTACGGGTTCGAGGAGATTCGCACCCCGCTGATCGAGTCGACCGCTCTGTTCGCGCGCTCGGTCGGGGCCTCGTCCGACATCGTGCGCAAGGAGATGTACACGTGGACCGCCGGGGACGAGTCGATTTGCCTCAGACCCGAAGGCACCGCCTCGGTCGTGCGGGCCTTCGTCGAGCACTCGCAGCATCGGGGGGTCGCCGCCGGCTATCCCGAGCGCTACTACTACATGGGTCCGATGTTCCGCCACGAACGCCCGCAGAAGGGGCGCCAGCGGCAGTTTCACCAGATCGGCGTCGAACTGCTCGGGGCGGTCGAGCCCTTGGCCGACGCCGAAACGATCCAGATGGCCAAGCTGCTCCTGGACGAGCTCGGGATCGGCTCACCCGAGATCGCGCTGAACTCGGTGGGCGATGAGGCCTGCCGACCCGCGTACCGCGAGCGACTGCGCCAGTGGATCGAGCCGCGGCTGCGGGAGCTGTGCGCGGACTGCAACCGGCGTTTCCACGACAACCCACTGCGGGTGCTGGACTGCAAGGTCGATCAGGATCGACGGGTCCTCGAGGGCGCCCCGACGATCGAAGGGACGTTGTGCGGTCCCTGCCGCGAGCATCTGGCACAGGTGCGGCGAGCCCTGAAGGACTTCGGTGTCGACCACCGAGTCGAGCCGCGCATCGTGCGCGGCCTCGATTACTATTCCCGCACGGTCTTCGAGATCACGTCCGCCGAGCTCGGCGCGCAGGACGCGATCATGGGCGGGGGGCGCTACGACGGCCTGGTCCACGAGCTGGGCGGACCGGAACTGCCGGGATTCGGCTTTGCCGTGGGCATGGAGCGGCTGCTGTCGCTGATGCCCGAGCGGCCCGCCGCCGCGCGGAATCGGCTGGCACTGGTCTCGCTCGGCGAGGAAGGGTGGCGAGCCTCCTTGGGCTTGGCGCAGCGCTTGCGCGCCGCCGGCGTGGGCTGTGTCGTCCCGCTCGTCGAGCGCCCCTTGGGAGCGCAGTTGCGCCGCGCGGACAAGGCCGGCGCGAGCTTCGCGCTGTTCGTGGGCCGGGACGAGTTGGCCTCCGGACGTTTCGGCTTCAAGGACCTGCGCAGCGGCGATCAAGTTTCGCTAGCCGAGTGCGAGATCGTCGAGCGGGTGAAGGGAGCGTCATGAGCGGACCGATCGACCTCTTGGAGCGAACGGTAGGCTGCGGGGAAGTGGATGCGAGCCACGCCGCAGCCGGTCGCGAGGTCGTGGTCACCGGCTGGGTCCATCGCCGGCGGGATCTGGGCCAGCTGATCTTCCTCGAACTGCGGGACCGGACGGGACGAATCCAGGTCGTGGTCGATCCGACGGAAGGCCCGGAGGCCCATGCGGTGGCCGAGAAGCTCTCGCTCGAGTCGGTCATCGGCGTGGCCGGGCGCGTCGTGCTGCGCGAGAAGGCGAACCCCGGGCACCCCACGGGAACCGTCGAGATCCGCGCCGGACGCCTGGTCCTGCACAACCGGGCCGAAGCGGTCCCGTTTCTGGTCGACGACGCGAGCGACATCAATGAAGAGACCCGTCTGGCCCACCGTTACGTCGACCTGCGGCGGCCGAGCCTGCAGCGACGGCTGCGACTCCGGCATCGCCTGGCCGTGGCGGCGCGCCGGGTCCTCGACGGCGCGGACTTCATCGAAGTCGAGACGCCGATCCTGACGCGCTCGACTCCCGAGGGCGCCCGGGACTATCTGGTTCCCAGCCGGGTCCATCCCGGGAGCTGCTACGCGCTGCCCCAGTCGCCGCAGCTGTTCAAGCAGTTGCTGATGGTGGCCGGGTACGAGCGCTACTACCAGATGGCCCGCTGTTTTCGCGACGAGGATCTGCGGGCCGACCGCCAGCCCGAGTTCACGCAGGTCGACATCGAGATGTCCTTCGTGCGCCCGCAGGACGTCTACGAGCTCGTGGAGCGCGTGCTGGCCGAGATGTTCAACGAGATCGGGGTCCAGCTGACCCTGCCCGTTCCGCGGCTGGCGTACACCGAGGCGATCGAGCGCTTCGGGACGGACCGGCCCGACACCCGCTTCGGACTGGAGCTCTGCGATGCCGGTCCGGCGGCCCGGGGCGCCGGGTTCCAACCCTTCGACGCGGCGCTCGAGACGGGCGGCGTGGTGCGCGGCATCGCGGTGCCCGGCGCCGGCGACGCGTCGAGGAAGGAGCTCGATGCCTGGACCGCTGAGGCCCGCGAGGGAGGGGCTGGGGGCCTGGTATGGATCAAGCTCCCCGTGGGCGGGGCCCCGACTTCCTCCGGGTTGAAGCAGCTGGGGGCGGAACGGTGCGCGCGAATCGCCGAGGCGGTCGGGGCCGGGGCCGGGGACGCCGCGCTCGTGGTCAGCGGGGAACGCGCGGCCGCAAACGCGGCGCTGGGGCTCTTGCGCGCCAGGATCGCGCTCGAGCGCGGCCTGATCCCGCAAGGTCGCTGGGAGCTGCTATGGATCGAGAACTTCCCGCTGCTGCAGTGGGAGCCCGCGGGACGGCGCTGGGTCTCTTGCCACCATCCCTTCACCGCCCCCCGCTGGGACGAGCTCGAGTTCTTGGAAGAGCGGCCGGGCGACGTACGGGCGCAGGCCTACGACATCGTGCTCAACGGGACCGAGATCGGTGGCGGTAGCATCCGGATCCACCGGCGAGAGATCCAGGAGCGGGTTTTCGCGGTGCTCGGGCTGGGAGCCGAGGAGGCCCACGACAAGTTCGGCTTCCTGCTCGGCGCGCTCGCCGCGGGCGCGCCCCCCCACGGGGGGGTGGCGCTCGGCTTCGACCGGATCTGCGCGTTGCTGACCGGGGCCGAATCGATCCGTGATGTGATCGCCTTTCCCAAGACCACGAGCGCCTCCTGTCCGCTGACGGGGGCCCCCGCCCCCGTCGGCCAACGCCAGTGGGCCGACCTCGGCCTCAGACGCCTGCTGGAGACGTAACAGTAGGCCGCTCAATAGGTTGCGGCGCGAGTCGTTGACCCGCTGCCTGCCCCGTGGTAGCGTGGGCCCGAGCCAGACCCAAAGATCTCGATGGGTACCGCGACTCGAAAACCGGGCCCGCACGAAGCCCGTGGCGGGCCGCTCGGGTCGTGTTGTCGCGCGGGGAATCGAGGGGTGCGCCCAGGGAGGACGAGCGGGGTGCGATGGACCGGCAGCCCAGCCGTGAGGCACGGGCGGTTCGGCTCGGCCTGCGCCGCGACGCCAGCGGCGACGCGGCGCACCGCCCCTGTGGGATGAGAACGATCACGCTCGACGCCGGCGTCATCGAGGCCATCGCAGGCCACTACGACGAACTGCTGCGCCTCATCGAACAGCGCTTTCGCGTGCGTCTGGCGGCACGGGGCGGCGACGTCACCGTCACGCCCGATGACCCCGAATCCGATGCCGAGGAGCGCGTCGCAGGCGTCGCGGCGCTGTTGTCTCAGCTGGGCGAACTCCATCGGCGCGGCGTGGCCCTCGGCCGCGAGGATCTCAAGACGGCCGTCGGGCTCTTGCAGCGCGAGCCGGGCTTGCGCCTCGCGGAGCACTTCCTCGACGGCCGGATCGATACGCCGGCCAAGACGATCTTCCCGCGCTCGGCCAACCAGCGGCGCTACGTCCGGGCCATGCGGGATGCCGACCTCGTGCTGGGCATCGGGCCGGCGGGCACGGGCAAGACCTACCTGGCCGTGGCGATGGCGGTCTCGCTGTTCAGCAGAAAGCAGGTCCAACGCATCATCCTGGCCCGGCCGGCCGTCGAAGCCGGCGAGCGGCTGGGGTTCCTGCCGGGAGACATCGCGGCCAAGGTCGATCCGTACCTCAGACCTCTGTACGACGCGCTCTACGACCTCCTGGATGCCAAGCGGACCGAGCGCTTGCTGGAGCAGGGGGTCATCGAGATCGCGCCCTTGGCGTTCATGCGGGGACGGACGCTCAACGACTCGTTCGTGATCCTGGACGAAGCCCAGAACGCTACCTCGGAACAGATGAAGATGTTTCTCACCCGCGTGGGGTTCAACTCGAAAGCGGTGGTCACCGGCGACGTGACCCAGATCGATCTCCCGGCAGAGAAGGTATCGGGCCTGGTCGAAGCGGCAGACGTCGTGGCCGGCATCAACGGCATCGAACTGATCCGGCTGGACGAGCGTGACGTCGTACGGCATCCACTGGTCCAGCGCATCATCGTCGCCTACGAACGCCACGAGCAGGAATCGGGGGGCGGTCGCGCAGGCCACGTCCGTGGAACAGCCAAGGCCGATGGCGGCCAGCGATCGTCGACCAACGAGAAGAGGCGCTGATGGCGCGGGACAAGCCGACCGTTCCACCTTGGGGCGGCGCGGGAAGAGCGTCGCGCCCCCCCAGCCGCCGGCTCAGCCTTCCCTCCCGCCTGCGGGCCTCGATCTGGCGCGCGATCGACGCAGTTCTCGCCACGGACGTCTTGTGGAGCGGAGCGCTGGTCGCAGCCATCGTCATGATGCTCGGATTGCAGAGCTGCGGCCAGGGGTACGAGAGCTTTGCGGTCGGTCAGCGTGCACCCCACGAGATCAAGGCTGTCCTGGACTTCGAGTTCGTCGACGTCCGTAGCACCGAAGACGAGCGACGCCGGGTCGAGGAGCAGGTCCTGGACATCTACGACCACGACACCGAACGCGGAGTGCTCAGGGCCCGGCAACTCGGAGCGCTGTTCGCGCAGGGGCGCGAGGCGCTCGAGGGTGCGGCCTTGCGCCAGGAGAGCCAGGCCGATGCCGCGGCGGGCCAGATCGGCCAGGGCATCTCTTCCGCGGCTCTGGCGGCCTTGTTGCGTCACGGATTCAACACGGAGCTCGAGCGCGAGCTGACCGGCGCGCTGCTTGCGGTCTTGGAGCGCAGGGTGGTCGCCAGTCGCTCGATCCTCGAGCGCGAGAGCGAGATCACGCTGCGGCGCATCCCCGGCCGTCGCGAGCAGAGGCTGGATCGTTTCGCTGATTTCCTCGACCTGGAACAGGCCGAGCAGGCGGTCCGGCAGGAAGTGCTCGAGCGCTTGGCACTGTCGCGGTCCGAAGAAGAGGCACTGGCCGGTTTCGTCGCGTCGTTCGTGGACTCCACGGTCAGCCTCAATTCCGTGGCGACCGACGAGCGGCGCCAGGACGCCGCGCGCAGCGTCCGTTCGGTGATCCGGCGCGTCGAGCGCGGTGACGTGCTGGCCCGGGCGGGCGAGCCGCTCACGCAGGACGTCATCGACCCGATCGAGGCCGCTCGCCGCCAGTCCAGCGAGCGGTTGGGGCTCCATGGTTTCCTGGGGTTGCTGTTCGTGGCTTCGGCTTTGGCCTTCTTCGTCTTCCGCTACACGCGATACCACCAGCGCGGATTCAGAAAGCTGCAACACTTGCACGCATTGCTGGTCCTGATGCTGCTCTCGATGCTCGCGCTGTCCGGCGGCATCCTGTGGATCGTGCGCCGGACCGTCGAGAATCTGAGCAGCCCGTTCAACCAGCTAGACTGTTACCCCTACCTGATCCCGCTGGGAGCCGGGGCGATCCTGGTGGCGCTGTTGGCCAACGGGCGAATCGCCACAGTCTACTCGGCATTTGCGGCGCTGCTGTTCGGCGCGGCCAACGGTTGGGACGCCTTCCTGGCGCTGTGGGCCTTGCTCGTGCAGTGCGCCGGCGTTTACGCGATTTCGACGTACCGCTCGCGCGCAGCGTTGTTGCGAGCGGGCGGTGTAGTCGGTGGCGCCGGAGCGATGACCGCCCTGGCTCTGGAGAGCCTCAGGCCGACCCCGGCTCCGCTGTCCCACGACCTGTACAGCGGAGCGCTGGCATTCATCGGCGGCGCGATCGGCGTGGGCCTGCTGATCTCGTTCGCGCTGCCGGTGCTCGAGCGGATGTTCAAGGTGTTGACGGACATCAGGCTGCTCGAGCTGTCCAACGTCAACAACCCGCTGCTTTCCGAGCTGGCGGTCCGCGCTCCTGGTTCCTACAACCACAGCTTGGTCGTGGGGACGCTCGCCGAAGAAGCGGCGCGCGCCATCGGCGCCAACTCCCTTTTCTGCCGGGTGGCCGCCTTCTATCACGACATCGGCAAGATCAACAAGGCCGAGTATTTCGTCGAGAACCAGCGAGGCCGGAACCCACACGACCGCTTGTCGCCGTCGATGTCCGCCCTGATCATTGCCTCGCACGTCAAGGACGGAATCCAGATGGCCCGGGAGAACGGTCTGCCGGAGCAGATCGTCGACATCATTCCACAGCATCACGGCACGAAGCTGATGACGTACTTCTACGAAAAAGCCAAGAACAGCGCGGACCCGGCGCTGGGCCCCATCAAGAGCGAGGACTTTCGCTACCCGGGCCCCAAGCCCCAGACCCGCGAGGCGGCGATCTTCATGTTGGCCGACGGCGTCGAAGCGGCGGCGCGGACGATCGACGATCCCACGCCCACTCGCCTGCGGGAGATGATCCGCAAGATCACGAATGCCGTCGTCGTCGAGGGCGAGCTCGACTCCTGCGACTTGACTTTCGCCGACCTCGAGCGCATCCAGGCTGCCTTCTTGCGCTGTCTGGTCGGGATGTACCACCACCGTGTCGACTATCCGGGCTTCGATTTCGGCAACGTTCGCAGCGAGCTGCGCGAGCGGGGCAGCCAGGCGGAGCCGCTGGACGCGCCCGAGAAGGAAACCGGGGACGGCCGCGATCGCTCGCTCACAGGACGCCCGTGAACGTGGAAGTCACCGTCCTCAACCGCCAGCGCGGTCGCCGCGTGTCACCCGGCCCGTTGCGCACTTTCGTCGAGCGGCTGTCGCGTGAGCTGCGCGGCGACAGACTGGACTCGGTGGCGATCTGTCTGGTGTCGGACCGCCGCATGCGCCGGTACAACCGGTCGTTCCGGGGCCACGACAGCGCCACTGACGTCCTGTCGTTTCCCGGTCTTGCCCGACGCGGCGCCGGCATGCGGCGGATCGGCGACATCGTGATCTCGGTCGAGAGCGCGGCCCGCCAGGCTCGCGCGGGCAACCGTTCGTTCCCGACCGAACTGCGCTTGCTGGCCCTGCATGGCTACCTGCACCTGCTGGGCTACGACCACGAAACCGACGACGGCACCATGCTGCGCGTGCAGCGCAGACTGGAGCGGCGCCTGCTGCGTGGCCCGGCCGGAAGGCGGAGGTCGTGAGCGGAGTCGGGCCACTGCCGTCGACCGCCGTGGTGGGCGCGGCCCTGCTGTTCCTGCTCCAGGGGGCGTTCTCCGTGGCGTTGGCCGCGATCGCCGCGCTCAACCGGGTTGCGCTGCGCCGCATGGGCGCCGAAGGCGGGGGCAGATTCAGCTTCCTCGAGGGGTTGCGCGAAACGGGCTCGCCGTACCGCATCGCAGCCCACCTGGCGCGGCAACTGTGCCTGCTCGGTGGCGCGTTGCTCATGATGCTCGGCCTGTGGGGTGCGGGCTGGCCCTATCCGGTGGCGGTGGGTAGCGGGATCGGTGCGGCCTTCGCGGTCGTCGTGCTCGAGATGGGGCTGGCGCGGATGGCGGTCGTCTGGGACGCCAAGCGAGCCCTGCGCCAGACGGTATTCTTGCTGCGAGCGGCGCGCTTGCTGCTGCTTCCGCTGGTCGGACCGCTGCACCTGCTGCTGGTCAAGCTCGGCGGGCTGCAGTCGGCCGCCGCCACGGAGGAACAGCGCGTCGCGGAGCAGGAGGAAGAGGTCGAGGCCCTGATCGAGGTCGGCGAACGCGAGGGGCTGCTCGAGGCCGACGAGGGCGAGATGATGCGCAGCATCGTTGATCTCGACGAGACCGCCGTGCGCGAGATCATGACGCCGCGTCCCGACATCATCGCGCTGTCGCTGGCCACCTCCGTCGAGCAGGCTCGCCGTGCGGTGCTGGAGGCCGGGCGTTCTCGAATCCCCGTTTATCGCCAGACCCTCGACGAGATCGTGGGCGTGTTGCACGTGCGGGACCTGCTGCGCGCGGCCGAAGAGGGGAACGTCGCCCCTACGATCGCGGGATCCCTGCGGGAAGTCCCGTTCGTTCCCGAAACCATGTCGGTAGCCGATCTGCTGACGGAGATGCGTCACAAGGGGCGAATGGCCGTGGTCGTCGACGAGTACGGCGGCACGGCGGGGCTCGTCACCCTGCAAGACATCGTCGAGGAGATCGTCGGCGAGATCCGCGACGAGCAAGTGTCGGACGAAGCCGACGCACGGCGCGAGACCGACGGCACCTGGGTCGTCAGCGGGGCGGCCCACGTGGAGAAGCTGACCGAGCTGTTCGGCATCGAATTCGACGAGCGGGACTACGATACGGTCGGCGGCCTGGTCGTGTCGGAGCTGGGCCGCCTGCCCAGGCCCGGGGAAGCGCTGGAGTTCGGCGGAGTACGGATCGACGTGCTCGAGGTCGAGCGCCAGCGCGTCCGACTGGTGCGAGTTCGGCCGGTCCGCCAGCCGGAAACGGTGCGGGCCGGCCCGTGAGCGGCGACTCGGCGGACCGCGAATTCCACTGCGGCAGCGTGGCGCTCGTGGGTTGGACCAACGTCGGCAAGTCCACGCTGTTGAACCGGCTGGTGGGTGTGCGAATCGCCGCCGTCGGCGGCGCGGCCCAGACGACGCGCCAGCGCATCACGGGTGTGCTGAACTTGCCGCTGGGGCAGATTGTCGTCGTGGATACGCCCGGTCTGCATCGCCCACGCTCCCGGATGAACCGGGCCATGGTCGAACTGTCGCGCCGCGCAATTCAAGACGTAGACCTGGTCCTGCTCTTGGTCGACGCGGAACGCGGCCTGGGGCCCGGAGATCGCGAGGCCGCCGAGCTCCTGGCGCGCGCCAACACCGGGAGATTGCTGGTGCTGAACAAGATCGATCGGGTCCGGCCCAAATCGAAGCTGTTGCCCTTGATGCGGACCGGAGTCGAGGAATGGGGCTTTTCCGAGGCCCTGCCGATCTCCGCCTTGACGGGTGAGGGCTGCGCGACGTTGATCGAGCGCATCCTGCCGCACCTGCCGCGCAGCCCGCGCCTGTTTGACGAGGAATACCTGACCGATCAGACGGAGCGTGCGATCGTCGCCGAGAAGATCCGCGAAAAGCTGCTCAACCTGACCGACGCCGAGCTGCCGCACGCCACGGCCGTGCTGATCGAGCGCTGGCACGAGCGGCCGGATGGCCTGCTCGAGATCCAGGCCACGATCCTGGTCGACCGCGAGTCGCAGAAGCCGATCGTCATCGGGCGGGGCGGCGAGCTCGCCAAGCGCGTGGGCACCGAGGCCCGACTCGATATCGAGGAGTTCCTGGGCCGGCGGGTGTTCCTGCAGCTGTGGGTCAAGGTGCGTCGGGACTGGCGCGACGACGAACGCACGCTCCAGGAACTCGGCCTCCGCGGCGGGTAGCGTTCGCCCGCCGACCCGCATTCGACAGGGAACCGACGCCACGAGCGCGGAATCTGTTATCATACGCGCCCTGTCGGCGCCGCGCGCCGCAGACAACCGACGGAGAGCAGATACCGCCATGGTACGCCGAGGATCCGCGCGCCGAGTCCAGCACTCCGCAGCGCCGCGAGGCTGGCGCTCGGATGCGCTTGACAGTCCTGCCCCTTGATCCGACAACGGGACGAGGCCTTCGTGCTCGGCACGCAGGAACTCGGCGACGCGGACCTGATCGTCACGCTCTTGACCGAGCGACACGGGAAGGTCCGAGCGGTCGCTCGCTCGGCGCGGCGCAGCCGCCGCCGTTTCGGCGGGTGCCTCGAGCCGCTGACCCGAGTCCAGGCCACCTGGTTGGAGCACGAGCTGCGCGACCTGGGACAGCTGGAACAGGTCGAAGCCAGCCGCTCGTTCGCCGAGATGCAGGCCGACCCGTTGCGGCAGGCCGCCTGTGCGGTGCTCGCGGAGGTGGCCGCCGGTTTCGTTCACGAGGGACAGGCCGATCCGCAGGAGTTCCGCTTGCTGGCGGCCGTGCTCGACGCGATCGAGGGTGGTGCTGCACCCTGGGCGATGTTGCGTTACTTCGAATACTGGACGCTGCGCGTGCACGGGCTACTTCCCGATCTCGCTAGCTGCGCGGGCTGCGGGCGCTCGCTGGGGTCGGCGCGCTCGATCCGAGTCACGTTAGAGCGAGGTCCCCTGTGTTCGAGCTGTCTGCGCCAGGCCGGCGAACAGGAGCTGCGGCTCGATCCGGCCGACCTGGAGTTCCTGGAGGCCTTGCGACGCCACCCCCCGGCAGCGCTGCCCGGGGCCGGGCCGACGGCGCGCCCGCGTGCCGCGCTCGAGCTGTTGCTCCGCGGAACGCTCGAGGCTTTCGCTGAGCGTGCCTTTCGCAGCTACCGGCACTTCAAGGCTAGGGACCGCTTTGCCGCCGGCGGGGAAGGGCCGTGAACTTCCAGCAATTGCTGCTGGCCATCCAGAGCTACTGGGCCGCGCACGGGTGCGTCCTGCAGCAACCCCTCGACCTCGAAATCGGAGCGGGCACCATGCATCCGGACACGTTCTTCCGCGTCCTGGGACCCGAGCCCTGGCGCGTGGCCTACTGCCAGCCTTCGCGCCGGCCGGCCGACGGCCGGTTCGGTGACAACCCGATGCGCTTGTACAAGCATTACCAGTTCCAGGTGATCCTCAAGCCGGCTCCGCTGGACGTGCAACAGCTCTACCTGGACTCGCTGGCGGCCTTCGGGATAGAGCCGCTGGAGCACGACATCCGCTTCGAGGAGGACAACTGGGAGTCGCCGACCCTCGGGGCAGCGGGAGTGGGCTGGCAAGTGCTGATGGACGGGATGGAGATCTCCCAGTTCACCTATTTCCAGCAGGCAGGCGGGCTCGAGCTGGCGCCCGTTTCCGCCGAGCTGACCTACGGCATCGAGCGAATCTGCATGTTCCTCAACAACATCCGTAACGTCTTCGACATCCCGTGGAACGACGGCTTGAGCTATGGCGAAGTGCGCCGGCAAGAGGAGATCGAACACTCGGTCTACTCGTTCCGCGTGGCGGACGTGCTCTTCCTGCGCGAGGAATTCCAGCGCTGGGAGCGCGAGGCGGACCGTCTGCTCGGCACGTTGGAAGAGGACGAACCCGCGACCGTGCTGTTGCCGGCCTACGAGGCCACCCTGAGGTGCTCCCACCTCTTCAACGTGCTCGACGCGCGCGGGGCATTCAGCGTCGCCGAGCGCGCGGCGAGCATTCAGCGCATCCGCCGGCAGGCCTGTCGGTGCGCGTCGGCCTATGTGGTCCAGCGCAAGGCGCTGGGCTACCCCCTGTTGCGCGGCAGGCCGGCATGAGCCGCGAGCCCCTGCTGTTGGAGATCGGCTGCGAGGAGATCCCGGCGCGGATGATCGAGGCGGCCGCCATCGACTTGCGCGAGCGGCTGCTGCAGATCCTGGATCAGGCCGCGCTGGAGCACGCGGGGTCGCAGGTCTGGGCCACGCCGCGCCGGCTGACTGTGCGAGTGGAAGAGGTGCAGGCCCGGCAGCCGGACCGCGAAGAGCTGGTGCTCGGCCCGCCGGCGGCGATCGCATTCGGCCACGACGGGGCGACCAGCGCGGCCGCCCTGGGATTCGCCGCAAAGCAAGGCATCGATCCTGCGCTGCTCGAGCGCCGGTCGACCGAGAAGGGAGAGTATGCCGGCTTTCTGCGCCGAGTGCCGGGGCGCACAGTCGGGGAGCTGCTGTCCCGGGCGCTGCCCGGAGCGGTCGCCGCCATGTCGTTTCCCAAGACGATGCGGTGGGGCGACGGAACTCCGCGCTGGGTCCGACCGGTGCACTGGGTGCTGGCCCTGCACGGTCGCACGGTGTTGCCGCTCGAACTGTTCGGCATCGCCGCGGGCGACAGGTCGGTGGGTCACCGCTTTCTCGGCGCCGGCCCGGTCGTCATCGGCCACGCCGACGAGTACCTGACCGCCCTGGAGCGGGTCCACGTCCTGGCCGACCCGCTCGAGCGCCGCCGGCGGCTCGCCGTCGGTCTCGCCCGCGCCGCCTCAGAATTGGACGGCACCCTGGTCGGAGACCCGGCGCTCGTCGAGGAAGTCGCGGATCTGGTCGAGTGGCCCGGAGCGGTGGCCGGTCGCTTCGACGGCAGATTCCTCGAGCTGCCCAGGGAACTGCTGGTCACGACGCTCCGACACCACCAGAAGTGCTTCTCGGTGCAGGACGCGCGCGGTGAACTGGTTGCCGGCTTCGTCGCCGTGGCCAACACCGATCGCGATCCGGGATCCCACGTGCGGCGCGGAAACGAATGGGTCATCGGAGGTCGACTCGAGGATGCGCGCTTCTTCTGGAGTGAGGACCTCGCGCACCCGGTCGCCGAACGGACGGCCGAGCTCGCGGGCGTCCTGTTCCACGCGAAGATCGGCACCTACGCGGACAAGGCCCGGCGCATGGCGGGAATCGCGGCCGGGCTGGCAGAGCTCTTGGCGCTGGACGGGCCGACGCGCCAGGTCTGCCGGGAAGCCGCGGCGCTGGCCAAGGTCGACCTGGTCTCGGGAACCGTGGGCGAGTTTCCCGAGTTGCAGGGGCGCGCCGGAGGGCTGTTGCTGGCGGCGGCGGGCCTCTCGGCACCCGTCGCCCGGGCCGTCTACGAGCACTATCAGCCGGTCGGGCCCGACGATGCGGTTCCGGCCTCGGTCGCCGGGGCGGTGCTGTCGGTCGCCGACAAGCTCGACACGGTCTCGGCGTTGGTCGGTATCGGCGAGACCCCCACGGGTTCGCGCGACCCCTTCGCGCTGCGGCGGGCCACGAGCGCGGTGTTGCGCACCGTCATCGAGAAGAACTGGCCCCTCTCGCTCGAGGATCTGAGCTCGTTGGCCGGGGAAGGCGCAGGCGACCTCGGCCAGTTCCTGTTCGACAGGTTTCAGAACTTCCTGCGCGACGCGGGACACAGCTCGAACGAGATTCAAGCCGTCTTCCGTCCCCGCGTCGATCCCGCCGCTGCGCTGGACTGGCCGCTCGGCGACATCGTGGCACGGTTGCAGGCGATCGCCACCGTGCGCCAGCGCGAGGACTTCGCCCGGCTGGCTGACCTGACCAAGCGGGTCGACAACATCTTGACCAAGCGCGCGGAGGAATTCGAGGAGGCGGCGCTCGGGGCCGGGGATCGGGGTGAATACCAGGAGCCGGCCGCGGCGGCGCAAGCCCTGGGGCGGCTGATCGAGAGCCGCGGCCAGACCACGGTCGAGCTGGAGCGCGCACGACGCTACGGGGAGACGCTGGACGTGCTGGCCGAGTTCGTCGAACCCGTAGAGCGCTTTTTCGAGGAGGTCCTGGTGCTCGACCCGTCCCAACCGCGCGCCACCCGGCATCGCCGCGAACTCCTGGACGGCCTGCGCGGCCTGCTCACCCGCTGCTACGACATCCGCGAACTGGCCGGCCAGGCCGACAGGAGAACTTCGTGAGCAAGCTGGTCTACTTCTTCGGCGACGGCCGCGCCGACGGTCACGCCGGCATGCGCGACCTGTTGGGCGGCAAGGGCGCGAACCTGGCGGAGATGACGCGCCTCGGCATCCCCGTGCCCCCGGGGCTGACGATCTCGACGGCGGCCTGCCGTTCGTTCTTCGAGCGCGGGCAGAGGATGCCTGACGAGCTGCTCCACCAGCTTTCCACGGGACTGCGCCGGCTCGAGAAGCTGCGCGGCCAGCGCTTCGGCGACACGCGAGACCCGCTGTTGGTCTCGGTCCGTTCCGGCGCGAAATTCTCCATGCCCGGCATGATGGATACCATCCTCAACCTCGGCCTGAATGACGACAGCCTGGAAGGGCTGTCCGCCGCGAGCGGCAACCGCCGCTTCGCGTTGGACTCCTACCGACGCTTCATCCAGATGTACGGTTCCGTGGTCCTCGGCGTGGACAAGCAGGCCTTCGAGGGGCTGCTCTCGGCCGCCAAACGTTCCCGGCGGGTCGCGGACGACACCGGGCTGGGAGCCCGCGAGCTCGAGCAGCTGGTTCGTGGATTCAAGCGGACCGTGAAACAGGTGACGGGCAAGCCCTTCCCGCAGGAGCCGTCGGTCCAGTTGTGGGGCGCCATCGCCGCCGTGTTTCGCAGCTGGAACACCGAACGGGCTCGACTGTACCGCCGCCGTTACGGCATCGGCGAGGATCTCGGCACCGCGGTCAACGTTCAGTCCATGGTCTTCGGCAACCTCGGGGAGGATTGCGCCACCGGCGTGGCGTTCACCCGCGACCCGGCCACCGGCGAGGATAGGCTGTACGGTGAGTTCCTGGTCAACGCCCAGGGAGAGGACGTGGTGGCCGGCATCCGCACGCCGAAGCCGATCTCGAAGCGGCAGGCGGGCCGGGCCACCGGCGACACGCTCGAGGAATTGATGCCGCGGCCCTACCGTGAGCTTCAGCGCGTGAGGCGCCAGCTCGAGTCCCACTATCGGGACATGCAGGACGTCGAATTCACGGTCGAGCGGGGCAAGCTGTACATGTTGCAGACGAGGACCGGCAAGCGCACCGGACAGGCCGGGCTGAACATCGCCTTCGATCTTCACCGCTCGCGGGCCATCGATCGTCGGGAGGTCGTCCGGCGCATCGAGCCCGAGATGATCACCCACTTGCTGGCTCCGGAGTTCGACCCTGGCGAACTCGCGGCCGCGCGCCGCGGTGGTCGGCTGTTGGGCCGCGGTTTGCCCGCGGGACCTGGCGCCGCGTCGGGCACCATCTGCTTCACTGCCGCGCGGGCCCAGGAGCTGGCCGGTCGCGGCCAGCAGGTGCTGCTGGTTCGCACGGAAACGAGCCCGGAGGACATCGGCGGGATGGTCGCGGCAGTCGGCATCCTGACCACTCGGGGAGGGATCACGTCCCACGCCGCCGTCGTGGCCCGCGGAATGGGCAAGCCCTGCGTCGTGGGCGCCGAAACGCTGCGGGTCGACGAGAAGAACCGGCGCTTGCGGGGCCACGGGCACACGTTGAAGGAGGGCCAGGCCATCGCCATGGACGGCTCGACGGGCGAGGTCTTTGCCGGGGTCATGCTCCCCCGGTCTTCGGAGATTCAGCGCGCGATGGCCGGCAGCTCGAGCGCGGCCCGTCGCTCGCCGCTCTTCGGGAGGTTCACGAAGCTCATGCGCTGGGCCGACGACCTGCGACGCCTGGCCGTGCGGACGAACGCCGACACCCCGGAAGACGCACGGACGGCCCGGGGGTTCGGCGCCCAAGGAATCGGCCTGTGCCGCACCGAGCACATGTTCTTCGCCGACGATCGGATCGCGGCCGTGCGTCAAGTGATCCTCGCCGATGACGCGCGCGCTCGGGCCCAGGGACTGGCGCTGCTCCGCCCCATGCAGCGCAAGGACTTCGTCGGGATCTTCGAGGCCATGGACGGCCTGCCGGTCACGATCCGGCTGCTCGACCCGCCCCTGCACGAATTCCTGCCCAGTCGGCCCGAGCAGTTTCGGGCCCTGGCCCGGCGCATGAAGGTCCCGGTGCGGGCCCTCGAGGAGAAAGCTGCCCGGCTGCACGAATCGAACCCCATGATGGGCCACCGCGGCTGCCGACTGGGTCTGACCTTCCCCGAGATCTACGAGATGCAGGTTCGCGCGATCTTCGAAGCCGCCGTCACCTGCCGCAAGCGCCGCGTGCGTGTGCTGCCCGAAATCATGATCCCGCTCGTGGGCACCATCGAGGAATACCGCGACCTCGATCGTCGCATCCGCCGGATTGCCACCGAGGTCCAGGCCGAGACCAAGACGCGGGTGTCCTACACGGTCGGGACGATGATCGAAGTTCCGCGGGCCTGCCTGGTCTCCGGCGAGATCGCCGCGGAAGCGGAGTTCTTTTCGTTCGGGACCAACGACCTGACGCAGATGACCTACGGCTATAGCCGCGACGACGTCGGCAAATTCCTGCCCGAGTACCTCGAGCGGCGCATCCTGCCGGCGGACCCCTTCCAGACGCTGGACCGGGCGGGCGTCGGGCGGCTGATTCGTTGGTCGATTGCGGAGGGCCGGCAGGCGTCCCCGGGGCTGAAGGTCGGCGTCTGCGGCGAGCACGGAGGCGACGCCGCATCCGTCGATTTCTTCCACGGTGCGGGGGCGGACTATGTTTCTTGCTCTCCCTTCCGTGTTCCCGTCGCGCGGCTGGCGGCCGCGCAGGCCGTCCTTCGAGAAACTCGCGGGGCCGGTTCGGGGACTCACTAGCCCCGGCCCCCGAACGACCCGACGACCGGCTCCCGTCCTTGACGCTGTGGGAGACCGGATTTATAGTGACGCGCCCTTGGCGGGCTCCGGCTGCGGCGGCCGTGTCCCTGTCGGCAAACGGTCACTGGAGAGATAGCCATGACGGCCAAGCGCACGCCGAAGAAAGCCCCCGCGAGGAAGAAACCGTCAGCCGTCTCCCGCGGCGGCGGCCCACGGGCCGGCTCGCGCAGCCGTGCGGCCAAGCCCGAGGGTCCCGCCCCCGCACGCAGGAAACCCGCGGTGTCGAAATCAGCCGCGGCCAAGCTCAAGTCCAAGCCGTCCCGAGCGATCGCCGGCCCCAAGAAGGAGCTGACCCAAGCGGGAGCCGCCGCGAAGGCGACCAAGCGCACCCGGCCGCCGCGTTCGAAGTCCTCGAAGCAGCCCACGCTGAACCTCCAGGCGTTCCGTCAACGCCTGCGCGAGAAGCAAGCCGACCTGCTCGAGGCCTACTTGAGCACCAAGGGCGACAGCCGGACTCGCGAGAGCGATGGCACCGAGGACTACATCGACTACGCCGTCAGTTCGTACGATCGCGAGTTCCTGCTTTCCCTGACCGAGCTCGAGCAGAACCAGCTCCGTCTCGTCGAAGAAGCGCTCGGGCGGATCGATCGCGGGGGCTTCGGCCTGTGTACCCAGTGCGAGCGTGGGATCCCGGCCAAGCGTCTGGAGGTGCAACCTTGGGCCCGCTATTGCCTGCGCTGCCAGGAGCTGGCCGACAGCGGGATGACCGAGGAGACCTTCGAGCTTCCGGCCGACGACGAGGAGTTCGAGCCGGCCGAGGAGGAGCGGGAGGGTGAGATCGAGGTCGACGACGACGTCGACGACGAGGAACCCGACGACGGCGATCGTCTGATCGGCGGTTGACCCTCCCGGCGCGGCCCGCCTCGAGCCGGGCCGCTCGGCGCGTGCGCTCGGCGCGCTGCGCAGGAGCGCTCCAAGGGCTATGCTCATCCCGTGATCCGGCGAAGATCTCGTCGCCGAGCGGACTCCGGGACGTCGGACTCGGGCGCTGCCACGGTCGTGCGGGCCCGGGCGCCCCGCCGTCGCCGCAGGGTGATGGGCACGCTGGGACTCGTCCTGCTCCTGGCGCTTTTCGCCGGCCTGTTCGTTCGTTCCCGTCTGGACGGCTGGGTGCTGCAGGCGCTGGCGCAGCGGGTCGCTCGGGACCTCGGGGGCCAGCTGTCCTGCCAGCGGCTGAGCTTGCGGTTGCTCCCGCCTGAGGTGGCGATTCGGGAACTCGATTTGCGCTTGCCGTTGGCCGACGGGGGATCGCTGCGGGTCGGTTTGGGGCAAGGCCGGGCGCGGCTGTCGACCCGCGGCCTGCTCGGACTCCCCGCCGGACGGATCCGTCTCGCAGCGCTCGAGCTGGATCGTCCGCTGGTGCGCTGGGTCGAGGGCGGAGGCGCCACGGTTTCGCCACGCTCGGCCTGGCGGCCCGTGGATTTAGAGATCGGTCGCCTGGTGCTTCGGGACGGCGTTGTGGCCTACGCCGACCACGCGGTGCCGATCGAGTTGCGCGCTGACGAAGTCGGCATTCGAGCCGACTGGGAGCTGACCGCCGGAGCACTCGCGGGCCGCGCGGAGTGGCGGGCCGAGCTGAGCGTAGATCCGTTGGCCCAGCCGCTCGCGCTCGAGCTCGCGAGCCGATTCCGCCTGCGCCGACATGACCTCGAGATTCGGGATCTGACCGCCGCGGGGCCAGGTGTCCACGTCACCCTGGAGGGGAACCTGCGGCTGCAGGGAACTCCGCAACTCGTCGGGCGGGGCACGGCCGGAATCGACCTCGATCAGTTGCAGGAATCGTTGGAACCGCGAATCCCGTCGATCGGCGGCCGACTGAGCGCCGAGTTCGGCCTGGAGGCCGGTGCTGGTTTCTGGAAGCTGTTCGGAGACGTCGAAGCGGTCGAACCGCGCTTCGGAACGCTCGCGGCACGCCAAGCCCACGCCTCCGTTCGCGTGACGCCGGGCCTCGTCGAACTCCTGGATCTTTCGACCTCGCTGTTCGGGGGTCAGGTCAACGGCTCGCTCGAGTTCGGCTGGTCTCGTGGCGGGCCGTTCGAGATGCAGTTGGAAGGCCGGGGGCTCGAAGGGCTGGCGCTCTTCGAGCAGATCGGCCTGCCGCTTCCGCTCGCAGCCCGGGTGGACATGGACGCTCGCCTGTCCGGCGCGGCCAGCGACCGGGCCGGCTGGTCCGGCGGCGGGCAATTCGCTGTCGACCCTGTCGCGCCGGCGCGCGGGCAGCTGCCCGTGGCGGGTCGGGGGGGCTTCACGGTCCTAGAGGGCGCGCTGGAGGTCCGCTCCGCGCTCGAGCTCGCCGCGGCACGACTGGAGGCGCGGGTGTTCACCGATCTGGCGCGCCCCGGTTCGGCCACGGTCGAACTCGAAGGCTCCACGCTCCATGCTCGCGACACCCAGATCGCCGCCGAGCGTGTGCTCACCTCGCTGGGCATCGAGCTACCGTCGCTGGCCCGCGAACCCCTGGCGGGCGCGGGCCCGGTCCGCGCGTCGATCCGCACAGGTCCTGAGACCGAATTCGCCATCGGGCTGGATCTCGCCTACGGCCGTTACGGCAGCCGTCCGTTCGATCGAGCTCAGCTCGAGATCGGAGCACGAGGCGGAACGGTGACGGTCGAGCAATTGGCCCTCACGTCGGGGGAGGAGCGCTTGACCGGCCGGGCCGTGCTGCAGCTCTCGCCGTTCTCCGTCGAAGGGCTCGAGGTCGCGGCCGTGCATCTCGAACCGGCCTGGCTCTTGGCCGCGGCGGGCCTGCCCCAGGAGCTTACGGGTCGCCTGTCTGCCGAGTTGATCGTGCGCCGGGAAGCGGAAGGGCGGGCGGGACACGGCCGCTTCTCCGTCGTAGCAGGCGCGTTCTACGGGGAATCCTTCGATCGTATCGATGGCGCGCTGCGCATTCAGGGCGACACGCTCGAGGTCGAGGATCTGACGTTCGCCGGAACGACCGCTCGTGGGAGCGGTTTCGCCAGCTGGCGGGCGACGGAGAACGCCTGGGCCGTCACCCTCGATTCCGTCGATTTGGATCTCGCCCGGCTGTCGGTGGTGCGGGCCGAGGGCTTGCCGCTCGAGGGTCGGGTGGCGCTGCGCGGAGCGTTCCGCGGCGGAGCGCGGCCGCCGCAAGGGGAGCTGGCTCTCGAGACCGAGGCCTGGAGCTGGGCCGGACTCCCCGTCGGACCGACGCGCGGCAGCGCCACGCTCGCCGGCGAAGAGCTGGCCTTCGAACTCGAGGGAATGCGGGGGCCTTGGCAGGCCGCGGGCCTGCTGGCGCTGGACGACGACTGGCCGCTCGAGGGCCGCCTCGATCTGGAGCGGACGCTGGTCGAGCTCGGCGAGGGGCAGCCCCCGCCCGTGTGGGCCCTCGTGAGCGGTCATGCGAACGTCACCGGGCCACTGGCGGATCCCCAGCGCATCGGCGTCCGCGGCCAGCTGAAGTCGGTGAAGATCCACTCGGCCGCGACCGACTTCGAAAGCGCGGGTCCCGTAGAGATCTCGCTCGAAGGCGGACGGCTGAGCGTCTCTCCGATCCACCTCGTCGGCGCGGGCACGGATCTGCACATCCGCGGCGGCTACGACGTGACGGAGGACAATCTCGAGGCGAGCGCGGAAGGCCAACTCGATCTCGGGCTACTCACGGCCGCGCTGCCGGAGCTCTTGGCACGGGGCCACGTCTCGGTTCGGGCCACGGCCCAGGGACCGCTGGGCGCACCGGAGCTGGTCGGAGCGCTCGAGGGCCAGCAAGGGCGACTGCGCTGGCGGGGCTTCCCGCAGAGCATCGACGACCTGGCGTTCCGCATCGAGTTCGCGGGACGCCAGGCCCGGCTGCGCGAGCTGCGCGGACGTTTCGGCAACGGCGAGCTGCGGGCCGCAGGCCAGGCGCTCCTGGCCCGCACGGGGCTGGAAAGCTTCCTCGTCGTGGTGGACGCGGCCAACACGCGTGTGACCTACCCCGAGGGGTTCCGCGGCGTTTACGAGGGGCGGATCACGCTGTCCGGCACGGGGGACCAGACGAACATCGCCGGAGACGTGACCCTGCTGTTGGGTGTCTACGATCGCGAGTTCGACTTGACCGGTCGTTCGACACGAGCCTACGCAGTGCCGGACGACTCGGGGCTACCCGAGGGAGTGACCCTCGACCTCCACGTCCGGGCCGACGACAATCTGTGGCTCAGGAACGAGCTGGCCGAGGTGGAGTCGGCCTTCGACCTCGAGATCGGAGGAACGCTGCGCCGCCCCGAGATCACCGGCCGCCTGTGGATGGTCGAAGGCGGCAAGCTGGTCTACCGCGACGTAGAGTACCAGCTGACGGCGGGAACCATCGACTTCCTGGATCTCGATCGGCTCGACCCCTACCTGACGCTGCGTGCGGAGACCACTGTCGACAACTACACCGTCTATCTGCGCGTCGAAGGAACCCTCGAACGCTTCGACTACGAGTTGACCAGCGATCCCACGCTACCGACGCCCGATATCATCGCGCTGTTGGCCACGGGCCGAACCCTCGAAGAATCGACCGGGCAAAGCACGGGCGCTGCTCCGTTCACCGGCGACCTCGCAGCGAGCTATTTCACCGGCGCGCTGACCGGACGGTTCGAGCACCAGCTGGAGCGCCTGCTGGGCCTCGAGAAGATACGGATCGACCCGTTCCTGGCCGAAGGCGAATCGGACCCGACGACCCGCCTCACGGTGGGCGAGGAGGTCGCCGAGGACTTGTGGGTCGTGTTCTCCGCCGATCTCACCCGGAACGAGCGTCAATTGTATCAGGTGGACTGGCACGCCAACCGTCGCTTCCGCATCAGCGCGCAGCGAGACACGCAGGGGGGTGTCGGCGCCGACGTGCGCTACCGCCGACGATTCTGGTGGAACAAGCGGACCGCGACGGCCGAGTCGCCGCTGGCAGCCCCGCCGAGCGACGACGCGACCGGCCGGAGGCCGTCTGTCGTGACTTCGATCGTCATCGCTGGCGTCCCTGAGGCGGAGGCCCCGAGACTGCGCGAGAAGCTCGCCTTGCAGGAAGGTCAGCCTTTTTCGCGTTCGGAAATGTACCGCGGGGTCGAAGCGCTCAAGCGGCACTACGTGCGGAGGCAGCACGTCGAGTGCCGAGTCGACGCGGAAGCGCTCGAAGGGGATCACGGGATCTCGGTCGTGTATCAGCTCGTTCCTGGCCCCCCGGTACAGCTCGCTTTCGAGGGAGCGACGCGCAGGGAAGAACGTCGACTGCGCAGCTTGCTCGAGGAGCTGTGGATCGAGGCGGTGTTCACGGATGTCGTCTATGCCGACGCGGAGGCCAGGATCCGGGACTTCTACCAGGAGCGCGGGCATTACGCCATCGATGTCATGCACGAGATTCACGACACTTCAGCGCAACGCGAGGTGCGCTTCGTGCTCGAGCGTGGCACGCCGGTGCGGGTGGAGGCGGTCACGATCGAAGGCGCGGACCAGCTTGGCGCGGAGCGGGTGCGTGCGCAGATGCTGACCCGCCCGTCAACGCTGTTGTCCCGCCGCATCCTGGTGCCCCGCCTGCTGGCCGAGGACGCCGCGGCGGTGCGCAGTCTCTATCGGAGCGAGGGTTTTCTCGACGCCGAAGTCGCCGAGCCTAGAGTGCTGCTGTTCCTCGACGGGGACTCCGCGGACATCGAGGTCCACGTCGAGGAGGGACGGCGCTCCGTCATCGAATCGATCGAGTTCTCGCCGGGGCTGCCGTTTACCAACGAGGAATTGAGCGGCTGGGCCGGTTTGGAAGTCGGCCAGGTCTTCTCGCCGCTCGGGCTGCATCAGGCCGAGAGCCGGCTGCGTTCGGGGATCGACGCTCGTGGGTACCCCGATGGCCGCGTGCGCGGCCAGTTCGAGCGACAAGACGGAGGGGTCCGCGTGAGCTTCGACGTGACGCCCCACGAGCTGCGGCGGGTGGGCGAGGTTCTCATTACGGGCAACGGCCTGACTCGCGACAAGATCATCGCTCGCGAACTCTCGCTCAGCGCCGGAGACCCCATTTCTCGGGAGGAGCTCCTGCGCACGCAACATCGCTTGTACCGACTCGGCCTGTTTCGCAGCGTGGCGCTGAACTACACTCCGCTGGGCGCCACCGATCCCAGCTCGATGCGGCTGAACGTTCGTGTCGAAGAGACGGCACCCTTGGCGGCAGGCGTGGGGCTGGGTTACGACACCGAGGCCCGCGCCCTGGCCAGTTTCTCGCTGACTCACGAGAATCTGGGCGGCTACGATCGGGTGCTGAGCATCCAGGGCAAGGTCAGCGGTCTGGAACGGAGGCTGCAGCTCGTGGGCAAGGAGCCGCGGCTGTTCGGCCGTCAGTTGCCGGCCCTCGTCAGCAGCGGATGGTCCATCGAAGAGCGGAACGACTTCACCGAGGAGCGGGTCACTGCAGCCTTGCGCGTGGCCAAGGAGATCGCGCCCCACTGGACGACCCTGCTGCGGTACAGCCTGCAGCAGGTCGATCTCTCCGACGTGCAAATCAGCCCTGAGGAACTCGAGGAAGAAAAACTCGTCGATGGTCGGCTGGGAGACGCGGGGATCACGTTCATCCGCGATACCCGCGACAGTCCGTTCCTTCCCCGCCAGGGCAGCTACCTGGCGCTCGGCGCACGGCTGTTCGCCGAAGGGCTGGGCTCCCAGTTTACTTTCGTCAAGAACGACGCGACCTGGTCCATCGTCCGCCCCGTGGGTGGGACGAAGGCTTTCGCCAGTGCGGTCAGGGTGGGCCTGGCAGTGCCGTTTGGCGACCGCGGCACGGTGCCGACTTCGGAGGCCTACTTCGCCGGCGGCGACTCGACGCTGCGTGGGTTCCCGCGCGACGATGTGGGTCCGGCGAGCGGAGGAGAATCGCTGCTGCTCGTCAACGAGGAGTTCCGCTTCCCGATCTTGCGAGCGCTCAAGGGCATCCTGTTCTACGACGTCGGTAACGTTTGGGACGATACGGCTGATTTCGATCCCACGGACCTGCGGCATGTATTGGGCACGGGCCTGCGCCTCGAGACGCCCATCGGTCCGTTGCGGGTCGAGTATGGGCGCAAGCTGGACCGCGAACCGGACGAGTCGACGGGCGAACTGTTCCTGGCCATCGGCTCGGCGTTCTGAACCGTCGTCGTGGGCGTCAGACGAGGGAGAAGCGGATTTCGGGCTCGAATCGCGCCAGATTCGCCCGCAGCTTGTCCTTGGCTTCGCGCTCGAGCTGGCGCACGCGTTCACGACTGAGGTTCAGAGTCTTGCCGATTTCCTCGAGGGTCAACTCTTCTCCTCCCGACAAGCCGAAACGGTTGCGGATGATGTGCCGCTCCCGGTCGTCGAGCGCGATCATCGCGCGGCGCACGAGTCGCCGCACCTCGTCCATATACAGCTCGTCCTCCTGACTGACGGACTCGCCGTCCGCCAGCAGCGCAGCCAGGCGGCAACCCTCCTCGCGGTCGACGAAATCGTCGATCGAGCGTTCCTTCTGGAGCAGTGGGATGTACATCGCGTCCTCCCTGCCCGAGCCCCCGGCTCTGACCGATGCAACTCTCGTGCCCAGGGTTCGAGGACTGGGGGAGGAAGACTTTGCCCGCGAATCCCACCAGGCGGCCCCGCCGGCGCAAGCTCGGGGCCTGACCAAGATTCCCCAGTCGCCGCCGCAATGACACCTCCATGGGACGTCGGGAGTGCTCATTTGACGTACCCGGAGAGGGGCCGGGGCGGCGGCAACGATCCGGACTAGAATGACGCCCGCTTGGGCCGAGTCCGGTCTTTTCAGGAGCACCGAGTGGGTTCGATCCGCGTCCTGCCCGACAGCCTCATCAACCGGATCGCGGCGGGCGAAGTCGTCGAGCGGCCGGCATCCGTGGTCAAGGAACTCGTCGAGAACGCCATCGACGCCCGGGCACGCACGATCGACGTCCGGCTGGTCCATGGCGGGAAGGCCTCCATCGAGGTCCGTGACGACGGCTGCGGCATGGATCGGGACGACGCGCTGCTGGCGATCGAGCGACACGCCACGAGCAAGCTCGAGGAACCAGCCGATCTCGAGCGCATCGTCACCCTCGGTTTTCGGGGGGAAGCTCTGTCGAGCATCGCCGCGGTCTCGCGGTTCACCCTGCGCACGGCCCGGGTCGCCGGCGAGGGCGCAGAAGTCGAGGTCGACTGCGGGCGAGTCGTCCGCGTGAGCGGAATCGGCCACCCGCAAGGCACGACCGTCCGGATCGAGCGGCTGTTCGCCAACGTGCCGGCCCGCCGGAAGTTTCTCCGCGCCGACGCGACGGAGTTGGCCCACATCGCTCGGGGTCTGACTCGTGCCGCTCTGGCCTTCCCCGATCGCCGCTTCCGTCTGTCGCATGGCGACCGCTCCCTCATCGCGACCGAGCCCGCCGCGGATCTGCTGCAGCGGGTCGTGGAGTTACACGGCGTCGAATTCGCAGACAAGCTCTTGGCCTTCGAGTTCAAGAGCGATGATCTGTGGATCCGCGGGTTCGCCGGCCGACCGGTCGATGGGCTTCCGCGCCGGGATGCGCAGCACCTGTTCGTCAACGGCCGCCCGGTTCAGGACCGGACCTTGTCCCACGCCATCTCCCAAGCGTACGGGAATGTCATGGCTCCCGGCCGCCATCCGGCGATCTTTCTATTCATCGAACTCGACCCGGCAGCGGTCGACGTCAACGTCCATCCACAGAAGACGGAAGTCCGCTTCAGGGACGCTTCCAGAATCCACGAGCGCGTGCGCGCCACGTTGCTCGAGTCGCTGTCGACCGGGGACGCCGTGCCGTCCTACGGCCAGCTACGGCCGAGAAACCGCGACTGGACGCCCGCCGTTCGCGACGCGGTCGTGGAGTACCTGGCGCGACACGATGCTGTCCCACCGTCGCCGGACGGACGACTCGCAACTCGTGAGGCCGGGGAACCCCGGGGACCGCTTCAGGCCGAACCCGCAAGCCCCGGGGGAGGGGAGCAGGCCTGGCGGGCGCCGCTCCCCCTCGCGCAGTTCCGTGATTCCTATATCGTGGCGCAGGACGAGCAAGGACTGGTGCTGGTCGATCAACATGCCGCGCATGAACGCGTGCTGTACGAGCGCTACCTCGAGGCGGCCGAGAACGACTCGGTCGAGGTCCAGCGCTTGATGTTCCCGATCACGCTCGAGTTGGCGCCGCAGGACCTGGTCCTGCTCGAGAACGAATGTGAGGAGTTCGGGCGGCTCGGCCTACGCGTCGAGCCGTTTGGCGAACGAACGGTGCGGCTCGATGGGATCCCGGCACTGGCGGCCGGCGTGGAACCGGAGGCATTCCTCCGCGAGCTTCTGGGGCAAGCCGGCGCCGTACGCGCGGCCTCGACCGGAGTCCCGGGGCTGAGGCGTCGGCTCGTGACGAACGCTGCCTGTCAGGCAGCCATCAAGATCAACCACCCGCTCACGCTGGCCGCCATGCAAGGGTTGCTCGAGGACCTGTATCGCACTTCGAACCCGACGACGTGCCCACACGGCCGCCCCGTCCTGTTCCGGCTCTCGCAGGAGGAGATCGAGCGCACGTTCCGGCGCCGCTGAGGGGAGGGGGGGGCGGGCCGCCCGGCGGCTCGGACGGCGCCCCGCGGGGGGCCGAAAAAGCCCCCAACGGCCGCCGGGTTTTCTTTGTTCGCCGTTCGGCTATATTGTCCAGGGTGACTGTCCGGCGCCGCGGCGAGTCCGTGGCTCGTCGGACCACCAGGGGTGACGTGTCCGCGATGCGCTCGCACTTCAACTCCTACACGCTCGCGGAAGTCTTGACCGACGTCTACTACGGCGAGCGCTCGGGGGTACTTTCCCTGCGCCGCCAGGATCTCGACAAGCGAATCCACTTCGATCGCGGGATCATCGCCTTTGCCGAGTCCCCCGCGCCCGATGAGAGTCTGGGCGCCGTGCTGGTCCGCGAGGGACGTCTTTCCAGCGGCGCCCTCGCCGAAGCCCGAGGGAGCCTGGACGACGGGGCCGACGCCCAGGACCTGGCCCGCGCGTTGGTGCAGCGGGACCTCATCGCCCGCACGGCAATCTCCCAGACGATGGCCGAGATCGTGGATCGAGTGGTGCAGTCGGTCTTCGGCTGGGAGGAAGGAGAGGCCACCTTCAGCGAGGGGAAGTTGTCCGAACCGGTGTTCGAGACCGACATCCTCACGACGGTCGAGGTCATCCTGAACGGCGTGTTCTGCACGTCGGGATTCGACGTCGTTCACGAGGCCATGCGCGCCCTGGACAATCGCATCCGCTTCTGCAATCCGGCCCCGATTCCGCTCGAGCGGCTGACCCTCTCGGCGGCCCACGGCTTCATCCTTTCCCGTATCGATGGCGCGACGAGGCTCAACGACCTGTTGACGTTGCTCCCCGGAGAAGAGGAAGAACTCGCGGCGCGTTTCGTCTTCGGTTTGCTCGTGCTCCGTATCGTCGAGTTCGACCCGCCCATCTCCGGCGGCGGTTTTCGCGTCGGCGACCTGGTGCGCCTTCATGTGGACCAGCAGGCACTGGAGCGGGTTCAGGAGCGTTCGATCCGGCAGAAGTACGAGCAGATACGGCACCAGAATCCGTACGAGGTCTTGGGTCTCAGTCCTTCGGCGACGCGAGACGAGATCGACCGCGCGTATGAGCAACTGAAGACCCAGTACGGCCGCGAGCGCCTGGTCCCGCAGATCTGCGAGAGGATGCGCGAGCAACTCGCCATCATCGAGAGTCGTTTGGTCGAGGCCTTTCTGACGGTGACTCAGCCGATGCCGACGCCAAGGCGCTCCGCTGGCCCACCCGAGCCCAGCGCCGTCGAAGGCCTCGCGGTGCGGGTCGAGCTGGATCGAGCCAAGTCCCAGGTGGCGTTGGACGAGGCCGTGCGGGTGGCCGACGTCTACTTTGCCAAGGGCAAGCAGAGCATGCGCGAGGGGGATTTCCACAACGCGATCCAATACGGGAAGCTGGCGATCTCCCACCATGCCTCCGATGCACGCTACTTTTGCCTGTTGGCCGACTGTCAGGCGCGCAACCCCGAGGCTCGCTGGCAACGCATGGCCGAAGAGAACTACACTCGGGCGACCCAGCTCGATCCGTGGAACCCGGAGTATTGGATCAGCCTGGCACGACTCTATCGGCGATGCGGCATGCACGTGCGCGCGCGGAGAAACTTCGAGGAAGCGCTCAAACTCGTGCCGAACAAGGCGGAGATCCTGAGCGAGCTGTCCGGTCTCGACTCCTGATCGCCGACCTCCCGGGTGCAGCCTTGATCCTGGACTTGAACGAGCTCCCGTCGGAGGGGCTGGCCGTCGACCGTTGGCTCGAGCTCGACGACCAGTCGCCCGCGGGCCCACTCGTTCCTGCCGCGGTCCATCTCGTGGCCCGAGCCCGCAACGGCCCGCGCGGCGTCGAGTTCAAGGGCCGCCTGGAGGCGGTGGTCCGGCTGGAGTGCAGCCGGTGCCTCGAAGCCACCGCCCTCCCGCTCGCCGAGGAGTTGTCGCTCACGCTCGTTTCCGAGGCGCCGGAATACGACGTGGCCGAGCGGCAGATCGCGCCGGAAGAAAGCTCCCTATACCACGTGGCCCAGGGGCGGGTGGACCTGCGGGAGCTCGCGCGCGAGCAGGTTTACCTGAACATCCCCCTGAAACCGATCTGTCGCGAGGGCTGCGCCGGCTTGTGCCCGACTTGCGGCGCCAACCGAAACCGAATAGAGTGCGGCTGCGGGCCGGCCCCGTCCGATCCACGCCTGGAAGTCTTGCGGGTGTTGGGTCGCCCCGAGCGGGGCATGGACGGCGCTGTTGACTCGAGCGAATCCGGCGGTCCGGATCGTCGCGCCGCGGACGGAAACGACCATGCCAAATCCGAAACGTAGACATTCCAGGGCGCGCAAGAACAAGCGACGGGCGCATGACGCGCTGCCGCGCCTGAGCCTGTCGTTGTGCCCGAACTGCCACGAGTCCAAGCTGCCCCATCGGATCTGCCCTCACTGCGGGCACTACAAGGGGCGCGAAGTTCTGTCTCCCCCTGAGGTCTAGCGCGGGTCCCGCGGCCTGCGGCGGCCGTTTCACGACCGCGCTGTCCCCGGCGGCCGACGCCGATCAGGCCCCTGTGACCGTTGGAGTATCGAACTGACGCAGCAGGACCCCGGAAGGGGCCTCTGACCTCGTGGCTGCTTTGCCGGACTCTCCGACGGGAAGAGCGGGCTTGGGTTATCATCGGGCCGAGGAGACGAATCGATGTCCGCTCGCAGCGCCATCATAACGGGGACCGGCATGAGCGTGCCGGCTCGCGTGCTGACCAACCAAGAGTTGGAGAAGATGGTGGACACCTCCGACGAGTGGATCACGACCCGGACCGGAATCAAGGAACGACGCATCGCGGGGGAGGGCGACTCGCTCTCGCAGTACAGTGTGGAGGCCGGACGGCGGGCGCTCGAAGCAGCAGGGGTGTCGCCCGCCGACATCGACCTGATCATTCTGGCCACGGTGACGCCGGACATGCCGATTCCCGCCACCGCATGCACGATCCAGCACGCATTGGGGTGCACCAATGCTCCGGCCTTCGATCTCTCGGCCGGATGCTCGGGTTTTCTCTACGCCCAATCGGTCGCCAAGCAGTTCCTGATAACGGGCCGGGTTCGCCACGTCCTGGTCATCGGCGCGGAGTTGCTCAGCAAGTATCTCGATTGGAATGACCGGACCACTTGCGTGATCTTTGCCGACGGAGCCGGCGCTGTCGTGATGAGCGGTGGCGAACCGCCGCGCGGGGTCCTGTCCTCCGCGCTGCACACGGACGGCAGCATGGTCGATTTCATCTCGATGCCGGGCGGGGGCGCGCTGCACCCCCCGTGCCAGGCGATGATCGATCATCGCCTCCACTACATTCGCATGCGAGGCAACGAGACATTCAAGATGGCGGTGCGATGTATCGAAGACGTTTGCCGTGAGGTTCTGGACACCGCGGGTTTGACGCCCGCCGACGTCGACTGGTTCGTCCCGCACCAGGCCAACCTGCGCATAATCGACGCGATCGGCAGCCGCCTCAAGATCGCCTCCGAGCGCTGCTACGTCAACATCGACCAGTATGGCAATACCTCCTCGGCATCGATTCCCATCGCTTTGGACGAGGCCGTGCGCACGGGAAAGATCCGCCGCGGCGACATCGTGCTCATGGCGGCGTTCGGGGCTGGGCTGACCTGGGGCGCCTCGGTCGTGCGCTGGTGAGGCCGGTGGAAGCGCCGGGAGTCGACCCGCTGAGCGGGGAACTGGCTGGTCGGGTAGCCTTGGTCACCGGCGGCTCGCGCGGGATCGGGCGACAGGTCGCCGAGGCGCTCGCTGGCGCGGGTGCCGAGGTCGTCGTGACCGCCCGTTCGCAGGCCGCGGCCGACGCTGCCGCCGAACAGATCCGTCGGGGCCAGCGCCGCGCCCGTGGGCTGCTGATGGACGTGAGCGACGACGCTTCGGTCGCGACCGGCATGCAGACCGTGCTCGGCGACTATGGTACAATCCCGATTCTCGTGAACAACGCGGGCATTACTCGCGATTCTCTCCTGTTACGGATGAAGAGAGCCGAATGGGATCTCGTTCTCGAAACGAACCTGAGCGGTGTTTATCGCCTGTGTAGGGCCGTGGTGCCTTCCATGGTTCGGGCCCACTACGGCAGGATCGTCAACGTCACTTCCGTCGTGGCCCAAGCGGGCAATGCGGGCCAGGTCAACTACGCCGCGGCGAAGGCCGGCATCGAGGGCTTTACCCGCAGCCTGGCCCGTGAATTGGCAGCGAGGGACATCACGGTGAATTGTGTCGCCCCGGGCTTCATCGATACGGACATGACCCGTGAGCTGGACGATGTTGCCAGGCGTAAGCTACTCGAGCAGGTACCGTTGAAGCGCTTGGGCCGGCCCGAGGACATCGCCGCGGCCGTCCTGTTTCTCGTCGGGCCCGGCGGGGGTTACATCACGGGCACGACGCTGAACGTGAACGGCGGAATGTACATGTGAGTGGACTGCCGGGGGCGAGCCGCGCGGATTCGACGCTCGGCGCCCACGGATCACGGAGGAACGCATGGCTTCGGTCGAGGAAAAAGTCAAGCACATCATCGTCGAGCAGCTCGGCGTGGACGAAGAAGAGGTCAAGCCGGGCGCGTCCTTCGTGGACGATCTCGGGGCCGATTCTCTGGACGTGGTCGAACTCGTGATGGCGCTCGAGGAAGAATTCGGCATCGAGATCAGCGATGAGGACGCCGAGAAACTGGTCTCGGTCCAGCAAGCCGTCAGCTACATCGAGTCCCACGCCGCCAAGGCCTGACGTCTGGCACCCGCGGCGGTGCGGCAGCGCTCGCACCGTCCCTGGGCCGTCGCCGCGGCGGTGTGGAAGTCGTCATGGGTAAACGACGGGTTGTCATCACGGGAATCGGTTTGGTGACGCCACTCGGCCTGGACACGGAGTCCAGCTGGGCCGCCGCCCTGGCCGGGAAGAGCGGCGTCGGGCCGATCACCAAGTTCGATGCCACGGACTATCCGTGTCGCATCGCCGCGGAGGTGCGGGGCTTCGACGCGCACGACCATCTCGATCGCAAGGACGTGCGCAAGATGGACACCTTCAGCCATTACGCGATCGCGGCCAGCCGCGAAGCCTTGCGGGACGCCCAGGCCGTCATCGACTCCGCCAACGCCGACCGTGTAGGCGTCTACATCGGTTCCGGGATCGGCGGCCTCGGCCTCCTCGAACGGACGCACCGCGAACTGCTCGAGCGAGGACCACGACGCGTGTCGCCTTTCTTCATACCCGGGATGATCCTCAACCTCGCGGCCGGCAACGTCTCCATCATTCTGGGTGCCAAGGGACCCAATCTGGCGCTGGCCACTGCCTGCGCCACCGGTTCCCACGCGATCGGCGAGTCGTTGCGCCTGATCCGCGAGGGTTACTGCGACGCCATGATCGCGGGGGGAACCGAGGCCGTGGTGACTCCGCTGGCCGTCGCGGGCTTCTGCGCCATGAAAGCTCTGTCGACACGCAATGACGAACCGCAGAAGGCCAGCCGTCCGTTCGACGCCGAACGTGACGGCTTCGTCATGGGTGAGGGCGCAGGCATCCTGTATCTCGAAGAACGCGAAACGGCGCTGGCCCGCGGTGCCCGGATCCGCGCCGAGGTCGCCGGCTACGGACTGTCCGGCGACGCCTTTCACGTTTCGGCCCCGTCGGCCGACGGCGACGGGGCGGTTCGGGCCATGCGCATGGCGCTCGAGGACTCCGGCTGCGAGGCTCGCGAGGTTGACTACATCAACGCCCACGGCACGTCGACGCCTGCCGGCGACCGCATCGAGACTTTGGCGGTGAAGCAAGTCTTCGGCGCTCACGCGCGTGAGCTGGCATGCTCGTCGACCAAGTCCATGACGGGTCATCTCTTGGGCGCCGCCGGCGGGGTGGAGACCGCCTTCACCGCGCTGGCCTTGCTGGACGGCCACGTTCCGCCGACGATCAACCAAACGACTCCCGACCCCGAATGCGACCTGGACTGCGTTCCCAATCTGGCCCGCCGTCGGACGCTGCGGGTCGCGCTCAACAACTCGTTCGGCTTCGGCGGGACGAATGCCACGATCGTGGTCCGTCGCCACGAATCCTGAGCTGTTCAGCGAGTCACGCGATGAAGATCCTCGTCGGCATCAAGCACGTTCCCGACACCGATACGAAGATCAAATTGACGGCGGATGGCCTGAGCCTGGACGAGACCGGTGTCAAGTGGATCATCTCGCCGTACGACGAATTCGCGCTGGAGCAGGCCCTGCGAATCAAGGAGGCGCGGGGGACCGGCGAAGTGGTGATCGCCTGCGCGGGACGGGACAGCGCCCAGGCCGCGTTGCGACAGGGGCTGGGCCTCGGGGCGGATCGCGCCGTGCTCGTGCTCGACCCCCGCTTCGATCGCGCCGACGCCTTGGTGCGCGCGCTGGCGCTCGCCGGCGTCGTGCGCCAGGAGGCTGCGGAGCTCGTGCTCCTGGGCAAGTACGGGGTAGGCACGGACGAAGGACAGACCGGTCCGATGTTGGCGGAGGTGCTGGACTGGCCCCACGTCTCGGCCGTCAGCCGCTTCGATCTCGTGGGGCAAGAGTTCACCGCGGCCCGCGGCATCGAAGGCGGGCTCGAGATCCACGAAGGTCGACTGCCGGCCGTGATCAGCTGCGAGAAAGGGCTCAACGAGCCGCGTTATGCCTCGCTGAAAGGCATCATGCAGGCCAAGAAAAAGCCGGTGGACGTCCGGACTCCCACGGACGTCGGCCTGGAGGTCGCCGCGCTCGATCGGCCGAGACTGGTCTGGGAGTCCCTAGAGATGCCTCCGGCCCGCTCCGGCGCAAGGCTCATCGGCGGATCCTCGACGGAGGCCGCGACCGAACTGGCCCGTCTGCTGCGCGAAGAAGCGCAGGTGATCTGAATGTCGGCCAATCTGCTGGTGTTCGTGGAGCGCCGCGACCAAGAGATCAAGCGGCCGAGTCTCGAGACGCTGGGCGTGGCCCGACGACTCGCCGACAAGGCGGCTCTACGCGTCGCCGCGCTCGTGCTCGGACCGGGCTCGGCCGGCTGCGGGCCGCGGTTGGGAGCCCACGGCGCCGACAGCGTCCTCGCGGTCGACGCGGAGCACGCCGCATTGTACGCTCCGGAACTCTACGTCGCCTGCGTCGTCGAGGCGCTACGGCTGGCTCGAGCCTCCATCGTGCTCCTGGCCGCGACCGCGATGGGCCGAGATCTGGGCCCCCGTGTCGCGGCGCGCTTGCGCAGCGCCTGCGCCAGCGATCTCGTCGAGGTCGACGTCGATGATTCGGGCACGCTGCGTGGAAAGCGATCGATCTATTCCGGCAAGGCCTACGCCAGGATCGCGCTGGTCGCGCAGGAGCCCGTGGTGGCGACGCTGCGGCCCAACGTGTTCCCGCCTGCGCCCGAGGATCCTTCGCGGCTGGCCGACGTCCAGACGTTCGCCGCTCCCCTTTCCTTGGAGCGCTTGCGCGTCCGCGCCGTGCGCGTCGAGCATCCCGAGAGCAAGGAGCCAGACGTCGCCGAAGCATCGATCGTCGTTTCTGGCGGCAGGGGCTTGAAGGAACCGGCAAACTTCTCGTTGCTGCGGGAGCTAGCGGAGGTTCTGGGCGCCGCGGTCGGTGCGTCCCGAGCCGTGGTCGACGCCGGATGGATCGAGCACGCCCATCAAGTGGGCCAGACCGGGAAGGTGGTCTCGCCGACCCTCTACCTGGCCTGCGGGATCTCGGGAGCCGTGCAGCACCTGGCGGGAATGTGCTCCTCGAAGGTGATCGTGGCGATCAACAAGGACCCCGAGGCGCCGATCTTCAAGGTCGCCGACTACGGCATCGTGGGCGACTTGTTCGAGGTCGTTCCGGCCCTTACCGCAGCCGTGCGCCAACTCGATCGTGGCTGATCCGCAGCGCGCCGGCCCTCAGACTTCGTCGACGAAATACGGCTTGAGGCACTGGACCCGCGCTTCGTAGTCGTCAGGATACAGGAACCACATCGCCCCCGCGACGGACGACAGCAACGAGTTGCCGTCCTGTGGTGTGAAGCAGTAGCCGACGATCTCGTTGCCGTTGCGAATCGACAGCGTCGGAACGGCCACGACCGTCACGTTCAGGATGCGCCCGTAGTGTCCGTGATCGCGCCCGAAGGAAAACACCTGGTTGGCCGTCTTCTTGTGCGTCAGCGCGATCTTGTCGTTCTGCGACATCAAGTCGACCAGCCGATTCACGGTCGTGGTCTGCCTGACGCGAATGTCGAAATAAATCGTGTGCATGTACTGCGTATTGAGCTTGATCGCCGAGGAGAACAAGTTCAAGTCGTAGCCCAGCGTGTTGAACAGATGCCAGGCGTCCCGCGCGTGGTGCGTGCCGAAGCGAGCGTCGTCGTGGCGCCCGACGACAGGGGAGGGAATGAAACTCCCGTCCTGGGAGATGTCGTTGGCCCGACGCATGCAAACGAAGCGCCCCTCGACCAGGTTCTGCGGACCGCCCTCCTCGAGGGCCAGCGTGTGGATCAGGCTGGCCAGGTTGTGCGTGTTGCAGGAGACGACCTGCAGGAACTTCTCTCCACGCTTCAGCGCACCATCGTTGATCCCGCGGGCGTAGGGCATGCCGAAGCCGAACTCTCCGCCTTGAGCGATGAAACCTCGGGTGTTGGTCAGGAACTTGTCGTAGTACTCGCTCTTGTTCTGCGTGCCCACTCCGCTCGGCGTGCAGTCGATGACGACCCCGGCGCGCTCCAAGGCCTCGACAGATTCGTAACTGGGCTCCATGCCCAGTTCCTGAAATCCCTTGACGGCCGAGCGGTCGACGCACAACCGCGCGCCCCGGCGCATCAGCGCTCGTACTTTCGAGCGATCCGTGAGCAGCGGCGTGCGCTTGTGAAACGTGACCTCGTCGATTCCAAGCGGACTTGCAAGCTCGCACAAGAGTCCGATCAGCGGCTCGCCGATGGTGCCCGTGCCGATGACGTGGATGATCGGGTTGGCGCCCATGGTCCTGGACTCCTGGTTCAAACGGTGGCGCCGCCGTCTCTCGACGGGACGCCGATCACGCCTAGGTCGGTGACTATGCCACCCGGCGGCTCCAGCTGTCAATTGCCGCGCGGACCTCGGGCCGGCGTTGACTTGGTTTCCAACGTCGGATTGCGCAGCGCTCCCTGCCTGTACCCGGCTCGTTCATGAAGGGGCGCAACTTGAAGCAGTTCTTGACACTGCCGTGGGACGTTTCTATCATGGCTGCGCCGAGCCCTTGACCTGTGTGGAGCAGAACTTTTGGGCGAGCACGATAGCTGCCCCATTCCCAGCATTTCGGTGCGGGAGCTCCTCGATGACATCGCCGAGCCGGCGCAGATCGAACTCGTCGCGGGCGCGGACGGGCTGGACAATGTCGTCACACGGGCCGATGTGCAGCGCCCCGGTCTCGCGCTGACCGGCTTCCTCGAATACATCCACACCGGAGTGATCCAGATTCTCGGGCGGCCGGAGATCGCCTATCTCTCCGAACGGCCCGCGGCGGAGCGGACTCGGATCCTGTCCCAGCTGTGTCGCCAGGGCGGGACGTGCTTCGTGGTCACCTGGGGCCTCGAGCCTCCGGCCGAACTGGTTCTGGAGAGCGAGCGGCATAGCGTCCCGTTGGTCCGCACCTGTTTGACCACGAGCCCTACGGTCGACTGCCTCACCCGCTATCTCGAAGACAAGCTGGCGCCACGAGCCGTCATTCACGGCGTGCTGCTCGACATCTACGGGCTCGGCGTCTTGCTGCTGGGAGAAAGCGGGGTGGGCAAGAGCGAGTGCGCGCTCGACCTGGTCGTACGGAGCCATCGGCTGATCTCCGATGACGTCGTCGAGATCCGGCGGCGGCGGGAGGTGCTCATCGGCACGGGTCCGGAGCTGACCCGCTACCACATGGAACTGCGCGGCGTCGGCATCATCAACGTCAAGGACCTGTTCGGCGTGGCCGCCGTGCGCATGAACAAGTTCGTGGAGTACGTGATCAGGCTCGATCCATGGAAGGCCGACAAGAACTACGACCGACTCGGATTGGACGAGCGTTCCTACGAAATCCTGGGCCTCGAGCTGCCTTACGTGGAGATGCCGGTGGGACCGGGGCGGAACCTGTCCGTCCTCATCGAAGTCGCGGCGCGCAACCACCTGCTGAAGCTCAAAGGCTACCATCCGGCGCGCGAGCTGGCTCGCATTCTCAGAAACCGTCTGGAGTCCCGAGCAGGGGAGCTAAAGACCGACGCCTTCCCCGGCAGCGCGCCCCGTGGACGGGATGCCGAGGATGGGGACGTCTGATCGCGGCAGGCAGTCGACGTGGAGCATCTAATCGTGATCACCGGCCTGTCGGGCTCGGGCAAGAGCTTGGCTGCCAACAGCTTCGAGGACCTGGGTTACTTCTGCGTCGACAATCTTCCGGTGGGCTTGATCCTGTCGTTCCGAGAACTCTTGGAGCGCAGCCGGGACCCCGTACCCCGCGCGGCCCTGGTGATCGACGCGCGGGAGGGAGCGTACCTCGAGCAGTTTCCCCCAACGTTGCGCGAGCTGCGCGCGCTGAAGGAGCGGGTGGAACTGCTGTTCTTCGAGTGCGAGGATGACGTGCTCAAGCGCCGTTTCAGCGAGTCGCGCCGGCCGCATCCGATGGCTCGTTACGGCGGGACCCTCGAACAGGCCATCCGGGCGGAACGCGTCGCGCTACGGCCGCTGCGCGACGAGGCCGACCGCATCATCGATACCTCGAACCTCACCGTCCACCAGTTGCGCACCTTCCTCGGGAACGCCTTCGCGCCCAGCGAAGTCACGGACGGGCCGCGGCTCAACCTCGTCTCCTTCGGTTTCAAGTATGGCGTCCCGGCCGAGGTCGATCTGTTGTTCGACGTCCGTTTCCTTCCCAATCCACACTTCGTGGAGGCCCTGCGGCCGCTCGACGGACGCGACCCGCGGATCCAGGAGTTCCTCGACCGCAGCCCGACGACGGGAGAGTTCCTCCTTCGCTTGCAGACGTTCCTCAGTTTTCTCATCCCACAGTACGCCGCCGAGGGCAAGTCGTACCTGACCGTGGCCCTCGGTTGCACGGGAGGCCGGCACCGTTCGGTCGCGCTGGCGGAGCGGCTGGGACAACATTTCAAGAGCAGCGCTCGCCCCGCCGCGATTTCCCATCGCGACATCGGCCGCGACTGATCGGCATCGGGGGACTGCATGTTGGGACTCCTCGTCGTGACCCACGGGCGACTGGCGGAAGAGCTGGTGACCTCGACGCAGAAGATCGTCGGCCAGGTCGAGGGACTGGCCGCCGTCTCGATCGACTGGAATGACGACATGGAGGACGCCGCCCGCCGCGTCGATGAGGGACGGAACTCCGTCGATCGCGGCGAGGGCGTTTTGATCTTGACGGACATGTTCGGCGGCACGCCGACCAATCTGGCCCTGGCTCTGCTCGAGCCGGGCAAGGTCGAGATCGTGACCGGCGTCAACCTGTCCATGCTCATCAAGTTCGTGAACTTGCGTGGACACCGCAGCCTGCTCGAGACCGCCGACTCCATTGCCGAGGAGGCCCGCCAGGCCATTCGCGTCGCCTCGCGTCTGCTGCGCGCCGGAGGTGGGAACCGCGGGTGAACGAGCGCGACGTTCGCATCGCGAACCGCCTCGGCCTGCACGCGCGCGCGGCGGCCCGCTTCGTGCAGCTGGCCAATCGCTTCAAGGCTAGAATCACGGTGACCCGTGGCTGCGCGTGCGTGGACGGAAAATCGATCTTGGGTTTGCTGACGCTGGCGGCCCGGGAGGGGACGGTGTTGAAGCTAAGCGCGGACGGCGAGGATGAAGTGCAGGCGCTCGACGAGCTGGACTCGCTCGTGCGCGGACGATTCGGCGAGGAAGGCTGATGCCTCGTGTCCTTCAGGGCATCGGCGTCTCCTCCGGGGTCGTGGTGGGCCAGGCCTTCCTCTTGCACTCCGAGCCGCTGCCCGTCGTCGCCGACTCCGTTCCGCCGGAGCGCATCGAAGCCGAGATCGAGATGTTCCGTCGGGTTCTGGCGCGGGCAGCCACGGAGCTCGACAAGCTGAAGCGGGCCGTTCAGCAGGAACTGGGCCAGCACCTGTCCGGGATCTTCGACGCGCAGAAGCTGGTCCTCGACGATCCGCACCTCGTGGACGCCACGATCCAACGCATCCGCGTCGGGCGAGTCTCGGCTCGTTGGGCGCTGAAAGAGGTGGTCGAGGAACTCACGCGGCGCTTCCACGCCGTGGACGACGAGTACATCCGTGAGTGGGGCGGAGAGCTGGCCGATCTTCAGCGACGGCTACAGCGGCTGCTTCGCGGAGCCGCTGGCGACGATCGCAGCCTACCGGAGACCGGCCCGGTCATCGTCGTGGCCCACGACGCGGGCCCGTCAGACGCCGTGTTTCTGGCGGCGAAGCCGGTGGTGGGGCTCGCGACCGACATCGGCGGACCGACGTCCCACACCGCGATTCTGGCCCACGCGCTGTCGCTTCCGGCCGTGGTCGGCCTGCACGACATCAGCCACCGGGTGCGCACGGGAGACCGCATCATTCTCGACGGAGACAAGGGACAGGTGATCCTGTCACCGGAACTTGCGGAGCGCCAGCAGGCCGAGCACCGGCGCAGGACATTCCTGGCACGCGAGTCGGGCATGGCCGAGGCCCGCGAGCTGCCGGCCGTGACCCGTGATGGAACGGTGGTCCAGCTGCGCGCCAACATCGAGCTGCCGTCGGAGGTCGATCGGGCGTTGGCCTTCGGCGCCCAGGGCATCGGTCTCTACCGCTCGGAGTTCCTGTTCGTCAGCCGCGCACCCAGACTGCCCAGCGACCTGGAACACGAGGCCACGTATCGCGAGATCTGCTCCAAGGTCGCGCCGCATCCAGCCGTCATCCGGACACTGGATCTGGGTGGAGAGAAGTACTTCCACGAAGTCCTGGCGCCCGAAGCGTCCCAGCCGGCCCTCGGATTCAGGGGCGTCCGGCTGTGCCTGCGGCGGCTCGACATCTTTCTCCCGCAACTGCGCGGTCTGCTGCGGGCAGCGGCGGCCCACTCCAATCTGCGCATCTTGCTGCCGTTGGTCACGGCCGCCGAAGAGATCCGCCAGGTACGGACGCTGTTGGCCCGCGAGGCCGCTGCGCTGCGAGCCGCGGGACACGCCACGCGCGCGGATATCCCGGTGGGGATGATGATCGAAGTCCCGGCGGCCGCCCTGGCGGCCGCGGAACTGGCCGCGGAATCGGACTTCTTCAGTATCGGCACCAACGACCTGATCCAGTACGCGTTGGCCGTCGACCGCCGGAGCGAATCGCTGGCAGAGCTGTATCAACCGACGCATCCCGGCGTCCTGCGCATGCTCGAGCAGATCGTCGCGGCCGCAAAACAACACGGTATCCCGGTGTCGCTCTGCGGCGAGATGGCAGCCGAGCCGCGGCTCATCCCGCTGTTGCTCGGACTCGGGCTGCGCGAGTTTTCCGTGCAGCCCCGGGCGATCGCCGGAGTGCGGGATGCGGTGCGCGCGCTGGACATCCAGCAGGCCCGCCGGGAGTGGCTGGCGGTGATTGCCGGAGGAGGCCTGCCGGAGACTCGGCCGCCACGAAGTCGGAGCTGAGACGAGTCCGTTCGCGTCCAGGGTTCCGGGATTGCATCCGTCGCTGGACACGCTATCCTGGACGGGAGCCCAGTTCTCAGGCGAGTGGAGGGGGTTGGTACATGAGCGCTACGATTCAGCGCGTGGACAAGCCCTGGGGCTACGAGCTGCGCTTCGCTCGCACGGAACGCTACGCTGGTAAGGTGCTGTTCATTCGGGCGGGAAGCCAACTCAGCCTGCAGTACCACGAGCAGAAGGACGAGGCTTTCTTCGTGCAGTCGGGACGCCTGGAACTGGTGTTGGGCCAGGGGCCGTCGCAAGCGGTCGAGACTCTCGGTCCAGGCCAGGCCTGGCACGTGGCGCCGCGCACCGTTCACCGCTTCCGCGCGGTCTCCGACTGTCTGTTGTTCGAGGTTTCGACCCCGGAACTCGAAGATGTCGTACGCCTCGCGGACGACTATGGCCGGGAGGGGACAACCGACCGCGCCGGGTGATCCGGCCTGCCGGACAGGGGAGTCGATCGTGCAGGAGTTGCCGCGGAAGGACTTCTACAGGCTCAACGAAGTCTGCCGGTACACGGGCACGCAACCTTACGTGCTCCGGTTCTGGGAAAGTGAGTTCCCACAGCTGCAGCCCTCCCGGGATGCGAGCGGTCAGCGCGTCTATCGTCGTCAGGACATCGACCTGGTGCGGCGGATCAAGGAGCTGCTCCACGATGAGGACTACACGCTCGACGCTGCACGCAGACAATTGGCGAACGAGGTGTCCCGCCCTCGTGCGTTCGACCGGGCGCGCAGCCGCCGGCAGCCTTCGGCCGGTGGCCCGCTTGTGGCTCGCCCGGTGGCTCCCGTCCAGAGTCCGGTGGGCATCGAGCCTTCGGAGAGCGCGGCCGAGTTCGATCGGGTTCCCCGACGACGCTACGAGGACGCAGTCGATGAGGTGGATCGCCTTCGCTCGGCACTCAAGGAGGCGGAGCAGTCCGCGCGGCGTGCCGAGGCCGAGGCGGAGCAGGCGCGCGCTGTTGGCAGGTCGGAGCAGGCGCGGGCCGACTGCGCCGTCAGACATCTCGAACGGATCCTGGAGATTCTCTCGTGATGGCCGGCCGCCGCCGGCTTGACGCTGAGCGGCGTATCTTCTACCATCGGTCGCAAGGTCGGGGCGTGGCGCAGCCTGGTAGCGCACTTGCTTGGGGTGCAAGGGGTCGTCCGTTCAAATCGGATCGCCCCGACCACTGAATCCCCGCTTGCTGATCCTGGTCGTTCGCCCGCTCGCGGACCGTTCCGCGACCGCCCGGGCTTGGGCTTTCGGGGCCGTCGGCCTGCTCCGCGTGCGGCTCCACCCGCGGCTGACCGTATATTCACGCGGACGGGATCCGGCGGCGCTCGTCCGCTGGCTTGCCGGAGGATGCGGGCCGTGGCACGACGTATTCGAACTCGTTCGGCGACCCTGCTGGCCGTGGTCATGGCGGCCGCTTCGCCCGCTGCGTTCGCCGGGATCCTGCTGGGGGCGGCCCACACCGGTGGGTCCGGGGCCCCGAGCCAGCTCTACGTGCTGTGTCCGTCGACCGGCGCGGGCTTCGCCATCGGCTGGATCGGGTTCGACGCGGTGGGAGGCCTGGACGTCCAACCCTCGACCGGTGTGCTGTACGGCGTGGCGAAGCGAGCCACGGATGGGAAGAACGTCCTGATCACCATCGACCCCGTCAGCGGACAGGGGCGCGAGATCGGCCTGCTGCTGAACACGGCGACCTCGGGAGGCGGCGGGCACTTCGATCTGTCGTTTCGACCGTCCGACGCCATGCTGTTCCTGACGGCCTTCCGTCCCGTTTGGCCGCCGGCCGTGGGTCTGTTCACCGTCGACACGAACAGCGGGATGGCGACGGAGCTGGGCGATACCACGACGGCCAGCCCTGGGAACGCGCTGGCCTTCTCGGCGTCGGGCACCCTCTATCACGCGAACAACAGCGCCGGAGGGACGCTGTTCATCGTAGACCAACGGAGCGGAGTCTCCGCTCCGTCCCAAGCGTTGAGCTATGCGGGTTTCCCGATGCTGACCAACCCACGGCTGAATGCGATGGACATGGATCCGGACAGCGGCACCGCGTGGGCGTCCTTGAACGACGGGAACCTCGGAGACGGACCCTCGTACCTGGCGACGCTGGAGCTGACGACGGGCTCCGTAACCCACGTCGGTACGACCGTGTCGGGACTCGATGCGATCGCCTGGCTGTCCGACGCCTCGATGCTGTTCGGCCAGACGATCCGGGCCTCCGCCTCGAAGGGCGGATTCGAGTGGACCCGTCCCGTCGCCTTCGAACACGCCCAGGGATCCTTCATCGCCTCCGGCGACATCGGCGACTTTGCCTTCGACGTCCACGGGGCCGGGGCCGGAGCCTCCCTCCCGGCTGCCTCCACTCCCGATTCGGGCGAAGGCGCATGGTACCTGCTGCGCCTGTCTTGCCCCGAGGCGAGTTGGTCCTCCGGCGGCCCGGGCGAATGTCCTCCGGGAGCCTGCGCCGGAGGAGCTCGCGACGCGACGCTGCCTTGATCCTGCCCTCGTGGGCGCAAGGCGAGGGCGTCGCTATAATGCCGGGCCCGTCGGACGGGACGGTGCCGCGTCGGCCTTCCCTGCCGGCGGGTCCCGAGCCCGGAACCCCCTTGGCGTGGCGGAGGCCGTGCGGCCGGCGAACAGACGTTGCCCGACGATCGCTGCATCCTGGTCACCAACGACGATGGCTACGACGCCCCTGGCCTGGCGGCGCTCGTCGAAGCCTTGGCGCCGGTGGGCCAGGTCGTGGTCGTGGCCCCGGATCGGGAGCAGAGCGGCGCGGCGCATTCGCTGACCCTGGACCGCCCGCTGCGAGTCTCCGTGGTGGGCGAGAATCGCTACCGCGTGTCCGGCACACCGACCGACTGCGTTCACCTGGCCGTCCACCGTCTGACCGGCGGCCGCCTACCGGATCTGGTCGCCTCCGGCATCAACCGCGGGCTGAACGTCGGCGACGACCTGACCTACTCCGGGACCGTGGCCGCAGCGCTCGAGGGAGCGTTGCTGCACATCCCGGCAGTCGCCTTTTCCTGCGCCGCCGACGCCCAGGGCCAAGTGACGTATGACGTGGCGGCCGCCCTGGCGCGTCGGGTGTGCTCGGCAATTCTCGAGCGGGGACTGGAGCCCGGCGTCCTGCTCAACGTGAACGTCCCTGCCGGACGACCGTGCGGCGCTCGGGTGACACGCCAGGGGAGTCGCAGCTATCGCGCGACCACCGAGGAGCGGCTCGATCCTGCCGAGCGGCCGTACTACTGGATCGCCGGGGCCGACATGACGCCTGCGGAAGAGACCGACGGCGACCACGCGGCGATCCGTGACGGCTACGTCTCGATCACACCCCTCCACGCCAACCTGACCCACGAATCCTCGCTGGCCACGTTGCGAGCGTGGGCCCTGCGGCTCGACTGAGTTGCGCGACGACGCTCCGATCAAGAGAGAGCGGCTGGTCCGGCAGCTCCAGGCGCGCGGAATCGCGCACCCGCTGGTGCTGGCGGCGATGGGCGGCGTTCCCCGCGAGCGCTTCGTCGACGAGGCCTTGAGGGCCAAGGCCTACGCCGACTCCGCCCTGCCCATCGGCGAGAGCCAGACGATCTCGCAACCGTGGATCGTGGCCCGTATGTGTGAACTGGCCGAGCCCGACGGTAGCGGCCGCGCGCTCGAAATCGGCAGCGGGTCCGGCTACCATGCGGCCGTGCTCTCCCGATTGTACGAGCAGGTTTACACGGTCGAGCGGCTGGGCGGACTGTCGGTGCGTGCACGCAAGCGCGTGCGGGACGCCGGTTATGAGAACGTCCACTTCAAGATCTTCGACGGCACCTACGGCTGGAGCGAATTCGCGCCCTATCGTGGGATCCTGGTGACCGCCGCCTCTCCGGATCTTCCGCGACCTCTGTTCGAGCAGCTGGAGGAAGGCGGGCGGCTGGTCATCCCCATCGGGAATGGCCGAGCCGACCAAGAGCAACGGCTCATTCGGTACCGGCGCCGCGGGGATCGAGCGCTGCGTGATGACCACGGTCCCTGCTGTTTCGTGCCGCTGCTGGGCAGATTCGGCTGGAGCGACTGACCGACGGTCTCGCGGCGGGAGCTGCCGCGGCGGGGTCTTCGTCATCGCCGAATTGCAATGCCCCCGGGATGTTGGTACCATCGCCCGCTCTGCGAGGTCGGGGCGTAGCGCAGTCTGGTAGCGCACCTGCTTCGGGTGCAGGGGGTCCCGTGTTCGAATCACGGCGCCCCGACCAATTCGTCCATCCGGTATTCGCACCGGGGGCAAGTCTGATGGAAGACGCCGCCATCGGTCAGCGGTGCCGCGCTCGCTGGCGGGTCGTGGGTCGGGTCCAAGGCGTGGGCTTTCGCTGGTTCGTAGTCCGGGTGGCCCGGCGATTCGGCCTGAGCGGGAGCGTCTGCAACTTACCGGATGGCAGCGTCGAGGTCTGGGCCGAAGGTAGCCGCGAGGGGCGCGATGCGTTGCTCGAACAACTGCGCCGGGGGCCGCGGGGGGCGCGGGTAGAAAGCGTCGAGGCCCTGCAGCACGAACCCGGTCCAGCTGCATTCGAGGGGTTCGACATCCGGCGTTGAGGCCTGGGAGCGGAAACGACCGTGCTGGCGAGCGACCTGAAGAAGACCATCCGCGAGGTGCCCGACTTTCCCCGGCCGGGCATCCGTTTCTACGACGTCTCCACGCTGTTTCGCGAGGCCGAAGCCTTTCACGCGGCGGTCGAGCGCATGGTCGGCCGCTTCCAGGGCCAGCCGATCGACGCCTTGGCGGGGATCGAGGCGCGGGGGTTCGTGCTCGCGGCGGCCATGGCCTATCAACTGGGGACGGGTCTCGTGCTGATCCGCAAGTACGGCAAGCTTCCGGGAGAGACCGAGAGCGTCTGCTACGACCTGGAGTACGGCCAGGGCCACCTCGAGATCCACCGGGACGCCGTGCAGGAAGGCCGGAAGATCGTGGTGGTCGACGACCTATTGGCCACGGGAGGCACGGCGGCCGCCGCCGGAGAACTCGTCCTAAGGCTGGGTGGCCGCCTGGAAGGCTACGCCTTCATGGTCGAGCTCTTGTCCCTCAACGGACGTGATCGGCTGGGAGGCAGCAACGTGTTCAGCCTGCTGCACTACGACTGACGGGCCTGTAGCTCAGGTGGATAGAGCAGGAGTTTCCTAAACTCGAGGTCGGGGGTTCAAGTCCCTCCAGGCCCACCATCAGGCGCCCTTGACGATCCCGGGGCCGCGTGCAAGGGTAACGCGATGGCCAGGAAGATCACCCAAAAGCAGCTCAAGCACGACGAGTTCGTCGACGCCGCCTTCGACCTGGGACACTGGTTCGAAGAGCACTTTGCGAGCGTGGCCCTGGGCGTGGCGGGAGCGATCGTGCTCACGCTGGCCATCGTGGGCGGCGTCGTCTGGTCCAAGAGCCGCGCCGAAAAGCAGGGGGAAGCCCTGGCCCAGGCCATCGACCTCTACTCGCAGGCCGAGTCCGGTGGATTCGCCGACCCCCGGCAACTGGCCACCGTTCTCGAAGCGCTCGAACGAGCGGCGCCATCCAGTGGACGCTCCGAGGCTCTGGCCCGGTTCTACCTCGGCAGCACGCAGTTCCGGCTGGGTCGATTCGACGAGGCCCGCACCCAGTTCGAGGCTGCCCTGGCGACGGCGGGCGTCGGAGAGACCGTCGGGGCCACGGCGCAGATCATGCTGGCGCGCCTGCACGTCGCCGCCGGCAGGCCGGAAGAGGGGATCCGGCTGCTGGAGGCCCTGGCGACCGCGGCGGCGGCGGCGATCCCACGTGATCAGGCCCTGCTCGAGCTGGGACGGCTGCACGAGGCCTCCGGCCGTCCGGACCTCGCTCGCGAGGAGTGGCAGCGGGTCATCGCCGAGTATCCGTCGACGCCGTCGGCCGAGGCAGCTCGTTCGCTCGTCGAGTGATCCCGGCTCCTTCGTTGCCCGCCTCGTCTTCCGCGGTCACCCGATAGAAGAGGATCCTCGGCGACGACGACTCCGGCCCCTCATCCACGAAGCGAAGCACCTCGACGACGCCGATCTCGTGCTGGCGAGACCGGTTGAATCCGCCGCCTTCTTCGGAACGATGGACGTGATAGCGGGCAACGTACTCGGGTCGGCCGTCACGATCCGTGGTCACCGGGTCCCATTCGAGCACGACCGACTGGTCCAGCCGTGCGATCCGCAACCCGGAGACCGCCGCCGGAGGCACGGAATCGACCCGCATTGCAAATGGCCGCCCGCTGGCCAGCCATTCGACCCCGTTCCAGGCCGCTGGCTCCCAGCGATAGTCTCCGTCGCTCAGCGGCCGTACGGGGCGGTACAGGACCCGGCCGGGTTCCCCGACGATCCAGCCGCTCGGCCGGCGGCGTTGGTCGAAGATGATGGCGGCCCCTGCTCCGCCACCGACGCGCTCGAGCCTGATGCGGAAACGCAACCCTCGCGGATGCGGGTCACCGGCAGCCACGTAGCCGACTTCGAAGAGCGGTCTAGACCCCACGACGGCGCCGTCCGCCGGGCCGGCCGGCGCGACCTTTTGGACCGCCGCGGTCGGCCCGTCGGCCGCAGCCGGCCAGCCCAGCAGCGCCAATCCCAGGAACCAGGCGCCTGGCCGTCGAACTCGCAGATTGCGTTCGAGAGCGGTGCCTGCTGCGGCCACCGGGGCTCGCCGCCGCTCAGAAGGGGATGTCGTCTTCCTCGTACGCGCCGCCTTCCGGTTCCGCGACCCCGGTCGCCACGGGTTCCGCGGGGACCGCTCCACCCGCCTCGCTTCGGGCGCCCAGCATCTGGAAGCGCTGAGCCCGGACCTCGGTGGTCTGCCGCTTGTTACCCTCGCGATCCGTCCACTCCCGGGTCTGCAGAGAACCTTCGATGTAGACCTGCCGCCCTTTTCGCAAGTACTCTCGGGCGATCTCGGCCTGCTTGCCCCAGACCACGATGCGGTGCCATTCCGTTCGTTCCTTGCGCTCGCCGGTGGGGTCGTTCCAGCGGTCCGTCGTGGCCATCGTGAAGTTCGCCACAGGCGACCCGGACGCCGTGTAGCGCACCTCCGGATCGCGGCCCAAGTTACCGATCAGGATGACCTTGTTCACGCTCGCCATCGCCAACTCCTTCCCCGGAAAGCCCCGGGGCCATTCGAGGAGGGCCACTCACGAGACCTGCGATCGCCGCCGACCCCCGAGGCCCGTCGGCGGGTATCGCGTCCGGTTCGAAAGGTACCATGGGCCGGGAGGATGGCCAAGCCGTCCTCGCTGCATCCCGCGCGGCGGCCTTGAACGGTTGGGAGCTGCCTGAGACAATGCCCGTCCCGCTGAACCCCCGCCCATGAAACGACCCCAGAGCCTGCTGCGCACCTTCGGCTCGATCAGCTCGGCGACGTCGCTGAGCCGCGTGCTGGGCCTCGTGCGCGACCAGACGATGTCCTTCTATTTCGGGGCCGGTCCGGCGACCGACGCGTTCTTGGCGGCCTTCCGCATCCCCAACCTGCTGCGCGACCTGTTTGCCGAAGGGGCGCTGTCGTCGGCGTTCGTGCCGACCTTCTCCGCAGCGCGGCAGCGCGAAGGCGACGCGGCGGCCTGGCGCCTGGCCAACCGGCTGATCACCGCGCTGATCGCTCTGCTCGGCCCGCTGACGCTGCTGATCGCCTTCGGGGCTCCGTGGATCCTGGCCGTCTACGTCGCGGGATTCCCGGCGGACAAGCTGGAACTGAGCGTGACGATGACCCGGATCCTCTCGCCGTTTCTGCTGTTCGTGGCCTTGGCGGCGGTGGCCATGGGAGTGCTGAACACGTGCGGCCGCTTCTTCCTGGCCTCGTTCGCGCCCGCGCTGTTCAATGTCGCCGCGATAGCCGGCATGTTGCTCCTGGTACCGCTGCTGCCGCGGCTGGGCCTCGATCCGGCCTTGGCCCTGCCGATCGGGGCGATCGTGGGCGGAGCGTTGCAGTTTCTCGTGCAGCTCCCCGGAATGCACGCCCAAGGATTCCGCTTTCGACTGGAGTTGGCCCTGGGCGACCCCGGCCTGCGGCGCATGGCCTGGCTGATGCTGCCGGCCACCTTCGGCCTGGCCGCCACACAGATCAACATCTTGGTCGACACCGTGCTGGCCTCTTCCCTCGGCCACGGCCCGATCACCTACCTGTCGTACTCGTTCCGCCTGATCCAGCTGCCGATCGGCCTGTTCGGCGTCGCGCTGGGGACCGCCAACCTGGTCCGTGTCTCGGACGACGCGGCCCACGGTGATCGCGATTCGATGCGCGCCAACCTGGCCTCCGCACTGCGCGCTTCCGCTATGCTGACTCTCCCGGCGACCGCCGGTCTGATCTCCTTACGCGAGCCGATCGTCCGTGTACTGTTCGAGCATGGCCAGTTCGACGCCGCCGACACGCGACGCACCGCGGCGGCGCTCCTACTGTATGCCGTGGGTCTCTGCGCCTATTCGGCGACGAAGATCCAGGTCCCGACGTATTACGCTTTGCGCGACACGCGGACCCCGGTGATCGCTTCGGTCACGGCCGTGACTGCCAAGATCGCAGCCAGCTTCCTGTTCATCGCCATCCTGAACCGCCTGGGCTTCGATCCGTTTCTCGCGCTCGCACTTTCCACGTCGCTGGCCGCCTGGATCAACTTCATCTGGCTCGGCGCGGGGCTCAGGCGGCACCTCGGGCGTGCCGCGGGAGCCGGGATCGTCGCCGCCCACGTCAAGATGGTCGCGCCCTCCGTGGCGCTCGGCCTGGCCTGCGCCGGCACCCATGCGGCACTCGAATCGTGGTTCGGAGGGGCCGGCCGGGTCGGGGAGATCCTGCGACTCGGCTCGTCGATGATCGTCGGTCTGGCCGTCCTCGCGGTCGGGCTGCTCATGATTGACCTGCCCGAGAGCCGCCTTTTGACCTCGAGGTGGCGGCGCTGACCCGGCCCGCCGCCCCGCTGCGCCGAGAACAGGACTATGCTGTGACCGGCGGGGGCGGAGAGCGGTGAAAGTCTTGTTGCAGCGCGTCCTGCAGGCCGAGGTACGCGTCCACGGTGAGCGCATCGGGCGCATCGGAGCGGGGTTGCTCGTGATGGTCGGGATCGAGCAGGACGATTGTACGGCCGACGCGGACCACTTGGCCGACAAGGCCGCGGAGCTGCGCATCTTCGCCGACGAACGCGGGCGCATGAACCTCAGTCTGGAGCAGACGCAGGGCCAGGCGTTGGTCGTGTCGCAGTTCACGCTGGCGGCGACGACGCGCCGCGGCCGCCGCCCGTCCTACAGCCGGGCGGCGCTAGCCGAGATCGCCGAGCCGCTCTACCAGCGCTTTGCGGCCCGGCTGCTGGCCCGCGGGGTTCACGTCGTGTGCGGGAGGTTCGGCGCCCAGATGCAGGTCGAGCTGGTCAACGATGGACCGGTCACGATCTTGCTCGATTCTGAGGGGACGAGGTGAGCGCGGTGAACCGTTCGGAAGAGTTGGTGGAGCGCTATCTCGAGTATCTCGCCGCCGAGCGCGGGCTGGCGCCCAATACGTTGTCGGCCTACCGTGCCGACCTCGTCCGTCTGCAACGGTCGCTGGGCCGGCGTCCACTGGATCAGGCGCGAGCGGAGGACCTGCTGCGGGCGCTGCGGGCCATGCGCCTGACCCAGCGCTCCCCCAGATCCGTCGCGCGCTGGATCGTCGCCTTGCGCGGCTTTTTTTCCCATCTGCGGGTCGAGGGACTCATCGCTCACGATCCCACGGCAAACCTCGAAACCCCACGCAACTGGCCCCGCCTACCCCGCACGCTGAGCCTGGCCGACGTCGAAGCGCTACTCGCCGCCCCGGGCGATGCCTCGGCCCGCGAGATTCGCGACGCGGCGATGTTGGAGGTGCTCTACGCGACCGGGCTGCGCGTCAGCGAACTCGTCGGCCTACGGCTGGGCGACGTCCACCTGGACGCCGGTTACGTGCGCTGTTGGGGCAAGGGCTCCAAGGAACGCGTGGTGCCGCTGGGCGGTGAGGCCGAAGCCCGCCTGCAGCGCTACCTGGCCGAAGCTCGGTCGACACTGCTCAAGGGTCGACGCAGTGATGTCGTGTTCGTCAACTACCGCGGGGGCCCGATGACCCGCCAGGGCTTCTGGAAGAACATCAAACGCTACGGCAGGCTCGCCGGCCTCCGGATGCCGCTTTCACCGCACGTCGTGCGGCACGCCTTCGCGACCCACCTGCTCGAGAACGGCGCGGATCTGCGGTCGCTTCAGATCTTGCTCGGGCACGCGGACATCTCGACCACCCAGATCTACACCCACGTGAACCGCGAGCGGCTGCGGCGGATCTATGAAGAATTCCACCCGCGCGCGTGAGGCGCGGGTCGGGGATCTGGCCCGCGCGGCCGATCTCGCCGTGCGAACGCCGGCCTTGGCCCGTCGGCTGTTCGCCACCCGGCTCCGACCCGCCGAGCGCCGGGCCTTGACGCGTCTCGCGCGCGCGGCCCGGCGCCACGGCATGCGGGTCTATCTCGTGGGAGGGGTCGTGCGGGATCTGCTGCTCCGCCGCCCCGTCGGCGACCTCGATCTGGCGCTCGATGGCGACTTGCGGCCGCTGCTGGACTCGCTGGGAGGACGCGCGCTCGAGCACGCCCCCTTCGGGACGGCGACGCTCCAGCTTCCCGGCGGTGTTCGCCTCGATCTGGCCCGCACGCGGCGTGAAACCTATCCGTGCCCCGCCGCGTTGCCCCGGGTCATTCCGGCGGGCCTGGCCGAGGACCTCGCGCGACGCGACGTGGCGATCAACGCCCTGGCCATGCCGGTCGGCCTCGACGGAGCGGAGGGTGTGATCGATCCGTTCGGGGGACGCGCTGACCTGCGAAGGAAGCGGGTGCGGGTATTGTACGATCGCTCGTTCGAGGACGATCCCACGCGCGCGCTTCGCGCGGTGCGCGTCGCGGCGGATCTGGGTTTTCGCATCGAGGCCCGCACGGAGCGGCTGCTGCGCTCCGCCGTGAGCGCCGGGATGCTGGACCGACTGTCGTCGGCCCGGCTACGCGCAGAGTTCGTGCGGACGCTTTCCTCCCGGCGACCGAGTGTCGCCCTGCGGCTGCTGGCCCGCCTCGATCTTTTGCAATCGCTCGCTCCGGACTTGATCTGCTCCCGCCGAACGAGTCAGGCCCTCGAGCGCGTGCCGGCGATCGTGGAACGGCTCGGCCCGTCGGCGCTCGGCGGCAGTCCGAGCTTGTGGCTGATCGCGCTCGCGTTGCTGCTGCATCTTTCTTCGGCGGCGACCGTGGACAGCGTCATCTCACGGCTCCAGCCGGCAAACGTCGAAGCGAACACGCTGCGCGATGCCGTCGACGCGCTGCATGAGCTGCCGCGCCGGCTTGCGGGTTCCGCTCGCCTGCGTCCGAGCCTGATCCACGCCTCCTGTCGCGGTCGGAGCCTGGAGGCCTTGTTGAGCGTCGTCGCCGGCAGCTCGTCGACGAGGGTTCGCCACGCCGTCTCACGGTACCTGACAGCGTTGCGGCACGTGCGAGCGGACATCAACGGCCATGACCTGCTCCGTGCGGGGGTCGAGGCGGGTCCGCTCGTGGCCCGCGGGCTCGCCGCCGCTCTCGTGGCCAAGCTCGACGGCGCTGCGCGGACTCACGCCGAGCAGCTGGAGGCTGCGCTCGCCACGACTCGCCGCTCTGGCTCCGATCCGGCCCGCGCGGAGTCGGCGTGCCCCGAGGAAGGTCATCATCCCGGAGGAGGCACCGCGTCTTGACAGCTTCCACCGGATTCGACTACACCTAGGCCTCGTGAGGGCCTGCCCGTTGGAAGACAGCTTCGAAGAGCCAATTCTCGATCTCGAGCGGCGCATCGACGCTCTGTCCGGAGTCGGTGTCGACGGGAACGCCGAGCACGAACGGGAGGAGCTCGAGCGTCAGTTGCAGTCCCTGCGAGCCACGATCTTTTCCGGCCTTTCCCCGTGGCAGACCACGCTCGTGGCCCGCCACGCGAAGCGCCCCTACACCCTCGACTACGTGGAGCACCTACTGCAGGGCTTCTCCGAGATCCACGGCGACCGCCGCTTCGCCGAGGACCCGGCGATCGTCTGCGGATTCGGCTCGTTTCGCGGCCGTCCGGTCATGCTCGTGGGCCACCAGAAGGGACGATCGACCAAGGACAAGATCCTGCGCAACTTCGGCATGCCGAAGCCCGAGGGCTACCGCAAGGCCTTGCGGGCCATGCGGCTGGCGGAGAAGTTCGGGCGTCCGGTGCTGACGTTCATCGACACGCCCGGTGCCTATCCCGGTATCGGCGCCGAGGAGCGGGGGCAGGCGGAGGCCATTGCCCACAACCTGCGGGAAATGGCGCGCCTGCGGGTGCCGGTGCTGGCTACCGTGACCGGAGAGGGAGGTAGCGGCGGCGCCCTGGCCATCGGGGTCGGCGACAGGGTCAACATGCTCGAGCACGCCGTCTACTCGGTGATCAGCCCCGAAGGATGCGCGGCCATCCTCTGGCGCGATGCCGCGCGAAATCGCGAGGCGGCCTCCTCGATGAAGATCACGGCACGCCAGCTACTGGAGTTGCAGGTCATCGACGAGGTCGTTCCGGAGGTAACCGGCGGGGCCCACGTCGATCCCGCGCAGCAGGCGCGCTTGGTGGGCGATGTTCTCGAACGGCAACTCGACGCGCTCGAAGGGTTGGGGGCGGAGGCCCTGGTTGGCGCGCGTTACGCTCGTTTCCGGCGCCTGGGCCAGTTCAGCGTCGTCTGATCGAACGCCTCATCACGGACCGAGCCCGCCGGGCTGTTTGGACTCCCGCCACAGCCGTTCGAGCAGTTCCGAGCCGGCCTGCTCCAGCGCGATTCCGCGCTGCTCGAGTTCCCGCTCGATCCAGCCGAATCTCCTGCGAAATTTCAGGTTGGTCCGCTCCAGCGCCCCCTCGGGATCGATGTTCGAGCGGCGCGCGAACATCACGAGCGTGAACAGCGCATCGCCAAGTTCCTCATCGAGATCCTCCCGGCTCCCGCCGCAAAAAGCCGCGCGCAGCTCGTCCAGCTCTTGTTGGGCCTGGTCCAGAATGTCGTCGGCTCGCTTCCAGTCGAAGCCCACCCGCGCCACTCGTTCCCCGAGCAGACGGGCCTTGAGCAGCGCCGGGAGCACCGTGGGAACCCCATCCAGGATCGAGCTTGCCCCGGGGCGCTGCCGGGTCGGAGTCTTGGATCTCTCGCTGCGCTTGATCCTCTCCCATTGACGCTCGACCTCTTCCGTGGTCTCGGCCGCGGTGTGCTGGAACACATGGGGATGGCGTCGGATCAACTTCTCCGCAATCCCGCGGATGACATCCTCGATCACGAACTCCCCGCGCTCCTGGGCCAATCGGACGAGGAAGACGATCTGGAACAGCAGGTCGCCCAGCTCTTCGCGGAGCGCCTGGAAATCCTGGCGGTCGAGCGCGTCGGCGACCTCATAGCACTCCTCCAACAGGTAACGCCGCAGACTGGAGTAGTCCTGCTCGCGGTCCCAGGGACACCCGCCGGGCTCGCGCAGGCGGTCCATGATGGCCACGAGGGCTTCCAATCGCCCCAGCGCTTCCATTACTTGACTTGGCTCGGGGGGCGGCTCATGTTCTCCCGCGTACGGGTGTCGAGTCATGGAGGTCAGGCTCATTGAAAGCCCGATAGTGGCAATGATACCATCGCCGCCCACGCTCACGAAACCGAACAGAAATGAGGAGAGGCGATGGCCGATCATGATCGCGATCCGCGCGAAAGCGAAGAACGTCTCAAGGTCACCGATCGCCGGCTGTTCACGGCTGACGGAAAGTTGCGCTCCGAGGCTCGTACCGCGGAAGGCGAGCAGCCGGCACCGGAATCCGAGCCCCAGCGCTACGAGGCCCGGGAGGCAAGCCGCGGATTCGAGCGGCGGCCCGTGGACGAGCCGCAGGGCGTCGACTTCACGATGCTCATCAATGCGATGGCCGAGCCCGCGTTGCTGTTTCTCGGCGAGATCAAGCACCCCGGGATGGGCCAAGCGACGGTCGACCTCGAGCGCGCGCGGATCCAGATCGACATGCTCGATCTGTTGCGGATCAAGACACGCGGGAACCTGACACCCGAGGAAGAGGGGTTGCTGGACCGCATCCTGTACCAGCTGCGGATGCTGTACGTGGCGCGGGCCAACGAGCCTCGATAGTAGCCACGGCGCCCCGGATGGTCCCGTGGCGATGGCCGAGCAAGGGCGTCGGCAGCCTGGACCGGCACGGGGTGTGGATTGAGGCTCGCCAGCAATAGAGTGGGCGCGTGGCTGCTGCTCGCGGCCGGGGGCTTCTCGCCCCCGCTGCTCGGCCAGGACGTCATCCGCCTGACCGTTCCCGAACGGGAGGTCGCGTCGCGGGGCGCGCAACCTCGTGAGCCACGGCGCGGCTTCGACTACTCGACGTTCGAAGCCCGCCTGGAGTCCCTGTGGTTCCAGCGCAAGACCTTGCTGGGCAACGGTCGGGAAGAGGACTCGCGGGCCCAACTCGAACAGCTTCGGTTGTTCTGCGCGGAAGAGGGAGTTCGTCGACTGGAGCACCTGGCGGGCGCGCTGGTGGCGGAAGCCCACCGATTCCACGAGGAAGGCAGCCACGTTCACGCCCTGGAGGCCCTGGCCTACGCTCACGCCTTCGACCCGGGACGTCCGCAGATACACATGGCGCGCGCGGTCGTGCTGTGGCGCTCCGGCGCAGGCCCGCTGCCGGCCGCCCGCGAAATGGTCCGAGCCCTCGGAGCGTCCCTGTCACGCTCGCTGCGGGACCTCAGCCTGTTGCCGCGGGTGGCGTTCGTGGCGGGGCTGGCGGCCGTGCTGTTGGCCGCGGCCTTCGCCGGACTGATGCTCCTGCGGTACCAGGCACCCTTCCGCCACGACATCGATGAGTGGCTGGCAAGTCGCTACGGTCCCCCGTGGCCCGACCTCGCCGGATGGGTCGCGCTCGCTTTGCCTCTGCTGGCCTGGGTGGGCGCGGGATGGGTCGTGCTGTATTGGTTGGCGGCCGTTTTTCGCTACATGACCCGCGGCGAAAAGCTGGCCGCGGCAAGTGTGGCATTCTCGGCGGTGCTCGCCGTGCCCGCTCTCAACGTTTCCGCGGGGCTCTACGGCATGTCGGCCAATCCTGCCGCGCGCACCACGGTCATGGCCCTGGGCGGTCAGTACGACCCGGATCACATCGTCCGCCTGCGCCGGCTCGTCGAAGCCCATCCGGACGATCCGACCTACCATTTTCTCCTGGCCGGGCTCTACAAGAACGGGCGCTACTTCGAGGAGGCCTACGACGAGTACCGCGCCGTGATGGAAATCGATCCTGCTTTCGTACCGGCCCACATCAACGTCGGGAACATCTTCTACGCCACCGGGCAGTATGCCGTTGCGATGACCCACTATCGCAACGCGCTCGCGCTGGATCCTGCCTCTTTTCTGGCGTACTTCAACTTGCACGTGGCCCAGTCAGAGGACTTCCATTTCGGCCAGGCGGAGGAATCGCTGCGGCGAGCCCGGGAGATCGACGAGACTCGCGTCGCTCGGCTGATGGAACACGCCAACGGTGTGGACAAGCGCTCGGCCGTGGAGGACGCTTCCCTGGAGCTGGCGTCGGTTTGGCAAGCCGCGGTCGAAGGCGAGGCGGAGTCGGGATCGGTACGGGAGGCGGGCTTGTCGGCGCTCGTCGGTGCGGGCCAGTTTTTCAACGTTTTCGGAATCGCAGGCCTCTTGACCCTGCTCGCATGCGCGGCGAGCGCCCTGCTGTTCACGCGCGCTCCGGCTCGCCGCTGCATCCGTTGCGGGCGGTCGTACTGCGAGCGCTGCAGGGGCGCGGGACAGGGGCAGGAGTACTGCAGCCAGTGCCTGCATCTCTACGTGTTGCGCGATGGACTCGCTTCCGAAACGAAGGCCAAGAAGCTCTACGAAATCCGGCGTATCGATCGACGAACCCGCCTCGCTCGCCGGCTGCTCTCGCTCCTGTTGCCGGGCGCGGCGCACGTGCTGCGGGATCGGCCCGCCCGGGGTCTGGCCCTGCTGCTCGGCTGGTTCGCCCTGTTGATCAGCGCCTTTCCCGAGTGGATCGGCTTCGGCAGCGGCCTGCACCTGTCGCCGGACCTGCTGCTTTCTGCCGAAGTGCCGACACGTTTCGACCCCCATCCCGGCCGCTACGTCGCGCTGTCCGGGCTGTGCCTGCTGTGGCTCCTCGCGAACTGGCGGGTGTGGCGCGCCAGGGAGGCTTGAGGTGGCGCTCGAGGGCACGGTCAAGGATTTCGCGCTGCCGGACATCTTTCAGTTGATCGGCATCCAGCGCAAGACCGGCATCCTGCTCCTCTCGCACGACCAAGAGACCGTCACCATCAAATTCCTGGAAGGGCAGGTAGTCGAGGTCGACACGCGATCGCAGTCGCTCGAGGATCGTCTCGGATCGGTGCTGGTCAGGACCGGACGCATCACCGCCGCTCAATTGGCAGAGGCGCTGGAGATCCAGGGCCGGACCTTGCAGCGCCTCGGCCACATCCTGGTCAAGCGCGAGTTCATTTCGGAGGACGAACTGGTCGAAGCGCTACGGATCCAGTCGAGTCAGATCATCTATCGGCTATTCCGCTGGCGTGACGGACGCTATCATTTCGACACGGTCGAGAACCTCGACTACGACCAGCCCCACTCGACCCCCGTCAGCTCCGAGACCATCCTGATGGAAGGCGCGCGCATGGTCGACGAGTGGCCGATCATCGAACGCCGCATCCCTTCGGACACGATGATCCTGCGGCGGACAACCGCGCTGGAAGCGCTCGACCTCGAACCGGTTGGCCCGGCCGCGGCGGGGCTGCCCGAGCTCGAGTTCGCGATCGATCTCGACCTGCAGCTCGACGAGGTCGCGGCCGCCAGGCCGGCGGTCTCCCCCGAAGAGAGCATGGTCCTGTCCCTCGTCGACGGGCGGCGCTCGGTGCGCCAGATCGCCGATCTCCTGCCGATCCCCGAGTTCGAGACATTCCGGGCCCTGTCGGAGATGCTCGCCCGCAACCTGCTCGAACGGGTAGAGGCGGCGCGGCCCGGCGCCGGAGCCGCAGGGGCCGTCCAGGGCCGAACGACGCGGATCCTGGGCTGGCTCGGCAAGCTGGGCCTGGCGCTGACGCTGGCGCTGGTCCTGGCCGGGCTGCCGGCCAATCGGTTCACGCCCTGGCAGGCGCTGGGCCGCTCCGCCGCCTCCGAGCGGCTCAGGCTACACGCCGCGATGGCCCGGCTGGAGCAGATAGAGAAGGCGGTCCAGGTGTTCTATCTGGATACCGGGAGCTTCCCGCAGGAGGCGGCCGCACTGGTGCGCTACGGCTACCTCGGGCCTTCGGCGCTCGTCGATCCCTGGGGCCGCCCTTATCGCTTCACGCTTTCGACCGGCGGGTACCAGATCGTAGGACTCGACGCGGCCGGCGAAGGCCGGCCGGAATTGACCGTCTCGCGGAGCTTCAGCGAGGTTCAGCAACTGCTGGTTCAGACCGCCGAGTCCAACTAGGCCCGTTTTTCCCCAGGCCCTCGCTTGACAGGTCGCGGGCCGCGGTCTTAACCAGGGCTTGACTGCGCTCGGCGATCCTTTAACTTTTCTGGGGGAAACGGCTTTGAGCAAGATCATCGGCATCGACTTGGGCACGACCAACTCCGTCGTGGCCGTCATGGAGGGCAGCCAGCCCACGGTCATCACGAACCCCGAGGGTAGCCGCACGACGCCATCGGTCGTGGCTATCAACGACAAGGGGGAGCGACTCGTCGGCCAGGTGGCCAAGCGCCAGGCGGTGACCAATCCCGAGAACACCGTCTATTCGGTCAAGCGCTTCATGGGCCGCAAGTTTTCGGAGGTCCAGGACGAGATCAAGCTGGTCCCGTACCGCGTGGAAGCCGCGGACAACGGCGACGCTCGGCTACGGGTCCGCGACAAGCTGCTGTCCCCGCCCGAAATCTCGGCGATCATCCTGCGCAAGCTCCGTGAAGCGGCGGAGGCCCATCTGGGCGAGAAGATCGAGCGCGCCGTGATCACGGTGCCCGCCTACTTCAATGACGCGCAGCGCCAGGCCACCAAGGACGCCGGGCAGATCGCCGGGCTCAAGGTCGAGCGCATCGTCAACGAACCGACCGCGGCCGCCCTGGCCTATGGACTGGACACGAAGAAGGACGAGACCATCGCCGTGTTCGATTTCGGCGGCGGCACATTCGACATCTCCATACTCGAGGTCGGCGAGGGTGTGGTCGAGGTCAAGTCGACCAACGGCGACACCCACCTCGGCGGAGACGATCTGGACCACGTCCTGATCTCCTGGATCATCGCCGAGTTCCGCAGGGACCAGGGGATCGATCTGGCCCGGGACAAGATGGCTCTGCAACGCCTGAAGGAGGCCGCGGAAAAAGCCAAGTGCGAGCTGTCGACCGTCAGCGAGACCGAGATCAACCTGCCGTTCATCACTGCGGACGCCGGCGGACCCAAACACCTACAATTGAAGCTGAACCGGGCCCGCTTCGAGCAACTGGTGGAACCGATTCTCTCGCGCACGCTGGCGCCCTGCGAGCGCGCGCTGGCTGACGCCGGCCTCAAAGCCAGCGAGATCGACGAAGTGGTGCTGGTCGGCGGCTCGACCCGCATACCCAAGGTGCAACAGATGGTCGGCGAGTTTTTCGGCAAGACACCGCACCAGGGCGTGAACCCGGACGAAGTCGTGGCCATCGGCGCCGCCGTCCAGGCCGGCGTGCTCGGGGGCGAGGTCAAGGACATCCTGTTGCTCGACGTGACCCCGCTGTCGTTGGGTATCGAGACCCTGGGCGGCGTCTTCACCCGCTTGATCGAGCGCAACACCACCATCCCCACCAAGAAGAGCGAGATTTTCTCGACCGCTGCGGACGGCCAGACCAGCGTCGATGTCCATGTGCTGCAGGGCGAGCGTGAGATGGCCGCGTACAACAAGACGCTCGGTCGGTTCCAGCTCGCCGAAATCCCGCCGGCGCCGCGCGGGTTGCCGCAGATCGAAGTGACCTTCGACATCGACGCCAACGGCATCGTCCACGTCGCGGCCAAGGACCTGGGCACCGGAAGGGGGCAGAAGATCACGATCACCGCATCCTCCGGCTTGTCCGATGCCGACGTGAAGAAGATGGTGCGCGACGCGGAGGAACACTCCGTCGAGGATCGCCGGGCACGCGAGGCTGTGGACGCGCGAAACCGCGCGGACCAGACCATCTATCAGGTCGAGAAGACGCTCAAGGACAGCTCGGCGAAGTTCGGCAGCGAGGAGCGGGAGGCCGCGGAGCGAGCCCTGAGCGAGGCGCGCGAGGCCTTGGCCCAGGGGGACCTCGAGCGCATCCAGGGGGCCAGCGAACGCCTGGAGAAGGCCCAGCACCGCCTGGCCGAGGCGATTTACCGGTCCCAGGCCGGCGCCGCGGCGGCAGGAGCCGATTCCGCCGGTACGACCCCCGGTGGACGGACGCAGGACGACGTGATCGACGCGGAGGTCGTCGAGGACGGTCAGGCGAAGTGACCGAGTAGCCGGGACCACGGACCCCGCCGTGGTTCCGTAGCGGAGGCCTAAGATGCCCGTGCAAGGCCCATTGGACCCGCTGAGGGAACTGGCGGCCGTACAGAAGCGCATGAACAAGCTGTTCGAGAGCGCCCTGGGGATGGCCGACTTCGAGGCGCTCGAGGAGCCCGATTGCTGGACTCCCGTGTGCGACGTCTTCGAGACGCCGGATTCCCTCGTGATCTGCCTGGAATTGCCGGGGCTCGAGCAACGGCAGATCGACGTCAACGTCGAAGGCAACGAACTCGTGGTATCCGGAGAGCGGGGAATCGAACGCGAGCGTCCAGGCGAGCATTTTCACCGGGTCGAGCGCTCCTATGGCAAGTTCCTGCGCCGCTTCCACTTGCCGTCCACGGTCGACCGCACGGCCGTCGAGGCCTCCTACCGCGATGGGCTGCTGTACGTGACTCTTGCGGGCCGCCGGCACGACCCGCCCGAGCCGATCCGCGTCCCCATCCAGTGACGTCGAGCGTTGCGCGCGCCTCGGCACCGCACTGCCGCCGCGAGCGGCTGCGTTCCCGAGAGTGTTATACTCCGCAGCCTGTCGAGGATCACGGATGGAGAGACAGCGCGAGCAAACGCGCGGCGGCAGCTCGGAATCCCTGAAGAAGTACCTCAAGGAGATCTCCCGCCTGCCGCGGATCACCGCCGCGGAGGAGCGGGAACTCGGGGCACGGATCCAGAAGGGTGACGCCAAGGCCCTGCGCAAACTGGTGGAAGCCAATTTGCGCTTCGTGGTTTCCTACGCGAAGCGTTATCGTGGCTGCGGGCTGTCCTTCCTGGACCTGATCAACGAGGGCAACATCGGCCTGATCGAAGCCGCCAAGCGCTTCGATCCGGGCAAGAAGGTCAAGTTCATCACCTACGCGGTGTGGTGGGTACGACAGGCCATCATCCACGCCCTCTCCGATCAGAGCGGGGCCTTCCGGCTTCCGCAGAAACAAGCCAATCTGCTGTACCGCATCGGCAAGGCCCAGGCCAACTTGCGCTCCGAGCTGCAGCGCACACCAACCAGCGAAGAAATCGCCAGGAAGATGGACGTCGCCGTGAACGACGTCAACAACCTGCTCCAGGTTTCCGACGAGAACATTTCCCTCTCGGCCGTGATCGACGAGGAGCACGATTTCTTGCTTTCCGACAAGCTGGAACAGGAGACGATCCCGTCGGCGGACATGATCCTGCTCAAGAACTCCCTGCGCAAGCTGTTGCGCAACGCTCTCGACGAGCTGGACCCCAAGGAGGAGAAGGTCGTACGGCTGCGCTTCGGCCTCGATGGCGCCGATCCCAAGACGTTGAAGGAGATCGGAGAGATGCTGAACTTGTCGCGCGAGCGCATCCGGCAGATCGAGGCTCAGGCGCTGGACAAGCTGCACCGTTCCCAGAAGTGCCAGCAACTTCGAGGCTACCTGAACTAGCGCGCCGCTTGCATCGAACGGACGCAACCGATGGCCGAATCCTGCACGCATTGTCACGGGACCGGGTTCCAGCTCGGGGCGGACGAGCGGGGGATGAAGACGGCGGCGCGCTGCGACTGCGCCTTGAACGACCTCGCGGGGCGCTTGCTGTCCGCGGCCAAGATTCCGCCCCGTTACGAGCACTGCACGCTCGACAACTTCGAGCCCCACGAGCCCAGCCAAGCCTCGGCGCTGGCCAGCGTGCGGGAGTGGGTCGGGCTGTGGCCCGCGACGAAGAGCGGACTGCTGTTGCTGGGTGGACCGGGCACCGGCAAGACACACCTGGCGACGGCGATGGCCCGCGAGCTCGTGCGGAACAAGGGCGCGCGGGTGCTGTTCTACGAGCAGCGCGAATTGCTCAAGGCGCTGCAAGGGACCTTCGACGCCGGCGCGCCCCAGCGGGAAGCCGAGGTCCTGGGGCCGGTCCTGGGCGTGGAGTTGCTGATCCTGGATGACCTGGGCGCCGGGCGTACCACGCCCTGGGCCAGAGACGTGATGCATGACATCATTGCCCAGCGTTACAACGAGGAGCGACCGATGCTGATGACGTCGAATCTGCCCACGGGCGACGAGGGCGGCCGGCGCCCCGCCGGCAAGGCCACTCCCCTCGAGGCGCCGCTGAGCTTGCGGGATCGGCTGGGCGATGCGCTGATGTCCCGCCTGTACGAAATGTGCAAGGTGCTGAAGGTGGAGGGCCGCGACTATCGCAGCTGGATCCTGCACGCCAGGCACCACGATTGACCGAGGTCGGTTCCGCAGAGGAGAACGGTCCATGTCGCATGATCGCTTTGCCAACGTTCTCTATGAGCAGCGGGAAGGTGCCGCATGGATCACGATCAATCGGCCGGCCAAGCTGAACGCGCTCGATCGCCGGACCGTTACGGAGATCGTCTCCGCAGTGGACGACGCCGTAGCGGACCCGGGCGTCGGGGTCCTGGTGTTCACCGGCGCGGGAGACAAGGCGTTCGTGGCCGGCGCCGACATCGCCGAAATGGCGATCCTCGACGCCGCCGAGGCCCAGGAGTTCGCGCGGCTTCTGCAGCGCGCCTTCGACCGCGTCGAACAAGCCCCGAAGCCGGCGATCGCCGCCGTGAACGGCTTCGCCCTCGGCGGAGGCTGCGAGTTGGCGCTGGCCTGTCACCTGCGCTTCGCCGCGGACTCGGCACACTTCGGTCAGCCGGAGGTCGGCCTGGGCCTGATCCCGGGGGCCGGCGGCACCCAGCGGCTGCCTCGTATCGTCGGACGCGGCCGTGCGCTCGACCTACTCCTGAGCGGCGAGATGGTGGACGCGGCCGAGGCCTACCGCATGGGGCTCGCGCAGCGGGTCGTTCCCCGATCCGAGCTGAGGACGACCGTCGATGCCTACGTCACCCGCTTGCGTCGCAACAGTCCGATCGCGATGAGCCGGGTGCTGGAGGCCGTGCTCGCCGGTGCGGAGTGCTCGCAGGCCGACGCCTTGCGCTTCGAAGCGGCCCTGTTCGGCCTGAGTTTCGCCACCGCGGACATGCGCGAAGGGACACGGGCCTTCGCCGAAAAGCGCAGACCGCTGTTCGAGGGCCGGTAGGCGCGCCGTGCTGCGCCTACGCCTGCTGCGCGCCCTGCTGCCGCTGCTCCTCGCGTTGCTGGCTCTGTTGCTGTGGTACAGCTGGAACCCCCGCGGCTCCGCAGCCCGCCGGTCCACTTCCGACCCGGGTCCGGCGCCGGCGCGGGCCGAGGGTCTGGCGGTCAAGGAGTTCTCCGACGCTTCGGGTGCCGGCTTCGAGGCCCGGGCGGACGTCTTCGAGCCCCGCGAAGACGGCACGCTGCATCTCGAGGGCATCGAGGAGCTGGAGATCCCGCGCAAGGACCGGGGTCCGATCGTGGTGTCGGCGGCGATCGGCGATCGGCAGGGTGCGGCGGGCCACTACGGCTGGCTCTTCGACAAGGACGTCGTGTTCGGCGATCCTGAGACCGGGCTCACGTTGCACCTGCCCTCGCTCGAAATCGACGGTGTCCAAGATCAAGCGCGCTCGAGCGGCGACATTCGCTTCGAGGTTCCGGAAGCGCGCGGGCGGGCGACCGCCATCGTTTATGGTCTGAGCGGGCAACCCAGAGAACTCAGCCAGCCCGTGATTGAAGACTCCGCCGGCGGGCGATTGACGGCCGCGCGCGCCCAGATGCTCGACGGAATCCGTGAGGTGGAACTCGTCGGCGACGTGCGGATGGTCCGGGAGGATCAGAACCTCGGCGCGGAACGGATCCGGCTGCTGTGGGGACTCGACAAACGGCTGCGCCAAGCTGTCGCAAGCGGCGGCGTGGGCGGAAGCTGGCGGCCTCCGGCGGGTTCGCCGGCGGTTCTTGCCGGGGACCGGCTGGAGGTCCGTTGGTCCGCGACCGGCGAGATCGAACATCTTGCGCTTACTGGAAACGCTCGGTTCGATCGCGGCGCGGAGGTCCTGGCCGCCAGCAGCATCGAGGCTGTGCGCGTGGCTGCTTTCTCCGGCGAGTCGTGGAGGATCGCGGCGCGCGAAGCAGTCTTCGTGCAGGGCTCCTTTGGAAGCGCGCCGGGGCGGCTGCGCGCCGAGAGCCTCTGGGCCTCGACGGATGCGACGCTGAGCGTGCGGGAGGCCGAGGCCAGCGGCAGCGTGATCTTCGAGGGGCAGGAGACGAGCGCGGAGGCTGAACAGGCGCGATTCGTGGCGGACCGCCGGAGGGGCGGTACGATCGACCTGGTCGGCGACGACCTGCGCAAGGCCCGGCTGGCCCAGGCCCGCACCCGCGTGGCTGCGCGGACGATCCGCACCGACCCGCACGGACGCGAGCTGTCGGCGGAGGGGCTTGTCGAGGCCACGCTGCTCGCAGCGGATGCGACGGGCGCGCCGGAGCCCTCGCCGCGCACACGTCTGTTTTTCGCCGAGCAACCGCTGCACTTCGTTTCGGAGCAGCTAAAGAGCCGAAACTCAGGGGAGCGGCTGGAGTTCCGCGGCGCGGTTCGGGCCTGGCAAGGCGAGCGCCACCTGGCCGCAGGCTCCGTGATTCTCGACCAACGGACCCGCAAGGTCGAGGCCCGCGACGCGGTATCCACCCGCATCCCCCGCGAGTCCGGGCGGGCGGCCGCGGCGGAGGCCGACTATCTGCAGATCGGGGCCGATCGGCTGGACTACGACGACTCCGCGGGAATCGCGCTCTACCAGGGCCAGGTTCGCGTGCGCCTGCACGAGGGCTGGCTCGAGGCCGAACGGGTGGAGGTCGATCTCGGATCCGACAGCCGCGAGATTCAGGAGATCCGAGCGGCCGGAACCGTGCGCATCGAATTCCAGCGCGTTGCGCAAGGAGCCTCCGGCCGACCGGTGAGTGGGACGGCGGATCGTCTCGTCTACCGACCTGCGGACGCCACGGTCCAGCTGTTGGGCGATCGGTCTCCGGCGTCGGTCCGCCGCTTCGGCGACGGCGGGGGCACGAGCACCGGTAGGGTGCTAACCTACCGGGTGGACACGGGCACGCTGAACGTGGACTCGGGCGAGCAAGCGCCCGGACGCATACGGAGTTGAGTGCAAAGCGCGAACCCTGCGGGAAGCCGGTGCACGTCGGACGCCCGATCCGGCGCGGCAGAAGCCCGGCCTGAACCGGCCGCTCAGGCTGCCGACGGTCTCGCTGGACCCAGCCCAGCCAGTGAAGCAGGGCCTGGCGCGGAGAGTCCGTCCGAACGATCCGCCATGGCGTCGGGACTCGTGGCCCACGGCCTGGCCAAGCAGTTCCGCGGGCGGCGCGTGGTTCAGGGCGTCTCGGTCCGCATCGCTCCCGGACAGGTCGTCGGGCTGCTCGGTCCCAACGGCGCGGGCAAGACGACCTCGTTCCACCTGATTCTCGGACTGATCCCGCCCAACGCCGGGAGCGTCCATCTCGACGGCCAGGACATCACCGCCATGCCGATGTACATGCGGGCCCGCCGCGGCATCGGCTATCTGCCGCAAGAGGCCTCGATCTTCCGCCGCATGTCCGTCGAGGAGAACCTGCTGTCGATCCTCGAGATGCGGGGAACGCCCGGCGATGAGGCGCGAGCGCGCTGCGCGGAACTCGTCCACGAGTTCGGCCTCGGGCGGGTTGCCGGCTCACCGGGTTACGCACTGTCCGGCGGCGAGCGCCGGCGCGCCGAAATCGCGCGCGCGCTCGCCAGCGAGCCGCGCTACATGCTGCTCGACGAGCCCTTCGCGGGGATCGACCCGATCGCCGTCGCGGAGCTGCAACGGCTCGTGGTGCGGCTGAAACAGAAGCGCATCGGCGTTCTGATCACCGACCACAACGTCCGAGAAACTTTACAGATCACGGACCACGCCTATATTATCAGTCAAGGTCAGATCTTCCGGCAGGGCACGCCCACGGAGCTTGCCTGCGACGCGGAGGTCCGCCGGGTTTACCTCGGCGACCACTTCCGGCTGCATTGAGGCGGCACGCGATAACCGATGGCTCTGGAGCAAAAACTCAGCGCGCGATTGAGCCAGCGGCTGGTGATGACGCCGTCGCTGCAGCAGGCCATCAAGCTGCTGCAGATGTCCAAGCTCGAGCTGGTCGAGGAGGTGCAGCAAGAGCTGGTCGAGAATCCGGTGCTCGAGGAGACCCAGGCCGAGGCCCCCGCGGCCGACGCTCCCGAATCTCCGGCCGACGAGCAGCGCAGCGCCGATCCCTTCGATGAAGTCGACTTCGACGCCTACTTTCAGGATGTCGAGGGCTATCGTCCGCGTCCCGCGCCGGAGCGCAGCCTCGAGCTGCCCTCGTTCGAGGGCATGCTGACCCAACCCGTCGGCCTGGCCGACCATTTGATGTGGCAGCTCGACATGAACGCCGCCGATTCCAGGACCAAGGAGATCGGCCGGGCCATCATCGGCAACCTCAGCGACGACGGCTACTTGCAGGCGACGCTGGAAGAGATCTCGCACATGGGCTCGTTCGATCGCGAGGAGGTCCAGCGCACTCTGGCGCTGGTCCAGAGCTTCGATCCGCTGGGCGTTGCCGCGCGAGACCTCGTCGAGTGCCTGTGCGTTCAACTCGCCCACCTGGGACAGGCCGGGACGCCGGCGGAGACGATCGTGCGCTGCCACATGGACAAGCTCCAGAATCGTCGTTTCAAGGAGCTGGCCTCGGAGCTGGGCCTCGAGATGGACGACCTGCAGGCCGAGCTCGAGATCATCCGCCACCTCGACCCCCGTCCCGGCAGCAAGTACGGAGGCGAGCGGAGCACCTATGTCGTCCCGGACGTCTACGTGGTCAAGATCGACGACGAGTATCAGATCCTGCTCAACGAGGAAGGGTTGCCCCGGCTGCGGATCAGCCCCGTCTATCGCCGGATGGTCTCGCGCGCGGCCGACGGGGCGACCTCGACGGAGGCCAAGGAGTACGTCCGCGACAAGCTGCGCTCGGCCTTCCGGCTGATCAAGAGCATCGAGGAGCGACAGCGCACGATTCACAAGGTCGCGACCTCGATCGTCAAGTTTCAACGGGCGTTTCTGGACCACGGCATCGAGCATCTCCGTCCGCTGGTGCTGCGGGACGTGGCGGACGACATCGGGATGCACGAGTCCACGGTCAGCCGGGTGGTCAACAACAAGTACATGCACACGCAGCGCGGCTTGTACGAGATGCGCTTCTATTTTCACAGCGGCATACCCTCGGTTGACGGAGGCGACAGCGTCTCCTCGCTGACGGTCAAGGAGCGGATCCGCAAGATCGTTGTCGAAGAGGACGACCAGCGACCGTTTTCCGACGCCGCCATCGTCAAGATCCTCAGAGCCGAGGGGCTGCAGATCGCGCGGCGTACCGTGGCCAAGTACCGCGAGGAACTCAAGATTCCGTCTTCCAGCGCGCGGCGCCAGTCGTTCCAGTGACTCGAGCGAGCTCCGGCGCGGTGTCTGGGGACGATCCGTGGAGGGAAGGATTTGATGAACATCGAGATCACGGGACGGCAGATCGAGGTGACCCCCGCCCTGCGCGAGTTCGCCGCGGAGAAGCTGACCAAGCTGGGCAAGCTGTTGGATGAGCCGATCGAGGTTCACGTGGTACTGTCGATCGCCAAGCACCGACATGTCGCCGAGATCCAGGTCAAGAGCAGGCAACTCGTCTTCTCCGGGACCGAGGAGACGGGAGACCTGTACGCTTCGATCGGCGAGGTCGTGGACAAGCTCGAGAGTCAGGCGCGCCGGCACAAGGAGAAGATCCACGATCGCAAGCACCGTCGCGGGCCACGGGACCCGGAGATCGCGGCCGAGATCGGGGCCAACGCCGCCGAGTCGCGGGGCGCCGAGGGCGCGGCACCGAATGAGCCCGAGCCGCGCCTCGTCACCAGCCGGAAATGTCGGGTGCGACCGATGTCGGCCGAGGACGCGCTGTTGGAACTCGAGACTTCACAGGACGAGCTCTTGGTCTTCCGCGAGGCGCAGTCCGATCGAATCCACGTGCTGTATCGGCAACGCGACGGGAACTTCGGACTGATCGACCCCGAGGCGTGAGACCGCACGAACGCGGGTCCGGCCCGGGATCGGCGGCGAGTCGGGGAGCTTGCTTCCGGCTGTCTGGGCTGGTAGCCTCTCGATCTGAACGGCCCCTGGGTTCCGACGGTTCCCGCGCATGCCCCGCCGGGGCGGAACAGCCGCTATTCATCAGGCGTCCGCGGTCGGCCCGGCCGGCGCGGCCTGGAAGGTGGGGATGAGCGATTCGGAGCGCAGCCGTACACGGAGCGAATGGGAGCGGCGGACGCTCGGTCCCGCCCTGGCCCGTGCCGCTGAGCGGGCCAGCGATTTCTCGACGGTCTCGAGCCTGCCGATCGAGCGGCTGTACACCGCGGAGGACCTCGGCGCCGACTGGGATCCCCACGACAAACTCGGCTTTCCGGGTGAGTACCCGTTCACCCGTGGCATCCACCCCACGATGTACCGTGGGCGGTTGTGGACCATGCGTCAGTTCGCCGGCTTCGGCTCCGCCGAGCAGACCAACGAACGATTCAAGTACCTGTTGGAGCACGGCCAGACCGGCCTATCGGTGGCGTTCGACCTTCCCACGCTGATGGGCCGCGACAGCGACGACGAGCTGGCGCGCGGCGAGGTCGGCAAGGAAGGCGTCGCGGTCGACAGCCTGGCGGACATGGAGCGGCTGTTCGACGGCATCCCCCTCGACCAGGTGTCGACGTCGATGACCATCAACGCTCCCGCCGCCGTGCTGTTCGCCATGTACCTGGCCGTGGCCGAGAAGCAGGGCGTGGCCTTCGAGAAGCTCGGCGGAACGCTGCAAAACGACATCCTCAAGGAGTACATCGCTCAGAAGGAGTGGATCTATCCTCCGCGACCGAGCCTGCGCATCATCACCGATCTCATGGCCTTCTGCGCGCGCCAGGTGCCGCGCTGGAACACGATCTCGATCTCCGGCTATCACATCCGCGAGGCGGGCTCGACGGCCGTCCAGGAGTTGGCGTTCACGCTGGCCGATGGAATGGCCTACGTTCAGGCTGGAATCGAGGCCGGGCTGGCCGTCGACGAATTCGCCCCGCGCCTGTCGTTCTTCTGGAACTCCCACAATGACTTCTTCGAAGAGATCGCCAAGTTCCGCGCGGCGCGCCGCATGTGGGCGCGGACCATGCGCGAGCGATTCGGCGCGCAGGACCCGCGTTCGTGGATGCTGCGCTTCCACACGCAGACGGCGGGCTGTTCCCTGACCGCTCAGCAGCCTTACAACAACGTCGTCCGCGTGACCGTTCAGGCGCTCGCGGCGGTCCTGGGCGGAACGCAATCCTTGCACACCGACTCCTACGACGAGGCGCTGGCACTTCCGAGCGATCACGCCGTGACCGTCGCCCTGCGCACCCAGCAGATTCTGGCCGAGGAATCCGGGGCCACGCACTCCATCGATCCCTTGGGCGGATCGTATTTCGTCGAGGCCTTGACCGATCGCATGGAGCGCGACGCGCTGGCTTACATTTCCAGAATCGAAGCCATGGGCGGAGTGGTCGCGGCGATCGAGCAAGGATTCCAGCAGCGCGAGATCGCCGAGGCGTCCTATCGCTACCAGGCGCAGGTCGACGCCGGACTCAAGACCGTCGTGGGTGTGAACAAGTACGAGGGGGGACCGCTGGCCCGGCCGGAGCTGTTGCAGGTGGACTCGGCGGTCGAACAGCGGCAGATCACCCGTCTTGCCGCCTTGAAGCGCGAACGGGATGCCGCCGCACTCCAGCGGGCGCTGCTACGGCTGCGCGAGGCCGGGGCCAGCGGGGACAACCTGATTCCGCACATGCTGGAGGCCGTTCGGCGCTACGCTACCGTCGGCGAGGTGTGCGCTGCCCTCGTGCCGATCTTCGGAACCTATCGCGAAGTCTCGGTCATCTAGCGTGGAATTCGGGAGCAGAGCCCCCGCGGCCGATCGAGGGCACCGGTGAGCGAAGCAGGAAAACTCCGGCTGCTGGTAGGGAAGGTCGGCCTCGACGGGCATGACCGGGGGGCCAAGATCATCGCCCGGGCCTTGCGCGACGCGGGCTTCGAGGTCATCTATACCGGACTGCATCAGTCGCCGGAGATGGTCGTGGCCACGGCGATTCAGGAGGACGTCGACGCGATCTCGCTGTCGATCCTGTCCGGCGCGCACAACTACCTGTTCCCCAGGGTCCTCGAGTTGTTGCGGGAACGCGGGGGGCAGGACATTCCGGTGTTCGGCGGCGGGATCATCCCGGAGGATGACATCGCCGAGCTGAAACGCGCCGGCGTAGTCGAGATCTTCACGCCGGGCGCCTCCACCGCGGACATCGTCGCCTGGGTTCGCAAGCACATCGTTTCGCGGCACCCACGATGAGCCGCCGGATCCTGCTGGCCGACGACAGCGCCACCATTCGCAAGATCGTCGAACTCACCTTCGGTGACTCCGACGTCCATGTGGAGACGGCCCTGAACGGTGCCGAGGCTCTGGCCAAGGTCGAGAGCTTGCGGCCCCATCTGGTGCTGGCCGACGTCGTGATGCCCGAGCCGACAGGCTACGAGATCTGTCGACGTATCAAGTCGTCCGAGCGACCCGTACCGGTGTTGCTGCTCGTCGGCACGTTCGAGACTTTCGATCACGAGCAGGCGCGGGCCTGCGGCGCCGACGGCTGTCTCCTGAAACCGTTCGAGCCTCGCACTCTGCTCGACCGTGTGGCCTCGCTGCTGGCCGAGCGCGAAGCGGTGGACGCGGCGTCGCTCGAGCCCATCCCGGCGCCGGACGCCGAACTGACGATGGCCGCAGGCGCTCTTCCCGCGACTCCCGTGCCGTTCGCGGCCGAGACGGCCCGGGGCCCGCTTGAACCCTCGGCGGAGGGCCAGGAGTCGGCCTTGCCTCCAGGCTTCGGACCGGCCACGATCGATGCCATCGCCCAAGCGGTCGTGCGGCACATGTCCGAGGAAGTCGTGCGGCAGATCGCGCAGGAAGTCGTGCCGCGGGTGGCCGAGGAGGTCGTGCGGCAGCGGATCCGAGAGCTCGAGAGCGAGGAGTCCTGACCGGGGAGCGACGGGCCACCGTGGAACTCGATTCCAGCGTGCTTGCCCGGACCGTCGAGGCGGCCCTAGCCGAGGATCTCGGCGAGGCGGGAGACATCACGACCGATGCCGTGATCGATTCCGGCTGCCGCGCCACGGGCCGCTTCGTGGCGCGCGAGGAACTCGTGCTCGCCGGCTTGCCCGTGGCCCGGGAAGTCTTCCGTCAGCTCGACGCCCAGCTGTCCTTCCGCGCGTTGCGCCGGGAGGGCGAGCGTATCGGGGCCGGCGAGTGCGTCGCCGTCGTCAGCGGAGGGGCCCGGGCGATCCTGCGCGGGGAACGGACTTCCCTGAATTTCTTGATGCGCATGTGCGGCGTGGCGCGCGCGGCCGACTCGGCTGTCGCCGAAGTGGCCGGGACCGGCTGCGTCGTGCTCGACACCCGCAAGACGGCCCCCGGCCTGCGGCAGCTCGACAAGTACGCGACGGCCTGCGGTGGAATGACGAACCACCGCATGGGACTGTATGACGGCGTGATGGTCAAGGACACCCACCTCGACGCCGGCTGCGGCCTCGAACAGGCGCTGCGTCGCCTTTTCGAACGCGGGCACGACCGTTCGATCGTCACCGTCGAGGTGCGGCGGCCGGCAGAGCTGGAACAGGCGATCGCCGGCGGGGCGGGGCGGGCGATCCTGGACAACATGGACCTCGACGACTTGCGCCGCGCCGTACAGATCGGCAAGGGGCGCATCGTGCTCGAGGCCTCGGGCGGACTCCGTCCGGGACTGCTGCGAGCGGTGGCCGAGACCGGCGTGGACTGCATCAGCCTGGGCTGGATCACCCATTCGGCGCCGGCCGCGAACCTGGCCCTCGAAATGGAGGGGCGGCCATGAGCCAACCTCGCGGGCTGGATCCGGCTCGACTGCGAGCGCTGCTCCGGGGGGAGCCGTTCGTCAAAGACCTTCTCGTGCGCGATACGGTGGGGTCGACCAACGAACTGCTGCGGGAGCTTGCCGCCGAAGGCGCGCCGGCGGGCACGGTGGTCTTGGCCGACGCGCAGACCGCGGGACGGGGGCGCCTGGGCCGCAGCTGGCACTCGCCACCCGGCCTCGGGCTGTTCGTTTCCATCTTGCTGCGCCCGACGGGACCCGTCGAGGCGCTCACGCGCTGGACGCTCGCCGCGGCGGTGGCCGCCTGCGCGGCCTGCCGCACAGCGACCTCGGAGGCGGCCGTCTGCATCTCCTGGCCCAACGACATCATCTGGCAGGGGAGGAAGGTCGGCGGCGTCCTGGCCGAACTGCGCAGCTCGGCCCAAGCCACGAGCGAGCTGGTCCTCGGAACCGGATTGAACGTGAGCCACACGCTCGACGATTTCCCCTTCGAGTTGCGCTCGTCGGCCGCCTCGCTGCGTTTGGCCGCGGGCGACCGGGTGCCGAGCCGCGAGATCTTGGCCGCCCTGTACCTGCGAGAACTTGCGGACGTGGCCCGCTTGATCGAGGCCGGCAACTGGGCCGACGTCGCGCGGCGCTGGGAAGCCATGGCTCCCGACGCCGTCGGTCGACCCGTCCGGGTGCTGTCGCACGCCCGGGGCGCGCCGGATTACGATGGCGTCAGTTCGGGTCTCGACGAGTTGGGGGGCCTGCGCGTCCGGCGGGGCGACGGCACGACCGTCAGCGCCCGACTGGCCCAGTCGGTCCGGCTGCGCGAGGATTAGACATGCTTCTGGCTGTCGATGCGGGGAACACGCACACGGTCTTCGGCGTGTTCGACGACGAGCGCCTGCTCGCCGACTATCGAGTCGCCACACGCGTCGAGATCACGGCCGACGAGCTCGGGATCTTGTTGCACGGGCTGCTCGACCGGGACGGCCTCGACCCGGCGCTGGTGGGCGGGATGATCGTAGCCTCGGTCGTGCCCGACGTGAACGACGCGCTGCGCGCCACCGGTGAGCGCTACTTCCTCAGCGAGCCGCTGTTCGTCGGTCCGGGGCTGAAGACCGGCATGCCCATCTTGTACGACAACCCGCACGAGGTCGGGGCCGATCGCATCGTCAACGCCGTCGCGGCCCAGTCCCGCTACGGTTCGCCGGTCATCGTCGTCGACTTCGGCACCGCCACCACGTTCGACGTCGTGAGCGACCGTGGAGAGTACCTGGGCGGCGTCATCGCTCCCGGGCTCGGCATCTCGGCCGAGGCCTTGTTCAGCAGGGCTGCCCGCCTGCACCGCGTGAGCGTCCGCCGGCCCTCTCGCGTCATCGGACGGCACACCGAGCAGAGCCTGCAGTCCGGTCTGTTTCACGGCTACGCGGCTCTCGTCGAGGGGCTGGTCGCCCGCATCCGCGCCGAGCTCGGGCAGCCCGCACCCGTCGTGGCCACGGGGGGATTGGCGACGGTGTTCGAAGCGGAGCTGGATTGGCTCGACGCCGTCGATCTGCGCCTGACGCTCGAGGGACTGCGCCTGCTCTGGTCCAAGAACCGGCCATGAAGGTCCTGATCGTCTGCAGCGGCAACATCTGCCGCAGTCCGATGGCGGCGGAGTACTTGCGGCACCGCGGTGCCACGAACGGCCTCGCGCAACTCGTGGTCGGCTCGGCGGGCACGCTGGGAATCGAGGGCGCTCCGGCCTCGGCCGAGGCCATCCAGGTGCTGGCCGAAGCCGGCTTGGACCTGACGGGACACCGTTCGAAAGGACTCGGCGAAGCAGACCTGCGCAGCGCGGACTACACGATCGTCATGACGCACCACCACCTGGAGGAGCTGGCCTCCGCCTACCCGGAGCTCGAAGGCCGGCGCTGGCTCCTGCGGGCCTTCGAGCAGCAGGCCCGACCGGCTGGCGATGCCCCCGATCTCGAGGACCCGATGGGCGAGCCGATCGAACGCTACCGTGAGCAGTTCGCGCTGATGCGGACCTGCCTCGATCACATGGTGTTGTACCTGCGCCACCGAGGCCGCGACGGGCGAGCGGACGAGACCGGGCCCCCCCTGACGGACAGGGGCAGGCGGTGACGAGGTCCTCGACATCGGCCGCCCGCTACGCGCGGCATATCGAGCGACGCTGGTGCGAGTTGCTCGGCAGGCCCGTCGTGCTGTCGCCGCGGGACTGGGCCCGCATCGCCCACTGGCACGCGAGCGGAATCCCCCTGGCCCTCCTCGACGAGACGCTGGCCGCGGCGGTGGCGCGCGCCACGGCTCGCGCCGGGCCGCTCCGGATCGCGGACCTGGCGCGGGCCGTCGAAGAAAGCTGGTCCGTCATCGTCGAGGGGCGCCTCGCCGCGGAAGGCGCGCCCGTCGTCGGGGTCCCGCGCGATCCGCTCCAACGCTGGCGCGAGCGCCGCGACCAGGAGCCGGACGAATCGCCGCTGGCGCGGCTGCTGGACGACCTGCTCCGGCGGGTCGCGGACGGGGAGGCACCCGCGGCCCTCGACGCCGACCTCGATCGACGACTGGAGCAGGCCGTTCCGTCCGAGCTACGCGTTGCCGAGGGTGCGGCGGTGGAGCAGGATCTCGAGCCCTTTCGTGGTCGGATGCGGTCGACAGAGTTCGCGGCCACGCGCGCGCGGGCGCTCCTGCGCCGCTTGCGCCGGCGTCTGGACCTGCCGCAGCTGGCGCGGAGGCCGCCGCCCGCCTAGAATCGAGCGCCCTCGCAGTGCGGCCCAGGCCTCCTCCCTGCCGCAATTGGCCAGCCTCGAATCGCCATCCCGCCCGGCCCTCCTGCCTGCCGCCGCGCTGATCGCCGGCACCGCGTGCCCGCCACACCCCGCCACGCTGGGCCACGGCTGCGGCCTCTTGGCGATCCTGGCTCTGCTGGGCGCGCTCCGGGCGCGGCGACTGGCGGGCCGCGCGACGTCCCGCGCCCTGTGGATGGCGACGGGGTTGGCGGCCGGCTTGTGGCTGGCGGCCGACCAGCGGGCCGAGCGCGGGGCCGCGGCGGCGAGCCTGTTCCCGGCCGGGGTGGAGGGGATCGAGCGAACCCTGGCCGGCGACGTCGTGGGCCTGCCCGAGACCGATTGGAAAGGGGATCGCCTGCTGCGCCTGCGTGTCAGCCCCGCGGGAGGGCGCCCGGGGACGCCGTCGCTCGTCGACGTGCGCGTCGCCATCGGCCAGGGACGAGAAGGGCGGGAGATCGACCAGCTCACCGGTGGAGACCGCCTGCGCGTCTGGTGCGGTCCGGGACGCCCACGCGGACCGAGCGCGTTCGACGCCCACTGCCGAGTCAAGAGCGATCGTCTGGTCGAGCGGGTCGGAGCCGCGGGGCGGGGCGGCCTCCTCGATCGGGCCACTCGAGCCGCACGCGCGCGGCTCGGGCGGGCGGTGCCAGGGACGGCGGACGAGCGGGCCCTGGTCTCGGCGATGCTCCTCGGTCAGCGGGCCGGGATCGATCCTGGAACCTGGCGCCGATTGCGCGACGCGGGCTTGCTGCACCTCGTCGCCATCAGCGGCCTGCACGTCGGAATCCTCGTGGCCGCGCTGCTCTGGCTGCTGCGCCGCACGCCGCTCGGACCGTGGCCGCGCGCGATCCTGACCGTCGGTCTGCTGTTGGTCTTCGCCCCGATGGTGGGCGCGCAACCGTCGGTCATCCGCGCGGCGGCGGGAGCGGCCGTGCTGCTGATCGGGCGCGCGATCGGACGAGAGGGCGAGGCGATCAACGGCCTGGCCCTGCTCGCCGCCGCCTTGGCGATCATCGACCCGGGCGCGGTCCGTACCCCGGCATTCCAGTTGACGTTCCTGGCCACGGCGGGAATCGTGACCCTGGCGCGTCCGCTGGGCCGGGTCCTGCCGTCGCCCCGGCTGCTGGCGTCGAGCCTGGCCGTCTCCGCCTCCGCCTATCTCGCCACGGCCGGCGCCGTCGCCTGGCACTTCGCCTGGCTCACGCCCGTGGGTCTCGTCTCCAATCTTCTGGCCGTCCCCCTCTGTGCCGGCGTCATCGGCAGCGGGTCGGCAGCCGTGGCGCTCTCGGACCTCGGATGGATCGGCGGGGTTGCGGGCCAGGCGGCGGCCTGGACGGCGCGGGCGCTCCTGGGTGTGGCCGACGCCGCGTCGCGCTGGGATCCCGGCGCGTTCTGCGTCGGGCCGCCGAGCCCGCTCGCTGTCGCCGCGTACTATGCGCTTTTGGCCTGCATCGCGCTCGTCTCGCGGCGGGGCTGGGCCTCCGTCGTGCGTGCCCCGTTCTTGCTGCTCGTGGTCTGGCTGCACGTCGGACCGCCGCCTCCGCCGGCCAGCGGCAGTCTGGAGGTCGCCGTCCTCGACGTGGGACAGGGACTGGCCGTCGCGCTGCGCGCCCCCTCCGGTGCGCAGATCGTCGTCGATGCGGGAGGCACCGCTCGCTCGCGCTACGACCCGGGCGAGCGTGTCGTGCTACCCCACCTGCTGGCCACGGCCGGGCGCCACGTCGAAGCGCTGTTCTTGACTCACGATCACCTGGACCACGTGGGAGGAGCGTTCGCGCTGCTGCGGGAGATCGAGGTCGGCGGCCTGTGGCTGGGACCGGCAGCCGGGAGAAGCCCGCGCATGGCTGCGCTGCGTGACCTGGCCCGCGAACGGGGAACGGCCCTGGTGCTCGCGGAAGGCGGCTCGCAAGGCACGCTCGCGGGACTCCCGTTCCGCGTGCTCGCGCCCAACCGCGGCGGAGCCGGCCGGAGCCACAACGACGCATCGCTCGTCCTGTCGTTCGGCGCGGCCCCGGGGCGTCTCATCGTACCCGGGGATCTCGAGGAGGCCGGAGAGCGCGACCTCGTGCTGGCGGCGGGGGACCTGGAGGCCGAGGCGTTGATCGTCGCCCATCACGGAAGCAGCCGCAGTACGAGCGACGCCTTCCTGGAGCGCGTGCGGCCGCGCTGGGGCGTGATCTCGGCCGGCCGCAGGAACCCCTTCGGTCATCCGCACCAGGAGCTGCTCTCCCGTCTGGATCGTCACGGCATCCGCGTGCTCCGGACCGACGAGCATGGAACGGTGCAGCTCGAGGCCCGGCCCGGAGGCTGGCTCTTCCGCGGCTCAGCCGACCTGGATCGGGACGAGGATGAACGAGAGGGCGAAGACCAGCACGAGGCCGAGCGCGGCCAGCGTGCGCCCGCGTCCCAGCGTTCCCGACTCGTCGACGAGTCGTGGATGCCGATCGCGCATCCAGAGCAGGATCGCGAACCAGACCGAATAGAACGGGAACTCGGCGAACACCAGCGCCTGCACGGCGATGATCGCGAACAGAGCTGCGAGTGTCGCGAGGGTCAGAACCCGGTGGACCCTGCCCGAGAAGGCATACGCGGCGTGGCCGCCGTCGAGCTGCCCCACCGGAAACAGGTTGAGGGAGGTTACGAGCATCCCGACCCAGCCCGCTCCGATCCAGGCGTTGGCCGCGATCTCGTCGGCCGAGGAGAACAGGCGTTGCAGCAGCGTCAGCAGCACGGGTTCACCGAGCCGGTAGGCACCGACCGCATCGGCAGCGTCCGGCAGGGATGTGAAGGGCCGCGCGCGCAGAACACCGACCAGCAGGATGGGCATGGCCACCGCGAACCCCGCGAACGGACCGGCGGCCGCCACGTCGAACAGCGCCCGCCGGTGCGGAATCGCGCCGCGGATGCGAATCACCGCGCCGAAGGACCCCACGAACGGCAGGCCCGGGATGAAATACGGCAACGAGCAAGGAATCCCGTAGTGTCGGCAGGCCAGGTAATGACCCATCTCGTGCGCCCCGAGGACCAGGAACGTGAGCGTCGCGTAGCCCAGGCCCGCGCGGACGGTCTGCCACAGTCGAGCCGGCTCGAGGAGCTGCCGCAGGGTCTCCACCGCGGGCGCGAGCGGTTCCCAGACCAAGCCCCCGGCAATCGACAACGTCACGAAGGTGGCGATGGCGAGCGCGGCATGCAACTTCGCCGACGTCGGGCGCGGGGGGACGAGCCGTCGAGCGTCGAAGACGACCGTCGGGGCGGAAACGAGGTCGCGGTCGCCCGGCGCTGCCACGGACTACCTAATGCCACACCCCGGGCCTCCCCGCCAACGGCTGTCACCTGGAAGCGACTTCGCATGCGTCCACGAGGAGACGGGCGCCGGTATCGGGACCCCCACGTCCCCGGATCCCGCACTTTCGCAAGACTAAAAGAAGCAGGTGCCGTGGGGGCCGCGGGTTCGGGAGTGAGCGAGCGCCGGTATGAGGTTTGCTTACCGTTCAGGGCGTATGGACGAGAGTCGACCGAGCGCGGCCAAGCAGCGCGATCTCCGCGGCTCGAGCTCGCTGGTCGCGGTGCTGGCCGTGGCGCTGCTGGGCGTCGGAACCGCCGACGCCGCCGGCGCGGCTCGGACCCGTCCCGGCAGCTCCTCCGGCTCTTCCTCCGCCCCGCAGCGCGCGGTGGGCAAGGCGCAGTACGGACCCTCCTACTACCGGAACGGCTATGGATACTACCCCTACGGCTACCACGGATACCCCTACCGATACGGCTACGGATTCGGCTACGGATACGTGGCCTGGCCAGGGGCCTGGTGGTACGGGTATCCGCCCTACTACGTCGCCGCACCCGGCGACGCGAGCCAATACCCCGGGATCATCGAAACCGACGTCAAGCCGAAGCGGGCGACCGTTTCCGTCGACGGCCAACCGCTGGGCCAGGCACGCGACTACGACGGAAGCTGGGACCGGCTCTGGCTCGAGCCGGGAGAGCACGTGCTCGAGTTCTCCCGCGACGGCTACATGACGCTGCGGCGCCACATCCTGCTGAAGCCTGGGATGCGCCTGCAGATCGTGGAGCAGTTGACCAAGGGCACGGGAATCGACCCGCGCTCGAGCAGCGAAGCGGCGAAACAACCCGCGCCTGAGGAACGCCCGGCCTCGCCGCCAGCCGACCCGGCCCCACGGATGGGCCTCGATCGCGGTCTGCTGCGCATCGCCTGCACTCCTGGGGATGCCGCGGTCTATCTCGACGGGGAGTTCCTGGCGCGGGCCGACGAGCTGGCTCGTCTGCACGGCGCGCTCCCGGTTGCGGTAGGTCGGCACCGGCTCGAAGTTGTCCGGCCTGGATACGCGAGTCGGACCCTGGACGTCGAAGTATCGGCGGACCAACCCGCGCGGGTCGAGGTCGCGCTCGAGCCCGCGGTCGAGCGGTGAGCCGGGAGCTACGCCAGGCTCCGCAGGTTCTTTCCCGGCTTGAAGCGGATGGTCTTGCCCGGCGGGATGCGGACCTCCCGGCCCGTGCGCGGGTTGCGGCCGATGCCCTTCTTGCGCGGCTTGACCTGGAACACGCCGAACCCGCGTAGCTCGATACGCTCGCCCCGCTTCATTGCCGCCTTCATGGCCTCGAAGACGGCTTCGACCGCTTCGACGGCCTTGACCTTGCTGATCGCGGCGTCCTCGGCGACCTGGTTGATGATGTCGGCCTTGATCATCCGCCCCACACCTTTCTCGCGAGTGCCATAGTCTACGGACCGTTCGGGGAGAGTGTCAAGGAGAATCCGCTCTTAACCCCAGTGCCTAGATATAGTTAGAGCAGGGGAACGCTGGTTTGCATCCGAATTGCGTGGTACGGTTCTCGCATGTCCGCCCCCGTCGTCGCCATCGTGGGTGCCCCCAACGTCGGCAAGAGTACCCTGTTCAACCGCCTGGTCGGAGGCCGTCGGGCGATCGTGGGGGACGAGCCGGGCGTGACCCGGGACCGCATCTACGGCGAGGTGCGCGACGCTCGGCCGTCGTTCGTCGTGGTCGACACGGGCGGCCTGACCCTCAACGACGAGCTGCCCTTGGCCCGGGCCATCGAGGCCCAGGCCCGGGCCGCGCTGGCGGAGGCCGGCCTCGTCCTGTTCGTGGTCGACGCTCGCGCCGGAGCCACGGCGCTCGACCACGAGATCGCGAGCATGCTGCGGCGCCTCGGGGGGCGTCCGCTCCTCGTCGCCAACAAGGTCGACGGCCCCGCGGCGCGGCCCCATGCCGACGAGCTGTATGCGCTTGGGCTGGGGCCGCCCATCGACGTTTCCGCCGAGCACGGCAGGGGCATCGAGGAACTGGTCGCGGCCATCACCGACAGGCTGCCGCCGCCCGGAACGCAGGCCGACCGCCCCGCAGCCATCGGCCTGGCGATCGTGGGCCGGCCCAACGTCGGCAAGTCCTCGCTCGTCAACCGGCTACTGGGCGAGGAGCGGGTGCTGGTCGGCGAACGACCGGGGACGACGCGCGACGCGATCGACGCCCTGCTCGAGGTGCGCGGGCGGCGCTACCGCATCGTGGATACCGCGGGTCTGCGCCGACCGGGCAAGATCCAGCGGGAGGTGGAGCGAGTCTCGGCGCTGAAGGCGCGCCAGAACATCGAGCGCGCCGATGTGGCCGTGCTCGTTCTCGACGCCTCCGAGCCGCTCGTCGCACAGGATGCCCACGTCGCCGGTCACATTCTGGCGGCCTTCAAGCCCCTGGTGGTGGTCCTGAACAAGTGGGATCTCGTCCAGGACCGGGAAGCGCAGGTCAAGGTCTGGGAGGAGCGCATCCGGCGGAAGCTACGATTCACCCATGGGGCGCCCCTGGCCTTCGTCAGCGCGCGCACGGGCCAGCGCGTGCTCAAGATCCTGGATCTCGCCGACCAAGTGCACGCCGCCAGCGGCGTCCGGGTGCCGACCCAGCGGCTCAACCGCTGGCTGCAGGAGCACCCTGCTTCCGGCGCCGTCACGGGTTCGGCAGAGGGGCCCGGCCTGCGACTGATGTACGCCACGCAGGTCGGCGTGCACCCGCCGAGCTTCCTGCTGTTCTGCAACGATCCCGCGCGCGCCCCGGCTTCGACTCGACGCCACATCGAGAACAGCTTGCGTGCCAGCTTCGGTCTGGGGCCCGCGCCGATCCGCCTCGAATTTCGTGGGCGGCGCGCCGCGCGGCGCCGTTGACGGCTCCGGCAAGGCGGGCCGGAGCGACCCTCCTGCTCGCGCTACGCAACTTCCGCAGCGACAACTGTCTCGACCTATCGGCCGTGGTGGCCTTCTACGCGCTGCTCTCGCTCGGCCCCCTCATGTATCTCCTCACACACATGCTGAACTTGTTGTTCCGCTCCGACGGCACGACCGACGCGGCGCTGGGGCGGGTCGCCGTGTTCCTGCCACCCGAGGCGGTATCGCTGCTTGGGGCCGTGATCGGCGGCCTGCACGTGGACCAGCCGCTGCTGCTGTTGGCGGTGCCCGGATTGATCTGGGTGGCGAGTTCGGCCTGCTCGTCGCTCGAATACGCGGTCAACGTCGCGAGTGGCACCGCACCGCAGCGCAAGTTCTGGCATTCGCGGCTGAAGGGGCTGCTCGTGCTGAGTTCGGGTTTCGTGTTGCTCGGGCTGGCGCTGATCTCGGGCTCGGTGCTGCCCTGGTTCGAACGGGTCGCCCGCTCGCTCGATCTCGAAGGGCCGCCCCAGACTCTGCTCGCGCTCTCCGGTCCGCCGATCCAGTTGCTGGCGACGCTTTCGGCCTTCGTCTCCTTCTACAAGCTGTTGCCGCGCGGCCGCGTGCGCTGGCCGGCCGCGTTGACGGGGGCCGTGCTCGCCCTGGCCTTGTGGGAGTCGGCGCGCCAGCTGTTCACCCTGCTGCTCGCTCGCTCGCCCGCCTTCGGTCTTGTCAGCGGAACGGTCGCCGGGGTCGTCGCCTTTCTGCTCTGGGTCTATACCGCCGTGGCGATCATCCTGCTGGGGGCCGAGCTGTCCGCGGTTTTGAACGGCAACCGCCGCGGGCAGGAGCACTAGCCCCGGTCGGGCGTCTCGCGCGACCGCCGGCAGCCGCGGAAACGCCCTCGGCAGCAGTGGCCGAACGGCTTGACCCGGGTATGGGTGGACTCTATGTTCCGACCGGGAGGACCCGGGGCGGCCGTGGGGGCCGCACGCGGATCCCGAGGGACCTTGCCCCATGGTACTGTTCAACTACGCTACCAAAGAGTTGACGGCGAAGATCGTTTACTACGGTCCGGGCCTGTGCGGGAAAACCACCAATCTCCAGTACATCCACCAGAACCTCTCCGACTCCGTCAAGGGCAAGATGCTCTCCCTGGCCACGAAAACCGATCGCACGTTGTTCTTCGACTTCCTGCCGCTGGACCTGGGGGAGATTCGGGGCATGAAGACGCGCGTCCAGCTCTACACCGTGCCGGGTCAGGTCTTCTACAACGAGACCCGCAAGCTCGTGCTCAAGGGGGTCGATGGGGTGGTGTTTGTCGCAGATTCGCAGCAGGAGATGATCGCCCCCAACGCCGAGTCGTTCAAGAACCTCGAAGAGAACCTGAAGACGCACGGCACGTCGCTGGCCGAGCTGCCCCATGTGATCCAGTTCAACAAGCGCGACCTCCCCAAGCTCGCGAGCATCGAGGATCTCAACACCGCCCTCAACAAATACAACGCCCCGTTCTACGAATCGGTGGCCACGACGGGCATCGGCGTCAAGGACACGCTGAACGCCATCACCAAGCTGGTGCTGTTGAACCTCACCCAGAGGTACGGTGCCAGCGCCTCGAAAGGCGAGAGCCGCCCGACCCCCGACGGCGCAAAGCCCGTCTCCTCGTGGCAACCCGTGGCCGTTCAACCTACGACCGTCGTCGCGGAGCAGCCGCGGCGCGTCGCGGCGCCGGCGGGCCCCGCGGTGACCGCGCCGCCAGCTCGACCCCGCGCCGCGACGGGGCCCGTGCTCCCAACCGCTCCCGAAGCGGCCTTCTTCGAGGAGCCCGAGGTGCCCCGCTTCGGCGAGCATGAGATCGAGGATCTCGTCAGCGAAGTCCAGGCCGAGCGGCCGGATCTGCTCGTGGACCCCCCGGTGACCCCGGCCTCGGTCGGCGCGGAGCCACGCCGCGCTGCAGCCGGCCCTGCGGACGGCGAGCGACAGGGCCCGACGAGTTCGCGCGAGCGGGTCGCCGAGCTCACGCTCGTCGAAGTCGCAAGCGACCACGACCTTTTTACCGACCCCGACATCGAGGTGGCCCGTCTGGCTGCGGGGCAGACGCGGGAAATCATCATTCCGGTCGAGGTCGGAGATCGGTCGAACGGCAGCCGACGCTACAAGCTCTCGCTGATGCTGCGCCTGGACGAGCTCGACTGACGAAGCACGATTCCGGCCGTCCGGGTCCGTCGGAAACGCTCGCCACGCTGGCGGTTCTGCGGCGCATGGTGCATGCTCGGGGTCGGGGTACTGCGGCCGAGCGACTCCGGTCGCCACGGCTCACCGGCCGGCCAGCGGCGAGGGACCATGCGCAACGCTGCAGGAATCGCGGCTCTGGGCGTCGCTCTGCTGCCGACCGCGTGGGCCGCTCCGCTCGATTTCTACGAGTGGCTGGCCATCGCGCCGGTCGTCGTGACGGCCGAGAACCTCTCGACCTATGGCAAGTACACGGAGTTCCGCGTCGAGGCCGTCCACCGCGGCGACGTCCTGCTCGGCAGCCTGATCCGGGTCAACGTCCGCCGAGCGAATCGGGACCGCAACCGCCAGATCGACCGCGAGGCTCTGCGCTTCGAGGAAGGCACGGACTATCTGTTGCTGCTCGAACGCGTGGCCGAAGCCAGGGCGGATCTCCCCGCGACCTTCGAGTTTCTGCGCGGGGTGCGCGGTGCGCGAGAGGTTCCCGCGGAAGGGCGTACCGCGCTGCTCCAAGCCGTGGAGCGCTTCGTGCAGATTCAAGAGCGCAACGATGATTCCTTCACCTGGCGCGAGTTCTCGACCATGATCGAGGAGACGAACCCGGTGGCGCTCGACACTGCGCTCGACCAGTTCCTCAAGTTCCGCCGCGGGGAGGCGGAGCTGCTGGGGGCACTGCGCCCCCTGTTGCTGCACCCGGCGCCGCTCACGCGGGAGCGGGTGGCGCGGCTGATCGGACAGATCCTGGAACGCTCCGGGGCGGACCTCCACCCCGACGCGGCGGGGCTGGGCGAGGATCTCGCGGCCCGCGCGCAGCGCGACGAGGTGGCGGGGGTCCGGGTCGCGGCGGCAGAGGCCCTCGGCCGGCTGTCCGGCCCGAGGATCGAGCCGATCCTCGCGACCATCGCCCGCACCGACCCGGAGCAGGAGGTACGCTACGCGGCGGAACGCCTGCTGCTGGAGCGCGAGCGGAAGCGTGGTGCGGGCGGCGGGCGGGCGGGGCCCCCCACGATCCGCGACGGCCGCGGCCCGGATTGACGCCGCGGGGCTGGCTGCCTATGTTGGATTCTTGACGCGAACCCGTGCCGCGGGCATGGAGGTCCGCCCTTGGGTCAGCACCCGTTTCAGAACTTCATGGTCCGCTTCAAGCGGGGCGACGTCGTCTTCGACGAGGGCGAGAAGGGCCGGACCATGTACATCGTCCAAGCCGGGCTCGTCGGCCTGTACCAGGAGGTCAACGGCGACCGCCAGCTGCTGGGTCAGCTGGAGAAGGGCGACTTCTTCGGCGAGATGTCGATCCTCGAAGGGTTGCCGCGTACGGTCAGCGCCGTGGCCGAAGAAGATGCGGAGCTGATCGAGATCAACCACGCGGTCTTCGACAAGATGATCCGGAGCAACATCGAGATCGCCGTGCGCATGCTGCGCAAGCTCTCCATCCGACTGCGGGATTCCGAGGCTCGAATCGCCGAGTTGCAGGCCGGCGGCGCTCAGCCCATTCGCCGTGCGCGGTCCGCCGACGATCGACGACCGACGGGGTCGTGCAACGGAGCCCGGCTGGAGAGCGAGGCTGGCGCGGTGACCTTCGCGCTGACCGATCAAGGAACGCTGATCGGGCGCTACGACCCGGTCACTCAGCTCAGACCCGACATCGATCTGACCGACCTCGATCTCAAGCGCAGCGTCTCGCGACAGCACGCGCGGCTGGTCAAGAACGACGACGGCTTCTCGATCGCGGAAGAAGTGGGGGCGCTCAACGGGACGTCCGTCAACGACACCCGGCTGACCCCGGGCCGCAGCCACCCGCTCCGCGACGGCGACCGGCTGACCCTCGGTGACGTGGTCGTGATCTTCCGGACGTGATCCGCTTCGGGCGCGCTCCCTGCGGTGGCACTGCATTCCTCGTGGCGGCCGCCTGGCTGGGCTTTAGCGCGGCCCTGCCGGCCCAGCCCTCCGTCTTGCCCTACAGCATCGTCGTCAAGGTCGCCTGGAGCGAGCCCGTCGGCCCGGAGTCCTTCCGCGCAGGCCTGGAAGGGGAGCTGTCGACGCGCCTGGCCCTGGCCCGCTGTTTCCGCTCGATCCGGACCAGCGGGCCCGTCACGCCGGCGTCGGACGACCTCGAGTTCAGGATCGTGATCAGCGCCTTCCGCGAGGAAGCGGACTACGAACAGCGGCTGGCCGATCTGGCGGCGCCCGGCGCCGCCGGGGCGAGGCCGGCCGTTGCCAGTCTGGAGGCCGTCTTCGAGTTGGAGGCCCGCCTGCTCGACGGAGCGACCGTGCGCCGCCGCCTGGCGCGCATCGAGAGCTCCTGGCGACCCCTGGCCTCCGAGGATCCGCGAGAGCAGGCCTTCCACCAGCTGATCGACAAGGCGGCTCGGAGCGCGCAGAAGTTCGCCTGCAAGGGATCCGCCGAGCAGTGGGCGCGCGAGATCGCCCGGGCGCGCGCGGCGACGCCGCGTTGACCCCCTGAAGCGCCCGTGTTAACTTCCTGACGCGTCGGCGAGACTCGCGATTTCCCGGCTGCGCCGGCGCGCCGGCCCGCACGCTCCGATCGCTCGGACCATCACCGGAAGACGCACCATGAGTGCACGCCGCCCATTGCGGATCCTCTCCGGCATGCGGCCGACCGGGCCGTTGCACATCGGCCACCTGGTGGGCGCGCTGCAAAACTGGGTGGCGCTGCAGGACTCGCACGAATGCTTCTACGCGATCGTGGATTGGCATGCGCTCACGACCGACTACGCCGACACGGCCGAGATCCGGCGCTACGTTCGCGAGGTGGCGCTGGATTGGCTGGCCGTGGGGCTCGATCCGCAGCGCGTCCACATGTTCGTGCAGTCCGACGTCAAGGAACACGCCGAGCTGCACCTGCTGCTGTCGATGATCGTTCCCGTGCCCTGGCTCGAGCGCGTGCCATCCTACAAGGAGCAACAGCGCGAGTTGCGAGAACGCGAGCTGAACACCTACGGTTTTCTGGGCTATCCCTTGCTGCAGGCCGCGGACATCCTGACCTACCAGGCCGATCGCGTGCCGGTGGGGGAGGATCAGCTGCCCCATCTCGAGTTCGCGCGCGAGGTCGCACGGCGCTTCAACCAGCTGTACGGCGAGGTGTTTCCCGAGCCCCAGCCGCTCTTGACCGCCTCGGCGCGACTGCCGGGAACGGATGGGCGGAAGATGTCGAAGTCCTACGACAACGCCATTTTTCTCGGCGATCCGCCGGAGACGGTCAGCCGCAAGATCGATGGGATGTTGACCGACCCCCAGCGGACGCATCGCCACGTTCCCGGCGATCCGGCGGTGTGTCCGGTCTTCGCGACCCACCGCATTTTCTCCACGGCGGAGATCGTGGACTGGGCCGCGCAGGGTTGCCGGACGGCCGGGATCGGCTGCCGCGATTGCAAGGGCGCCCTCAAGCAGCAGCTGGCCCAGCGCCTGGCGCCGATCGCCGAGGCGCGCCGGACCTGGGCCGCACAACCCGAGCGCGTCGACTCCGTCCTGGCCGCCGGCGCGAACGCGGCACGGGCGGTGGCCTCGAGCACGCTCGGCGCCGTGAGGCGGGCGATGCGGATCGAACGATGAGCGAGCCGCTCTCTCGCGGGGACGAGCCGGCGGGGCCCGATCCGGGGGCGGAGGCGTGCCACGTGCAGGTCGGAGGCTTCGATGGCCCGCTCGATCTGTTGCTGCACCTCGTTCGCGTCAACGAGGTCGACATTTCGAACATCCCGATCGTGGTCATCACGGAACAGTACGGCCGCTACCTCGACCTGATGCGCGAGCTGAACCTGGAGATCGCGGGGGAGTACCTGGTCATGGCCGCCACGTTGATGCAGATCAAGTCTCAGCTGCTGCTGCCGCCGGATCCTGACCTGCCTGAAGAGGAGCAGGTCGATCCGCGCGCCGACCTGGCCCGGCAGCTCCTGGACTACCAGCGGTTCCGGCAGGCCGCCGAGAACCTGCAAGCACTGGAGAGCCGGCGCGGGTTGATCTGGACGCGAGACGACGTTCCGCTGGAGTTCGCGGGAGAGGAATTGCTCGCCGTCGACATGTTCGACCTGTTGCAGGCGTTCCAGAAGCTCCTGGGTCGACTGGGGGAGGAAGATCGACTGCGGCTCGAGCGCGACAACGTCTCCGTCGCCGACAAGATCGCCTGGCTGGGAGAACTGCTGGCGGAGCGCGGCTCGGCGGACCTGCTGGCACTGCTCGAAACCCTCCCGACGCGCCTGGACCGCATCGCGACCTTCCTCGCCGTGCTGGAGATGATGCGGCAGGCGCTGATCGTGGTCTTTCAACGCAAGCTGTTCGGCGACATCCGGGTGGCCCTGCGACCCGGGCGGGAGGGCGGAGCGTGAAGGGCAAGCCCAGTGCACCGGGCGGAAGTCGAGGGGAGGAGCGGCGACCGGGCGGGCCGGACCCGCTCGAGCCGGCGGTGGCGGCGGTGATTTTCGCCTCCGACGAGCCCGTCTCTCCGCAGGAGATCGCTCGCGCCCTCGCCGGCGTCGAGGCCGGGCGGGTCGAGGAGGCGATCGAGAGCCTCGAGCGGCATTTCGAGGCTCACGGCCTGGGTCTCCAGCTCGAGCGGGTCGCCGGAGGCGTGCGGTTCGCCACGCGTCCCGAGGTCGGCGAGTGGGTCCGTCGCTTTTTCCGCGAGCGGAACCGCACCCGACTCTCACTGCCCGCCCTGGAGACGCTGGCCATCGTGGCCTACCGACAGCCCGTCACGTCCCCGGAGATCCAGGCCATTCGCGGCAAGGACCCCACGGCCGCGCTCAAGGGACTGCTCGAGCGCGGGCTGCTGCGCTGCCTCGGTCGCAAGAAAGTGGTGGGCCACCCGCTGCTCTACGGCACGTCCAAGGAGTTCCTGCTGCACTTCGGTCTGAACAGCCTCGCGGACCTGCCCTCGATCGAAGACTTCGATCGATTCGTCGGCGTGCTGCAGGCGCAAGCGGCCCTGCCGCTCTCCCCCGAGGCCGCTCGAGCGCCCGCGGCCGACGGCGGGCCGGCCGACGACGAAGCCGCGCCGGCGTGAGCCAGCGCCTGCACAAGGTCCTCGCCGCCAGCGGCCTCTGCTCGCTGCGCACGGCCGAGGGCTGGATCCGGGCGGGACGGGTCCGCGTGGACGGCCGGGTGGCCTCCCGACCCGGCACTCGTGTGGATCCGTTGCGGGCCATGATCGAAGTCGACGGCAGGCAGGTGGCGTCGCGCCCGCGCCCCAAGATCTACCTGATGTTGAACAAGCCGCGCGGCTACGTCACGACGCTGTCCGACCCGGAGGGGCGGAGAACGGTTGCCGATCTCTTGCGAGGGGTCGGCGATCGCGTCTTTCCGATCGGCAGGCTGGACTACGCCAGCGAAGGCCTGCTGTTGGCGACGAACGACGGCGATCTGGCCCACAGCCTGATGCACCCGGCGAGCGCCTGGCCCAGGACCTACTCGGCCAAGGTTCGCGGGCGGCCGGACGCCGCAGCCCTGGCCCGGCTGACCCGCGGCGTCCCGCTGGCAGGCCGGCCGGCCGTGGCCGTGGGAGTGAACGTCGTGAAGGCCGCCGCCGCCCACACGTGGATCGAGATCACCGTCGTCGAGGGGCGCAAGCACGTGGTCCGGCTGATGTTGCAGTCGGTGGGCCACCCGGTGCTGCGGCTCAAGCGCATCCGCTACGGGAGCCTCGCGCTGGGGCGCCTGGCCCCCGGCGAGTGGCGGCGGTTGAGGCCGGCCGAGATCGACCGGCTGAGGGAGGCCGCGTCCCGCCCTCGGACCGGCCGGGGCCCGCGGGGGGTCGTCCACGGCTAATTCACTGAAAAATCGATTGTTCTTGACAGCGCTCGGGGCCTTCTCTAGCATTCTCGACTTGGCGGCTCCCACGGGCGACCGGCGTCGACAGCAGCGGAGCGTTGGCGACAGCGCCGGATGCGGTCTTCCGCCCGGACCGCCAGACGACAGCCAGGAGGTCTAGCTACAGCGCCATGGATGCCCATCAGGAGACTCGACAGATCGGAGGAGGCTCGACCCACGAGCCCGATGACGAGCAGGGTCCGCCCGCGACCGCGGGCCGCGCGCCAGAAGAGATGAACATCCAGGTCGAGGAGATCGAGGACTTCGCCGCGACGTTGGCCTCCTGGGAGTCGGGACTCACGACCGCCAAGGAAGGCGAAGTCGTCCGCGGCCGCGTGCTCAAGATCCTCGAGAAAGAAGTGATCGTCGACATCGGATACAAGTCCGAGGGCGTGATCGACATCAACGAGTTCCGCACGCCCGAAGGAACCTACGCCGTCAACATCGGCGATCGCGTCGAGGTGTTGCTCGAAAAGACCGAGGACGGCGACGGATACATCGTGCTGTCCAAGGAGAAGGCGGCGCGACTCAAGATCTGGGACACCGTCGAGTCGGCCTTCGAGACCGGGGAGCCGGTCCTGGGCCGTGTCGTCGATCGCATCAAGGGTGGTCTCAAGGTGGACATCGGACTGCCGGCGTTCCTGCCCGGCTCCCTCGTGGACAGCCGCCCGGTGCGGCATCTCGAGAGCTTGATCGGCCAGGAATTCCGCATGAGGGTGATCAAGGTCAACAAGCGACGCGGCAACATCGTGCTGTCCCGCAAGGCCATTCTGGACGTCGAGAACGCCGAGAAGAAGAAGAAAACGCTCGAGGAATTGGCGGACGGCAAGATCCTGCGCGGCGTCGTCAAGAACCTGACCGAGTACGGCGCTTTCATCGACCTCGGCGGTATCGACGGATTGCTGCACATCACTGACATCTCCTGGGGGCGCATCAATCACCCTTCCGAGAAGTTCCAGATCGGCGACGAGGTCGACGTGGTCGTGCTGAAGTTCGATCGCGAGAAGGAGCGCGTGTCGCTGGGCTTCAAGCAACTGCAGGACGATCCCTGGGACTTCGCCGCCAGCAAGTATCCGGTTCAGGCTCGCATCCGCGGCAAGGTGGTCAGCCTGACGGACTACGGTGCGTTCGTCGAGGTCGAGGAAGGCATCGAGGGGCTGATCCACGTCTCCGAGATGTCCTGGACCAAGCGGATCAAGCACCCTTCGAAGCTGTTGAACGTCGGCGATTGGGTCGAGTGCGTCGTGCTCGAGATCGATCGAGAGGCGCGCCGTCTGTCGCTGGGCCTCAAGCAGACCGAGCCCAACCCGTGGGACGTCGTCGCCAGCAAGTACCGGGTGGGGGATCGGATCAAGGGTCAGGTGCGGAACATCACGGATTTCGGGGCCTTCGTCGAGGTCGAGGAGGGGATCGACGGTCTGGTTCACATCTCGGACCTTTCCTGGACCAAGCGGGTCAAGCACCCGAGCGAGCTGTTGAACAAGGCGGATGAGGTCGAGGCCGTGATCCTCAAGATCGACTCCGAGAACCAACGGCTTTCCCTGGGCATCAAGCAGCTCGAGCCCAACGCGGTCGAAGGCTTCTTCCAGACCCATGGCCCAGGAGACGTGCTTTCCGGCACGATCACGCGGCTGACGGAGTTCGGGGCTTTCGTCGAGCTGCTGCCGGGTCTCGAGGGGCTCGTGCACGTCTCCGAGCTGGCCCGAGAGCGTATCGAGAACGCCGAGGACCACTTCCAGGTCGGACAGCAGGTGCGGGTCAAGATCATCAAGATGGACCCGCAGGAGAGCAAGGTCGGGCTGTCCGTCAAGGCGGCGTTGGACGAGCCGGATCCCGAGACTGTCCAGGCCTACTTCGAGAGCCAACCGTTGGGCGACGGCAGTGCGACGTTGGGCGAGGTCATGAGCCCGGAGGTTCTCAATGCCGGGCGCGCTCGGACCGTCGACCCGCCCGGCGGGCCGATCGACGCAACGAGCGAAGACGACGCGAAATAGCAGCGGGGCGATGGGCACTCCAGTCCGAGCGAAGCGCGCCGCGCGGCCTTCGGAGCGCGCGTGGCCGGGCGGGACGGTCACGGGTCCCAGCGGTGAGGACGGGCTCTGATGACGAAGGCCGATCTGGTCGAGCAAGTCGTCCGGGTCGCCGAGATCGGCAAGAAGCGCGCCGAGACCGTCGTCAACACGGTCTTCTCCTCGATCGTCGAAGCGCTCCGTCGCGACGACAAGATCGAGTTGCGTGGCTTCGGCAGCTTCAGGGTCCGCCGCCGGCGCTCGCGGCACGGACGCAATCCCAAGACCGGCGATCGCGTGGCAGTGCCGGAGAAGCGCATCCCGTACTTCAAGCCCGGCAAGGAACTCAAGGAGCTGATCAACACGGACGGCGCGCAGCGCCGGGCGCCGGTCGTGCTCGGGGACGCGAGGGCCGAATTCCCCGGCGAGCCCTGAGCTCGCCCGCTGTGGACGAGTCGTGACCCAGCGCCCGTCGAGGAGCCTGTCCGTCCTGCCCGGGCGGCTACCTGCCGCGGCCGAGGCCGGCGTTTCCCCAGGCCGCTACCACATCCAGACGTGGGGCTGCCAGATGAACGTCCACGCCTCCGAGAAGTTGGCCGGACAGCTCGAAGGACGGGGCTACGTGCGCGCGGCCAGCGCCGCCGAGGCCGACGTCGTGTTGCTGAATACCTGCTCGATCCGCGAGAAGGCCGCCGAGAAGGTCTTCAGCGAACTCGGACGACTGCGCGAGTTGAAGGTCGCGAAGCCGAACCTGGTCCTCGGAGTGTGCGGCTGCGTGGCACAGCAGGAAGGAGGCGCGATCTTCGAGCGGGCACCCCATGTCGACTTCGTCATCGGTCCACGGGCCACGGGCTCCCTGTCCGGTATCCTCGAGCACATCAGGCGGGACGAGGGCGGCGCCCGGCACATGGTCGACACCGGGTACCGCAACGACTCGATCGACTTCCCCTTCGACGAGATACGCCGCGAAGGGCAGTGCCCGACCAAGGCCTTCGTGACGGTCGTCGAGGGCTGCAACCACCGCTGCACCTACTGCATCGTTCCGACGACCCGCGGGCGCGAGGTGTGCCGGCCGCAGGAGGTGGTCCTGGCGGAAGTGCGTGCGCTGGCCGCTCGCGGCTTCGTGGAGATCGAGTTTCTCGGTCAGACCGTGAATGCCTACCGTGACTCGGCCGGCCACGGCTTGGCCGACCTCCTGACCGAGGCCGCGGCGGTTCCCGGGATCCGCCGGATACGCTTCACGACTTCCCACCCGGCGCAGATGACGGAGCCGCTGATGGACGCCATGGCCGCGGCGTCACCGATCGTCTGCCCCTACCTGCACCTTCCGGTCCAGTCGGGAAGCAGTGCGGTGCTGGCTGCGATGAAGCGCGGCTACGATCGGGACGGCTACCTGCGCAAGATCGACGGCCTGCGCCGGCGACTGCCCGACCTGGCGCTGGGGACGGACATCATCGTCGGATTCCCCGCCGAAGGCGACCAGGATTTCGAGCAGACGCTGAGCCTCGTGGCCGGCGTTCGCTTCGACACCGTCTTCTCGTTCACCTATTCGCCGCGTCCGGGGACGGCCGCGCTGGCCCTGGGGGATGCGCTGCCGTTGGCCAGAAAACAGGAGCGGCTGGCGCGCCTGCAGGAGCTCCAGCGCGGAATCCAGGAACGCGCGAACTCCGCCTGGGTCGGGAGGGACGTCGAGGTATTGATCGAAGGGCCGAGCAAGCGCGACCCCGACCGCTGGAGCGGGCGGACCCCCGAGGACCGTCTCGTCCATTTTGCGGGCGCCACGGCCGCCGGGAGGTTCGAGCGAGTCCGGATCCGACGCGCCACCGCCTACGCGTTGCAAGGGGAGCCCGTGGGGCATTTTGCCTGACCGGGGCCCGACACCGTATACTTGTCGCGCCCCACCAAACGGGGCGAGAGGCAGACATGACAGTCGAGATGAAGATCAAGGGCCTGATGATCGACCCCGTTTCCAACATGCCGATCATCATCCTCAAGAACCCGGATGGAAAGACGGTCCTGCCGATCTGGGTCGGGATCTTCGAGGCCAATGCCATCGCCATGCAGCTCGAGTCCGTCGTCTCGCCTCGCCCCATGACTCACGACCTATTGAAGAACGTCATCGAGGGCCTGCAGGCCCACGTGGAGCAGGTGGTCATCACCGATCTCAAGGACAACACTTTTTTCGCCTCGATCCACCTGACCCGCGGGGGCGAGCGGTTCAGCATCGATGCTCGGCCGAGCGACGCCATGGCTTTGGCGCTGCGGGCGTCGGCCCCGATCCTCGTCGACCGCCAGGTCCTGGACAAGTCGGAGAGTCCGAGCGGGGAGGCTGCGGCCGACCAGACCGAGCGCCTTCGCAAGTGGCTCGAAACCGTGGACCCCGAAGAGCTGGGGAAGTACGAGATGTAGTCGGTCGGTCGGCCTGCCCGCCCTTGACAGCTCCGTCCGCCCCCCGTTAGACTCCCGTTCCGGACCGACGTTGCACGACACGGAACTCCTGGGAGAGAACGCCCCCAGATCTTGTGGATCTTGACCCCGTCCGCTCAACGGCTTGGGGTTTGTCCCCAGCCCGACGCGGACACTGCGACAGGTTGAAGCATGCCGGCGCTCGTCCTCTCGATCACGAACCAAAAAGGGGGCGTGGGGAAGACCACGACGTCCATCAACCTCGCTGCAGCGCTGGCGCAAAAACGGTTGAAGACCCTGCTCGTGGACCTCGACCCACAGGGCAACGCGACGCTGTCCTTCATCGATCCCGGCGCGACGGAGCGTTCGGCCTACGAGTTGCTCGTCGATCCGACGGTCCAGGCGGCCGACGTGATCGTCCCCAGCGGCGCCGACTATCTGGACCTCGTCGGCTCTAGGATCTCGCTGGCCAAGGCGGAAGCCAAGATGATCGGGGAGTTCGACAGCCATTTCCGTCTCAAGGACAAGCTGGCCGGGGTTCGGGAGCGCTACGACTACATCATCCTGGACACCCCGCCGACCCTGGGCATTCTCACCGTCAACGCGCTGGTCGCGGCCACGCACCTGCTGGTGCCCATCCAGTCGTCCTACTACGCCCTCGAGGGCACGGACGATCTGCTGGACACCTACGAGAAGATCCGGGCCCGACCCAACCCCGAGCTGAAGTTCCTGGGGGTCGTCATCACGATCGACGACCGGAGAACGATCCTGGCCCGCGACATCCGCAAGCAGATCCTGGATGTCTTCGGCGACAAGGTGTTCAAGACCACGATCTCGAAGAGCGTCCGCCTGGAAGAGAGCCCGGCCTACAAGCAGAGCATCTTCAGCTTCTCCCCAACCTCGACCGGAGCCACGGAGTACTACAGCCTGACGGAGGAGGTCATCCATCGTGTCTAGACAGCGGGGTCTGCCAGAGCAAAAGCGCATGCGGCACGACAGCCATTTCGTCGACGAACTCACCGCGCCCCAGAGCGAGGCCATCGGGCGCCTGATCGACATCGGACGGATCGTTCCGAACCCGCACCAGCCGCGCAAGGAGTTCGGCAACCTCGACGAGATGGTCGCCTCGGTCAAGGAGAAGGGGATCCTGGAGCCGATTCTCGTGCGAGCGCACGAGGGGCAGTACCAGATCATTGCCGGCGAGCGGCGCTACCAGGCCGCGCGCCAGGCCGGCCTACAGCGCGTGCCCTGCATCGAGATCGATGTCGACACCCGGGGAATGCTGGAGATCTCCCTGATCGAGAACCTGCAGCGCCGCGACCTCACGCCGTTCGAGGAATCCGCCGCGCTCCACAGCCTGTGCGACCAGTTCCGCTACACCCACGACGAGATCGCCCGCAAGCTGGGGAAGTCCCGGACGGTGATCACCGAGGCCCTGAGCTTGGCCAAGATGCCCGAGGAGATCCAGCAGCGATGTCGGCAGGCCGACATCCAGAGCAAGTCGATGCTGCTGCAGATCGCTCGCCAGGACTCCACGGCCGAGATGCACCGGTTGATCGACCGCATCTCGGGCGACGGGCTGACCCGCGAGCAAGCTCGGCAACACAATCGTGACGAGCGGCCGCCGCGCCGCGCCAAGCATTTCACCTTTCGCTACGAGCCCGAGGACGATCAGTTCCGCTTCCGCGTCACCTTCAAGAAGTCCCGCGTCGAGCGCGACGAGCTGATCGAGACCCTCGAGCGCATCCTGGCCAACCTGCGCCGCATCGATGCTCGCACCTTCGGCAGGCACCGCACCATCAACGCCCGCGCCGGCGATTGACCGCCAGCCCGCGTCGCCGGGCCCGCTCGGCTCCGGATCCAGCGCCGCTTTACTGGAACGCCAGACCCCGGAGAGGCGTCCGTAGCCCGAGACTGGGGGGGCGTTGGGGGAGGCGACGCGGGGGCAGGCCCGCCAGCCGGGGCGGTCCGCTGGTTTACATAAGATACCTTATCGGACATTGGCCGCCCGAACGGTGAGCCGGCAGACAGGTCGACGAACAGGGTCACGGCCGACAGTCCCGCCGGGATGTCGAAGGTCGAAGAAGACGATGCGCCCGCCTCCTTGCCGGCACGTACGGGCGCGCCGAGCAAACAGACACGCACAGCGCTGCGATCCACTTGGCCGGCTGGCCGGCCGGAAGCAGGACCACGCAACGACGCTATTCACAGCTTCCGATGGCCTGGGGAAGACAGGCGGGCGATCCGGGAGGCCGTTCGGCGCGGGCGCTCGTCGTCCCGTAGGATCCCTCCCCGTTCGGGCTGCGGGGCACGATCAGAAAGTAGGTGCCTCCCCGACCCGGGACGAGAGTGATCGTGGTCTGCCCACCCGTGCTGCAGAGTCGAGAGGTGTGGCTGGCAAAGTCGCCCAGTTGACCCTCGTAGACCTCGTAGTCGAGGTCGCCAGCCAGGCACGAGGGTCCCCAACTGAGCTGCAGCGCCCCACCCTCCCCCTTGGCGAGCAGCAACGGCGCGTCCGCCGGCACCCGGCCGGCCGGAGCGATGTCGGCCGAACCGAGGTAGAGAAAGGCCCGCCCTTCGTCGCTCTCCCCATGGTCATAGTTGTAGGCACCGACGACCACGTCGGCGACGCCATCGCCGTTGGCGTCACCTGCCGTCCGTGCGCTAAAACCGAACAGTGCGCCATTCTGGTCACCCTCGGCCATCCAGGCGTGCTCGTCGGACAGACCTGCTTGCGAGCCGAGATAGAGGAAGGCCGCACCTTCATCCGTCTCGCCGTTGTCTAAGAGACTCGCCCCGACGACCACGTCGTCATGACCGTCGCCGTTCACGTCGCCCGCCGTGGCGACCAGCCCGAAGACCGCGCCCGTCTGCGCCAACTCCACGATCCAGTCCGGCTCCGACAGGCCGGTAACGGAACCGTAAAAACCGTAGGCTTTGCCCACAGGGGATGTCGGAGCGTTGAAACAACTATTATAGCCGGCCCCCACGACCACGTCGTCGTAGCCGTCGCCGTCGACGTCACCGGCGCTCCCCACTCTAATCCCCAGGCAGGCGCGAACGTCGTCATTCTCGAAGATCCAGTCCGGCGCCATCGACAACCCGGCCGGGGATCCGTAGTAGCCGAACGCCCGTCCCTCGTCGAGTTGCCCGTTGTCGAACATATACGCGCTCACGATCACGTCGTCGTAGCCGTCGCCGTTCACGTCGCCCGCCGTGCCGACCGCGTGTCCGTAGCTGGCGTTGGACTGCTTTCCTGCCGTGATCCAGGTCGGCTCGGTCGACAGTCCGGATGGGGAGCCGTGATAGACGTAGGCTCGCCCATCTTGGATGAACCCCGGCGAATCGTACAGTCTGGCCCCCACGATCACGTCGTCGTAGCCGTCGCCGTTCACGTCGCCCGCCGTGCCGACGCTGAATCCGAAGCTGCTGTTGTTCGGCCGATCGCTCTGGACCATCCAGGCCGGGCTTGCGGACGGTCCCGTCGCCGACCCGTGAAAGACCCACGCCCCACCGCCGTTGTCGAGAGCCGGGGTGCCCACGATCACGTCGTCGTAGCCGTCACCGTTCACGTCCCCTGCCGTACCGACCGAGCGACCGGCAAGAGCAACGGCTTGGGTTCCCTCGAACTTCCAATCGTGCGTCGGGGACGGGCCGGCGGCCGAACCGAGGTACAGGAAGGCCGCACCTTCGTTGGTCGCGCCATTGTCGTAATGAAATGCGCCCACGATCACGTCGTCGTAGCCGTCGGCATTGACGTCGCCCGCGGTTGCCACCGAAACCCCGAAGCGGGCGCCCGCCTGATCGACCTCGCCGGTCCAGGCCGCGGACGTCGCCAAAGGATCGATCTCGACCGGGTAGGCCGCCCCGCTATCGTCGAGGAGCAATCGGACCGTCCAACCACGCGAGCCCACGGATGTCTCCATCCAGGCTGGCAGGACCCGGCCCCCCGCGTCCCGTGCCTCGAGGCCGCCGTAGTGGATCACGCCCAAGCCGGAGCTGCCGGCGAAACGGATCAGCTGACCGTCCGCTCCGAGGATCGGCGTCAGGCCGCCGCCGACCGCGAGTTCCAGGTGAACGGCGCCTCCGCCCTCGAGCGGCTCGGCGCCGTCCTCCGGCGGCGCGTGCAAGACGAAGCCGTGCTTCAGGCCCCGCGGCTCGTTGACGAGCCATTCGACGATGCCGACGCGATCCAACCAGATGCGGTTCTCGTCGGCGTAAGGTCGGGCCTGCTCCACGGGGCGCGAGATCGTCCCGCGGCCGTACGCCACGAGTGTCAGGCTCCACTCCCAGGCCGGCCGGCCCACCGCCCGCGGAATCAGCCGAATCCCTGCCGCAGTGAAATACGTCCGGAAACCCTGCGCACGATTGGGCGCATGCCAGGCGCCGACAAGGTCCTCGAGCTGTGTCTCATCCTGCCAGGTGATCCAGTACTCCTTCGTCGCGAGATCCTCTTGCAACCGGATTCCCCCGCTCGGCGACAAGACCTCGCGCGTGGAGAAGCGTGGGCGCTCCTGCGACTGGCCGCTCGAGGGCGGGTTCGCATCACGAGGGTGTTGACTGGCGCGCTCGGGGAAGTCGGAAGCTTGGATCGACGCGGTCGACATCGATAGGCCGGCCACGAACCCCGCGGCGAGACCGGCGACGAACCGCCTCGATGACAGCCTGACGTCCGACACCATGGCCTCAGCCTCCCGATCCGTAGAAGCACTGTGTCCCCGGACAGGAAGCGTCGAGATCTGTGGCCAGGATGGAGCTGGGAAAAGCGGGAGGCATGACCTGCCACTGATCACCGTCCGTGCTGTAGTGCGTAACTCGGTACGTACCGTAAACGCACGTGCAGTGGTGGGCGACGGGATTGCACCCTCCCACATTGTCACAATGCTGGCTGCTGCACGAGAGGCAGTCTGGGAGAAGACAGAGACCGAGCTCCAGTTCGTCATCTTGTTCCGGGTCGACCTCTACGGTACCACTGAGATCGCATTGACAAGACTGGGCAATGCAATCGGGTGGGTTAGACCCGCAGAGGGCGTTTCCCGGGTGGGCGTTCTGTGCCCGGGCGTTCACTGTGACTCTGTAGTAGTACTCAGAAGTGGCGTTGCTCATGTAGACGGCGCCGTCACCCACAGTACAACCGGGAGCACCTCCCCACGCCCGCAGCGTGACATCGTTCTTGTTCGGCTCGGCGGCCAGACCAACGCTCCACGCGACAGTCCCGGCAACCAAGGAGACCGCCAGCGACCGGACCAATCTCGTCGACCGTCTTATGTGAATCCTCCTCCAGCCGTGCCGTACGGTGGCGTGCTACGATCGTGATCCCAATTATACGCCGCTGCGGTCGCTGGCCGAAGAAGAAAAACGGACCGTCGAGATCAGGTCGAGAATCGCTGTTTTCTTCTTGAACGGCCGCGCTTTTCGACGCGATCGCCCTTCATCGAGCGGCGGAGACCCACACCGGGCTGGTCCAGCCGATGTGTCCGTCGGCCTGCCGGGCCCGCAGGTAGTAGTAGCGCGTGCCGTCCGGCGGCGGGTCGGGGTCGCGCCATTCGATCCTGGCCTCCGAGGCGTTCTCGAAGCCCCAATGCTCCCGCTCCCGGCCGTCGACGACGAGGGTCAGCTCGAGGCCAGGCGCCGTCCCCTGGACCACGGCCGACAGCTGCAAGCCACCCTCCACCGGCAGGTCGATCTCGCTGCCCTGGGGCGCCCCGGCGACGGTGAGGAACAGCGCCATCTTGGCTCCGGTCGTCCCGAAGCTGCGGCGTGAGCGCAGGGCCTCGAAGATGCTGGGCCGGCTCAGCTCCTCGGCCCACACCCCGGCGAGCCCCATGCCGCCGCCGTGATCCGGGCTGGCGATGATCCCCAGCCTGTGCCCCAGGCCCAGCGCGTCGCGGACGCTGTGCCCCTCCACGAAAGGCGGGCGGAGATCGCGCCTCTGATAGGGCGCTCCATCGTATTCGTAGTTCCCGCGGGCCTGGAAGATCTCCACGAGCCGCTGGAAGCGGTCGTTTCGGAAGCTCCAGTCCGTCGGCCGGGCCAGGCCGTGCGAGACGTGGTGGGGAATGGTGATGGCCGGGCGGTCGCCCAGGAAGGTCCACAGGTCCTGCGGGGTGTGCTCCAGCGCCGGGAAGGTCGCCCGCTGGTCGGCGACCGCGCCATCGGGAAAGACGACGTTCTTGTGCCCGTAGAGCGACGAAGTCCACTCGTAGCTCGGAAACGTGACGAATCGACCGGGACGGTTCCACAGGTCGGTGATCTTGCGGATCTCCCACCAGTCGACGGACGACAGCCCTTCCACGTGGTCGGTGAGCGCCGCGAAGTCCAGCTCGGCGATGTCGAAGACGGCGCGGAAGGCCTGGCTCGCAGTGCCGTTCGCTCCCCGGCGGTCGAGCGAATAATCGCTGTGATGGTGCAGGTTGCCGAAGTAGGCCTGCCACCGTCGAGGCCCGTGATCGACCCGCGGTCGACGGTCGCCCCCTGGCCGGCTGCCGCGCGACGCCGGGATCGTGGACGCGGCCGACGGCGGTCCCGGCTGGGTCGCCCGCGGCCGCGCTGCCGCGGCCGAATCGAGCACCAGGCTGCGCACTCGGAGCCAGCGCCGAGCTTGGCCGTCGGCGACGCTCTCGGCGGTCCACAGGTAGCCGTCCCGCGACGCGGCCGCGAAACGCTCGCCGGGGCCCGACGCGCCGAAGGACACGTCGACCGGATCGTCGGCTCCGTCCTGACTCACTCGCGCTATCTGCATCGCCCACGTCGGGCCGTCCGCCGAGACGAGCTGCGGGAACAGGAACCAGAGCTGGCCTGCGGGACCCGCGACCGGGGTCGGTCGGTCGCCGAGGCGCGGATCCCTCCCCGCCTGCCCAGCGGGCCCCGGCCGGAGTTCGCGAGGCGGCAGCCACTGGCCGCCGTCGTCGAGGAAGGCCACCTGATAGCGCTTGTCGGACCACTGGTTATAGGCCAGTGCCGACAGCCCGTCGATCGTGCGGGTGGCCAGCCGGGCCCGGGTCCACAGCAGGGCCAGACCGGAATCGAGAGCGACGAGCTCCGGGTACATGTCGACGCCTGGGGCGGTCGACACCCGCACGGCCCCGCCCGGGCCTTCGCCGTCGAGCCGCGCCGCATAGATCTCGTAGTTCCCGTTCCAGGACTCCCCGTCCCGCCACGACATCCAGGCGACCCAGGGCCGCCCTCGCGAGTCGAAGCCGAGGCTCGGCTGAACGTCGGACCGCGGGTGATCGGTGACGCGCAGCTCGGGGCCCCAGCCCTGCCCGTCCAGCCTGCGCGCGAAAATGTCGAGACGCCCGGCGCGGAACGCTTCCCAGGCGAGCCAGACCTCTCCTCGCTCCGCGGCAGCCAGGACCGGCTCGGCGTCGGAGCCTGGATCGTGGGTCAGCCGCTCCACGGCTCCCGCGCCCGCCGCGCCCACGAGCGCGCCGTGGAGATCGTATTGAGCGCCCAGCTTCGCCGCCCAGACGACGAGGAACCCCCCGGGCGCGGGAGCGAGGCGCGGCGTCAAGTAGCTTCCGCGCTCCGAGGTGACGCGGATCGGCGTTTCCCAGCGGTCGTCGCGCAGGATGGCCGCCATCACATGATCCCCCTGGCCGTCGAAGGCCAGCCAGGCGATCCCCAGCGAGCCGTCGGCACCGCGGGCCAGGTCCGGAGCGCTGTAGTCGGCGGCCGGCGCGGCCAGATCGAACTGTGCGGCGGAAGACGCGGGACGGACCGCGAGCGCCGCGGCTGGCCCGCGTTCCGCGGCGCGGGGCTCCGCCGGGCCGGACCCGTCGGGCGTGGCGGCGCAGGCCAGACAGGCGAACGTCGAGATCGTCGCCGCGCCCAGCCGCCCTCCCCCACCGCGTCGCTCCCTCGCGCGCCGCTGTCCGATCGGGTGCCCCGTGAGGCCCAGGACCGACCTCGCCGCTCCCGGACGCGCCGGCGGCTTGGCAGGGCCATCGCTCACGGCTCCTCCGCCCTCCTCCGCTCGGCCAGGCCCTGGCCCCTGCCCGATCGGAGCGGCCTGCGCTCGGCGGCCTCCCGCTCGAGGCGCGCCATGTAGGCCTGGAGCAGGGCCGGATCGTCGCGTTTCCTGAAGGCGTCCAGCAGCGGATCGCCGGTCCGCTTCATCCAGGCTTCGAGAGTCCGGGTCAGTCGCTCGCGCTGGGGCCGGTACCCGGGCGAGTCGATCAGGTTCAGAAGCGCGTCGGGGTCGGCGGCATAGTCATAGAGTTCCTCCGGCGCACGGTAGTCGAGCAGCCGCAGCCGCGCCGCGATCTCGGCGTCCGTCTCCGCCAGCGCCTGCATGCGGCCGTAGGTCAGGGTGCCGTGGGTCGCCGTGGTCATGACCCGCTCGCCGTCGGACCACGGGTTGAACAGGTAGGCCAGCTTCTTCGTCACGATCGCGCGCATCGGACGCGGCTGGCCCTCGGCGTCTTCGTGGTACGCGGTGACCACGAACTCGCGTCCCTTTTGGGTCTTGCCGCGCAGCAGCCGCTCGAAGCTGCGTCCGTCCAATCCTCGGGGTCGTGGCAGCCGGACGATGTCCAACAGCGTCGGCAGCAGGTCCACTGCGGAGACCATGTGGCGGTCATCGGCGGCACCGGGCCTGGTCACGCCCGGCCAGCGCACCATCAACGGCGTGCGCGTGCTATGCAGGTAGAGCTGGGTCTTGGCGAACGGCAGCGGCATGCCGTGGTCGGAGAGAAAGAAGATGAGCGTCCGCTCGTACTCGCCCGACTCCTCGAGCGCGCGCAGGATCGCGCCCAGGCCGTCGTCCGCGCGCCGGACGGAGGAGTAATAGCGCGCCAGCTCCTCGCGCACGACGGGATCGTCGAACAGGAAACCGGGCACCGCGACCTCGTCGGCCGTGAACACGTGGCTGGGCACGTTCCGGTCGGGCCGGCCGCCATCGCCGTAGAACGGTTCGTGGGGATCGGAAATGTTGATGTTCAGGAAGAACGGCTTGCCGGCCTGCCGGGCCGCGGCGATTCCGGCTTTCGTCGAGAAATAGTAGGACTGGCTGTCTTTCGGATGCGCCTTCGCGCCGTCGGGTAGCTCGTCGAGCACCCGGTCCCAGGCCGGATACGGCGCATGGGGCGTGGAGTGCCGGACCTTGCCACGAATGCCGGTGAACCAGCCGCCCGCCTGCATCAAGTCGACCAGCACCGGATAACCGGGGTTCTCGACCTCGTCGAAACCCTCGACGCGGTTGTTGTGCGGGTAACGTCCGGAGAACATGACGTTGCGCGAGGGCATGCAACTGGCCACCTGCACGTGCGCGTGGACAAAGCGCAGGCTTTGCGACGCCAGCCGATCCATGTGCGGCGTCGTGTCGTTCAACTTGCAGCCGTACACGCCGACGGAATCCCAGCTCATGTCGTCGGTCGTGACGACGAGGACGTTCAGCCGAGTTTCGGCCGCCGCGCTCGAAAGCCACGCCAGACACGAAAGACTCGCCAGGAGCGCGCGTTCTAGGGTTCGCATGTTTCGGTCTCGGCTCCGATTCTCCACCCCGCGGCCGGGGCTTTCAAGCCGCCCCTTCCGCGCTCGCGCCGGGCGGGCGCGTCATGAGCGTTCCGGGCTAGACTCTCGTCCATGCCGAGCTGGCCGAGCCGGATCACTCGCTACCTGATGCAAGAGCTGATGACGCCCACGCTCCTGGGCTTGCTGCTCTACACCTTCGTCCTGCTCATGAACCACTTTTTCCTGGTGGCGGAGCAGGCCCTGTCCAAGAACCTCGGCGCGGACGTGACCTTCCGCCTGTTCGTGGTCGGGATTCCCAAGCTCTTGGTGCTGTCGATCCCGATGGCCGTTCTGCTCGGAACCCTGATCGGCCTGGGCCGCCTTTCCGCCGACCGGGAGTGGCTGGCCCTGCAAGCCGCCGGCCACGGGCCCGCAGCGATCGTGCGCCCCGTGCTGCTCCACGGCCTCCTCGGCGCGATCGCCTGCTTCGCCATCTACGCCGTGGTGGTTCCGCAGAGCCACTACGCCTTGCGCAGCCTCACGGGCGAGCTGGTGCGGTCGGCGCAGATGGCGGGCGAGATCCGGCCGCGGGTCTTCACCCCGCTGCAAGACAACGCCATGGTCTACGTCGAGGACGTCCGCGCCGGAAGCCAGGGCCGCCTTGAAAGAGTGCTGCTGGTCCAGCCCGACCCGCGAAGCAAGGGCTGGACCTGGCTCGTCGTGGCGCGGCACGGAGAAGTCTACCCCGCTCCGGATCGCTCGGGGGCCACGCTCGTCGACCTCGACGAGGCCGAAGCCCACCACTTTTCTTCCGATCCCGCCGACAAGTACACCTTCTACACGGCGTCCAAGCTGGACAGCCTGCGCCTCGAGCCGCCGCGATTCCTCAAGGAGCTGATGAACGCACCCGGGAAATCTCCGGGGGACCTCACGATGGGCGAGCTGACGCGGGAGCTCGACGCGGCCCGGGCCGAACGGCAGAGCCTGCTCGCCACACCGGGAGGGGTGAGCGCGGGCCGCCTGCAGATCTCCGACTTGCGCATCGCGATCGCCACGGTCGAGCTGCACCGCCGCATCGCGCTGCCGCTGGCCTGTGTCTGCTTCACGCTGCTCGCCCTGCCCCTGGGCCTGCACTCGGCCCGCAGCGGCAAGGGGGCGGGGTTCGCGCTCAGCGTCGTCGTGGTGCTCGTCTACCGAGTCATCTTCGTCGGAGCCACCAAGCAGTCGCTGAACGGGGCGATCCCGGCCTGGATCGGACCGTGGGTCGCCAACGCCGTCATCCTGCTCTGGGCCGCGCTGGCCTTCGGCTGGATGCGCCGGCGGGCCCGGGGCGGCGCGGCCCTGCCGGCGCTGCGAGCCTGGTGGGGGCGCCGCCGCGTCCTCGAGTCTCCCCCTCCCGAGGAGGACCCGGCGCCGCGTCCCTCCTCCGACCTGGCGGCGCTGGGCGGGACGCCGAACCGTTTCGTCGGCCGGCTCGATCGCTACGTGGGGCTGGCCTTTCTGCGCGTGCTGGCCCTGGCCCTGGGGTCGACCTATCTGATCTACGCCGTCTTCGAGGGTCAGGAGGTCTTCGACCGCGCGATGCGCACGGAACAGCCCCTGTCCCTCGTCGGCAAGTACCTGGCGTACTTCCTGCCGGGCGTGCTGCCGGTGGTCCTGCCGATCTCGTGTCTCATCGCGGCCGTCGTGTCGATCACCCTCCTTGCGCGCACCTCCGAGCTGGTCGCGATCAGGGCCGCCGGGATCAGCCTGCGCCGAGTCACGGCCCCGCTCGTGCTGTTGTCCTTCACGCTGAGCGGGGCGACGTTCCTCGTCGCGGATCGCATCGTACCCTGGACGAATCGCAAGGCGCGCGAGACCCATGACCTCATCCGCAAGGTCGCGCCTCGCACCCACGCGCTCCCGGCCACCGGAACCTGGCGCTTCGGACCGGACGGGCGCACGCTGTACCATTTCAGCTTGCACGACTCGAGGACCGACCTCTATCAGGGGCTGAGCATCTTCACGCTGGACCTCGAGACCCCGCGAGTCGTCGATCACCGTTTCACGGAGTGGGCGCGTTACACCGGCCACGACTGGGAACTCGGTCCGGGCTGGTTCCGTTCGTTCGAGCAGGCGAGCGGCCGGGCGGCCCGCGGGCGGGCGCTCGCCGTCGAGCCCACGCTGACCCGCCACGAGGAACCGTACACGATGCCCCTCGACATCACGCCCAACGTGGCCCAGGAGCATCGCTGGCTGACGGGTGCCGGCGACGAGCTGCCCGATCTGATGAGCATCGAGGAGCTGGGCCAGCAGATCAGCAGCCTGCGCAACAGCGGCTACGACATCACGAAACCGCTCGTGGCCTACCACCGCAAGTTCGCGCAGTCGGTGTCACCGGTCGTGATGGTGCTGCTCGGGTTGCCGTTCGCCTTCCAGGTCGGACGTCGCGGCTCCCTGTACGGGATCGGCGTGGCCTTGCTGCTCGTGCTCCTGTACTGGGCCACGTTCGCCGTCTTCAACGCGCTCGGCCTGGAGACCCTGCTCCCGCCGGCCCTGGCCGCCTGGGCCCCCAACCTGCTCTACGGCCTGCTCGGCATCTACCTGCTGCTCTACCTGCGCACCTGAGCCGGCGGGCTCGTGCGCTCGCGCCGCTCCCGCGGCCGATAGCGCACCCGCTGGGGCCCCACCAGGGCCTCGAGCTCGCGGGTGAGACGTCGCGACGGCGTGACCCGGCTCCCCGGCCCGGCCTGCATCACCAGACGATAGGCGCCCGGACGCGCCACCTCGAAGTACAGGGAGGCCTCGCCGCGGTTCGAGGCGATGGCACCCTCCAGGCGATCGACCAGGCCGTCGTCGAGTCCCTCGGCATCCAGGCAAACCTCGACCGCATCGGTCAGCCGCTCCAGGATCTCGTCCAGCGGACAGATCTCTTCGGCGACCAGCCGCACGCGCTCCTCTTCGATCTCGAGCCTCCCGGAGATCAGCGTCGCGCGGTCGTCCTCCAGCATCCGCTCGGAGGCACTGTAGGTCTTCGGAAAAACCAGGACCTCGAGCTGCCCCGTGAAGTCCTCGAGCTGCAGCGAGGCCCACCACTCGTCCCGCTTCGACTTGCGCCGCCGCAGATTGCCGGTCATGCCCGCCACCGCCACTCGACTGCCCGACTCCAGCTTCTCGAGGTCCGCCACGCTCTCTGTCGCGAACGAGCGCAAGACGTCCGCGTAGCCGTCGAGCGGGTGACCGGTCACGTAGAATCCCAGACTCGCCTTCTCGTGGCCCAGCCGCGTGGCCTCGTCCCAGTCGGGCAGATCCGGGAGCGCGGGGGGCGCGCTGGCCCCCGGGGCCGCGTCGAACAGGCTCCCCTGTCCGGCCTCGCGATCGGCCCTCAGCTTCTGCCCGGACTCGAGCGCCGAGTCGATCGCCGCCGCCAGCTGGCTGCGCCGCCCGCCGAGCGAGTCCAGAGCACCCGACTGCACGAGCGCCTCTAGCACGCGCTTGTTGACCACGCGCGAGTCCACCCCCGCGCACAGCTCGTGCAGGGAGCCGAAGCGCCCGCCCGCGGAGCGCGCCTCGATGATCGAGCGGATCGCTCCCTCGCCCGCGTTCTTGATCGCCGACAAGCCGAAGCGGATCTTGGCCCCGTCCACGGTGAAATCGACCCCGGAGCTGTTGACGTCGGGCGGCAGCACCTCGATCCCCATGCGCCGGCACTCGCCGATGTACTGGACGAGCTTGTCCGTGTTGGCCTTTTCGTTCGTCAGTAGAGCGGCCATGAAGGGCAGTGGATGATGGGCCTTGAGCCAGGCCGTCTGAAAGGCCACCAGCGCATAGGCGGCCGAATGGGACTTGTTGAAGCCGTAGCCGGCAAAGTGCGCCATCAGCTCGAAGACCTTGCGAGACTTGTCGCGCTCGACGCCTTTCGCTCCGGCGCGCTCCACGAAGCGCTGCTCCTCGGCTTCCATCACGTCCTTCTGCTTCTTGCCCATGGCCCGGCGCAGGATGTCGGCTTCGCCCAGCGAATAGCCGGCCATGACCGAGGCGATCTGCATCACCTGCTCCTGATAGACGATGACGCCGTAGGTCTCGGCCAGGATCTCCTCGAGCGACGGGTGCGGATAGCGCACCTTGACCTTGCCGTGCCGGCGCTTGATGTAATCGTCGACCAGGCCCCCGCCCAGCGGGCCCGGGCGGTACAGCGCATTCAGCGCGATCAGGTCCTCGAAACGGCTGGGCTTGAGCCGGCGCAGGATATCCTTCATGCCGGGAGACTCGAACTGGAACACGCCGTCGGTCTGCGCGCGTCCGAACAGCTCGTAGACCGCGGCGTCATCCAGCGGCAAGCGCTCGATGTCCGGGCGCAGGCCCGTTCCGCTGTCGATCGAAGCCAGAGCGTCGTCGATCAGCGTCAGAGTCTTCAGGCCCAGGAAATCCAGCTTCAACAGGCCGATCTCCTCGATCTCGTCCTTGGCGAACTGGGTCGTCACCTCGTCCCCTTCCCGCGTGCCCCTGTACAGCGGGGCGAACTCGACGATCGGCTGGGGCGCGATCACGACCCCGGCCGCGTGGGTCGACGCGTGACGGGTCAGCCCCTCGAGGCGCTGGGCCAGGTCCAGCATCTCCCGGACTTCCGCCTCTTTCTCGTAGGCCTCTTTCAGGGCCGGGACGCGCGCCAGCGCGTCCTTGATCGTGATCTCCTGTCCCGGCACGGCCGGAACCAGCTTGGCCACGCGATCCACGACCGCGTACGGAACCTCGAGCACGCGGCCCACGTCGCGGATCACCGCTCGCGCCGCCATCGTGCCGAACGTGATGATCTGCGCGACGTTGTCGCGACCGTATTTCCGGGTCACGTATTCGATCACGTTCTCACGCTTGCGAAAGCAGAAGTCGATGTCGATGTCGGGCATGCTGATGCGCTCGGGGTTCAGGAAGCGCTCGAACAGCAGGTCGTAGCGCAGCGGGTCGATGTTGGTGATGCGCATGGCGTACGCGACGAGCGAGCCCGCGGCCGAGCCGCGTCCGGGGCCCACCGGTATGCCCGCCTCGCGCGCGTAGCGCATGAAATCCCAGGTGATCAGGAAGTAGCCGGCGAAGCCCATGGCGCGAATCATCTTGATTTCGCGCTCCAGCCGGGCGCGATACTCGACGACGGGCACGCGCAGCCGACCGCTCCGTTCCAGCTCCGAAAGCTCGGAGGCCCGGGATTCGAAGCCCTCCCGTGCCACGTGCTCGAAGTAGCCGTCGAGATCGTAACCGCGAGGCACCGGAAAGTCCGGCAGATGCAGCGACTGCTTCTCGAAAGCGAAGCCGCAGCGCTCGGCGATGGCCAGGCTGTTCTCGACGGCTTCCGGGAACTCGCTGAAGCGCTGCGCCATCTCGGCCCGGCTCTTGAGATAGTGGTGCGCCGAGTAGGTCATGCCGCTCTTGCTGCGGACCGTCGTGGCGGTCTGGATGCAGATCAGCGCGTCGTGCGCCGCGTGATCCTCGGGCAGGAGGTAGTGGCAGTCGTTGGTGGCCACGACCCCGATCCCCAGCTCGCGCCCCAGCCGGCGCACTCCCTGGTTCACCCGCGGCTGCTCGGGCAACCCGTGGTCCTGGATCTCCAGCCAGTAGCGCTGCCCGAACAGCTCGCGGAACTCTCCCGCCACGCGCCGCGCTTCCTCGTAACGGTCGGAGGCCAGTTGCGAGGCGACCTCGCCCGCCAGGCATGCCGACAGACAGATCAGCCCTTCGCTGTGCGTGCGCAGCAGCTCCTTGTCGATCCGCGGGCGATAGTAGAACCCCTCGAGATAGCCGGCCGAGGCCAGCTTGACCAGGTTCTTGTAGCCCACGTAGTTCTGCGCCAGCAGGACCAGATGGAAATAGTTCTTGCGGCCCAGCCCGTCCACGACCGGCGTCTGCCGCTCGTGTCGCGAGCCGGGGGCGACATAGGCCTCGATGCCCACCAGCGCCTTGAGGCCCAGCTCGGCGGCCTTGCGGCCGAAGGCCGGCGCTCCGAAGAGGTTCCCGTGGTCGGTGATGGCGATGGCGGCCTGGCCGTCTCCCGCCGCGCGCGCGCACATCTCGTCGATCTTTTGCGCCCCGTCGAGCAGCGAATAGGTCGTGTGATTGTGCAGGTGCACGAACCCAGGGGTCCGCTCGGACATGTCGGCTCCTACTCCCACTCGATCGTGCCAGGTGGCTTGCTGGTGATGTCGTAGACCACGCGATTGATCCCGCGCACCTCGTTGACGATGCGCGACGAGACCCGCGCCAGGAATTCCGTGGGCAGCCGGGCCCAGTCCGCGGTCATGAAGTCTTCGCTTTCTACCGCGCGCAGCGCCACCACGTTCTCGTAGGTCCGGGCGTCGCCCATCACGCCCACGGTCCGGACCGGCAGCAGCACGACGAACGCCTGCGCGGTCGCCTCGTACAAGCCGGCCCCCCGCAGCTCGTGGATGAAGATCTCGTCCGCTTCCTGCAGCAGCGCGACCCGTTCCGGCGTGACCTCGCCGATGATGCGCACGGCCAAGCCGGGCCCGGGAAACGGGTGGCGCCCCACGAACGCCGCAGCCAGTCCCAGCTGGCGCCCCACCCGTCGCACCTCGTCCTTGAACAGGTCGCGCAAGGGCTCGACCAGCCGCAGGCGCATCCGCTCCGGCAAGCCGCCCACGTTGTGATGGGTCTTGATCGTCTTCGACGGCCCCCTGACCGACGCCGATTCGATGCGGTCGGGATAGATCGTGCCCTGCGCCAGATACTGGGCGTCTCGCAGGGACCGCGCCTGCTCCTCGAAGACCTCGATGAACGTCGCGCCGATGACCTTGCGCTTTTGCTCGGGATCCTCTATCCCGGCCAGTCGGCCGAGGAAGCGCGCACCGGCGTCGACGTGGCGAACCGCCAGCCGGTAGCGCTCGCGGAAATCGTCCACGACTTGGGCCGCCTCGCCCTTGCGCAGCAAGCCGTTGTCGATCAGCAGGCAGTCCAGCCGCTCACCGAGCGCGCGATGCAGCAAGAGCGCCATCACGGCCGAGTCCACGCCGCCGGACAGGCCGCAGATGACGTGGCCGGAGCCGACTTGCTCGCGAATCGAGGCCACCTGCTCCTCGACGAAGGAGCGCAGGGACCAGTCGCCGCTGCAGCCGCAGGCGTCGAACAGGAAATTGCGCAGGATCGCCGTGCCGTTCGGCGTGTGCGAGACCTCCGGGTGGAACTGGACGCCGAACAGCCGGCGCTCGCGGTCCTCGACCGCAGCCAGCGGCGCCGCTCTGTTCTCGGCCGCCACGACGAAGCCCGGCGGCATGCGGAGCACCCGGTCCCCGTGGCTGGCCCAGACGGCCTGCCGTTCGTCGAGGCCGCGGAACAGGAGCGAGTCGGGGCCGGCAACCCGGACCGTCGTCGAGCCGTATTCCCGCGCGGTCGCCGGCTCCACGACCCCGCCCAGCGCGTGCATCATCCACTGCATGCCGTAGCAGATGCCGAGCACGGGTATCCCCAGCGCCAGCAACGCCGGATCGGGGAGCGGCGCCCCCTGCTGATAGACCGAATCGGGGCCGCCCGAGAGAATGAGACCCCGCCAGCCTCCCCGCTCGCCTCGCGCATCGTAGGGCAGGACCTCGCTGTAGACCCCGAGCTCCCGCACTCGGCGCGCGATCAACTGGGTGTACTGCGAGCCGCAATCGAAGATCGCGATCCGCTCGTGCTGTCCGCTCATCGCGGCGCGCCGGCGCGACGCGGGGCCGCGGGAATCATCTGCTCGACCATGGCCGCCAGCACCGCGCGGGGGGCGAGCGATCGGCTCTTCAGCGTGCGATCCGCTTCGAGCAACAGCCGCGGGAAGCGCAACACGTCGGCCATGTCGTAGCTCGGCAGCCCGGCGGCGGCCGCGCCGGGGCGCTCGCCCCAGATCCGCGCCTGACTGGCCGCGCGTTCCGGCGGCAGGCCCCGCGCGATGAGCGCCCGGGCCTGCAGCATCGTGCGGGAGCGGTAGGCCAGCCCTCCCAGGAGCCGCAGCGGCTCGTCGCCGGCGTCGAGCAGCCGACACAGGGCGGCCAGAGCGCCCGCTCGGTCGCAGCGCAGCAGCGCGCTCGCCACCTCCCAGCCGGAGAGCGCCGCCGACCCCGCCCCCACTTCGCGCAGGAGTTCCGGGGTCACCGCGCTCGTGGCGCTCGAAGCCGTCCAGGCGCGGAGCTTCTCGAGTTCGTTCTCGATACGCTGGAAGTCGCCAGCGCAGATCTCGGCCAGCATCACGGCCGCCTGTCGCTCGACGTCGAGCCCCTTGGCGCCGGCCAGCGCTTGCACGTCCGCGGCCAGCGTGACCGCCTGCTGGATCCCGGCGGCCTCGAACGACAGCTCGCGCCCGTGATCGACGAGCGCCTTGTGCAGCTTGCGTCGCCGATCCAGCCCCGGGGCTCGGACGAGCAGGTGGCTCGAGCGTGGCGGGTCCGTGGCGTAGGCCACCAGCGCGTCGGGCTCGCCCTCCAGGGCCTCGACGTCGCGGACGAGTACGACGCGTCGCTCGGCGAACATGCCAGCCGAGCGAGCGGCGGCCACGACGGTGCCGATGTCGACCCGCTGCTCTCCGAAGACGGTCAGCGCGAAACCCTGGGTCCCCTGCGGGACCAGCGTCTCGATCAGCGCCCGTTGCGCCCGGTCCAGGTGGTAGAGATCGCCGCCGGTCAACACGGTGAGCCCGGCGCTCCAACCGTCCTGCAACTCGGCCAGGCAGGCCCGCAAGGCTGCCGGCCCCAGCGCCGGGGGCCGCCTGCCGGCGGCCATCAGAATCCCTCGAGAATCGAGGTGACGAGCGCCCCGGCCGCGCCGCGCGCGATCTCGTCGAGGGCCAGCATCTCACGGTCGAAGTAGCCCGTGCCTTCGTCGACGTCGAACTGTTCGCGAAAGACCAGGCCGTCCTGACTCCACAGGATGTCATCGGTCGCCAGCTCGCGGACCGTGGCCCGCAGCGTCACCACCGCTTCGATGCGCGTGGCCCGTGAGTCGGCGCCGAACTCGACCGGGGAGGTGCGGTAGCCCGTGACCGCGCCCTCCAGCATCGCGTCCGCGGTGGAGCGATCGGTCACGACCGAGAAGCGCCCGCGCTTGGACAGCTCGCTGGCCACGGCCTCGGTGACGCGCTGCTCGATCTCCGGGCGGGTCGTTCTGTTCTCGAAGGGCACCACGATGAGCGCCTGGACGTGGGCGGGGAAGAGACTGGCGCTCCCGGTGCCCGCGAGCCGATACCCGCAACCGCCGGCCACGGCCAGCGCGGCGACCCAGACGATCGCGGTCCGCAGCCCCACACCGTTCGGCCCTACCACGCGGCCATGATACTACCGGGGGCAACGCCCGGAACGGCCCGGTCGTGGCTCAGCTCGAAGATCCGGGGCCGTGGGGCGCGGGGTCGCGTCGGTTCGCGCGGCTCAGACTTCGACTCCGCGCCCCTCGCGCTCGATGCGCCCGCGGATGGCGTCGAGGACGCCGTGGACGAAGCCGCCCGACCCCTCGCCACCGAAGCGCTGGGCGACCTCGATCGCCTCGTCGATGACCACGGCCGCAGGAGCGTCCCGTTCGAGGAGCTCGAAGACGGCGACCCGCAAGATGTTGCGATCCACGGCCGGCATGCGCTGGATGCGCCAGCGCTGCGCGGCCTCGGCGATGCGCGCATCGATCGCCTCGCGGTCGGCCAGGACCCCGCGCACGAGCCGCTCGGTGAAGCTGCGGACTTTCTCGGGGATCTCCCGTCCGACCCAGAAGCCGCTCAGGGCCTGCTCCGTGCCGCCTCCCGCGAGGTCGATCTGGAACAGGACCTGCAGCGCGTGCTCGCGCGCCAGTCTGCGCTGACCCACGGCCGTCCCTCGCCTTCAGTCGGCCGCCCGCGGGCGGTCCAGTTCCCGGAACAGGTTGACCATCTCGAGGGCCGAGAGGGCCGCCTCCCAGCCCTTGTTGGCGCTCTTGGCACCGGCGCGGGCGACCGCCTGCTCGACGGTGTCGGTGGTGAGCACCCCGAAGATCGTCGGAACTCCCGAATCGAGACCGAGTTCGGCGAGGCCGCGGGCCACCTGGGCTGCCAGGTAGTCGAAATGCGGGGTCTCGCCCCGGATCAAGGCCCCCAGCGCCAGGATCGCGTCGAACTGGCCCGTTCTGGCCAGCTTCTTGGCCACCTGCGGGATCTCCCAGGCGCCGGGTACGGGGACGACCGTGCGCTGCCGCGCCACGCAGCCGTGCAGCTCGAGGCACTCCTCCGCCCCCGCCAACAGCTTCGAGGTGACGAAGCCGTTGAAGCGCGAGACCACGAGGGCCATTCGCACCCCGCTCCCCTCGAGACGGCCCTCGCGCCTGGACATCGCGGCTCCGCGTAACTGTCGGAAACAAAAAGAGATCAGTGCCGCGCGCAGTATAGGAAGCGCCGCGGGGGGCGTCAAGGCTCGTCCGGTCAGGGGCGACGACCCCGCTGTTCGCGTCCGAAGTAGCGGCCGACGATCGGACCGAGCCGCTCCACGACCTCGGGTGGAGCGGCCTCGCGAGAGGTGAGGAACGCGTCTTTCAGGGCGTCGGCGCACGTGCATCCGGCTCCGCGCGGCGGGAGCAGTCGAACCGCCTCGCCGAGCACGCGGGCTGCGGCCGCCCGATTCGCGCGCAGATTGTCCAGCACGTTCCCCACCGAGACGTCATCTTCGTCGAGGTGCCAGCAGTCGAAATCGGTGACGAGCGCCAGGGTCGCGTAGCAGATCTCGGCCTCGCGGGCCAGCTTCGCCTCCGGGACGTTGGTCATGCCGATCACGTCGATGCCCCAGGAACGATAGAGGCGTGCCTCGGCCCGCGTGGAGAAGGCCGGGCCCTCGATGCAGAGGTAGGTGCCGGCTTCATGCACCTCGACGTCGCAAGCCCTGGCAGCGCGCACCAGCGTCTCGCGCGTCTGCGGGCAGACCGGGTCGGCGAAGGCGACGTGGGCCACGAGACCCTCCCCGAAGAACGTGGCCGGGCGATGGGCCGCACGATCCACGAACTGGTCGACGGCCACGACCTGCCGGGGACGGATCTCCTCACGCATCGATCCCACCGCGGAGACCGCCAGGATGCGTTCGACCCCGAGAGTCTTCAAGGCGAAGACGTTCGCCCGGTGGTTGATCTCCGAAGGCAGCAGCCGGTGCCCGGCGCCGTGCCGCGACAGGAAGGCGACGCGTTGCCCCCCCCAGCTGCCGACGACGATCGGGTCGGAGGGCTGCCCGAAGGGGGTCGCGATCTCCAGGGTCTGCCCGGCCGTCAGCCCACCCAGCTCGTACAAGCCGCTGCCGGCGACGATCGCGATCGTGACGCGCTCGCTCAACGGACACCGCCCGCCACGAGTTCGGCCAGCGCTCGCGCCAGCTCGTCCGGAACGATCACACGGGCCGACGCCGCGCCGCGCGCCACTTCCGCGAAGGGCTGGCCCTCCCCTGGACCCGAGAGAATCACCGTCCAGGGCCGGCCCGCCCGAACCGCCGCGTGTCGCAACGCCAGGGTCCGCGGGTCGGCCGCCGGACCGCCGACGGTGATCCGCAGCGGCTCGCCGAGCGCCTCCTCGATGGCCAGCCCCACCTCGACCCCGTGGACGCCGTAGGCCGCCGGATTGCCGCTGAATCGCTCGAGGATCGCCAGCGCCTCCCGCCGCTGGTCCCGCCCGGGATCGTGCACATCGAGGCGCAACAGCACCCGCGCGAGCTGCACGTTGGGCCGCATGGGGTGTCGCTCGTTGGAGAGCAGACCGCGCGCGGAGGGGTCGCCGAGATGGTCGCGGTACAGGCCGGCACTCGCGTCGCGGAGATTCAGGCGCAGGAACTCGGCGATGTTCCGCGCGGCGTCGAGGTAGCGGGCGAAGCCCGTCGTCTCGTATCCATCGAGAAAACCGAGGGCCACGTCGACCTGGGTCCCCAGGTAGATCCGCGAATCGGGGCCGGGGGCGATCACGTGGATCGCCCCGCGCCCCGGCCGATACGCCCTGTCGTGGACGAGGTCGAGCGCGGCCCGGCCGGCGTCGAGCATCGCCCGCTCGCCGAGGAGTGCCCCGGCCCGGGCCAGCGCCGCTCCGGCCAGCGCGTTGGGGCCCGAGAGCACGAGCTCGTCGACGGGCGGTGGCTTCCCCGGCCTGCGACTCTTCCAGTAGCCCGACCCGTCGCGGGAGGTCGGATCGGCCGCCTGGGCCAGCCAGAACCCGCCCTGGGGTCGTGCCAGCGTGCCCATCATGAACGCGGCGGTGCGCTGCAGGGCATCGCGCAGCTTCGCGGAAGGCTCGCCAGCCAGCGAGATCGAGAGTTCCCGCACCAAGTTGGCGTTGACGGTCAGCAGCTTCTCGTATTGCACGTCGCCGAACGACGGGGCCCCGGCCAGGCGGTGCAGTCCCCCGTCGCGCCGGTCGAACAAGGGGCTCGCCACGAGGCGCTCCAGGGTGAGGCGGCTGTGGCGTCGCACCGCCGGGAGGGAGCGCGCCTCGCGGTGCGAAGCGTACTCGTCGAGCCCCGGCACCAGGAACTTCGGTCCCGCGCCGAAGCCACCCTCTTCCCGATCGGCGTTGGCCAGCAGCCAGCGCGCGACCCCTTCGGACGCGGCCGCGTCGACGAGGCCCGGGTCCGGTTGCTCCGGACCCTCCTGCTTGGCCCACAGGCTGCCCGTGCGCCTCAGCTCCGAGCTCCATTTGTTCCAGTAGACGGTCCCTTCACGCAACAAGAACAACAGCGGTTGTGGAGCGAGCTCGCTCGTGGAGATCGGCCGGACCTCGTCGAGGTCGTTGGCCTGGCTGAGCATCGGGTTGCCGTCGGGCAGGAGGAGCGCCATCGAAGGCCAGGCACCGGTCTGATAGCGCTCGCGAATGTCCGGCCTACGGTCGGCGTTGACGAGGACCGTGATGTAGTCCTGATTGAGCGCGCGCACGACCTCGGGTTCGACCAGCGTCTCCGTCGCCAGGCGCTGGGCGCCCCGGCTCCAGTCGACGGTCAGCACGAAGAACACGGGCCGGCCGAACAGCTCCGCCCGGTGGAAGGCCAGCGGGCCCCAGGGCAGCCCGTGAAAGCGCTCGAGCAGCTCCGGGGGTGGCCAGCCGCGGAAGGTCTCGAGTGCCGGGACGGCTGGATCGAGCAGCGCGGCGGCAGCCGCGTCGGCCGGCGGCAGCTCGCCCGTCCCGGCCAGAGCCGTCGCCTGACATCCCAGGCTGCTCGCCAATGCCGCCAGCGCGCCGACCCGCCAGCCTCGTCCGATCAGGCCCATTCAGTTCTCTGCTCGCGCGGATCACCCATCGGCATTTCCCCGGGCCGGCCGCGCCTCCATTCGAGAGAACCCAGCATTATCCGGGGGAGATTACAGAGCTGTCAAACCCGGCTTGCCGAGCCAGGCGCGCCCTCTTCTTTGTTGCATCGCTCGCTCTCCTTCGTACCTTGAGGCCAACGCCCGCTCTGCCGGTCGGAGTCGGCCACGACCCCTATGCGAAGACAACCTTCCCTGGCAAGTCGGTCGCGCTGGGCCTGGATCGCCTGCGCGGTGCTCGCAGGATGCGCGGCGTTCGCGGTGGGGTCGGGCCAGGCGCTACCGGCGTACGCCGCGCTGTCGCTGCTCGCGGCGCTGACCGCGCTGACGGTCTGGCGCCTGGGCCGCGCCCGGCGGCGACTCTCCCGAGTGGAGCGGGACCTCGAGTCGCGCATGGCGGAGCTCGAGACGCTGCACTCGATCGGACGCGAGGTCGCCGCCGTCCTCGGTCGCCAGCGCATCTTCGCCGTGCTGGAGCGTGAGTGCCGCAAGATCTTCGACTTCGACTGCTGCCTGATCGTGTTACTCGAAGGGCACGGAGTGGAGCCCTACACCGCCTTCCGCCATCGCCGCCGGCGCCGGACCGAGCTGGGAGCCGATCGGCCCGTCCAGCCGCTCATCCGCTGGGCCGCCGACGAAAAGCGCGGCCGGCGCGTCGACGACGTGACGCTGCTCCCCGGCGAATCGCCGCTGCGCGGTCCGTGGCTCGCGCCGGGCACGCGATCGCTCCTGGTCGCGCCGCTGATCGTGGAGCAGGAGGTCACCGGCCTGCTCGTTCTCGAGAACGAGCGGCCGGCCGCCTTCGACGAGCACCAGCTGAACCTGTTGACGACCGTGGCTCAGCTGGGCGCCATCGCCGTCGAGAACGCCAGGCATTACCAGCGCGCCTCCGTCGATTCGCTCACCGGGCTCTACGCCCGTGAGTTCTTCTTTTCCAGGCTGGAGGAAGAGGACGAACGCGCCAGGCGCTACGGCGGAGGGTTCGCGCTGCTGATGATCGATCTCGACGGCTTCAAGGAAATCAACGACCGGGCCGGCCACCTCGCCGGCGACCAGTACTTGAGCGAGATCAGTGGCACGATCCGCGCGGAGCTGCGCGGTGCCGACGTCGCCTGTCGCTTCGGCGGCGACGAGTTCTGCCTGCTACTGCCGCAGACGGGCGTGGCCGGGGCCCGCGCGATCGCCGAGCGCATCCGGGACGCGGTGTCACGCCGGATCGTGGCGGCGGATGGCCTGGGGCTGCGGACGACGGCGAGCATCGGGCTCGCGGCCTATCCGGAGCACGGCGGCAGCGATCTCAAGGACCTGTTGCGCAAGGCCGACGAGGCCCTGTACCGCGCCAAGCGCGCCGGCCGCGATCAGGTCGTGCTGTTCGCGGCCTGACCCGTCGTCGCAGGACCGTCTTTCGGTCACAGCGGTTCCGGGGATCGGATGGCCGCACTGCCTGCGGCGGTCCGAGCGGGGCCTACCCACCGACGGAGTCCGTGCCGAGCCGGCCCTCAGTGGAGCGTGCTGGACCAGCGCACGAAGCCCGAGAGGTCCATGAGCAGATAGGTCAGCCCGGAAGTCGCGGCCGCCAGGGGGATCGTCAGCAACCAGGCCCAGAGGATCCGGGTCGCCACGACCCAGCGTACCGCGGTCGTCCGGCGCACCGCGCCGGCGCCCATGATGGCGCCCGTCACGGAGTGCGTCGTGCTGACGGGGATCCCCACGGCGTTGACGCCGAACAGCACGATCGCTCCCGCCGTCTCGGCGCAGAAGCCCTGCACGGGCCTCAGCTTCGTCAGTCGCGTGCCCATCGTGCGGATGACCTGCCAGCCGCCGAGCAACGTGCCGAGGGCGATCGCGGCGTGAGCCGCCAGCACGACCCACAGGGGCACCGCGGGGGCGCCCACCTTGCCGGTGACAGCGTCCACGGGGCCCGCGAGGTAGCCCCCGGCGACCAGGGACATGGTGATGATCCCCATCGTCTTCTGCGCGTCGTTGCCGCCGTGACCCAGGCTGAACCCGGCCGAGCTGACCAGCTGGCCCGCCCGGAACAGCGAGTCCACGCGGGCCGGAGGGCGGTTGCGGAAGATCCAGTAGACGGCCCACATCAGGAGCGAGCCGACGGCCATGCCGATCAGTGGGGCCAGGAAGATGAAGGCTGCGATCCAGCCGATCCCGCCGAGCTTCAAGACCGAGAGGTCGAACCCGCCCTGCATGAGCCCCGCGCCGATCAGACCTCCGATGAGCGCGTGCGAAACGCTGATGGGCAGGCCCACCTTCGTGCACAGGTGCGTCCAGGCTATCGCGCCGACGAGCGTCGCGAGGATCAGCGCGTGGGAGATGCTCTCGGATTCGAGCACTTTGCCGTGGATCGCCTGGGCCACGGCGGTGCCGAACACGAAGGCGGCCACGAAGTTCCAGAAGGCGGCCCAGGCCACGGCCTGCCGCGGCGACAGCACCCGCGTGGAAACGATCGTGGCGACCGAGTTCGCCGCGTCGTTCATGCCGTTGTAGAAGTCGAAGACGAGCGCTAGCAGGATGGTGACGACGACGATCTCGAGCATCGGCTGCGCCTCGGGTCAGGCGTATTCGAGAAGGATGTTCTCGATCTGGTCCGCCACGTCCTCGCAGCGGTCGGTGGCCTTTTCGATGTGCTCGTAGACCTCCTTCCACTTGAGCACCTCGCGGGTGTCCGCCTCGTCGCGGAACAGGGCGCCGATCGTGGTCCGCAAGATCCCGTCGGCTTCGTTCTCGGCGTCGTTGATCCGGATCAGGATCGGACGCAGGCGATCGGCATGCTTCAGGTCCTTGAGACATCCGACGGCTTCGCGCACCGCGTCCACCTGCTTCGTCAGGATGTCGACGAGTGCCACGATCTCCGGGCGGCTCTTGCGGATCTCGTAGTGGAAGATGCGCTGCGCGGCGCCCTCCACGAGATCCACGATGTCGTCGAGCCGCTTGCAGATCTTGCTGATCTCGTTGCGGTCGAGCGGCGTCACGAACGTCTGATGCAGCTCGCCGAACATCTTGTGGATGTTCAAGTCCGCCTCGTGCTCGAGGGCCAGGATGCGCCGGATGTGCGGCTCCGGAGCATCGATGTGGTCCAACAGCTCACGGAACAGCTTGACCACTTCGACGGCCTTGTCCGCCGCATTTTCCATGTAGGTGAAGAACACGTCCTTACGGGGCAGTAAAAACCGCATCTGCGCCCTCCATTCCTGTCGCTCGATCCGAGCCGCCCGGTCCCCGCCTGCCGGAGGCGGCCAGGCCAGTCGGATCGTTCGGCGCGGTGTCAGGGGCCATCGTGAAGCTAGTGGGCTGGCGGCTCGGAGAACCGACGGACCGCATGCATGAAGGACGATCCTCGAGCAAGACCTCTTCCATCCCGACTACGCCCGTCGAGGATCCCTCCCGTGCCCGACGTGCTGCAGCATAGCCGAAAACCGCCCGGCGCGGCCATCAACCGTGCGACTCCCGGCCCGGCCGCGGTCGGAATCAGTCAGTCGCGGCGGCCAACCCCTCCGAGCCGGAACTTTCATGATTGCCACGTTCGCGTTCGTGCTCGTGCTCGTGCTCGAAAGCATGGACTTCAGTTTCGGCAGGTCGCGGCAATGCAGAAAGCCGGTGCCCTCCGCTCTAGCCCTGCCCCTCGTTCTTCGCTTCGCTCCCCGGCTTGCCCCGAAAAGGATACGCGCTGCCCGTGTAGCCCTTGGCCGGGATGTACAGCGACAACACCATGGTGCCGGTCAGAACGAGGACCGTGGCCGCCAGCGACCAGGTCACCGGGACATGATAGAGGTCGATCAGCAGCATCTTGCCGCCGATCAGGATCAGCACGATCGCCAAGCCGTAGCTGAGCATGTGAAACTTCTCGTGCATGCCGGCGAGCAGGAAATACATCGCGCGCAGGCCGAGGATGGCGAAGACGTTGGATGTCAGGACGACGAATGGATCGGTCGTGATCGCGAAGATGGCCGGGATGGAATCCACCGCGAACACGACGTCCACGATGCCGATCAACAGGATCACCACGAACAGCGGCGTCGCCACTCTCACGCCACTCGAGACCGTGAAAAACTTCTCGCCGTCGAAGTTCGGGGCAATACGCATGTGGCGGCGGATCCACTTGAGCGCCGGGTTCGATTCCAGGTCCGGTTCCTGCCCGCTGGTCCACCACATCTTGATGCCGGTGAACACCAGGAACGCGCCGAACAGGTACAGCATCCAGTGGAAGCGCACGATCAGCCAGGCTCCGATCAGGATCATCCCGGCGCGCAGCAGCAGCGCACCCAGGATGCCGATCATCAGCACGCGCTTCTGATATTCTGCTGGCACTCCGAAATACATGAACACCATCAGGAACACGAAGATGTTGTCCACCGCCAGCGCCTTCTCGACGACGTAGCCGGTCAGGAACTCGAGCGCCTTGGCCTTGGCCAGGCCGCGCAGCGCCTCGTCGCTGCCCGTCCCGCCCAGGTGCCACCACAACAGACCGACGAAGCCGAGGGAAACCGCGACCCAGATCGTCGACCACACCGCAGCCTCGCCCATCGTCACCTTGTGGGCGCCCTGATTGCGCATGGCGAAGAAATCGACGATCAGCGCAACCAGCACGAAGGCCGCGAACGCCATCCACATCAGCGGTGTGCCGACGCTCAGCACGGCAAGAGATCCGGGGCAGGGGGATTCAACGGCTGAGGATCATAGCAAGCGGACGGGCGCGCACCCACTCGCGCCAGCCCCGGCGGCCGGCAGGATCGAGACGATCCGGCCCCCACGCGGCCGGGCCAGAGCTGCGCCGGCGCCGATCAGGGGCTGCCGTTGGCCGCCGGGCTGTCCTCGCGCGAGCCGCCGCTCCCGATCTTTTGGGCCAGCCAGGCCTGCAGGACGTCGAGGAACTCCTGGCGCACGTGCCGCTCCAGCCAGGGGTAGTGCCCGCAACGCTCCCATTCCCGATACTCGAGTCGAGACAGATGCGGCTCGAGACTGGCCCGGATCAGGGCGCCGGGGTGCGGGTCCCAGGCACCGTGAAGCATCAGGACCGGCGCCTCGATCCCCGCGAAGGCCGCCGGATAGATCCCCTGCTCCTGCAGTCGGAGCATGTCGCTCCAACTCTGCTCATGGGCCCGAGCATCGCACGTATCGACCTCGAGCGCGCTGCTCAGCAGATCGTACGAATACAGCGGTAGCGAGAGCGCGCCCAGCTTCAGCAATCGCGCATCGGGGTCCGCCACCCGCGCGCCCACGCGCTCGAGGCGCCCGCGCAGCGCGGCGTCCGTGCGTTGCTCCAGGATCTCGCGCAGGCGATTGCGGGAGCGCACGTCGAACGTGCCGCAGGCCACGAGCACGATCGGCCGCTGCGGATCCGGATGAGCGGCGGCGTAGGCCAGGGCCAGCATCGCTCCCCACGAATGGCCCACGAGCGCCACGCGCTGCCCGCGGCAGCGGGCCTGCAGAACGGCATGCAGATCCGCGACATGTCGTGCAACGGTCAGCCGAGCCTCACCGCTGCCGCGCTGCAGGGGCTCGAGGACCCGGAAGCTGGCGGCCAGCCCGACGGCCAGAGCGGCCAGGTACCCGGCGACGCCCGGCCCGCCGTGCAACAGGACCAGGCTGGGCCCGCGACTGCCATAGTCGCGCACACGGATGTGTGGCGCTGGAGCCCCACCGATCAATCGACGTAGCCCAGCATCCGCAGTCGTTCCCGGGTCTCGGCATCGAGGGTCGGGGCCTCGCCGACCTCGCCCCCGGGGTGGGTCGCCAGGAAGGCGACGGCGGCCGGTCCGAGCGCGAGGTCCCGCGGTCCTAGAGCGCCGAGGGGACGGCCGTCGTCCCCCACGATGAACAACTCGGAACCGTTGCTGACAGCCACCGCCTGGGCGCGCATGTGACTCACCGCCTCGGCGCTCAGTCCGCGGTGCGTCAAGGCCTGGGTCGGGAAGGCACGCCGGGCGGCGGCCACGATCCGACCCGGCGGCGGCTGGTCGCTCAGGTCCATGCGCCCTTCGGCGGCCGCGTCGGGATCCTCGATTCCGGCGGCGTGGAGCAGTGTCGTGTAGAGGTCCATGATGGACACTGCACCGTCGACGCGTCCCGGCGCGATCCGCGGGCCGGCGAGGAACAGCGGGATCGAGAGCACCTCGGACCCCAACAGCGAGCCGTGACCGTAGGCGAAGCCGGTGCGCTCGAGACGCTCGGCCAAGAACTCGCCGTGGTCCGCCACGATTGCCAGGAGCGGAGCGAGGCCCCGGGCCGCCAGGCCGTCGAGCAACTGGCCCACCGCGGTGTCCGCGTCGCGAACCCCCGCCGCGTAGCTCTCGGCCATCACCGTGCGCCTCTCGGCCTCGCGGTAGCGCTCGACGTCGACCCAGCCGTAGTCGCGCAAATCGACCGGGTAGCGCTCGCGCTTGTCCTCGGCCGACCCGTACGGAGCATGCGGGTCGTAGAAGTGGACCCACAGGAAGACCGGCGCCCGATCGCGACGATCGAGCCATTCCAGCGCGGCGGCCACCGCCGCGCTGCCCGGCCGCGGCCCCTCCGGTTCGTAGCGGTCGAAGCCGGCCAGTCCGATGGGCGAAGGCCCGAAGACGCGGGCCGTCACGAACGCGGCGGTCTGGTAACCCGCGCCCTTGAGGAGGAGCGGCAACGAGCGCCGTGTCCCCACCCCCTCCCGCACCACGTCACCGTTGCGGAGCACGCCGTGATCGCGCGGGGCCAGCCCCGTGAACAGCGAGGCGTGGGCCGGCGAGGTCGTCGGCATCGTCGTCAGTGCCCCTTCGAAGACGCGGGCCTGCGGCGCGAAGGCGTCGAGGCGCGGCGTGGGTGACGGGCCGGGTCCGCTCCAGCCGTAGGCGCCCACATGGTCTCGCCGCAGAGTATCGAGCGTGATCACGACGATGTCCGGGCGCGACGCCCCGCAGCCCGCGACGAGGTGAGCCAGCGCGACGAGCACGAGCGGCAGCAGTCGCACCGAGCTGAACGCGGGGGTCGGCTGAAGCATGGCGGCGTGCGGCGCTCCGGCTTGCGCGCGCCGCAGTATAGCCCAGGCCGACGTGGCCGGCGCCAGGAACCTCAGCGCCCCCGGGTCTCCGGCAGCGGGATGCTCGCAGGGTCCGCGGCTCCACGCTTCATTTCGAAATTCCACTTCCAGATCTGGTAGATCGGCGGGTACACGAGCAGCTCCAGAATGAACGACGTGGCCAGGCCGCCCACCATCGGCGCCACGACGCGCTTCATCATGTCCGCCCCCGTCCCGGCCGACCACATGATCGGCATCAGGCCCATGAACGCCGCGGCCACGGTCATCGCCTTGGGCCGGATGCGCTTGACCGCTCCGTCGATGATCGCCTCGCGCAGATCCTGGCGCGTGCGCATCTTCCCCTGTCGCACCGCATCGTGGTAGGAGAGGTCGAGGAACAGCAGCATGAACACTCCCGTCTCGGCGTCGAGCCCCATGAGCGCGATCATCCCGACCCAGGTCGCGACCGACACGTTGTAGTCCAGCAGCCACAACAGCCATACCGCCCCGATGATCGAGAAGGGCACGGCGAGCATGACGATGCCCGACTTCACCACCGACCTCGTGTTCATGTAGAGCAGGACAAAGATGATGAAGATCGTGATCGGGACCACGACCTTCAGGCGCTCCCTGACGCGCAGCATGCTCTCGTATTGTCCGGACCATTGCAGGCGGTAGCCGCTCGGGATCGCCACCGCCCGCTCGATCAGGGCCTTGGCCTGCTCGACGTAGCCGCCCACATCCGTTCCCGTGATGTCCACGTACACGTATCCGGCGAGCATCCCGTCCTCGTTCCGGATCATCGCCGGCCCCGTGGTCATGCGGATGTCCGCGATTTGGGCCAGCGGTATTTGGGCCCCCGACGGCGTCGGCACCAGCACGCGGGCCAGCCCATCGAGGTTGTCGCGCAGTTCCCGCGGGTAGCGCAGGTTCACGCTGTAGCGCTCGCGGCCTTCGACCGTCGTCGTGATCGACTCGCCGCCGATGGCCGCCATGATGACCAGCTGGGCCTCCCGGATCGTCAGGCCGTATCGCGCCAGCTTCTCGCGCCTCAGCTCGAAATCCAGGAAGTAGCCGGCGGCCGTGCGCTCGGCGTAGACGCTGCGCGTGCGCGGCAGCTCCGCGAGCGCGGCCTCCACCTGGGCCCCGACGCGCTCGATGACCGCGTGGTCGGAACCGAAGATCTTGATTCCGATCGGAGTCCGGATGCCCGTCGTGAGCATGTCGATCCGGTTCTTGATCGGCATGGTCCAGGCGTTGGTCACGCCGGGGAGCTTCAGCTTGCCGTCCAGCTCCGCGATCAGATCCTCCTTGCTGATGCGGTCGGGCCACAGCTGGCGCAGCGGCGCTTGCACGAATTCCGGCCAGTCCGAGTAGAAGCGCGCGACCGGCCGCCATTCGGACATCGGCCGCAACAGGATCGTGGTCTCCAGCATGGAAAACGGGGCAGGATCGGTCGAAGACTCCGCGCGCCCCGCCTTGCCGAAGACCCGCCGGACCTCGGGAACGTCCTTGATGATGCGGTCGGTCATCTGCAGCAGCCGCTCCGCCTCCGTCACCGACAGACCCGGGGGGGTCGTCGGCATGTAGAGCAGCGAGCCCTCGTAGAGCGACGGGTAAAACTCCGAGCCCAGGCGGAAGTAGACCGGCAGCGTCACTGCGACCAAGAGCAGCGCGCCGGCCACCGTCGTCTTCGGGAAGCGTAATACCGTGCGGCAGGCCGGCATGTAGATCGCGAACAACAGCCGGCTGATCGGGTGTCGCTCCTCGGCGTAGTAAGTCCCGACCACGGTCTGGTTCGTGATCCAGGCCAGCCACCTGGGCCGGAAGGTCAGCCGGTCCATCCGGCTGAAGAGCATGCGCATCGCCGGGTCGAGCGTGATCGCGAGCACCGCCGCGATCGCCATCGCCAGGTTCTTCGTGTAGGCCAGCGGTTTGAACAGCCGTCCCTCCTGGTCGACCAGCGTGAAGATCGGCATGAAGGCCACGGCGATGACCAGCAGCGAGAAGAAGACGGAAGGCCCCACCTCCTTCAACGCCTGCAGCCGGATCGCATGGTAGTCGCCCTGCCGGCCCCCGGCCTCCCAGAGCTGCAGCTTCTTGTAGGCGTTCTCGACCTCGACGATCGCCCCGTCCACCAGCACGCCGATGGACATCGCGATGCCGGCCAGCGACATGATGTTCGAGGTGATCCCCATGTGGTACATCGGGATGAATGCCAGGAGGACCGAGACCGGGATGGTCACGATCGGCACGATCGCCGATGGAATGTGCCAGAGGAAGATCAGGATCACCAAGCTGACGACGACCATCTCCACGATCAGCTCGTGCTTCAGGTTCTCGATCGACTCCTCGATCAGTTCCGAGCGGTCGTACGTCTCGACCAGCTCGACTCCCGCCGGCAGCGAGGGCCGGATCTCTTCGATTCGCTCCTTGACCCGTTCGATGACGTTCAGGGCGTTCTCGCCGTGGCGCATGACGACGATGCCACCGACGGTGTCTCCGATCCCGTCGAGGTCCACGACACCGCGCCGGATATCCGGCCCGAGGGCCACGCCGGCCACGTCCCGCACGAGGATCGGCACCCCGTGCTCGTCGTTACCGACGACGATCTCGGCGATGTCCGCGACGGACCTCGCGTAACCGCGGCCGCGGACCATGAACTCGGCTCCGCCGAGCTCGATCAGCCGTCCACCGACATCGTCGTTGCCCGCCCGGATGGCCTCGACGACCCGCTGCAGCGGGACGTTTCTCGCCAGCATGGCCTCGGGATCCACGGTCACCTGGTATTGCTTGCGGAACCCGCCGATCGAGGCCACCTCGGCCACGCCCTGCACGCTCTGCAGCCAGTAGCTCAGGTACCAGTCCTGGAACGAGCGCAGTTCCGCCAGGTCGTGGCGCCCGGAGCGGTCGACGAGCGCGTACTGGTAGACCCAGCCCACGCCGGTCGCGTCGGGTCCCAGCTCCGTGCGCACGCCCTCGGGCCGCGCAAGGATCTTGCTCAGGTATTCGAGCGTCCTGCTGCGAGCCCAATACGGATCGGTGCCGTCCTCGAAGATGATGTACACGTAGGAGAAGCCGAAGTCCGAGAAGCCGCGGATCGACTTGACCCGTGGCGCCCCGAGCAACGCCGTGATGATCGGGTAGGTCAGCTGGTCCTCGATGATGTCGGGGCTGCGGTCCCAGCGGCTGTAGACGATGACCTGCGTGTCGGACAGATCCGGGATGGCGTCGAGCGGCACGCTGCGCATGGACCAGACCGCGAGCGTCACGGCCGCCGCGGTCAGGACCAGGACCACGAAGCGGTTGCGCGCCGAGATCTCGATGATGCGCTCGACCATGCCCCTGCCCGATCAGTGCCGGTGCGGGGTAGCGGGCGGCCCGGCGGCCTCGTCGCCGCTGCCGGCGGCCGCCGGCGCCACCGGCGCCTGTTGCATGGCCGCGAGCGCCGACTTCAGCTTCGATTCGGAGTCGACGAAGAAGTTGGCCGAGGTCAGGACCCGCTCGCCTTCCACGAGCCCGGCCAGGATCTCGTAGCGCTCGGGCACACGCAAGCCGATCTGCACTTCACGGGGCTCGAACAGCCCGTCGCCTTGGTCCACGAAGACGACGCTTCGCACGCCCGTCTCCGTCACGGCCGTTTCGGGCACGACCAGCCGCTGCCCCAGCTCGACGTCGAGCTCGACGTCGGCGTACATTCCGGGCTTGAGGGTCAGGGCCGGGTTGGCGAAGCTCAAGCGCACGCTCGCCGTGCGCGTCGCCGCTTCCAGCACGGGGTAGACCAGCGTCACCAGCCCCTCGAAGCTCGTTCCCGGGACGTAGGCCAGCCTCATCGTTGCCCGCTGTCCCTCGTGCACGAGCGGCAGTTCGTGTTCGTAGATCGAGGCCAGGACCCAGACGCGCGAGAGGTCGGCGATGTCGAGCAGATTCGTATCCGCCCCGATCCGCTGCCCCTGCGTCGCCATGCGCTCGATGATGGTCCCCGAGATCGGGGCCTGGAGCGTCGTCGTCCGCCGGGCCACGCCCGTCCGCTCGAGTTCGAGAATCTGCTCCTCGGTCAGGTCGTAGAGCTCGAGCCGCCTGCGGGCCGCGGACAGCAGCTCCTGCCCCAGGCCCGCCGCCGACGGAAGCGTGCTGGCAGCCGCGCGCTCCCGAGCCCGCAGCGCGATGAGGTACTCCTGCTGCGAAGCCAGGAGCTCGGGGCTGTAGATTTCGAGCAACGGCTGACCCGCGCGCACCACCCCGCCCGTGGCGTTGGCGTGGAGCTTCTCGACCCATCCTGCAACCTTGGTGTGCACGTGATGCAGGCGCGTTTCGTCATAGGTCACGCGGCCGACCGCGCGGATCGCGCGCGCGAGCGGCTCCCGCACGACCGGGGCCGTCTTCACGCCGATCAATTGCTGCTTCCGCATGGAAAGGCGGACCGGCGCCAGGCCCGGCACCGCCGGCCCCCGCGCCGGCGCTGGCGCGACCGCCTCCTGCTCCAGCGACACCAGTCTCATGTGACAGATCGGGCAGTCGCCCGGCTGGTCGGCCACGAGCGTCGGATGCATCGGGCAGTGGTACTGCTCGATCCCGCTTTTCTCGTTCGCATCGCCCTGGCTTCCGGGAGCCCCCGGCACGGCCACGTCCTCGTGCTCCAGCGGGACCAGGCTCATGTGGCAGATCGGACAGTCGCCCGGCGAGTCCGCCAGGAGCGTCGGGTGCATCGGGCAGTGGTAATGCCGGCCCCGCTCCTCGGCGGCCGGAGCGCTCCCCTGACGGCTGAGCCACCACGCGCCCGTTCCCGCCGCGGCCACGAGCGCGGTCCCGACGAGGATCCCCAGGACACCCGGCCTACTCATCGTGGGCTTCAAGGCCGGCCTGGCCGAGCGCCTCGGCCGGCCGCAGCAGCGTCAGTCCCGTCAGTGGCTCGAGCGCCGCGAGCGCCGTAGCTTCCTCGACGCGCCGCAGCTCGTATTCCCGCTCGGACTCGAGAACCGTGCGGAAGTCCGCGATCAGCGTGACGAACTCGGCCTGGCCCACGGCGTAGGAGGCCGCGGCGGCCTCGAGCGCGCTGCGCGCCTGGGGCAGCACGCCCTCGCCGTACAGACGCATCTGCAGCCGGGAGCGTTCGACCCGCGCGACGAGGTCCCGGACCTCGGACACCAGTTGCAACTCGGCCGTGGCCAGGTCGTGCGTCGCGGCCTCGGCCTCGTGCCGGGCCTGGGCGACCGCCTCGAGCTGCTTGTGCTTGCGCCACGCGGGCAGGCGTACGCCGAACATGCCCATCGCCATCGGGTCGATCTCACCGCGGTGCACGTAGGCTGCGGACCACGTGAAGTCCGGCTTGAGATTCCGCTCGGCCAACTCGATACGGACCTCCTCGCGGCGCGAAGCGGCGCGGAAGGCACGGATCTGGGGCGAACGCTCGAGCGCCGCCTGTTCCAGCGCCGCACCCTGAATGGGGGCGGGGACGGCGGGATCGACGGCGGGGCCGAACGGCGCCTCGGTCGGCAGCCCGAGCAAAGAGCTGAGTCGCGCGCCTGCGCTCCGCCGCTCTTGAGCGATCCCGGCCAAGTCGACGTCGAGGCGGGTCAGTTCCGTCTGCGCCTTGAGGATGTTCTCGAGGATCCCCTCGCCCGACTCGTAGCGGCGGCGCGCCGTCGCGTAATAGGACTCGAGCAACCCGCGGCCGTCCTCGACGATCGCCCGCGCCCTGTCGAGCCAGTACAGCTCCGCGTAGGTTTTCTTGACCGCCGCCACGACGGCCAGGCGAGTCCCTTCGAGGTCGCTCGAGCGGACTTCCGTCTCTTGCCGCGCCACGTCCCCGGCCAGACGGCGCTTTCCCGGGTAGGGCATTTCCTGTGTCCAGCTGACCGTCACGTTGGACATGATCGAGTCGCCGAGCGTCAGGTCGGTCAGCGTGTCGTTCGTGTAGGAGACGCCGGCGCTGGGATCGGGCAACGCCGCGGCCTGCGCCGGGACCCGCTCGGCGGCGCGCAAGCGCGCCCGCGCGGCCAGGATCAGCGGGTTCGCGGCCTGGGCCTCGGCCAAGAGGGCCCCCAGCTCCAGCGGTCGCGCAGCGGGCGCCGCGGCGGCCAGCCCCAGCGCGCTCAGCAGAAGCTGCCCGACCCCCAGCCGGCGGCCCATGCTCCGCGATCGGCGAAAAGTCGCTCGGAACGTCGCGGGCCGGTTTCGGCCGCAGGCGTACGCGGCGGGGACTCCGCCCCGCCGCGGAAGGTGCGAGAGCATCCGGGGTTCCATGCAGCGCCGGCAGCCAGCAACGGACGTGCCAGCTCCGGCGCGCATGCCGCCGGGGAAAATCCGCGCTCGAGCGGGGGCTGTGCTCGATATGCAACAGCGGGTGTTGCATACGCAACGCCGCCGCCGTCAGCGCAGCCCGTACTTCTGCATCCGGTACAAGAGCGTATTGCGGGTCAGTCCCAGATCCCGCGCCGCCTGGGTGCGATTCCCCGCGTGACGCTCCAGCGCTTGAAGGATGAAGTCCCGCTCCACGTCCTCGAGGCGCAGCCCCTCCGGCGGCAAGCGGAAACCGTGGGCCGTGGCGGCGCCCCCGCTGCGAATCCGCTCCGGCAGCGCCGCGGGGGCCAGCTGGTCCTCGCGGCTCAGCACCACCATGCGCTCGATCGCGTTCTCGAGCTCCCGCACGTTGCCCGGCCAGTCGTAACGGTCGAACAGTTCGAAGACTTCGGGGGGCATGCGCAGGCCCCGCCGTTCCGTGCGCTCGCGCATCCGCTCGAGGAACCGCTCCGCCAGGAGCGGGATGTCCTCGCGCCGGTCCCTGAGCGACGGGATGCGCAGGGCCACGACCGCCAGCCGAAAATACAGATCCTGGCGAAACGCGCCCTCCGCACACATCGCCTCGAGGTCCCGGTTGGTCGCGGCGACGATGCGCACATCGACGCGTGAGGGCTGCGGCGCGCCCACGCGATCGACCTCGCCCGACTGCAGGACGCGCAGGATCTTGGGCTGCAGCGGCAGCGGGATCTCGCCCACTTCGTCCAGGAACAGCGTTCCGCCGTCGGCGCTCTCGAATTTCCCCGGACGGTCCCCCACCGCACCGGTGAACGCCCCCTTGGTGTAGCCGAACAGCTCGGCCTCGATCAAAGCCTCGGGGATTGCGCTGCAGTTGACGATGACGAGCGGAGCCTGCCGCCGTGGACTGTTGAAGTGGATGGCCCGAGCTACCAGCTCCTTGCCCGTGCCCGTCTCCCCGCTGACCAGCACGGTCGATGCCGTCGGGGCCACGAGTTCGAGCGACTCGAACAGGATCTTCATTGCGGGCGCCGAGCCGACCAGGTTGCCCAGCGCGAAGCGTCCTTCGACGACGCGCCGTAACTCACGATTCTCGCGCTGCAGCCGAGTGAACTCCCGTGCACGCTCGATCGTCAGACGCAGCTGGTCGCCGGGAAAGGGCTTGGTCAAGAAGTCGAACGCGCCCTGCTTCATGGCCTCGACGGCGGTCTCGATCGTGCCGTGGCCGGTCACGACGATGATCGGCGAGTCCGGCGCCACGGCTCGTAGGCGAGCCAAAAGCTCCAGCCCATCCAGTCCCGGCATGCGGATGTCCGTGACCACCACCTCGTGGGGTTCCCGAACGAAAGCCTCGAGCGCGCTCTTCGATTCGCCGCAGCTCGTGACAGCGTAGCCCGCTTGCTCGAGCTGGTACTGCTGAACGCGACGAAAACTCTCGTCGTCGTCGGCCAGCAGAACGCGCGGGCGGTCGGCGCTCACGCCTCCCTCTGGCCGGCCGGGACAGCCCGCCGCTCCTGCGGAAGCTCGAGCTCGACCCGCGCTCCTCCGCCCGGCCGGTTCGCGACCCGCAGGTCCCCGCCGTGGTGGTTGGCGATCTGAAAGGCGATCGACAGCCCCAGACCCGTGCCGCCCTCCTTGGTCGTGTAGAACGGCTCGAAGGCGCGACGCAGGGTCTCTTGGCTCAGGCCCGGCCCATCGTCTTCGACGACGATGCGCAAGCGCTGGTTGTCCCGTTCCACGGCCAGCGCCACCTGTCCCCCGTCGCGCACGGCCTGAATCGCGTTGATCACGAGATTCAACACGGCCTGGCGGACCTGTTGCGCGTCGACCCAGGCCGTGGGCAGGTCGGGTGGGACCTGTACGGTCAATCTCACGCCATGCTTGCCCGCTTCGTCGCGCGTCAGACCGACCACCGAGCCCACGATCTCGCCCAGGTCGTGCGACCCGCGTTCCGGACGGCCCGAGCGGACGAGATCGAGATGGGTCGAGACGATGCGCGACAGACGTTGCACCTCCCTCTTCAGGATGGGCACGAACTCCGCCCGCTCGTCGCCCGCTGGAACGGCCGACTCCAGGATCTCGAGCGAGCCCATGATCGACCCCAGCGGGTTCTTGATCTCGTGGGCCATCCCCGCGGACAGCGCGCCCAGGGCCGATAGCCGGTCGACCAGCCGCAAGCGCTCGAAGGTGTCCTGCAATTGCCGGTAGGCCCGCGCCAGCTCGTCGGCGGTTCGCCGGTGCTCGTCCTGTTCGCGCCGGATGCGATCGATCAGCTTGCCGGCCACGAAGCCGATGATCAGAAACAGCAGGATCTCCGCCAGCTGGTTCGAGCGATACAACGGCTCGTGGCCCCAGTGCAGGACGATGTGGGGCAGATACAGGATCGAGGCCACCGTGGCGATCAGCAGGCCCCCACGGGTCCCGTACCAAAAGGCGCCGAGCAGGATCGGCAGGTAGTACAGGCGCTGGTAAACGATGTGCCAGTTCGCGTGCGCCGGCGGCGTGGCGTAGTGACAGACGCTGACCGCCAGCACCGCGGCCACCAGCAAAGGCCAACGCCAACCGTGCGCAGCGCTGCGGATCGGCGGGTCGCCGGCGATCGTGGGAGGCGCGCTCGCGTCCATCGCTCGAGCATCATAGCCCAGCGGCGGCGCACGCCCGACCCCGGTCGAGGCCGGCGCGCTCAGTCGCCGGAGCCGAGGACGTCCTGCACGCTGCGGCCGGTGCGCCGCTCGAAACGCTCGGCGAGGGAGGGCAGATCCCCGCTCGAGCGGTCGAGCAGGACCTTCTCCAGGCGCGTCATGGGGACGAAGACCACGGACGGCCCGACGATGCTGGTCTCTTCGCGCTCGATCTGCGCCACCCAGTCGTCGAAGGAACCGAGATCGATGCCCTCGACCACGATCCCCGTGCCGTCCAGCCGGCGCAGCACGCCCCACAGCTTCTCCTGGGGTTCGCGCAGGTACAAGAGGACGGAGCTGCCCGGGCCGAACTGCGCTGCCCCCGCGGTCGCGCGCCGTGATGCCGCAACCAGCTCGACCAGCACCCCGCCCGTGGACTTCGGGTGTAAGAAGGCCACCTCGCGGCCCGCCGCGCCCCGGCGCGGCCCGGAGCCCACGGGGGTGATGCCTCGCTCCCGCAACCGATCGAGCAAGCCCGCCAGATCCGCCACTTCCAGGGTCAGGTGGTGCACTCCGCCGCCCCGCTGTCGTAGGTACTTGCCGATCGCGGAGCCGTCGCCCGTGGGCTCGAGCAGCTCGATGTTCGAGGGCCCCGCGCGCAGGAAAGCGACCTTGACCTGCTCGGACTCGACCGTTTCCATGCCACCGACCTCGAGGCCCAGCGCCTCGGCCCAGAACGGCAGGCTGCCTTCGAGCGTCTCGACCGCGATCCCGATGTGGTCGATCTTCGTGATCATCGGACCTCCAGGCGGTCCACGATCTCTCCGACCGCCGTGTAGGGATCGACGAGGCGCTTCGTGATCCGCTCGATCACCCCGCGATAGTCGTCGACCGACAGCATTTCCGAGCGCACGCGGCCCACCAACCGCTCCTGCAGCAAGGCCAGGAAGCGGGATTCCGCCCGCTCGCGCCGTCGCGCTTCACGCCGTCCCGCGCGGTTCGCGCCGAGGAAGTCCGCGAAACCCTGCTTCAGCTCGGCGATCCCGCCGTCCCGCACGGCCACCGTGCGGTAGATCGCGGGCCGGGGCCGTTCGTGCTCCGCCGTGAGCGACAGCATCGAAACGAGGTCGGCCTGCAGGCGATCCGCGCCCTCCCGGTCTGCCTTGTTGATCACGAACAGGTCGGCGATCTCCAGGATGCCGGCCTTGATCGCCTGGATGTCGTCGCCCATGCCCGGCACGAGCACCACCGCCACGGCGTCGGCGGTCTTGACGATCTCCACTTCGTCCTGTCCCACGCCGACCGTCTCGACCAGGATCGGGTCGTAACCCGCGGCGTCGAGCAGGTCGACCGCGTCGTTGGTCGCGCGCGACAGTCCCCCGAGTTGGCCGCGAGTCGCCATCGAGCGAATGAACACGTCAGGGTCCGTGGCGTGTCCTTGCATGCGAACCCGGTCGCCCAGGATCGCGCCGCCCGAGAAGGCGCTCGAGGGATCGACGGCCACGACTCCCACGCGCCGCTGCGCCGCGCGGTATGCCGCCACCAACCGATCGACGAGGCTGGACTTGCCGGATCCCGGCGGGCCGGTCAGGCCCAGCACGACGGCGCGCCCGCCGTGCGGATAGGCCGCGCGCAATACGTCGACGGCCTGGCCCGCGCCGGCCTCGACCGCGCTGATGGCCTGGGCCAGGGCGCGTACGTCGCCGCCGAGCAGTCGTTCAACGATCTGTCGCGCGGGGAACATTCACAGACCGGCGAGGATCTCGCGGGCGATGACGATGCGCTGGATCTCGCTCGTACCTTCGCCGATCGTGCACAGCTTCATGTCGCGATAGTACTTCTCGGCCGGGAAATCCTTGACGTAGCCGTACCCACCGAAGATCTGCAGCGCCTTGTCGGCCACCTCGACGCCGATCTCCGAGGCCAAGAGCTTGGCCATCGCCGACTCCTTGGTGGTCCGCATGCCGCGGTCCTTCATCCAGGCGGCGCGATAGACCATGAGCGAGGCGGCATCGAGGCGAGTGGCCATGTCGGCCAGCATGAACTGGATGGCCTGGAACTCGGCGATCGACCGGCCGAACTGCTCGCGCTCGCGAGCGTACTTCAGCGCGGCCTCGTAGGCCCCGCGCGCCATGCCCAGGGCCAGCGCGGCGATGGAGATTCGCCCGCCGTCGAGGATCTTCATGGCGTCGACGAAGCCCTCGCCCTCCGCGCCGAGCAACTGGTCGTCCGGGATGCGGCAGTCCTGCATGATCACCTCCGACGTGTCGGAGGCCCGCAGGCCCATCTTGTTCTCTTTCTTGCCCGGGCGAAACCCCGGCGTGCCCTGCTCGATCACGAAGGCCGAGATGCCGTGTTTGCCGCGCTGCTTGTCGGTCACGGCGAACACCACGACGACGTCCCCCACCGTGCCGTGCGTCGTGAAGGTCTTGGCCCCATTCAGCACCCAGTGATCCCCGTCCCGTCGCGCCGTGGACTTCGTGCCGCCGGCGTCCGAACCGGCCGTGGGCTCGGTCAGGCTCCAGCCGCCGATCCATTGACCACGGGCCAGGCGGCTGAGGTACTTCTGCCGCTGCGCCTCGGTCCCGGCCATGAAGATGTGGTTCGAGCACAGGCCGTTGTGCGCGGCGACCGATATCCCGATCGAACCGTCCACGCGCGACAGTTCCTCGACGGCGATCGCGTACTCGAGATAGCCCAGCCCGGCCCCGCCGTACTGCTCGGGGAAGAGGATGCCGAGCAGACCCAGCTCGCCGGCCTGCTTCATGATCTCGCGCGGGAACTCCTGCGACTCGTCGAACTGCATGACGTGCGGAGCGATCTCGCCCTCGGCGAATTCCCGCACGCTCCGGCGCAGCATCTGCTGATCTTCGGTGAAGCTGAAATCCACCTTGGCGTCTCCTCGTGATGCTGCCTACGGCTGCATTATGGCAAGCGGCGACCGGCCGCACCACCGGCGCTTCGCCCGCGTCGGGGTCCGGGCCAATATCGGTCCCACCGGCGCTGCGAGCCAGTCGCCCGCGCTGTCCCGTCCGCTTCGAGTGCGCCGGGGGCGGCGTGGTATGCTGCGCGGCGTTCGGCGGAATCGGAGCGGCGGGCGCTCGGCGCGAGGCCAAGCGTCGGAACGGGCCAACGCAGATGAAAGAGTCAGGCGGCGCGCCACCGGCGGACAGCCCACGACGGCGGCGCCCCGGAGCGCGCGCCGCGGCCGAGCCGCCGGTTCTACGGCGGCTCGTCTTCGCCCTGATTCCGGCGCTGTTCCTGCTGGCCGCGCTCGAGGCCGCCGCGCGCCTCGGCGAGTGGGCCGTCCCCGAGCTGCGGTCGTTGCCGCTGCCCGAGGAATACGCGGGACTGCTCGTTCCCGATGCGGAACTGGGTTGGGCGGTGCGCGCCGACATGCGACAGCGGCTGGACGGCGTGCTGATCTCGACCAACGAACTGGGGCTGCGCAGCGCGGCGGTCGCCCCCAAGGCCAGGGGCGAGTTTCGGCTGCTGGTGCTGGGCGAGAGCAGCGCCTTCGGGATCGGCGTTCAGCAGTACGAGACTTTCCCGGCCGTGCTCGAGGGGTTGTTGAACGAACGCGGCACCCGACCGTACCGCGTGATCAACGCCGGTGTGCCCGCATATTCTTCGTTCCAGAGCCTGCTGTTCCTGGAGCAGCGCGGGCTGCGCCTAAAACCCGATCTCGTCCTGTTCTACCACGAGCTGAACGACTACCTGCCCTCTTCGCTCCGTGATTCGAGCAACGACACGCTGGGAGTGAGCCGTACCGACCAACAATGGCACGCGACACGCCGTTCGACGATCACGCGCCGACTGCTGGCGCACTCGGCGCTGTATCGCTTCGCGGCGCTGCGCCTCGCCGAACGGCGCATCACGAAACTGCAGCGCGAGGCTCGCGCGAACCCGCTGTCGCAGATCGGGTTGCTCGACATCGCCCTGCCGCCACGCCTGACGAACTCCGAACAGACCGCCCCCGCTGCGGCGATCGAGGAAAGCTTGCTGCCGCCGCGGGTCTCGCCCGAGGAGCGATGGGAGAACCTCCGCCGCTTGCGGCAGATCTGCCAGGCGCGCGAGATCGAACTCGTCATCATCCATCCTGCGTATTCCGACAGCCGGCGCCACGAATGCCTGCTGACGCGCTTCTGCAGCGACACGGGCACCTTGATGTTCGAGGCCTACGATGCGCTGCACCCCCCCGAGGCCGCCGCCGGACTTTTCCTGGATCCCTGGCACCCGACGGTCCTGGGCCATCGGCGGCTGGCGCAACAGCTGGCCGGCTTCCTCGAGGGGCACACGCGGATCGGCCGGCCCACGCCGAAACCCTGAGGGGCGCCGGGCGGGCGCTCAAACCTCCTCGAGGGCCTCCTTGGAGATCCAGCCGTGGAGGCCGTTGGGCAGGCTGACCTGCAACCACTCGTCCCGCTCGGCGCGGATTTCGAGCGTCAACCCTTCGTGCACGGTGAACAGCGCCGGGTTGTTCGGGCCGGGACCGGCCAGCACGTCCACGGCGTCGGCCAGCACCACCGCGGCTCGCCGACCTTCGAGCCGCTCCAGCGTCGTGTACCACGAGGACAGCGCCAGCGCGAGCACGAGCAACAGCGCGGCCAGCGCCCAGCCGTAGGTCGCGCTCCAGCCTCCGGGGCGTGCCGAGCACCAGGCCACGACGGCGACCGCGAGCCACAAGACGACCAACGCGCCCCAGGCCTGGCGATCGGGCCCCAACCGGTTCTGCAGGGCGTGGACCCACTGGACGATCGTCGCCGACTGCGGCGACTCCACCCGATCGAAGCACTGCTCGCGCGCGTAGGCCAGATTCGCCGCGATGTCGGGATCGATCGGGTCGAGGCGGCGGGCCCGCTCGTAGTGCAGGATCGCCGGACCCAGGCGCCCCCGCCGGAACTCGGCGTTCCCAAGGTTGTACTCCAGGATCGGATCGACGATGTCGTAGCGCAACAGGCTGCGGTAGCCTTCCGCGGCGTCCTCGTAGCGCCCCTGTTCGTAGGCTTCGTTGGCCCGCCTGAAGCTGTCCTCGGGCGTCTGGGCCGGCGCGATCGAGGCCAGCATCGGCCACGCCGGAACGAACAGGACCAGCGCCTGGAGTGTGCGCCTCACCACGCGCTCTCGACTTCTTCGACGATCCGCTCGGCCTCGCACAGCAGCTCGGCGCGCCGCTCGTCGCCGGACGCCGCCGGCACGAAGCGGGCGAAGTCGCAGCTCTCGAGGCAGGAACGGTAGCGGCGACGCAGCGGTTCCTCGACGCCCCGAGAGGCCAACAGCTCGTCGGCGATCTGGTAGGTCATGCCGGCCGCCGCGCGATCGAAGCGATCGGCCAAGTACTCCACGAGCGCGCGTGCGACCTCCTCGTGGAAGGTCGCGGAGTCCGTCCCCGCGCTGCGCTTGCGCGTCGAGCGCAAGCGGTTGCGGGCCCGCGCGCGCGCCTTGCGCGAACGGGCCAGTCCGAGGTCGCGCTGGAGCTTGGCCCGATGGCGGCCCGCCAGCACGACTGCCGGAGCCCAGGCCAGGGGCAGCAGCAGCAGCACGACGAACAGGACGCTGCGGTGAGCCCGCCGTTCGCTCTGCTGCAGCGTGCCGCGCAGCGGCTTGATGAACGCCAGGTCCTTGCGTTGCAACTGGATCCGGCCGCGAGCCGTCGTGCCGTCCGGCCCGCTGACTCCCTGGCGAACGACGAGCGTGCCCGGAGCCACGGTCGCCTCGCGATAGGTCCCGGCCGCGCTATCGAAGTACGGGAAGCGCAGCGGCGGGATCTTCAGCTCGCCCGCGACGAGCGGGACCAGGATCCACTCCCAGCTCTTCTGGGAGACCAACTTGCCGCGCACGTTGCGCGACGCGGTCTTGACCTTGGGATCGAAGACGTTGATGTGCGGGGGCACGTCCAGCGTCGGCGGGGCCGCCGTCCTCAGGAAACCCTCGCCCTCCACGCTGGCGCTCAGCGCCACCGCGTCGTTGACCGTGGCCTCTTGTCGATCGAGCGCGACCTTCAGCGTGTACGTGCCCACCGCGCCGCCGAAGTTCGCGGGCCGCCCGGCGCTCGGCAGTGGGCGGACGTTCAACGTCAACGGGGCGGTCTTGCGCACCACCGTCCGCGTCCGGCCGAGCGAGAACAGCGACTGGAAGGGGTCCCGCGAGCGCACGGAAACCGGGATCTGCAGCACGAACGGCTCGATCTCGATCGAGCCCGCGGTCTGCGGCACCAGGATCTTCCGGATCCAGGGAAACACGGTGTAGGACCGACCCTCCACGGTGGCGCGCGAGGCCTCGGCCTGGGGATCGACCTCCAGCTCTTCGACCCAGAAGCGGGCCAGGGCCGGTTGGCTCGCCGTCGCCGGTGTGGAGATCTGCTCGGCGCTGTACAGCAGGACCGCCAGCGAGACCGACTCCCCGACCCAGACGTCCGCGGACCCCAGCTGCGCGCGGACGAAGACGTCGGCCGCATCGCTCGCGCCGCCGGAACCGTCTTGACGCGTCGTGGAGCGGGGTGGGGTGCCGGCGGCGGCCCGGCCGACGTTGAACTGGATCGGCGGCGTGGTCACTTTCCGACCGTCGATCTCGACCGACAGCGCGGGAATCGCGGCCGCTCCCGCCCCCAGCGGCAACAGCGTGTAGACCAGGGACGTGCGGGCCGTGAGCCGCCCGTTGGCCCAGGTGGAGTTGAACTGCCGCTCCACTCGCCCGACGACCTGCAGGTTCTCGAGTCCCTCGAGGCCCCCCGCGCTGAGCTGCGGGCTGCCCTGCCCTTCGGCCTCGATCACGAGACGCACGGTCTGCTGCTCGGTGATGTCCTGCTCCGGTTGGATGTAGGCGCGCACACGATAGTCGCCTTGCGCCGCCGCGCCGGCGCCCGCGAGCCCGGTCAACGCCAGCAGCGCCACAGCCCACGCGGCACGGCACCGTGGGATCACCAGTCCTCCTTGGTCGGCTTCGCCGGCCGAGGCCGACGCTCCAGGGCCCGCCGGCGCAGGTTCTCCTGCTCCTGCTCCTCCAGGCCGTCGAGCAGGCGCTGGGCGTCGGCCGCCGTCATCTCGCCCTCCCGGGGTTCCGCCGGGTCCGTCCGCTGGCCGCCCTGGCCTTGATCCGGCGGCGGCTGTTCTTGGCCGTCCTCCGGCCTCGGCTGCGGCTGAGGTTCCGCCTGCCGCTCGTCGCCCTGGTCGCCTTGCGGGTCCGGCTGCTGCGGCCGCTGTTGCTGGGCCCGCAAGGCCAGCTCCAGGTTGCGCTTGGCGTCCTGATCCGGGGGGGCCGCGCGCAGAGCGCGCTCGTAGGCCTGGATCGCCTCGTCGTATTGCTCGAGCTTGAACCGCGCGTTTCCGAGATTGTAGGCCGCGGGCGCCACGAGCGCAGGCGGAGCCTGCAGCAGCGCGCGAGTGTAGGCTTCGGCCGCGCCCGCAAAATCCCCCTGGCGGTACAGCACGTTGCCGATGTCGTAGTACAGCTCCCCCGCCTGGGGCGCCCGCAGTTGCGCCTCGGTGTAGGAGCGCAAGGCCTCGTCGTACGCCTCGTTCAGGTAGTGTCTGTTCCCTTCCTCGGTCCTGCGGTGCGCCCCGCCGCCGAAGGGCAGCAGCACCGCTGCCACGAGCAAGCTGCCGATCCATTCCGTCATCACGCCCTCTCCCGCCGGCTCCGCGGGGCCCCGTCGGACCGCCGGCGGTCTCCCAGGAGCGTTTCCGCCAACAGCGCGGCCAGGGCCACGCTCAGCGGAAACTGGAAGCGCTCTTCGTAACGCGCCCTCATCTCCGAGCCCAGCTCTCCCTGCGCGAGCGACAGCAAAGCCTGAGCGATCTCGTCGACCTCGACCTCGCTGGCCGTCGCGCGATAGTAGCGCCCGCCGGTCTCGAGAGCGATCTGTTCCAGCACGTCCTCGGCGAGCCGCGTGGTCACGACGCGTTCCTCGTCGTCTTTCTTGTAACCCGCGATCGAACCGGATTCGTCGCGCAAGGGGATGGGCGCGCCGCGTGAGGTCCCGCAGCCGACCGCGTGCACCACGATCCCGCTCGCGGCGAGCTTCCCGACCACCTTGTCGCTTTCCCCGCCGTGATCCTCGCCGTCGCTGAACAGCACGATGGCCTGTCCACGAGCCACCGTCTCTCCTCCTTCGCGGCGCAGGGCGGCCCAGGCCGTTTCGAGCGCGCCGGCGAGCGCGGTGCCCTGGACCGGAACCGTGTCGACCCCCACCGCATCCAGGAGCAAGCGCAGGGCGCCGTGGTCGACGGTCAAAGGGCAGCTCGAGTGCGCTTCCCCGGCGAAGGTGACCAGGGCCAGGCGGTCGCCGGCAACCCGGTCGAGCAGGGAGCCGATCGCGTGCTTGGCCTGTTCCAGGCGGTTGGGGGCCAGATCCTCGGCGGACATGCTGAGCGAGGTGTCGAGGACGATGACGACATCCGAGCCGCGCCGCGTGAGCGGCTCGAGGCGCGTGCCCCACTGGGGCCGCGCGAGCACGATGGGCAGGGTGAAGAGGGTCAGGTACACCAGCAAGGCCTTGAGGAACCGGCGGTGCGGGCTGACCTCGAGCGCGAAGCGCGGCGCGAAAACCGGCCCGCTGGCGAAGCGCTCGAGGGCCTTGCGCCGCCGCAGCAAGACCCACCAGCCCGCAAGCGCGAAGCACGGCACGAGCAGCTGCAACCACAGCCAATCTGGGCTGGCGAAGCGCATCTCAGGGGATCCGCTTCAGGCGGGTTCCGAGCAGCAGGCGCTCCAGGGCCAGGAGAGCCAGGGCGGGGAGCAGCGCCAAGTGGAACAGCTCGGTGTGCAACAGGCGCACCTGGCTCTCGACCTCGGTCTGTTCCAGCGAATCGATGACACCGAACACCTGCGCCAGCCCCGGGGCGTCGGTCGCCCTGAAATAGCGGCCCTCCGTGGCCTCGGAGATCTCGCGCAGCAACGGCTCGTCCAGCTCTTCCCGCTGCATCACGTACTCGATGCCCAGCGGCCCGCGGTCGACGGGCACCGGCGCCTCGCCCTGCGTGCCCACACCCACCGGATACACCTTGACGCCCAGGGCCCGTGCCGCCTGCGCGGCCGCTTGCGGTCCGATCAGCCCGCGGTTGTTTCGTCCGTCAGTCACGAGGACGACCACCTTGCTGCGCGCTTCCGACTTGCGCAGCCGATTCACCGCGGCGGCCAGCCCCATCCCCAGCGCGGTTCCATCCTGGTCCGCCGGGGCGAAGTCCACCTCCTTCAGGAACTGCCCCAGCATCCGGTGGTCGAGGGTCAAAGGACAACGCGTGACGGCCAGGCCGGCGAAGATCACGAGCCCGATGCGGTCGGTCGGCCGCCCGGCGATGAAGCGCTCGACGACGCGCTTGGCCTCGGCCAGCCGGTTCCCCGGGAAGTCCATGGCCTTCATCGAGCTCGAGACGTCCAGGGCGATGACGATGTCCACGCCGTAGCTCGACACGGTCTCCAGCCGGGCTCCCGCCTGCGGGCGGGCGAGCGCGGAGACGACGAGCAACAGGATCAGCCCGCGCAGCCAGGGCAGCCCGCGCTCCAGTCGTTGCCAGGGGCTCGTGCCGCTGCGAATTCGCACGCCCGCCCCGGGTAGGATCAGCCGCGCATCGCCCCGCTGGCGTCGCCGTGCCAGGAGCCACGCCGCCGCCAGGACCACCGGCGCCAGTGCGAACACCCAGGGGCTGGCGAAGCGGAAGATCATGCGGCACCCTGCTCTGTGCCCGCCGCCCTGGGTTTCGTGGCATCGACGATCTGGTAGGCGCTCTCGATCGTGGCGCGGCACGCCGCCGGCTCGGGCACGCGCCCGGCGAACTTGACCAAGTCGCAGCCTCGCAACAGCTCGGCCACGGCCTCGACCTGCTCCCGCGCAGCCCCCGCCTGACCCAGTTGCTCGGGTACCTCCGCGGTCGTGCGCTCCAAGAGCTCGACCCGATACCGCCCGCCGAGGTAGAGCTTGAGGATGCGGGACAGCTCGGCGAAGAACAGTTCGACCTGACCGTGCTCTGCTAGCCGACGATCGAGCAGTCGCTGCAGCTCGGCGTAGACCCACTCGTGCGGCGGCGTCCTGTGGAACGGATCGTCGGGAGCGGGGACGGCGCCCAGCCGCGCGGAGTAGCGCCGGTGCAACCACCACAAGAGCGCTGCTCCCAGTAGCAGCAGCCCCAGCGCCCCGAGCGCCATCAGCAACGGTCGATAGTCGGGGGCGATGCTCGCGGGCGGCTTGAGATCGGCGATGTCGGCCTCTTCCGTGGCGGTCTCGTCACCGCCCAGCACGCTGCGGATCTCGATCGGCACGGGATCGCTGAGCGTCGCGTGCTCCGTGCCCGCTTCGTCGCGCAGGGCGATGCGGATTCCCGGCAACTCCAGCTGGCCCGTGCGGAACGCGACCAGCGTGCCGCTCCAGCTCCAGCCGGTCCGTGGGCCGCTCGCCGGCGCCGACCACCGGCCGTCGACCACGGCAAAGGGGCCCAGGGTCGGGCCGAGCTGCGGAGGTTCGAACTGCGTGCCCGCCGGGAGCGACACCGCGATGCGCAGGGCCAGATGATCGCCCACGGTCGCAGCCGCGGGTTCGAGCGCCACTTGCACCTGCGGCGCCAGCCCATCCGGCTCGACCCCGGCAGCGGGGCCACCGGCCAAGAGCGACGCCAGGACCGTCCCGGCCACTGCACGACAACCCACGCTCAGCCTCCGTGGCGCGCGGCTCGTCGCGCCCGCTCGCGAAAGAAGCGGACCATGGGGCCCTCGTAGGCCTCCCCCGTGGACAGCTCCAGGAGGTCGACGCTCGCCCGTTTCATGCTGGCGCAGAGCGCCTGCCGGAAGCGCTCGGCGAACTCGGCATAGACCCGGCGCACGGCCGTGCTGCCGGCGTCGATGACGCCGACCTCTCCGCTCTCGGGATCGACCACGCCCACGAGGCCCACATCGGGCAGGGACTGCTCGCGAGGATCGCCGACGGCGATGGCGACGAGGTCGTGCTTCCGGGCGATGATCCGCAGTGTCTTGTCGTAGCCGGCGTCCTGGAAGTCCGAGATCAGGAAGACCACGGCGCGCTTGCGCACCACGTGCTGCAGGTACTCGAGCGCCTGTCCGATTCGCGTACGCCGGCCGGCCGGCTCGACGGCCAGCACCTCCCGCAGCACCCGCAGGGCGTGCTCGCGCCCCTTGCGCGGCGGCAGGAAACGCTCGACCCGGTCGCTGAACAGCAGCAGGCCGACCCGGTCGTTGTTGCGGATCGCGGAAAACGCCAGCAGGGCGGCCAGCTCGGCCGAAATGGCCATTTTCGTCGACGCTCCCGTGCCGAACCCCTCCGATCCGCTGGCATCGACGACCAGCACGACGGTCAGCTCGCGCTCCTCGGTGAACTTCTTGACGAACGGGTGACCCATGCGCGCCGAGACGTTCCAGTCGATCGTCCGCACGTCGTCTCCCGGACAGTACTCGCGCACTTCCGCGAACTCCATGCCCCGGCCACGGAACATCGAGTGGTACGAGCCGGCGAGGTTTTCGTCTACCAGACGGCGGGTGCGGATCTCGAGTCGCCGGACCTTGCGCAGGACCTCCCGTGGCGTCACGGGACTTCCACCGCGTCGAACACTCGCTGGATCAGCTGGTCGGGCGTGATCGATTCGGCCTCGGCCTCGAACGACAGGATCAGCCGGTGCCGCAGGACGTCCGGACCGACGGTCTTGATGTCCTCCGGCGTGACGAAGCCACGACCGCGCAGGAAAGCGTGTCCACGGGCCGCGGCCACCAGCCACAGCGTCGCGCGAGGCGAGGCCCCGTACTGCAGGAGCCCCTCGAGATCCAGCTGGTACTCGCGGGGCTTGCGCGTGGCGTGGACCAAGCGCACCACGTAGTCCTTGATCTTGTCGTCGACGTAGATCGCGTGCATCGCCTCGCGGGCGCGGGCGATGTCGGCGAGCGCGATCGCGGCCGTCGCCACGGGCTGCTGGGGCCCGCCCATGCGGTCGAGGATCTCGCGTTCCTCGGCGGGCTCCGGGTAGTCCACCTTCAGCTTGAGCATGAAGCGATCGACCTGGGCCTCCGGCAAGGGGTAGGTGCCCTCCTGCTCGATCGGGTTCTGGGTGGCGAGCACCAGAAACGGCTCTGGCAGAGGGTACGAAGTGTCGCCGATCGTGATCTGCCGCTCCTGCATGGCCTCGAGCAGGGCCGACTGCACCTTGGCCGGTGCGCGGTTCACCTCGTCCGCCAGCACGAAGTTGGCGAACAGGGGCCCCCGGCGGGCCACGAAGTTCCCGTCCTTCTGGTTGAAGACCAGCGTTCCGGTCAGGTCCGCCGGCAGCAGATCGGGCGTGAACTGCACGCGCTGGAAGCTGGCCTGCATCGCCGAGGCCAGCGTGCGCACCGCCAGCGTCTTGGCCAGTCCCGGAACCCCCTCGAGCAGCAGGTGGCCGCCGGACAACAGGCCGATGACCATCCGCTCCAGGAGCTGGCGCTGCCCGACGATGACCTTGCGGATCTCGCCCAGCAGCCGCTCCACCACCACCGATTCCCGCTGGACCCACTCCTGGACGGACTGAACATCACCCCGCATGGAACTCTCCCGCGCCGTGCTGTGGCCCGTCCCGCGGTCCTCCCGGCGATCCGGAGCGCTGGCGCCACCCGGGTCAGTCCGGGGGCGGGTCCAAGCTTGGCGAGTAGTCGTTGTTCAGGAACGAGTTGACGATTTTATTCGTCGCCCGAAGGCTGTCAAACGTCGCGCCGGGGGCCGGGACCGCCTGGCGGCCCCCGGCCGTTCCCCTGGTTTTCCGTCCCCCCGACCCTATATTCGACGTCGGCCCAGGGCAGCGCGACGGGGTGCGGCCGCCGTGGAACCCGGGGAGCGTTCGCATGCAGGCGAAACTCGGCGCCGCCTTTCTGGTGGTCGCCTTGCTCTACACCCTGGTGGGGTTGGTCGTGCCCCGCCTGCAGCTGGCGTCGGTCCCGGCGACCGTTCTGACCGCGTCGTCCTACGTGGTCCTGGGATTGGCTGCGGCCTGGGTCGTCTCGGCCCTGCTCAGCCGGCGCCTGCGCCAGCTCGCCGCGGCCGCATCGTTGATCAGCCGCGGCGATCTGACCATCGAAGTCGAGAGTCGAGGCTCCGACGAGACGGCCGAGTTGGGCCGCGCGCTCGCGGTGATGACGGAGAGCCTGCGCAACGTCGTGCTGGAGGTCCAGCGCACGGCCGACCGCATCAGCTCGTCGGCGCAGGCCCTGTCCACCGCATCGGGGGAGATCAACTCCGCCACCGAGGAGATCGCCGGCGCCGCGCTGGAGATCGCGCGTGGAGCCGAGGCGCAGGCCGCGCAGGTCACACGCACCGTCGCCAGCACGCGGGGTCTCAGCCAAGTGGTCGAGCGAGTCGCGGACGAGGCGCGGGAGTTCTACGAGGCCGCGGCGGCCTCGGCCGACAGCGCCGCGCGCGGCGCTCACGACGCCCATCGCGCGACGGAGGCCATCGTGCAGCTGACGGCTCGCACCAGCTCGGCCACCGCTGCGGTCGAGGGGTTCCGCCTGAAGGCCACCGAGATCGGCGACATCGTCAGCTCGATCGCCTCGATCTCGCACCAGACCCATCTCTTGGCGATCAACGCGGCCATCGAGGCCGCCCGGGCTGGCGAGGAAGGGCGCGGCTTCGGCGTGGTGGCCGAGGAGGTCAGCCGCCTGGCCGACACCGTGCGCCAGTTCGCCGAGCAGATCTCGTCGATCAGCGACGAGATCCTGCGGGGCTCGCTGGCCGTGGCCGACGAGATCCGCAGCAGCGTCTCGGCCACCGAAGAGCTGCGGAGGGTCGTCGATCGCGGCGCCGCATCCTTCGAAGGGATCGTCACGGCCACCCGCGGGACCGCGGCCCGAGTCGGCGAGATCTCCGCGCTGACCGAGCGGCAGAAGTCGGCCGCCGCCGAGGTGACGCGCTCGCTCGAGGAGATCTCCGAGATCGCCCGCCGGAACGCCGAGGGCACGGAAGAGGCCTCGTCCGCGACCGCCGAGCAGACCGTGTCGATGCACAGGATGACCGAGTCGGCGCGAGCGCTGGCCAGCACCTCGGAGGAGCTGGAAGCGCTCATCGCCATCTTCAAGCTGCGCTGAGCGGCGGATCGGGCGGCGCCGTGGAACGGGAGTCTCGGCGACGACGCGATCGGTCGGTCCGCGGACCGCAGCCGGCGCTCTTGTTCGCCCTCGGCACGGGTCACTACGCCTTGCCTGCGGCGGCGGTCGCCGGGCTGGCCGAGTGCGGGCCCATCCACGAGGTTCCGGGCGCCCCCCCCGCGGTCCGGGGCCTGGCCGAATGGCGTGGCAACGTGCTGACGGTCCTCGATCTACCGTGGCTCTTGGGGCAGCCCGCGGGAGCGGCTCCGCCCTGCCTGCTGCGGATGGCCCCGCCGCTCGTCCGGCTGGCGCTGTTCCTGCCGGCCGCGGTGCAAATGATGCACCTCCGCGCTCGGCCGCTCGAGGTCGGAGAGGTCCCGGCCCGACAGGCCTTCGTGGGCCGGTTGGAGCACGAGGGGCGGCAGTTCCGGCTCATCGATGCGGTGCTGCTGGTCCGACTGGCGGAAACCGATGCGCGGGAGCGTGGCTGACGATGGAGCTGGCGGAATACCTCGAGTTGTTCCTGGCCGAGTCGCGCGAGCACCTCGGCGCGGCTCAGTCGATCCGCGCCAGGCTCGAGCGGGATCCTGCCGAGGTCAAGGCCTGGCGGCAGCTCATGCGCCACACGCACTCGCTCAAGGGCATGGCCGCGACGATGCGCTTTCCCTCGATCGTCGAGCTGGCGCATGCCGTGGAGGACCTGACCGAGCGGTTGGAAACCGCGCCCGGCGGGGAGGCCCGCGCCTGCCTGCCGTTGCTCGGGCAGGCGCTCACCTGCCTCGACGGACTGCTCGAATCGATCCAGAATGGCGGCGGCGACCGCTCGCCCCAGGCCGAACGTCTGGCCAGGCTGTTGCGCGAACGCTCCCCCGCCGCGGCAGCGACGGACGGCTCGGCCGGGTCGGACTGCCCTGCCGCTCGGCCGGAGTCCGTCCCGCGGGACGGGCACTGGCAGCTCGACCTCCCGCTCCATCCCGACGGGACGGCTTCGTCCCACGGCACGGTCGCGCTGATCGCGCGCATCAGCCGACTCGGTCGCATCGTGCGCGCCGTGCCGCCCTCGCTGACCGTCGAGCGCGGCCAGCGATGCGGCCGCTTGCGGCTGTTGCTCGCCTCGGGCCGTTCGGCACACGGCCTCGAACGCCAGCTCGACGCCGCGGTCGGCCGAGGGGCCTACGCCCTAGAGGCCGCCCCCGACTCCCACCCCCGGCCCGGCCCCGGCCCGCTCCCGCCGCCGCGCTGGATCAGGCTGCGCGCGGAGGGCCTGGACGCGATCGCCGACGGGCTGCTCGAACTGCGTCGGGAGCATTCGCGCTTGCGCTCCATGCTGGCCCCGGGCGGCGCCGCGGCACGGCTGGTGTTCCAGCGCGCCGAGTTCCGCCTGAAGGAGCTGTACACGACCGTGATCGAGCACCGCCTCGTTGGCTTCGACAGCGTCGCGCAGCGGTTGCGCCAGGGCGTTCAAGATCTGGCGCAGCAGCTGGGCAAGCCGGTGCGCTTCGAGATCGTCGGCGGCCGGGTGCGGGTCGATCGCTGCGTGCTCGATGCTCTCGTCGATCCCTTGCTGCACGCGCTCAGGAACTCCATCGGGCACGGCCTCGAATCGCCCGACGAGCGGCGGGCCGCGGGCAAGTCCGCCCGCGGCTCGCTGCGCCTGGAGCTCAGCCGTGCGGGAGAGCGCGTGCGCATCCGCGTGGAGGACGATGGGCGCGGCATGCGACCCTCCGACATCAAGCGCGCCGCGGTGGCCCGTGGCCTGCTCGACGCCGAGGATGCCGCCGAGCTCACGGACGAAGAAGCGCTGCGGCTGACGACCCTCCCGCGACTCACGACCCGGACGGAGGTCGACCACCTGTCCGGCCGGGGCTTCGGACTGGACGTCGTGCGGGACAGGGTCGAGGGCCTCGGCGGATACGTCGATATTCATTCCGTCGCCGGCCACGGTTGCGTCGTGCAGCTCGAGGTCCCCTTGAGCCGGGCCATCATCCAAACGCTGCTCGTCGTCGTCGGCGGTCGCCGCTTCGCCGTGCCCGTCGAGACCGTGGCGCGCAGCGTGCAAGTGCCGGGGGCCGGCGCCGCCGCCGAGCCCGGCAGCCTGCGGTTGGTGGAGCTCGAGCGGGCTCTCGGGCTGTCCGCGACGGACCGGGCCCCCGGACCCCGCGTGGCGCTGCTGCTGGCCGGGGAAAACGGCCGCGCGGGACTGATCGTCGACAAGGTGCTGGGGCGGCAGGACCTGTTGATCCAACCGCTGCGCGGGCCGCTGACACGCCTGCGCGAGTATTCGGGGGCCGCGCTGCTCGACGACGGCTCGATCGTCCTCGTACTCGACCCGGCGCAACTCGAGCCGCTCGGCCTCGAGCAAACCTAGCCCGAATCACCGGCGTCGCCAGGCCCGCCGCATCAGTCCAGGTACTTGTCCACCATGCGCCGGATCCGATTCTTCGGCGCGGCTCCGATCAGTTGGTCGACGACTTTGCCGTTCTTGAACAGGATCAACGTGGGGATGCTGCTCACGCCGAATCGACTGGCCAGGTCGCCGTTGTCCTCGACGTCCACCTTGGCGATGCGAGCGCGGCCCGCCAGTTCCCGGGCCAGCTCCTCGAGCAGCGGGGCCACGTCCTTGCACGGCTGGCACCACGAAGCCCAGAAGTCGACTAGAATGGGCCCGCCGGTCTTCTGCAACTGATCGTCGAAGTTGTCCTCGGTCAACGTCAGGATGCCGTGTTCGCTCACGACCGCTCCACGCCGGAGGAAAAGCCGTGGGCCGTACGGGATCCACACGGTCCGGCCCGGGGTCGAACCGCTGCCGGGTCAACGTCCGAAAGCCGGATTATAGCACGCGCCCACGATCGACCAGGACGGCAACGCGAACGCTCGGCCAGCACTTCTTGGTCGATGGGCGGATCATCGCTCGCATCGTCCGCGCGCTGACTCTCACACCGGGAGAGCCGTTGCTCGAGATCGGTCCAGGCCGCGGCGCGCTGACCGGCGAGCTCCTGCAAGTCACGGGGCGGATGGCGGCCGTGGAGCTGGACGCGCTGCTCGCCGGACGACTGCGCGAACGTTTCGCCGCAGCGGGCCTGATCCTGTTCGATCAGGACGTGCTGCAGCTCGAATTCAGCACGGTCCTCGCGGCGCTGGGCGCCACCGCCGACGGGCGCCTCGTGGTCGCCGGGAACCTGCCCTACGGCATCTCCAAGCCGGTGTCCCAGAAGCTGATCCGCGAGCGCGGGCGCGTCGATCGGGCCGTTCTGATGTTTCAGCGCGAGGTGGCGGAGCGGCTGACGGCGTCGCCCGGAAGCCGGAGCTATGGGCCGCTCGGAGTGGTCGCGGGACTCTGCTATCGGATCGAGAAACTGTTCGATGTTTCCCCGCGGGCCTTCCGGCCCATGCCCCGCGTGACGTCGACGGTCACGCGCTGGAGCGCTCCGGCGACGCCCGCGCCGACGGACGACGAGCTGGCGCGACTGCGCGGCGTGCTCCGCGCGGCTTTCGCCGGACGTCGAAAGACGCTTCGCAACAATCTGCGGGTGGCACTCGCGGATCCGGCCCGCGCCGAGCGGTTGCTGGCCGCAGCGGCGATCGAGGGCGAGTTGCGCGCCGAGGCGCTCCCTCCCGCGGCGTTTCAGCGCCTGGCCGAGCTGTGGGACGGTTCCGCTCTGTTATAATCCCCGCGCCGGCCGCCCGCCGCGGCGCCCGTCTCCGGCAGGCTCACCGAGGAGCGTTTGTCCCAGCCGAACCAGCTCCAGCTCGTCCCGCTCGGCGGCCTCGGCGAGTTCGGGATGAACTTGATGGTCTACCGCTGGGGGGACGACTGCATCGTCGTCGACGCCGGCCTGATGTTCCCCGGTGAAGAGCACCTCGGCGTCGACGTCGTCCTGCCCGACATGTCCTACCTCGACGGCTGCGGAACCCTGCACGGCGTCGTGCTGACCCACGGGCACGAGGACCACATCGGTGCCCTGCCCTATCTCCTGGCGCGGCACGACGTCCCCGTCTTCGGCACGCCGTACACGCTGGGTCTGGTGCGGCGCCGCCTCGCCGAGCGCCAGGGACTCGCCGATCGCTCGTTGCTCCCGCTGGACGGCGCGGGGCTGACCCTCGGGCCCTTCACCGTGGAGTCGCTCCCGGCGGCCCACTCGATCCCGCAGAGCCGCATGCTCGTGGTGCGCACGCCGATCGGGGTCGTCGTGCACACGGCGGACTTCAAACTCGACCCCGCACCGATCGATGGTGCCGGGACGGACCTGGACGCGCTGGGTCGCCTGGGCCAGGCCGGAGTGCTGGCCCTGCTGGCGGACAGCACCAACGCCGACCGCCCCGGCGCGACGCCCGGCGAGCGCAGCGTGGCCGAGGCGATCGAGCCGCTCGTGCGCCGGACCCGCGGCCGCATCGTGGTGACGACCTTCGCCAGCCACGTACACCGCCTGCGCCTGCTCGGAGAGATCGCGGCGCGAAACCGGCGGCGGCTGGCGCTCGTCGGCGCTTCGCTGTGCGCCCACGCGGACGTGGCCGAGCAACTCGGCCTGCTGCCCCTTCCCGACGGCTCCCGCGTCGCCGCCGACGCGATCATGGATCTGGCGGCCGACCGGGTCCTCGTCGTTGCCAGCGGGTCCCAGGGCGAACCCGCGTCGGCCATGGCGCGCATCGCGGTGGCCCGCCATCCGCAGGTCGCGATCGGCGCCGGGGACCTCGTGATCCATTCGGCCCGCTCCATCCCCGGCAGCGAGAAGAGCATCAGCCGCATGGTCAATCACGCGCTGCGCCGCGGGGCGGAGGTGGTGACGGCGGCCGACGCCCCCGTCCACGTCTCGGGCCATGCCGCGGCCGACGAGCTGCGCACGCTGCATCGGCTGCTGAAGCCGCGCTTCCTCATCCCGATCCACGGCGAGTACAAGCAGCTCGCCGCTCACGTGCGCCTGGCCCTGGACTCCGGGATCGAGAGCCGGCGCGTGGTGCTGGCCGAGTCGGGGGACGTCATCGCCATCTCGCCCGAGCGGGTCGAGATCGCGGGGCGCGTGCGCGTCGGGCAAGTGCTGATCGACGCCGACCTCGGCGAGGTGGACCTGAGCGTCCTCGAGGACCGCCGGCGCATCGCGGGGGACGGGCTCGTCGTGCCGGTCGTCGCCGTGCGCCGCGAGAGCGGCGTGGTCGACGGCTATCCCGAGATCGTGACCCGCGGGTTCGCCCCGCTCTCCGGAGAGTCCGACGGTTCCTGGATCGAGGAGGCTCGGCGCATCGTCGCCGCCTCGGTGACCGCGGCCACCCCCGAGGAGCGCGGCGACGAGGGATTGCTGCGCGAGCGCGTTCAAACCGAGCTGCGGCGCTTCCTACGACGGCGGACGAATCGGCGACCCCTGGTCATCCCCGTCATCCTGGAGTTGTGAGCCATGGGATGGATACGCGACCGGCTCGAGCGCCACCCCGGCATGGCCGAGGTCGCCGGGCTCGTCCTGCTGCTCGTCGCCGTGCTGGCCGCGGGCGCCCTGCTGTCCTACGATCCGCGCGACCTTAGCTACGGCTTCCATACCGCCCGCGGCGGGTCGGACGCCACCGCCAACTGGGCCGGCCGCGCCGGCGCGACGCTGGCCGAAGCGCTGCTGCAGTTGTTCGGCGCGGCGGCGTTCCTGTTCCCCGTCGGTGCGTCGGCCTTGGGCTGGCTCCAGCTCCGGCGCAGGCCGGGCGGTGCGCTGGGGGCCCCGTTCTGGGCCGCCCTGCTCTTGGCGCTGGGCAACTGCTCGCTCTTGGATCTCCTGTTCGGGCACATCGAGTACCGGGGCCAGGTGCTTCCGGCGGGCGGATACGTCGGCGATCTGTTCGCGGGCTGGCTGGCCGGGCTGTTCGGCACCGGCGCCGCCACGCTCGTGACCGTCGTGGCGATCCTGGCCCTGATCGTGCTGACCTCCCGCTTCTCCTTCGTCCGGGCCGTCGCGTTGGCCCTGGACCTCGGTCGTCTGGGGCTGCGCCGGCTGGTCGAGATCGTGCGCCGCGCGGGGGCCGCCTGGCGCGCGCGGGCGGCGGCCCGCCGGGTGCACGCCGTGGCCTCCGCCCGCCCACCTTCGATCCGCGTGCCTCCGGCCGCCGCCGGGGCGCCAGCCGTCGCCTTGCCGCCCGCCCCGCCGCCCGGGCCGGCCGTGGCCGGCCCGCTCGGCGAGCCCGCGCTCCCGCCGGTCAGGGCGGAGCGGCCGGCGCCGCGCCAGATCCACCTGCCGCTCGAGCCCCCCGCCCGCGGCTATCGGCTGCCCCCGCTCGAACTCCTGAACGAACCCTCGAAGCAGGAGAGCGAGGGCGAGCAGGAGTTGATCGACCGGGCGCGACAGATCACCGACAAGCTGCAGGAGTTCGCGGTGCTTGGCGAGGTCGTCGCCGTCCACCCGGGGCCCGTCGTGACCACCTTCGAGTTCAAGCCCGAGGCGGGCATCAAGTACTCGAAGATCACGAGCATGACCGACGATCTGAGCCTGGCCCTGCGAGCCGAGTCGGTGCGCATCGACCGCATGCCCGGCCGCGCGACGGTGGGCATCGAAGTGCCCAACCGCAAGCAGCAGACCATCTTCCCCCGTGAGCTCTTGGCCTCCGACCGCTTCCGGGCATCGCCGTCGATGTTGACCTTGGCGCTGGGCAAGGACATCAGCGGCGACGTCTTCACGGCCGACCTGGACCGCATGCCCCATCTGCTGGTCGCCGGGGCCACCGGCGCCGGCAAGTCGGTCGGGATCAACGGCATGATCGCGAGCATCCTGTTCAAGGCGACCCCCGACCGGGTCCGTTTCATCATGATCGACACCAAGATGATCGAGCTCGGCATCTACGCCGACATCCCGCACCTCTTGATCCCCGTCGTCACCGAACCCAAGCAGGCCTCCACCGCGCTCAAGTGGGCCTGCCGCGAGATGGAGCAGCGTTACCGCAGGCTGGCCTCCGTCGGAGTCCGTAACATCGCCCAGTTCAACAAGGTGATGAAGGACGAGCCGGGCCGCACGATGGCGGACCCGCGGGGCGGGGACCCGCTCCCGCTCGCGGCGCTGCCCTACATCGTGATCGTCATCGACGAACTGGCCGACCTGATGATGATCTCCGCGGCGGACGTGGAGGAATCCATCATGCGCCTGGCGCAGATGGCCCGGGCCGTGGGCATTCACCTGATCATCGCCACGCAGCGCCCGTCGGTCGACGTCATCACCGGAACGATCAAGGCCAACTTCCCGTCGCGCGTGGCCTTCCGCGTTTCCCAGCGCGTCGACTCGCGGACGATCATCGACCAGCAGGGCGCCGAGCACTTGCTGGGACGGGGGGACATGTTGTTCTTGCCCACGGGCTCGTCGCGGCTGCTGCGCCTGCACGGCGGCCTGATCACCGAGGCCGAGTTGAATCGGATCACGGCCTACATCAAGAAGATGGCCGAGCCGATCTACGACGAATCGGTGCTCGAGGATCCGGACGAGTCCCCCGAGGAGGTGGACGAATCGGAGCGGGACGACATGTACTTCCGCGCGGTGCGAGTCGTGGTTCAGGAGGGCAAGTGCTCGATCACCCTGATCCAGCGCCGACTGCAGCTGGGCTACGCTCGCGCGGCGCGCATCGTGGATGTGATGGAGCGCGAGGGCGTCGTCAGCGCCGGCGAAGGTTCGAAGCCTCGCGAGATCCTCGTCGGCCCCGAGTTCGTCGAGGCGCTCGATGCCCGGCGTTGAAGCTGGGCCACGGGCGAGCCGCTTCCCGGCCGGAGCCGCGGCGCACGATCAGCGTTCGGGGGCGCGATCCTTGGCGGGCCGGGCCACCGAGAGAGCCAGCATCAGCCCCTCGGTGACTCGCTCCGGGTCGCTGGCCGCGAGCAGTCCGCCGCAGACCGCCACGCCGTGGGCCCCGCAGTGGATCACGGCGGGCACGCGGCTGACGGTGATGCCTCCGATCGCGTACAACGGGCGCGGATGCGCCTGGCGGCCCAGCCGCTCGATCAGGGCCAGGCCCGCGGCCGAAACGCCGGGCTTCGAGTCGGTGGGAAACACCGTGCCGGCCACGAGGTAGTCGGCGCCGTCCTCGATGGCGGCACGCAGCTCTTCGTCGTCGTGCACCGACCGGCCGTAGGGTGCCTGGGCCAGATCGACTCCCAGGAGCCGCGGCGCGCGCGCGGGCAGGTGCAGGCCCGAGCGCGTGGTGCGCGCGGCCCGCACGCTTCCGTTGATCACGAGGATCGTGTCGCCCGGGACTCGCTCCTTCAGGCGCTGCGCGAGCCGGCACAGCTCGTCGTCGGCCAGGTCGGGCTCGCGCAGCTGGATCAGCCTGACCCCGGCCGCCACGCAACGGGCGACGACCTCCACGAGGTCGCGGCCCCGCGTGCGCCGCCGGTCGGTGACGAGCATCAAGCGTGGGAGTCGGGCTGCCGCCTCCGGCGTCATCGCTCGGGAGCGGCCGGGAGGCCGGACCCGACACGGTCTGCGGCCGGCGACGACGCCTCCCCGTGGAACTTGCGCGGGATGCGTCCGGCCAGCCGGGCCTGCCGCCCGGCGAGGGCGGCGGCCCGCATCGCGGCGGCCATCCGCACGGGATCGCCCGCGCGGGCGACCGCCGTGTTCAGCAGCACCGCCGCGCAGCCCAGCTCGAACGCGACCGCGACGTCCGACGCGGTGCCGACGCCGGCGTCGACGATCACCGGAACCCGCGCGCGGGCCACGATCAGCTCGATGTTGTGGGGGTTGCGCAGGCCCAGCCCCGAACCGATCGGCGCGCCGAGCGGCATCACCGCGGCGCAGCCCGCGTCTTCGAGCTTGGCCGCCGTGACCGGGTCGTCGTTCGTGTAGGGCAGGACGTTGAAGCCCTGGGAGACCAGCTCCCGCGCGGCGGCCAACAGCCCCTCGACTTCCGGCAGCAGGTTCTGGTCGTCCGCGATGACTTCGAGCTTGATCCAGCTCGTGCCCAGCGCCTCGCGCGCGAGGTTCGCGGTCAACACCGCATCCCGCGCCGTGAAGCAGCCCGCGGTGTTGGGCAACAGCTCGTAACCCCGCCCGCGCAGGGCGTCGTACAGGTTCCCCTCTCCACTCTCGAGGCCGACCCGCCGGATGGCCACGGTCACGATCTCCGTCCCCGAAGCCTGGAGTGCGTCGAGCAGGGTTTTCCGCGTGGGGTAGCGCGCGCTGCCCAGAATCAACCGGGAACCCAGCGTGCGGCCGGCGAGCGACCAGCGATCGTCTTCCACCCTCAGCCTCCCTGAACCGCGCCCACGATGTCCAAGACGTCGCCCGGGGCCAGGCGCTGCTCCGCCCAGCGGCTGCGAGGCACGACGCTGCCGTTCAGCGCGACGGCGAGCCCCGGCCGGTCGCGCCCGTAGCCCAGGCGCTCCAGCAGGCTCACGACGCTCTCGCCCGGGCAGGCCAGGGGCCGGCCGTTGACCGTGATCCCGGGTGGCTGCGCTCCCATGGAGATCTCCTCATCCGCGCCGTACGGCATTCTCGCGCATCAAGCGGCTCGGCGCGAAGGGTCCGAGCTCCGCCGGCTCGCGCCCCTCCACGATCCAGCGCGCGAGGTAGTGGCCGGTTGCCGGGGCCAGCAGGATCCCGTTGCGGAAGTGCCCGAAGGCCAGGAACAACCCGCCGACGGCGGTCGCGCCGATCACCGGCAAGCCGTCATCCACCGCCGAGCGCAGCCCGACGGAGACCTCGACCAGCTCGAGGTCGTAGATGCCCGGCAGCGCCGCCCAGGCGCTGCGCAAGAGATCCATGATAGCTCCCGCAGTGGCCGCCCGCTCGAACCCCATCTCCTCCATCGTCGCGCCGATCAAGAGCTCGCCGTCGGCCCGCGGAACCAGGTAGGCCTCGGGCGTGCGCAGCACCCGGCGCAACAACCGCGGGCCGCGGAGGCGCACGAGCTGTCCCTTGACCGGACGCAAGCCCAAGGGTGGAAGCGGCAGCGAGATGTCGCGGCCGCTCCAGGCCCCCGCGGCGACGACCACGGTCGGTGCGTCGACGCGCAGCAACCGCCCGTCCTCGAGCTTCCCCGCCACGCCGCAGGCGCGCCCGCGCTCGGTCTCGACGCTCTCCACCGCCGCCCCGACGAGGACGCGGCAGCCGAGCCGCTCGGCCGCCAGCACCAGCGACCGGCACAGCCGCCGCGGATCCACCTGATGGTCGCCCGAGACTTCGAGCCCGCCCAGCGCGCGGCCGGAGACGTGCGGCTCCAGCGCCCGCACTCCTGCGGCATCGAGGGGACGCACCGCCAGCGCCTTGCCGCGCAGCAGCTCCTCGACGCGCCGTAACTCCGCGAGCCCGTCCTGTTCGAGCGCCACCCACAGCGTGCCATCGTCGCGGTAGCCGCAGTCCGCTTGGGCCAAACGCTCGACGCCGGCGAGGAATGCCGGGAAGCGACGCAGGCTGTCCTGCCCCAGGGCGATCAGCTCGGGCGGCTCGAACTCCGCTTCGGAGATCGGGGCCAGCATGCCGCCCGCGGCCGCGGAGGCCCCTGCCCCGGGCCACTCCCGCTCGACGACCAGCACCGAGCGGCCGGCGCGGCTCAGTTCGTAGGCCAGGGCCAGGCCGATCGCGCCGCCCCCGATCACGACGACTTCCGCCGACTCGCGCCGCTCGACCCGCTTCATCGCGCTCGCGCTCCCAGCGCCTGCTCGATCGCCGCCGCGAACTCGGCCACGCGCTCCGCCGGGTCCGGCGCGGCAGCGACCGCGGACAGCACCGCGATCCCGTGGGCGCCGGCCGCCAGCACGTCCGCCACGCGCTGTGGCGTGATTCCGCCGATCGCGATCACGGGAACGTCCACGGCGGCCGCGATGCACCGTAGGCCGTCGAGGCCCAGCGCCGGAGCCGGATCGGCCTTGGAGGACGTGCCGAAAACCGGCCCCAGCCCCAGGTAGTCGATGGGCTCGCCGCAGAGTTCGCGGGCTCGATCGAGGTCGTTCGCGGTCACGCCGACGATCGCGTCCGCGCCCAACAGCCCGCGCGCTCGACGGGGCGAGAGGTCCCGGGGTCCCAGATGAACCCCCGCCGCGCCGGCGGCGGCCGCCACCTCGGGATGGTCGTTGACGATCAGCCGCACGTCACTGTCTCCCGCGCGCTCGCGGATCGCCCGGGCCACGCTCACGCGGCGCGCCAGCGGCCAGTCGCGCTTCTCGCGGAACTGCACGGCATCTGCCCCGCCCCGGACGGCGAAGCAGGCCAGCTCGAAGTGCGAAAAGCGCGACTGGATCGATTCGTCGGTGATCACGTGCAGGCGCCCCGCGGCATTCCGGCTCATCCCTTCCGCGCCTCGCTCGCGGGCGCGGCCCGCGTTCCGTGCAGGATATGGAGCGGATCGAGGGCTCCTCGCCCGCCTCCCGGAGCCACCCCCTGACGGATGCTCTCCGTCACGAAGAGTTTGGCCGCCTCGACCGCGCGCTCGAGCGGGAGCCCGTGGGCCAGCCCGGTGGCGATCGCCGTGGAACAGACGCAGCCGGATCCGTGGATCAGCGGGGAGTCGAGGCGCGGCGCCGAGAAGGCCCGGGCACCCGCGGGCCAGACCAAGAGGTCGGTCGCGGCGGGACCGGCGAGGTGGCCACCCTTGACCAGGACGGCCGCCGGGCCGAGGTCCAGGAGTTCGCGCGCCGCGCGCTCGGCACTCGCGAGATCGGCGACCTGGCGGCCGGCGAGTGCCCGCAACTCCGCCACGTTCGGCGTCAATAGCGCCGCCAGCGGGAACAGACGCAGCACCAGTTCTTCGATCGTGGGGGCGTCGGCCAGCGGCACGCCGGCGCTCGAAGCGAGGACCGGATCGACGACGAGCGGGCGCCCGGGACGGATCTCCAGCGTTTCCGCGACGGCGCGCACGATGGTCGCCGAACCCAGCATGCCGGTCTTGACGGCCGCGACATCGAGGTCCTCGAGCACGGCGCACAACTGGTCCCGCACGAGATCGGCGTCCAGCGCTTGCCAGCGCAGCAGGCCGCGGGTGTTCTGCACGGTGATCGCCGTGATCGCGCTCGCGCCGTAGCCGCCGCAGGCCTCGACGGTCTTGAGATCGGCTTGAATCCCCGCGCCGCCCGAGGGGTCCGAGCCCGCGATGGTCAGAACGATCGGTCTCACCGGAACTCCTCGTCTCCGGCAGCGGGGCAGGCAAGGCTTCGAGATTCACTATAATAGCCCGCGTCCGCGGGAGGCGCTCCGCGGACGCACCGCACGGAGGCCGCCGCTCGAACCGTGGACACCGCCGAACGCCGCCCTCGCCCGCTCGACCCGAGCGAGGCCGCCCGCTACGGGCGCCACCTGGTGCTGCCCGAGGTCGGGCTGGACGGGCAGCTCCGGCTGCGCGACGCGAGCGTCCTCGTGGTCGGCGCCGGCGGCCTGGGCTCGCCGCTCTCCCTCTACCTGGCCGCCGCGGGCGTCGGCCGCATCGGCCTCGTGGACTTCGACCGCGTGGACCTGAGCAACCTGCAGCGGCAGATCCTCTACGGCACGGCCGACGTCGGACGCGCGAAGCTGGCCGCCGCCACCGAACGCTTGCGCGACGTCAACCCGCACGTGAAGATCGAAGCCCATGACGGCAGGCTCGTGGCGGCCAACGCCGCGAGCATCGTCGCCGACTATGACCTGGTGGCCGACGGCACGGACAACTTTCCGGCGCGCTACCTGGTCAACGATGCCTGCGTTCTGGCGCGCAAGCCCAACGTCCACGGCAGCGTCTTCCGTTTCGAAGGCCAGGTATCCGTCTTCCACGCCGGACGGGGACCCTGCTACCGCTGCCTCTTTCCCGATCCGCCCGCCCCGGGAGCGGTCCCCAACTGCGCCGAGGGTGGCGTGCTCGGAGCGCTGCCGGGGATCGTCGGCGCGCTGCAGGCGATCGAAACCATCAAGTACATCCTGGGCCTCGGCGAGTCCCTGTGCGGCCGCCTGCTGCTGTTCGACGCGCTCGAGCTGCGCTTCCGCGAGCTGCGGCTGCGGCGGGACCCGCGCTGCCCGGCCTGCGGCGATCAGCCCACCATCCGCCGGCTGGCCGACGTGGCGGATGCGTGCGATCTCGGGTCGGCGCCGGACGCCGGCGGCGAGGCGATCGACCCGCGCCGGCTGCGCGAGTTGCTCGACGGCGCCGAGCCGCCGCTGTTGCTCGACGTCCGTACGCCCGGCGAATGGGCGATCTGCCGCCTGCCCGGAGCCCGGCTGATTCCGCTCCAGGAGCTGGAGCGCCGGATGGGAGAGATCGACCGCTCGCGGGAGATCGTCGTCTACTGTCACGCCGGCATGCGCAGCGCGATGGCCGCCGGCCTGCTGCGCCGGCAGGGCCACGCCCGCGTCCGCAATCTCACCGGTGGGATCGACGGCTGGTCCGTGCTGGTCGACCCCACGCTGCCGCGCTACTAGCCCCGAGGCCTTCGGCCGGCGGAACGCGGGACGGCGCGTTACGGGCCCGCTTCGGCGGCCGCGGCTCCGGCGTGCAGGTACAGGTCGCCACTCGTCGACTTGAGGCGCAAGGAAGGCCGCTTGACGTACGGCGCCGCCCCGCGCCCGCCGCGCAGCAGCCCCGCGGCAAAGTGTCCGTCCTCGCTCAGCGTCAGCTCGTCGATGTCGGTTTCCACACGGCCGCGGGGCGCCTGGGCGTCGATCTGGCAGCGATGGTCCATGGGCAGGGTGACGCGGACGTCGCCGCGAGCGTTCTCGACCGCGCTGCTCTCTTCGCCCGTGAACGAGACCCAGTCGATCGCGACCAGCGGACCCTCGGCCTTCACGTCGGCCGTGCCCTTGAACTCGGCCAGCGTCACGTTCCCGTCGCGGCTGACGACCCGCACCAGCTTCGACGCGCCGCGGATCTCGATGTCCCCGAATTCGTTCTCGACGGCGACCGGCACCTCGCAGCGCTCGACGAGGATCGTCGAGTACACGGTTTTCATGGTCAGGTCGCCCTTGCAATCGGTGACGTTGATTTCGAGGTCGGAGCCGCGGATCTCGATCTTGGACTCCACCTGTTCCAGGCGTACCTCCGCTCCGTCGGTCTCGATTTCGAGCGGCCCGCCCTTGGCCTCGGCGCCGCGTACTGCCGAGCCGCGGCCGAGGATGCTCAGCGGTCCATCGTGGCCCTTGAATCGGACTTCGGCGTCGGTCTCAACGTGGAAGGCTCCCGAACTCCCGCGCAGATCGAGCGGCGCCTCCGCCAGCCGCAGCTCCCCCCCGCCACTGCAGGAGTCGACGGTCACGGCCCCCGCGCCGACCTCGAGGCTCAGCCGGCCCGTGACCAGGGCCACGCTCAGCTCGGTCTCCTCGACCTCCGCCTCCAGCACGCCCCGGATCCCCTTCGCATGGATCTCGCTCTTGCCCGAAGCCGCCAGCGAGACCGGTCCGTCGACGTTTTCGAGGCGCACGTCGAGGGCCCGCCCCTCCAGCCGCACCCCTTGCGAGACGCCGTTGATCGTCCCGCTCGATTCGTCGAAGGCCAGTTCGAGCGAACCGTCGATCGCGCGCGCGTTCAGCCGGATGCGGCTGCCCCGCACGTCGATCGCGCCGTGCAGGCCCGCCAGCTGGATCTCGCAGTCGGAAACGTCGATGCCCAGGTCCAGCTCGGGCCCCACCGCCACCTCGATGCGCAGCGGAACCAGGGGGTCCGTTCCCTCCTGCGGGTCCAGCCGCAGCAGCTGGCCGTCCAGCCACAGCTCGACCGGGACCGGCCCCTCCTCCCCGCCGATCGCTCGCGCCGCGAAGCGCAGCTCCCGTTCCTTGCCCAACCGCACGGAGAGCGTGCCGCGGAAGCCTGTGATCTCCAACCGCCGCTCCCCCTCGAGTTCGAGGACGCCACCGGACCCCTGACTGAGCAGCGTGGGCTCTTGCGCCGAAACACGGGCGCTGACGACCAGGATCAGCAGGGACACGACGCTTGCGAGCCATGCCGCAGGTCGCCGTCGCGGGGCCTCAAGAATCTTCACCGTCCATGAACTCCAACGCTTCGCGGGCCGCCTCTTGCTCCGCCCGCTTGCGGCTCGGACCGGCACCGCGCCCCAGGACACGCTCGCCCACTCTCACGTCCACCAGGAACTCGCGGGCGTGGTCCGGACCCGTCGCTGAAACGATACGGTAGCGCGGAGTGCCCTGCAACCGGCTCTGGGCCGTTTCCTGCAGCCGCGTCTTGAAGTCTCCCGAGGCCCACAGCGCGCCCTGCGTCTCGCGCAGCGCCGGCCCGAGGCTCCGCTTCGCGAAGGCGCGCGCCGAGCGCAGGCCGCCATCGACGTAGATCGCCCCCAGCACCGCCTCGAACACGTCGCCGAGCAGCGACGTTTTCTGGCGCCCCCCCGTGAGCTCCTCGCCGCGCCCGAGCCGGATCGCGTCGCCCAACCCGAGACGGTGAGCCGCCCGCGCCAGCGTCGAGGAACGCACCACGGCCTGCCGGCGGCGGCTGAGAAGACCTTCGGATGCCGCGGGGTCGTCCTTGTAGAGCCAGTCCGAGACGATCATGCCTAGCAGCGCGTCGCCCAGGAACTCCAGTCGCTCGTAGCTCGCGTGGGCGCCCGTGCCACGCTCGTAGGCCTCGGAGCGGTGGGTCAAGGCCAGCTCGAGCAGCAATGGATCCCCGAAGCGATGTCCGAGCGCCAGCTCGAGGCCTTGGAGCCGACGCCGCGACGCGCCGCTCGTGGTCATCGCCCGCTACCTCGCCGCGGCCAGGACGTCCCGGATCGCTTCGGGAAAGCGCGCGCAGCGCCGTAGGCCGCGCCGCGCGGCGTAGTACTCGAGCGCCGTGCCCAGGCAGCCGAAGCCGTAGCGCACGCTCCGCGCGAAATCGATCGAGGAGGCCTCCGCGAAGTAGCGCGTGGGACAGCTGACTTCGGCCACCCGCCCGCCGGCCCACAGGACCTGGGCCAGCATCTGATTGTCGAAGACGAAGTCGTCGGAATCGGCCTCGAGCGGCAGGAGCTCGAGGACGCGGCGCGAGAACGCCCGGTACCCCGTGTGGTATTCGGAGAGCTTGGCGCCCGTGAGCAGATTCGCCGCGAAGGTCAGGAACCGATTGCCGAGGTAGCGCCAGCGCGGCATCCCGCCGGCCAGGGCGTGACCGCCGAGAATCCGCGAGCCGATGACGCACGGGTACAGGCCGCTCGCCACCATCGAGATCATGGCCGGGATCAATTTCGGCGTGTACTGGTAGTCGGGGTGGACCATGATCACGACATCCCCGCCGGCCGCGAGGGCCAACCGGTAGCAGGTCTTCTGGTTCGCCCCATACCCCAGGTTGCGCTCGTGGCGCTGCACCGTCACCTTCGGCAGACCCCGCGCGATCTCGACGGTGTCGTCGCCGCTAGCGTCATCGACGAGGATCACCTGGTCCACGCATTCCTGGTCCAGCACCTCGCGATGCGTACGGACGACGGTCGCCGCCGCGTTGTAGGCCGGCATGACCACGATGACCTTGAGGTCGCGGTACATCGGGCGTCGCGGCTGCGCCTCAGGCGCGCGGCGGGGTCCAGCCTGCGGGAGGGTCTTCGATGGCGTCCGAGATCTTGCCGAAGTTCCGGCGCGGACCCTGGCCCGGCTCGTAGCTGCGTTCGTGGTCCTCGATCGTGAAGGAGCGCAGCAGCAACCCCTCCTTCTTCAGCACCAGCTCGTCGATGTAATGGATCTCGAGGGGCGTGGGGCGCTCGACCTTGCCCTTGCACTCGACTCGGAGACGGCCGGAGGACTCGTCGATCCAGGTCCGGAACGCATAGGTCGAGGTCTGCTCGCCGTCGACGAACTCCTTGCAACGGCCGTCCCAGCCGCAGCGCACTTCGCGCAAGCCGTCCGTCGAACTGATGGACCAGCGGAACAGGAATTCGTCGCCGACCCGCGCGATGGCCAGCGTCGACTTCACCTGATCTCCGCCGCGCTGCCAGGTACCCTCGTACCCCGTGTCGCTGACCTCGGGGGGCAGGCCGCCCCCCTTGCAGGCCATCGCCAGCAGCAGCGCGCAGCACAGCATCCGCCCTCTAGTCATCGCTCGTCTCCCCCGCGGCCCCGGCGCCGGCTGTTCCGCTTGCCGACCGGGCCTTCAGCCCCTGAACCAATTCGGTGACCCCGGGCATCAACTCCACCCCCAACTCCACGGCCTTCGCGGCCTCCGCCAGCGCTTCTTCCGGCTGGCCCGCGAATGCGAGCGCCGACACCAAGTGATTCCAACATACCTCGTGAAACGGCCAGGCCGCGAGGCCCCGCCGTAGGAACGGCAGCGCCTCCGCGTGCCGGCCGGTCAGGTTCAGGCTCTGCCCCAGGTGGCAGGCCGCACTGGCGTACCCCGGCTGAAGCTCGAGCGCCTGCCGGTAGAGCACCTCGGCCTCCCCGGTCCGCCCCGAGCGCTCGAGGATGTCCGCCAGGAAGACATGAGCGGGCGCCCAACCTGGCTGACGCTCCTGGGCCCGGCGGAAGTCGGCCTCCGCGCGGGCCAGGTCGCCGGCGCGAGCCCAAGCCATGCCACGCTGCAGGAGGCCGGCAGCGTCCCCCGCCGCCAGCGGGGCCGCGGCGCCGGCGTTCGCGAACGAGCCTGCGCAGAGGACCGCTCCCCAGAGCAGCGCCAGGCGTCGCCTTGGAGGAGTGCATCCGGCAGGGGCTCGCCACAGCGCGGCCAGGCCGACCCCCGCGGGCACGCAGAGCATCGAGGCGAGGGGCAAGCGGTAGCGGCTGCTCACGTAGAAGATCAGCGGCGCCGCCGCGCACGCCAGGACCGCGCTCCAGAGCGTCCAGCCGCCCGTCCCGCGCCAGCCCGCGGCGACGACCCCCGCGGCCGCCAATCCCAGCAGCACGGCGAAGGGCAGGGGTGCCGCGTGGCGCAAGGGGTTGACGTCCTGGCGGGGCCCGGTGTCCAGGGTCAATTCCGCGTTGGCCGCGACCAGGAGCAGCCGCCGTCCGGCCAGCCTCAGGCTGCCGAGCGGATCGGCCAGGCGCTCGCGCAGCGCCTGGCGCCCCCAGAAGCGGTCGGCCTCCACGGGGTCGAGGGGGCGGCCCGAACGCTGGCCGGCGAGCCAGGTCGCGACGCGTCGTTGATCTCCCTTGCCGGCCTGGGCCAGTTCCGGCGCGATCCCGATCGCCCCCGTCGCGCCGGGGCCGTTCCCGTGGTACAGCGTCAGGCCGGAGTTGGACGAGATCGGCACGAAGTGGCCCGACTGGCGCTGATTGCGGACGGTCGTGGGCACGAGCGCGAGCAGCAGGGCGCCGAGCAACAGGCCGCCGCGCCGCAGCTCGCGACCGCGCCCCGTCCCGGCCCACAGCGGCCCCGCGAGCAACAGATTGGGTCGCGCCAGCGCCGCCAGTCCCAGCAGCAACCCGGCCGTCCCCGCCGCCCCGGCGGTCCTCGGGTCGGTCCAGGCGCAGAGTGCCGCGCAGAGCAGGGCGATGGCCACGGCTTCGCCGAGGGGGCGCGAAGCGAAGAAGAGGTGGGGTCCGTAGAGCAGGAAGAGGGCGCAGGTGGCCAGGCCCGCCAGTTCGCCGCCGGCCCGGCGGGCCACGACGGCGAGCAGGCCCGCCGCCGCGACGATCGCCAGGTGTTGCGCGTAGTAGAGCAGCCCCAGGTTCTCGCCGAAGGTCCGCACGAACAGGGTCAGGGCGAAACCGTAGAGCGGGGGCGACTCGTAGGCATCCCGCGCCGGCGGCACGCCGGCGACACGCTCCCGCGCCCAATCGAGGAAGGCGGCTCCGTCCGCCATCGGGTAGGCGAACCACGGGTCGGTCTGGGATTGGGCGAAAACGTAGGCGATGCGCGCCAGGAAGCCGAGCAGCAGCAACGCCCCCAAGGCCCAGGCGAAGGGGCCGGAGGCCACGCGATCGGGTTTCAGCTCGCACACGGGCGCGGAAGCATACCCTCGTCAGGCGACGCTTCAAAGCCCGGTGCGGCCGGCCCGGCAGGGCTTCATTGGACGTAGCCCAGCGCCTTCAGCCGCTCGAGCGTCGCGGCGTCGTTCTCGGGATCGGCTGCCGGCGCGCCTTCGGGACGCCGGCGCGGACCCAGCTCGTAGGTCGGAATCTCCCGCAAAGGCACCGCCGCTTTGAAGTCGTCCTGCAGCGCCTCGCGGAACACGCCTCCTGGCATGTCCGCGGCCAGCGGCAGCCCCTGGAGCCAGAGCAGCATCGGGGCCAGGTCGAGCACGTGAGCGCGCTCCAGCTTCACGCCGGCCCGGATCGCCGGACCGGCGAGGACCAACAGCCCGTCGGGCGCCAGCGGCGCGCCCGGCGTGATGCTGCCGTGTCCCCCCGACCAGGGCAGCTGCCCGGTCGGCCCGAAGCCGTGGTCCGAGAAGACGACCACGTTGGCATCCGCTCCCGCGGCGCGGACCAGCTCACCGAGCATGCCGTCCACGAACTCGTAATAGCGGTCGATCAGTCCGCCGAACTTCCGCAGGTCCCCGGGCGGGATGGAGATGGCTGGAAAGCGCGCCGGTTCCATGTAATGCCAGGCCAGGTGCGAGACGGTATCGACGCCGTAGAAGGCCACCGCGGTCACGTCGGTGGGTCGGGAGGCCATCAGGTGCAGGGCGATGTCCGCCGTGGAGCGGTCAGATTGATGGACGTACTTGAATTCCGGCAGCAGCTCGCCGTGCGCGTACCGCGTGCCCTGCCGCAGCGCGGCGATCTCCTCGGGAGCCAGCTCCATGAACCGTACGATCTCGTCGGCAGAGATCGCTTCGGGAGGCCGGACGAGGCTGCGAACCACGGGGAGCAGCTCGGCCGGATAGACGTCGTGGGCCTCCTGGCGATCCTCGCCCAGCGTGGCTTCCATCCGCGTGTAGGCCGCCCGATCGGAGACCACGTATCCCTCGACCGGCTCCGCGGGCCAGGTGGCCCACCAGCCCACGACGCCCACCGTGCGGCCGTGCTCGGACAGCACGTTCCAGAAGGCGCGGACCCGGCGCATCTGGCTCGTGGGCAGCGTGGTCATGCTGAATCCCGGCACGCCCTCGAAGCCGAGGATCCCGTGGGTCGGCGGCAGCGTCCCGGTGGCGATCGTGGTCCAGATCGCAGGGGAGACGGTGGGCTCGATCGTCTCGAGCGCCCCCCAGCTCCCGGCGCCCATCAGCCGCTCGAGCTGCGGCAGCCGCCCGGCGGCGGTGAGCGGCAGGACGCGATCGAGCGTCGCCCCGTCGATGCCCACCACGAGCAGCGGCTTGACCCAGGGCGAAGCCGCCGCCGCGACGGCCGTGGGGGCCTCGGCCTCGGGCGCGCTCGGGGCGGAACAGCCCGCGGCGCTCCAGAGCGGCGCGAGCCAGATCGTGACTGCGAGACCCGTGCGCACCATCCGCCACTCGAAACGCGGAACCCGCCCCAAAGAAAAGGGGCCGCGAGAATCCTCGCGGCCCCCCATGATATTCGAGACGCGTGTGCGCTCGAGTCCGGCACTTACCGACCGAGTGGCTTCGTCCGCTGGATCGACGGCCGCTTCACCTTGGGCTCCGGATCCGCGATGTTCGGGTTGCACTCGACGGACGTGGCCCGGCCGACGAGCACGCTCTTGACGTCGCCGGCGCTCAGGACCTTGTTGCCGTCGCCGTCAAACGTGGCGCCAACGGCCAGGTAGGTGTCACCCGCCGACGTCGGGCAGGACACATTGATCATGTCACCCGCGATGCCCGCGTTGCTGTATGCGATCTGCTTCACCAGGGTCCACGCCGAGCGCAGGCGACCCGGGTCCGCACCACCGTGGAACATCATGATGTCGTAGGACACGATGCCGCTGGTCGCCTGGGCGGTCAGGTCCGCACCGTGGTAGTTCAGCGCCAGGTCGGCGTAGTTGTTCGTGACCTTGGTCGTCGGCGGCGGGCCGGTCGAACCGGTGACGTCGACGCGCGGGTACCTCTGGAAGGTGTGCGTCGCCTGCGCGCTCGGGACTCCCGCGATCCCGGCCGTCCGGGCGTGATCGTAGTACCGGATCCCCGCGGGCGTCTCGTCGGTCGTGTAGATGACGAACCCGGCCTCCGAGCCGTCGGGGGTCGTGTCCTCGACGAGCGTGCTGATGACCATCGGGTCCACGCAGGCCGTCATCTGGCAGTTCAGGCTGGCGATGAAGCCCTGGATGCCGGACTGGACTCCGAGGAACGCCGTGCCGGTCTGCCACCAGGCGTCCGTGCAGAGCGCAACGCTGCCGAAATGCACGCCACCGCTGTTGTTGGTCGCGGCCTTCCCGGCGTCCCAGAAAGACTTGTGCTCGTTCCCGTTGTTCGGGAAGTTGTTCGTCGTCGTGTTGACGATGATGCGGCCCGTGAACATGGCGTTGCCCTGCCCGCCGAACTCACGGGACACCGTGCACTGCGCGTGGCTCGTGGGCGCCAGCAGCGCCACGATCGCCACGGCGGCGCAAAGTCCCAAGACGATTCTAAAAGTGGCCTTCATGCTCCGTTACCTCCTCGACTAGTAGTGATCTGGAATGAAACTCTTGTTGTTGACGACGCGGACCAAGTACGCCTGGCCGGGCACGAGAGCGAAGTCGGTGGCCGGATACGGCGTGTTGCTGTCGTTGCTGGGGTTGAACCTCTCGACCTGCAGGCCGTCGGGGCTCAGCTCGGCCAACAGCTCGGACGCGGTCGCCGACACGCCGTGATACGGATGGGCGTAGCGGTTGCGGCCGCTCTTCGAGCCGGCGCCGGCCTTCGTCAGCGGCACGGCGTAGCCCGGGTCGTGCGAGCCCACGATGATGTAGGGGCCGCTCTGGTTCACGCGCAGCAGGTAGCCCACGCCCTTCTCGAGATCGAAGTCGCTGACGCCCGGATAGGGTGAGTTGCTGTCGTTGATCATGTTGAACTTTTCGAGCTGCAGCGCCGCCACACCCCCGGCCGTCACGTCGGCCAAGAGATGGGACGCCTTGTCGATGCCGACCTGCCGGTTGTACGGTAGGCCAATGCTCTGACGGCCCGACTTGGAGCCCGCGCCCGACTTCGTCAGGGTGTAATTGAGCTTGAAGCCCATGTTCGAGGCCAACAGGCCCCCTGTCGCGACGATGGCTGCCCCGGCCATCACCACGAGCGCCGTCACTCTCCTCTGGTTCCTCATGCTTCTCCTCCGGATAAGCACCGTTCCGCGGTCAGGCCCCGCAGCCAGCTTCCGCCCGGCACGTACGGCGCGCTCGAGTCCCCTCGATAGCGCCCTAAATGTACCGGGAAGAGACGGGACGTCAAGCACGATTGCCGGTCCCGCTGGTGTTTCGGGGCCATGGGCCGCCTTGCGGTGGAAAAAAGTGGCTGATACACAAGAAACTCAATCGATCCTGTAAAAAACGAGCCCGCCGGAGCCCTCGAGCGGCTCGGTGAAGGCCCCATCGGCCACCGATTGGCCCAGCTGCTCGTCGAACTCCGCGGCGCTGGTCGAGCGGTAGACCTTGTGAGAGGGCTTCTTGTTGCGGATGTTGAACAGGACCTGATCGCCTTGCTTGGTCGCTTCCACGACCGTCACGGCGGCCCCCGCCGGGGCCGGAGGCCGCACCTCCTGCCCCAGGCCCGTCAGCAGCGCGGCGGCCAGCCCCGCCGGCAGGGCGCTGGCGGCGACCAGCCGGCGCAAGGGGGTGAAGAGCGCGGGGAACGGCTCGGGTGCCGCCGCGCCGCGCAGGGACTCGCTCAGGACTCGTGAGCGGCCGGCCGCGGACAACGCCTGTCCCGCCACACGCTGGCGACTGGCCTCGAGCATCAGCGACAGCTCTCGATCGGCCAGCAGATTCTTATAATTCCTGCTCTTTCGCAGCTGTATCATGGCGCGCTCCCTCGGCCCTCACCCATGTCTACCGCCGTCGGGGACGATCCGTTCAACCCCCAGGGCGTCATTTTCACTTTCGTGGCGCAGGAGCTGGCGCAGCCGGCGGCGGGCCCGCGACAGGTGGCGGCGGACGGTGATGGTCGTGATGCCCAGCGCTCGGGCCACCTCCCGCGCTTGAAGCCCTTCGATCTCGTGCAGGACGAAGACCGCCCGCTCGCGATCGCTCAGCTCCGCGAGGGCCCGCTCGAGCCTCCGGCGCAGCTCCTCGCGGCCGGCGGCCTCGGCGGGGCCGGGGCGAGGGTCTTCGCGCTCCTCGCCGTCCCACGGCGCCTCCCCGGACAGCCGCCGACCCCGGCGGCTGCGGTGGTCGTGGGCCGCGTTGACCGTGACGCGGTAGAGCCAGCCACCGAACTCCTGGCCGGCCTTGAAACCCCGCAGGTGCCGGAAAACCCGGACGAAGATCTCCTGGGCCACATCCTCGCGGTCCTGGGCGGCCACTCCCAGAAAGGCCAGCGTGCGCAGCACCCGCGCCTGGTGGCGGTCGAGCAGCTCTTCGAAGGCTCGAACCTGCCCCGCTCGCGCCGCTTCGACGAGCGCCGCGTCGCTCTGTGGAGGATCGTCGCGCTGGGTCATCGGGTCGCCCGCGCGGTGGAGAGGGGCCGATCCACGGAGCGGCCGCAGCTAGAACGGGCTGCGATTCCCCCGCGTATCCACCGCGAGGACCGAATAGTAGCGGTTCTCGGGGACGAGCACGATCTGGGCCGTGGAGCCGGGGGCGGCCGGGACGACGAGGTCGGCCAGCCCGGCCTCGATGGCGGAGCGGCTGACGGGAACGGTGTCGGACCACACCTGATAGTGCGAGATCTGGGTCGGGTTGCCGTCGAAATCGAGGGTGACGTCCGGCCAATCGAGCACCAGGCTGCTCGGGGTTCGCTGAAGCACGAGATTCATGATGCCGGCCGGCAACTGGTGGCCAGCGCCCCCGGGGTTGCCCTGGGTGTCGATCGCCCGCACCAGGTAGTGGTAGTTCGGGCCGCCCGGCGCGAGCGCGCCCAAGTCGGTGAACGCGGGCGCCGCGGGGGTGCCGACCCGGTTGGCCGGGGAGGGCACGAACAGCGGGCTCGTCCCGCGGAAGACCTCGTAGTGGCTGATCGTCTTCGGCTTGCCGTAGATGTCCTGCGTCACCGGCCCCCAGGTCAACAGCGCGTGGCTGCCCGACTTCGACAGGCGCAGGTCACCGATGAAGCGCGGAGATTTCACGCCGAGCACGAGGGTCGGTTCGGCCGAAAGCGGAGCGGAGACGGCGGAAGAGGCGCCGCTCGTGTTCTTGGCCTGCAGCGCGATGAAGTACGTCGTCCCGTTCTGGAGCCCCGTCAGCAGCACCTGCGTCGACGAGTTGAAGACCGTGAGGGTCTGGCCCAGGGCCGGCGTCGTGCCGAAATGGACCGTGTAATTGGCCAGGTCGGGCTCCGGGTTCGGGAGCCAGCTCACGAGCAGGCTCCCGCCCTTCTCGCTGTCCTCGGCGGCGAGCAGGGTCGGCACCGCGGGCGGGGTCAAGTTCAACGGCTTGGCCTGCACGCAGTCCGGCCCCGGCGATTCGCCGCAGTCGGTGTTGAAATTGGACCAGGCGCTCTCGAACCCGCCGTTGACCGCGACCACGTAGTAGAAATAGACCTGCGTACGAGTGACGCTGGCGTCGGTGTAGCTCGGACCCGCGATGGGCGAGCAGTTGTTGCTCCCGATGGGCGAACAGTTGATCTTCTGGTAGGGCTGGTCGAGCTGGGTCGTGCGGTAGACGTCGTACGTGGCCCCCGCCGTCGAACTCGGGTCCCAGCTCAGCCCGACGAAGGCCGCGAGGCCCGTCGAAGGCGTGGCCACCACGTTCCGTGGAGCGCCGACGTCGGGCAAGGCCAGCCTGGAGGATGGATCCCCGAGCAACGTGTAGAAGTGGCAGGACTCGATGGAGCCCTGCGTGCAGAGCTGGGTCAGGCCATTCATCACCGGAACGCCCAGAACGCGCTCCTTGTGCGGCCCGAAGACGCTGTTCCACAGCACCTCGGTCACGACGGTGCCGATGAACTGGAAGCCTAGTCCCGAAGGAGCAAAGACCCCGAACGCGCCGCCCGATGGGCGCTTGAGCCACTGCTCGCCGAAGGACTTCGTGGCCAGCGAATGGAAGCCGCCGGTCAGGCAGTTGTGGACGATGAGCCAGGGGAGCTTGTTGAAGTTGAACAGGTCTTGCGTGTCGTCCTCGGAACAAAACGTGTTCTGCTCGTTGGCGCAAAAGATCACGTCGTCCGACCACAGGTCGAAGTTGCCGTGGCCGGCAAACTGCGCCATGGCCACGCCGGGGCCGACGATGCCGTTGATCCTGTTCTTGATGTCCTGGGTCATCTCGTTCGAATCGCAACCGGCGGCCGTGCCACCGCAGTTGTCCGTCCAGTACCTGAGCTTCGAGACCGCGTACGGCGTCCCGGAAAGGAACGCCGCCCCGATGTCGTTCATCGCCTCGAAGCCGAGCGCCTCGCCCGCATCGTACTGCTTGCCGCGATCGGAAATGAACAGCACCGAGCGGTTCCACGCTCCAGCGGCCGGCAGTGCTTCTTGGTCGCGGATCTTGGACAGAATGGTCTCCGCCTCGGCCAGCGATCGCGCCGACAGACGTCCCACGGCCATGTCGGCCAGCGGATCGTCGCCCACGACCGCGGCCAGGAGGTTGTCGCTGGAGTAGTGCGGCAGGATCGATGCCGACGAGGCCTTCCCGGCCTTGACCATGATCTGGGTCGGAACGAAGTTGCCGCTGCCGTTCTTCGAGTCCCATGAGCCGTCGCCGACGAGCAGGACGTAGGCCGGCAGCGGTGGGTCCCAGCCCCCGGCCGCGACCCACTCGAGGAATCTCGCGATCGAAGACGGGCCGGACAGGCCGAAGTTGAACTCGTCGTCGATGTCCTGGAGGCGCGCGACTCGCGAGGTGATGCCCTGCGCCGCGCGCCGGGCCAGCAAGAGGTCGAGCGCGCTCCCGCCGACGATCTCGCAGCGATCGCTGTCGCTCGCGGTGCAATCGGCGTCGTAGGCGCAGGGGTTGCCGCCAGCGGAGCACTCGCTGGCCACGAGGTCCGGGTGCGCGATCACCACCAGATCTGCCTGGGTCGTGTCCGACACCAGAGTCGACTCACGATCGGGCTCGAAGTCGGCGGCGACGGGGGTCTGGGCCCCGGCGGGTCCGACCACCACGAACCGGCGCGGAGTCCCATTCGGAAGCTGCGGATCTTCCAGCACGCGGAACCGCGCCTTGAAGGACGGACCGGCGGGTACGACTTCGACGCCGGTCAGCCGCACGGCATCCACGACCCCGCTCCCGGCGATCTGTCCGGTGACCTCGTAGACGTCCACCGGGCCGCCCGTCAATCCGGCGATCTCGAACAGGGTGTTCCCGTCCGCGTAGTCGAAGGTCAGCTCGTCGGCGACGGCCGTGAAGCTGCGCGCGTAGTCGACCTCGATGAAGTCCAGGAGGTTGTCGTTCTTCAGCGGCAGCGACGGCGACGGGCAGGTCCCGGGCATGTTGGCCGCCGACAGGATCACTTGCAGGGGGTTCGTCACCTGGGGATTCGATCCGGAATGAGTCCAGCCGAAATCGTGAACGAACACCCGGTTGCCGTCGAACTCGCCGACGTTCTGATTGCCGACGTTGTCCGGGTTCGAGGCCGGCAGGATCAGCGTGCTCCCGGAACCGTTCTTGAGAGCGACGAGCGTTTTGTGGTCGGGGTCGATGGCCGCGCAGTCGAGGAAGCCGCGCACGCCGAGGCGCACCTGGATGGGCAGGGTCCCCGAGACGAGGCCCGGCAACGGGACGACCTCCGTGCGCGCGGCGGAACTCTCGTTCGTGAACGGAGTCCAGAACAGCAGCTCTTCCGGGAGGGGGAAGAACAGGCTCGGGCTGTCGACTTCGACATGGGCGGTCGCGGTGAAACTCGCCGCGGGAACTCCGCTGGGCGGCGGCGTCGCGTCCCGCTCGGTCATCGCCGGTTGCTGGCCGGCTTCGATCGTCAGAAAGTAGGCGTTCTCGTCCGTGAAGTCCCGCGCTGCGTACAGGTTCTCTGCCGGATTGGCCGGCTTTTCGTAGCTCAGCTCGGTTTGCGGCTCGTCGTCCAGCGCCTGGCCGAAGACCTGGACCCACTCGCCGGGCTCGAGCGCGCCGTCGTTCCCCGGCAGTTGGCGGAGGTGCAGCGGCACCGCCTGGCCCCGATTGACGAGACGCCAGGTCCGTGGGTCGGAAGCCAGAAACTCCGGAGCGAGCAGTGAGAGCAGGCCGTGGTCGAGGCGCAGCGGTCCGTTCTCGCGCACCCGCAGACGCCGGACCGGACCTGCCGCGTTGCGGGTGGCCTGCCGGCTCTCGACGGGCGCCTCGGCTGCGGCTGCTTCGCCGTCCAGCCGGAACTGGCGCCCCTGGGCGTAGTTGGCGAACGCCTCGCGATAGACGGACTCGAATCGATCGGCGGCGGCGGGGCTGCCCGTCGGGTCGCCGGCGCCGTCGAAGTGCACGGTGACTTCCACGGCCTCGTCGACCACGAGCCTCCGCGACTCGAGGTCGTAGCGCACTGGCGCCAGATGGACTTCGACGTAGCGCTGGTTGCGCAGCACGCCGATCTGGCCCAGCCAGGCCACGCGGGCCGGATAGGTGCCTTGGCCTGCGTAGCGCTCTGCCGCGGGCTCGTAAGCGAAGCGGAGTCGCCGCTCGGCGACGTCGACGCTCGGGTCGGCGGCGAGATCCTCGGCGCCCAGGTCGTAGAACACGCGCGGAGCAGGACGTGGGATCCACGCGCGGAACCCTCGCGAGCCGCTGAGGCGCAGCGCGAGGCGCGGGGTCGCGCCGGGAGGGATGGCGACGAGCACGGTGCGTACGGGCACGTCCGGCGCGCCCGCCGGAGCGTCGCGCCGGTCGAAGCCGCGGATGCGGATCTCGGCGAAACCGGCTTCGTGCGCCAGCGCCTCGACCGGCGGGGTCCGCAGCTCGAAGGTGTAGGAGCGGTCGGCGGGCTCCGCCGCCAGGCTGACCGTGGCCAACGTGGCCAGCGTCGCCATCGCCAGGGCCGTGGCTGCTTCGCGCAGGATCATTTCGTGATGCCGCTCGTCGTGAAGCCGGCGCGGCTCGGGGGTCCGCAACCCGGCCGATTCGACCTCTATATACGGATTCTCCCGCGCCCTGACAACGCCGAGCGACCGCCCGAAATAAGAAAAGGCCCTTGGAGGGCCTTTTCTCGCCTGCCGCACGGCGGAGTTTTCTCTCCGAGCCGCATCCGGCAGTTCAGGAATGGTCTGCGACTAGCTCTGAATCGGTCCCGCACCGCACATCGGCGTGGAAGTATCCGCCTTGGCGCAGCTGGTTGCCCGCGCTTCGAGCTTCTCCGTGTGGATGATTGCAGGGCGCTCGTACGGTTTCTTGTTCATTCGCCTCCCCCGAGATCTTCTGTTTAGGTACCCTTGTCCTCGAGCACTCTTCGATCAGGCCGACCCCCCTCGGGGCCTGACCGAGCAAGTTATACGGTAGATGCCCGGTCGTTTCAAGCAGATTTTCGATCCTCGCCGGAATTGCCCCCGATTTGTAGCAGCTCGTAGTTGCGCCGGACGGCCCGGGCATTGGCCTCGACCTGGGGGTACATGGCCAGTGGATCTCCGGCCTGCTTTTCCGCCACCCCCAGGCAGAACCCGGTCATGAACGCCCCGTTGGCGTGGGACTGGACCCGCCGGTGGGCGTCCACGGCCAGGCCGCGGACCTCGTCCAGCACCGGGGACTTTCGCCATAGATCCGCCAGGTCGTCGACCTCCAGGATGTTGGCGATCTTGCGCCGGAAGGCCACGCAGGGCAGCAGGTTACCGTAGGGGTCGATGGTGAAGCCGGTGCGGCCGGTGCCGCAGTTGGCGGACCCGTCCGACTCACAGTGGTTGCCCCGCGGCGGGAGCTGTCCGTCGTGAAGCTGCATGTACCACTCGCCCCAGTACTTCTCGAGGAACTCGTCCTCGGGGCGCAGGGCCAGGGGGTCGAGGTTCCCGTCGTCCTTGGGCGTGATCACGGCGTCGAACATCATCCTGTGACCGAGCCCGTGGGCCAGGGCCTTGATCTCGAACAGCTCGTGCTGGTTCAACCGTGTGATCGGGCACTTGAGCGTGACCTTGATCCCGGCCTCGCTCAGGTTCTCGACCGCCTTGATCGTCTTCGCGAAGGAGCCACGGATCTTGGTCAGCGCCTCGTGGGTCTCGGGTCGGGCACCGTGGAGGGAGATCTCGACCTCGGTCGGCGTGAGCAGCTTGATCTTGCGCACCAGCTTCTTGTCGGCCATGAGGTAGCCGTTCGAGTAGATGCGCAGGGCCATGCCCAGCCGCCGCACCTCGCGTCCGATCTTGAAGAAGTCCTTGTGACACAGCGCCTCGCCGCCGGTCAGGGTCAGGTAGAGCACGCCGAGCTCCGACACCTTGCGCAAGGCCTCGAAGATCTGGTCGGTGGTCATTTCTCTCGCCCCCGACGGCGAGTTGTAACAGAACGTGCAGAGGTGGTTGCAGCGATAGGTGATCTCGAACTGCGCGGACAGCGGCTGCGCGTCCGCGAAAGCCCGATGCAACAGCTTGGAATAGGCCGACAGCGGCCGTGCCTCTCCCGCGTCACTCATCCGCCGACTCCCCGGCGGTCGCGCCGTTTCCACCGTCGATCGCCAGCATGCCTTTCCCGCGCAGATCCTCGAGGAAGGCCCGCACGTCCCGCCGCGCCTGCGCCTCGGCCACCTCGAACTCGTCCACGATGGCGCGGACCACGTCCTCCTCGGTGTGCTGGCCGTCGAGCATCGAGAAGATCCGGCCCCCGACGGGGTTGAGCACCTCGACGGTTGCCCGCGTCGGGACCACCACCAGGTACCCCTCGTCGGCGACCGAGCGGTAGGCGGTCGTGGGATCGCGGCGGGGATACTTCTCCTGCTCTGCCGGCAACACACCCTCCTCGTCCGGGTCCGACGAACCCCACGGATCTCGGCGATGGAACGCCAGCGGGAGTGTACGGTGATCGTGGGGCGGGAACAAGCTCGAGGCAGCCCCGCGGTTCCCGGCCCAGGGCTCCCAGGGCCCTGGCCCCGATCCGGCGCGCGCAATAGTTGAAATAGTCTAAGGCCGGCGGGCCAGCGCGCTCCCGCCCTGGTCCGGGTCGAGGAGGCGCGATTCGAAGAAGCGGGCCACGGTTTCGCGGCGGCGGCCCAGGTCGTCGCCGTAGAGCGGGCCGCCTCGGGATTCCGGCAGCAGCACCAGGCTCCCGTCGGTATCGGATTGCGGAGGCAGCGTCGCCACCATGCGCTGCATCTCGGTCGTGAGCAGCGGATCGTTCTCGGCAGCCATCAAGAGCACGTCCCGGCCGACGAGCTGAGGAAGTACGTCGGCCGCGCGGTGCTCGCCGACGCGGCTGCCGCTCATCAGGGCGAACAGGCCATCGGACAGGAAGGAGAAGTGGCGCATGCCCGGCTCCCAGCCGGCGAAGACCTGCCGCCGCAGCGGCAGGGAAGCGTCGGGATACAGGCCGTCGAGGACCAGCGCGCGTAGCGCCGGCCGATCGGCCGCGGCCAGCACGGCCGCGTGCGCGCCCATGCCGATGGCGTAGATGCCGACCCGCGGGGCCTCGCGTCCCCGACGGCCCGCGAGATAGTCGAGCGCGCCGAGGATGTCGCGCTTCTCTTCGATTCCGAGCGTGGATCCGCTGCCGCCGCTCTCGCCATGCGCGCGAAAATCGACGAGCAGCACGCTGAAGCCCCGGCCGTTGAGATCGACCGCCAGACTGACGAGGGAGGCCTTGCTCGCGCCGAGGTCGTGGCACAGGATCAGCGTGGGCCGGTCCGAGACGCCCTCGAGCAGCCAGCCGGCGAGGGCGATCCCGTCGAGCGACGGGAAGCGCACTTGCTCGACTCGCATCGAAATCGCCTCGAAGTCCAGCTCCTCCCCGACCTTGCGGGGCGGGTGGGTCGTGCGCTGAACTCGGATGCCGGCGATGACCAGGCCGAGCAGTCCGGCGATCGCCAGGACTCCGACCACCGCCCCAGGCTTGGATTCCCAAAAGGACACGCGGAACTCCCCATGGAACATAAGTCCCGGCGAGTGGCGGGACCATCCGCGCGCCAGCTGGCTCAGTCCGAGCTGCCGGCGGCCCAGCGTTGCGCCAGGGCGCCGGCCAGCTTGCTCCCGACGACGCGGGCCAGGTCCAGCGCCGTCGCGCGCCGCACGCCCTCGAGGCTGCCGAACTCGCGCAGCAGCCGGCGGGCGCGGGCCGGCCCGATCCCGGGAATGTCGGTGAGCTCGGTCCGCAACGTCCGTTGCGCGCGCTTGCGCCGGTGCCGGCTCAGCGCGAACCGATGGGCCTCGTCGCGGATGCGTTGCAGGAGCTGGAGCGCCGGCGAGCGGCGCTCCAGTCGCAGCGGCTCGCGGCCGCCCTCGAGGAACAGCTCTTCCTCCCGCTTGGCCAGCGCCGCGACCGGCAGCATGGGCAGGCCCACGCGAGCCAGCGCGGCCACGGCGGCGCCGAGCTGCCCGCGCCCTCCGTCGATGAGGACGAGATCCGGCAAGCGCTGGTCCTCGCCGAGCAGCCTCCGGTAGCGACGGGTCACGGCCTCGGCGATCGAGGCCACGTCGTCCGAGCCCCGTACTTCGCGGATCGCGAACGTGCGGTAGGAGGCCTTGCGCGGCTGCCCATCGTCCCAGACCACGAGTGCGGCCACGGAATCCGCTCCGTGGATGTTGGAGATATCGAAGCACTCGATTCGACGCGGAGGCTCGTCCAGTCCGAGCGCGGCGGCCAGGGCCGCGAGCCCCTCACCGCCGCGCGCGTCCGGCCGGTGGAAGCGGGCCTCGAAAGCCAGACGCGCGTTCTTGCCGACGAGCTCCAGGAACGCACGCTTGTCGCCCCGCCGCGGCACGCGCAGCCGCACGCGACTTCCGCGGCGCGTGCCGAGCCACTCTTCGATCAGCTCGGCGCGGTCCGGAAGCGCGGGCAGGTAGATCTCGGGAGGCGGAAGGCCCTCGGCGTAGTACTGCACGAGGATCGATGCGAAGAACGGCCCGGGCTCGAAGTGCAGCCCTTCCATCGTGAATTCGCGTCGGCCCTGGATCCGGCCCTCGCGCATCTGGAACAACTGCAGCGCGACCCGCTCGCCCTCGACCCAGTGCGCGAAGAAGTCCTGCTCCTCGAGGCCCGCGGAGGTCATGCGCTGTCGGACTGCCAGGCTCCTGACGGTGCGCAGCGTGTCGCGGTGGCGCATCGCGCGCTCGTAATCCTGCGCCCGGCTCGCCTCCTGCATGCGCCGCTCGAGAGAGCGCTCGAGGTCCGCGTGCCGTCCATCGAGGAACAGCCGCGCGTCGGCCACGGCGCGGCCGTACTCCTCGGGGTCGGTCTTTCCCGCGCAGGGGGCGAGGCACTGGTTCAGGTGGTAGTACAGGCAGGGCCGGCGCTTGCCGTCGAACACCTCGCGGCAGGTGGCGACCTCGAAGTGCCGCTGCAGCAGCCGCAAGGCGCGCCGCGCTCCGGACGCCGGCAAGAAGGGGCCGACGTACAGCGCGCCATCCACTCGCGCACGGCGCACCAGCGAGGCTCGGGGGTAGGGATCCTGCACGGAAAGCTTGACGTAGGGGAAGTTCTTGTCATCGCGCAGGACGACGTTGTAGCGCGGCCGCTCGCGCTTGATCAGGTTCGCTTCGAGCAACAGCGCCTCGACCTCGGTGTCCACCACGATCACGTCGAGGTCGGCGACCTCGCCGACCATGCGCTCGATGTGCGGCGCGTGAGTCGCGCCCGGCCGGAAGTACGACCGCACGCGCCGGCGCAGGGACTTGGCCTTGCCGACGTAGATCGTCCGGCCCGCGCGGTCGGCGAAGCGGTAGACGCCGGGGAGGTCCGGGAGCTCCGCCAGGCGCCTGCCGAACTCGCCGCCCCCCTCTCCCGGGTCAGACATGGGGCCCTGCCCCACGCAGCAGGTCCACGAAGCCGGGATCCAGGGCGAAGGTCAACTCCCCGCAGGGGACGCCGGCCGCCAGGCGCTCGAGCACCGAGGCGATCCGCCCGTCGGCCTCGAGGTCCTGGGCCACGAACGGCAGGTTCGCGGCCAGGCGGGCGCGGGCCAAGAGCGCGGAGGTCCTCCGCCAGGCGGCGCGAGAGCCGTGGCGCGGAAACAGGATCGCGGCCAGCGGCCAGCGCCCCGGACGGTAGGGGCCCGGATGACGCGAGTGGAACGGGCTCCCCAGCGCCTCCACGGAGTCTCTGCCGCACTGCACGAGCACGAGGTCGTCGCTCAGCACCTCGCCGCCGCCCCGCTGCCCCAGCCGGACCCAGGTCGTCTTGCCGGCGCCCTCTGGCCCGGCGAGGACGAAGGCGCGGCCATCGACGACGAGGCCGGCGGCATGCAACATCGCCGCGGAGACCGAGGGCAGCCGCCATGCCAGACAGGCCCGCAGCAGGTTCATCATCGTGAAGTACGGCGTCGCTCCCGGCGCCCGGCGAACGCGGATGCGCCCCTGGCCGTCCGGCTGCACCGCGCCGTCCCCCTGCGGCAGGCCGAACCGCGCGCCGTCCGGGCCGAGCGTCGCGGTCATCCGCTTGGGCCGGAAAGGCTCGACCCCCGCCGGGCCGTCGAGCAGGCCGACCTCGACGTCCAAAAGCGGTGGCCCGGCGCTGGCGGGCCCCAGAAACGGCGCCCAATCCTCGGCGAGGCGCGCCGACATCTCGGCCTCGAGCCCGGAGACCCTGACCCTCAGACCCGAGAAATCTGCGTCGAGCACGTTCATCCGTCGAGTACCGCGTGCTGCCTCAGGTAGCGGATGCGATCGCGGCGCTCCGCCGCAACCTCGAACTCGAGGCGCTCCGCGGCGGCGAGCATCTCGGTCTCGAGCCGCCGAAGCTCGTCCTCGAACGCTCGGCGGTCGTCGAAGATCGCTTCCGCCGCGGGCTCCTCGAGCGGCACGCTCGAATAGTCGGCGGCGAGGGGGCTCGACATCAGCTCTTCGATCGCTCGCTTCACGGTCTCGGGCGTGATTCCGTGCTCGCGATTGTAGGCCTCTTGCAGTGAGCGCCGCCGCTCGGTCTCGCCGATGGCCCGGGCCATCGAGCCCGTGATCAGGTCGGCGTAGAGGATCGCGCGCCCCTCGATGTGGCGCGCCGCGCGGCCGATGGTCTGGATCAGCGAGCTCTCGGAGCGCAGGTAGCCCTCCTTGTCCGCGTCCAGAATCGCCACGAGCGAGACCTCCGGCAGGTCCAGCCCCTCGCGCAACAGGTTCACTCCCACCAGCACGTCGAACTCGCCCCGGCGCAGATCCCGCAGGATCCGCACCCGGTCGAGCGTCAGGACTTCCGAGTGCAGGTACTCCACTCTGACGCCGAGATCGCGATAGTACTCGGTCAAGTCCTCGGCCATGCGCTTGGTCAGCGTGGTCACGAGCGTCCGCTGGCCGGCGCCGGCGCGCGCACGGATCTCGCCCAGGAGGTCGTCCACCTGGCCGTCGATCGGACGCACGTCGATCCGCGGGTCGACGAGCCCCGTGGGCCGCACGACCTGCTGCACGACCCGCCCGGCGGCCAACTCCAGCTCGTATTCCCCGGGCGTGGCCGAGACGTAGAGGGTCTGGCCGCGCCGCTCCTCGAACTCCTCGAATTTCAATGGCCGGTTGTCGAGCGCCGAGGGCAGCCGGAAACCGTGGGCCACGAGCGTCTCCTTGCGCGAGCGATCTCCCTGGTACATGCCGCGCACCTGGGGCACGGTCGCGTGCGACTCGTCCACCACGATCAGCGCGTCGGCCGGGAAGTAGTCCATCAAGGTCGGCGGCGCCTGGCCCGGCGCCCGGCCCGTCAGGTGGCGCGAGTAGTTCTCGATCCCGTGGCAGTAGCCGACCTCGCGCATCATCTCGAGGTCGAACAGGGTGCGCTGCCGCAACCGCTGGGCCTCGAGCAGCTTGCCCTGCGCTTCGAGCGCCGCCGTCCGCTCCTCGAGCTCCGCCCCGATCGCGGTCATGGCCGCCAGCAAGGTCTCGCGCGGCGTCACGTAGTGGGAATTGGGGTAGACCGGGTGCCGCTCCAGCGACTCGAGCTTGCGGCCGCGCAGCGGATCGAGGCGGGAGATGGCCTCGATCGTGTCGCCCCAGAACTCCACCCGCACGGCCTCTTCGGCGTAGGAGGGCCAGACCTCGAGGTTGTCCCCGCGGACGCGGAACGTCCCCCGGCGCAGATCGGCCGAGGTCCGTTCGTACTGGATCTCGACCAGCTTGCGCAGCGCCGCGTCGCGGTCGATCCGGCGCCCCCGCTCGAGCAGCAGCAGCATCCCGTGGTAGGCCTCGGGCGAGCCGAGGCCGTAGATGCAGGAAACGCTGGCCACGATCAGCGCGTCCCGGCGCTCGAACAGCGCCCGCGTCGCCGCGTGCCGCATGCGGTCGATCTCCTCGTTGATCGTGGCTTCCTTTTCGATGTAGGTGTCCGAGCGAGGCACGTAGGCCTCGGGCTGATAGTAGTCGTAGTACGAAACGAAGTACTCCACGGCGTTTCGCGGAAACAGCCGGCGGAACTCCTGGTAGAGCTGGGCCGCGAGGGTCTTGTTGTGCGCGAGCACGAGGGTCGGGCGCTGGGCCCTCGAGACGACTTGGGCCACCGTGAAGGTCTTGCCCGAGCCGGTCACGCCCAAGAGCACCTGGTCGCGGAGGCCGTCCTCCAACCCGGCGCACAGCGCCTCGATCGCGGCGGGCTGGTCCCCCGTGGGCCGGTAGTCGGACTCGAGTTCGAAAAACGGCATTCGGCGACCCGGCGGCGCACCCGGCGCCGTGCTGCCATGGTACCCATCCCCGCCCATTCCCGCGCGCGCTGTGCGGCAGGCGGCGCAAGGGCTATGCTGGAGCCGTCTTGCGCTTGGTCCTTTCCACGGGGCAGCCCCGCGACCGCCGACGGTCCTTCGGGCGTCGTGCGTTCCCGGTGTGGGTCGCGGTGGTCCTGCTGGCCGCCGGGTCCGGCGGCGTGCTGGGCTACTTCGCCCGCTTCGACCTGCCCGACGTGCGCGCCCTCGAAGACTACCGCCCACCGCTGATGACTCGGGTCGTGGCCGAAGACGGCGTGCTGCTCGACACCTTCGCCGAGCAGCGGCGCATCCTCATCGACTACGAGGACATCCCGCTGGTCTTCCAGCAAGCCCTGCTGGCCAGCGAGGATGCGGACTTCCTGAACCACGCCGGGATCGACTTCACGGGGATCCTGCGCGCCGCCTGGCGCGACCTGCGCAGCCGGCGGCTGGCCCAGGGCGCGAGCACGCTGACCCAGCAGCTGGCGCGCAACCTGTTCCTGCACCGCGACAAGACCTTCAAGCGCAAGCTGCAGGAGACCCTGCTGGCCCTGGAGATCGAGCGGCAATACACCAAGCAGGAGATCCTGGGCTTCTACTGCAACCAGGTGTACATGGGCCACGGCCGCTACGGGCTGGAGGCGGCTTCGCGCTACTATTTTGGGGTGACAGCGCCCGAGCTGTCCCTGTCCGAGGCGGCCACGCTCGCCGGGCTGCTGCAGCGCCCCGAGGCGCTCTCTCCGCGCCGCCATCCGCAGCGGGCCCACGACCGGCGCAACTACGTGCTGCGCCGGATGGTCGAGGTCGGGTTTCTCGCTCCCGAGCGAGCGGAAGCCGCGCAAGCCGAGCCGCTCGCGGCTGCGGAGCGCGAGACCCCCAGCAACTTGGCCCCGTTCTTCGTCGAGGAGGTTCGGCGCTGGCTCCAGGGGCGCTATGGCAGCTCGACACTCTACACGGGCGGCATGACCGTTCATACGACGCTCGATCCCAGACTGCAGGACGTCGCCAACCGCGCGCTCGAACTGGGCCTGCGCGAGCTGGACAAGCGCCAGGGCTGGCGCGGCGTCGACCGCCGGGTTCCCGACGACGAGCCGGCCGCCTCCTGGGAAGCGCCGGACTGGGGACACGGGATTGAAATCGGGCGGATCTACGACGCAGTCGCCGTCGAGGTCGCCGACCGGACCGCGCGCCTGCGCCTCGGACCCCACGTCGGCCTGCTGGGCTCGGCGCAGATCGAGTGGACCGGCAAGGCTCGGCCGCGGGATCTGCTGCGCCCGGGCGACATCGTGCGCGTTCGCGTGGTGGGCTTCGAGGACGGCGGCCTCGTCGAGCTGGCCCTGGAGCAGGAGCCGCTGGTCGAGGGCGCGATCGTCGTGCTCGAACCGTCGACGGGGGCGGTTCGCGCGCTGGTGGGGGGGTTCGACTTCGAGCGCAGCGAGTACGACCGCGCCATGCAGTCCAGCCGGCAGACCGGATCGGCCTTCAAGCCCTTTGTCTACGCCGCCGCCCTGTCGTCCGGTTGGACGCTCGCCGACGTGATCCTCGACGAGCCGACCGTGTTCCTCGACCCGCGCAATCCCACCCCCTACCAGCCTGAAAACTACGGCGAGGAGTACCACGGCACGCTCACGCTGCGGACCTCGCTCGAGAAGTCGGTCAACATTTCCACGGTCAAGCTCCTCGGCGCCATCGGCTACCCACCGGTGATCGACCTGGCCCGCCGCCTCGGCATCACGACGCCCCTGCGGCCTTACGCTTCGCTGGCCCTCGGCGCGTTCGAGACGCGACTCATCGAGCTGACCGCGGCCTACGGGGCCTTCGCCAATCAGGGTGTCCTGGTCGAACCCCACCTCATCGAGCAGGTCGTCGATCTCGACGGCACGGTCGCCGAGCGCATCGAACCCCGGGTGACCGACGCCGTCAGCCCGCAGATCGCCTATCTGATGAACCAGGTCCTGGCCGGCGTGATCAGCGACGGCACGGGACAGGCCGCCGCCGCGCTGGGGCCCAACCTGGCAGGCAAGACCGGAACGACGGACGAAAACACCGACGCCTGGTTCATCGGCTACTCGCCCGATCTCGCCGTCGGCGTGTGGGTCGGCTACGACGATCCACGGCCGCTGGGCCGCCGGGAGACCGGGGCCATCGCCGCCTTGCCGATCTGGCGGGCCTTCATGCACGAGGTGTTGGCCGCGAGCGGGCCGCCGCGCGAATTCCCGCTGCCGCCCGGGATCGCGCGGCTCTCCGTGGACCGGCGCACCGGCCTGCGCGCAGATCCGCGAGCCTACTGCCGATCGGTGATTTCCGAGGTCTTCCTGGCGGGGACCGAACCCACCGCGAGCTGCTCCGTGTTCGAGCACCAACGGAGCCGCCTGCCCTACCCCTTCCAGCGCTACCCGCTCGACGAGCGAGGAGACCTGGTGCTGGATCCTGGCGAGCTCGAGAGTTTGCTCCAAAGTGAGCCGCAGTCCAGCCTGGTGGACGGCGCGCGGCGGCTCGAGGTGCGACTCGCGCACGAGGTCGTCTCGGTCCCCATCCGCATCGTCGAGCGCCCGCCGGCCCCCTCCGACCCGCGCCTGGCGCTGTTCGACACCGGCGAGTGGGTCGGCACGGACGGCCGCCGGGCTCGAGTCGTCTGGCTCGACGGCGGCTGAGCCGCTCGCCCGTGGCCTCGTCTAGCGGGCCGGCGGCTCCCGGCCCTCGTGCGTCCAGACCGCCGACAGGTACTTCCGGGCGCGCAGCCGCGTGGCCGCCTCCCGCTCGGGGCCGGAGAGTTCGGCGGGCTCGAGACGCGCACCGAAGGTCGCCTCGAAGGAGCGCAGGATCGCTCGGTCGAGTCCCGCTCGCGGTGGGATGCGCCCCAGAACGGTCGCCAGATCCGTGTAATGCGCGGGGGGTCGCTCGAGGCCGAAAGCGCGGGCCACGCGCTCCCGATCGCTGCGGATCGGAATCGAACCATGCTGCAAGAAGGCGCCGCGACGCCGCAGCTGCGCGGATCCGACGAGCTTCATCCCGCCCGCGGAGATCTCGTGAGCCGCCAGCGCCTCGAAGCACACCGGCCCGCTGGGCCGGGGCGGGCGCCGCCTCTCCGGCCCAGCGGCGCGTGCATCGACACCGATCGCTCGCAACGCGCCAGCCAGCGCAGCCGCGATTCGGGCGTAGGTGTCGAGCACGCCCCCGGGGAACGACTCGCCGCGCAAGGCCGCCGTCACGGCGTAGGTGAGCTCGTGCTCGTGCAACACCGCGCCCCCACCGGTGGGCCGGCGAACCAGATCGATGCCCTCCCCGCGCAGGAATCGAGGATCGTGCGCGCCGGCCGCCGGCTGCGAACGCCCCAGCGAAAGGGCCGCCGGCTGCCAACCGTAGAGCCGCAGCGTGGCCGGCGAGCGCCGGGAGGAAACCACGCTCTCCAGCAGCACCTCGTCCACGGCCATGTTCCACGCCCCGTCGGCGGGCGGGTCCACCAGCAGGCGCCAGGCCGGAGCGAGGGTCGAACTCAACGGGGCGGCTGGATCGACTCCGCCGCTGCGGCTGCGGGAGCCTGGTGCTCGCGGCGGAACTCGGCCGACTTGAGGTGGTACCTGCGCAGCAAGCGCTGGAGCGCTGACCGCAACATGCCCGCTTGCAGCGATGCCGATGTGACGTTGCCGCGGTGCTGCGCCATCAAGTCGCGCAGGTAGGCCTGCTCGAAGCTCTCGACCACCTTCCGCTTCTCTTCCCGGAAGGACCCCGAGAGAGCAGCACTGGCCGGCCCATCTTGCCGCGCGCGGTCGGGCAGGTCTCGCGGCCGGACGCTTCCGTCCGGGGAAAGAATGACCGCCCGTTCCAGCGCGTCGCGCAACCCCAGCACGTTGTCCGGCCAGGGCTGGCGCGCCAGGATGGCGAGCGCGTCGGGGGTCAGCCGGATCGGCGGGAGCTGGTTGAGCGCGCACAGCGCCGCGACGAAGTGGCGTGCCAAGAGCGGGATGTCCTCGGCACGCTCGCGCAGCGCCGGCACCGCGAGCGAGTTCTGCGCCAGACGAGCGCGCAGGCTTTCCTCCAGCCGTCCCGCCGCGGCCAGCGCGACGGGATCGGCCGCCGAAGAGGCGACGACGCGGAAATGCACTCCGCAAGCGGCCGCGCCGTCGAGCGTGTGTAGGAGCCGCTGCTGCTCCGCGGGTTCCAGTGCGGCCGGATCGTCGAGGTACAGCGTGCCGCCGGCCACGCTGGCCAAAAACCCCTCCGGCGCGGGGCGCCCGCTGGCATCCAGGCCGAGGCGGGAACTCCAGGAGCCGAGGTTCAACCCGGAACATTCGAGCACCACGAAGCGTGCCCCGGCTCGGGGCGACTTGGCGTGGAGCGTGCGGGCCGCCAGTTTCTTGCCGGAGCCGCGCTCGCCCCAGAACCAGACGGCCGCATCCGAGCCGGCCAGCCAGGCGATCTGCTCGCGCAGGCCTTCGATCCCCGGACTGCGGCCCACGATGCCATCGTGCCCCGCGCGCTGCCGTAGCTCCTCGCGCAGGGTGCGCACTTCCTCCATGAGCTGCTGCTGCCGGAGCGCCCTCCGAATGCAGAGATCGAGGCGCGCCTCGTCCAGCGGCTTGGCCAGCACGTCGAACATGCCGCGCTCCACGAGCGATCTGGCCCGCCCGTCGTCCCGGACCCCAGACAGGCCGAGCACCGGCGGCCCCGACCCGGCGGCCTCTTCCAGCAACCCACCGGCCTCGATCCCGGGCGCATCGAGGTCGGCCACGACCAAGCGCAGCCGCCCGCCGCGCCGCGCGGCCCCGGACTCGGCCACGCTCGCGGCACCCTGCGAGCACAGGCCGTGCCGTTCCAGGATTCTCGACACCTGCTCCCGTGTGGCGGGATCGGGGTCGAGTACGAGTGCGAGTGGCCGGTCCATGCAGTGCCCTCCTGGAGGTCCACCCTCGACCCGCGCAGTATAACCATCCTGTCAGCGATAGGGAATCGAGACGGCGGGCGACGGACCGGCGGGCCGCTTCACGGCGACAGGCGGTTCTCGAGATCGACGACGCGCCCGCGCACGTCGCGGAAGGTCGGATCATCCTGCAGCACGTCGCGGAACTCGGCCAGGGCCGCGCGCGCATCGCCCCCCTCGAGCAGGATTTCGGCCAGATCGTAACGCAGTCCGCGCAGCGTCTCGCCGTCCGTCGGGTCGCACTCCAGGGCCGCTCGATACCAGCGCGCGGCCTGGTCCAGCTCTCCGCGGTCCCGATGGCACAGACCCAGCATCGCGCAGGCTTCGCGGCGCATCGCGGGAGCGTCGGCCGCCAGCCGGAACTCCTGCATCGCCTCGTCGGTCAACCCCATCTCGCGAAAGCCGACGCCCAGCTCGTAGTGCGTCCGATAGTCGTCCGTCGCGACCTCGTCCGCCACGCGCTTGCGGAACGCCCCGAGGATCTCTGCCACGCTCTCGCTCGGAGGCTGCTCGGGCTCGAGCGGGACCGCATCGGCCTCGACGAACTCCCGTTCGAGCACGCTTCGAATCGCTTCGAGGTCGAAATCGGCGCCTTCCCGCGTGGGCGGCGCCTCGTCTCCTTCCGCGTCGAGGTCGATGACCACATCCCCCTGCCGCGGGACGGCCGGCCCACGGGCGGAGCCCGTTGCCGGAGCTCTGTCCGCCACGACGGGCGTCGCGTCGGCGGCCACGGCGGGCTCGTCGAGCAGCCCGCACTGCTCCAGGATCTGCCGCGATCCGGCCACGAGTCCGGGAGCCACGCTGGCCTCGGCGGCGGCCTGAAACGCGCCGCGCAGGTCCCCGGCGGCCCTCCGCGCCAGCGCCAGCTCGGTCAATGCCCGCACCAGGACCGCCTCGTTCCCCAGGGCCCGGCTGAGCTCGACGCGCCGCTCCTGGGCCAGGATGTGGCCGGGGAAACGGTTGACGACCTCCTCGATCTGCTCTAGGGCCTGCTGCAGCAGCTCGTACTTTTCCAGCACTTCCGCCTGGGTCAGGCGGCCGCCCACGAACTCCTCGTCCCCGCGGTTCAACGGCACCGCGGGTGCCTCGGCGGCCAGCGGAATGGCGGCGGGCGCGCGCGGAACGGCCGACTCGCCGGTCGACGCCAGCGACGTGGGCTCGAACGACTGCGGCTCGGCGGCGTCCGGCGCGACCGCCACGCAAGGCTCCTCGTCGGGCGGAGCTACCGCTCGCAGGCGCTCGTTCACCCGCGCCGCATCCTCGCCCCGCGAGCGGGCGCGAAGCGCCCGTCCCAGGGCGTCGAGTGCGCGCACGGCCGGCAGCACGTCGCCGGCCTCCTCCCGGACGCGCGCCAGCCGCTCCAAGGCTGGAATGTGCCCGTCGGCTTCGATATCGCTCAGCCACTCGAAGAGCGCGGCGAGGGCCGCGCCTTCGAGGGACGAACAGCGGCGCTCGAGCAGCGCGTCGAATTGCTCCCACAAGGAATCCGCCGCATCGCGCGCGAGGGCCGCCCCGAACAAGCGCTTCCAGCTCTCCGGCGGGATCTCCGCGAGCGTCGCCTGCTGCAAGACTCCGAGCGCATGCTCGCGACGCCCGGACGCTTCGTAGCGGCCTGCCAGCTCGCCGAGGAGTCGCCCGCCCGCGCTTCCCTCGCGGACGCGCGCCTCGAGCAGCGCGATCGATTCGGCGCCCCGTCCGCTCCGCTCGAGGCAGAGTGCCGCGCCCAACAGCGGAGCGTCGGCCCCAGGTGCGAGCTCGATGGCACGGTGGAATATGCGCTCGGCCTCGGCGCCGTCGCCCCGCTCGAGCAACTCGTTGCCGACCGCCACGAGATCTTCGACCGCGGCGGCGATCGCCCCTTCCGCCACGCGCGCCTCCGCCAGGCACACGCGATGGCGTGGCTCGTCGGGCTCCGCCTGAACCAGCTTCTCGAACACCTCCCGAGCCCGGGCCGGCTTCCTGGCCTGTAGGAAGCGGTCCGCCGCCTGGAGCAGGTGCTTGCGCGCTTCGCCATGCAGTTTCTGGAGTCCGTACAGGTGCCCGAGGCGGATCGAGGAGTCCAGCCGGTCGGGGTCGAGGCGCAGGATCTTCTTGTGAATGGCGATCGCCTTGGGGGCGAACCCCGCTTGCTCGAGCCGCCGGGCGAACTCGGTGTAGTAGTGGATCGCCTCCGAGTGCTTGCCCTGCTGGGACAGGAGATCGGCCAGCCGATTGAGAATGGCGTCGTCGTCGAACCCGCCGTCCGAGGCCTTGCGCAGTTGCTCGAGCGCCGCCTGGACGTTGCCCTGCTCGAGCAAGCGCTCGGCGGCCCTCCAATCTTTACGTCGATCCAACGGCGTGCCTCCCCGGACCGGCCTGGATTCTCGGCGCCCGCGAGCGACTAGGGCGCTCGGCGCTCGCGGATGCGGGCCTTCTTGCCGCGCAGGTCGCGCATGTAATAGATCTTGGCGCGCCGGACGCGCCCCAGGCGAACCACTTCGATCTGGTCCACGTTGGGCGAGTGCAACGGAAAGGTGCGCTCGACCCCGACGCCGCCCGACGTCTTCCGGACCGTGAAAGTCGCCCGCAGGCCGTCGCCCCCGCGCCGGGCGATGACGTCCCCTTCGAACACCTGGATCCTGGACTTGTCGCCCTCCACGACCTTGACGTGGACCTTGACCCGGTCGCCGGAGCGAAAGCGGGGCAAGGACTGCTTCAGACCTTCTGCCTCGAGGCTGCCGATGACGTTCATCTCCCTTCCCCTCCCCTCCGAGCGCTCTCGGTTCGTTTGGCGGAGCGGTCCCGTTCCAGAAGGTCCGGCCGCTTGGCCCGGGTCGTGGCGCGGGAGCGATCCTCCCGCCAGCGCGCGATCGCCCCGTGGTCGCCGCTCAGCAGCGGCTCGGGAACCCGGAGCCCCCGATACTCGGCCGGCCGTGTGTAATATGGGGACTCGAGCAGCCCGTCGGCAAACGACTCCTCGTCCGCGGCCCCCGAGCGGCCCAGAACCCCAGGAACGAAGCGCGAAACCGCGTCGGCCACCATCATGGCGGGCAACTCGCCCCCTGTCAGGACCACGTCTCCGATGCTCAACTCCTCGTCCGCGAGCCCCTCGCGGACCCTCTCGTCCACTCCCTCGTACCGACCACAGAGCAGGATCAGTCCCTCGTGCCCAGCCAGCCGCCGGGCCCCCGAGTGGTCCAGCGGCGTCCCCTGGGGCGAGAGCAGGACCACCCGTCGGCCCCGCGCCGGATGACGACTCCGGATCCAGTCCACCGCCGCGAACAGCGGTTCGGGACGCAGGATCATGCCCCCGCCCCCGCCGTACGGCGTATCGTCGACCTGCCGCTGGCGGCCCAGACCCCAGCGCCGCAGGTCGTGGATCCTGATCGCCACCTTCCCGCTGCGCCGGGCGCGACCCAGGACCCCCGCTTCCAGCGGGCCCACGAACATCGACGGGAACAGGGTCACGATGTCCAGCACGAACATGGCGCTCTCGGCGTCGCCCCGCCGGCTCAGGACGGGTGGTTCAGCCGCCGGAGTTCTTCCGGCAGGCGAGTCACGATCCTGCGTGCCGCGGGGTCGACGGACAGCACGTATTCACGAGCCCATGGCACGAGCAACTCTCCTCCATCCCCTTCGTCCGGCTGCGACCGTGCGGCCGCCGTGCGCACACGCAGCACATCGGTGCCTCCAGTCTCGAGCAAACCTTCGACCCGCCCGATCTCCTGGCCGGACTCGTCGATCACGAGCATGCCCACGATCTCGCCGGCGAACTGCAGATCGCCGGACAGCACGGGCACCTCGTCCCACGCCACGAACACTCCGCAACCACGCAGCCGCGCTGCCTGGTCCGCGTCGTCGATGCCTTTCAATTTCAACACCAGTCGGTCCCGGTACGCCCGGCTGTGCTCGACCTCGCAGAACCTCCGCTCGCGCGGGCCCTCGATCCAGAAACGGCGCACCCCGGTCCACAGCGCCGCCTCCCCGCCGACGCGAACGGTCAATTCGCCCGTGCGACCCCGGTGCCCGGCCACGCGCCCCACTGGGAGGGGTGGCCGCACCGACTACTCGACGATCTCGAAGACCGCGCGCTGCCCCAGCTTCGTCCCCGCCGTGGAGACGATCGCGCGGATCGCGCGCGCGGTGCGGCCCTGCCTGCCGATGACCTTGCCCAGATCGTCGCGTCCGACCCGCAGCTCGTACAGCGTCGCCTGCTCCCCGGGGACCTCGGTCACCGTGACCTGCTCCGGATGATCCACGAGCGACTTCGCGATCAGTTCCAGGAGTTCCTTCATCGCCCTCGAGTCCCGTGAACGCCCCGCGCTCAGCTCGCCGCCGCCCTCGACTTGGCCAGCAAGCTGCGCACGGTGTCCGAGGGGTGCGCTCCCTTGCGGATCCACTCGTCGGCCCGGGCCAAGTCGATGCGCACCGCGGCGGGCTCCGGGCCGGGATCGTAGGTCCCGAGCACATCGATCGATCGCCCGCGGGGGGTCAGGGTCGAGTCCGAGACGACGACCCGATAGAACGGGTTCTTCTTCGCCCCCATCCGCTTGAGACGTATCTTGAGCAAGTCGAACCTCCCGAGACCGGCGAAAGCCGGACACTATAGCCTACCGGCCGAAAAAGGGCAGCCGGGGCCTCCCCCCCTTGCCCGCGCCGGCCCGGACCGCCTTCATCATGCGCTGAAGCTGGGCGAATTGCTTGAGAACCCGGTTGATCTCCTGAACCGACTGCCCCGATCCGCGCGCGACCCGGCGCTTGCGGCGGCCGTTCAGCACCCGGGGCTGGGTGCGCTCGAGCGGCGTCATCGAATCGACGATGGCGATCACGCGGGTCAGAGCCCGAGAGTCGAGGTCGCTCTCCTTGACCTGGGACATGCCGGGCAACATCGAGACGATGCCGGAGAGGGGTCCCATGCGCCGCACCATCCGCAACTGATCGCGGAAGTCCGCGAGCGTGAAGCGGTCCTTGCGCAGCTTGCGCTCGAGCTCGCGGGCCGCGGTCTGGTCCAGCAGTCCCTCGGCCTTCTCGATCAGCCCGAGCACGTCGCCCAGCCCCAGCACCCGGCTCACCATGCGATCGGCCTCGAATCTCTCGAAGTCGGCCGGCCGTTCCCCGGTGCCGACGAACTTGATCGGCAGACCCGTCACGCTGCGGATGGAAAGCGCCGCGCCGCCACGCGCGTCACCGTCGAGCTTGGTCAGGATCACGCCCGTGGCCTCGAGCGCGGCGTGGAACTCGCTGGCGGAACGGACCGCGTCCTGCCCCGTCATCGAATCGGCGACGAACAGGATCTCGCTCGGCTCCAGATCGCGTTTCAGCGCGCGCAACTCTTCCATCAGCGATTCGTCGACGTGCAGGCGGCCGGCGGTGTCGACGAGCACGGTGTCGTATCCCGAGCGCCGGGCCAGCTGGACCGCTTCCTTGGCGATCGCCTGCGGCGCGCTCCGCCCGTCATGCTCGTGGACCTTGAGGCCCGCGCCCCGGCCGACCCGCACCAGTTGCTCGATCGCCGCAGGCCGCTGGACGTCGGCCGGAACCAGATAGGGATGGCGTCCCGACCGCGCCAGCCAGGCGCCGAGCTTCGCGGTCGTCGTGGTCTTGCCCGAGCCCTGCAGGCCCACCAGCAGCATCACCGCAGGCGTCCGCGAGGAGAAACGCAAGGGCGCTGGACCGCCGCCGCCGAGCAGCCGCTCCAGCTCCTCGCGCACGATCTTGATCACCTGCTGGCCCGGTGTCAGGCTGCGCAGCACTTCCTCGCCCAGGGCCTTGGCCCGCACGGCGTCCAGCAGCTCGCGCACGACGGAGACGTGGACATCGGCTTCGAGCAGAGCCAGGCGCACTTCTCGCAGACTGTCCTTGAGCACCGACTCGCTGATCCGGCCCTGCCCGCCGAGCTTGCGGAGCACGTCTTGCAGGCGGGCCGCGAGACTCTGGAACACGAGATCCCCTACGGAGCGCGCCTCGAAGCGCGAACAGCCGGCGTCAAACGGACTTGAGCAGATGGCCCATCTTGACCTTCTTGGTCCGCAGATACTCGCGGTTGTCGGCGTGCGCCGGCAACTCGAGCGGGACACGCTCGACGATCTCGAGGCCGTAGCCTTCGAGGGCCACGTACTTTCCCATGTTGTTCGTCATCAGGCGCAGGCGGCGCACGCCGAGGTCGTAGAGGATCTGCGCGCCCACGCCGTAGTCGCGGACATCGGCCTCGAAGCCCAGGAGCAGGTTGGCCTCCACGGTGTCCTTTTGCTCGCGGTCCTGCAGCTCGTAGGCGCGCAACTTGTTCACGAGCCCGATGCCCCGCCCCTCCTGGCGCAAGTAGAGGATCGCTCCGCGCCCCTCGGAGGCTATCAGGTCCATCGCGCGCTGGAGCTGGGCCCCGCAATCGCAGCGGGTCGAGCCGAACACGTCGCCGGTAAGGCATTGCGAGTGCACCCGCACCAGCAGCGGCTCGTCGGGACGGGGCTCGCCCATCACCAGCGCGACGTGGGTCTGGTCCTCGAGCTCGTAGTGGAACGCGTGGATCTTCCAGCGACCCATGCGCGTGGGCAGATCGGGCGAGGCCACGCGCCGAACCAGCCGCTCGTTGCGCATTCGGTAACGGATCAGATCGGCGATGGTGATCATCTTCAGGCCGTGCCGGCGGGCCACCGCGACGAGCCGCTCGGTGCGGGCCATGGTGCCGTCCTCGTTCATGATCTCGCAGATCACGGCCGCCGGCTGTAGTCCGCCCAGGCGGCACAGGTCGACCGAGGCCTCGGTGTGACCGGCGCGCTTCAGCACTCCCCCGGCGACGGCCCGCAGCGGAAACACGTGACCCGGCCGGCACAGATCTCTTGGACGCGTCGCGGGGTCGACGGCGAGGCGGATCGTCCTGGCGCGGTCCGCCGCCGAGATCCCCGTGGTCACATCGCTGCTCGCGCCGATCGACACGCAGAACGCCGTGCGTCGCCGCGCCGTGTTCTGCTCGACCATCAGCGGGATCTCCAGCTCGTCGAGGCGCTCCGCCGCCATCGGCATGCAGATCAGCCCGCGCGCGTGCGTCGCCATGAAATTCACGAGCGCGGGGGTGACGAACTGGGCCGCGCACACCATGTCCCCTTCGTTCTCGCGGTCCTCGTCGTCGAGGATGATCAGCACTTGGCCTCGGCGCAGGTCGTCGATCGCCTCCGCGACGGTTGCGAAAGTGCGCTCCGGAACTCCGCCCTCGTCACTCATGTTCTTTCCTGCTCGCCCGGCAGCGGCGGGTCGCCGCCTGAGGCCAACCGTTCAAGATAGCGCGCCACGAGGTCCACTTCTAGGTTGAGCCGGTCGCCGGCGCGCGCCTGTCCCAGCGTGGTCCGCTCCAGGGTCTCCGGAATGAGCGCGACCTCGAAGGTCTCCCCGGCGACTTCGGCCACGGTCAACGAAACACCTTGCAGCGTCAGCGAGCCTTTGAGCGCCAGGTAGCGTCCGAGCCGGGGGACGAGCTCCAGCACCAGACGGTGGTCCGCGGCGCGACGGCGCACGGCCCGCACGGTGGTCGTCCCGTCGGCGTGGCCCTGGACCAGATGGCCACCCAGTCGATCCCCGACGCGCAGCGCGCGCTCGAGGTTGACGCGCGCTCCCGCGCGCGCGCGACCCAGCGTGGTGCGGGCGGACGTTTCTGGAATCACCTCGGACCAGAAGCGATCCCCGCGCCGCTCGATCACGGTCAGACAGACGCCGTCGACCGCCACGCTTTCGCCGTCCGCCATCTCGGCGACGGGGAGCGCGCTGGCGATGCCGATCCGCAGCAGGCCGCCGCGCCGAGTCGCCTCCACCACCCGACCCACGGTCTCCACGAGCCCGGTGAACATCAGCCACGCCCGCTGGGTCGGACCAGGCGTCCCAGCCACAACAGGTCCGCGCCCAGGGCGATCTGCTGCGCGTCGGTGAGCCGCCACGCCTCCTCCGGCCGGCCGACGCTCGGCAGATCGACGAGCGGCGTGGCACCCCGGGCGCCGAACAGCCGACCGGAGACGAACAGCGCCGCACGATCGGCCAGGCCGGCGGCGAGGAAGCCGGCCAGGGTCCGGGCTCCCCCTTCCACGAGCACCGACTGCACGTCGAGGAGCAGCAAGTCCGCCAGGACTTCGTCGAGCGCCAGCCCGCCGCCGGGCTGGCGGGACACGCGCACGATCGTGGCCCGGCCCTCGAATTTGCCGACCCGTTCGGCGCTCGGCTGCGGCCCGGCGTACACCCGGGGCAACGGGCCGCCTTCCGCCGACTCGCGGTCGAACAACGCTGCGGCGGGGTCGAGGTCGAGGTCCGGAGCCAGCACCGCGCGCACGGGGCTGCGCGGCGCCCCGGGCAGCCGCACGGTCAGACGCGGATCGTCGGCGCGGACCGTCCCCGCCCCCACGAGCACGGCGTCGTGACGCAGCCGCAGGCGCCGCGCGAAGCGGCGGGCCGGCTCGCCGGTGATCCACTGCGATCGGCCGCCGGCCGCCGAGATCAACCCATCCAGCGTGATCGCGGCCTTGAGCGTGACCAGCGGGCGCCCGGCTTCGTGCCGGTGCAGGAATGGCTCGTTCAGCCGGCGGGCCTCCCCCGCCAACAGCCCGACGTCGACGCGCACGCCGGCCCGGCGGAGCCTGGCGAAGCCGCGCCCGTCGACCCGCGGATTCGGGTCCTGGATCGCCGCCACCACGCGCCGGACGCCGCGGGCCGCCAGCAGGTCGGCGCACGGCGGCGTCAGGCCCAGGTGGGCGCAAGGCTCCAGGTTGAGGTAGGCGGTGGCGCCGCGAGCCCCCGCGCCGGCGCGCTCGACCGCGATCGCCTCGGCGTGCGGGGAGCCGTGTGCCCGATGGAACCCACTGCCGACGACCCGCCCGTCGCGCACCAAGAGGCAGCCGACGCGCGGGTTGGGGCTCGTCGTCCCCTCGGCGACCGCTCCCAGCGCGAGCGCCTGTTCCATCCAGTAGCGGTCTTCGACCGCTTCGCGCCGCTCGCTCATCCGAGCAAGCCCTCGACGAAGGCGTCGGGGTCGAAGGGCAGCAGATCGTCGGCGGCCTCGCCGACGCCGACGTAGCGGATCGGCAGCCCGAGCTTGCGCCGGATCCCCAGCGCCACGCCTCCCTTCGCCGTGCCGTCGAGCTTGGTCAACACGACGCCGGTCAGCCCGGCGGCCCGAGTGAACTCCTCGGCTTGCGTCAGGCCGTTCTGCCCGGTCGTGGCGTCGATGACGAGCAGCACCTCGTGGGGCGCGCCCGGCACCTCGCGCCCGGCGACCCGGGCCAGCTTGCCCAGTTCGGCCATGAGGTTGACCTTCGTGTGCAGCCGGCCCGCCGTGTCCACGAGCACGGTGTCCACGTTCCGTTTGCGCGCGGCCTGCAGGCCGTCGAAGACCACCGCCGCCGGGTCCGAACCCTCCCGATGCTTGACCAGCTCCACGCCCGCGCGCGCGGCCCACAGCTCGAGCTGCTCGATGGCCGCGGCGCGGAAGGTGTCCGCGGCGACGACGATCGCGCGGCGCCCCGCGGCGGACTCGAGGGCCGCCAGCTTGCCGACCGTCGTGGTCTTGCCGCCACCGTTGACCCCGACCACGAACACCACGCGCGGGCGCGGTCCGACCGGGGGTCCCGCCGCCCCGCCGTCGGGCAGAGACTCGCGCAGCGTGCGCCGCAGCGCCTGGCGCACCGCGTCGTCTTCCGTGCCGGCCGCGGCCGCGCTCCGGCGCACGGCCTCGAGCAGCTCCGCCGCCAGCGCCGGCCCCAGATCGGCCGCGAGCAGCGTGGTCTCCAATCGCTCCAGCGCCGCTTCGTCGAGCGGACCCGCGCCCAGGACGCCGCGCACCGAGGCCGCCAGGCTCTCGCGCGTGCGAGCGAGCCCGCGCTTCAGCTTGGCCAGCGAAGCGAGCAGCATGCTCAGTCCAAGACCGCCAGGATCTCGTCGGCGCGCGCCGCGCTCTCGCTGCCGGGGGCGACGGCTCGCACTCGCAGCAGGCTGTCACGGGCTTTTTCGGCGTGTCCCAGGCGGTAATAGGCGAAGCCCCGCCGCCACCAGTATTCGCCGTCGTTGCGGAAACCGGGCTCGGCCACCTCGTACTCGCGCGCGGACTCGAGCAGGTTGCCCACGCGATCGAGGATGGACGCCAGGTGGAAGTGGGCCTTGAAGTACTTGGGGTCGATGCCGACCGAGCGGCGCAGCGCTTCGAGCGCCTCCTGGTCGCGCCCCTGCTCGGCGTAGAGCAGACCGAGGTTGAGGTACGGCTCCTGGGGCGTCGGGTAGGCCGGGTCCTCGAGGGCCCGCAGCAGCTCGGCCTCGGCCTCGGGGTAGCGCTGCTGCATCAGGTAGACGACGCCCAGGCTGTTACGCGCGTCGGTGAGATGCGGATCGAGCGCCAGCGCTCGGCCGAACGCGGCGATGGCCTGCGCGTGCCGCCCCCCCCGCAAGCAGTAGGTACCGTAGACGTGGTACAGACCCGCGTCATCGGGAGAGCGCTCGATCGCCTCGTCCAGCGTGGCCAGCGCCTCGCTGACGCGCCCGGCGTTGAACTGCGATTGAGCGAGCTGCAGGCTGTAGCTCTTGTCGTGCACGATGGGCTTGGACTTGGGCGACGCCTTCCCGCCGGCGCACCCACCGAGCGCCAGCGCCACGACGCAGAATGCCGCCCAGAGCGTCCCGGCTGTCCGCCTACTCATGCGTGGCCTCCTTTCCGTTGCCGTTCCCGGACGCGACGCGATCTGCATCGTCGACTCCCCGCCCGCTCAGCGGCCGCGCAGCAACCGTGACAGGAAGCCGGCGCGGGACCGCGTCGGTCCGTCCACTGCGGGGATCTCGGGCGCGTGTCCGGCGAGCAAGGCGCGCGGAGTGTCCTCGACCATGCTGCGGGCGAAGGTCTCGCCCACCAGCGGCAAGGCAACCTCGAGAGCGGGTGTCAAGGAGGGTGACCTCTTCGATCCCGCATGGTGCGCGTCCGAAGCGAGGACGTGTACGAGCCCCCGGCGCAACAGCTCCCCGGAGTACTCCCGCGCGCGGCTGCCGAATACGCCGAGGAGGCTGCCCGTCGTGACCTGACCGTAGGCCCCGACGCGCACCGCCGCCTCGTAACGCTGCGGATCCTCCTGGAAATAGCGGATACGCTCCGGGTGTGCCAGCACGACCTGGAGCCCGGCGAGCTTGAGCTCGAAAATCAGCTGCTCGAGGTCGAAGGGGTACTGGGTCAGGGACAGCTCGAGCAGCAGGGTTTTTCCGTTGTCGCCGAGGGTCGGCGCGCGGCCGTCGCGGACACGCTGGATGAGGTCGGGGCAGAGATGCACCTCCGCTCCGGGCTGCACGTCGACCTCGACACCCTCGCGAGCCAGGAGCAGGCGTAGGCGCCGGACACGCGCCACCACCTCGTCGCGCTGGTTGTACCACGATCCCTCCTTGCAGTGGGGAGTGGCCACGATGACGCGGATGCCGTCGGCGCAGGCGATCCGCGCGAACTCGACCGCCTCTTCGTCGGTCGCCACTCCGTCGTCGACTCCCGGGAGGATGTGGGTGTGCAGGTCGATCATCCGCCACGGGCCCTCAACGCTTCTTCCTCCGCTGTCAGCCGGCGTCCCAGCAACCGCTCCAGACCCTCGTGAACGCGACCCTCTTCGTAGAGAATACGGTACACCTCATCGACGATCGGCATCTCGACTCCGGCCCTGCCGGCCAACTCGCGAGCCGCGCGCACCGTTCGCACGCCCTCCGCCACGGAACGGTCTCCCGCCAGCACGTCCTCCAGCCTCTCGCCGCGGCCGATGCGCTGCCCGACGCGCCGGTTGCGCGACTGCTCTCCGGTACAGGTGAGCACGAGATCGCCCATGCCGGCCAGGCCGGCCGTCGTCCCCGCGCCGCCCCCCCGGGCCAGGACGAGCCGCGTGATCTCCGCCAGCCCGCGCGTGATCAGTGCCGCGACGGCATTGCTGCCCAACCCCAGACTGTCGGCCACGCCCGCGGCGATGGCCATCACGTTCTTGAGGGCGGCGGCCAGCTGCACGCCGAGAGGGTCCTGGTTCGTGTAGACCCGGAGCGAGCGCGAGGCCACCCGCTCCTGCAGCCGCCCGGCGAGGAGCGCATCCTGCGCGGCCATCACGACGGCGGTCGGAAGACCCTGGGCCACTTCGAGCGCGAACGACGGACCCGACAGGTAACCGAGCCGATCGGGCGGAGCCAGTTCCGCGGCCGCCACGTCGAGCGGCAAGGCCAGCGTTCCCTCCTCGATGCCTTTGCAGGTCACGATCACCGGCGCCCCCGGGGGGAAATGCGGCCGCATCGCGCGGTAGACCGCTCGCGCGTATTGCGCGGGAACCGCGACCACGACGGTCTCCGCGCCGTCGAGCGCCGGGACGAGATCGGCCAACGGCAGCACGCCGTCCGGAACGCGGATCCCGGGCAAGTGAGCCGGGTTGTCCCGCTGGACTCGCATGCGAGCGACGAGGGTGGCGTCGCGCATCCACAGCCGCACGGCGGCCCCCTCGCGCGCGAGATCGACGGCCAGCGCGGTACCCCAGGCTCCGCCGCCTACGACGGCGAATCTTCCCTGTTTCAAGCGGGCTCTCTCCGGTCCGAGGCCTCCGGCCCGAGCGGAAACGAGTCGAGGGCAGTGTAGCGTGCCCCTCCCGGATCGAGGTGGCTCTGGAACAGCACGACCCGGTCCACGACCCCCGCGGCCCCGCAGGGCCAGTCGACCCCGGGAGCGAGCCGGGGGCGCCGCCCGCGTGCGGCCCGGGCCAGGGTCAGATGGGCCCGGAAGGCCCGGGACTCCGCGGGCCAGCCCAGCTCGCGCGCCGCGAGTTCGAGTTCGGAGGCGAGGCGGCTCAGCCGCGGGGCGCCGGGCTCGCGTTCGTCGAGCCCGACCCACAGCACGTGCGGCGCTCCCCGCAATGGGAAACAACCCAGCTCGGCGAGACGGACGACGCACGGCTCGTTCGCTGCGGCGATCCGCCGCCACGTGGCGCGCGCGGCCCACTCCCGCGCCTCGTCGACCTCACCCAGGAACCGCAGCGTGAGGTGGATGCCTGCGGGTCGCGTCCAGCGCCAGCCGGACCCTCGCGGCTCGAGCAGGGGCAGGGCGGCGCTCAACGCCGCGCGGACCGCCACGGGAAGCGCGGCGGCGAGGAACAGCCTCACGTCGGCTCCAGCAACAGCCGGCGCAAGCGGTCGAGCGCCTCCGTGACGGCCCGCCCGCGGACCGCCGCCCGGTCGCCGAGCAGGCGCAGGTTCCAGCTCAGCCAACCGCGCGGCGCCGCGATGGCGAGCTCGACCAGGCCCACCGGCTCGTCCGCGGATCCGCCGCCGGGACCCGCGATCCCCGTCACGCCGACCCCGATGTCCGCCCCGCACCGGCTGCGCGCCCCGCAGGCCAGCTCGCGCGCGACCTCCGGGCTGACGGCGCCGTGCGCCTGGATCGATCTCGGGTTGACGCCGGCCAGCTCGATCTTGAGCCGGTCGTCGTAGACGATCAGGCCCCCACGGAACCAGGCGGTGGAGCCCGGAGCGGAGGTCAGCGCGGCGGCGAGCAATCCCGCCGTGCACGATTCCGCCGTGGCGACGGTCTGGCGGCGCTCGGCCAGGAGCGCGCCGACCACCGCGGGCAGCCGATCGTCTCGCCCTCCGACCAGGTTCGCACCGAGGCGCTGCCGCGCCGCTCGCTCGAACTCCTCCAGACGAGCCGCTACGGCGCGCCGTTCTGCGCCGCTCGCGCACGCGTGGAGCTCGAGGCCCTCGATCCCGCCGAGCACGGTCAACTCGATCCCGAGCGGCTCGATCAGATCCCCCAGAATGCGCTCGAGCTCCGCCTCGCCGAGGCCCGCGATTCGCAGCGTACGCTGACCGATCGTGCCGGGGGCGAGGCGCCGCAGCAGCGGGAGGACGCCGGCCTCGAACATGGCCCGCATCTCCCACGGCACTCCGGGCAGCGCCGCCAGGAGGCGGCCGGGGCGCCGGACGAGCAGACCCGGCGCCGACCCCAGCGGGTTCTCGATCCAATCCGCGCCGGCCGGACGCGTGGCCTGACGGGCTTCGCCGTCGCCGAACGGCTGGCAGTGCCGCGCGTACAGCTCGCGCAGCAGTGCGACGCGGGCCGGGTCGCTCTCGAGCGCTACGCCGAGCGCGCTGGCCAGGGCCGGCCGGGTTCGGTCGTCGGCGGTCGGCCCCAAGCCGCCGGTCAGCAGTACCAGGTCGGCCCGCGCCAGCGCCCCGGAAAGGAACGACGCCAGACGCTCCGGGTCGTCGTCGATCGCCGCGCGAGCGGCGACCTCGATCCCCGCTTCGTGCAGACGCTCCACGAGCCAGGCCGAGTTGGTATCGGGCGCGCCATGGCGTAGGAGTTCGCGGCCGACGGCCACGACTTCGGCGATCACGGACAGCCTTCCCCGGCCAGCTCGGCGAGTGCGGCGCCGATGCGGGCCATGAATCGTTCGGCGGCTTCCCTCCCCGTCTCGAGCGGCGGGTCGATCGGCTCGCCGAAGCGCACTCTCACCGGCGCCGGTCCCGGCCAGGCACGCCCGTGGGGCCAGGCCCGGCTCGACCCGCGGATGTCCACCGGGATCACGGGGGCCCGGCCGCGAATCGCGAGCAACGCCGCGCCCGCGTGCAGCGATCCCAGCGGCCCCTCGGGGAAGACCCGCCCCTCGGGGAAGAGCCCGATCAGTTGCCCCTCGCCGAGCGCGCGCAGGGCCCCGCGCAAAGCGCCGAGCGAGAGCGGCCCCTGGCCGGACTGCACCGGAATGCTGCGCATCGCGCGGTAGAACCAGCGCGCCCAGACCTTGCGGTAGACGCTCTCGAGGATCAGGAATCGAACGGGGCGCGGCAGCGCGCCCGCCACGCAGGCCGGATCGAGCCACGAACGGTGGGCCGCGACGACGACCGCCGGTCCGCTGCGGGGCACGCGATCGGCCCGGTAGACACGGAAACGGAACATCGGCAGGGCGATGACCCGGAACAGGATTCGAATCGTACCGTAGAACCACACGGCCCTGAGGGTCCCGCGGTCAGCGCTCGCGGTCCAGGCCGACGCTCTTCACGAAGTTGCGGAAGTAGTCGAGCATCGAATAGACCGCCAGTATGATCACGATCCACAACGCCGCTTTGCCCAGGTTGCCGAAGCGGACCCAGCGTTCGAGGGTATTGGTCAGGATCAACAGCGTGATCGCCACGACCTGGCTGGCCGTCTTGAGCTTGCCCCAGCGCGACGCGGCGATCACGACGCCGCGGGCGGCGGCGATGCTGCGCATCCCGCTCACGGCGAACTCACGCCCGACGATGACCACGATCATCCAGGCCGGCGCATAACCCATCTCGACCAGCGAAATGAAGGCCGACACGGTCAGGAGCTTGTCGGCGATGGGGTCGAGCAGTTTGCCCATCGTGGTCACCTCGTCCCTGCGCCGGGCCAGGTAGCCGTCGAGCCAGTCCGTCGCCGCGGCGACGAGAAAGATCACGACCGCCACCACCTCGCGCCAGGCCGACAGCCACGCGGAGGCGTCGACCAACCAGTGCAGGGTCGTGGTCTCCTGGACCTGCTGCTTGATCCAGGCCGTGGTCCACGGTGGCGTGAGAAGGACCACGACCAACAAGGGAACGAGAAAGATCCTGAGCAGCGTCAGCGAGTTCGGGAGGTTGATGTGCATCCGGAGCAGTGCCGCCCGGCGCGAACGTTAGCACGCGTCGAAAGGGCGATCAATCTCCGGCGCGGAATGCCGGCGGCGGCCCCGGATGTCGGCCCCGGCGCTCTCGGACCGCCGGGCCGACGTCGGCTACTCGATGTATATCTTCGAAGAGGTGTAGGCGTAGTCCAGCGGGTTGATATCGTCGGTGATGGTCACCGGCAGGTTGAACAAGATCGTCTGCTGCACCCGACCTTCCGGGGTATCGTAGTACACGACCAGCGAGCCCGGCCCGACCTCGATGGTGGGATAGCGACTGTCGATGCCCGGGTCGGAAACGGCGTAGGCGGTCATCCAGGAGTCGCTGAGGTAGACGCTCAGGAAGACGCGGCCGCCCTCGAGCTCGTGGCGCCACCACACCACGTAGGGTCGGCCGGCTTCGTCGAAGCCCAGATCGGCATCCAGATTGTCCCAAGCCCCCTGGTATTCGGGCTCGAGCCAGCGGATCGGCTCCCAGGCCCCCCTGTCGGTCCAGCGCGACCACGCAAGATCGTAACGACCGTTCTGGAGGCGGCTCCACACGGCCCACGGGTAGTGCGGCGCGAGCGGGCACTCGAGCAGGGCCGGATGCAGATCGCCGTTCCGGTCGCCATTGGAATTCAGCGTCGTGGCCGTTGCCGTCGCGCCGCGCCGATTGGAACTCCAAACCGATCCCGTCCTGGCGTCCAGGGACACCCGCGTCATCTCGTAGCTGCCGGTGCGGCTCGTCACCACGCGCACCTCAGCCCCGATCTGGGTCGACTGGATCAGGGCCAGCAAGGACAGCGCGGTGATCGTCAGGTCACGACGCATCGATCATCACCTCCGGTTGCGTTCCACATGGCGATCGAACTCGTCCACCTCTGGAAAACGACGCTGCAGCAGCGAGCGCAGGTGGCGCAGCCGTCCGAACGCGATCTTTTCTCCGGTGCTGTTGTCCTCGTCGCGCACCAGCCTCCAGCGCTGGTAGGCGTTGAGGAACAGGATGTCGTGAAAGCTACCCTCGACGCGCGAGGCCAGCGCGTCGGACTCGGCCAGGCATTCCCGCGCCCTGGCCGTGTCACCGTGCCGGGTCCAGGCCTCGGCCAGACGCGTCTGGGCCAGGGCCGCGACGCGGCGGAACCCCTCGTCCTGGGCCTTGGCCCCGGCGGTTTGCAGCATGGACAGGCCCAGCTCGAACTGGCCCGTGGCCACCAGGCATCCTCCGAGGTTGGCCATGACCGTGACCTTCATCTCCGGGTAGCCGTCGAGCTTGTCCAGAACGGCCAGCGCTTCACGGTAGCGCTCCAGGGCCTCCGCCGTGCGGCCACTGTCGTTCAAGATGTTGGCCAGGGAGTTCAGCACGCCCGCCTGGGTGGAAAGATCGTCCTGTTCGCGGGCCAGGGCCAGACACTCGCGCGCGATCACCGAGGCCAGGTACAGATCGCCGAGTTCACGGTACAAGTAGCCGAGCTGCAGCAGCGAACGCAATTGCGTCTTGGGAGCGAGCCGCTCGCGATCCCTCAGGATTTCGCGCAACTCGCGCTCGGCCATGAATAGCTTGCCCAATGCCTTGAGCGCGCAGGCCATGCGCCAGCGGACCTCCGCGACGCGCTCGACTCGCTCGGCCTCGACTGTCGTCGCCTCCGCGATCTCGAGCGCCCGCTCGTACGTCACGAAGGCCTGGCCGGCCTCGCCACGAGCCATGAACTCCGCTCCCGCGCGCAGCAGGTCGGCATAGCTCTCGACGGAGGGCTTGAGGTCCTGGTAGGCCTCGAGGTCCAGCACATCCGAGAAGTTCTGCACCGGCACGTTGAACACTCGGGCCAGCGCGCGCAGCTTGTCGAACGAGGGTATCGCCTTGCCCTTCTCGAACCGGCTGAGCTGGGAATTGTCGATGGCCTCGCCCACCGAGACCGCCTGCTCTTCGACCTTGCGCAACGTGTAGCCGTAGCCCTCGCGGAGCTTGCGCAGGTAGACGCCCAGCCGCGCCGCCCCCGGCGTCTCCTCGTCGGCCGGCACGGCAGCGCGGCCTGCCGACCTGCGCCGACCCATCTGCTGGGTGCTCGCTTCCCTCATGCTGCCCCCATGATCGTTGCTACCGGTGGTTACCTACCGGGACACCCGGCCACCGTCAATGACCGGCCCGGCGAAACTGCGGATCGTGGGTCCGCAACGGCGCCCCGCTCCTGCGCGGCGAGCGTACTCCGAAGACGGGCCCGGCGCAAGGCCCGTCGGTTCTCTCCGGGTATTCGGCGATTTCTTCAGTTCGAGAGCAGGACCGAGCCGTCGTGGAGAATCTCGACTCGGACCGGCTGGGTCGCCGGAGCCGTCGCCTGGGCCGGCGTCAGGCTGGGAAGGCTGCCCAGCCGCTCGTGGACCTTTTTGACGTAGTCCCTGGTTTCCGGAAAGCGGGGCACCCCGTTGTAACGCCGGACCGCGGCGGAGCCCGCGTTGTAGGCCGCCAGGGCCAGGGTGGTATCGCCCTCGAACTCGTCCAGGAGCACGCGCAGGTGGCGGGCTCCGGCCTCGAGATTGGCCACGGGATCGAAAGCGTCCGTCACCCCATAGGCCTCGGCCGTGCGCGGCATCAGTTGCATCAGCCCCTGGGCGCCGGCCGGGGAGACGGCCTCGGCGTCGAACCCCGACTCGACTGCTGCCACGGCCTTGATGAGCTCCGCGGACACGCCGTTTTCTCGGGCGACCCGCTCGATGTGGGGATCGTAGAACGTCTGGGGCAGCGGCCGCCGGACGCCCGGAGCGCGGGGAGCCGCCGCCCGCGGGGCCGGCTCGAAGCCGGGCAGCGGGCGAGCGCCGGGGGTCGGCAGGTTCGTGAACACCACCGCGTCCCCTTCGACGACGTAGAGCATGCGCTCGCCAGCCGCGGCCCAGCCGGTCCACAGAGCCAGTGCGACCCCATACGCCGGCGCGCCGAAGCTGCTGCGCCATCCGCTCAACCGGGTGTCTCCATCCTGCGAGCGATCTCTGGCCCGGCCGCCTCCAGTGCCTCGTCGAGGCGCGCGGGATCCCGACCTCCGGCCTCGGCCATGTCCGGCCGGCCGCCGCCGCCGCCGCCGATGATGCGCCCCAGCGAGCGCACGAGGTCCCCGGCCGGAAGCCGGCGCTCGAGATCGGCCGTCACCGCCACGAGGAGCGAGGCCTTGGTGCCGTCCGCCCGGCCCAGGACCACGACTCCAGAACCTAGTGCCCCGCGCAGGCCATCGGCAACCTCCCGCATTTCCTCGGGTTCCAGGCCGTCGACCCGCTCGGCGACCAGCCGCACCCCGGCCACCACCGCCGGTTCCTCGGACCGGCGCGCCAGCCGCTGCCGCACCCGGTCGACCCGCAGACCTTCGAGGTCGCGCCGCGCCGCGCGCAGTTCTGCGAGTCGGCGCTCGACCTCGCCCAGCACACGGTCGCCGGACACCGACAACTGCTCTTCCAGCGCGCGGACGATGGCGTGCTCGCGGCGAAAGCGCTCGAGCGCGCCCGCGCCGCTGACGGCCTCGACGCGCCGGGTCCCCGAGGCGATTCCGCGTTCCTGGAGCAGCTTGATCACGCCGATCTCTCCCGAGCGACGGCAGTGGATCCCACCGCACAACTCCCGCGAGAACTCGCCCACCGCGACGACCCGCACGGGATCTCCGTACTTCTCGCCGAAGAGTGCCATGGCGCCGCTGTCGAGCGCCTCCTCGAGGCGCATGGATCGGGTCTCGACCAAGAGATCCTCGCGCACCCTGCGATTGACGAGCGACTCGATGTCGGCCAGCGCGCGCTCGGCGAGTCCCGCGAAGTGGGAGAAGTCGAAGCGCAGCCGGTCCGGGGCGACGAGCGAGCCGGCCTGCTTGACGTGGGTCCCCACGACCTCGCGCAGCGCCGCGTGCAGCAGGTGGGTCGCCGTATGGTTGCGGCGGATCGAGTCCCGTCGCTCCTCGTCGACCTCGGCCGTCAGGCGTTCACCCACGGCCAGCCGTCCAGCCTCGACGCGCACGAGATGCGCGGACAGACCGTCCACCGGGCGCTGCACGTCCCGCACTTCGGCCCGCCCCTCGGGTCCGATGAGCCAGCCGGTGTCGGCGACCTGGCCTCCGGCCTCCGCGTAGAAGGGGGTGGCTTCCAACACGAGCGCCCCCTCCTCGCCCGCGGCGAGCAGCGGGACCCCCTGCCCGGCGGCGTCGAGCGCGGCCTCGAGCCGCACGGAATCCAGCCGCGTGCACTCGTATCCGGCGAAGGTCGTCGTGACGCGCCCCACGAGGTCGCGATAGACGCTCGCCACCTCTCCTCGTCCGGCCGCTTTCCAGGAGGCCTGTGCGCGGGAGCGCTGCCGGGCCATCTCGCTGTCGAAACCGGCCTCGTCGAGCGCCACGCCGCGCTCGGCCGCGATGTCGCGGGCCAGTTCCAGCGGAAAGCCGAAGGTGTCGTACAGCCGGAACAGCTCCCGGCCGGGCAGGATCGCCGGGCCCCCGGCGCGCACGACTTCGGCCAGCGACTCCTCGATCAGTGCCAGCCCCGTCGTCAGGGTTTCGGCGAAGCGTTCCTCCTCGCGCCGGCCAACCTCGAGGATCGCTTGCTCCGCCCCGACCAACTCCGGGTAGGCTTCACCGAGCACCTGGACCACGACCGGCGTCACCTCGTGCAGGAAGGGCTCGCACAGCCCCAGCTTGCGGCCGTGGCGAATGGCGCGCCGCAGCAGGCGCCGCAGCACGTAGCCGCGCTTGTCGTTGGCCGGGACCACGCCGTCGGCCACGAGAAAACAGAGGGCCCGCGCGTGGTCGGCGATCACGCGCAAGGAGAAATCGGCCTCCGGATCGGCGCCGTAGCGGCGATCGGAGCGCCGGGCGGCGGCGGCGAGAAGCGGGGTGAACAGGTCGGTCTCGAAGTTGCTGCGTCGCTCCTGCACCACGGCCGCGAGGCGCTCGAGTCCCATCCCCGTGTCCACGCTGGGCGCGGGCAAGGGCGCGATCGTCCCGTCCTGGCAGCGCTCGAACTGCATGAAGACGAGATTCCAGATCTCGACGAAGCGGCTGCCATCCGTCTCGGGCGTGGACCGCCCGGCGACGGAAGTCAGGTCCGCTCCCAGATCGAAGTGCAGCTCGGTGCAGGGTCCACAGGGGCCGGTGTCGCCCATGCTCCAGAAATTGTCTTTCTCGCCCAGGGCCAGAATGCGCTCGGCGGGCACTCCGATCACGTCGCGCCAGATGGCCAGCGCCTCCGCGTCGGCCTCCACCCGTTCGTTGCCGCGGAAAACCGTGACCCACAAGCGCTCGGCGGGCAGACCGAACGTGCCCGTGATCAAGGTCCAGGCGAACTCGATCGCCTCGCGCTTGAAATAGTCGCCGAACGAGAAGTTGCCCAACATCTCGAAAAAAGTATGGTGGCGCGGCGTGCGCCCCACCATTTCGAGGTCGTTGTGCTTGCCCGAGACGCGCAAGCACTTCTGCACCGTCACGGCGCGTTTGTATTCGCGAGCCTCGCGCCCGGTGAACACGTGCTTGAACTGGTTCATCCCGGCGTTCGCGAACAACAGCGTCGGATCGTCGGGCAACACGAGCGGTGAGCTCGGCAGCGGGCGATGGTCGCGGGAGGCGAAGAACTCCAGGAACGCCTTGCGGATCTCACGCGAAGTCATCGGTCGCCTCGTCCGCGGTCGAATCTGCGGGGGGAGCGGGCGCCTGGAACGGCTCGAGTTCCTGTCGGATCGACTCTTCGTCGAAGCCCGCCCGGCGAAGCGCATTATACACGCGAGCGTACTCCCGTCGCTCCAGCGGGGGCGTCGCACCGCGCACCGCCCGCGCGATCCGGCGTCGCAGCACCTCGCACGGGCTCAGGTCGCCGCTCGTGACCGCCGCTTGCAGCGCCGAATCCGCGATTCCGCGATCGATCCCCCGCGCGCAGAGCGCCTCGATCATCCTCTCCGGACCATGCCCCAGCCGGGCCGCGCGGGTGACGATGAAGTCCAGCGCCAGCCGCCGGTCGTCGAGATACCCTGCGTCCCGCATGCGCGAGCAGGCCCCTTCGACCGCGGCCGGAGCATGGCCCCGGCGCTCGAGACGCTGGCGCAACTCGAAGACGGTCAGGGGCCGCCGCGACAGCAGGCGCAGCGCGTCGCTGTCCGCGGTCGGCTCCGCCTGGGGACGGCGCGCGCTCACGGCCGGCCGCAATGTACCAGGAGCGCGGGCTCTTGACTACGGCCAGGCCCTAGTCGGCGAACTCGAACGGGGAGTTCGCGTCGCTCGAGCCGAGTCCGTCGGCGTCCACCTCGCCCTGTGACATGTCCGAGGTGGAGTGGATGCCTTCGACCCTGAGCTTGAAGTCGTCGGGGTTCGTCGCCTGCCGCAGCGCCTCCTCGTACGTGATGAGGTCGGTCTTGAACAGTTCGAACAGCGATTGGTCGAACGTCTGCATCCCGTACTGGGACTTGCCGGCGGCGATGGCCGAGGGGATGAGCTTCGTCTTCTCCTTGTTCTCGATGCAGTCGCGGATGAACGCGGTCGCCCGCAGGACCTCGACCGCGGGCACCCGCCCCTCCCCGGTCTTGCGTCGCACCAGGCGCATCGACACCACGGCCTTGATCACGGAGGCCAACTGGATCCGGATCTGCTTCTGATGGTGTGGAGGAAACACGGCGATGATGCGGTTGATCGTCTCGGTCGCATCGAGCGTGTGCAAAGTGGACATCACGAGGTGCCCGGTTTCGGCCGCGGTCAGCGCGGTTTCGATCGTCTCGTAGTCGCGCATTTCGCCGACGAGGATGACATCCGGATCCTGGCGCAGGGCCGAGCGCAGCGCACAGGCGAAGTTCTTGGTATCGACTTCGACCTCGCGCTGGTTGACCAGGCTCTTCTTGTCGCGGTGCAGGAACTCGATGGGATCCTCGATGGTCATGATGTGCTCGGTGCGGTTGGCGTTGATGTAGTCGATCAGCGCGGCGAGCGAAGTGCTCTTGCCCGAGCCGGTCGTGCCCGTCACCAGCACGAGGCCCCGCCGCTCCTGGGCGATCCGCTCCAGGACGGGCGGGAGGTTCAGTTCCCCGATGGTCGCGATCCTCACCGGAATCGCCCGCACGACCAACCCCACCGTTCCCCGCTGCTGAAAGGTGTTGACGCGAAACCGGCCGAGGCCGGGAACCGAGTAGGCCAGGTCCAGCTCGAAGTGGTCCTTGAACTTCTGCTTCTGTCGGGCGCTCATGATGCTGAAGGCCATGGCGATCGTGTCTTCCTGGGCCAGCCGCTTCTCGTCGGTCATCGGCATCAGCTTGCCCTCGGTGCGGATGATCGGCGGGCTGCCGACCTTGAGGTGGATGTCCGACGCTCCGAGGTCGGTAGCCTTCTTCAGGATGTCGTCGATCATGGCGGGCCTCCCCAATGCACAAGGGTCCCTGGGGTGGGCGGGACCGGCATGGCCTCAATCTGGGTCCTCGGTCCGCGCTTCGCCACCCGGGCCGCCGGCCGGCAGAACGGTCTTCCGGCACGACGGACGGCGGGGCGCCCGCGCGTGTCGGAGCGGCCCGGCTCAAACCGCAGCGCCGGGGCCCAGATCGCCCCAGCGATGCAGCAGGATGGCAGCGGCGACCAGCCCCGCGGTATCGGCCCGCAGCGTCCGCGGCCCCAGTCGCGCGCGCTGCCAGCCCTCGCCCGTCAGGAGCTCGATCTCGCGGAGTTCGAAGCCGCCCTCGGGGCCGACGGCCAGCCACACGGCGCGCGGGGGCGACGGGGGCAAGAGCCCACCGATCGGCGGCACGTCCTCGGCCGGGTCGAGCAGTAGGCCCAGCCCTCGCTCCGCGGGGGGGCTGGGGAGCCGCGCGCAACTCTCGATCCGCGGCACCCGGGTCCGGCCGCTCTGCTTGGCGGCCTCGAGGGCGATGCGACGCCAGCGGCCGAGCAGCCGCGGCGTGGCCGACGACGACCCGGACCGCGCCGCGCCGAACACGACCACCGCGGAGACCCCGACCTCGGTCACTTTCTGGATCAGCCACTCCATGCGCGCGGGTGGGCACAGCGCCTGGCACAGCACGAGTTCCAGCTCCGGCTCGACGCGGTTGTCCAGGGGCGACTCGAGGCGCACGCGCACGGAGCCGCGCGCCGCGGCTTCGATGACGGCGCTCCACTCGTGGCCCTGGCCGTCGAAGACGGTCAACGGGTCGCCGGGACGAAGCCGCAATACCCGCTGGACGTGATGCGACTCCTCCGCGCTCAGCTCGATGCGCCCGCCCCCGGCATCGGGCAGCTCGGGGTGGTGCACGCGCCAGTTCCGCCGCGTCATCGCGGGCGGCCCGCCGCCCCGTCCGGCGGCCGCGCCAGGACCATGAGACACCATTCCACGGAGTGGCGGGTCTCGATGCGCCGCAGCCCGGCCCGCTCCAGGGCCTGCCAGACTTCGTCCCGCTCCGCCTCGACGAACCCCGAGACCACGAGCGTTCCTCCCGGTCGCGGCAGCCGTGCGAGTTGCGCGGCGCATTCGCACAGGTGGGTGGCGCTGATGTTGGACACGACACCGTCCCAGATGCCCACCCCGGCCTGCGTGCCCAGCCGCACCACGACCCCTCGGCCCACAGGGTTGCGGCGCATCGCCGCTCGGGCGACCCGGACGGCCACGGGATCGACATCGAGCGCCAGCACCTCCGCGGCTCCGCAGCAGCTGGCCACGAGCGACAGAATGCCGCTCCCGCAGCCCAGGTCCAGCCAGCGGCTGCCCGGGGTGACGTGCCGCTCCAAGGCCTCGATGGCGAGTCGGGTCGTGGGATGCTCGCCCGTACCGAAGGCCCGGCCCGGAACGAGGACGAGCCTCGTTCGCCCGGCGAGCGGCGCGGCCGCACCGGCGGAGCGCCCCGACGGGTCGATCACGAACCGGCACCCGACCTCGAAAGGAAGCAGCCGGGCCTGGTAGTGTTCGACCCAACTTCGACCACCCGCGCGACCGCGAGGCCGCAGGCCCCTGGCTCGAGCCCTACCCTGCGCAACGCGCTGACCACCGTCGGCCGCGACGCCGCTGCGTCGACGGGGGTCGCGAAATAGAGCAACAGTCGCCCCCGCTCGGCGCCGGCCGGACGGAACTCGGCCCCTTGACAGCTCGGGCCCGCCGCGGCCACCAGCTCCTCTTCGAGTGCTGCCGGCGCCTGGAGTTCGATCACGCCCCAGCCGCGCTCGTCGAGGGGGAAGCCCATCGAGCGGCTGCTAGCTGAAGATGTCGCGGACCCGGTCGAACAGCCCGCGGTCGGCGGTGGACTCGCCCTCCAGCTGGGCCAGCCGCTCGAACAGCTCACGCTGCTCCGCGCTCAGGGACTCCGGTGTCCGTACCTGAACGATGAGGTAATGGTCCCCCCGTCCGCGCCCTTCGAGGCCGGGCACGCCCCGGCCCGGCAGGCGGAATCGAGTGCCGGACTGCGTGCCGGCCGGGATCTCCAGCCTGTAGTCGCCGTCGAGTGTCGGCACGACGATCGTCGTCCCCAGCGCCGCCTGCGAGAAACCGACGCCGACCGTGGAGAAGATGTCGGCGTCCTCGCGCGTGAACAGCTCATGCTCGCGGACGTGGATCGCCACGTACAGATCGCCCGGGGGACCGCCGGCGCTGCCGGCCTCGCCCTCGCCGCTCACGCGCAACTGCATGCCGTCGTCGACTCCGGCCGGGATGCGCACGGTGATGTCCCGGTCGACGCGCGAGCGCCCCTGGCCCGCACAGTCGCGGCAGGGTTGGGTCACGCGCTTGCCCTTGCCGCCGCACTGGCCGCAAGCGCGAGCGATCGTGAAGAAGCCCTGTTGAAAGGCGACTTGGCCGCGGCCTCCGCACGGGGCGCAGGTCGCCAGGCCTCCGGGGGCCGCTCCGGCGCCGCGGCACGTCGCGCAGGGGTCGAGGCGCGGTACCTTGATGCGCGTCTCGAGCCCCCGTGCGGCCTCGAGGAACTCGATCTCGAGATCGAATCGCAGGTCGCGTCCCGCCTGGCCGCGACGGCGGCGACGCCCTCCCCCGAACAGGCCGCCCAGACCGAACAGGTCGCCGAGGACGTCGCTGAAATCGCCGAAGATCTCCTGGTCGAAGCCCTGGAACCCGCCCAGGCCGGCCTTGCCGTAGGCGTCGTAGCGGCGCCGCTTTTCTGGATCGGACAAGACGGCGTAGGCTTCGGCGGCCTCCCTGAAACGGGCCTCGGCGGTGGCGTCGCCGGGGTTCTTGTCCGGGTGGTACTCGAGAGCCAGGCGGCGGTAGGCTTTCTTGATCGCAGACAGATCCGCGTCCCGGCCCACGCCGAGATTCGCGTAGTAATCGCTGTCGGGCACTAGCCCTCCTCGGCCGAATCCTCAGCCTGTGCACTGAAGCTGCCCGGATCGTACAAGATCACCTCGGACAGGATTCTACCCATCTCGGCGATCTTCTCCAGGGCTTCGGTGCACTCGGCGACGCTGCCGCTATCGAGGGCACGCTTGGCGTCGGCGAGGATCCCGCGTGAGCGGACTTGGTCCTCCTCGCTGAGCATCGAACCGAACTCGTTGAAGGTGCGGTGATTGCTGTCGACCAACCCTTCGAGACGGGCCTTGGCCCGGATGTACTCGGCGCGCCGGTGGTCCTCCTCGGCATGCCGTCGAGCGTCCTCGATGATGGCGGCGATCTCCTCCTCGACGAGACCGCTCGAAGGGGTGACCAGGATCTTCTGCTCGCGCTGGGTGGCGAGGTCGCGGGCCTGCACGTTCACGATGCCGTTCGAGTCGATGTCGAAGCTGACTTCGATCTGCGTGGCGCCGCGAGGCGCGGGCGGGATGCCCACCAGCTCGAACTGGCCCAGGGACTTGTTGTGGGCCGCGATCTCTCGCTCGCCCTGCACCACGTGGATCTGCACCTTGGTCTGGTTGTCGGCGACCGTGGTGAAGATCTTCGATTTCCGCGTGGGAATCGTCGAGTTGCGCTCGATGATCTTGGTGAACATGCCGCCGCGGGTCTCGATTCCGAGCGACAGCGGGGTGACGTCGAGCAGCACCAGGTCCTTGACCTCACCCTTCAAGATGCCGGCCTGCACGGCGGCGCCAACCCCCACGACCTCGTCGGGGTTGATCTCGCTCGAGGGCTCGCGGCCGAAGATCGAGCGCACGATTTCGACGACTTTCGGCGTGCGAGTCTGACCGCCGACCAGCAACACTTCGTCGATGTCCTTGGGCTCGAGGCCGGCCAGGGCCAGCGCCTCTTCGCAGGGACCGCGGGTCTTGCTGATCAGGTCGTCGACGAGCTCCTCGAACTTCTCGCGGGTCAACGTGGCCGACATGTGGCGCGGGCCATCCTCGCCGGCGCTGATGAACGGCAGGTTGATCTCCGCCGTCTTCTCGCGGGACAGCTCGCACTTGGCCTTCTCCGCGGCTTCCTTGAGCCGCTGCAGGGCCATGCGGTCCGAGCGCAGGTCCGTCCCCGTCTCCTCGCGGAATCGCTGGACCAGCCAGTCGACGATGCGCTGGTCGAAGTCCTCGCCGCCCAGGAACGTGTCCCCGGACGTCGCCTTGACCTCGAACACGCCTTCGCCGAGCTGCAGGATCGAGATGTCGAAGGTCCCGCCACCCAAGTCGTAGACCGCGATGCGCCGCGAGGCCGTGCCCTCGTCCATGCCGTACGCCAGCGAAGCGGCGGTCGGTTCGTTGACGATCCGCAGCACGTTGAGCCCGGCGATCCGGCCGGCATCCTTGGTAGCCTGACGCTGGGCATCATTGAAGTAGGCCGGGACCGTGACCACGGCGTCGGTCACTTCGGTCCCCAGGTACTCCTCGGCCATTTCCTTGAGGTGCCGCAGCAGATAGCCCGAGATCTCGGGTGCGGAGTAGTCCTTGTCCCGGACCCGGATCCAGGCGTCCCCGTTCTCCGACGGAACGATCTGGTACGGCACGAGCTGCATGGCCTTGGCGACTTCGGGGGAATCGAACTTGCGCCCGATCAAGCGCTTCATCGCGTGGACCGTGCTCTGGGGGTTGGTCAGCGACTGACGCTTGGCGATCTGACCGATCAGCCGCTCTCCGCGCGAAGTGAAGGCCACGATGGAGGGCGTCGTCCGCCCGCCTTCGCGGCTGGCAATGACCCGCGGGCTGCCGCCCTCCATCACCGCGACGCAGCAGTTCGTGGTACCGAGATCGATGCCGATGGCCTTGCCCATCTCAGCCTAGCTCGTCATCCGCGCGCTCGCCGTCGATGCTGACCTTGACCGACGCTGGACGCAGCACGCGATCGTGAAAAAGATAGCCTCGCCGGAACTCCTCGAGCACGGTGTTGGCGGGCAGGTGCGGGGCCAGGGCCGTGGCCACCGCATCGTGCAAGTTGGGATCGAAGGCCCGGCCCACCGCCTCGATCGGCGTCAGGCCCTCCTTGCGCATCTGTTCGCAAAGCTGGCGCTGGATCATGACCAACCCTTCCCGCAGCGCCCCCTCCCCACCCGCCCTGGTGTCCACCGCGAGCGCCCGTTCGAGATTGTCCAGGACCGGCAGAAGCCTGGCCATCAACGCGCCGTTCGCGGTCGACTCGAACTCTTCCCGCTCGCGATCGATCCTCTTGCGCAGGTTGTCGTAATCGGCCCGGAGCCGCATCAGCCGTTCGCGGTCCGTATCCTCGCCTTCGGCGTCTGCCGCCGGGCCGCCCCGCGACGCCGGGGTTGCCGGTGCCGTGGACACCAGCATACCCCCTTCCGGGTGGTCGAAGTCGAGGACGTACTCGGCATCCGTCGAATCCGGGCCCGGTTGACGGGGTTGTTCGGGGGCCCCGCTCGCGCCTGGGCCGGCCTCGATCCCCACGATTTCCAGGATCTCGATGTCGTCCTGGCCATCCTCGCGGGGGGCGAACTCGCTGAAATGACCTTCTTTCTTCATTCGATGACGCCCGTCGGTCAGCACCCCGTCTCGGAGCTCGAGGGACCTCAGGCAAGATGGGGCGCGGGCCGCCCGTCGTCAATCACCCGGCCGGGTCAAATACCGGCTGATGACCTGGGCCAGATACTCCACGAGGGCCATGGCCTGAGCGTACTCCATGCGGGTCGGACCGACGATGCCCAGGGTGCCCATGACCTGGCCGCCGGCGCCGTAGGTCGCAGCCACCAGCGTGCAGGGGGGCAGTCCGCTCGGCGGGTGTTCGTCACCGATCACGACCTGCAGCCCCTCCTCCTCGAGGACGCGCCCGAGCAGGTCGATCAGCGTCTTCTTGCGGTCCAGGGCGCGCATGAGCTCCTTGATGCGCTCGGGATCCGCCGAAAACTCGGGTTGGCTCAGCAGGTTCGAGGTTCCGTCGACGAACACCACGGCCTCGGGAGCCTGCGCTTCGACGGCGCGGTGGCCCAGCTCCAGGCTGCGGGCCACCAGCCGGTCGTACGCCGCCCGTTCCTCCGACATCCGCAGCTCCAGCCGGCGGCGGATCTCGGCCAGGGTCGAGCCGCGGAACTCCTCGGTCAAGTAGCGGCCCACCCGATCCAGCTCGGCCTGGCCCAACGGCTCGGCGCAATCGAGGATCCGATTGTGCACGACGCCGGAGCGGCCGACGAGGATCGCCACCACGCGACGCAGGTCGAGCCTCACGAACTCGACCTGCTCGACGACGATGCGCCGCAGCTCGGGGCCGAGGACCACCCCCACCTGATGCGAGAAGCGCGAGAGCTGCCGCGAGGCCTCCTCCAGTAGCTCCGTGATCTCGCCCCGCCGCCCATCCAGAGCCTCGTCGATCGCGCGGGCTTCTTCGGCGTCCATGCGGGGCCGACCGATCATGTGGTCGACGTAGAGCCTGTAGGCCTTGGTCGTGGGCAAGCGGCCGGCCGAAGCATGGGGCTGGGTCAGAAGGCCGCGTTCCTCCAGCTCGGCCATCACGCTGCGGATCGTGGCCGGCGACAGGTCGAGCTGCGGCCGACGGGAGACCGCGCGCGAGCCGATCGGCTCGCCGGTCAGGATGTGCTGGCGGATCACGGACTTGAGGATCGCCTCCTCCCGTGCGTCGAGATCCAGCGGCTCGACGTCGCCGTCAGGCCTGGTCCGGTGCTTCACGCCGCAGGCCCCTCCCCGGGTCCCGTGCCGCGGCCCGGTTCGCGCAGCGCGGCCAGCCCGCGGCGAATGAACCCGTCGAGGTCCCCATCGAGGACGCGATCGGCGTCGCCCACCTCGAAACCCGTCCGGTGGTCCTTGACCAGCCGGTAGGGTGCCAGCACGTAGGAACGGATCTGGCTGCCCCACTCGATCTTCTTCTTCTCGCCGACCTCCTTGGCCATCCGCGCCTCCGCTTCGCGTTGCGCGATGTCGTAGAGCTTCGCGCGCAGGATCGAGATCGCCACCTCGCGGTTGCGATGCTGGGAGCGCTCGTTTTGGCAACTGATCACGATCCCCGTCGGGTAGTGGGTGATCCGCACGGCGGAGTCGGTCTTGTTCACGTGCTGTCCGCCCGCCCCGGAGGCCCGGAAGGTGTCGACGCGGATGTCCTTGTCCGCGATCTCGACCGCGACATCGTCCTCGATCTCGGGCAGCACCTCGACCGACGCGAACGAGGTGTGCCGCCGCCCCTGGGAGTCGAAGGGCGAGATCCGCACCAGCCGGTGCACGCCGCGCTCGACCTGCAAGTAACCGTAGGCCTTGTCGCCGCGGACGCCCAGCGTGGCGCTCTTGATGCCAGCCTCTTCGCCCTCCTGATAGTCCAGCGTTTCGACCCTGAACCCGTGGCTCTCGGCCCAACGCGAGTACATGCGCAACAGCATCTCGGCCCAGTCCTGGGACTCCGTGCCGCCGGCGCCGGGGTGGATCTCGACGATGGCGTCGGAGGCGTCGTGCTCCCCGGAGAGCAGGGTGCTCAGCTCCACCTCTTCCGCGCGCTCGCCCAGCTTGCGCACGGCCCGCTCCAGCTCCGCGCCGGCGTCCTGGCCCTCGCGCGACAGCTCGAGCAGTGTTTCCGCGTCCCCTAGCAACGAGTCGAGCTCGGCCGCATGGCCGATGTCGAGCGTCAGTCGCGAGCGCTCCTGTTGCAGCGTCTTCGCCCGATCCGGGTCGTCCCAGACGTCCGGCCGGGCCAGCCTCTCGTCCACGCGCTCCAGGGCCCGCTGCTTGCGCTCGACATCAAAGAAACCTCCGCAGCGTCTCGACCTTGGCCGACAGGGCCCCGATCCGCTCGGCCAGTTCCGCGAGATCGATGGCAGCCACCGCGTGACCTCCAGCGAGCGGTCGCAAAAACCGCCCGGAATCCCGAGGAATGTAGCAGAACGGCCGGAACGGCTCTACCCGGCGGGCCACACGAAGGCCCCGGGGTGCCCCGCGCTCCGCAGTGCATCGCGCGCCACTCCCGCCTGCTGGCGCGTGCCGTAGCCCCCGACGCGGACCTTGTAGAGCAGCCCCTCGCCCTCGCGCTCGCTGAACAGGCGCACCCCGTAGCCCTGCTGCTGCAGCCGCTCGACGAGCTCCGCCGCGGCCACGCGGTCCCGAACCGCGAGGACCTGGACGTAGAAGGCGCCCGCGCCGGGGGCGGCGGCGGCCTCGGGAGTGGCCGGCTGCGCCGCGCCCTGCGGCGCCGTCGCTCGCGGGGCGGCCGCTCCCGCCTCGCGCTCCGCCGTGGAGCGGACCGCGACCTCGCGCGCGGGCTCGATCCGTCGCGGGTCGCCGGCGAGCTTGTCGAAGTAGTCCTGGCCTGCGGCCGCCTCCCGGCGTGGCTCGAGCGGGGTCAGCTGGGACAAGGGACCCGCGCCGCCCGCTGCCAGCAACTCGGGCGCAGGCCCGCGCCGCTCCACCCAACGCCCGAGAAAGAAGGCTCCCACGATCAACGCCAACAGCACGCCGCCGCCGAAGAGCAGGCCGATGCCCTCGAGACGCAGTTCGCGGGTGGGGTCCTGGGCCTGACGCTCAACTGCCATGTTCGCCTCCCGCGGCCTCCGCGATGCCGATCGAGTTCTTGGTCCCGCGTTTCACGCGTTGCATGGCGCGATCGGCATGCTCGATCAGTTCCTCCTGAGTCGTGGCGTGCCGGGGGAACGCGGCGATTCCGAGCGACGCCGTCATCTGCACGCCGGCCGGGTCGTTCACGATCCCGACGAGGAACGGCTGGTCGGCGATGGAGTCGCGTATGCGCTCCGCGACCTCCAGCGCGCCGTGCCATTCCGTTTCCGGCAACACCACGCAGAACTCGTCGCCGCCGTAGCGAAAGAGCTTGTCGAAGCGCCGGACCTTGAGCCGGATGCGCCGCGACACCTCGCGCAAGGTCTGGCTGCCCATGGCATGACCGTGGCGCTGGTTCACTTCCTTGAGGTTATCCATGTCGAGGAAGATCAGCGACAGCGAAGCGTGGAAGCGGCTGGCTCGCGACAGCTCCTCGGGCAGGCACGTTTCGAAATACCGGCGGTTGAAGCAGTGCGCGGTGTCGTCCTTGATCACGAGCTCGCGCATCGACCGCATGCGCAGGGCATGCGAGATCGCCGGCCGCACCTCGACGAGCAGCCGCTCCAGCCGCTCCAGCGCTCCGCGGGTCGGAGGCCCTTCGGCGAGCAGCGCCAGCGCGGCGGCCCAGCGGTTCTCCGTGTCCACGACCGGGAAGGCCAAGCTGTGCCCCGGCATCGGCGCCGGCCACGGTTCTCCGGCAGGGGCGAATGGCCCGAGCCCTTCGAAGACGCGCTGTCCCCCGCCGACCGCGGCCCGCAGCGCCGTCGGCTCGACGGCCCGCAGTCCGCCGCGGCGGGCGTCATCCTTGGGCACGGTCGCGGCGATGGGCGACCAGGTGTCGCGCTCTTCCCCCGGAGCCAGGGCGAAGCCGCACTCGGCGCCGAGCCAGCCGACCGCCCGCTCGATCAGGAGCTGCAGTTGATCGGCGAGTTCCAGGTGGCCGTGGACGGCCAGGGCCGCCGCCAGGAGTTCCGCGTCCGAACCGAGCGCGGCCGGCTCCGCTGGACTGGCCTGGGTTCCGTCGGGGCCCACTCACTCGTCTCCGCGCCGTGCCGCGGGCTGCATCCATGCGCGGAACAGCTCGACCGGGAGCGGAAAAATCAAGGTCGAGTTGCGCTCGGAGGCGATCTCGGTGAGCGTCTGGAGGTAGCGGAGCTGCATCGACTGCGGATCCCTGCCCAGCTGCTGTGCCGCGTCGGCCAGCGTGGCGGCCGCCTCGAACTCGCCCTGCGCGTGGATGATCTTGGCACGCTTCTCGCGCTCGGCCTCGGCCTGTTTGGCCATCGCGCGCTGCATTTCGGCGGGCAGATCGACGTGCTTGACCTCCACCGCCGAAACCTTGATGCCCCAGGGGTCCGTCTGCTGGTCCAGGATCGACTGGAGCTGGTGGTTGATCTTCTCGCGGTCCGACAGCAGCCCGTCCAGTTCGACCTGGCCCAGCACCGAGCGCAGCGTGGTCTGCGCGAGCTGGCTCGTCGCGTAGTGGTAGTTCTCCACCTCGACCACCGCCCGTCGCGGTTCCATGACTCGGAAGTACACGACGGCGTTGACCTTCACGGACACGTTGTCGCGGGTGATGACGTCCTGCGGCGGTACGTCGTGGACCAGGGTGCGCAGCGATACACGCACCATGCGATCGACGATCGGAATCAACAGAAACAGCCCGGGACCGTAGTCCTGGGGTCGCAGCCGCCCCAGGCGGAACACCACGCCGCGCTCGTACTCCGGCAGGACCCGAATCGAGTTGACCAGGATGAAGACCACGAACGCGACCGCGAGCAGGATGCCGATGAACGGGGGTGCCATGTCAACTCCTTCGTGAAGAACGGTCCTGGCTGCCCTCGACCACCAGGCACAGGTTATCGACCCGGATCACCCGGACCCGGACGCCGCGGGCGATCGTGCCGCTGCCGGCGGCGGCGTCCCACAGCTCGCCGTGGACGAAGACCTTGCCGCGGGGATCGAGGTCGTCGATCACCGTGCCGATTTCTCCGACCAGCCCCTCCCGGCCGGTGCCGACGGGGTGACGCTGAGCCTTCAACGCCAGGCGCAAGGTGAGCGCGCACAGCCCGGCCGCGGCCAGCGACAGCGGCAGCACCAGAGACAGGGGGACGCGCAACTCGGGGATCGGCCCGTCGACGAGGATCACCGAGCCCATGATCAGGCACAGCAAGCCGCCGACGGTCAGCATGCCGAACGAAGTCACCTTGATCTCGAGCAGGAACATGACGATCGCCAGCAGGATCAGCAGGATGCCGATGGCCGAGATCGGCAGGGCTTGGGCCGCCAGGGCGAACAGCAGCAGGCAGGCCGCGCCCACGACGCCGGGGAAGACCACGCCGGGGTGGGTGAATTCCACGTAGATGCCGACGATGCCGCCCAGGAGCAGCAGGTAGGCCACGATCGGGTTGGCCAGGACTTCCATGAACCCCTGGCGCCAGGGGAATTCGCTCGTGACGATGCGGGCGCCCGCGGTGCTCACGACCGTGAGGCTGCCGTCGAAGCGCCGGATCTCCCGGCCGTCGAGCTGCGCCAAGAGATCGTCGCGATCCCGGGCCACGAGATCGATCAGGCCGGTCGCGAGCGCGACTTGCTCCTCGTAGGCCTTGGCCTCCTTGACCGCTCGCTCGCAGGCCTCGACGTTCCTCCCGCGATGCTCGGCGATCGACCGGATGAGCGCCGCCGTGTCCTCGTTGGCCTTCTTGAGCAGGACGCTGTCCTCGCTGTTGTCGCCGCCGAACAGCACCGTCGACGCCGCGCCCGTCCGCGTGCCGGGCGCCATCGCCGCCACGTCCGCCGCGATCAGGACGAAGAAGCCCGCGGAGGCGGCTTTGGCCCCCGACGGTCCGACCCAGGCCACGATCGGCAGCTTGGCCGCCAGCATGCGCTGCACGACGTCTTCCATCGAGTCGACGAGCCCGCCCGGCGTGTCCAGGCGGACCAACACCAAGTCGTCGCCGGCGGCCTCGGCGTCGTCGATGGCCCGCGTGATGCGCTGCGCGCTGATCGGATTGACCACCGCGTCGAATTCCACGAAACGAACGACGGTCTCCGCGGCGACGGCCGACTGCAGCGCGAGAAGTATCGGCGTCCAGACCAGCAGGCTGGCGCAGCGCCTCATGGGGCGCAGTATACGAGCGCCCGCGGGGCAGCACAAGCCGGACCGCCGGGAGCGCTCAGTCGCCGCGGGGGCGGGGAAACCGGCGGGCGAGCGCCGCGCACACGGCGGGAGGGACGAGATCCTGGGTCGATCCGCCGAGGCGGGCCACCTCGCGCACCAGTCGGCTCGACACGTAGGAATACGCTTCGTTCGGCACCATGAACACCGTCTCGAGTGCCGCGTTCATCCGGCGGTTCATCATCGCCATCTGCATCTCGTATTCGAGGTCGGTCACCGCGCGGATACCACGCAGGATCATCGTCGCCCCGACCCGCGCGGCGTAGTCCACGAGCAAGCCGTCGAAGCTGTCCACTTCGACCGTGCTCCAACCCTGCACCGCTGCGCGCAGCAGCCCGATTCGCTCGTCGACCGTGAACAGCGGCTCTTTCCCCTCGTTGCGCAGGATGGCGATGATCAACCGGTCGAAGTGGCGCCGCCCGCGGTCGGCGAGGTCGAGGTGACCATGGGTCACGGGGTCGAAGGTGCCAGGGTACACGGCGATTCTGTTCACGCTCGACTCCTCTGCCGCGCGGAGCGGCCGGCCGCTTCGAGCAGCTCGGCGGCGTGCTTGCGCGAGGTCGGGGTGGGCCGCCGGCCCGCCAGCATGCGCGCCAGTTCTTCGATCCGCTCGGCTCCGCAGAGGTCGGCGACGCCGGCGTGGGTCCGACCGCCGCTGACGCTCTTGAGCACGCGGAAATGGCGGTCGGCATAGGCGGCCACCTGGGGCAAGTGGGTCACACAGAGCAGTTGGCGCGTGGCCGCGAGCGCCCGCAGGCGGGCGCCGACGGCGTCGGCCACCGCCCCCCCGACGCCCGCGTCGATCTCGTCGAAGACCACCACACGGCCGCCGTCGTCGCTGCCCGCCGCGACGTGCAAGGCGAGCATGACCCGCGCCAGCTCCCCGCCCGACGCCACCTGGCGCAGGGCGCGCAACGGCTCCCCCGGGTTGGCGGCCAGCAGGAATTCCGCCCGCTCGGCGCCAGCGGCGCCCAGCGGCAGCGGCGCGTGCTTGCCGCTTCCGCGGATCGTCGCACCGCGTGCCGGCAACAGCTCGACCTTGAAGCGCGCCTGGCCGAGCGCCAGCGCTCGGAACTGGCGCTCGACGGCCTGCTCGAGTTCGAGGGCCGCGGAGGCGCGGGCGCGACCCAGGCTGTCCGCTGCGGCGAGGTAGCCCTCCTGCGCAGCCAGCTCCCGGGCCTCGGCCGCCACCCGTTCCTGCTCGATCGACTCCAGGGCCGCGAGTTCGGCCGCCGCGGCCTGACCCAGCCCGATCAGCCCGGCCTCGTCCGTCGCGTGAGCCAGGCAGGCGCGCTCGAGAGCGGCGCGCCGGGCCTCGACCTGCTCCAGGCGCGCCGGATCGAAATCGGCCCGATCCCGATAATCCCGGATGGCGGCCCCGACGTCGGCCAGCTCGACGGCGGCCGCGCGGAGGCGCCGCGCCGGATCGGACAGGGACGGATCGAGCTCGGACAGTTCCTCGACCCTCGCCGCCGCACGCGCCGACAACGCTGCCGCCGACGGCTCGCCCTCGTAGCCGGCCTCGATCGCTTGCTCGAGCAGCTCGACCATGCGACTCGCGTTCCGCAGGATGCACCGCTCGCGGTCGAGCAGTTCGAGTTCACCGGCACGGGGCCGCAGCTCTTCGATCTCGCGCGCCGTGCGCCGCAGCCGTTCGCCGAGGCTCGCGCGGTCCGCCTCTCGTGCCCGCAGCTCGTCGAGCTCCGCGGCGGCGGCGCGAACGGCTGCATGGGCCAGGCCGACGCGCTCACGCTCGAGGAGTCCGCCGAATCCATCCAGGATCGCGAGGTGCCGGTCGGTCTCGAGCAGGTTTTTGGGATCGTCCTGGCCGTGCAGCTCGAGCAGCAGGTGCACGAGCTCGCGTAACAAGCCGAGCGTGCAGGGCGAGCCGTTGACGACGATGCGGCCACTCCCCTCGATCGCGATCTCGCGCAGGACGAGGAGCTGTCCTGCCACATCCTGCGCGGCCGAGTTGTCGGCGATCCATGCCGCGGCCGCGCAGGCGGGCGGAACGTCGAACAGCGCTTCCACGCTGGCCTTGTCGCAACCCGCGCGCACCAGCGAGCGGTCGGCGCGGGCGCCGGCGACGAGACCCAGCGCGTCGACGAGGATCGACTTGCCCGCTCCCGTCTCCCCGGTGAGCAGGTTGAGGCCCGGCCCGAACTCGATCGTGAGGTCCTCGACGATGACCAAGTTGCGGATGCGCAAGGTTCGCAGCAGTGGCATCGGCCCGGGTCCGTGGGTGCGTTCGTTTTTGACGCTGTTACGAGACCGGGATAGCATACCCTGCCCGTGGCCGGTCTGCGCGCGCGATCCAGCGCGGCGCGCCCGGCGCGATGGTCGAGGAGACGGATTGATCGCCGCACAGATCGCCTCCCCGGGGTCGGAACTCGACGTCTGGTCCCTCGTCATGGGCGCGGGGCCGATGGCCAAGGTGGTGCTGCTGACGCTCGCCCTGTTCTCGATCGTCTCCTGGGGCATCACCGCCGAGCGCTTCCTGCGTTTCCGACGTGCCGAGGAGCAAAGCCGAGCCTTCCTCGCGCGGTTCCACGAGGGCGGCGGGCTGGCCTCGGTGCAGGACGACACCGCGGCGCTGCGCTGGAGCCCGCACGCGGACATCTTCCGCGCGGTGTTCCGCGAGATCAGCCTCAATCCTCCGCCCCCCGGCGAAGAGTGGCACGGCCCGCAACTCGAAGCCCTCGACCGCATCATGCACCGCAACGCCTCGGCCCAGCTGAGCGAACTCGAGCGCAGCCTGGGCTTCCTGGCCACGACCGCCAGCGCCACGCCGTTCATCGGCCTGTTCGGCACCGTCTGGGGCATCATGAACGCGTTCCGCGGGATCGGGGTCAGCGGCACGGCTTCGCTCGCCGCCTACGCTCCGGGCATCGCCGAGGCGCTCGTGGCCACGGCCGCCGGGCTGGCCGCCGCGATTCCCGCGGTGATCTTCTACAACCACTTCCTGGGCCGGCTGCGTGGCATGGAGGCGCGGGTCGACGAGTTCGTCGCGGACCTGATCCACCGCATCCAGGGACGCCGCAGCTAGCGAATGAGGGCTCCATGGCCGCTCAGATCGGTTCGGGGGGTACGCGCGGTCGGCGGCAGTCGGCGCTGGCCGAGATCAACGTCACGCCGCTCGTCGACGTGATGCTGGTGCTGCTGATCATCTCGATGCTGGCCGCGCCGATGCTCCAGCGCGGCGTGCACCTCGAGCTACCGCAGACGGAGACGGCCACCCGGATCGAGGACGCGCGGGTCGTCGTCTCCATCGATCGCGAAGCGCGGATCCGCATCAACGACAAGCCGGTGCATCCCGAGCTGCTGCTGGGGCGCATGCGCGACCTCGCCGCCTCCCGGCCGGACGAGACGGTCTTCCTGCGCGGGGACAAGAACCTGCCCTACCAGGAGGTGCTGCGGGTGATGGATACGATCCGCAAGGCCGGCATCGTGCGCATCTCCCTGGTGACGGTGCCCCTCGGGGACTCCTGAGCGTGGCCGCCGCCCGCTTCCGCATCGTGGCCCGGCTGGGAAACGGGTCGCCGCTCTCGCCCTACGTGACCGCCTCGCTCCTGGCGCACGTCGCGTTCGTCGCGGCGGTGCTGCTCATGCCGAACCTGGGACCCCACAAGTCCTTTCCCGACAGTTCGATGGTGGTCGCCCTGGTCGCCGCGCCGAGCCCGCCGCGCGGCCTCCCCGCGGCGGCGGCCTCGTCCGCGGTCCCCCCCGATCCACCCGCGGCAGGCCTGCGCCTCGAGACGGAGGAGCCCCCGCCGGTCCAGCTGCCGCCCGCCCCCGAGCGGCCCAAGCAGCCGCCGCCGCGGAAGGAGCCGCCGCGGGCCGCCGATCCGGTTCGGGCCCCCAACCCGGCCGGGACGGCACCCGCGTCGGGGCCCCCGGCCCGAGCCAGCGCCGAGGGCGGGACGGGCAGCAGCATCACCGCGCTCGACGCGCAGGACGAGCGCTTCGCCTGGTACGCCGACTCGGTCGCCGCGGCGCTTTACAGTCAGTGGCGCCGGCCGATCCTGGAGGGGCTGGGCCAACCGATCGAGGTCCGGATCACGTTCGAGATCCAGCGCGACGGTCGGGTGGTCGACCTGCAGGTGGCCCATTCGAGCGGCTTGGCCGTCCTGGACCGCTCGGCGCTCGGCGCCGTGACCGACGCCTCGCCGCTGCCGCCCCTTCCCGCGACCTGGTCCGGAGCGACCCTCCCCGCGGCGTTCGTCTTCAAGCTGGTCCCCGAATGACCCACGACGAGGAGTTCCGATGAGCGCGAGCCGAATCGCCCAGCGCGTCGCCACCGCGGCCGCTCTGGCCCTCCTGCCGGCGACCGCCCCGACCCAGGAAGCTCCCCACGGCGGGATCGAGCGCACGATCGTCGGCGAGGGCTTCTCCCAGATCAAGATCGCGATCCCCGACGCCGAGACCCCGGACAGCCACGCCGAGATCGCCGACGAGCTGGTCCAGACGGTTCGCGACGACCTGCTCTTCGGCGGGCTGTTCGACGTCGTCGACCCCAAATTCTACCGGCTGGTGCCCCGCCCCGCCGACGGGACGGTGGCCCACGACGATTGGCTCTCGATCGGTGCCGACGCGCTGGTGCGCATCAGGGTGCCCGTGCAGGACGATCGAATCGACCTCGAAGCCCACCTGTACGACAACAGGAGCAAGACCGGCCTCTTCGGCCGGCGGTACGGCGGCGAGCGGGACGCGCTGCGACGCGTGGCGCATCTCCTGGCCGACGACATCATCAAGCACTATACCGGGCGACCCGGCGTGGCCATGACCCGCATCGTCTTCGTCTCCTTTCATGAGGGAAACAAGGAGATCTACCTGATGGACTACGACGGCCGGCGAGTGCGCCGCCTGACGACCTCGGGCACGCTCAACCTCTCTCCGGCGTGGTCCCCTGACGGCACCGAGCTGGCCTTCATGTCCTGGCGCGGCCGCCAGCCGGGGGTCTACGTCATGACCAGCGAGGGCCAGCTCGGCGCGTTGAAGACGGTCGGCGGCGAACTGAGCTCCGCGCCGGACTGGGCGCCCGACGGGCGCAGGCTGGCCTATACCTCGGACATCGATGGCAACACGGAGATCTACGTCCTGTTCCGGGACACCGGCCGGAACACGCGGCTGACCCACAGCCCGGCCATCGACACGGCGCCGGCGTTCTCGCCCAACGCGCGGGAGATCGCCTTCACCTCCGATCGCTCGGGCTCGCCCCAGATCTACGTGATGGACGCGGACGGCCTCAACGTGCGCCGCCTGTCCTGGGAGGGCAGCTACAACGACTCTCCAGCCTGGTCGCCGCGGGGCGATCGGCTGGCCTACGCGTCGCGGGTCGACGGGCGGTTCCAGGTGGCGCTGCTGGACCTCGCCAGCGGAAGCGTGACCTATCTGACGCGGGGCGCGCACAACAACGAGAACCCGCGCTGGTCGCCGGACGGGCGCCACCTGGTCTTCTCCTCGGACCGCGCCGGCTCCTACCAGATCCACACCATGCGGGCGGACGGCAGCGACGTGCGGCGCTTGACCCGTGGCCTCCCTGGCTTCACGCCCGACTGGTCCAGGTAGGCGATCGGCACGAGCCGGCCTTGCATCGGGGCGATGGAATCGAACATAATCAGCCTCTCGAAATCCGAGGGCCGCGCCCGGTCCTCGGCTTGAACAAAGGGGACGCCGTCATGCGCAGAAGAAACGCCCTCCTGTCCGCCATGCTGATCCTGTTGCTTGCAGCCGTCGGCGTCGGCTGCAAGAAACCTCCCGCGACCCAGCCGGCGCCGTCCGAGCCGGCGAAGCCTGCGCCGCCCCCGCCCCCCCCGGTCCGAGAGCCCGAGCCCGAATGGAAGGGCGAGAAAATCGAGGAAAAGCAGCCGACGATCGACGAGCTGATCGCAATGGGCAAGCGAGAGCTGAAGCCGGTCTACTTCGCCTATGACAGCTCCGAGCTGAGCCAGGCATCTCTCCGAACGCTGCAGGCGAACTACGATTGGCTCGCGGCCCACAGCCAGCTCAAGCTGGTCATCGAGGGCCACTGCGACGAACGAGGCACGATCGAGTACAACTTGGCCTTGGGCGGGAGCCGCGCCAACACGGTCCGCGACTATCTGGCCGGTCTGGGACTGGCGATGGGCCGAATGCGGGTCATCAGCTACGGCGAGGAGCGTCCTGCCGAGCGCGGCCAAGGCGAAGCGGCCTGGGTCAAGAACCGCCGCGCGGAGTTCGTCCCCGAACGGTAGGATCGCGGAGCGCCCCATGAAGCTCTCGCGCCGCGCGTCGGTAGTCGTTGCCATTGCCGCGCTGCCGGTCACTGCGGCCTGCGTGATGCCCGACGCAGTGTCGAAGCTGCAGAAGGACATCGCCGACGTACAGCAGCAGTTGCGGCAAGTCGAGCGCGGCCAGCAAGAGTTGCGCGGCCAAGTGGCGGAGATCGTGAACGGCGCGGCGGAGCGCGAAGCCACCGTCTCACGCGAAGAACTGGCCGCTCTGCAGTTGCGCGTGGAGCAGTCATCGCGACAGACGGCGGTGACCGCCGAGCGCGTCGGTGAGCTCGGGCAGCGCTTGGACCGCTACTCCCAGGAGCTGCAGCAGACCCGGGAGCTGGCGCGCCGTGGCCTGTCCGCCGGCGGTCCGGGCCCCGGGGCGGAGACGGTGGTCGACCCGGCTCTGGCGGCGGAACCCAGGGCCGCGCAGGCCGCGCCCGCTCCCGTGGGCGGCGCGGCATTCCCCGATCCCGAAGGGTTGTACAACACGTCCTACGCCGATTTCTCGAAAGGGAACTATGCCTTGGCCATCAGCGGCTTCGAGGAATACCAGCAGCGGTTTCCCGACAGCGCCCTGGCCGACAACGCCCTGTACTGGATCGCCGAGTGCCAGTTCAGCCAGGGCTCCTATCGCGCGGCGGTCGAGACGCTCGACGACCTCCTGGACCGCTACCCCGAAAGCGACAAGGCGGCGGCGGCCAACCTCAAGAAGGCTCTGGCCTTCCAGGAGCAGAACCTGATCCAGCAGGCGATCATCCAGTATCGGTACGTGGTCTCCGCCTACCCCGCGACCGACGAGGCACGGCTGGCGCGGGACAAGCTGGGCGGCCTGGGGGCCGCCCCGCACTAGCCGGCCCGCCGGATCCTCGGTCGTGGTTGACGGAACACCGGCCCTGATCTAGACTGCGCCGTTCGGCCGCGGTCCAGGGCGCGGCGATCGAGAAACGGCATGGCCAATCACAAGAGCGCGGTCAAGGAACACCGGCAAAGCGTGGCGCGTCGACTGTGCAACCGCAGGCACCGTTCGCGCATGCGCACCGCCGTCAAGAAGCTGCGCCATGTCGTGAACTCCGGTGACGCTGCGGCCGCGCGCGGTCTGCTCGCGGCGACCTTGGCGGCGGTGGACCGTGCCTCCAAGGCCGGCGTGATCCACGACAACGCGGCAGCTCGCACCAAATCCAGGCTGACGCGCGCGCTCAACAAGCTCGGCGCCTGAGCAGCCAGCGTCCTTTGGCCGAGTTGCGCGGTTCGCTCGGAGCCGGGTCCGACCGGCTCATCGCGGCTGGCGCGTGCCCAGGAACGCGACCGCGAGCATGCCGGCGTTCTGCAGGATCTTGGACAGCCCGACCCGGGAAGCATCGGCCGTCCCGAAGCAGCCGCACTCGAAATCGAGCCCGCGGGCCACGGCGAGGATGATCGCCACCGTGAACACGGCGAGCAGGAACGTCAGCACGACCGCGCCCGCGCGCGCCCGCACGTCGAAGATCAAAGCCAGCGCCGCGACCAGTTCGATCCAGGGCAGCGCCATGGCCACGATGTTCTCGGAGGCGATGGGCAAGAGCCGGAAGTTGTGCACCTGACCGGCGAAGGCCTCGAGGTTGCCCAGCTTGGCCAGCGCGGCCCAGACGAACACGAGCCCGATCCCCACCTGGCACAGGCGCACGACGCGCCGATCGCTCAGCCAGCTCAGCGTCCCCACCTCATGGCCCTCCGCGCGCGCCGGTCTCGACGGGCTGGCCCGCCTGCTCCCACTCGGGGAAGCCGCCCATGTACACGACAACCCGCTGCTGGCCGGCGTAGATCAAGTCCCAGGCCAAGCTCAGCGAAAGCTCACAGTTGCCGCCCCCGCAGTAGACGACGATCGGCTTGCCTCCGGCGTCGAACTGCTCCAGCCGTTCCGGCTCGGCGCTGACGGCGTCGTAGGGCATGCTGATCGCACGCGGAATGTGCCCCGCGGCGTACTCGTCCGGCTCACGTGCGTCGATGAAGGCCGCCGCGTCATGCTCGAACAGCCGCGCAACCGCTTCGAGGCGGATTTCGATCGGTCGATCGAGCAACGGGATCTGGGGTACGCCCGCACCCCCGCTCCCGCCGCCGACCGCCATCGGATCGCTGCTCCCGGAATAGCCATCGCCGGGCGCGGCCTGGCCGATGGGCTGCGCCAGATCCTCGAGCGCGACCATCTCGGTGATTCGGTCGGTCGCGATCCAGGTTAGCCCCCACGAGGGCCGGCTGCGCTGTCCGAGCGCGTTGAAGCCCAGGCCCAAGGCCAGGCCGGCCAGCACGATGCTCAGCACTCCCCGCGCCAGCCTGGCCGGACGTGTTCCGCCGGCGGGCTCGTTCGTCTGTTCGCTCATGGACGCTGCTCCTTCCCGATCCACAGCACAGTGTAGCGGGAAGGTACGCGGGTCGGCCCGCCGGCGCGGCCTGTTTTACCCGTGTTTTACCGGCTTGCGCCGCGGCCGCTTGGAGGAGCCGCGCGGCGCCTTGGACTTGCCCGACTTGCGCTTGGCGGGACCGCGAGCGGGCTTGCGCTTGGCACCCGCGCCCTTGGCGCCTCCCGGGCCTTCCGCGCGCTGGGCCTGCAGCACGTCCAGGGCGGAAATGATGCCGGCCACGGCGCGCCCCCGGCGCACGATGACGCGGTGGATGTGGTTGCGCGTCATCAACCGGGCCACGGCTTCGACGCTCGCCGACTCGCTGACCGAGTGCACCACGGGGGTCATCACGTCGGCCACCTGACCCGTGTTGAAGTCCTCGAACTGAAATCCCGAGGGTACGTGACGTCCTTCGACCCGGGCGCTATGGTAGAAGTGCGAATCGAGCACGAGCTCGTCTCCGCGGGTCAGATTGTAGTAGACGAGATCGGTCTGCGAGATCACGCCGGCGAGATGGCCCGCCTCGTCGACGACCGGCGCGCCGGTGATCCCCTTCTCCAGGAACAGCTTGGCCAGGTCTCGCAGGTCCATCGTCGTCGGAACCGCGATGACCTCGGCGCTCATGATGTCGCGCGCCCGGACGTCCATGGCGTTCTTGGCCCTCCGCTCGGCGAGCTCATCCTAGCACTTCGCGAGGACCGGCTACCGCGACGCACGGTCGCGCCGGCCGCGGGCGCGCCGCCGCCCCGGGCCCTGGTCCGGCTCGAGGGGCACGAGGTCCACGCGCCGCCGCACCCTTTCGACCCGCGCGACGCGCACGCGTAGAGCGTCCCCCAGTCGATGGACCCGCCCCGATTGCGAGCCACGGAGCTCGAAGCGGCCCGCGTCGTGCTCGAACCACTCCGGTCCCAGATCCTCGACGCGAATCAGGCCCTCCACCAGATTCTCCACGAGCTGGACGAACAGGCCGAACCGCGCGACTCCGGTCACGATGCCATCGAAGTCCTGCCCCACACGGCCCTCGATGAACGCGACCTTCTTCCAGGCCAGCAGTTCCCGTTCCGCCGCCTCGGCGTTGCGCTCGAGCTTCGAGCAGGCCTCGGCCAGCCCGGCGAGGGGTTCCGCCCGCGGATCGCCCGCCGCTGCCCGGGTGGCCCGGGCGCTCCGCAGCTGCCGGTGGACGATGAGATCCGGATAGCGTCGGATCGGCGAGGTGAAGTGACAGTAGACCGGGGCTCCCAGGCCGAAGTGACTCGAGCGCTCCCAGCTGTAGCGCGCCTGCTGCATGGACTGCAGCGCGATCTGGCTGATGACGCGGTACTCCGGGCGGCCTTCGGCGCGTTCGAGCAGCCGCTGGATCTCGCGCGGCGCGACCGCCCGGCGCCCGAGCGCAAGCTCGAAACCGAAGCCCGCGACGAAACGCGAGAGGGCTTCCAGCTTGGCCGGGTCGGGCCGCTCGTGGACGCGGTACAGACAAGGCCCGCCGCGCTCCGTCAAGTACCCGGCGACGACCTCGTTGGCCAGCAGCATGAACTCCTCGATCATCCGATGGGCTCGATTGCGCGGCTCGACGGTGATCCCGGTCATCGCCCCCTCGACATCCAGCAAGATCTGCGGTTCGGGCAGGTCGAAGTCGATGCTGCCGCGCGCGTGCCGGCGGCGCTCGAGCACTGCGCGCAGGCGGTCCGCCGCGCGCAACATGGGTACGAGGCGCGAGGGAACCCCCGGCACCCGCTTGCGGCCTTCCAGCACCGCAGCCACCTGGGCGTAGGTGAGCCGCGCGCGCGAACAGATGATCCCGTCGGCAAAGCGCGCGCTCTTGACCGCGCCGCTCGCGCTCAGCTCGACGACGGCCGACTGGACCAGGCGATCCTCGCCGGGCACCAGCGAGCACAGGTCGTTCGACAGGCGCTCGGGGAACATCGGCAGCACGCGGTCGGGAAAGTAGACGCTCGTCCCGCGCCGACGCGCTTCGGCGTCGAGCGCCCCGCCCACGGCCACGAAGTGGGAGACGTCGGCGATGTGTACGAACAGCCGGAAGCCGCCCCGCGGGAGCTCCTGCACGGCGACCGCGTCGTCGAAATCCCGCGCGCTCTCGCCGTCGATCGTCACGGCTGCCGGCTCGTCGAAACGCTCGCGAGCCTCCGTCTCTCCCACTCCGATCTCCCGCGGGAGCGCCTCCGCCGCCGCGAGCGTGGCCGGCGGGAACTCGAGCGCGAGGCCGCGCGTGCGGGCCACGACCAGCGTGTCCGTCCCCGGCTGGTCGATGTGCCCCAAGCTCTCCAGCACCCGCGCTTCGCGCGGGCCCCGTCCCGGCTGGTCCTGGACGATCTCGAAGCGCACTGCGTGCAGGTCGGCGGCGCCCCGCCGGTGGGCTGCCGGGACATGGAGGGCCTGCCCCAGCGCCAAATCGAAGGGCTCGACGACCGCGCCGTGTTCGCGCTCGCGGAACACGCCGAAGAGTTCGCCGCGCGTTCCCGCGTGCACTTGCGCGACCACTCCACGCAGCCGTCCGTCACGTCCCCGGCTCACGACCCGCACCGTGACGCGCTCCCCGGGGCGGGCGTCCGCGAGCTGGCCTGACGGTATCAACACCTGCTCCGCCCCGGTCTCGCTGACGACCCGCGCGTAGCCGCCGCGCTGGCGCTCGAGCACGCCGCGGACCTCCGGCCGCTCCGCGGCGGCGGCCACCAGGCGCCCCCCACGCAGCTTGCGGATCTTCCCCTCGGCGATCAGCCGCTCCAACAGCCGGCGCACCTCCGAGCGGTCGCGGCCCGGTACCTGGGCTCGGTGCAAGAACTCCCGCTGGGGCACGGGCCGATAGTCCGCTGCATTCAACAGCGCGAGCAGCGCGCCTGCCGTCGCCTTCGGATGTTGCGGGAGCCGGCTACGGGACATCGGGCGGTTCCTCGGCCGGCACCGCCGGCGGACGGCCGTACCTTGACACCTCTTCCGCCGGATTGCTAGGGTAGCGCCGCATTCGTTGCCGAAGTGGCGGAAGTGGTAGACGCGCTAGATTCAGGATCTAGTGGGGTAACACCCGTGGAGGTTCGAGTCCTCTCTTCGGCACCACCGGAACCGTTCCGTTGCGAGCGGCCCCGCCGGCCGGCGCGAGCGACCTGAGCCGTCGGGGGTTGTCCCATGCGACTTCGAGTCGCGGCACCGTCCCTGCTCCTGCTGCTGCTCGCCACGGCGTCAGCCGGCCGTGCCGACTTCAAGGCCGGCCTGCAAGCCTACGCTGAGGGTGACTTCGCCGCTGCGGAGCGCGAGTGGCACCCGCTGGCGGAGAGCGGGATGGTCGAGGCCCAGTACAACCTGGGGCTGCTGCACCAGCAGGGCAAGGGCGTCGCGCGCGACGCCGCCGTGGCCCACGCCTGGTACCTGCGCGCCGCGGAAGCGGGCTACGCGCGCGCCCAGTACCGCGTGGCCGAGATGTACGAGGCGGGTGAAGGCGTCCGCAGCGATCTGATCCAAGCTCACTTGTGGTTCACGATGGCGGGTCGGGACAAATTCTCGGACGCCCGCAAGCGGCGGCGGCGCGTCGCCGACCGCATGACGCCCGAACAGATCGCTCGCGCCGAAATGTTGGCGCGCCATCGCGACCGCGAAGCGAAGTCGCGTGATTGAATCAATCCACCGTTTGCAATCCGTCCCGGTCGAAGAAGGCGCCCTCGCTGACCGCCTGTACCTGGCCGTCCTGCCAGCGAATCAGGTAGGAATAGACTGGAGCCGCCTTGGGGTGCGCGTACTGACAGGCCGATTCCAGGACGACTCCGAAGTTGTTGTCCTGCGGATCGCGGACCTTCTGTCCGACCTCTAGCGCGGTTGTGCCGGTGTCTCGTTCTTTGCGTCGCATCGCTCCGCTCCGTCTTGGTTTCGATACGTTCCGCCCGGGCGGAACGTCAGGCCCCCGTCGATTCTAGCATCGAGCTGCCACGCCGGGCTCGGCGCGCTTGTCGGCTGTTTCCGGCTCGGTCCGCGGCGAAGCCGGCCAACCACGACAGGGACGTTCCCTCCGATCACGCCTGCAATTGACGGGGCCGTTTTTCATCGTACATCTTGGAAGCACACGAGGCTCTGTACTCGATGATCGACCATCCCAAATCCATCGAAGAGCAGATCGCCTGTCTCGCGCGCTTGACCGGTGCCCCCGGATCGTTCGTCGAGCAGGTGCGTGCGCTGTTCACGATGAAGGGCATCTCGCTCGAAGCGAACGCGGAGCCGTTCCTGGGGGCGCTCGAGGAGGCCTTTCGTCGCGAAGAGCACATCCGGGCCAGCTCGAATCGCGCCAGGAACCAGATCGTCCGACTGCGCGAGAACTTCCGCAAGGTGGGACAGGCCTACGTCGACCAGCTCGCGCAACTGCGCCAGACCCAGTCCTCGCTCCAACGGCATTCGCACCGGCAGCAGAAGAAGGCTGCGGCCCGGCGCTCGACGACGACGCGGGTCACGATCTCGGGCAATCACCGCAGCCTGGTCACGCCGACCGTGCACGAGGAGTTGCCGCTGGTCCCCGGACCGCGGGAACAGCAGTAGACCGCCGCCAGGACCCTACCCCTCGAGCGCCGCGAGTGCCGCGCCGATCCGTTCCAGCCCGGCCTCCAGCTGAACCGACGGGACTGCGTAGGACAGCCGGATGTGTTGCGGCGAGCCGAACGCTTCCCCGGGCACGACCGTCACCCGCGCGCGTTCCAGCAGGTAGCGCGCACAATCCTCGCCGCTGGCAATCTGCTTGCCGAAACGGGCGGACACATTGGGAAAGAGGTAGAACGCGCCTTGCGGCGTGACGCAGCTCACGCCCGGCAGGGCGCGCAGCCCGCGCAGCAGCCCACGACGTCGCACGGAGAACTCCGCGATGCGCGGCGCCAGATCCGTCTCGGGCAGGCTCAGCGCTTCCAGGCTGGCCCATTGCGAGATCGAGGTGGCGTTGCTCGTGCAATGACTCTGTAGCTTGACCATGCCCGCGATGAGTTCCCGCGGACCGACGGCGTAGCCCACGCGCCAGCCGGTCATGGAGTAGGTCTTGCTCACGCCGTCGATGATCAAGGTGCGCGCCGCGACCTGGGGGTCCACGGCGGCGATGCTGCTGAAGCGAAAACCGTCATAGGTCAGCTCGGAGTAGATCTCGTTGGCGACGATCCACAGCCCCCGCCGCAAGCAGACGGCGGCGAGTTCCTCGAGCTCCGCGGTCGAGTAGCAGACTCCCGTCGGGTTCGACGGATAGTTGAGGATCAGCGCCTTGGACCGGGGTGTGACGGCTCGTTCGAGCTCCGGCCCACCAAGCTTGAAGCCCCGCTCCTCGGCGCAATGCACGAAGACGGGGCTGGCCCCGGCCAACCGGACCTGCTCGGGGTAGGAGGTCCAGTACGGGGCAGGGATGAGCACCTCGTCCCCCGGCTCGAGCAGCGCCATGCAGGCGAAGTACAAGCTCGCCTTGGCGCCCGGTGAAACGAGGATCTGGTCCGGGTCACAGGAGATCGCGCGCCGCTCGCGCATTCGATCGGCGATGGCGCGGCGCAGTTCCTCGATGCCGGCGGTGGCCGTGTAGCGCGTGCGATCGGCGTCGATCGCCCGCCGCCCCGCCGCCTTGACCGACTCGGGCGATGGGAAATCCGGCTGCCCGACGCTGAAGTCCACGAGCTCTTCTCCCGCCGCGCGCAACCGGCGCGCCAGGTCGCTGATGGCCAACGTCGGCGAGAGACCCAGGTCCCGGACGCGTCGCGACAGCATGCTCGAGCGGTTCCGACCGGACCGGTCAGCAGTCCTGCTCTGGCTTGCGCAGCACGAATTCCCGGACCCGGTTGCGCTGGAGGTGGACCGACTGGACCGCCAGCGGCTCGAGCGCTCGCTGGATCGCGCGGTTCGGGTGGGCCCAGCGGCGGCGCAAGGCCCCGGCACCTGGCGTGCGGACGATACGGTCGTCCGCGGTCAGGCGGTAGCAGGCCGGAACCTCGTCGGTCAAGCCGTTCGCGCCGGGGTTGTCCTGAGAATACATGACGAGCCAGCCGCCCGGAGCGAGGATCCGCCCCAGTTCGGCGGCGAAGTCCGGCAGCCGGTCCGGGGGCACGAAGTCCCCATGTTCCCAGGCCAAGACCAGGTCGAACTTGCCGTCCGGCTGCGGGATGCGGAGGGGCTCCTTGGCCACCGCTCCTCCGGTTTCGCCGGGAGTCTTGGACCGCCGCGGCGTGGGGGGGGGCGGCTCGAACTGCTCGACGTGGACCCGCGCCCCGCGCCTGGCGACGTAGAGCGCCGCCGAGCGCGAGAACTGCCCGAGGTCCAAGACCTCGGGCTGCCCGGCCTTGGACAGGATGCGGCGCAACGCGCGGGCCAGGCCCGGACAGGCCTGTTCGTCGGGCGGCGCGCACGCCGTGCCGTCGCGCGGCGCTGCGCCCGTTTCCCCCGACTGGAGCCATCGCAACATGCGCCGCTCGAACTCAGCGCTTGGCCGCGCCGACGGCCAGCGGCACGTCGCGATGGACGGAGGTGACGCCGGTCGCCGCCACCGGTTCGGACTTGCGGCCCATATCGATGCTGCCCTTGAAGCTCGAACCATCGGCCAGCGCCACCCGCGGAGCCGAGATATCGCCACGCACCGAGCCGGACGGTGAGATCTCGACCCTGTCGTCCGCGGTGACGTTGCCCGTGACCTCGCCGCTGATCATCACCGCCTTGGCCTGGACCTCGGCGTCCACGCGCCCGTTGGATCCGATCGTCAGATTGTGTCCCTTGACCACGATCTTGCCTTGCACGCGCCCATCGATGAACAGGTCTTCCTGACCCGTGATCTCGCCGTTGATGTGCACGGACTGGCCGATGGTCGCCGGCTTGCCCGTCGTGCGACTCTCCGTGGGACCCGGGGTCGCCGAGGCCTGCGACATCGGGGAAACCGCGGGCGCGGTGCGATTGAGATTGGGGCTGGGGTCCTGATCCGGCTTCTGCCAAAGCGACATGGTGCGAGACCTCCTTCGTGTTCGGGAGCGCGCTGCGCCCCAGGGGAAGGGACGCCGCACGATTCCACACATTAGTTCTGCCGACCGCGTGCCGGGTGGGCCCCGCCCCGGGGTGCCCTTCCCGTCGCCTAGTCTAATGTATTCCCGCGGGGCCGCTCAACAAGACTTCCCGGAAAAGAACCCCACGGCTGCGACATCGGTGAGGCGTCCGGGCCTCGCAGCGCGCCGGACCAACGCCTCTTATACTCGTTCCCGAACGGCCCGGACAGCCCGGGCGTCGAATCGGGGGATGCGCCGCCGTGAGAGCCTGCCCGTCCCTGAGGATCGCGAGCATCGCCCTGGGCCTCGGGCTGGCGCTGGGCGTCCCGACCGAGGGTCCGGCCCGGGCTGCCGAGGAGGCCTTCGCGGACTGGGTCGACGGCCCGATCCGCTACATCGCCGAGAAAGCCGAGGTGCAGCTCTACAGGCAGTTGAAATCTGACGAGGCGCGGGCCCTGTTCATCGAGCGCTTCTGGGCCCGCCGTGACCCGTCGCCCAGTAGCCTGTCCAACGAGTACCGGCAGATGTTCTGGGAGCGTGTGCGGCAGGCCAACGAGCTGTTCCTCGACAGTCCCCGGCCGGGCTGCATGACCGATCGGGGAAAGATCTACGTCCTCTACGGTCCGCCCACGAAGATCGAAGAACACGAGAATCTCGACACGCGGAGCTCGCCCACGGCCGGTCACGGGCTGATCCGCTGGGTGTACGAGGGCCGTCCGGGAGGCCGGAAGGACCTCGCCCCCGTCGTGATCGTCCCCTTCGTGCGCCAGGCCACGGGCGAGTATCGGGTCTCCTACGATCCCAAGCTCTCCAGCGTGTTCTTCGACGCCCTGGCGGTCGAGGAGCGCTGGGACCACGCCAACGATCGGTTCCGCGAAATCTTCGGCGCGCCGCGAGCGACGGAGATGTCGGTCATGCTCGATCTGGGTCGCATGCAGGAGGTCCCACCCCAGGCACGCGTCCTGCTCGAACGGGTCGAGACCGTGGAGGCCTACGCCACGCAGCCGATCGAAGTGAGGCTGTCGCGTTTTTTCCACCCCGACGAGCGGCGTGACCTGGTGGTCGTCACGGCCGACGTCACCCACGTTGCCGAGGGGACCACGCCCGTGGTGGTCGCGCGCTTCGCGCCCCGCGACGCCGCACGTCCCCAGCGCATGCTGGGCGAGGACGTGTTCCGCCTGGCCCACGGGGTGGGCCGCCGACTGGCCCAAGGCCGCCTGCTGCTCGATCCCGGGACCTACGATCTGACCGTGCTCGTGGTCGATCCCGCCACGTCGGTGACCGGCATGAAGCGCACCTCGTTGACGCTCCCCGAACCGGACGGCCGGCTACGCCTCAGTGACCTCTCGTGGGCCGCGGAATTGAGTCCCGTGGAGTACGGGTCGCTGGCCTCGTACGACGAGCCCTTTCTGGTCGGCCCCTTTCGGGTCGTGCCGAGGTTCGGCGACGGCTTCGCCCTGGGTGATTCGCTGAAGCTGTTCTACGAGATCTATGGCGGGACGCCCCCTTACCGCATCGCCTACCAGGTGGAGGGCCTCGACCTCGACGGGAGTTGGGTCGAGCTGGGCCGGCCGGCGATGACCGAGCAATCCGCCGCGGGTCAGGGCTGGGAGCTGCCCACGTCTTCTTCCTGGCCACTCGGGGAGTATCGTATCCGGGTCGACGTGGAGGACGCCGGCCGGCGATCCGTATCGGCCCGGCTGCCCTTCCGGCTGATCGCCGCCATCAGGGCGTCTGATCGTTGACACGCCCCAGATAGCGCTCCATCGCCCGCTCCAGCCGCTCCCCCGAGGGAACAGCGCGGGTCGGCTCCGCCGCCTCGGCGTGCGGGGGCCTGGGGTCGATGCCGGCTTCCGCTCCGCCGCTCGCCTCTCGAACCCAGGGCTCGACCTCGGCCGGAGGCTCATCCCCGCCCTGGCACCGCCGCAGGCGGAACTTGCGCACTCCGAAGCCCGGGTACTCCGCCGCCAAGCGCCCGGCCAGCCGCGGAATCAACGCGCGCAGCGGGGGGAGCCACCGCTCGTCCTCGACGCGTATTTCGAGCACGCCGCCGCGAACCCGCAGTGGCGTGGCGTGCCGGGCCAGCGTTTCCCCTGCCACGCGAACCCAGGCCCCGGCGAGCGCCAGTTCCCTGGAGCGCGCGAGGGAAAGGCCCAGCGTGCCGGCCGGGACGTGGCCGGCCCGCTCGAAGCCGCGGTGGCGGCGACGCGTGGGCACGCCGGGATGGTAGCCGCGAGCGGGAGGGAGAACAAACTTCGGAACGGGGCGGAGCGGCCTGACGCGAGGGGAGGAGGGGTCTCGGGGCTCCCTGAGGGGAAACCTGGTCTGCCTCCGCCCCGTTCCGACCAACGGGGGCCCGCGGGGGCCTCGGCTGACCCGGCCATGGCGGGATCAGCTCGCTTGCTCGAGTAACTAGCAAGTCCCCTGCCAATCCCGCGTGGGTCGAAATCAAGCCGATTCGTCGATCGGGGCGGGGCGGCCGACGGGCTCCGACGACGAGGAGCGTAAGCGGCGATGACGGCCACGCAATCGGCGGCAATATAATGGCGGGTCGACGGAGGGCCTCGATGAGCCATTGCAAGTTTCGAACGAGCTACGGCGGGGTGCAGTTCTGCCGGGACCCCCGATACCTCGAAGGGTTCTGCAGATTCCACCATCGCGCGCTGCAGCGCGGGGAGATCAACGAGAACGGCGTGATTTCGGAACGTCTCAGCGACCAGACCCGTCGGCGACAGATCAACTACCACGGTATCGGGCCGGTCGAACCGGCCTACCTCGACGAACGGACGTAGCTACGCCATTCGGCGACCGCCCGCAGGTGTGCGGAGAAGTCCGAGGAGAATCGATGGCCTCCCCCGGGAGCGGCCACGAAGTACAGGTCCTGGCCGGGTTCCGGACGCACGGCGGCGAGCAAGCTCTCCCGCCCCGGACTGCCGATCGGACCTTGGGGTAGCCCCGCCACCACGTACGTGTTCCATTCCGACTCGAAGCGCAGGTCGGCGTAGGTCAGGCGCGTCACCGAGCCGCCACTGCGCTCGATCGCGTAGATCACGGTCGGGTCGCACTCGAGCCGCATCCCCTGGGCGAGGCGGTTGTGGAACACGCGCGAGATTCGCGCGCGTTCCGCGGCGACGGCCGTTTCGCGCTCGATCATCGACGCCAGAATCACGGCACCGCGCAATCCCAGCCCCGAGCGCTCCGCCTCGTCGAGGAACGAGCCGCCCAGCACCTCCCGAAAGCGCCCCACCAGTGCGGCGGCGATGCGCTCGGGACTTGTTCCACGGGGGAAATGGTAGGTGTCGGGGTACAGGTAGCCCTCGAGATCGAGCGCCTGTGGATCGAGGTCCAGGATCGGCGAGGGATCGCGGAAGACGGCGACCTGCTCGGCCCGCGGCCCGAATCCGGCTTGCTCCAGGCGAGCCGCGATCGCGACGAGCGTGAGCCCCTCGGGCAGCGTCACGGCGTGCAGCAAGACGTCGCCGCGCGCGATGCGGTCCAACACCTCGAGGCAGCTGGCCGGGGCATCGAAGCGGTACTCCCCCGCCCGCAGACGATCCGCTCGCCCCTCGAGCGCGAGCCAGGCCCGCGCCAACCCGGGGCGGCGCACGACCCCGGCCTGGAACAGCCGTTGCAGCACGGATCCCGCGTCGAGCCCCGGCTCGACGACGACCTCGGCCGAGGAACCGGACCAGCCGGCGTAGGGTCGATTCAATTCTCTCCAGGCCCAGAGGGACCCGCCCACGGCCGCCAGAGCCGCCACGAGCGCGCCGACGGCGACCATGCGGGCCAGTCGGCCGCGGGTCACGGGATCGGCTCCGGACCGGAGCGGCCCGCCGCGAGGTAGCTCTCGAGGATCAAGACCGCGGCCGCGCCATCGATCCGCTCCCGTCGCACGCGCCGGCTCATGCCGGCTTCGATCAACGTTCGCTCGGCCTCGACCGTGGTCAGCCGTTCGTCCCACAACTGGACGTCGACTCCGGCCAGACCCGCCCTGAGGCGGCCCGCCAGCCGCTGCGCGGTCGCCGCCGCCGCACCGGCTTCACCGGACATGTGCAGCGGGAGGCCGACGATGACCGTGGTCACCGCGTGCTGGCGCACGAGGTCGGCGATCCGCGAAACGTCGGCCTTCTTTCCGGCGGTCCTGAGCGGCGCGAGCGGGCGCACCGCCAGCCGCAGCGCGTCCGACAGCGCGAGACCAATGCGCACGCGCCCCGGATCGAGCGCCAGGATCGGCCCGGACGCTCGCTGCACTAGGATCCCGGGGGGGTAGCCTGGCCCGCGGCTTCACCGCCGTATTCGGCCGGATCCGCGTCCTCTGCCGCAGGAGCGTCCCTGGGGAATCTGCTGAGGAAGGCCAGCATCCGGTCATCGTCCGGATAGTGCCCGGTCAACACGTGCAGCTTGTTGGTCCGCGAAGCGATCCTCGCGCCCTTGTCCTTGTGCAGGAAGGCCCGGCTCTCGCCGACGAGCTGGCCGCGGTTCCCGCAGTACAGGATCGTCGTGGAGCCCTCCTGCTCGTTGTCGGCGGAGATCAGCCCGCCGTAGCTTCCCAGCACGAAATCGATCCCGGGGACCTCGCGCACGATGGACCTCGCGTCGTTCTTGTGCATGGCGGCCAGCAGGACGACCACCTCGACCTTCTTCTTCTGCAACGCCGCCACCTCGGCCCTGACTCGCTCCAGTGGGTGCTCGATGACGATGCTGCTGCCCTCGGGTCCGGCCTTCAGAAACACGGGGTTGAAACGGACGACCCCGATCACACCGACCTTCACCGTGGACTCGCGGTCCTGCGAGCGCGCCTCGACCACGGCATGGGGGGAGAAGATCGGCCGCTTGGTCTTGCGCTCGACGATGTTGGCCGATACGTAGGTAAAGGGGAAGGCCGAGGTGCGCTTGGCGAAGTCCGGGTAGCCCATGCGGATGTCCCGCTCGCCCACGTTCACCACCTGATAGCCCAGGCGCTGCATCGCCTCGAGCAGGGCGCGGCTCTTGATTTCACCCGAGGCCGTCGGGTCGCCCGAGAAGTTGCCGCTGTCGAGCAACAGCAGCGGAGCCGCGGGGAACCTACGCTTGATCTGTTCGATGACCCAGGCCCGCCGGGCCAGGCCCCCTGAGGGGTTGGTCTTTCACCCACAGGGGTCGAGGTAGCCGATGACGTCCCCGCTGTAGACCATGAGGAGGTCGGGCGACTCGCCCTGCGCGATCAGTGCCTTGGCATCCTCGGGTCGATCCGGCTCGTGGCTGTGGTCGTGCGTGTGCTGGGCCGTGTTGCGCGGAACCGCAGGTGTCGCCTGCCCGAAGAGCAACGTGGCCGCCACGGCGCACAGCGTTCCGCCCATCGCCAGGGTCCACAGCCCCCAGACCCGATCTCGTTTCATGAGCATCTCTCCTCGGTCGTCCCGGCGCGCCACATCGGCCTGCCGGCACGGTTCATCCAATGTAATTGATTCTCCGGAACGGCGCCCGGAGCAAGTAAAAGGTCTGTACAATCGCCGCGCGACCCACTGGGCCGGCCACTGGGCTAGACTGTCCCGGGTGAGCGATCCGCGTTTCTACCTGGCCTCGGCCTCTCCGCGCAGGCTCGAGCTCCTGCGCGGAATCGGCATCGAGCCCATCGTCGTGCCCTCCGCGATCGAGGAAGGCGCGCTTCCCGGAGAAGGGGCCGACGAGCTGGTCCAGCGACTCGCCGAGGCGAAGGGGCGCGACGTCGCCCGGCGACTACCGCCGGCGCTCCCCGGGATCCTGATCGCCGCCGACACGGAGGTCGTCCTCGACGGCGTCTGCCTGGGCAAGCCCAAGGATGCACGGCAGGCCCGCGTCATGCTGCGACGCCTGCGTGGGCGGGTCCACGACGTCCTGACGGGAGTGTTCTTGATGCGCACCGATGACGGGCGATCTGTCTGCGACCTCGAGCGCTCACGCGTCCATTTCCACGACTTCGACGAGCCTACGCTCGAAGCGTACGTCGCGACCGGCGAGAGCGCGGACAAGGCCGGGGCCTACGGCCTGCAGGGCCGCGGCGCCGAACTCGTGCAGCGCATCGAAGGATCCTGGTCGAACGTCGTCGGCCTTCCGATCGAGCGGCTGCCTACGTGGCTGAAGAGCCTGGCCGTGGATCGTCCCGCGCCGGCCGGCGAGCGCCGCCGCCTGCCGGGCTCTTGACGCCCTCGACGGGCGTCAGTGGCCCACGAGCGTCTCGTATTGGCGAGCATCCAAGAGCTCGTCGAGCTGGGTCGGGTCGTCCAGGCGCAGCTTGCAGTACCAGCCTTCCCCGTGAGGATCGCTGTTGACCGTTTCGGGGCTGGCGTCGAGTGTCCCGTTCGACTCGACCACGGTGCCGGCGAGCGGAGCGAAAATCTCGGACACGGCCTTGACCGACTCGACCGTGCCCAGCACGTCGCCGGGCTTTACGCGCTTGCCGTCTTCGGGCAACTCGACGTAGACGATGTCGCCCAACTCTTTCTGCGCGAAGTCGGTGATCCCGAGGACCCCCTGTCCGTCCTCGATCTTGATCCACTCGTGGTCCTTGGAATAGCGTCGATCGGTGGGGTACATCCTCGAACTCCTAGACCCGGCGTTGCGGGCGGCGATAGAAAGGAGTCGGCACGACGACCCCTGGTTCGGAGCGGTCGCGAATCTCGACTTCGAACTCGGTTCCGGGCCGGGCCAGCTCGGACGGCAGGTAGGCCAGTCCGATGGGCCTGCGCAGCGTGGGCGAGTGCGTCCCGCTCGTGACCTGCCCGACCCGCCGGCCCTCGTGCGTCGTGGGGTATCCGTGCCGGGCGATGCCTCGCCCGCGCATCTCGAAACCGATCAGCTTGCGCGGCACGCCCTCGGTCAACTGACGGGCCAGGACCTCCCGGCCGAGGAACTCCCCCTTGGCCGGCTTGACGATGAAGCCCAATCCGGCCTCGACCGCCGTGGTCGTATCGTCGATATCGTTGCCGTAGAGTGCCAGCGCGGCCTCGAGCCGCAGGGTGTCTCGCGCGCCGAGCCCGGCCGGCACGAGGCCACGGGCGGCGCCGCTGTCCAGCAAGGCGTCCCACACGCGGGTGGCCGATTGAGCCGGCACGTACAGCTCGAAACCGTCCTCGCCCGTGTAGCCCGTGCGCGACACGATGGCGGGGATTCCGCAGACTCTGGCCTGGATGAAACGGTAGTACTTCACGTGCGTCAAAGGTTCGCTCAGCTGCGGTTGGAGCGCCGCGAGCGCACCCGGTCCCTGGACGGCCAGCTGGGCCCAGCGCTCCGAATCGTCTTCCACCGTGACGGCGAACCCCGCGGCGTGCGACTTCAACCAGTCCAGGTCCTTCGCGGTGTTCGCGGCGTTGAGGACCAAGAGATAGTCGCAGTCGTCCAGCTTGTAGACCAGCAGATCATCGACGAATGCCCCGTGCGGCGTCGTCAGCCCGTTGTACTGCGCCTGACCGCGCGCCAGACGTCCCACGTCGTTGCAGGTGACCCACTGCAGGAAGTCGAGTGCCCCCGTCCCGCGCACGGAGGCCTCGCCCATGTGGCTCACGTCGAACAGCCCGGCGCGTGTGCGCACGGCGATGTGCTCGTCGAGCAATCCGCTGTACTGGAGCGGAAGATGCCAGCCGGCGAACTCCACCATCCGCGCCCCGGCCCGCAGGTGGGCGGCGTGGAGCGGGGTCTGGCGCAAGCTGTCCGTGCCGGTCACGCTGTTTTTCTCGGATGAGGAATGGGCGAGCGCGCCTCTCGATGCGGCCGAATGGTAGCACAGCGCGATCAGGCGAACAGTCTCCGGATCGACTCCAGCAGCGCCTCGCTGGTCGGTGCTGCGGCCACCGCTGCCGGAGCCAGTCCGGCGCGCTCGACCGCGCGCGCCGTCACCGGACCGATGGCGATCAGCCGCGCGCGACCGAGCGCCGCCTCGAGCTGTGCGCGACCGTCCGGAGCGGCTTCGAGCAGCCGCTCGAGGCTCGAGGGCGAGGTCAGCACCAGCGCGTCGTAGCGGCCGCGGCACACATCGGCAGCCACCGCCGCCACGGCGGGCGCCGGAACGTTCCGATAGAAGGCGACAGGTTCGGCTTCCACCCCCATCCCGCGCAGCGCCTGGATCAGCAAGGGCCGAGCGACCTCGGGACGGACGACCAGGGCGCGCTCGCCGCTTCGGATCCTGCCGGCCAGGGCGCGAGCCAGTCCTTCGGAGTGGCTCTCCGCGGCCACGACGGCGGGTCGATCGCCGCCGGTCTCGAGCTCGCGAGCGGTCGCCGGCCCGATCGCCGCCGAAGGCGGTCCCGGCATGCGCGCCGTTCCGTGCACTTCCCGGCAGGTCGCGCGAAAGAAGCGCACGCCGTTGACGCTCGTGAACACCACCCAGTCGTAGCTGGAGAGCAGCGCCACGGCGTTCCGCGCGGGCCGGGGGTCGGCCGGCGGCTCCACGCTCACCGTGGGTCGCGTGTCGACGCGGGCGCCCAGGGCGCGCAGGCCCGCTGCCAGGGAAGCGCAGCGCTCGGCAGAGCGGGTCAGCAGGAATACCCGGCCCCGCAGTGGGGCCTCGATCGTGCTCACGCTCCGCGGATCCCCACGCTGCGCGCGTCTTCCAGGATCCGGCGCGCGCCGGCGGCAAGCAGACGCCGCGCCAGACGATCGCCCACGATCTCGCCGTCGGCGGGGCTGCCGCTCTCGCGCTCGCACAGCAGCGCCCGTCCCTCGGCATCGCCCACGATGGCCTCGAGCGCCAGTTGACCGCCCGCGAAGGTGGCATGCGCCGTCGCGGGAGCGAGACAGCCTCCGCCCAGCCGCCTGAGGAATGCCCGTTCGGCGACCACCCGCACCGACGAGGGCTCGTGATTCAAGGGGGCGACCAGGCCGGCGGTCACGCCGTCGTCGCGCCGGATCTCCACGGCGATCGCCCCCTGCCCCACGGCCGGCAGACACTGCGCCGGCTCGAGGGCCCGGAAGGGCACGCTCGTGATCCCCAGCCGCTCGAGACCGGCCAGCGCCAGGACCAGGGCGCCGAGTTCGCCTTGCTGGAGCTTGAGCAGGCGCGTGTCCACGTTGCCCCGGATCGGGATCAGGCGCAGATCCGGGCGGTGGTGCAACAGCTGGCAGCGTCGGCGGGGACTGCCCGTACCCACGAGGGTGCCCGCCGGCAGGTCCGCCAGGGTCCACCCGGCCAGTGATACCAAGGCGTCCCGTGGATCATGGCGCTCCAGCACCGCGACGAGCACGAGATCCTCCGGCTGCTCGGTGGGCAGGTCCTTGAGGCTGTGCACGGCGAGGTCGACCTCTCCGGCGGCCAGCGCTCGCTCGATGCGCTGCACGAAAACGCCGGTCGTCTCGAAGGACGCGGGAGGAAACGACGGCGAATCGTCGCCAGCGGTACGCACGACGCGCTCGACGACTTCCAGTCCGGGATGGCGGGCGCGGAGCGCCGCGGCGACCTGAGCGGCTTGCCTGAGCGCGAGAGCACTGCCTCGCGTGCCGATGATCAACCGCGCCATGGGACCGTCGGTGCCGGCCGGCGAGCCGGCCTCGGGGCCTCGAACCACGGACAGCCACGACTCCGCTGCATCAGCGCTCCTTGCCGCCATCGATCACGCGCTGGGGTCCGCGATCCGCGGGGCGGTCGGGCTGCTCGACGTCCGCCTCCGATCTCCCACCCTGCTCCTCGAGGCCGAAGATCTGCTTGTACAGGGAGGTGCTGGCATCGACGTCGCCCCGTGCGGCCGACGCCCGTAGGTGCCGCACCGGGCGATGCAGAATCTTCTGCACGAGCCCGCGCGTCAGTTCCTCGACCGCTTTGCGCTGATCGGAGGAAAGTGGGCCCAGCCGGCTCGTGAAACGATCGACCTCGGACCGGGCCATGTGCAGCAGCCGTTCGCGCAGCGCGACGATCGTGGGGGTGATCTCCAGCGACTGCCGCCAGCGGTCGAACGTCTCGATCTCGCGCTCGATCATGTGAGTGGCCCGCTCGGCGGCGCGCTCGCGCGCCTTCAGGTTCGAATCGACCACGCTCTGCAGCCCGTCGATGTCGTAGAGGTAGACGCCATCGAGTTGGTTGACCTCCGGGTCCACGTCGCGGGGCACCGCGATGTCGATGATGAACAGCGGCGCACCCCGCCGCCGGCGCCGGGCTTGCGCCACCTGCTCCCGGCTCAGGATCGTCTGCGGGGAGGTCGTGCAACTCACGACGATGTCGACCTCGCTCAGGCGGGCCAGCCCCTCTTGCCAGTGCACGGCCTGCCCCGCGCAGCGCTCGGCCAGCACCTCCGCGTGGTTGAAGGTGCGGCTCGTCACCGCCACGTCGCGGACGCCGTTCTTGCTGAAATATCGAACCACGAGCTGACTCATCTTGCCCGCGCCCATCAACAGCACCCGGCGCCCCCGCAGGTCACCGAATATTTGACGGGCCAGGTCGACCGCCGTGTAGGCCACGGATACCGCGTGGCGCGAGATCCCCGTTTCCGTCCGGATGCGCTTCGCCGCTCGCAGGCACTGCTGCATCAGCCGCTCCAGCACGGTGCCGGTGGAATCGCAGTCCTTGGCTGCCAGGTAGGCCTGCTTGATCTGACCCAGGATCTGCGGCTCGCCCAGGATCATCGAGTCCAGCCCGGCGGCGACGCGGAACAGATGGCGGACCGCGTCGAGGTCGGTGAAATGGTAACTGTGGCGCTCGAGCTCCTCGGCGCTCAGACCCCGCTCTTCGCAGAGGAACCCCTTGATCTCGCGGACGCCCTGCGCGGGAGTTCCGTCCCCCCGAGCCAGCACCTCCACACGGTTGCAAGTAGACAGGATCAACGCCTCGTCGACGCCGTCCTTGGCGCGCAAGCGGCCGATGGCGCGAGCGATCTCCTCGGGACCGAACGCCAGCTGCTCGCGGAAGGCCAGCGGCGCGCTGCGATGGTTGCACCCTACGAGGATCAGCATGTTCAGAAAGCCATCCCCGCCGCGCTGAGCAGGCCGAGCGTCACGCCCGCGATCGTCAGGTAGGCCGACTTGCGCCCGCGAATCCCCAGCCGGAACCGTGCGACGAGCACCGTCGCGAAGACGATCCAGGCCAGCACCGGTAGCGTCTGCTTGACCCCCAAGGTCCAGAAGCGATCGTGCAGCTCTTCGTTGACGATCATGCCGGCCCCGATGCCGACGCTGAGCAGCACGAACCCCAGCACCAGCGCCTGGAAGCCGATGTGATCGCAGCGGTGCAACGGCGGCAGCCGCTCGAGGAAGCCCAGGGCCCGATGCGACTTCAGGGCCCGATCCTGCAAGAGGTAGAGCAGGCTCATGGCCAGCGCCACGACCAGCGTGGCCATGCCCAGCGTCGAGACCGTGGTGTGGAAGAGGAACCAACCCCGCGGCGGCGCCACGGGCCGCGCCGCGCTGGTTCCCAGAAGCGCCAGAGCGCCGAAGCCCGTGGCGGCCGCGATCGGCGGCAGCACGAGACCGGCGGCGTGCACCCGCCAGCCGAACCACAGGAGCATGTGCAGGGTCATGACCGTGAGCCCCAGCAGCAGCAGGTACTCGGCGCTGCTGGACAGCGGGAACCGTCCCTGGGTCCAGCCGTGATGCACGGCCGCCGCCAGATGCGCGCACCAGGCCAGCACGAAAACCGGCGAGGCCACTCGCTGGATGGAACCGCTGCGATAGAACGTGCCTAGCCCCGCGAGGAAGACGCCCACGAGATACGCCGCGAGCGCGATGGGCAGCAACAGCGCCGGCATGATGCAGCCAGGCTAGCACCCGCCTCGGAGAGGCTCAAGCATCGCATTCGGGTCGCGCCACCCCGGCGTGAAGCTGCGCCGCAATCGTGAAACCGGGATCGGCGCGACGGGCGGAAGCGGCCAGGGGCGGGGTGCGCTTGGTTACAAGCGTGGGCGGTCGTCAGGCAGGAGCGTGGTCGTCCCGGTGCGGTCACGCCTTCGTGGTAGGGCCCGTCGCGCCGATCGTCGTGGCCCTGCGCTCAGGGAGGACGCCGCGCGGCGGGCTGTTCCCGCGGTTCGAGGAGCAGCGCCTCGACCTCGCGCAGGGCCGCATCCTGGCGGGTGGTGAGTCCCCGGTAGCGCTTGACGTCGAGCAGGCCCAGGCGGCGAGCCAGGTACAGGTAGAAGCGCCCCTCGACCAGCTCGTCCTTCGCGCGCTCCAGGAGGCGGCGCTCCGCCGCGCCTCCGGGGGCGTTGGCGGCGGCCGCCACGAGCGCCCCGCCCGAGCGCAGCGCGACGCGGCGGATGGCCTCGATCAACCCACTCAATGCGGGACCGGGGTGCGCGACCGCCACCCGAAACACTTCGACCGCGAAAGCGTCGGCCGCTCGAAAAGCCCGCAGGCGCCGCTCGCCGTTCACGCGCGCCATCGCCCACTTCCGAGGACGTAGCGCCAGACCTTGATCTTGGCGGTCTTGCCGTAGAGCACGACCGCGAACAGTTGCCGGTCGCCATCGGTCACGTACAGCGTGCCGCTGGACGATGTGCCCAGGGCCCCGAACGAAACCAGATCCGTGTTGCCGAAGCGGACCGGATCGGACAGACCCTCGATCCAGCCCGAACCCGGTGGCACCTCGGGAAACGGCCCGGCCTGGGGCAGCCCGAGCCGCACGCCCTGCGCCACGTGCTCCAGCCGGTGAGGCCCGGACAGCGTGGGGTCGACGCCGGCCAGGATCTCGGAGGTGCGCAAGCCGTTGCCGTTCCCGTCTTGCACCTCGTACCACGACCAGCCCGAGGAGTCGACGATGAAGCGCAGTCCGTGGGTGCGGCCCTGGGCCACGCTTTTCCAACGCGTTCCCTGAAGCGTGGCCGCAAGGTGCCGCGCGCCGGCGGCCGCCAGCGCCGCGGACCGCATGTCGCCCAGGGCGGGCAAGACCAGCGAGGCCGCCAGCGCCGCCAGCGTGACGCCGGCCAACAGCTCCAGCAAGGATATTCCCGACACGGACCGCATGATCTCTCGACGGAAAGCGGGAGGGGACCACGGGTCGATTCGCGGAAACCTCGGTCGCCCGTAGTCCGGACCGAGATCCCCGCGAATCGCTCAGCGGGACTTGCCGACCTTGACGTAGGGGCGGAGTTTGTCCAGCGATTTGTCGCCGATGCCCTTGACCTTCAGCAGATCCTCGACGCGTTCGAACGGGCCGTTCTGCTCGCGCCAGGCCACGATCCGCTCGGCCATGACGGCGCCGATGCCCGGGATCGCGGTCAAGGCCTCGGCCGACGCCGTGTTCAGGTCGACCGGCGCCGGCTGACTCGCCGCGGGCGGGCTCGCCGACGCCCCCGCGCCCAGCGCCGGGGCGACCGCGCCGTACAGAGCCGCGCTGACGATCGCGACGCCCAACGCTGCGCGGAAGAAACCATACCGGTATCGCATCCGAATCCTCCTGCGGCATGAAACCGCTCCCGGTCTCTTTCCAGCGACACGCGCGACGGCTGTCCCTTGCCGGCCCGCATACCCGGGCGGCCGGGTTTCGCCCAGGCGCGGGGCTAGGGAGCAATCGAGATGCCAGCGCGCGACGGCGCTCTTGCGCCCGAGAACGTGGCCTTGCGGCGGGCGGGACGTCTGCTCGTGGACGCGGGTCGGACAAGCGGCGTCCGCCCGCGGACGGGAAGGCGATGCGAGCGCTCAGAGCTTGAGGATGTCGAGGTAGATGACGACGCTCATGAAGGCGAGCAGAAAGACGAATCCGACCTGCATCACCCGCTCCTTGAGCCGATCCGACAGGTCGCGGCGGATCACGCCCTCGATGCCCAGGATCAGGATGTGCCCGCCGTCGAGCACCGGAATCGGAAGCAGGTTCAAGATGCCCAGTTGCAGGCTGAAGAAGCCGAGCAGCCAGATGAAATGGCGCGGGCTCTCCAAAAGGGCGCTGCGCGCCACCTGCGCGATCCCGATCGGACCCGAGACGCTGCGCAGCGGGACTTCGCGGGTCAGCATGCGCTCCAGCACGTGGAACAGCATCAGCGAGTTCGCCAGGTTCTCCCGTAGGGCCTCGCCGGCCGCCTGGACCAGCGAAAGGTCGCGTTGAATCGAGGGGAGCCCGAGCTGAACCCCGATCCGTCCCTTGCCCTCCTCTGCCAGCGGAACGACCGAAAGCTGCAATACGCTCCCCTCTCGCTCGATCGTGAAGGGCAGCTCGCTTCCCGCGCTCTTCTCGATCAAGGCCCGCAGATCGACCTCGCTGATCGGCTCGATCCCACCCGCCCCCAGCACGCGGTCGCCCGTGCGAAAGCCCGCGGCCTCGGCCTGGCTCCCGGAACTGACGCCGACGATCCAGGGCGTGCCGTCCCCACCCCAGGACAAGCCCCAGCCCGGAGCGCTGCCGTGGCCGTACACGGGATCGGCCTCGACCGTCAGCTCGAGCGTCAGCTGCTCGCCGGCCCGCTCGATGATGAGCGGTTTGGTCGTCTTCGGCGCGAGCGCGATCTCGAGATTGTAGGCCCGGCCATAGGCCTCGAAGCCGAGAACCTCGCGGGCTCCGATGCGGAGCAGCACGTCTCCCGGCTGCACGCCCGCGCGTTCGGCGGGCGAATCCGCGGCCACCGCACGCACGGTGGGATGGCGGTGGGGTTCCGGCACCTCGTTGACACCGTAGACGGCGAACAGGAACCAGGAAGCCAAGAAGGCCAGAACGACGTTGAAGCTCGCCCCGGCGACGAACACCGAGAAGCGCTGCCACTTCGGGCGGGTGAGGAACTCCTCGGGCAAGCCCCGGCGGTTCTCGTCCGCCTCGTCGCCGGCCAGGCGCACGTAGCCGCCCAGCGGGATGGCGGAGACTCGATAATCGGTCCCGCCCCGCCGAAAGCCGAACAGGCGCGGCCCGAAGCCGAGCGAGAATACCGGGGCCCCGATGCGCAGCAGCTTGGCCACGAGGAAGTGGCCGCACTCGTGCACGAACACGAGGGGCCCCAGGACCAACAGGAACGCGACGACGGACTGGACGAAGATCACCGCCGTATCCTTTGCTCGAGCAGACGCATCGCCGTGCCGCGCGCCCGCGCATCGGCTTCGATCAGCTCCGCCAAGCTGGCCGCCGGGTCCGCGGCATGCACGGCGAGCGTGGAGGCAACGATCGCCGGAATGTCGCCGAAGCCGGCGCGACCCTCGAGAAACGCGCGGCTGGCGACCTCGTTGGCGGCGTTCAATACGGCCGGCGCGGCCCCGCCGGCGGCCAGGGCCTCGTAGGCCAGGCCGAGGCAGCGAAACCGCTGGAAGTCCGGCTCCTCGAACTCCAGCGGGCCGGCGGCGACGGGATCGAAGGGAGCCAGCTTCGCCTCCCAGCGGTCGGGCCAGGACAGGGCGTATTGGATCGGATGGCGCATGTCGCTGACCCCGAGCTGAGCTTTGAAGGAACCGTCCTGGAACTCGACCATCGAGTGTACGACGCTCTGCGGATGGACGACCACACGAATCCGTTCCGGCCCGACTCCGAACAGCCAGCGGGCCTCGATCACCTCGAGGCCCTTGTTCATCAAGGTCGCCGAGTCGATCGTGACCTTCGGCCCCATGTTCCAGGTCGGGTGTCGCAGCGCCTCCGCCGCCGTGACGCGTTCGAGAGCGGTGCCCGAGTGGCGCCGGAACGGGCCGCCCGACGCCGTCAGCCACAGCCGCCGCACTTCGGCGAGACGCTCGCCCCGCAGGCACTGGTGCAGGGCATTGTGCTCGCTGTCCACCGGCAGGATCCGGCTGCCGCTCGCGGCGGCGCCGGCCATGATGTGCTCGCCCGCGACGACCAGCGCCTCCTTGTTGGCCAGGGCCACGTCGCGACCACGGAGCACCGCGGCGTGGGTCGGGCCCAACCCCAGCGCACCCACGAGCGCGCTGACGACCAGGTCGACGTCGGCGTGCGTCGCCGCCTGGACCAGACCCTGGGGCCCCGCGACCACGCTGGTCGAGGAATCGAGGCGGCGGCGAAGCTGCAGCGCGAGGTCGCCGTCCGCCACCGCCACGCAGCGGGGCCGGAACTGCCGAACCTGCCGCTCCAAGAGTTCCAGGTTGCGTCCGGCGGCCAAGGAAGTGACGGCGAACCGATCTGGAAACGACGCCACGAGGTCGAGCGTGGCGGTTCCGATCGACCCCGTCGACCCCAAAACGGCCAGACGCCTCATGCGCTTCCCTGCAAGAACCAGAGGTAGTAGTGATGAAGGAGCGGGCCGGCAAACAGCAGGCTGTCGGTGCGATCCAGCACGCCGCCGTGTCCGGGCAACAGCCGGGACGAGTCCTTCACGCCGGCCGCGCGCTTGAGCATGCTCTCGGCCAAGTCGCCCAGGATCGCGGCGACTCCCAGAAACAGGCCCAGCGCCAGCGCATGGCCCAGGGGCAGGCGCTGATAGAACCAAGCGTGGGCGATCCAGGCGCCGATCAGGCTGGCAGCCAGTCCGGCCACCGCCCCCTCCCAGCTCTTCTTCGGCGAGAGCGTCGGCGCGAGCCGCCGCCTGCCCCATCGTGTGCCAGCATAGTAGGCCGCCGTGTCACCGATGAAGACGCAGACGAACAGCAGCATCAGGAGATCGGGACCATCCTCGCCGGGCATCGCCCGCAGACCCGCCGTGTAGCCCAGACCCAGCCCCACGAACAGGACCGGGAAGATCGTCGCGAGCGTCGTCCGCAGCATTGCCGCCGGCTCGGCGCGGCGCCACATCGCACCGACCACCGCAAGAATCAACAGGAGGACCAGCGGAAGCTCGACTCCGAAGTGGGGAGCGCTTCCCGAGAGGGACCAGCTCACGGCCAGAGCGCCGACGAGCGCCAGCCCCTTGAACGGCCGGGCGTCGCTCCGACCGAGCACACCCAGGCACTCCCAGCAGGCGATCGCAATGACCGCCAGGGCCACGCCGCTGAAGACCTCCGGGGGAGCGAGCTTGAGCGTGGCCCACAGTGCGGGCAGCAGAACGGCGGCGGTCAGGATGCGCAGCATGCCCGCGTCGCGGAACGAGCTCAACCGCGAGCCGCGGTGGCGCCGTGCCGTCCGCTCCCGTGGTCCAGCCCGCCGTAGCGCCGTTCGCGCCGCTGGAACTCGAGCAGAGCCTCGAACAGCTGGCGGCGGCGGAAGTCCGGCCAGAGCGTCTCCGTGACCCAGATCTCAGCGTAGGCGATCTGCCACAGCAGGAAATTCGAGACGCGCATCTCGCCGCTCGTGCGCACCAACAGGTCCGGCTCCGGTCGACCGGCCGTGTAGAGATGTCGCGCGAACAGCTCGGGGTCGACCTCGTCGGGGTCGATCCCGCTACGCATGATCGACTTGCAGGCGTCCACGATCTCGGTTCGACCGCCGTAGGACAGCGCGATGCACAGCTCCATGCCCCGGTTCGTCGCGGTCGTCCGCAGGGCCGATTCCACGTCGCGACGCACGGCCGCTTCGAGATCGTCCAGCCGGCCGATGACGGATAGCCGGATGTCGTTGCGCGCGATCTCGTTCAGCTCCTGCCCGAGGAACTCGCGCAGCAACGCCATCAGCGTGCCCACCTCGGACGGCGGCCTCTTCCAGTTCTCCCGCGAGAAGGCGTAAAGCGTGAGGATCTCGATTCCGAGCCGCGCGGCGACCTCCACGGTTTCGCGCACCGCCTGGACCCCTGCGCGGTGCCCGGCCACGCGCGGCAGCCGGCGTTGCCGGGCCCAGCGTCCGTTGCCGTCCATGATGATGGCCACATGGCGTGGCAGGCGCGCGGGGTCGAGTTGTCGCAGCAGGTCTGCTTCCTCGCTGCCGGGCTCCGCCAGCTTGGGGTCGAAGGTCTCGCTCATCTCAGGATCGAGGCGCGGCGCGCGCATCCGGCTCCGGTCGAATGGTAGTGCGGATTCGCCCGAGGTTCAACCGTGACCTTCGGACGATTGACGAGCGCGTCCGATCAGCGTTCGGCCTCGCGGTCGCCGAAGCCGTGCGGGTGCCGCCGATGCCAGTCCCACGCGCTGCCCACGATCGCGGTCAAAGACGAGTCCGCGGGTCGCCAACCCAGTTCCAGTCGGGCGCGGGCCGAACAGGCCACGAGCACCGCGGGATCGCCCGGGCGGCGGGGGGCGGAGCGCAGGACCGGCCGCGTGCCCGCAACCTGGGCCACCGCCTCGACGACTTCGCGCACGGTGAAGCCCGCCTCGTTTCCCAGATTCAGGGCGGCCCCCTGCAGATCGCCGCGACGCATGGCGCCGATGGCGAGCGCATGCGCACGAGCCAGATCCGCCACGTGAACGTAGTCGCGCACACAGGTGCCGTCCCGGGTCGGATAGTCCTCGCCCCACACCGGCGTCGGGCGATCCGGCTCGAGCACGGAGCGAATCAGCCTGGGCACGAGATGGGACTCGGGAGAATGATCTTCTCCGAGATCGCCGTCCAGGTGGGCGCCGGCCGCGTTGAAATACCGCAGCGCGACGTAGCGCAGTCCGTACGCGCGATGGTACCAGGCCAGCGCCCGCTCCAGCGCCAGCTTGGTCTCGCCGTAGGGATGAGTCGGCCGCTGCGGATGCTCCTCCTGGATGGGGATGCTCTCGGGCTCGCCGTAGACCGCCGCGCTGCTGGAGAACACGAGCCCGCCGACCCGATGACGGCGCGCGGCTTCGAGCAGCGCGAGGCTCCCCGCAAGATTGTTGCGGTAGTACTTCGCCGGGTCGGCGACCGATTCGCCAACCTCCGCGGAAGCCGCCATGTGGACGATGAACTCCACCGCGCCGCCGGCGAGTTGCTCGTCCAACACTCGGGCAACGGCGAAGTCCGCCTGGACCAGCTGGACGCCGGCGACCGCCTGGCGATGACCGGTCGTGAGATCGTCGAGCACCACGACCGACTCGCCCTGCCGCACGAGCTCCCGCACGACGTGGCTGCCCACGTAACCCGCTCCGCCCGTGACCATGATCCGACCCACGGCCTGCTCCAGCGCCGTCCCGTGGCGGGGCGGCGGCTCCATCCTACCGCCCCTCGGCCGGAGGCGACGTGGCGCGGGGTCCGTCGGCCGGCCACAGCGGCAGCAGGGGCGCGTGAGGCGGAACGTCCTCGGCGTATCGCACGCGCGTCAGGGTCAGCCCGTGCGGGGCGGCCGTCGCCGACGCCAGGTCGCGGTCGCGGGTCTCCAGGATTTGCGCGATGCGCGCGAGCGGGACGCGCCCGCAACCCACGTCCAAGAGCGTGCCCACGAGGTTGCGAACCATGTACCTCAGAAACCCATCGGCCGTGAAGGTGAAGCAGAACAGCTCGCGCTCCGTGGCCTGGAGCCGGGCGTCGGCCAACGTTCGCACTCGATGGGACTTGCCGCAGGTCGAAGCGGTGAATCCGGTCCAGTCGCGCCGACCCGGGAGCAGGTCCAGGGCGCGGCGCAGCAGCTCCAGGTCCAACCGATGGGGAAAGTGCAGCGCGTAACGGGCCACGAACGGATCGCCGTGGCGGCTCGCGTCCAACAGGTAATGGTAGGTCTTGGACGTCGCGTCCTTGCGCGAGTGGAAGTGCGGAGGGACCGTGGCGACGCGCAACGGCCGCACGTCTCGTGATAACAGACGGCGTAGAGCGTGCTCCAGCTCGGCGTCGTTCAAGCGGCAGCGGACTTCGCAGTCGGCGACCTGCTGGCTGGCGTGCACGCCGGAATCGGTGCGACCGGCCCCGCGCACGCGCACGGGCTGCCCCCCATGCAGTTCGGCCAGCGCCTGCTCGATCTCACCCTGGACCGTCCGTTGGCCGGGCTGAAACTGCCAGCCGGCGAAATCGGTGCCGTCGTAGGCCAGGTCCAGCCGAATCCGGCGTGGCGGGACCGTCACAAGGCGAGTCGCAGCCTGCCGGCGACCGTGTCCAGCGCGGCCTGGCCGCCGATCGGAAGCGTCCATTTGCGGTCGACGTGGCCGGCCGGCACGTCGCGCACGACCGGAACGCCGAGCGGCAAGAAAAACTCGGCGAGCAGTTCGCCGAGCGTGCGGTCCGGGGGAAATTTGCGCCGCGGCGGCACCGACGAGCGGCCGATCAGCACGGCCGCCAGGCTGCGGAACGCTCCGGCCATGGCCAGGTGCGTCAAGGCCCGATCCACGCGATAGGCTTCCTCGCCGACCTCTTCGAGGAACAGCACGGCGTTGCGGAAGTCCGGTGAATACGGCGTTCCCAGAAGGTGCGCCAAGACGGTGAGGTTGCCCCCGAGCAGCCGGCCGGCGGCTTGGCCCGGGGCCAGCACCTGCCGCTGGGTCAGGCGCAGCTCGATCCCCTCCCCTCGCAGCAGCCGGCGCAGCGAGGGGGCGTGGAAGGTCGCGGGCCGGCCGAGTTCGTTCACCGTCGGGCCATGCAGGCAGGGCGCCGACGTGCGCTGCACGGCAGCGCAGAACAACGCGGTGAGGTCACTGTAGCCCACCAGCGGTTTGGGCGTCTTCTGCAACGCGCGCCACGGAACACGGTCGAGGATGCGGGCCGTGCCGTATCCGCCCCGCGCGAACCACACGGCCGCGATCTTCGGATCGGCGAGCATCGCGGCCAGGTCGGCGGCCCGCAACTCGTCCGCGCCGGCGAAGTACCCCTCGCGCGCGTAGACGTGCTGGCCCAGACGGACCTCATAACCCATCCGCCGCAGGCGACGGACTCCGGCGTCGAGGGACCCGGGGCGCACCGCGAAACCGGGCGCGACCACCCCGACCGTGGCGCCGCGGGCGATCCCACGGGGCGCGGAGCCTCGGGCACGCTTCACGGGGTGCTCAAGGTCGAGAGTTCCGCCCCCGCCGGTTCCGGCCACCCGGAGAACCGGCGGGGACGGGCGTCGGCGAAGTCGTCCGTAAGCCGAATTCTGTTCCTCGCGAGCAGGCGACGGTCATTCCTCTACGAACGGGATTGCTCCCGCCCTCCAGCGATCTACCCGGGAACCTCGGCCGGGCCAGCCTCGAACGTTCCCCTATTTGATCTTGCTCCGCGTGGGGTTTACCGAGCCGCCGACGTCGCCGCCGGCGCTGGTGCGCTCTTGCCGCACCGTTTCACCCTTACCGCCGTCTCCGTCGATCGCCGCGCGGTGGCACGCGGAGCGGAAGACGACGGCGGTCTGCTTTCTGTTGCACTTTCCGTCCCGTCACCGGGCCTGGGCGTTACCCAGCACGCTGCCCTGCGGAGTTCGGACTTTCCTCTGCGGGCGCATCCCGCAGCGACCGTCCGTCCGGCTTCGCCGACCTCTTCATTATGCCATCGGCGTCCACGCTCAGCGTTCCAACCCGCCGGCGCCGAGAAAACTCGCGAGTGCTGAGAGCGGCAAGAGCCCTTCCCGCAGCAGGCGGGGCGGGGTCACCGACAGGTCGAGGATCGTGGATGGCGCGCCGCCGCGAGTCGGGCCGCCATCCAGGATGAGGTCCAACCCGTCCAAGAAGGTTTCGGCGACCTCGCGCGCGGTACGACACGGGCGCTCGCCGGTGCGGTTGGCGCTCACGCCGCTGATCGGTCGCCCCAGCGCGGCCGCCAGCCGGCGCGGCAGGGCCAGCCCGGGAACCCGGACGGCCACGTTGGCGCTCCCCCCGCCTACTTCCGGCGGAAGGTCCGCCGCGGCCGGGACGACGAGCGTCAACGGCCCCGGCCAGAAACGCGACGCCAGCCCCTCGAACGGCTCGGGCAGGTCGGTGGCCACCTGCGCCGCCTGCGGGCGGTCCGCGAGCAGCAGCAGGATCGGCGCGGCGGGCCCCTTGCCCTTGAGCGCGTTCAAGCGCCGCAGCGCGGGGCCGGCGAAGGCGTCGACCGCCAACCCGTAGAACGTCTCCGTCGGCACGGCGACGACGCCGCCCGCCCGGAGAGCCGCGACGGCCTCGCCGAGCCGGTCGTCGCGCGGGTGCAACGGATCGACTGCCAGAACTCGCAAGGTGGGCACGCTGGAACGGAGCCTGCTCGAGGTCCGGACCGGCGGCGAGTCTACCACGCCATTGACAACCCGGCCGGTTCCGCAGCACGATCCCGCTTCGCCCGTTGGAGCCTGAGGTGGACCTTCAACCGCTGGGACGCCACCATGCGACGATCCGCCGGCTGCGAGCGCTCCGCCGGGACCCCGGGCTGCGGCGCGCAGCAGGGCTGTTCCTCGCCGAAGGCCTGCACCTGGCCCAGGAGGCGCTGCGCAGCGGGGCGCGGATCGAGCTCGCCGTCGTCGCCCCGCGCCTGGCGGCAACGGACGAAGGGCGTGAAATCGAGCGGCGGATCGTCGAGTGCGGGCTGACCCGCGTCGAGATCAGTGACGCCGTGATGGAATCGATCCAGGACGCGCGCTCTCCGCAGCCCATCACCCTGCTCGTCCACCGCCAAGAACCGCCGCCGGACGCCGGCCTCGAGGGGCCTCCGCAGCCGCTGGTGCTGGCCGCCGTCGGCGTGCAGGATCCCGGCAGCTTGGGCACGCTCGTGCGCACCGCCGATGCCGCCGGCGCGACGGCCTGCCTGGTCTCCGAGGGCTCGGCCGATCCCTACCATCCGCGAGCCGTGCGGGCCACGGTGGGTTCCATCTTCCGCTTGCCGGTCGTCTCGCGTCCGATTGCCGCGGCGATCGCGGCGATGCGGGAACACGGCCTGACCCTGGTGGGCACGGACCCGGCCGCCGGAACCGCGTACCACCGGCACGACTACAGCCGTTCGACCGCGATATTCGTGGGCAGCGAAGGTCGGGGGCTCCCCGCTGCCGTGCGCGCGGAACTCGACGAGCTGGTACGCGTGCCGCTGCGGCCGGGCGTCGAGAGTCTGTCGCTCGCCGCCGCCGCCGCCGTGGTGCTGTTCGAGGCGGCGCGGCAGCGGGCCGCTTCCGTGGATCAGCCCTCCGTCTTGTAGCGGCGGATGATGCGCAGGCGGGGCCGCTCCGGCGCCGGGTCGGGTGGCGTGTCGCGGGTCCGCTCGCTCGCGGACCGGCCCGAGCCCCGGGCTTCGACCGACCCGGCCTGGTTCGCCGCGCTCGGCGGCCGGGCCGCGCCCTGCGCCCGGGGCGGTCCGGGCTCGTCCGGCTGCACCTCGCCGCCGTCCGCGCCTCCCGGCAACGTGAAGGTGAACTCCGTGCCTCGACCTTCCTCGCTGTCGACCTCGATCGTGCAACCGTGCAGGCGCAAGATGTCACGGACGATCGCCAGACCGATCCCGCTGCCGCCCCGCGCCTGCCCCGCGGGGCGCCGCACCTGGTAGTGCCTGTCGAAGATCCGGCCCAGGGACGCCGGCGGGATGCCCGCGCCGTCGTCCTTGACCACGACCGTCGCGTGGCCCGCCTGCTCCCGGCAGAGCGCGATCTCGACGTTTCCGCCGGCGTGCCCGAATTTCACGGCGTTCGACAGGAGGTTCAAGAACACCTGGAGGATCTGGTCCCGGTCGGCCCGGACCACGATCGGTTCCGCAGCGCCCCGCACCGTGACGTGCAGCGCCTTGGCCGCGATCTCCCCCTGTAGCAGAGCCAGCGTCTCGTCGACGAGCGGGCGCAGCTCGAAGCGCCTGAACTTCAGCTCCTGCCGATCAGGATCCGTGCGCGAGAAAGCCAGCAAGTTGTCGATCATCGAGATCAGCCGATCGATATTCTTCAGCGACAGGCTGAGCCCCTTGCGCTGCTCCTCGCTGATCGGGCCCAACCGCTCCTTGAGGATCATCTCGGTGTACCCACGAATGGAGACGAGCGGCGTCTGCAGCTCGTGGGATACGTTGCCGATGAGGTCCGACTTCATCTTGTCCAGTCGCGTCAGCTCCCCGTTGAGCCGGTCGAGTTCTTGGCCACGGGACTCGAGCTTGCCGTTCACCTCGTCCAGCTGGCGATAGGAGCGTTCGAGCTCAGCCTTGCTCAGCTGCAGCTGGTCGGCCTGCTCCTGCAACTCGCGTAGGGAGCGGCGCTCGACGGTCACGTCCCGGCAGACCACGAGCCGACCCAGGCGCTCGCCGTCCCGACCCCGCAGCGCCGCCACCTGTACCCGAAGCTCGCGACCCGGCGGCGCGCGCAGCGCCAGAATGGCGTCGGTGTCCGCCGCCGTGATGCAGCGGGCCAGCTCCGCTCCCCCTTCCGTGGCGCCGCGCAGCAGCTCCATCAGGCGGACCTCGGATGCGCCCAGCAACTCCTCGACGCCGAGACCCAGCGGCCGGGCAAAGGCCTGGTTGGCCATGCGCACCGTGCGCCAGGGATCCTCGGCGATCACGAGGATCCCGTCCGCCGTCGCCTCCAGCACCGCGTCGAGCCGGCTCTCGTTCTGCCGCAGCTCCGCGATCATCCGGCGTTCAGCCGTCCGGTCGGTCAACAGCAGCATCGCGGCCGGCCCGCCGGCGAACTCGACCGCAGTGGCCTTGACGCGCGCCTCGACTCGTGGGGCGCCGTCGGGGCCGAGCAGCGTGCAGTCCAGCTCGAGAGCCGTGCTCGATCCAGCCGTGACGGACTCGAGCGCGCTCTGCATCACCAACAGATCGCGGGTCGCGATGCAGTCCCGCCAGGCGCACCCCGCCAGCTCTCCTGGGGCGCGCCCGCACAACGCCTCGGACGCCGGGTTCGCGTAGGCGATCCTCCCTGCGGCGACGAGCACGACGCCCTCCGCCAGCGTCTCGATCAGGCCGCGATAGCGCCGCTCGGAATCGCGCAATTCGGTCTCGAGGCGCATCTGCTCCGTGATGTCGCGCACGAGCATCATGAAACCCACCGGCACGTCGGCCGACCCCATGAGCAGTCGCACGGCGACCTCCGACTGGAAGGTCGAACCGTCACGGCGGGCCATCGTCGAGCGAGTAGTCACGCCTTGCGTGCGCAACGAACGGCGGGCGAGCTTGGGCAGCAGGTCCTTGTACGCGTTCTCCTCGAACAGTACGGCCGCCGGGCGGGACAGCACCTCGCTCTCGTCCCATCCGGTCAAGCGCGAAGCCCCCGCGCTGAAGCTGCGGACGTCTCCGTCCGTGTCGGTGGTGATGATCGCGGTGTCCTGCGTGACATCGCTCACGGCGCGCCAGCGCTCCGCCGCCGTTTCGGCCTCGCGCCAGGCGTGCTGCAGGTCCACACCCAGCCGATGCACGGCGTCGGCGACGAGCGCGAGTGGCGACGACGGCACGATTTCGGCCTGTCCGCGCCCACGCCTGGATCGCAGATCCTCGACGACTTGGACCACCGCGCGCACGTCCCGCCGAAAGCGGCGGCGCGAGCGTGCGATGCCGATGCCGGCCCCCAGCCCCAGGGCCAAGAGCGCGACCAGGCCGACCGTCAGCTCCAGCGCCCCCGGGGCGGACAGGATCTCCCGCGGAGTAACGGCGAGCAGGCTGGCGATCCGCTCGCCCATCACCGGCGCCCCTCAGTCATCTCGCGCTCGACGGGACCGGAGCGGGCGAACCTCGGCCGGGACGGCGAACAGGTGACCTTGACCGTAGCGCGCGCCGCCGGCGGCCAGCGCCGTCGCTTCGGCCTCGGTCTCCACGCCCTCGCCGATCAGGGCCGCGCCGATGCGCTGCGCCAGACGGGCCAAAGTCGCCAGCACCTCCTGTTGCATCAGACTCTCGTGGAGGTTGCGCACCAGGCACCGGTCGAGCTTGAGAAAGTCGGGCCGGGCCCGCTCGATCGCGGCCAGCCCCACGCGTCCGGTGCCGACGTCGTCGAGCGCCACGCCGAAGCCCTGGCTCTTGAGCCCCTGCACGCTCTCGACGAACGGGTCGACCTCCACGCCCGCGGCACGCTCCGAGACTTCGAGGACGAGCTGGCCCGGCTCGAGGCCATGGCGCTCGAGGGTGGCGCCCAGGCTCGCCCCGGCTTGGTCGTTGCGCTCCAGGCACTCGCTGCGGATGTTCAGGAACAGCTTCCCCAGCGGGACCACGGCACCCGCCGCGGCGCAGGCCGCCGCCAGACAGAGTCGGTCCAGCTCGCCGGCCAAGCCGACGCGGTCCGACAAGGCGAACATGGCGCGCGGGCTCTCGAACAGCGAATCGCGCGGGCCACGCGCGAGCGCCTCGTGTCCGAAGATCGCGCGCGAGTCCAGCTCGACGACCGGCTGGAACACGGTGCTGATCGCGCGCTGGCGGATGATACCGCGCAACTCCTCGCCCCAGGAGCGCTCGCGCCGCCACTCGCGCCGCGCGTCAGCGCCGCGCGCCTCGTGGACGGCCGCGTAGACGCAGCGCTCGAAGCGCTGGAATGGGTTTTCGGCCAGCAGCGCGTGCCCGGAGCGGAAGCACAGCCCGGGGCTCAGACCGGCGAAGGCATCCTCGTCGAACAGCCGCTCCAGCCTGCGGCACAGGGCGCGGCCGGTCTCCGCGAGGAACGGGCCGTCGGGCTGGCCTCCGTCGGCTCGGGCGGGCACGAAGACGACGAAACGGTCTCCGGCGACTCCGTTCAAGGCGATCAGCGCGCCCCGCGGCAATTCCTCCCCGAGCGACTGGCGTAGGGAGCCGGCGACCCGGGCCACGACGTCATCGAACACCTGCCAGCCGTACAACGATTCCACCAGCTCCAGCTCGGCGATGTCGACGTGCAGGACCCCGATGGCCCGGCGCTTTTCGAGCAGCGTCCGCAGCCGGTCGAACAGCAGCGGAAGCGCGGGCAACCCCGTGACCCGGTCGACGAGCACCGACTTCATCTTGAGATAGCCGGTCCGCAGGTTTCCCGAACGGCCCGGAACGAGTTCGTCGCTCATCGCGGGGCCTGGGGCTGGCGGACGTGGCCGGGAGCGCCCGGCCCGCGCCGAGAGTCCAACGCCCGCCGCACGCCCTTGATGAGGTCGTCCACGACGAAGGGTTTCGTGATGTACCCCGAGGCCCCTTCCTTGAGGGACTGCACCTGATCCGTGATCTCGCCCTTGACCGAGAACATGACCACGGGGAGACCGTGCAGCTCCTCGTCGGCCCGCAACAGCCGCAGCGTCTCCCAGCCGTCCATGTGCGGCATGTTGATGTCGAGGAGCACCAGGTCGAACGACCCGTCCCACACTTGCCCCAGGGCGTCGCTCCCGGATGAAGCGGTGACGACGTGATAGCCCGCCCCGGCCAGCACCGTGGCGGTGAGATCGAGGATCTCCTGCTGGTCGTCGACGACCAGGACTCGCTGCCCTTCACCCATGGCTGCCTCCAGCCGTAGGGAGGCGGCCGCCGCGGCGGCCCCGCCCCTGCGCGGAACCCCGGCACCTCCGCCGAGGCGTCGTCCCGAGCGGTACGGTCGAGGAAGGTCCGTTGGAGCGCGGGGCCCACCCGGCGCCGTCAGCCCGGATCTGTCGCATCCGTCCCCCGATGCCGCGCCAGCTCACCGGAGTCCGACCCGCTCAGCCGGGAAAGTACCATGCCGCCGGAGGCCCAGACAACAGGAAAGTGGATCGACGATCGGTGGAAGTGATTGTGCAGTCTGAACTTCAGTCAGCTTGCCGCCCAACTGTTGCAGCTAGTATGCGGTTTCTGGAGGGCACCCTCGACCCGGAAGTCCTACCTTCTGATTCGTAATCCGGCCGGGCCGCTGGCCGGAAGGCCCTCGGCCCCGAACGAGCGGCCGCGTGGGCGAGACTCCGACGGGTGACCGGCGGACTCGCGCGCCTGCTCGGGTGCGCTTGGCTGCCTGGACGCCACGGCGCGTCCGCGACCCGATCCGTGGCACCGACGTCGAGCGGCGGGGCCGCTCTCGAGTGGCGCTGCACGCCGTTTTCTTTGACGGCATGCGCTTTTCACCCCATATTGTCCGACTCGATCCGGCGTGGGGCCGCGGGTCGTCCGCAGGCCGCCGCCAGGAACAGGAGTCGCGATGCAGGCACGAAGAACCCGTCTCGTCCTCTTGGCCGTCCTCACCCTGGCCGGCTCCGTGGCCTGGGCCGGGGGTGACTGGAACGACGCACAGATCGCTTGGAAGGGCTTCGACGAAGGACTGCGGTCGGCCAAGGAGACAGGCAAGCCGATCTGCCTCGTCTTCTACACCGAATGGTGTTCGCATTGCACTGCCTATTCGAAGGTGTTCCACGACGACGCCGTCGTGGCCAAGTCCAAGCAGTTCGTCATGGTGCGGCTGGACAAGGACAAGAACAAGGAACTCAGTGCGAAGCACGCTCCCGAGCCGAACGGGCAATACATCCCCCGGACCTTCTTCCTGTCGTCCGACGGACAGCTCGATCCGACGCTCGACGCCGCGCGGCGGGAGTACAAGTACTTCTACGACGAGAGCGACCCCGCATCCCTGCTGAGCGGGATGGACCGCGCGCTGGCCAAGCTGGTCAAGAAATAAGGCCCGGCGGCGCGCAGCGGGGGCGCGTCACGGTCGGGCCGTGTCGGCGGACGGAGTCGGCTCGCGATAGGGTCGGCGAGTGCCATACAGCTCGAGCCGGGCCGCGATCTCGCGCTCCAGTTCCACGGCGTGGGCCCGCCCCGCTGCCTCGCGTGCCCGCCGCCCCGTCTGCACGGCTGCTTCGTAGCGGCCAGCCTCGGCATACGCCGCCGCGAGCGCGTCCAGCACGATCGCGCTCGATCCTCCGCTCGACTCCAGCGCGCGCGTGGCCAGGCGCACCGCCTCGGCCCCGTCGCGTCGCTCCCGAACGGGATCCGTGGCCAGGATCCAGGCCAGCTCCGCCAACGCCTGCGAGTCCAGCGGATCGAGCCGCAGCGCTTCTTTCAGCTGCTCGAGCGCCGCACCGCTCTCGCCCGCCAGGCGCAAGGCGCGGCCCAGCTTGTGCCGGGCGCCGCTCCAATCGGGGGCGCAGCGCACCGCATCGCGGAAGTGTGGGATGGCCTCGCGCAACCGGCCACGATTGGCCAGCTCCGATCCGAGGTTGACGTGCGCCGCGGCCAGGCGGGGATTCCGCTCGAGCGCCGAGCGGTAGCTCGCGATCGCCTCGTCGGTCCTCCCGAGGTCCGCCAGCGCGACGCCGAGGTTGAAATGGGCCTGGCTGTAGTCCGGATCGAGGGCCAGGGCCGCGAGGTAGTGCGCGATCGCCTCCGTGGGTCGGGCCTGGCGGTGGATCGAGTGTCCCAGGTTGTTGTGCGCGCGCGGGTTCTGCGGCCGGACGGCGATCGCGGTTTGCCACAGCGTGACGGCGTCCCGATAGTCTCGATTGCGCCGGTGCGTGCCCCAGCCCAACCCGACGAGCGCGAGCACGACGAGCCCCAATGCGAGTCGCCGTGGCCAGGGCCGCGATCCGCCCGCGATGCGCTCGAGCGCGCGGAGGCCGGCCCAGCCCAGCCCCACGATCCCCGCGATCAAGCCGGCCAGCGGGAGGTACATCCGCCGCTCGGCCCCGACCTCGGAGACGATCGGGACAAAGCTCGAGGTCGGGGCCAGGACCAGGAGGACCCACAGCGCCGGGTACCCCAGGGCCGGCCGCCAGCCCCACAGGCCCGTCGCCAACAGGAGCGCGGCGAGGATCCCCAGGATGTCGAGCGGCGGCGAGCCCGTGGCGAGCGGCCGGGCGTAGCCGTAGTCGAACACCAGCGGATGAGGCCACAGGGCGGATCCCAGGTATTCCAGCACCACCCCAGCCTGGTTCCTGGCGTAGTCCAGCGCCCCGAGGCCCAGGTCGAAACCGACCGTGTCCGAGCGGGGTCCGTGGACGGTCAGCGCGGCCAGCACGCCCCAGGTCGCGGCCAGACCCGCGTACAGCGCGCGGCGCTCCCGCAGGGCCTGGCCCAGGCTGTCCGATCGGTAGGCCCAGTCGTACAGCAGGACCGCCACGGGTGCCGTGACCATCGCTTCCTTGCTGGCCATGCCCAGCGCGGAGGCGGCCACGGCCGAGGCGGTCCAGCGCCAAGAGCCGCGAAGGCCGTCCGCGGCGCGGATGGCGCAATACAAGGTGAGCAAATAGAACAGCGACATGATCGACTCGGTGCGCTGGATCACGTAGTTGACGGTCTCGGTGCAAAGTGGGTGAACCGCCCAGAGCAGGGCCACGATCGTGGCCAGCCCGCTGGCGCGAGCGCGGGCGCCCGGGAAGCGCCCCAGCGTGGCGCGGACGATGGCCTGGAGCAGCAGGGCGCACAGCGCATGGATGGCGATGTTGACGGCATGGTAGCCGCGGACGTCGAGCCCTCCCACCGCGTGGTTCAGTGCGAGCGAGAGGCTGACGACCGGCCGGCCGGCCACGGTCGCTTGAGCAGGGGCCGCAAGCGCGGAGGACAACGGCCACAGCCGGCGGACGTGCGGGTTCTCGACGATCGCGCCGATGTCGTCGAAGACGAAGGGCCCCGACAGCGAATTGGCGTAGACCGCGGCCACCACGCCGACGATCAGCGCCGGCACCCAGACGGACCGGCGACTCCCCCGAGGCTGGGGTCGGTCCGTCACCGCGGCCGGCGCCGCGGCCCGATCGAGGTCGAGACCCTGCTCATCGCGTGGTCGCTCGGGGCGCATCGGCGGTCGGTCTTTGGCAGATTCGTGAAGCTCGTCTCGCGGCCGACGCGACACTGGCGTAGCCTAGCATGCGATTTTGTGGGCGATCAATGGAAGTCGCGGCTCTTGGCCCCCTGCAGTCCGGCGCCGACCCGCGGAAGCCAGAAGCTCTCCGCCACGAGATGCGTCACCCCGTCCCGCAACTGCAGCTTGCCGGTCACGCCCAGGAAGTTGCGGGTCTTGATCAACGCGGCGTGCTTCTCGAAGATGCGGCTCCAGACCACGACGTTGACGAAGCCGGTCTCGTCCTCGAGTGTCATGAACACGACGCCCGACGCCGTTCCGGGCCGCTGCCGGCAGATCACGAGACCCGCGTAGCGGACCCGCCGCCCGTCCGGCAAGGCCGCGATGCTCCGGGCGTCTAGGAGGCGGCGGGCGCTCAAGCGCTCGCGTAGCGGCGCGAGCGGATGCCCACGCGGGCTGTGCCCGGTCGCCTGATAGTCCCAGGCGATCGTCTGGAAGGGATCGAGCTCCTCGAACTCCGGCGGGCGCTCGGCGGCGGTCAGGGCCAGGGTCGGGCGCGCAGTGCGCGCCACTCCGCGCGCCTGCCACAGCGCCGTCCGGCGGCTGGGCGCCAGGCCAGCCAGCGCTCCCGCTTCGGCCAGTCGCGTCACCGCGCACTCGTTCAGACCCGTGCGATCGACAAAGTCCTCGACCTCCGCGAACGGCCGCTCGTCTCGCGCCTCGCGCAGCCGCTGCCACTGGCTTTCTCCCAACCCCTTGACGTGCCGCAGCCCCATGCGCACGGCGAAGCGGAGCGGCCCGCCTGGCGCCCGCTCCAGGGTGCAATTCCAAAAGCTGCGCTCGACGTCGATGGGACGGACCTCGACTGCGTGGCGCTTGGCGGCCTCGACGATCGTCGCGACCGAGTAGAAGCCCATCGGTTGCGCGTTGAGCAACGCGCAGGTGAACACCTCCGGGTAGTGGCACTTCATCCACGCCGTGGCGTAGGCGATCAGCGCGAAGCTCGCCGCGTGACTCTCGGGGAAGCCGTACTCTCCGAAGCCGCGGATCTGCTCGAATACCCGCTCGGCGAACTGGCGCTCGATGCCCTTGGCGCACATGCGCTGGACGAGCCGCTCGCGGTGGCGCTCGATGCGTCCCGAGCTGCGCCAGGCCGCCATGTCGCGCCGTAGCTGGTCGGCCTCGCCCGGACTGTAGTCGGCGGCCACCATCGCCAGACGTATCACCTGTTCCTGAAACAGCGGCACGCCCAGGGTTTTCGCGAGCACCGGTTCGAGACAGGCGTGCGGATAATCCACGGGCTCGTCCCCGGCCCGCCGCCGCAGGTACGGGTGCACCATGCCGCCGGTGATCGGCCCCGGGCGGACGATGCTGACCTCGATCACCAGGTCGTAATAGGTGAGCGGCTTCAAGCGCGGCAGCATGGCCATCTGAGCCCGGCTCTCGATCTGGAACACGCCGACCGTGTCGGCGCGGCAAATCATGTCGAACGTCTCGCGATCCTGTCCGGGAATCGCCGCCATCGAACGCGCTTCGCCATAGTGCTCCCGCAGCAGATCGAAACCCAGGTGCAACTGGTGCAGCGCGCCGAGGCCCAGCAGGTCGACCTTGAACAGGCCCAGCTCTTCGAGACCATCCTTGTCCCACTGAATGACGGTGCGCTCGGCCATGGCCCCGTTCTCGACCGGCACCAGCTCGCACACCGGCTCGTGCCCCAGAAGAAAGCCACCAGGGTGGATCGACAGGTGGCGGGGGAAATCGACGATCTCGTTGGCCAGCCGCAGCAGGTGCCGGTGGGCCGGACGCTCCGGATCGAGACCGGCCTGGGCCAAGGCCTCCGGCGAGACGTCCCCGTAGGACGACAGCAACTTGGACAACCGATCGAGGGCGGTTGCGGGGAGACCCAGTGCCTGGCCCACGTCACGCACCGCCGACCGCGTGCGATAGCGGATGAAGTTCGCCACCATCGCCGCGTGGCTGCGCCCGTACTTGGCGTAGACGTGCTGGATCACCTCCTCGCGGCGCGCGTGCTCGATATCGAGATCGATATCCGGTGGCTCCGCCCGCTCGCGCGACAAGAACCGCTCGAACAGCAGCCCCATCCGCACCGGATCGACCGCGGTGATCCCCAGGCAGTAGCAGACCGTCGAGTTGGCGGCCGATCCCCGCCCCTGGCACAGGATGCCCCGCTCGCCACAGAAGCGGACGATCTCCCACATGGTGAGGAAGTAGCCGCAGTACTCCAGCTCGTCGATCAGCGCCAGCTCCTTGGCGAGCTGGCGCCGCACCTCGGCCGGGATTCGCGCGCCGTAACGCTCTTCCGCCCCGCTGAAGGCGAGCTGTCGCAGCCACTCTCCGGAAGTCGTTCCGCAGGGCAGTCGCTGCTCGGGATAACGGTACCGCAGCTCCGCCAGCGAGAAGACGCAGCGCTCGGCGACCTCCCGCGTCCGCGCCAGCGCCCGGGGGTCGTCGGAGAACAGGGCGGACAGGGCGTGGGGCGAACGGAGCTGGTGTTCGGCGTTGGACTTGATATGGCGGCCGGCGCCGGACAGCGTCACACGCTGGCGCAGGCAGGACAGCACGTCCTGCAGCTCGCGGCGTGCCGGTTTGTGGTAGAGCACCTCCGTCGCGGCGACCACCGGGATCCCGTAGCGCTCGGCGCGCAGGCGCAGCCGCGCCTCCTGGCGCGGCTCGGCGGCCCGACGGTGGCGTGCCGCCAGGGCGTAGAGCCGGTCCCCGAACGCCTCGCGCAGTTCGTGGGCCACGAAGAACGGCTCGGCCTCGTGGACCAAGAGACTGCGCTCCCCGCCCCACAGCGCCACGAGCCCCGGAGCGTGATCGCGGACCTCCGGCCAGCCCACGCGGCTCTGCCCCTTGGGCGAGCGGAGCCGGCCCGCGGTCAACAGCCGGCAGAGGTTGGCGTAGCCCCGACGGTCCGCGGCGAGCAGCACGATCGAGGTCCCGTCGTCGATCGTCACCTCGGAACCGACGATCAGCCGCACACCGGCCTCACGCGCCTTGACGTAGGCCTCGACGACGCCGTAAACGCCGTCGCGATCGGTGAGCGCCAGGCATTCGATCCCTAGCGTGGCGCAGGTCTCCACCAGCTCCCCGGGATGGCTCGCGCCCTCGAGGAAAGAAAAGTTGCTCTTGCACCACAGCGGTGCATACCCGGACATTGGTCTTGCCGCCCCGTGCTTCGAATCCGTGTCCGCGGCCCCGCTTTTGTCGTTCAAGGCTCCAGCCGGCGCCGCACCTCGATCACCTTGCCCAGCAACAGCGTTTCGCGCGACCCCGGAACGATGGGGTCGAAGTCCGGGTGTTCCGCGTGCAGTTCGACGCGCTTACCCTGCAGGCGCAGCCGCTTCACCGTGGCCTCGTCGCCCACCAGCGCCACCACGATCTCGCCCGAGCGTGCCGTGCGCTGGCGCCGCACGATCACCACGTCGCCGGGCAGGATCCCCGCGCCCGTCATGCTTTCGCCGCGCACGCGCAGCGCGAACAGCTCTCCCGCACCCGCGCGCGGCGACTGGACCGTCAGGTAGCCTTCGAGGTCTTCGACCGCCGTATCGAGCGCGCCGGCGGGCACGCGACCCAGGAGCGGGACCTGCACCGGCGGCGGCCCCGCGGCCTGCGGCAGTCGATAGCCCCGGGCCTGACCCGCGCGGCGGGTCAGCCGCCCCTCGGCCACCAGGGCCTCGAGGTGCTCGCGCGCGGTCTGGACCGAGCGGAACTCGAAGGCCTCCCGCACCTCGCGCAGCGTGGGCGGCGAGCCGCCATACAGCCGGTCGCGGACCCAGCGGAACACGCGCTCGCGGGTCTCGCCGGGCGGTGTGCGTCCCATGCCCGCAGCATACCGTACATTTGTATGGCAGGCAAGGCGGGGTGGACTCGGTCACGGTTCCTCTTTGGAGCCTGGGCCGCGGGGCGCGGTCTCATTGCGGAACAGCACCGCAATTCAGCTCTCGGCGCGAGCGAAGAGCAGGAGTTCGGCCGCCAGCGTGACCTCGAGCTGCTGGACCGCGGAGAGCCGCTCGCGCTCCCGCCGCCGCCCGCCGCGGTAGGTCATGGCCAGTCCGTCGTCGATCGCGGACCGCTCGAGCACCACGCGCTCGCGCCACGAGCGCCGTTCGACGAGTCGGAAGGACGAGCGGAGCTCCTGGATGACCGACGCCGCTCGCTCGCGCAACGGACCCCGCCCCAGGACCGCCTGGCGCAGCTCGACGAGGTCGTCCTCCGCCGGTACGGCGATCACCAGCCGTCCGCGGGGGCGGAGAATCCGCGCCAGCTCGGCCGCCGGACGGCGCCCGAAGATCGACAGGGCCAGATCGACCGTTGCGTCGCGCAGCGGAACGAAGCGGTCGGCGTTCCCCACGACCCAGCTCGCGGCCGGCCACTGCCGCGCGGCGAGCCGGACGGCGGCCACCGAGAGGTCGATCCCACAAGCCCCGACCTTCCGTCCTTCGAGCAGGCGCCGGGTGAAGTAGCCGTCCCCGCAACCGAGATCGACGGCGCTCTGCCCCGCTCCGAGTGCGTCCGCCGCGGCCAGCTCTGCGATCGCGCCGGCGAGCGAGACCGCGTAACCCCGGGCCAGCCAGCGCCGGCGGGCCTCGACCGTGGAGCGCGAGTCCCCGCTGCGCGGGGAACGGCGATCCTGGGCTTGGAGCAAGTTCCAGTAGCCCTCGCGAGCCTGATCGAAGGCATGGCCCGCCGCGCAACGCAGGGTCGATCCCACCCGGTTCAGGCGGGCCGCGCAGCCGCGCACGGTGCAGGCGAGTTCGATCACCGACGCCAACCCCGCGCCCCCCCGGGCGCGGGTTCACGCCCCTTCAGTCGTCCCCGACGGCGCAGGCCCCCGGCCCTCGCGGATCGCCGCACGTGCCGCAGCCGCCGGCCGCCGCGGACGATTCCCGCGGGGCGGCGGAGCCGACCGCGAACACCGACAGCAGCTTGTCCAGCTTCTTCGAGCCGCAGCCCGGACAGGCGGGTCGGGTCGATCCCTGCACGAGGGTCTCGAACCGACGCTGGCAGGCGGGGCAGCGGTACTCGAAGATCGGCACGACGAGGCTCCTCGGGCCTTCATCCTAGATGGCCGTCGGCCGGCTGCCAAGAGTCGTGGGGCCTGCGCTCGACGGAACGGGAACCACCGGGGCCAGCGGCCCCAGGGGCGGCTCCCCGGGGTACAGCACCCGTTCGAGGAACAGTCCGGAGGGCGGGGCGGTCCAGGCCGCGACGGGCGACTCCCCCGAGGCTCGAGGACGCAAGAACCCCCGCAGCTCCTCGGGCCGGAGCTCGCCGCTGCCGACGCGGACCAGGGCCCCCACGAGCCGGCGGACCATCTTCCATAGAAAATGCGAAGCGACCAGCCGCAGCAGCAGCAGGTCGCCGGCCCGGGCCAGCTCGACGCTCTCGACCACGACGACGGTGCTGGCCTGCTCGGACGGCCGCTCGCAGAACCAGCGGAAGTCGTGGCGTCCCGTCAGGTCCGCTGCGGCCTCGGCCATGCGCGCGGCATCGAGCGGTCGCTTGACCCACCACACGAAACGCTTGGCGAGCGCCGCTCGCCGCAGCGCCACCTGGTACAGGTAGCTGCGCGCCAGCGCGTCGTGCCGGGCATGGAAGCGCTCCGGCACGCGTTTCAGCTCCAAGAGATGGATATCGAAGGGCAGCCCGTCGTTGACCCTGGGGCGCAACCCGGCCGGGTCGAGTTCGCGGCGCAGCCGCACGTGCGCGGTCTGGCGCAGCGCGTGCACGCCGGCGTCCGTTCGTCCCGATCCGCCCAGGTCGACGACGTCGGCCCCGGCCTCGGCCATCGCGCGCCTCAACTCGCCGGCGATCGAGCGGGCGTTGGCCTGCACCTGCCAGCCGTGGTAGCGCGTGCCTTCGTACTCGAGGTCGGCGCGGTAGGTAGCCACGCGCCGCATCTTACCGGGTGCGCCAGGAACTCGCCCTGACGGGCGGTCTCAGGGCCCGGAGCGCGCGGCCGGCGACGCTCGGGCGGACTTGGCCTGGATGCGCTCGATCTCGTGACCCAGTGCGGCGGCACCGAGTCGGTACCGCGTATGGGTCTCGAGCGCCTTGCGGTTGAACTCGGGGGCGACGTCGCCGGGCACGGGCCGGTACAGCTCCACGTAACGCTCGAAGTAGGCCAGGCCCGGCCGCAGAACAGCCACGGCCTGCTCCAGCCGGCCGCTGCGCTCGTGGATCGCCGACTGCGCCAGGTAGGCCTCGAGGCAGGTCGGGTCGATCTCGAGATACGCCGCGTACTGCGCCAGCGCCTGCTCCAGCTGGCCGGCCTCGCGGAACACCTCGGCCAGCCAGTACCCGGCCTCCCCATGGGGCTCGATCGCCAGGGACCGTTCGAGCTGCCGGCGCGCCCGTTCTCTCTGCCACTCGTTGTCGTCGATCAGCCCGCGGGCCTCGAGCTCCAGCGCGCGCTCGACTGGCTGGCCGATCGCCCCGCGCAAGTAACCCGGGAGTCGCTCGGCCGCCCAGCGCAGCTCCGTCCAGTACGCCCCGACGAGCGTGGCCAGGAACGCGTAGAGCAGCAGGTTCAGCCGCACGAGCGGGATGCGCACTTCAGTATTCCGCCACCACGGTCTGGCCCCCGTAGACGTACTCCCCGGGATCGACGACCACGCGCAGACCCGGGGTCTCCTCGATCAACAGGTCGGTCTGCGAGCCCCAGGTGATCATCCCGATCCTCTGGCCTCGCTCGACGCGTTGCCCGGCGCCGATCCACGTCAGGATCTTGCCGACGTAGAAATCGGCGATGCGCACGACGTAGAGGTGCGCGCCGCGATCGTCCTCGATCACCAGCGTCTCCCGCGCGCTCTTCAGCACGAAATCGGCCGCGTCCGCGATGTCGTGCGGCGGCAATCCCAGGAGCTTGCGCAGGCTGACCAGCCCGGGGATCATCTGGGTCAGGATGATTCGCGATTCGGCCCGGCTCATGTCCATGTGCGGACCGTTGAAGATGACTTGCTGGCGCAGGGTCCCGTGGTCCGGCATGCGGTTGACATGGACTCCCTGCGTGTTCATGTAGATCCCGATCAAGTAGCCGCGGTCGAAGGGCCGCGCGGGCTCGAGCTTGAGGTGATCCACGATCGGTACGGGCACTCCGCGTTTGACGACGTAAGGGATCACGCCGCTCTCGACGCGCCGGACGTACAGGACGGTGCCATCGGCCGGGGCCACGATCACGCGTCCTTCGGGCGCGGTACGCTCGGGATCCTTGACCAGCGCGTGGTACATGAAGTCGGTGGCGATCGCCAGGCGCAACAGGAGGATCACGACCACGAGCGCCGCGAGCCCGCCGACGAACAGCCCCCAGCTGGACAGGCGGCGTGCCGAGACGCGCCGCTGCTCGCTCCCCGCTTGCCCGAGTTTCATTCCGTCTGGGCCCCATCGGCCGCGGTCAACCGCTCGAGTGCCAAGCTGGCCTCCAGGTAGCCGCTGTCTTCGCGCAGCGCGTCGAGGTAGTACTGCTCGGCCTGGGCGGCCAGGCCCAACCCCTCGCTCGCCACGCCTTGCCACAGTGCGACCTCCTTGCGTTCGCGGCGCGAGCCCAGCGCCTGCGCCAGGTCCAGCCAGCGCAGCGCCTCCTCGAAGCGGCCCAGGCGACACAGCGTCATGGCCAGGGGCAGCGGGACCTTGACGTCGCGCTCGAACTCCCACTCCCTCGTGAAGTGGACCAGGGCGGCGCCATCGTCGCCGCGGGCGTAGTTCACCTGGGCCAGGTAGTAGTTCGCGTTGTCCCGCTCGGGCTCCAGCTCGACCGCCCGCTCCAGGGCCGTGGCCGCCGCATCGAACCGCTCCAGGTCGCGCAGTACCTTGCCGTAGCGATAGTAGGTGGCCGCGCCGCCGAGCTGCTGCGCCAGGCTCAGCCCGGCGTCGTCGAGCTCCGTCCGGTCGGCCTGCGGCGGAAACAACGCCTCGAAGTACAACGCCCACACGACCGAATCGGCGTCCAGCCGCAGGGCGGCGTGAAAGGCGCTCTCGCCGGGGTTCCAAGGCGTGGCCCGGCTGACTTCCCGTCGGACTTCGGCGATGTCGAAGGTCCGCTTCAGCTTCTCCAAGAGCTGGGGGATGCCCCGCCGCGAGCGAGCCATCTCGAATTCGAGGGCCGGGAAGTCCAGGGTGTTCACGCCGATCGGGCCGGGCGAGCGGAGGTCCTGGGCGCGGGTCGTGATCAGCGAATGGATCAACAGCCGGCTGGGCATCGAGTGGCGCCGCGCCAGGTCCTGCCCGAGTTCCACGTGACCTGCCACCGCGTCGAACTGCCGGAACGACGGCTGCTCGTTCGAGCAGACCAGCAGGAAGTACCCGTGCTTCACGTAGAGCAACCAGCAGTGCCGGAAAGCCCGGGACAGCGTCTCCAGCACGATGTCGAGACCGCGGTCGCCGATGCGGTTGTCGACCCAGGTCACATAGACGCCGTCGGGCGCCAGACGCCGCTGCACCAGCTCCAGGAAATCCAGCGTGTAGAGCTTGGACGAGCTGAAGTACAGCGGGGTCGTCACGGTGTTCAGAATCAACGAGTACCGCTCGGTGCCGGTCTTGATGAAGTGCATCCCGTCGTCGTGCACGATCGTGACGTCCGGCCGTCGTGCGATGTCGAAGCTGTACTCGGCCATGTGGTGCAGATTGTCCAGCACGACCGGGTTGATCTCCACGCCGTCCGTGTGCGAAAAGATCAACCCGACGGTGCCGGCCGTGGCGCCCGAACCGACTCCGAGGACCAGCGCCCGGTCGGTGCGCGGCGCGAGCATCGCCGAGATCGCCCCGACGTATTTCTCCGAAGGGTTCAGCAACGGAATACTGATGTAGCCGTTGATGAAGAAGTACGGGTTTCCTCCGATGCGCGTGATCGCGAACACATCCTGCGCGCCCTTGAACCGTTGGTCGACGATGTTCGACCGCCGGGCCGCTCGCAGATCCTTGGCCGAGTGGAACTCGGTGTGTCCCACGTAGAGCAGGCCCTCGTTCCAGAGACTCGCCAGGGCCACGACGCACAAGCCACCCATGCCGGCCGCGATGAGCGATCCTCGCTGGCGCCAGCCGCGCTCCACGAACACCGCCGTGCTGGCCAGCGCCGCGACCACCACGAGCATCTGCCCGTAGTCCAGCCAGCGGTGCAGCACGAATGCCATCAGCAGGAAGCCCAGCGCGTTGGCCAACGACGCATAGAACAGGAGCTGCCCGGACTCGCGGGCCACCTGCCGGTGCGTGTGCAGCAGAGCCGGAATCGTGGCGCCGAATCCCACGGCCGCCAAGCCCAGCAGCCCCAGGACCAGCAGCAGCTTGAGCCCCACCAGCAGCAAGTAGGAGCGCGCGGCCGGCTCGTGCAAGCGCGCGAAGGTCCCCACGAGCAGCGGGAAGAACAGCAGGATCGCGGAGGTTCCCGCCAGTCCGAGCAGCGCGGCGTGGTGAAAGGCCCAGCGCAGCCGGCCGGCGAGGAACGCGCCACCGGCGATACCGAACAACACCACCGCCAGCACCAAGGAGAACGTCTCGTTGAACGGTCCTAGGATGAACTCGGCGATCTTGATCGCCAGCAGTTGCAGCATGGCCGACGCGATGCTCGCCAGCACGAGGGCCGCGAGGACACGGGCCGGGAAGCGGGCCCGCTCCACGAGCGGTGGCAGGTGCAGGGCGCGGCCGGCCAGCAGCAGTCCTGCCGCCACCAGCCCGTTCAACGAGGCGAGGATCAGCGTCGCCGACCGCAGACCGACCAGGCGCAACAGACCGAATTCCAGGGCCAGCGCGGTCGCCGCGGCGCCCAGATTGTAGATGGCGTAGGTCGTCGCGAACACCCGGCGCTCGCGGGTCGCCGCCAGATAGTCCGCGAACAGCGGCACGCTGCAGCCGATCAGGAACGCGGGGATCGACAGCAGCGCCAGGCAGACCAGCGCCGCCGCGTACAGGTTCGTGCCGAGAAACGGCAGCGCCGTGTAGACGAAGCGATCCAGCGCGGGAAAACCGAGCGCCATCAGCACCGCGGCCGCTCCGATCCCGGCCTCGATGGCCCACAGCAGGCCGCGCATCCGGTGAGCGTGCAGCGTGCCCAGGCCGATCCCGAGCAGGAAGGTCAACAGCACCGTGGCGTTGATCGTGAACTGGTTGCCCAGCAGGTTGCCCAGCATCTTGGCATACAGGATCTCGTAGGAGATTCCACAGAACCCGGAGAGCAGCAGCAGGAATGGCAGCACGGCTACGGCGTATCGCGCCGGCCTCGTCGGGAATGCGGTGGTCAAGGGCTCCTCGCGGCGGAACGACCTGCCGTGGTCCGCGGCCGTGGCGCGCCCGGCGGTGGTAGACGGCGGATTGCCCGGTCGGACGCGGCGACCGGACCCTGTCAAGATAGGGACCGGCCCCGTTGCCCGCCATCGCCGGAGCCTCCCGCCGCGCCGCCGCCTCCCCGGGCCTCGCCGCGCTCGCCGGCGGTCGCCGACGGGCTCCGAGCGCCCCGCGGACCGAGGTTTCGAGGCGAACCGGCCCGGGCGGCCGGCAGCGGCTCGGTCCCCCGCTCCGCCCGGCTACCATGGCGCTGACCATGCTCGACCAGCCGCTACCCATCGACCCGCACCTTCCCCGAATCGTACGGCTCGTGCGCCGGCATCGCGCGTTGGTCGTCGTGGCTCCGCCCGGCGCCGGGAAGACGACGCGGGTCCCGCCCGCGCTGGCGGTCGACGGCCCGCTGATCCTGCTGCAACCGCGCAGGATCGCGGCTCGCTGCTTGGCCCGACGCATCGCCGTCGAGCAGGGATGGACGGTCGGTCACGAGGTGGGCTGGCAAGTGCGCTTCGAACGCTGTTTTCGTGAGGACACTCGGGTCCTCGTCGCCACCGAAGGGATCCTGACCGGCCGCTTGCAGGGCGACCCGTTGCTCGTCGGCTTTCGTACCGTGATCCTCGACGAATTCCACGAACGCACGCTCCATGCGGACCTGGGGCTCGCTCTCGCTCGTCAGGCCGGCTTGGCCCGTGACGACCTGCGCATCGTCGTCATGTCGGCGACCCTCGCAGCCGCGGCCGTGGCCGCCTTTCTCGGGGACTGTCCCGTGTACGAGTTGGGAGAGCGCCCGCACCCCATCGATGTCGAGTACGCGCCTCGGGCCACGCCGTCCGCCGCCGTGCTGGAAGCCCTGGCGCGCGAGCGCGGCCACGTGCTCTGCTTTCTGCCGGGCGCCCCCGAGATTCGACGGCTGGCGCGAGAACTCGGCCGCGGCCGCCTGCCCGGTCCGCCGACGGACATCCGGCCGTTGCACGGCAGGTTGACCGCCGACGAGCAGGACACGGCGCTCGCCCCCGCCGCGCGCCGCAAGCTGGTCCTGGCCACGAACATCGCCGAGACCTCGCTGACCGTGGCCGACGTCACGGACGTGATCGACACCGGCCTGCACAAGGTCCTGCGCCACGATCCAGCACTGGGGCTCGACCGGCTGGAGACGGAGCGGATCTCGGCCGACTCGGCGGACCAGCGGGCCGGCCGGGCCGGTCGAACCGCCGCGGGCCGCGCGGTCCGCTTGTGGGACCCCCGCGAGCAGCTGCGCCCGCGGCGCGAGCCCGAGATCGAGCTCGTGGATCTGGCGGCGCCGCTGCTCGAGGTCCTGGCCTGGGGCGGAGACCCCGCGACGTTCGAGTGGTTCGAGCCGCCGCCGAGCGAGAGGATCGCGGCGGCGCTCGACCTGCTCCAGCGGCTCGGCGCCGTCCGCGGCCGCTCCATCACGCAATTGGGCCAGCGTCTGCGGCGGGTCTCCCTGCACCCGCGGCTGGCCCGCGTACTGAGCGACGCGGGCGGCTCGAACGCGGCGGCCGCCGCCTGCGCGGTGCTCGCGGAGGGCTGGAGGCCGGCGGAGCCGCTCGAAAGCTCCGACTCCGATGCCCTGGCCCTTGCCGATCGGATCCGGCTGGCGCCGGCACGGGTGCGCCGCGCCGCGCAGGAGCTGCAGCGCGAGGCGCGCAGGCTGACATCGCCCGCTCGCAGCCGGGCGACCGTCGGAATCGGCCGGGAGGCCGAAGCTCGCCTGCGCCGCGCCTTGCTCGCGGGCTACCCGGACCGGGTGGCCCGCAGGCGGCGTGCCGGCTCCGCCCGCCTGCTGCTGGCTTCGGGCCACGGAGCGGTGCTGTCGGCGGACAGCGGGGTGCGCCAGGCCGAGTTTCTCGTGGCGCTCGATGTCGCAGCGGGAGCGCGGGGGCCGGCATCCGAGGCGATCGTTCGCCTCGCGAGTCGCATCGAGCTCGATTGGCTCGAGCCGACCCACGTCACGGTCGAGCAGCACTTCGACGAGCGTACGGAGGCCGTCCGGGCGGTCGAGAGGCGTTGGTATGGTTCGCTCGTGCTCGCCGAACGCGGCGTGGCTCCCGACCCGCAGCTTGCCGCCGGAATTCTGGCCGGGGTACTGGCGGCTCGACCGCCGGGAAAGGCGGATGCGGCATTGCTGCGGCGACTGACGTTCGCCGGCATCGAAATCGATGTCACGGGGCTACTGCAACGAGCCTGCGCCGGGCGGACGGTGCTGCCGACCGTCGACTTGCGGGCGCAGTTGCCGTTCGACGTCGGTCGCGACCTCGAACGGCTCGCTCCCGAGACGATCCAGCTGCCCAGCGGGCGGCGTGCGCGGCTCGACTACGGGGAAGACGGCTCGGTCGCAGCCTCCGTCCGACTGCAGGAGTTGTTCGGTCTGGCCGAGACGCCGCGCATCGGCACGGGGCGGACCCCGCTCACGTTGTCCCTGCTGGCGCCGAACGGCCGCCCCGTACAGACGACGCAGGACTTGCGCAACTTCTGGGAAAGAACCTACCCCGGGCTGCGCCGGCAATTGCGAGGCCGCTACCCGAAGCATGCCTGGCCCGAGGACCCCTGGACGGCGGTGCCCGGCGGCGGGCCCGCGCGCGGGCGCGGGCCGTGATCCGGTCGAGAGCCGGGCGGGCCTCCCACCCGCTCTCACTCCACGCGCCCTTGGAGGAACCAACGCCGGCACACGCGATCGTAATACACCCAGAGCAGATCGCCCTTCCGCGTCTCGGCGAAGTGGTAGTCACGATGGACCGGGCGATTCCACCACCCCCCGGACACGACGTAGGGTCCGTCCACGCGCACGACCGGTCCCTGCTCCAAGCCGTGCAGCATCCAGCCGTCGGGCTCTTGGCGCGGGCGCGAGGGCAGCGGAATGGGGCGAGCGTAGATCCGCCGCACCAGTCGATCCGCGCCGACTTCGCGGGGCCGGGGCGCGGCGAGGCGCTCGAGCGCTTCCCAGGTAAAGCTGCCTTCGGGCAAATGCCCTTCGCGTAGCCGCGCGTGCATCACCGCGTCATCCCCCAGCTCGGCGCGCACCCGCGCCAGCGCTCGGCCGGCCGCTGCGCGATCACGTCGTGGACGCTCGGCGAACAGCCGTCGTTGCTGCTGCACGGCGGCCACGCTCTCGGCCAAGAGCATGACTTCGACCACGCCGTCGGGGAGCTTGCGCAATGCCTCGAGCCGCAGCCGGATCAATTCGAGCACGGGGCCGACGTCGAGCGTGGGCGCCGCCGGGCGGATGCGCTCGATGTGATCGCCGAGCCGTTCGAAGCGGAAGCCGACGTGAATGCCGGAGAGCGCCTGGCTGCGGGCGGCCACCGTCGCGAGCAGCGGGCGCAGCAACCGCTCGATCGTCCGCAACAGGCGTGCGACGTCCGTCTCTGGATGGTCCAGCTGCTCGCGCTCCGTGGCCGGCGGATCCGGCCGGCGCGGCTGCAGCGGCAACTGCAGAGTCTCCGTGGCTTCGCGGTGCAGGCGGCCGGCCGCGGGGCCGAAACGCATGGCGACCCCGTCCGCGGGCAGATCGCTGAAGTGGCCCACCGTATCGACGCCGAGCCCGCGCAGCGCATCGCGGATCTTCGGCTCCAGTCCCAACCGCTCCAAGGGAACGCCCCGGGCCGCGGCGCTCTCTTCGTCCCGGTCGCGGAAGACCACGACGCCGCGTCTCGACCGCGCGGCGGCGTACGTCGCGAAACGACCGAACCCCACGGCCACGCTGGCTTCTAGCCCCGCGCGCTGCAGATCGCTGCGGATCGCCTCGCCCCAGCCGGCCAGAGAGCCGTACAACCGATCGAGCCCCGAGGCGTCGAGCCAGAACACTCCCGGCTCGTCCGCGGACGGCTCGACGCCGGGCGTGAAGCGATCGAGGTGGCCGGCCACCGCGACAACGGCCCGCTCGATCTCGGCCGCCGGCACGACTGCCGCCCGCAGCTCGGCAGCCAGCGCATGCGCCGCGGCGTAGCGCATGCCGGGCAGCACGCGCAACGAGCGGGCCCGCTCGTTGGCCCAGCGAACGAGCCCCTGGGGTTGGTCGCTGTCGACCACGACCGCCGGGCGAGCGCGCCAGTCGGGATGGCACCGCAACAGTAGCTGGAGCGGAAAAGCCGGCAGATCAACACAAGCCATCCGGTCCATGACCTACCTCGACGTGCGTCCAGCCTGGTCCGCGGCGCTTGTCCTTGAGCACGCGCACCTCGCAGCGAAAACGGTCCGCCCTGCGGTCCGTGCGGACCACCTCGGCCCTCAGCGAGACGAGGGAGCCGAGCGAAGGGCGCCGGCTCTCTTTTTCCGTGATGCACAGCAGCGCGGCGTCGTGCTTTTTGGCCAATCCGGCCAGACGCATCTGGGAAGCGGGCGGCAGGTGGTCCTGGATGCCCAGGTCCAGCACGACCATGCCGAAGCCACCCGAGCGCAGCAGATGGTCGGCAGCGCGGACGGCCCGGCGCGTTTCGGAGGCCCACACCACGGTCAAGGCGCCCAGGTCCACTCCGACCTCGGCCACGTCGGGGGGATAGAACACGCTCTCGCGGCGGCCGACCCACACGACCGGCTCGGCTCCGAGCTGGGCCTCGCGCACGAGACGGAACACGATCGTGAGCGAGGCGCGGGCCTGGCCGCCGGAAATCTCGGCCAGTCGCCCACGGAGAGCGTCCAGCCGCCAGGCGCGGGGCGCGTCGGGAGCGGCGATTCCCAGGCTCATCCCCGCGAGCTGGAAAAGGGACGCATCCACGACGCTGGCCATGAAGCCAGCATACCATACATTTGTATGGTATGTCCTGCTGGGGGAAGTTGCTCGGCCGTCTCGGCTACTTGCCCCGCTCCAGGTACGAGCCGTCCTCGGTGGAGATGCGCACCGTCTCGCCCTCATGGATGAACGCCGGCACCTGGACGACGAGTCCTGTCTCGAGCGTCGCGGGCTTGCGCTGGGCGCTCGCGGTGGCACCCTTGACCTCGGGCGCCGTCTCGGCGACCTTGAGCTCGACCGTCGACGGCAGCTCGATCCCCACCGGCCGCCCCTCGTGCAGGTCGATCGAGATCATCGCCTCGGCCACGAGGAAGTTCACCGCGTCCCCCAGCACCTCGGCGTTGAGCGCGATCTGCTCGTAGGACGTCGTGTCCATGAAGTGGTAGCCCGCGCCGTCTTGGTAAAGGAACTGCATCTCTTTCTGGTCGAGATGCGCCCGCTCCACATCCTCTTCCGAGCGGAAGCGATGGTCTTTCATCGTTCCGTTGCGGAGGTTCTTGAGCTTGGTTTGCATCCGCGCCCGCAGGTTGCCCGGCGTCTGGTGCACCGCTTCGAACACGCGCCAGAGATCCCCTTCGAACTTGATGATCACACCGGATCGCAAGCGATTGGCTTTCATGACTCGATCCTCTGCGAAAGAAGGCAGCGTGCCCCATCCGCAACGTCAGAAGCAAGAGCGGCCGATCAGTGGGTGCGTCGGAACTCGCCGGCAGCCAGCTGGCTCCCGTATGTATGGTAGGCGCGCATCGCCTGGCGGCCGAACAGGAGCATGATTGGAATGTTGGCGAACAGCATCACGCCGGTGCCCAGCGAAGACACGGCGTCCAGCTCGCCCTCCGTCTGGATCAACGGCGAGGCTGCGACCAGGATCAGCAGGCAATAGACCACGCGGTACGGCATCACGGAGCGCGGCCCGAACAGGTAGATCGATCCCTGCTCGCCGTAGTAGCTCCAGGAGATCATCGTCGAGAAGGCGAAGAGCCAGGCCGCGGCCGGCACGATCAGGCGCCCCAGGCCGCTCAGCACGCTGTCGAGGGCCTTGGCCGTCAGCGTGGCCCCCTTGAATTCGCGATACATGCCGGACTCGGCGATCTGCGGTGGGACGGCACTGGCGATGCTCTGCCAGTCGACCGTGAGCCCGCCTCCCGGCTGGGCGCGCAGGCTTCCTGGCATTTGCTGCCGATCGCTGCGGGCCGCGTCCCCTCCCCCGCGAACCACGACGAAGACCCGCTGCCCGGCCTTCCAGTCGCGACCCGGCTCGAAGACCGGCGTCGCCGCGAGCGTCCAGCGACCGGGACCGGCTTCGATGACCTGCGGCATCTGGCCCGGCTGCCAGGGCAGGTCCGGAGGGCGATTCCACACGCCGCTGACCAGCAGCACCAGCGCGGTCATCGTGCACACGACCAGCGTGTCGATGAACGGCTCCAGCCCGGCCACGATCCCCTCGCGCACGGGCTCGTCGGTGCGCGCGGCGGAATGGGCGATGGGGGCGGAGCCCTGGCCGGCCTCGTTGGAGAACAACGCGCGGCGCATGCCCAGCAGGAAGACCCAGGCGAACGTGCCTCCGAGAAACGCACCCTGGGCCTCCTGGGGTGCGAAGGCGTGCGTGAAGATCAGACGCAGCATCGCGGGGATCGCCTCCGCTTTGACGATCAGCACGTAGCCGCCGCCCAGCAGGTAGAAGATGCACATGAAAGGCACGAGCCGTCCCGCGACGGTGCCGATCCGGCGGATTCCACCCACGATCACGAGCCCGGTGAGCGAGGTCAGGACGATGCCGGTCACGAGCAGCGGAACGCCGAAGTACTCATGGGTGATGTCCGCGACGTTCCAGGCCTGGAACATGTTGCCGCCGGTCACGGTCGAGATCAGCAGCGTCACGCAGAACACGCCGCCGATCGCCGTCCCCACCGGCCGCAGCGCCGGGTGGAAGCGCGGCAGTCCCTGCTGCGCGACCCACATCGCGCCGCCGTGCGGATTGTCCGGCTGGTCGAGGTTGCGATAGAGCATCGCCTGGGTCACCTCGGTCAGCTTGAGCGCCATGCCCACGAAACCGGTGACCCACATCCAGAACACCGCGCCCGGCCCGCCCAGCGAGACGGCGATCGCGACCCCGGCGATGTTCCCGAGACCCACGGTCGCGGAGAGTGCCGCCGACAGCGCTTGAAAGTGCGTGAGGGCGCCGGGATCCCCCGGCCGATCGTACCTCCCGCGAATCACGGCCACGCCATGGGTCAGGCTGCGGTACTGGGAGAAGCCGCTCCAGAGCGTGAAGAGCACGCCCACACCGAGCAGGGCATACAGCACCGTGTCGTGCCACAGCACACCGTTGACCGCGTCGATCCAGCGCATCAGGTCCATCGAAACTCCGGGGGCACGGAATGGGCGGGATCCCGCCCAGACGCGGCGAACGGCGGTTCAACCTACCCCGCGGTCGGTTCGCTGTCAACGCGATGCAAGCGGCCGCCGCCTCGAGCCGCGTGTCGGCTCGCACCCCGACCGAAGCCCACGGATCAACGCCGGAAGACGTTGAGCAGCACGGTCAGCAGCAGTGAGATCACGAGGAACGTCGTGATCGGAACGTACAGGGACCAGCGCTCGCGACAAATCAAGAGATCGCCGGGAAGCCGGCCCAGGCCCGGGATGCGATCCACGGCCAGGACTCCGACGACGGCCAAGGCCAGAGTTCCTTGAACGGGATCTCCTGCGGCACCATCGGGCCAATTCTGATGGGCCGCTCGAACGGTGGCCACGCGCCGGGCTCGAGCCCCGTGCGAAGGGCCGGCCGCGGGTCGGATCAGGGGCTTTTTTCCGCGAGCCGCATCCGGGCGAGCAGGATCACGGCCAGGATCACCACGCTGCCGCCGACGACCGTCGCGGCGCCCGGAACGGTGCCGAACAAGATCCAGCCGTAGAGCGCGCCGAAGACCGGCCCGGTCATGGTGACCGCCGTGGCCCGGGCCGCCCCGGCGCGGGCCAGTCCCAGGGTCAGCGACACCTGTCCGATCAGAGCGGTGACGGTGACCAGCAAATGGCCCGCGACCTGGGTCGCATCCGCCGGAAGGGCATCCGCGCCGGCTCGCAACGTGGCCAGCGCCGACCCCGGCAGGGTCGTCAAGGGAAACCAGACCATGATCGCCAAGGGATGCTCGGTGCGCGACAGCTTCCGCACCGCGACGTACGCGAGACCGGAGCAGGTCGCTCCGCCGAGGCCGACCAGCGCGGCCGGCCGCAGCTCGCCGGTCGCGCCCACGATCAGCGAGACCCCGGCCAACGCGCCGAGGACCAGCGGCCAGTGCCAGCGCCCGCCGCGTTCGCCGAGCAGGACCGGCGCCACGGCGGCGACGAGCACGGGATGGCTGTACTGCAGCAGGACCGCGTCGCCGAGCGGCAGGTGCTGCACCGACCAGAAGTAACAGGAGAGCGCGGCATACCCGAAAAGCCCGCGCAGCAGCAGCCCCGCGGGCTTCGTGCCGATCGGCGAGACGCCGCGGGATCGGGCCCACAGCACGAACAGCGCGGTCATCAGCAATCCACGCGACAGGACGACGGCCTGGGTCGGCGTATCGGGCAGCAGCTTCTTGACGATCGCCGCCATCAACGCGAACGACGCGGCCGAGACCGCCATCAGCAGCAAGCCGAACCGCTCGTCCGGCCGGCGGGTTCGCTCGAGCAGCGAGTTCCATACGTCGGCGAGCCCGGTGAGCAGTAGCGAGCGGGGCGGGCGCGGCCAGGCGGCCCGGGTCCCGGAGTTCGACGCCAGCTCCGCATGCCCCGGCCGCCGGACCGGGTGGGTCCGGGGGCTCACCGGGTTCTTCTCAGTGCCGCCAGAAACGAGCGGGGCATGGGCGATTCGAAGCGCAGGCGCGAGCCGGTCGCCGGATGATCGAATTCGAGCGCGACCGCGTGCAGTGCCAGCCGCCCCAGAGGCCCCGCGCCTGCCGCGCCGTAGCGGCGGTCGCCCAGCAGCGGGTGGCCGGCCGCGGCGAGATGCACGCGAATCTGATGCTTGCGTCCGGTGTCGAGCGCGATCTCGACCAGCGTCGTCGAGCGGCCCCGCCGTAGGACGCGCAGGCGGGTGACGGCCGGCTTGCCGCGTCGCGGATCGCTCGTCACGTACACGTTCAGCGCCCGATTCTCGGCCAGGTAGCTCTCGAAGACGTGCTGCTCGCGGGCCGGACATCCCTGCACCACGGCCCGATAGGTCCGGCCGGCGCTTCGCTCGCGAAACTGGCGCTGCAGCTCGCGCTGGACCCCTTCGGATTTGGCGAACACGAGGAGGCCGGAGGCGTCGCGGTCCAGTCGGTGTACGACGAACACCCCGCTTCCGCCGCGCCTACGGCGCTCCCGGTCGAGGAGTTGACGGAACAGGGTGCGTCGGCGCTCGCGGTCCGTCCCCACGCTCAGCAGGCCGGCGGGCTTGTCCGCCACCAGGAGTTCGCTGTCCTCGAATACGATGTGCGGGCGCGCCGGCGCCGGCGCTCGGGAACTCTTGGCATGCGCCACGCGGAAGCCTCATACCGCGGCCCCGCGGCCGCTGACCCGCGCCAGGATACTCGATCGACCCGTGTGCGCCGCGGGCGATCGAGCCCGTCGCGAGCGTTCACGCCTGGGCCCCGAGCCCCGAGCGTTCCCGGATCGTGGGTCGCCCGGAAACGGCCTGGAACCCCGCGCCCGCGGGCCGAGGTTTCGCGCTGAACCGCCACGCCCGCCCCGCGCGCTTGGCGTAGGAAGAACGAGCCGGGATACCATCCGCCTTCGTCGGCGTCGAGCCGCTGGCTCGCAGGGAGGTCGCATGGCCCCGGACGGCGCGAGCGCCATGGGAGGACGATCCTGACACGCAGCGCTCTCAACCGGCGCGTTTCCCGTTCGTTCGCCGCGACGGCGGGCCTGCTGCTCGCCCTCCTCTCCGCTTGCGGCGACGGCCGGCGCGAGGAGCGGGAGGCGCTCGAAGCCCTGGTCGATACCGAAAGGCAGTTTGCGGCCGCCTGCGCGGCGTACGGGATGAAGGTCGCGTTCTTGCGCTTCCTGGCCGACGATTCGATCGTCTTTCGGCCCCACCCCGTCAACGGCAAGCAGTACACCTCGCGGCGGCCGGATCCCGGGATTCGCCTGGAGTGGGAGCCGGCCGCTGTCGGCGTCGCCCGGTCGGCCGATCTGGGCTGGACGACCGGCCCCTATCGTGTGTACGGCGACGAGGAATCCACGCCACCGCTCTCGGGTCATTTCGTCTCGCTCTGGGCGCGCCAGCCCAATCGGCGCTGGAAGGTGATCGTCGACCTCGGCACGGAGGATCCGGCGGGCGCGGCCTGTCCGGAACCGCCCGAGCTGGCGCTCGCCGAATCCGTCGTGTCCCGCGCTCGCGCGGGCGCGCTCGACCTCGCCGCGGTCAAAGAGCGACTGTTGCAGCTCGAGCGCGATCTCTCGGCCGAGTCCGTCGCCGGCTCGGCCGCCGCTGCGATGGCTCCCGTCTTCCGCCCGGACGTGCGGCTCTATCGCGACGGCCACTGCCCGGCTCTGGGTGAGATGGCGGCACTGGAGCTGGTCGCGGCGCGGCCCGGTCGCTTGAGCTGGGCGCCGATCGACGCCCGGGTCGCGACCTCCGGCGACCTGGCCTACACGTACGGGGAGTACTCGCTCACGGAGTTCGCGGACGACCGCGAACCGCTGGAGACCGGCTATTTCGTCCGCGTGTGGCGGCGCGAGCCCGACGCGGCACCGTGGAAGATCGCGCTCGACCTCACGAGCCCGGTTCCGCCCGCCGGCTCCCCGGAGGCCGCAGCGCCGAGTGGATGAGCGAGGGGCCGGAGTCCTGCGGCGCCCGGGGCCCTCAGGGCCCGGGCGCGGCGACCCTCCGGCGGCAATCCCAGCGCCCGCCCGTCCAGGCCCCGTCGATACGCTCGAGACCCACGATCTTGGCGACCCAAGGGGTGGTGTCACGCGGATCGCTCAGGTTGACGTAACGGCCCGCCAGCCGGTCGCCGTCGCGTTCGGCCTCGATGAAATAGTCGCCCTCGTCACGATAGTGGATGTAGACGCGGGATCCCGTGCTGCGAATCGTCGCGCTGCCCGGGACAAACCCGCTGTCGCCCAGCGTCCAGCGACACTGCCAGCTGCCATCGATCGAATCGGGCTGGCGTTCCTCGGCGGGGTTCCCTGCGGCCCAGGCCTCGGCGTTGGGATCGTCCCTGGCGCCGAACTGCGGGGCCAGCGCCACGAACTCCTGCACGTCGGCGCCGCAGCAATCCTCGATGTCCGGGAAGCCGAACGGGTTTCTCGGGGCGGGTTTCGGGGTCTCCGGCGCCGGCCGGGAGGTCTGCCCGGGCGATTCCGCCCTGCCCCCACAGCCTCCCAACGCCACGAGGCACAGGATCGCGGCGGCCCTCGATCGCCGGTCCACGAGCATCAAACTGGCCTCCTCATCCGGCGAGCCTCCCGCGAGACCGACGGGATTCTATACAATGCCGCCCTCCCCTGCAGCGTTCGCCGGCCCGGCCAGGCGGGTCGAATCGAAGGGAACTGCACGACATGAGCAAGGGTCGACTCTGGTTGCGCATCGCGTGCTGGGGCTTCGTGGCAACCGCGATCCTGCACCTCGTCGGTCACTTCCAGGATCTCCCCCGGCTGCCCGACGAGAACGGACTGCGTCTCCTCGAACTCGTCGAGAGCTACGAGATCGAGGTGGCGGGCGTCCGGCGCAGCACGGCGGACCTCCTCGACGGTTTCAGTCTGTGCTTCAGCGCGTTCTGCCTGTTCGTCGGGCTGGCGGGCCTGGCCGTCGCCCGGCAGGGCGGGACGCGGCTGGTCCGCACCGTCGCGGCGTTGCAAGCGATCCTGGCCGCCGGGCTCGCCGTGATCTCCGCGCTGCTGCTGATCCCGCCCCCCGCCGTCTGCTTCGCGGCGATCCTGGCCTGCAGCCTGGCGGCGCTGCTCGGCGGCCGGTCCGCCTCGGACGCCAACGACTCCGAGAGCTGAGCCACGAGGGATGGGGTTCGCCCGGCAGTCCCTCGTGCACCGGCCGGGGCGCCCGCTCGTCGTCGACGGCGGCCTGGCCACCGGCCTCGAGGCGCTCGGCTACGAGTTGCACCCGCGCCTGTGGTCCGCCGGCGTGTTTCTCGAGCACCCGGCTGCCGTCGAACGCCTGCACCGTGCGTACCTCGACGCCGGGGCCGAGATCCTGATCAGCGCGAGCTACCAGATGAGCTTCGCGGGTCTGGCCCGCGAGGGACTCGATCACCGGAGCGCGGCCCGAGCCATGCGCCGAACGGTCGAAGTGGCTCGCCGGGCGGCGGCCCGCGCCGGCAAGCGCCCGCTGGTCGCTGCCTCCATCGGCCCGTACGGCGCGACGCTCGCGGATGGCTCGGAGTACCGAGGAGCCTATGGCCTGGACGTCGCTCAGCTCGTGGAGTTTCACCGGGAACGCGCGAGTGTGCTCGACCGTGCGGGCGCCGATCTCCTGGCCGCGGAGACGGTGCCGTGCCTCGACGAAGCGCGAGCGTTGATCCGGCTGTTCTCGGAGAGCCCGGGGACGCCGGTCTGGGTGAGCTTCAGTTGCGGCGCGGGCGGCCGCCTGCGGGACGGGCAGCCCTTGGAGCGGGCCGCCGCGCTCCTGGAGCGCTGCGCGCGGGTTCAGGCGGTCGGCGTCAACTGCACCGCCCCGGACCACGTCGCGGAGGCGATCGATGCGATCCGGACCGGCACGGGCAAGCCCGTGATCGTCTACCCGAACTCGGGGGAGCAGTGGGAGCCCGCCAGGCGGGCCTGGGTCGGCGAATTCGACCGGCGACGATTCCTCGACCTGGCGTCGACCTGGGCCCGACGGGGGGTCTGGGCCATCGGCGGTTGCTGCCGGATCGGGCCCGACGTGATCCGGGAGCTGGCCCAGCGACTGCGCGAGTGAGGCGGTCGTCCGCCGGGAACATCCCCGGCTCCACCCATCGTTCGCTCCGTCCCGGGCCAGTGCCGGGAATTCCTCGGAGAACGGGACCCCCGGAGGTTTTATCGTGGGCGCCTGCCGAAAGATCGGGTATCTTCTGCCCGGTGGCGCGCCCCAGGGGCCTCGAGCCTTGTGGCCCGCTTGGGACAGCGTCGCCGCGTGGAACTCAGCGATGGACGGGGGACCGAGGATGCGCCATGCCTTTCGTTGGCTTCAGTTCAGCCTGGCGGCCGCAGCGTGGATCGCCCTGAGCGCTCCGGCGGTGGCCCAGCAGTTTCTCGAGGAGACCGCCACCCGCTTTCCGGTGCCCAACCCGGCCGAGTACACGAATCAGTGCACCATCGGGGATCTCGACGGGGACGGCGACCTCGACATTGTCTGGGCCAACGGCGGAAACTTCAGCAGCGCGGGGACCCCGCAGCTCGCGCGGGTCTACATCAACGGCGGGACGGGTATCTTCACGGACCAGACGACGGCTCGCACGGGAGGTCTGACCGGGCTCCATCGCGGCGTCGAGTTGGGGGACTGCGATCGCGACGGCGACCTGGACATCGTCCTGGCCCAGGACTTCGACAAGCTACCCAACCTGCTGGTCAACAACGGCAGCGGGTTTTTCTCGTCGGAGGCGGCGACGCGGCTGCCCAACATCCTCTTGTCCAGCTCTCGTGGACAGTTCGGTGACGTCGACAACGACGGCGACCTCGACCTGTTCTTCACGAGCGGCGTCGGCAGCCGCTTCGGCTGCGGCCAGTACCGGCTCTACCTGAACGACGGGACCTGCCACTACGGCGACGCGACGAGCACGAATTTTCCGCTGGGCAACGTCTGCAACAACATGGATGCCATCTTCGGCGACATCGACGGGGATTTCGACGTCGATATCCGCACGGCCAGCACCGGGACGAACAACAGCCGGCTCTATCGAAACAACGGGAGCGGGGTCTTCAGCGTGGTCACGGGCGTACCGGCGGACAGCACCTGTTACTCCTACGACTTCGGTGACATCGACGGCGACGGCGACCTCGACTTGCTCGGGGCCAACGGCCTTCCAGGCTCGAGCTCCGAGATCCTGCTCGAAAACGACGGGAGCGGTACCTATACCAACGTGTCCGGCCAGATCTCGCCCAACCCGAATCAGGATGACAACGACAGCAAGTTCCTGGACTACGACAACGATGGCGACCTGGACCTGCTCATCGCCCGTCTGGGGTCGGGCGGCGAAAAACTGTACAGAAACGACGGCGCCGGGAACTTCGTGCAGACTTCTGGGGTCTTCGAGGTGGTCAACGATTCCTCGCTGGACATCAAGGTTGGCGACCTCACGGGCGACGGCGCCCTCGACGTACTGACCGCGCAGGGAGAATCCGGAGCCTTCCAGAACCGCATCTACATCAACCACGGACCCGCCGATACGTTGGCTCCGACGATCGTCGCCACAGAGCAGATCACCGTTCCGAGCGCCGGCGGCGAGTGGGTGGTCCGGGCCTTGATCCTCGACGACATGACTTCGGACCGGAATTTCTTCGACAAGGGCATCACGCTCAACTACTCGATCGAGGCCGGCCCCGATCAGAGCGTCCCGATGGTGCACTCGGGCGGCCAGGTGTACCGTGCCGTGATTCCCGGCCAATCCGGCAACTTGTCGGTCGAGTACTGGGTCACGGCACGCGATTTCAACGACAACGTGGGCACGGGATCGACGCTGGCGTTCGTGACACCCGATTGCGACGCCGTGAACGACTGCTCGGGCCACGGAAGCTGCATCGGCACCGGCGTCTGCAACTGCGACCTCGGCTGGACCGGCCCGGATTGCTCGACGTTCTCCCCGGTCGCCGGCGGCGAGGTGCCGGACGGCACGAGCCCGCCCAAGAAACCGTTGACGGTCCGCAAGAGCACGGGCGGCAAGATCCAGGTAGCCTGGGACCAGAGCTGTGGCGCGAGCGACATCGACTACGAGGTTTACCAGGGCACTCTCGGCGGGGGGTTCAAGAGCCACGTGCCGCTGACCTGCACGACAGGGGGACTGCGTTTCCATCTCTTCGTGCCCGCTGCCGGCGATCTGTACTTCATCGCCGTGCCCAAGACGGAAACCTCGGAGGGCTCCTACGGCTCGGATGGCCAGGGCAACCCGCGGCCGGCGAGCGCCGCGCCCTGCATGAGCCAGGCGGTAGCTCCCTGCAGCTAACGCTCCGAGTCGGAGGTTCGAGACCGACTGACCCGGCGGCCCTCGAGTCGACCTCGCGTGCCTTGCGGACGAGGTCATCGTCGGGGTTGCGCGCGCGGTGAGATCCCGCCGCGCGCCTCGGGTCAGGCCAGATTCGGCATCCCGCCCGAAGTCACTTGGCGGAACTCGGCGAGGGGGTGGTCGACGCCGCCCGATCCGGCTCGCTGATCTCCTCGCTCGAGGCCAGCGTGACCGATCCGGCGGAGACGGCCGGGCGCGCCTGGACTCCGACGCCCAGTCGCGTGAAGTTGAGCTTGACCCGCGTGTCGACCTCGATGGCTTCGCCGTTTTCCATGCCGGGCTCGAACCGCCACTGGCGCACGGCCGCCACCGCAGCCTCCTCGAACCCGACCTTGGGGCGCGTGCAGCGCTGGACTCTCACGTTTTCCACGGTGCCGTCCTTCATCACGGTCATGTCCAGCACGACACTCCCGGTGTAACGCGCGTCCCAGGCCGCGGGCGGAAAGTCGGGTTGTTTCTGGGTGCCGAGGATGATCTGGGGAGGGATGAACCCTCCCTCATCGGCCGTGGCGGGATCCGCCACCGGCTCGGGGTCGGGGTCGGCGGCGACCGGCGCGAGGGGCAGGAACAGCAGCGCGGCTAGAAGGGAAAGCGGAAGGGTTGACCTGGCCATAGTCCACCTCCGCGCTCATTGTACACGCTCGGACAGGCCCTGAGACGCACTCCCCACGCCGCTGGCCGGCGAGCCGCGGAGAAGCGGGTCCGCGGGGACCCGCCGCTCCACGGTCCGTGGCCTGGGCTACTGAATGATCGTCACCAGCACCTGGTCCACGCGCTTGGTGAAACCAGCCGGGGTCTGGACCACGCGTGCCGTCTCGGCGACGCGTAGCCGGATCTTGCCCGTCGCATCGATGTAGGCGTTCGGGTTCGGGATGTCCGCGACCGTGGTCGTCGTGTCCGCGCTCGTAGACACCGGGCCGAAGGAGATGCCCTCCCACAGGTCCGTGTCGTCGTTGAAGATCATCACGCTGAAGAAGACCGGTGAGGCGTTGGCCGCGCCGTACTCCACCTTCACGCTGAGCTGGCTGACCGTGGAAGACGGGCTCTGAGCCACGACCTCGGTCATGGCGTTGTTGCGCGATCCGACCGTCGCGGAGTCGACCGCGAAGTACTGGTTGTCCGACAACCCCAGTTCGCCGAGGCCTCCGGAAACGGGAACTCCCATCAGCACGTTGAACGAGATCAGCCCCGCCGCCTGGGGAGCGTTGGTCGGGCAGAGGCTGTCGCGGGCCGCCTTGAAGTTGGGGTGGTCGACGCGCGTGGCCCAGTTGGGGCAGGGACAGTGCGTGGCGATCCCCAGGATCTCGTTGCCGTTGCGAACCAGCGCCGAGCCGGAGTTGCCGAAGGTCGCGTCCACGTCGTGATTGAACAACGTGCTGCTCACGGAGGTGACTTTGCCGTCCGAGGTCTGCTGGGTCTGCGAGAACACGCAGGGACTGTCGATCCCGTAGCCCCAGATCGTCAGATTGTTGTTGGTCGCCGGCGGCGTACCGGCGATCGGCATCGACGCCCCGTAGCGGCCGAACGGCTTCTGCCCCTGGTTGTTCGTTCCCATCACGAGCACGGCCCAATCGTTGCCCGTACCACCGTTCGTGAACGAGAACTGCGTGACCGGGAACTGATCCGCGATCGGAGGTTGGTTGATGCTGCAGTTCGAATTCGACGGTGGGACCTTGAACTGCAGCACCATGCCGCCGCTCACGCAGTGCCCGGCCGAGACGGCGCAACTCTGGGAGTTGTAGATCGTCGCGCTGCAGCCGGCAGGAACCAGGCGGGCCGCGAAATCCTCGTCGGAGGAAACTCGATCGTCCGGGCCGCAGATCCCGCACTCGCCGGTGGGCACGCCACCTTCCTCCGCCGCGACCGAATCAATGATCAAGCGGTTGTCCCGGGTTCGCGGTCCGGCGACCAGTTCCACGCGGACGCTCTCTCCGTTGAAGTAGGCCGTGGAATGGCTCCACGCCTTCAGGGCTTCCGCGTCCAGCTCCTGCACTTGCCCGTCCTGGTCCGAGGTGACGCGCAAAAAACTGCCCTGTCCCAGCGCCAGACCGTCGCCGAAATACACGCGGAGCCAGGCCGCCCCGTCGACGCGGACGACTTGCTCGTGGACCACCTTGGGAGCGATCGACGGGTTGCCGAGGAGCCCGCTGTCCGCGGGATAAGGCAACGGCTCCGGGAACGGGCGATCCAGCGTCACCTGGGCGGCCGCCGGCGCCAACGCCAGCAGCGCTGCCCCCAGCGTCAGCGTGAACTTGTGAAATCTCATCCTCGCACTCCTCCTGGCTCGGTCCGCGAAGCATTCGCGGCCTGACGGTTGCCTACGGTTCGACGGGAGACTCGCCGGAACGGGAGCGTCGACGGGCACTGGATCAAGAACGCTCCCCGGATCCCAGCCCCACGCTGAATCCCTCCGGCGCCCAAGGCGGGGCCGCCTGTGGACCGCCCGATGATTCTAGTACTAGAGAAAGCCGCGGCCGACAAGGGCCAAATTTCGCTTTCGTGATCCTGCGCCGCTCCGGAGTCAGCCTGGCGGCGGGGCCCGGTTTCGGCGCAGCGACCCCGCAACGAGCCCTGCCACCCTCCCGCCCGCCTCCGGCGCGAGGTAGCTTTCCAGGGCCGCAGGTTGATTCCCGGGGTCGAATGCACGTACAACGGGTGACGTGCGTGGGGTGTGGGCAGTGGGAGTCGTGCTACGCCGCCGCCGTCCGGCGCTGGTCCTCACGGGCTTGCTCATGGCGGGGCTGGCCGGCCCCTGCTCCGCCCTCGAGGGCCGGGAGATCCTGAGGCGGGCCGAGAAAGTGCGCAACCCCGAGCTCGACTACGCCGTCGACTTTCGGCTGGTTGTCCTCGACCCGAGTGCCGTGTGGAAGGAACGCACGGCCCTGTACACGATGATCGCCCGGGGCAAGGACCACTCGCTCGTCGTGATGCGGGAGCCGGAGCAGTTCCATCCTGGCACGCTCTTGATCGCCGAGGGGCTGTACTGGCTGCTGCTGCCCCGCTCGGAACGACCCTTCCAGCTCTCGCCGCGCCACGTGCTCAACGGCGACATCTCGAACGGCGATCTGGCCCGGGGCAACTTGCTGACCCACTACGAGGTACGTCTCGACGGCGAGGAGCAGGTTCGGGGCGAGGACTGTTACCGCTTGGAACTCGCGCGCACGCGAAACCTGGGCCTGTACCGGCGCATCCGTGCCTGGATCACTCGCGAGGGCTTTCGGCCGAAGCAGTTCGAGTACTATGGCGAGACGGGTGAACCCTTGAAGCTCGCACAGTACGAGGACTATCGCCAGAGCGCGATCGGGCTCAGGCCCATGCGGATCGAGGTGGCGAACCGAGTGCGCCCCACGGAGCGCAGCGTACTGACCTTCGACAATCTGAGGAAGATCGATGCCTCGGGAATCGCCTTCACGCGTGAGGCGCTGGCGAGCGTGCGCGACGCATTCGAAGCCCGGCGGGGGCCGGACGGCGCCCAGGCCCGGCTCGAGGACGTGCTGCCGCTTCTGGGAGCCGCGCGCCCTTGATCCTCCTCGAGTCCGTCCGACGCGTGTTCGGCTCGGGCGCCGCCGCCGTGGTGGCCCTCGACGACCTGTCCGTCGAGGTGCGACCCGGAGAATTCGTAGCGGTGGCCGGTCCGTCGGGCAGCGGGAAGACCAGCCTCTTGAACGTCATCGGCGCGCTGGACAAGCCGACGAGCGGGCGCGTCGTGGTCCGGGGCCAAGAGCTGGCGACGGCGACCGAGAGCGCGCTGGCGGAGCTGCGGCTGCGGCACATCGGCTTCGTCTTCCAGCAGTTCAGCCTGGTCCCCGTGCTTTCAGCCGCGGAAAACGTGGAGCTGCCCTTGCTGTTCCGCTCCGATCTCACGGCCGGCGAGCGGGCCCAGCGGGTCGAGGCCGCGCTGGAGCGCGTCGGGCTGGCGGTGCTGCGCCGACGCAGGCCCGCGGAACTGAGCGGGGGTGAGCAGCAGCGCGTCGCCGTGGCCCGCGCGCTGGCCGGTAGACCGGCGATCGTGCTGGCCGACGAACCCACCGCCAATCTGGACCACGAGACCGGAGCGGGGGTGATCGAGCTGATGCGCGAGTTGAATCGAGAGCAGAACGCGACCTTCCTCTATGCCACGCACGACCCCGAGCTCATCGCCCGAGCCGGCCGCGTGATCCACCTGCGCGACGGCCAGGTCCAGCAGGCCCGCGCGTGAACCTGTTCCTCAGACTGGCGTTGCGCAACGTCTTCCGCAACCGGATCCGGACGGCGGTCGCCCTGCTGGCCATCGCCGCCGGCTGCGCGGCGTTGATCGTCAACGGTGGAGTGATCTTCAACATCTTCGCGGAACTGCGGGAGGACGCGATCCGGGGGCGGCACGGCCATCTGCAGATCTATCGAGCCGGCTACTCCGACCACCATTTGGACGATCCGGGTCGCTACTTGATCGACCAGGAACAGACCGCGGAGATCCTGAAACTGGTGGCGTCGCATCCCCACGTCGAGCACGTCACGCGCCAGCGCGAATTCTCCGGAATGATCGCCTCCGGCGAGCGCTATGTGGCCTTCCTCGGCATCGGCGTGGACGCGGCCGACGACGGTGAATTCAGCCGGCACGTCACGCTGGTCCGCGGCGATCCGCTGTCGGCCGCCGATCCTTTCGGGATGGTGTGCGGGGTCGGCCTGGCCCGCCGGTTCGCCGGCTCTCCCGGCGCCATCGTCACGCTGATGACCAACACGGAGACCGGCGCCCTGAACGCCGTCGATGTGCGACTGCGCGGCGTTTTCGAAGGCGGCATGAAGGCCTATGACGATTGGACGCTCAAGCTGCCGCTCGAAGCGGTGTTCGAGCTGTTGTTCGACGATCGGACCGAGAAGATCGTCGTGCTGTTGGATCGCACGGAGCGGGTGGACGACGTGCGCTCGGACCTCGAGCAGCTCTTCGCCGAGCGGAGGCTCGACCTCGAAATCCGGACCTGGTTGGATCTGGCCCTGTTCCACAATCAGACGGTCAACCTGTTCAGCCGGGAGCTGGACGTCATCAAGCTGATCGTGGCCACGATCGTGATCCTGGGCATCGCCAACACGATCGGGATGTCCATCGTGGAGCGGCGGGTCGAGTTGGCCACGCTGCGCGCCCTCGGCCTGAAGCGACGGGCGGTCACCGCGCTCTTGATGACCGAGGCCCTGCTGACCGGCCTGGTCGGGGGGATGCTGGGGGTGCTGTTGGGGGCTGGGCTGGCCTGGATCGTTTCGGCCATCGGCATCCCCTTCCCTTCGCCCCCCGGCTCGACGAGGCCCTTCACGGGTGGGGTCGATTTCGTTCCGGGAATCGCGGGCTTCGCCTTCTCCCTGTCCGTGCTGGCCACGCTCGCGGCGGCGCTCCTCCCCGTCTGGCGGGCGACCCGGAGGCCGATCGCCGAAGGGTTGCGCGGCATCTGAGCTACCTCCGGCCGGACCTTCCGCAGTTTTTCAAGTATATTCTCAAGGAGCGCTCCCGCCGGGTGAGGCCGACCCAGACCCGCGAGTCGGGGGCGGTTCCTTTGGGGGAAACCCGTCCGTGATCAACTTCCCGATCCGGCTGCGATCCGTCCGGGCGCTCCTGGCCCTGGCCGCCGGGCTGGTCTCGGCCGTGCCCGCGGGGGGCGCGTGCGCCCCGCTGGCGGGGGGACTCGACGCCTTCCCCTCCACGGCCAAGCTGGTTCTGGACGACGTGGGCTTCGCCCAGCCCTTCGTCGTGCGGCTCTCGAGCGCCGGCCTTCCGGACGGCGTGCTCCAGCGCTCGCCCCAGATCGGGACCACGATCACGACGGAGCTACTGCAGCTGCAGCTCGGGGGCTTCCATCCGCGCGTCGGCGCGATCACGTTGCGCGAGAGCCCGTCCCAGCCTTCCACGGGCGCGATCCGGAACGTCGTTCAGGATGGCGCCTGCAAGCTCGGCGGCGGCGAGGCCTTCCTCGACGTTTTCGTCGAACTGGAATTGCCCGGGCTGGGACAGACCTGGGTCAACCAGCAGCCGTTCCGCCTCGAAAGCCCGCTCGAGGCCCTGCCCTTCCTGGACGTCCGCTTCGAGGTCTCGCGGGTGGTCGCGACGGCGCTGTACGACAAGGTCAGCGGCGCGGAACGCGGGGAGTTGTTCTACACGCTGCACCATCTGGCGCCTCCCTTCCCGCCAGCGGGATCGGACTGTTTCGACACGCTGCTGACGGCGAACCTGGAGTTGTTCGGTCCCGGCATGACCGTTCCGTTGTTCGGTTTCGGCCCGACGGAGGTGACGCGCGGCTCCGTCGTGCCGGGCGGCACCTGCAACCTGGGCGGAACTCCCTGCGACGCCGACGCGGACTGCCCGGCCCTCGACACCTGCAAGCGGCCACTCATCGACACCGAGATCGTGGCCCTGGATCTGGGCGGCTTCGATATCCTGCTCGGCGATTGGCAGACCTCGGTGCTGCCGGACATCGGCGACAGCAATTGCTGCATCGAGCACGGGACTCCCGGCTGTTCCGACCCGCGTTGCGAGTCGCTGATCTGCGACATGGACCCGTTCTGCTGCAACGTGGCCTGGGACGGCCTCTGCGCCAGCCTGGCCGCGTCCCAGACGCTTTGCCTCGAGAACTGCCTCGACCCCGATGCGAACCCTTCGCTCGGAACCGTGAAGAGCGTGCAGCTGAATCGGACCTATCCTGCGACATCCAGCTTCAACCTGTTCGTCCGCATCGACACCGACCTGCAAGGCCCGCTGCACAACGGCTCCCCGATCAAGGTCCAGCCCACGGCTCCGATCACGAACCTCCCGCCCAACCCCAACACCTCCTTCCTGTACACGGGCGCCCCCGTGACGATGTTGAGCCAGACGAACGTGGCGGTCGGCCGGATCTCGAACATCGTGCATACGCTGCAGCCGCCCCGAGACTGTGGCCCGCCGCCGGCGGCGGCGCAGGACTGCGTCGACTCGTGGCTGGTCGTCGAGCTGGCACTGCCGCCTTGCCCGCCGGAAACGCTGTGGCTCGCGGGCTCAGCGCGGATGCTGCGCGACAACCCCGCACCCGGCGGCGCCACGGGCCAGGAGGTCATCGAATCCGTCCTGGCCAAGGGCGAGTTCGCCGGATTCAGCTCCTGTAGCGGGTCGCTGGCCGCCCGGATCGCCTCCACCGCGAGCGGTGCGATCTCGTCGCTGACCCCGGAGGAGTTCTTCCCGGCCGACTCTGTTTTCGAGGTGTCCATCGCGCTGGATGCGCCGCAGGGCAACCTGACCGCGGGCCCGGCGCAGCTGGCGACGACCATCGACGCGCTCCCGGCCGCGCCCGGAGAGATCTACTTCGGGCCGGAGGGCACGCTCGCGCTCTTCGACGGAAACGCGGTCGAAGTCGGGCAGATCCTGAGTGTGAGACAGGAGTTCGCGGGCCCGACCGCTTGCCCCGCGGGATTCTCGTCGAGGATCGTGTTCAGCGGGCCCACGCGCCACGATTTCGACGTCTCGATCCCCGGAGGGGGCACGGGCGTCGAGTACGATGTCGTGCGGGGCAGCCTGGGATCGCTGCTCGCGAGCCAGGGTGCCTTCTCCTCGGCCTCGTGCCTGTTCGCGAACGCGGCTCCCGCGTTGTCCGACACGACGGACCCCGCTCCAGGCCAGGGGTACTTCTACGTGGCCCGGGACGGGCTGGGCGCCTTCGACGGAACGTGGAACGGCTCCGGACCGAGCCAAGCGGCAGACCGCGACCTGCTGCTGCCCGACTGTCCTTGAGCCGTCGCCGCGCCGCCGGCCGCCGTCAAGCGCAGGGATCGACGGGGCGGGTCGCCTCCCAGGCGGCCAGCACCGCTCGCTGCGTGCGTGCCTGCCAGTCGGCGTAGCCCAGAGCGTCCCCCCGCGCCGCCTCGCACAGCTCCGGCAGCCGCGCCAGCCAGGAGCGGCGGGCCGGAGCGGCCCGCGACAGGCACTCGTAGAAGTAGCGCTCGTCGTTCATCTTCCGAGCCGCCAAGGCCCAGGTGATGCCCAAGAGCCGGGCCTCCCGGTCGCGCGGGTCCGGCGCGCCGAGGACGTGCTCCACGAGCGCGTTCGGTCGGTCCACCCCGGTGAAACCGCAGGCCAACGAGCGGCCGAATTCCAGGTCGCCCCGCCGCACCTCGGGCAACGCGCCGCGCAGGGCCTGGAACCCGCGCTCGTCGTCCATGTAGACGAAGAACATCGAGCGGCCGAATCCCTGGTAGGCACAGGAACGCCCAGGCTCCGGGCAGCGCTCCAGCAGACGGGCGGTCCGCGGGTCGCCCTCGAAGTCGAAGAAGCCCAGCTTGAAGCCGAATCCGTCGTAGCACAGCGGCGCGAGCAGCGGATCCAGCTGGGAAACCAGACCTCGCATCCGTGCGGGTCGCCGGGGATGGCGGAAGCCGTACCAGAAACCCAGGCCGACGTAGTAGAGGTAGCGATACCTGGAGTCGAGGTCGAGCAGAATCGCCTCGGCGCGGGCCGGGCGACAATCCGCTGCGTGGTAGCCCCGCGGAAGGTAGCCCATCGCCGCCCCTTCGAAGAAGAACGGGCGGAAGTGCACCGCGACCGCCCTTCCGACGCGCGCCACTTCGTCCAGCGATGCTGCAGCGAGCATCGTGTTGTAACCCAGGATGAACGCCGCGCCGAGGTCCCGCACGAGGTCGCGCCCCGCGCTGCCGGATATGGCGAACTGCGCGGCCCTCTCGCCGATCTCGTGCTCGCCCCTGCGCAACAGCGACAGCACGACGGGCCTGAGCAGCCGCCTCAAGGACCGCTCACCCCCCGTTGGCGGCCCGCAGCAGGATGGCGCTGTTCTGCCCGGCGAACCCGTTCGTGCACTTCAACAGCGTCCAGTCCGCCGCCAGGCCCGCGGCTCCTGGACGCCCGAGCGGCAGGGTCGGGTCGGGTCTCGTGCAGCGGGCCATGGCGGGGATTTCGCCGCGGCTCAAGGCGGCCAGCGCGGCCGCCGTCTCGACCAGGACCGATCCGCCGAGCGTGTGGCCCACGCCGGCCTTGACGGCCATCAAGGGCGGCCAAGGGCGATCCGACCGGCCGAAGATCTCGGCCAGCGTCCCGGCCTCGAAATGGTCGAGCATCGCCGCGCCGACTCCGTGCGGCACGATCAGGGAGACCTGTTCCGGCCGCACGTGCGCTGCGCAGAGGCCGTTCCTGATCGCTGCGGCGTAGCGATCGCTGGCCACGTCGGGCATGGTCACCTTCCAGCCTTCCGACGTGAAGCCACCGCCCAGCCACTCGGCCAGGATACGCTTGCCCGCGCCGCGCGCCGCCTCCCAATCCTCGAGCACGAAGGCCGCGGCTCCGGAGCCCAGCACGAGTCCGTCGCGGTCGGCCTGGAACGGCCGGCACTCCCCGCGTGCGGAATAGAGTCCGGCCTCGGCGAACCAGCGGTACTTCGTGCCGTCCTCCGGCACGTCCCCGCCCACGACGACCACCGCCTGCGCACCGCCGTTGCGGATGCGGTCGGCCGCCACGGCCATGGCGAAGGCCCCGGAGGCGCAGGCGTTGTTGTTGTAGAGGCTGAACCCGTGCAACCGGTACAGCGCGGCGAGATAGTGAATGTAGAGGAACGAGTGCAGGCGGTAGACGCTCTCGCTCTTCTGCCGGTAGAGGAATTCGGGCGGATCGAAGCGGTCCGGCGAGCGCAGCCAGGCCCGAGCCGTTTCGCGCCAGCGGAAGAAGCCGCGAAGGTGATCGGACAGGCCCGGGCTCTCGTGGGTCACGACCAGCCCGATGTCGTTGGTGTCCGGATCGTATTCGAGCCGCGCGTCGGCCAGCGCCTGTCCGACGCAATCGGCGATGGCCACGAGATCCGCGTCGTCCGCCAGCCGCTCGTGCCGCACGATGGACTGGTTGGGCAACCCTGCCGCGAGTTCGGCGATGTCGTCCCGCAGTGTGGCCATGCGGTAGGTGACCCAGGTTCGGCCGCCGAAGCGCGCCCGGTTTTCGCGCACGGCGCTCACCCCCGACGCCAGCCCGTCGGCCAGCGCCTTGGGGCCGCGCCCATACCCCGACAGCACTCCGAGGCCGGTGATGGCGACGCGCCGCTGGTTCACGCCGACAGCCCTCCATCGATCCGCAACGTCTGCCCGGTGAGGTAGGCCGCCTCGCGGGACATCACGAAGGCCACGAGCTGCGCGACCTCCTCGGGCTGGCCCGCCCGGGCCAGCGCGATCCGCGCCAGCCACTCGCTGCGCACCCGCGGGGGCAGTCCCGCGGTCAGCCGCGTATCGATGAAGCCCGGGGCGATGCAGTTGACGGTCACGCCGAACATCCCCGCCTCGCGGGCCAGCGCGCGCGTGAAGCCTTCGAGCGCCGCCTTGGTGGCCGCGTAGACAGTCTGGCCCTTCATGCCGCGGCTGCCGGCGACCGAGCCCACGAACACGGCGCGACCCTGGCCGGCTTTCATCATGGCGGGCACCGCGGCTCGCGCGAGGGCGATCACCGCGGTCAGATTCGTGTCCACGATGAGGCGCGCTTCGTCCTGGCCCAGGCGGTGCAAGGCCGCTTCCTGGCCCACGCCCGAGGCCGCGACGAGGAAGCGGACCGAACCGAGGTCCCGCTCGGCCTCCTCGATCAGCTTCGCGGCGTCGTCGAGGCTCGCCGTGCTCCAAGGGTAGGCCGCCAGGGGCGCTCCCGCCGGGGCCTCGCGTCGCAACTCGTCGGCAGCCGCGCGCGACCGGTGGTAGGTGAACGCCACGGGGATCCCGTGGCGCACGAGGTTGCGCACGACCGCGGCGCCGATCCCGCCCGATCCGCCGGCCACGAGCGCCACACCCGCGTCGAAACTCAGTCGCATGTTACGGCTCCCGCTCCGCCGCGCCGCCGGCGTCGGGAGCCTTGCCGAAGGCCAGCTCGGCCTGTGCGAGCAGGGAGTCTCCCACCGTCGCCCGGGCTTCGAACAGCCCGCCCGTCGCGGTCATCTTCACCGAGCGCACCTCGAACCGCAGCGAGTCGCCGGGCCCCGCAGAGCCGAAGAAATCGGCCTTCAGGTAGCCCAGCAGTGGCAGCGCTCCTCGCGCATCCGGCGGGCGGCTGATCCGGAACAGCAGCGCCGCGCTCTGCCCCATGCCCTCCAACAGTAGCGCACTGGGGAAGCGACCCGGGCCACCGCCGGCCGGCGCCGCCAGCGAGTCCGCGGCGCTGACGCCCTTGTGCGTGACGATGCGCCGGTGCGGCGTGCACTCGACGAGGCGGTCGATCATCAGGAACGGGGCGCGCCAGGGCAGCGTCTCGAGGATGCGTTCGGGGTCCACGCCGTCACTCCCCGGCGGAGAGCGCCACCGCCGAAAAACTCCCAGTTTCCGAACAATCGAGCACGACAGCGCGCCCGACGTCGCGCTCGAGCGGCGGCTCTCGAATCCAGGACGCCTCTTCTCGCCCCAATCCGGAGCAGCCCGGGACGATCCCGCGGAGCATGGCCTCGAGGGCCACCACCACTCCGAGCGGCCCGGAGGCGCTCCAGCACTCCCCCAGGACCGACTTGGGAGCCACGCAGGGCGGGACGGCCCCGCCGAAAAAGGCGGCAAGGGTCGAAGCTTCCGCCTCGTCGCGCAGGACGCGGCCGTTCGTCGAGCGCACGACGAGGTCGATCGTCCCCGCCCCCCAACCGGCCTGCCCCGCGAGCTCGCAGAGCCAGCCCGCACGGACGGACGTCCCGGCCGGGCCGGGATCGGCGAATCCGCTCACGTATCCGCGGATCCGCCCGATCCCCGGGGCCCCGCGCGCAGCGGCGCCCGCCGCGGTCTCGATCGTGAACAGGCAGGCACCCTCGGAGCCCACGGGCGGGGCGCCTGGCCGGCCCGGCTCCGCTGGCGCCGGCGCCGCGCTCGGGGCGAGGTGCTCGTCGGCCAGCGTGCGCAGCAGGTGCTCGTTGATCTCGTCGGCCCCTCCCGCCACGATCGCCTCCGCCCGACCCTCGTCGAGGAACTCGATCGCCCGACCCAGCGCGTCGAGCCCGGATGAGGTCCCCGAGGCGACGGTCGCGTTGATCGCCGACCAACCGTTGAAGATCGACATCTGACCTGCCGGCACGTTGGCCACCGTCTCCGTGAACAGGATGGGATCGACGAAGCGCGGCCCCTCGAGATGGGCCTCGCGCTCGAAGCGCACGACCGTGTCGAGGCTGGCCCAGGCCGTCCCCAGCACCACGCCCACCCGGGCTCCATCGACGCCCGCGAGTCCCGCGGACAGCGGCGAGGACGCGGCGCAGGCGAGCTGCGAGGTGCGGGACAGCAGTTGCAATCCCTTGCGCCGCAGGTAGCGGCGCGGATCGAAGTCGTGGAGCGGCAGCGAGCGCCGGGCGCGATCCGCGGCGTCCGGTGGCTGGGGTCCGTCGAGCACCCGCTCGAACACGGCGGCGGCGGCGTCCCCCGCCGTCGAGACCAGACCGATCCCCGTGATGAGCCAGGGCCCTGTCATCGCCGCCTCAGTCCCGCTCCTGCGTCATGCGCCAGCCGGGCTCGCGCCGGCTGCGGTCAGGAGCAAGCTGGCATTGTTCCCGCCGAAGGCGTAGGAATTCGAGAGCACGCGCTCGAGCGCCGCCGCGCGGGGGCGATTGGGCACGCAGTCGAGGTCGCACTCGGGATCGGCCTCGACCCAGTTCCACGTCGGCGGAACGAGGCCGTGTCGGATCGCCAGCAGCGAGGCGATCGCCTCCACGCTCCCCGCCGCCCCCATCATGTGGCCGGTCAGCGCCTTGATCGAGGAGACCGGCAGCCGGCGCTCCCCGAACACGCTGCGCACCGCGAGGCTCTCGGTGCGGTCGTTGAGCGGCGTGCCGGTCCCGTGGGCGTTGACGTAGTCCACCCGCTCCGGCTCGACTCCGGCCCGCGCGAGGGCGTCGCGCATGGCCCGCGCCGCTCCCTCCCCCGCAGGGTGGGGTCCCGTCACGTGGTAGGCGTCACACGACAGGCCGAATCCGTCGACGTAGCCCCAGGGCCTCCGGCCACGGCGCTCGACCGACTCCGCGCTTTCGAGCACGAGGGCGCCCGCGCCTTCACCGAGTAGCAGCCCCGGGCGATCCCGGCTGAACGGGCGGCAGACGTCCCGCGACATCGCGCGCATCCGCGCGAAACCCACGAACGCGAGGCGCGAGAAGGCCTCGCAGCCCACGGCGAGGGCCACGGGGACCCGGCCGCTGGCGATCAGCGAGGCCGCGACGCCGATGGCGTAGGCCCCGGCCGCGCAGGCTGCCGGAACGGTCAGGACGGGGCCGCGGAGCTCCCAGATGCGCGCGATCGAGCGACCGACGACATCGAGCGGGCGGTGCACCAGGCTGCGGACATCGTGCGGGCCGGGCTCGCTGTCGGCATGCTGCGCGCGGTCCCGTTCGAAGCGAGTCACTTCCCCCATGGTCGTCCCGACGACGACGGCCGTCGGTGTTCCCGGTCCCAGGTCGCGATCGAGCCCGGCATCGCGCACCGCCTGGACGACCGCGGCGGCCGCCAACCGCGTGCAGCGACCCCCGAGCAGCGCCGCGCGAACCCGCGGCTCCAGGGAGAAGTCGTCAACCTCGCAGCCGATGTGGTGGTCCAGCTTCGAGGTATCGAAGGACCGCACCCGCGCCGCACCCGAGTCTCCGCGCAGCAGCGCGTCCCAGAATGCCTGGGGACCGCTTCCTATCGGCGTGACCAGACCCATGCCGGATATCGCCGGTCGGCGTCCCGGCGCTGGGCTCTCATTCGACATCGGGTGCATGGCGCCGGACGAGCTCGAGGATATCGGGCATGGACCGGATCTTGGCGATCTCGGCCTCGCCGATGACGACGCCGTACTTCTTCTCCACGGCGGCCACGATGCGCAGACCGTCCAGCGAATCGACTCCCAACTGCTCGAGGCTGGCGTCGGCCGCGATCGCCTCGGGCGCGACCTCGGCGACGGCGGCGACGATCTCGACCACTTCCCGAGTCAGCCTGGCTTCCCGCGACATCGGTCCTCCCGCGTTGCACCCGGCGCGGTCCGGCGCGACGGACCCGTTCAATATACTCGACCCGGACCGGGTCCGCGTCGCAGATCCCCCCCTGCGGCACGGGCCTCTTCCTCGGTGTCGATGTCCAGCGCCAGCGACAACCCCTCCACGATCGGCAGCAGCACGCGGCGCTCCGGGTACTTGCGGCGGTGGCGCGAGGTAACGCAGATCCGTCGCACAGCCTGCTCCAGCCGGGCGCGGGTGATCGTACCATCCCGCAGCTCGCGCGCGGTGGCCAGGCCCACGCTCAGCACCGACCAGGTCAAGGTCGGCGCCCGCAGCGCGACCAGGTGCAGCAGGTCCTGGACCACGAGCGCGCGCATCACGCCGCGGACCATCACGCCGCGTCGATCGTCGATCGACCGATTGCGCGTCCGGTAGCCCAGCTCGAACAGCCGGTAGAGGAAGCTGAGTCGCAGGGCCGCGGGATCGGCGACGGCCAGATGCCCCGGCAGGACGGGCACGGCCGGGACGCCTTCGCGGGGTACGATGCGATAGGCCGGCTTCCAGTCGGAGGCACCCAGGCTGCCCCGGTCCTCCGGCGCGTGGATCAAGGGGAACCACAGGTCGCAAGGGGCATGGCGGTCGTAGTCCTCCATGAGCGACCGCAGCATCTCCACGTCGGGCAGCACGTCGCAGGTGATGACGGCCAGCGGCGCTTGGGGATGGGCCGCTCCGACGAACTCCACGGCGCTGCGGATGTTCTCGCCGAACGTGCCGTCGGAATCGATGAGGCGCGCCGCGCTTCGATGCGAGGCGAAGCTGGCCGAAGGACCTACGAGGTACAGCGGCCCAAAACGGCCGGTCTGCTGCAGGCGATCGGCGACGGCCTCGTCCAGCGTGCGATCGCCGATCTTGACGTCGATGCCCTTGTAGCCTTCCAGCGGGTGCCGGTCTCGCCCGCGGCGCGGCAGGCGGATCGGCCGGCGGTCGCTGCCTGCCAGGATGACGATGGGTGGCTTGCTAGGAGGCATCGTCCTTCCGCGGTGGTCGCTCTGCGCTCGACCCCTGACTGGAGGCAGTATACCCGACCCGCGGGGTCCGGCCGGCTTGCCGGCTCTCGCCAGCGGAATCATAGTACGGGGGCAGCTCCGAGGACGATGCCGTGCATCTACGGATCATGACCTACAACATCCACCGCGCGATCGGCGTGGATCGACGCTTTCGCCCCGAGCGCATCCTGCGCGTGGCCGAGCACCACCGCCCGGACGTCATGCTGCTCCAAGAGGTCGACGAGGGAGTGCCGCGCTCGCACGAAATCGACCTGGCCAAGGAACTGGCCAGCCTGCTCGACTTTCCGCACTACGCCGTGGGGCACAACGTGGCGCTGCGCCGTGGACGCTATGGAAACGCCACCTTGAGCCGGCACGCCATCTTGAGCGAGCGCAACATCGACCTGAGCGTCGCGGCGCGCACGCGGCGCGGCTGCCAGCATACGCGCATCCGTGTCGAGGCCCCGCGCGGCGGAACCCAGGAAGTCGACCTGTTCAACCTGCACCTCGGACTATCCGCGCGGGAGCGCGCCCGGCAGGTCGGGATGCTGGTGCGCTCGGGCGAGTTCGCCGGCCTGTCCGCCGAGCAGCCCTGCGTGATCGCCGGAGACTTCAACGACTGGCGCTCGCTCCTGCACCCGATCTTCACCGAGATCTTGAGCTTCAGGTGCGCCACGGAAAACCCGCTGCGCTGGGATCGCTCGATCCTGACCTACCCTGCGTTCTCCCCGCGAGGGAGCCTGGACCGCATTTACTACCGCGGTCCGCTGACGGTGGTCTCGTCGCGGGCCTGCCGCCTGCGGGTCTCGAAGCTGGCCAGCGACCACCTGCCGGTCATCGCCGACTTCGAGCTGCGTCGCGCCGGCTGAGCCCGACGGGCTCGGCGCCGGCGCTCTAACGCCCGGCGGCCACGCCCGGCGGCCTCGTCCGCGCGTCTTCCTCGCGGCGCAGCTTGCCCTCGAGATCGGCATCGATCAGCAGCGACTCGGCGGCTTCGGGATCGAACGCCGCCGGCCACAGGCTGAACGCGGCGCGCTGCCCGGCGACTTGCACCCGGCCCTGCTCGTCGAGCGCGGCCACCGTGCCCGAGAGCACGAGCACCCGCACCTCCCCCTCGGGGCCCGCCTCGAGCCGCACGGCCGAGTTCGAGCCGAGCTTGAGAACACCTCCGTCCTCGAGCCGAACCAGCGCCCCGTGATCGAGGGCCTTGACCACCTCGCCGGAAAAGACCTGCTGCCCGCGGGTGATCAGGGCTCCGCGCCGCTGCGGATCCTGGCCGTAGACCTGCCCCAACCTGGCGGGGCCGGAAGCGCCGGCTGCCAACGCCCCCCCGGCCACGCACAGCGTGCCCAACAGGTTGACAACCCGACGGTGCAGAGCATGGTGCGACACGATGCGCTCCTCCGGCCCGCCTAGTTGCAGGCCTTCCCGGTCCGCGGCCCGAACGAGCTGGACCCCATGTTTCCGCCCGGGCAACCGTTCTCGACCCGGATCAAGTAGTAGAACACGCTCCCCGGCGCGGGGAGGGTCGCGTCCGTGGCCACGAGGTTCGAATGGTTGGCCTCGAGGCAGGTCGCCGGGGTGGTGAAATCGGACTTCGCCGGCGAACGCAGCGCATCGTAGACGACCGCCGTCCCGCCGAAGTAGGCCGGCGGCTGCCAGAACAGCGTGTCCGCGTCCTGCGCGTTGCAGGCGGCGTCGCTGGAGCAGTTGTTGCCCCCGATCGTGCACTTGCCCTGGCACAGGTCGGTCTGCGCGGTGCAATCCAGATCGTCTCCGCACGAGTTGGCCCCGATCGAGCAAGTGCCCAGGCACAGGTCGATCTGCGCCGCCGTGCATTGGCCGTCCGTCGTGCACGGGTCGCCGCCGACGGAGCACGACCCCTGACAGACGTCCGCCGTGCATGCCGAGTTGCTGGTGCAGCCATTGAGACCGATCGTGCAGTTTCCCGGGCCGCAAACGTCGGCAGTGCACTGGTCGTCTACCAGGCAGAGATTGCCGCCGATGCTGCAATCACCGATGCACAGGTCGTTCTCGGTCGTGAAGCAATCGAAATGGCTCTGGCAACTGGTCTGAGGATTGGCCAGGCAGTGCTTGTCCTGGCAGAAGTCGGCCGTGCAGTCGTCGGAGCTCGTGCAACCGTTCCCACCCGCCGTGCAGGTCCGGCCGGCGCAGAAGTCGGCGGTGCAGTCCACCCCTGACACGCAGGGGTTGCCTCCACCGCTGCACTCGAAGTTCCCGCAGGTGTTCTGTTCGCATTGGGCGTCGCTCGAGCAGGGTCCGCCGCTCATCGAGCAGCTCTTCTGACAGAAATCGAAGTTGCAGTCGAAGTGGTCGGAGCAAATGCCCCCGCTCTCCGAGCAGGAGAAGTTGCCGCACAGGTCCTGGCGCGTGAAACGCAGCGAGTCGATGGCCGATGGCTTGGCCCAGGCCTGAGCGTTGAGGGTCTGGCAATCGCAGGCGTTGCCGAATCCGTCGCCATCCGCGTCTAGCTGGGTGCTGTTGGGCACCAGCGGACAATTGTCGGCGCCATTCGGGTGCCCGTCGCCGTCGACGTCCGGATCGCACGGATCACCGAGACCGTCGTTGTCGAGGTCGCACTGCTGGATCGGCGTCGCGGGCAGGCCGTCGCAGTCCTGCTTGGGGTTGGGGGTCGTCGGGCAGTTGTCCTGGTCGCCGACCTTCGGCGCGGCGAATCCGGACCCCGCGCAAATGCCGTCTGCATCGGCATCGTTCGCTGCGTCCCCCGGACAGGAATCGCAGGCATTGCCCAGGCCGTCGCCGTCGGTGTCCGTCTGGGAGTTCACGACGAACGGGCAATTGTCGGAGCCGTTCAGGAAGCCGTCGCCGTCGATGTCCGGGTCGCAGACGTCCCCCAGACCGTCGCCGTCGACGTCGGACTGGTCGGGATTGAAGGTCCCGATGCAGTTGTCCGAGTGCCCTTCGTTGATCGACAGTCGAGGCACGAGCACGAGCTCGCTCGTATCCGTCGTGCTGTTCCAGATTCCGACGGCCAGCACGTTCTCGCCCCGGAACATGACCGGCTTGGCCAGGCTCGTGATGTCGTGGAGCGGCGTGTAATCGGGTAGGCTGCCGTTGCTCGACTCGTGGGTCGGCGCGGGGTTGGCGTTCCACGGCGGAACGGTGCCGGGCGAGCCCGGCATCTCCGGCGAGCGGAAGACCTCGAGGCCGTTGACCCAGGCCACGTAGCCGTTGTCGTAGTCCGCACCCAGGAACACGCTGTTGACCGCGGTCGGATCGATTTCGAAGCGGGCGCGCGTGAAGACCGACAGGCTGTTCGTCGGAACCTCGGTGTTCAAGAGGTCCGCGGCCCCGATCCCCGTCTCGAAACCCACGCCGTAGTTGCCCGGAGTCCAGCCCGCATTCTCCTCGTCGAAGCCGGTCTGGGTCCAGGTCGCACCCAGACCGGGGTCGGAGCCGTTGGCCAGGTAGCGCATCGCGTTCGTCTGGGGACGGTTGATGGACAGCCGCGGAACGATCACGAGGTCCGAGGAGGATTGGCTGGTGTTCCACACCCCCACCGCCAGCAGGTTCTGCCCGTTGCTCAGCACCGGGATACCGGTCAACGAGATGTCGTTCAGGAGCCCGTAGTCCGGCACCGTGCCGTTGCTCGATTCGTGGCCCTGCAGCGGTTTGGTGTTCCACAGCGGCGTGCCCGCCGGCATCTCCGGCGAACGGTAGACCTCGACCCCGTTGATCCAGGCGATGAAACCGTCGTCCCAATCGGCGCCCAGGAACAACGTCTTGACCTCGCTCACGTCGTCGATCACGAACTGCGCGCGGGTGAAGATCGAGATCGTCCCCGCGGCGACCGTAGTCGCGATCAGTCCTTGCGCCCCGCCGACCGCGTCGGTCTCGTAACCCGTGCCATAGAGGCCCACTTGCCACGGGGGAAAATTCGCGGCCGGAAACGCCAGCTGGGTCCACTGCAGCACGATCCCGGGATTGGTGGTCTCGACGTTGCTCAGGAACCGGATCAGCGACCCGGCCTGGACCAGGATTTCTTCGCCCGGGCCGGCGGATTCGACCAGGACCCGCGGCGCGTCGCACACCGCATCGTTGTCCACGTCCTGGCAGGCATCGCAGTCGTCGCCAATGCCGTCCTGATCCGCATCCGGCTGACCCGGGTTGAACAAGGCCGGACAGTTGTCCACGTCCTGGCAGACTCCGTCCCGCTCGCCGTCTTCGCAGCCCAGGAACAGGAAGGCCCCGCCCTCCTCGGACTGGTCCTTGCTGTACAGATCGGCCCCGATGATCACGTCGTCGTTGCCGTCGCCGTCGACGTCCCCCGCGCCGGCCACCGCGGTCCCGAAGCGTGCCCCGACCAGGTCGATCTCGTAGGAGCGCGAGGGCTCGACAGGCAGTCCGCTCGCCGAGCCGTACCAGAGGAACGCCGCGCCTTCCCCCAACTGGCCGTTGTCGAAGCCGTCGGCCCCGGCGATCACGTCGGCGAAGCCGTCTCCGTTGACGTCGCCGGCACCGGCCACGGCAAAGCCCAGGAAAGCGTTGCCCTGATTGACCTGCCCGGTCCAGGCCGGCGACGCTCCGAGATTGGCGGCCGAGTTGCCGTAGAACAGGAAGACGGCACCCTCGCCCGTCTGGCCCAGCGAATGGATGTCGGCGCCGGCCACGACGTCGTCGAAGCCGTCGTTGTTGACGTCCCCGGCACTGGCCACCGACACGCCCAACCGCATGTCGTCGGCGCCGCCCTCGAGCGTCCAGGTCGGTGTCACGCTCAAGCCGCTCGCGGATCCCTTGTACAGGTAGAGCTTGCCCTCGTCGTCGAAATTGTTCTGGAAGACCCGCGCGCCGACGATCACGTCGTCGAAGCCGTCGTTGTTGATGTCGCCCGCAGACGCCACGGCGTGGCCGTAGAAGCTCGAAACCTGATTGCTTTCCGTGAACCAGTCGGCGTTCTGCGGCGTGCCGCTCGGACGCGTGCCGCTCTTGTTCTGCCCCGTTGGCGAGCCGTGGTAGACGAAGACACGCCCCTCGAACGACTGGTTGTTCGAGTAATCGGGCGCGCCGACGATCACGTCGTCGAAGCCGTCGTTGTTGACGTCGCCTGCGCTGCGCACCCGCCGGCCGAAAGCGGACTCGATCTGGTTGCCCTGGGCCGTCCAGCTGGCCGAGGAGACGTTCGTGACCGGACCTCCGGGCAAGCCGCTGGCCGAGCCGTGGAAGATGAAAATCCAGCCCTCGTCGTCCTGCGCCGGATTGAGGTCGTCGAACTCCGGTGCGCCGATGATGATGTCGTCGTACGGATCGTTGTTCACCCGGCCGGCGCTGGCCACGGAGCGGCCGAGGTTGCTGAAGGCCTGGTTGCTCTCGACCCTCCAGGAGGGGGTCAGGCTGGGGCCGGAGGCCGACCCGTAGTAGACGAAGACGACGCCCTCGTCTTCCTGGCCGCTGTCGAACGCGTCCGCCCCCGCGATCACGTCGGCGAAGCCGTCGCCGTTGACGTCCCCCGCCCCCGCGACCTCCAGCCCGAAGTTGGCCCCCGCTTGGTTGCTCTCCGCCGACCAGTCCGGATTGGTCACGAGCGGATCGACCACGATGGGGTAGCTCGCGCCATCGTCGTCCACGACGATGCGCAGGCGGTCGAGCGAGACCTCGAACCACGCCGGCAGCCGCCGACCCTGCGCGTCGACCGCGGTGAGCTGGCCGTAGCCCAGGACCCGGCTCGCGCCGGCCGGCCGCAGCCGCACTCCCAAGGAGGTCCCCGCCAGCTCCACGGCCGCGCCCAGAACGCGAAGCTCGATCACCAGGGGCTGGCCGGCGGGACCCGCGGGCCGCTCCGGCAGGTCGAACCCCTGCTCGAGACCCCGCGAGTCGTTGACGAACCATTCCGTCAACCCGGCTCGGGCGATCTCGACCCGCTGGCCTGCGGCCTCGACCGGGACCGGCCTCGCCGAGGAGCCCTGTCCCGCGGTCCCGCGGCCGAAGCCTACGAAGCTCAGCCCGACCTGCCACGGCGCCTCCGCAAGTCGGCGGGGCTCGATCCTCAAGCCGTCGGCGGACACGAAGCTGCGCAAGCCGTGGACGCGATTGGGCGCGGACCACGAACCGTCGTCGGTCGCCGAGAAGTCGTACTCCGCTCGGGTGATGTCCGCGAGAATCCGGCTGGACCAGGCTTCGGCGGGCGGCTCGGCGGCGGCCCGGGTCGTGGCGCTCGACCCGACCGCGATCACGCCGACCAGCCCCGCGAGCGCAACCCGACGCCCGAGACTCAACATGGGTCGTCCCCCCCTTCCGAGATGGGTTCTATAAGGAATGAAAGAATGAGGTCACCCGACCGAGGGACTTGCCGAAGCCTTATGTACGTGACGGGCCCCCAGCCGTCAATGGAAAAAACGGACAGTCCGGCTCTGGAGCCCCCGCCGCCTGCCACATTTGTGATTGACTCGCCTGGAATCCGCCGTATATTGGGGGCGATCTTGAGGGAGTCGCTGTAGATGTCAAGGTTAGGGGGGACCAACTCTCTTCTACCGTTCGGTCATGCGCATCAGGAGGATAGGGGAGTGAAGATCATGAAGAAGTCGCTCACGATGATTGTCCCGCTGGCGATACTGCTTGCCCTGGGCTCCGTCAGCCTGGCGACCGACGAGGACGCCAAGCCGATCGAATTGAACCAGGAGCTGAACAAGGACTTGGACGGCGACACCAGCGGCGCGAGCGCCGAGGCCACGGGCACCGACCAGGGGCAGGCGGACGACAGCAAGTTCGACGATGCCGAGTTGAACACGGAGACGCGCGAGTCCAAGGCCCTGGCGGACAGGCGCGGCCGGCAGCCCCGCCGCGGTCAGACAGCTTCCGAGCTGTCGGAAGTGCAGAAGTACTGGGGCGACCACAAGTCCGGCAATAGCGGCGACGGCAAGGACGGCGAGGACGGCGACGAGATGCCGGACGAGGACGAGGATCCCGACGGGACGCCGACGGGCAACTGAGCTGTCCTGAGCTTTCGTTCGCCGTATCGTACCGACGATTCGAGAATGGGAGGGCGCTCGGCGCCCTCCCATTTTTGTGTGTGCGCCCCGTCGAGGCTCAACGATTCCTTCTTCCCGAGTCTCCCGCGATCCTCCGCCTGAGGCCGCGAACCTCGGGTGCGTCGGCTCCAAGCAGCGATTCCAGCTCGTTCACCACGGCGATCGCGGAGTCGTAGTCCGCCAACTGCAGGTGGGTCTCGGCCAGGGCCACGTAGGGTTCGGGCTCGTCCTCGTGCTTGAGCTTGGCCCAGCGTAGCGCTTCGAGAGCGGCCGGCCAATCCCCCAGCCGGCGGGCCAACTCGGCGAAGTCCAGGCAGGGCCACAGCTCGCCGGGTAGCTCCCAGCGCAGTCGGCGCAACCGATCCAGCGCTTCCTGGTGCTTGCCCTGGGCCTCGTCGACACGAGCCAGCCCCCTCAAAGCGCTCGGACGGAAAATGGAGTGGCCCAGCGCGGCCTCGAAATGGAGGCGCGCCTCGTCGTTCCGACCCACGTCGGCCAAGGCCAATCCGAGGTTGAAATGGGCGTCGGCCAGCCGTAGCGCGTCTCCGCCCTGGTCCAGCACGGCTTCGAAAGCCTCGATCGCCCGCGCGCTCTGCCCGATGCGCCGTTCGAGCCGCCCCAGGTCGAGCAGGTGCTCGCTCGGGGGCACGAGCGGGACCTGACCCAGCACGGCCCGCGAGCCGGCGACGAACTCGAGCAGGAACCACTCCGGCAACCCCGGGATCCGGTGGTAGGGGTGCCGATGATAGATCGGCAGCGCGCGGGCCGATGCGCGCACCGCTTCGCGGGCCAACTCCTTGAGCCCGTAGTTCCACAGCGTGATGGACAGGGTGTCGTGAGTGCGCAGCCAGTGGGGGGCGACCTCGATCGTGCCGCGCAGCATGCCGATCGCCACGCGTCCGGGCCTGCCGATGCGAGCCCACGGGCTCGACGGCGGGGAGTACGGAACCTCCGACCGGCGCTCCCGACCGATCCACTCGATCGCGTCGTAGACTTCGCCCAGCTCTCGCCAGGCGTCTCGGGCCGCCGGTGCGGCGCAGCGGCACTTCAAGAACGACTCCGCCGCGCGGACCAGTCCCTGCGGGTCGGCGCCCAGGGCCCCGCGCTTCCGGACCTCCTTGTCCCACTGGTTGAGGCGCACCTCCCCGGCCATGAGCAAGGCGCGGCGCGTGTTGGCACCGATCGCCGCCGACTCCAGGAGCGGCGCGGCCTCCGCGTGCTTGCCGTAATTGCGCAGCAGGTGTCCAGCCTCGAGCGCCCAACCGGCGCGGACTCCTTCCAACGCTCGGTGACCGTAGACCGCCAGGAGCACCGCGATGGCGAGTCCACGGAGCCAGCTCCCCTTCATGGCTCCGCTCCGCGGCTGCGCGCCCCTGACGCGGAACTGAACGCCATGGCGCAGCAGGCCACCCAGAGCAGGCCATTGGCCGGGATCTGATGGTTGAAGTCGAAGAAAGCGTGGATCGCCAGCGACAAGATGCCGAGGGCCAGACCGATGCGGCTGGGCGAGACCGTGTCCGACGGTCGCAGGGAACGCACCACCCGGCTGACGTAGCCGCAGGCAAGCCATACGATCAGGACGCCTGCGATGATCCCGCCCTCGACCAGCACCTCGAGGTAGTCGTTGTGAAGGTGACTCCAGCGGTCGATCGCGCCGGGTGGCAGATAGCTCTGGAACAGCTCGCGCAGCGCGCCGAACCCCACGCCGGTGACCGGAAAGTCACGGAGCATGGCGATGCTGGCCTGCCAGGCCACGAGACGGCCCTCCAGCAACTGGAGATCCCCGGAACGGCCGAAGAACATCCCGAACCGCTCGGCCAACCGCGTGTCCATGGCCAACAGCGCCACGCCGGCGAATCCGCTCAGCGCCACGGCCGTGACGACGGCCCGCGCGCGCCAGCCGCGGGCCACGAGCAGGCCGAGCGCGAAGAGCGCTGCCCCGATCAGCACGATGGCCAGCTTGCTCGCCGAGGCGACGCTGGCCACGAAGCAGAACACCAGCGAGGCCGCGGCGATGCCGAAGCCCGCTTCGTACAAAGCCGACCGGCGCCGGGCGCGCAGTCTGCCCCAGACGAATCCGGCGAGCCACGGCACGGCGAGTTCCATGACTCCGGCAAAGTTCGTCGGGTTGAAGTAGGGCCCGAAGGGATGCACCTGCACCAGCAGCAGGCGGACCCAGTAGATCCGGCCGTTCCAGAAGTGGAATTGCACCAAGGCGAACAGCGCGAGCGCGGCGAACACGGCGAAGAGCGCCCAGCGATAGGCGACGAAACGCTCGCGCTCGGCCACGCGCGCGCGGAGGAGCAGGAAGGCGACGAGCAACGCCATGTACCACATCAGGCGCTCGAGGGTCGCGCTGGGCTGGACCGACAGGCTGCGCCAGCGCTCGCGCATGCAGTCCGGCGCGCGCAGGGCGAGAGGGGTGACCTCCTCCGCGGGGAAGGGCCAGGCTGCCGCCTGGGGCACGCGCTCCAGGGCCTGGGCTTCGAGCGCTTGCAGGGGGTCGCTGACCGCCGAGCCGTCGTAGCCGGGGAAGGCTTCCACGTACAATCGGTGGGCCTCCGGGCTGGCCCAGCGCAGCGCGGGGGGAGGCAGCGGAACGAGCTGGAGCGCGCCCCAGCCCGCCAGCAAGAAAGCCGGGAGCAAGCGCCGGCTGGCCCGGAGCGGGCTCCAGCCGCGCTTCCACAAGGCGACCGAGGCCGAGGCCATGATCAGCAGCGCCGCAGAGCGGTAGGCCCAGATCTCGACGCCGCCAAAGGCCCAGGGAAGCAGCACGATCGCGGCGAGGAGCAGCACGTCCTCGGTGCCCAGCGATCGCCATGCGAGAGCCGAGGTGCGCATATCCTGCTATGACCGGCCGGCGGAAGCTCGCAGCGTTCGAACAGTCACCTGCCTGCTGCGCGTAGGCCGGTACTATATTATAGGTCGCCGCCGAACGGAACCATGGGGCACGATCAACATGCGACGGATCGTCTGGCTCGCTCGACTCCTCGTGATGCTCCTCGCCTTGCCCTTCGCGGGATGCTCCGATTGGCCCCGCGGCGAGGCGGAGCGCGGCGACGCCGAGGCCCAGTACAACCTCGGCGTGATGTACGAGAGGGGGCGCCAGGTCAAGCACGACTATGCCGAGGCGGCAAAGTGGTATCGTGCCGCCGCCGAGCAAGGTTTTGCCGACGCCCAGTACAACCTGGCGAGCCTGTACGCCGAGGGGCAGGGCGTGCCGCAGGACATCAACGAGGCCGTGAGCTGGTACCGGCGCGCCGCGGAGCAGGGGCTGCGCGAGGCCCAGCACGACCTGGGCGTGCTCTTCGACGACGGGGAGGGAGTGCAGCGCGACCCGGTCGAGGCGGCGAAATGGTATCGGCTCGCCGCCGAGCAGGGGCTGGCCGACGCGCAGGTGAACCTGGCGCTCCTGCACGCGGAGGGACAGGGCATCCCGCAGGACTACGCCGAGGCGTTCCGCTGGTTCCGGCTGGCCGCGCAGTCCGGCGACGACGTGGCCCAGCTGGCGCTGGCCCGGATGTACGAGGAGGGCCTCGGACTACCCGTGAACCTGACGCAGGCCTACCTCTGGTCCACCCGCGCGATCTACAACAAGAGCGGCAACGAGCAGGCCCTGGCCACGCGCGACCGCGTGGCTCGACGCATGTCCCCCCAGGAACTGGACGAGGCCCGACGGCTCGCCACCGAGCGCTGAACCCGACGAGCGCCGCGCTCCCCGATTTCGAGATCGCCGGCCGCCGAACAGCCGCGACGGCAGAGGTCTGGTATCATCGCGGCATGGACCCGCGCGATCGAGCACCGATGATCAGTGTCGAAGACCTCAGGCTCAGGATCGAGGCGGCGCTGCCGGGCGCGCGAGTCGAGGTCGTGACGTTCAGCGGAAACGACCATTTCCGGGCCGTGGTGGCGGCCCCGCAGTTCCGCGGCAAGGCGCTCGTCGACCAGCATCGAATGGTCTATGCCGCGGTGGACGAATTGCTCGGCGGCGCGGTCCACGCCTTGGCCCTCAAGACCCGCGTGCTCGAACCGCCGACGGGCGCCTGAAGCCGCACGAGGAGAGCGACCATGCACGACGGAGCGACGGAACAGGATTGGCGCGAGCAGTTCGCTCGGGATATCGCCGGGAACCGCGTGTTCATCTACGCCAAGGGCGAGAAGAACGCCGCCCTGTGCGGCTTCTCGCATCGAGTCATGGAGGTTTTCAACGGGCTCGGCATTCCCTATGCCGTCCGCAACATCCTGGCCGATCCGCTGATCTTCCCCTCGCTCGTCCACTTCACGAACTGGCCGACCTCGCCACAGGTCTTCATCGACGGCAAGTTCGTGGGCGGCTGCGACATCGTCGTCGAGATGGCCGAATCCGGCGAGCTGCAGCAGCTGCTGGCCGAGACGCCGGCCGGCCCTTCCTGACTTCGGCACCGCGAGGCTCGTGCGGGCCCGCGCGTCAGAAGTGCCAGAGGAAGGGGCCCGGCAGTTGCTCGACCCGCCGCCTCGTCCCGGGCGCGTCGAGCGTGGCTGCCAACGCTCCGAGCGTCTCCGCGACCCGCCGCCGGGCCACGACTGAAACCTCGGCGATCCCGACGCCGGCCAGCCGCCCTTCTCCGATCAACGAGCGGGCGAGATCCTCGCGGACCGGCCCGGCCAAGGGCCACGCGGCGAGCAGCCGCCCGCGCATGCGATCGTCCCGCGCCAGTTCGCGCAGTCTCGCCGCGAAACGCGCGGGCGAATCGGCGCTCACCAGGACCACGAGGTCAGGAAGCGGACTCCCGGCCAGGCTCCCCGAGACTCGGCCGCCGCGCCAGCCAGTGGCGAGCGCGCTGCGCCAGATTAAGAGGGTCCCCTCGAATCCGTCCTCGGGAAGCAGCAGCAGCGCCTCGGCGTCCGGCAGCGGTGCCGCCGCCCAGCGGTCGGGCGAATGCTCGACATCGACGCCGACGACGGACGAGGGCGCCTGGGGCGCGGCCGGCGCCCACCACTCCGCCAGCGCCCGGGCCAGCCGCAAGGGATCTTCCTCCCCGGCCAGAGGCTCCCCCGTACGCTCCCACGGCGAATCCCAACGCTCGGCCGCGGGGACGACCATCAGGGTCCGTATCTCCCCCAGGGCCGGCGGCAAGGGGTGCAGCCCGGGCAACGAGCGGTCGGGAGTCCCATCGATCTCGTGTCCCAGAACCAGACGCTGCAGTTCCTCCCGGGGTAGAACGGACGCCGACTCGCGCCGTGAACCGTCGATCCAGGACTCGAAGCGCAACGCGATTTCGCGGGACTCGATCGCGCCGTCGGCTGGCTGCGCCACGCGCAGCAGCGCCAGCCCGGGGGGCAAGGGGCCAGCCTCCTCGCGCCGGAGCGCCGGCGCTCGGGCGCCGCCCGGCAGCGCGCGGGCGACGACACGCTCGGCTTGGCGCTCCAGGCGGTAGCGAATCAGGCGTTCGTCCTCGGCGCGCTCGAAGCGCTCGATCCCGCCCGGGCGATCGAGCACCAGCCGCCGGCTCCGCACCTCCGGGGCGTCGGCTCCGTAGAGCGTCAGCTCCCAGGCCGACTCCGCGGCGGACCTCTCCCCGCTGGCGAAGCGGTTCTGCCGGACGCCTCCCGCCGCCGGCGGGCCGTGTTCCGGAATCACGCCGGCCGGAAGGTCCTCGCGATCGACCCGCCACGATTCGCGGGGCTGCGCGGCGGGCGGGCCTGGAAGCGCAGCATCGGATTCGGGGGGCCTGCCGGACGGCTCCGCCAACCCCGCGCCCCCCTCGGAGAGCCCGGCGCGACGCCCCGTGGCACGAGCCACGACCGGACCCAGGCCCAGGTCGAGCCCGCCGATCCCGACGCTGAACATCCGCAGCTTCTCGCCCTGCTGCAGGCGCTGGCCCAGTTCCCGTCGACGCGGCATGTCGAGCGTGGCCAGCACGGTCTCGTGCATGCGGACCCGCTCGGCGCGCTGCGCGAGCAGGTCGAGAGCCGAGTCGTCCAGCGTGGCCAGGTCGTACCCCCGCAATTCGCCGAGCAGCCGCGCGTGCTCCGGTCGGTCGGGATCGAGCGCACCGACGGCTCGCTGGTAGCGGCGCCGGGCCGGCAACGGGCGGCCGTTCGTCGGGTTCAGCCGCTCGAGCGCCTCTCCCACGGCGACGCGATCGAAGACGGTCACGCCGCTCGCGTCGCCCGGCGGCGGCAGCGCGTTGAACGCCAGGAGCTGCGGGTAGGTTCGCGGGGTCGTGACGGCGGGGAGCTCGACCGCCAAGAGAGCGGCGAGGTCGGGAACCGTCTGCCCCTCCGACTCGGCTTGCTCGAGCCAGGCGAACAGCGCGAGCAGACGCACGACCTGATCGAGGTCGGCCATCTCGGAAAAGACCCGGGCCAGCGCATCGTAGTCGGCGTTGATGGCTTCCACCGTCGCCCGCGTCCACGGCCGCACGGTCTGGCCCGCCGCGGCCATCCCCGTCTCCCCGAGCCGCTCCGCCGCGGCCGACATGCGCACGCGCCGCAGCACCAGGAGATCCCCCTGCTCGGACAGGGTCAAGTCCACCTCGTCCGGATAGAACCAGAGGCGCGTCTGCTGCCCCGCCAGCCCCTCCGACTCCGCGCTGGCGGCGAGCCGTTCGAGATGCGTGCGGAACTGCGGCAGGCTTTGCCTCAAGCGCTCGCGCAGATCCTGCCCCTCGGCGATGTCAAGGCCGAGGCTGAAGGTCTTGAAGCGCATGTCGCACTGCAGGCTGACCCGGCCCAGGGCGGTGTCCCGCAGTCGTCCCCCGTAGTTCACGAGCGACCGCGCGGGAGAGTAGCCGCGGTCGAGGCTCATGTACGGCTCGGCCAGGCCGCCATGAAACACCGCGCGATAGGCGACGGCGAAATCCGAGAGCGCCAGGGGCCCGCCGCCGATGGCCGGCGGCGAGCCGGCCGGACTGCCCAGCAGCCGCAGGCCCCCGTCCGGCTCGAGCCTGCCACCCTCGAGCCGCAAGCTCCTGGCCAGGAAGGTGTGGAGTCCTTCGAGGTCGAGAGCCGGGCGCCGGCCGTCCGGGCGCATGTCGGACAGCGCCAGCGTCTCCGCTGCGGTTCCGAGCTGGAACTCCGCACGTTCCGGAAAGTGACGGTAGGCATGCACGTCGACCCAGAGCTCCGCGGGCGGCGCACCCGCTGCGGCGAGCCGCCGCATTTCCGCGGCGAAGACGTGGCGCAGGACCGGCCAGGCGCTGCTCCAGGCCTGCTGCGCCGCCAGGCGGCTGTCCGGCCGCGTGCGGGCCGGCCCCGCCGCGCCGCCGGCCCAGGGCAGGATGGCGCGCAGGATACCCGCGCCGTCGCTTTCGATCACGTACCGCCGCGCGCGCAGCAGCTCGACCCATGCCGGCTGCGGCTCCCCCGGCTGCCACAGCGAGCCCAGCTCGAACCAGCGCCTGCGCGGGCTGGCGCGTTCGTCGAGCGCGTCGGAGAGCACGAAGGCGTAGGGCTCGACCAGCGGCTCGAGCAGAGCGTGGGCGCTACGATCGGCGGGGCGCTCGTGACCCTCCGGCAGAGGACGCCCCGCGAGCCTCGCCAGTAGCGCGCCGACCGACTCGCCGGAATGGGAGAGCTGGCGACGATCGATCAACTCGGAGTAATCCACGACCAGCCAGTCCGCCGGGGCCGCCGCCTGCGCCGCCGGAGCGGTCAAGGACAGTGCGCAGGCGAGGGCCAGCCTAAAGCCCCGGCCGCGCCACGGAGCCCTCAAGGCCCGCTCTCCGGCCCGTGCGCGCCGAGCCGCTCGGACTCGGTCTTGCGCCAGAACTGGATCAGCCCCCAGAAATGCTCGGTGAACCGCTCGATTTCGTGCGGCGGGAAGAGCGCCTCCACCTTCTTGCGCACGGCGGCCTTGGCGCTCTCGGTGCCGAAAAACTCCAGGGTCACCTCGTCGAGGCGCGCCAGGTGCCGCTCGCGGAACTCGCGGAAGCGTTCGACGTCGAGCCGCTCTTCGGCGACGGCCGCATAGGCCCGCAGCCGCTCGCGATACGGTAGGTCGCGCCGGCGTATCTCGTAATACGGGGCCCAGTCCAACGTCCTGCGCATCGGCCGCAGCGTGGCCGCGCAGTAGACGGCCCAGGCCAGTTGCGCCTTGACGACCCAGGGAAAGTGGTAGTGCAGCGACGTGACCTGGGAGTCCGGACAGGGATTGGCGAAATCGATCGGGTACAACTCCCCGTCTCGACGGAGGCATTCACAGGAGTTGAAGTCCCAGCCGAAGAAGCTGTTGATGGTGAGGGTCATGTCCCGCAGCAGCGACCACTCGTCCTTGCTCAGGAAGTCGAAGGCGACCTTGTAGCGGTCGTGCAGCGGGGCCGCGGGATCGTAGCGGATGGTGTGGAACTGGGGTCCGACACCGATGCAGCGCACGAACAGGTCGAAGTCGTTGACGGCCTCCTGCAGGTGCATCACCCGCGTGCCGCTCTCCTCATAGGCCCGGAGCAGCTGCTGCTCGTCTTCGATCCGGCTGACGCCCACCCACGCGCCACCGTCGAAGGGTTTCATGAACAGCGGATAGCCCAGCCGCGCCCCGATCTGGGACAGATCGAACAGCCGCGCGTAGCGCGACAGGGTCGGCGCCAGGTCCGCGCTCGGGGCGTGCTGCTTGGGCGGGATCAGCCAGGTCTGGGGCACCGGCAGCCCCAGCTGCAGCATGGCGGCGTAGGTCGTGCACTTCTCCATCGACTGGACGGACCACGGGTTGTTGAACACGTAGAGCCCGTCCATCAGAACGGCTTTCTTGATCCACTCCCGGCTGGTGTGAAACCAATGCGTCAGCCGATCGACCACCACGGCATACTTGCAAGGCTGGCTCAGATCGAAGGGCTCTATCGTCACCCGCTCGACCTCGAAGCGGATGCGGTCGCCGCCGATCGGCAGGTCGAGCCGGAGTCGTGCCAGGATCTCCTCGAAACAGATGGGCCAGCAAATGTCCGCGCCGAGGGATAGACCGATGTGCCGCGTCAAGTTCGCCATGCGCCCCACTCGCGCCGACGCACGACCGGCGCCGGCGGTTGACTCCGACCCGCGGCCGGCGGCGCCGGCCGTCGGTCAGTCTACTCGTAAACCATCCACAACGGCCCAGGAAAGAGCCACGAGAGCCCCTCCCGCAATCGGTCGCGCCAGTTCTCCCAGTTGTGGCCGTCCCGCGCCTCGACCAGCCGGACCTCCGTGCCCGTGGACTGCAGGATCGGCAGCAGCGAGCGGTTCTCGTAGATCAGCGACTCGTAGATCCCGCAGCTCAAGAAGATCCTCTCCGAGGGGCGCCCCGGATTCTCGCGCAATCCATTGACGAACGCGGCGACCGGATCGAAGGCCGGCCCGCGGCGATGATGACCGATGTCCGAGAAGGCGAACGATCCCGACTGCAGCAACAGCCGTCCGTAGAAGCCGGGACGGCTCCAGGCGGCATGCAGGCAGGCCACCCCGCCGAAGCTCGCGCCCATCAGGCCCCGGGCGTCCGGCCGCCGGACGACGGGGTAGCGCTGCTCGAGCAGCGGGACGAGCTGCTCGCCCAGGAAGCGCGCGTGGAGCGGATCGGCGGCGTATTCCACGAGCCGCTCCTGCGAGTCGACGAGGGCCACGATCAGCGGCGCGATTTCGAGCCGGTGGATCAGGTTGTCCAGCACGACCTTGAGCGCCGCGTACCGCAGGTAGTCGCTGCCGTCGTGCGCCACCAAGAGCGGGTAGCGTCGGCTGCGCCGGAAGCGCGCCGGGAGATAGACGCGCACTCTGCCGCTGCCGGCCACGTGCGGCCGCTCGACGACCAGTTCATCGAACGTGCCCTGGCGGGCCTCGGCGTCCGGCAGCGTCCATTCGGGCGTTTCGTAGCCCAGGCCGTGACACACCGAGTTGGCGCCGTAGGGGTCGCGTGCGACCCGTGGATTCAAGGGGTCCATCAACCACTCGCGACCGGCTCCCAGGACCCGTTCGATCTTGTACTCGACCCGCGACCGTTGGGGGACCTCCATCGTCAGGTACCACAGGTCGCTACTCGCGACTCGACGGAACGGTTGCAGCGAGGGCAGGCCGTAGATGAAGTGGCGCAGGTTCACCTGGTCGGCCCGGCCGTGGAAGACGAACGTGGCTTCCCCGTCCTCCATGAGAGGGAACGTGCGCCCGCCGAGAAACTCGTCGATCGTCGCTCGATCGAGCGGCTGGCGGGCGAGCAACCGGTCGATTTCGGGCATCACGCTCCCTCGAGCGCCCGCAGCGCGCCGCGCGGCTCGAGCCGGAACGTGGCGGCCCGCGCCCGCCAGCTCCGCCCGTCCCAATCCAGCCGCGCTCCGGCGTCCAGCACCGCGCAGATCGCCGGCGCGAAGCGGCGGGCGAACAGCGACACTCGCACGGGATCGTCGAGCCGCAGCCGTCGCCGTGCGTGCGGAAGCGGGATCAGGCCGCGCCCCAAGGCCAGTCCCGCATCGAGCACCTCCGGGTTGCCCCGCCCCTGCGGCGGGCTGTCGTGGTACAGCACGATGCGGTCGCAGACGGCCATCGCCCCGGCGGACCAGGCGATGATCGGCCGCTTGCCAGCCAGCTCGGGCACGTCGAACAATCGCATGCGGCTGAGCAGCACGGCCACGTGCCCCCCCGCGATGCACACGACTCCCGTGGGGTCGATCAGGCGGCGCAGTTCGGCTCGCTGGGCGACGACGACCGGCCTCTCGCTGGGTCGCCAGCGCAGCGCGAACTCCTCGTGCAACCCGCGGATGCGCCGCAGATGCCAGAGATCGAGGGCGCGGACGGCGCGGATCGCCGCGCGCCGGTGTTCCGTCAGGCTGCGGCCTCCGCCCTCGCGCTCCATCAGCTCGCGCGCGGCCGCGAGCGCATGGGCCAGGCGCAGGCGGTACAGCTCCTGCAGTTCGCGCAGCCTCTCCTGACGACGGTGGTGCGCCAGCGCCAGTTCCGCGTCCGCGGCCAGGACCTGTTCCGCCCGCCGGTACAGGCCGAGGTCGATCACCTCGCGGTCCAGGTGATCCTGCAGCTCTCGGTCTTCGCTCTCCCGCTCCTGCCAGCCCGCCGTGACGACCGCCACGGGTCCGGCGACCTCGAGCGACTGCACGGCGTCGCGAACGGTCGGCTCGAAGCGCTGCGGTCCGAGTAGCACCAGCATGGCGGGGACAGGTTAGCAACAGTGGGGTGGCCGAGGGCGGTCCGTGTTAGCCTGCGGGTGTTTTCTGACGAGAAGCTGCGTGAGCCCAGACTCCCGGACCTCTGCCGCGCCGCCGCTGAGCGGCGTCCTCGAGACGGTCCTGTACTTCTCGGACCAGGATCGCTCCGAGGCCTTCTACAGCGGAGTCCTCGGGCTGCGTCTGCTGGACAAGGAACCCGGCCGGAGCCTGTTCTACCGCGCCGGGTCGAGCGTCCTGTTGCTGTTCCACCCCGGGGCGTCCCGCGCGGCGGGCAGGCTGCCGGCGCACGGCGCCGAGGGCGCCGTCCACGTCTGCTTCCGCGTTCCGCGGCCGGCCTACGGGGCCTGGAAGGCCCATCTCCGCGCGCGGGAGATCGGGCTGCTCGAGGAGGTCCGCTGGAGCAACGGGCACTCCTTCTACTTCCGCGATCCCGACGGCAACCTGCTCGAAATCGCCGATGCGGACATCTGGCCCGCTTGAGCGCGGAGCCGGGCGCGGGAGCATGGGAGGCTTGCGGGCCGCTCCTGGGGAGGGGGGGAGGAGAGCGGACCCGCAAGCCGGGGCTGTCCCTTGCGTTTGGGGGGTGTACAGCCAAAGGAACGCTTAACACGATCGGTGCCAGCCTGGGCAGTCCGCGGCGATCCAGCCACTAACTCATTGGGAGACCTTGACTTGGACCCGTGCCCGCGCCACGCGGGTCCGACCTCTCGTGGCGTCCCGAGCCATCCTGGCGCGGCCCGAACAGGGGGGGGTGCGCCGGAGCGGCGTCCTGCCGCGTCCCGCGCCGGGACGGGCACCCCCGGCGAGCGCCCGGCGAATCGCCTACCCTAAACAGTACTTGTGTAGTACTGTATAGGCCTAGGTCTCGAACATGCTCAGAATCACGAAGCAGACCGACTACGGGATCATGCTGCTGGCCCGACTGGCCAGCCTGCCCGCCGGCCGGATCCTGTCCGCGCGGGACGCCGCGGACTGGACCGGCCTGTCGCTGCCGATGGCCAGCAAGATCCTGAAGAGCCTGGCCCGGGGCCACATCGTGGAGTCCCGCCGCGGGGTGGACGGCGGCTACAGCCTGGCCGCCCCGGCCCGCGAGACGACGCTGGCCGGCGTGATCCGCGCGCTCGAGGGACCGATCAGCATGGTCGAGTGCGGCGTTCAGCCGGGGCTGTGCGAGCAGGAATCCATGTGTCCGGTGCGCGTCAACTGGGCCCGGGTCAATCGTGAGATCGAACAGGCGCTGGAGCGCGTACCGATCAGCGAGATGGTCGCGCCGGCTCCTTGCGATGTTCTGTCCCTGGGAGGAACGGACGCGGCTGGCGCGACAGAACGAGGACTGCGGTGAGCACACCCCAAGACGCGATCGAGAGCCTCGCCAACCGGGAATACAAGTGGGGCTTCGTCACCGACATCGAGTCCGAGTCGATCCCCCCGGGGCTCGACGAGGATGTGATCCGGACGATCTCGGCGAAGAAGCACGAACCCTCTTTCATGCTCGAATGGCGCCTGCGCGCCTACCGGCACTGGCTCACGCTGCGCGAGCCCCGCTGGGCCAAGGTCGAGTATCCGCCGATCGATTACGCTTCCATCGTCTATTTCTCCGGTCCCAAGTCCAAGAAGGCCGGACCGCGCAGCCTCGACGAGGTGGATCCCGAGCTGTTGCGGACCTACGAGAAGCTGGGGATTCCGCTGCAGGAGCAGAAACTGCTCGCCGGTGTGGCGGTCGACGCGGTCTTCGACAGCGTGTCGGTCGCAACGACCTTCCGCGAGAAGCTGGCGGAACTGGGCATCGTGTTCTGCCCGTTCTCGGATGCCGTGCGCGAGCACCCCGACCTCGTTCGCAAGTGGCTCGGATCGGTCGTCCCGCACACCGACAACTTCTTCGCTGCGCTGAATTCGGCGGTGTTCAGCGACGGGTCGTTCGTCTACTTGCCGCCGGGCGTGCGCTGCCCGATGGAGCTGTCGACCTACTTCCGCATCAACGCGGCCAATACCGGTCAGTTCGAGCGCACGCTGATCGTCGCCGACCGCGGCAGCCAGGTCAGCTACCTCGAGGGCTGCACCGCGCCGATGCGCGACGAGAACCAACTGCACGCGGCCGTCGTCGAGCTCGTGGCTCTGGACGACGCCACGATCAAGTACTCCACCGTGCAGAACTGGTATCCCGGCGACAAAGAGGGCAAGGGAGGGATCTACAACTTCGTCACCAAGCGAGGCAAGTGCCTGGGCCGCCGCTCGAAGATCACCTGGACCCAGGTCGAGACGGGCTCGGCCATCACCTGGAAGTACCCGAGTTGTGTCCTGATGGGCGACGACTCGGTCGGCGAGTTCTACTCGGTCGCGCTGACCAACAACCGCCAGCAGGCCGACACCGGCACCAAGATGATCCACATCGGCAAGAACACGCGCAGCACCATCGTCTCCAAGGGCATCTCGGCCGGCCGGGGCCAGAACACCTATCGCGGCCAGGTCAAGATGCTCAAGGGCGCCGAGGGAGCGCGCAACTACTCGCAATGCGACTCGATGCTGATCGGCGATCGCTGCGGCGCGCACACCTTCCCGTACATCGAGGTGGCGAACCCGACGGCGACGCTCGAACACGAGGCGACGACCTCGAAGATCGGCGAGGACCAGATCTTTTATTGCCGGCAGCGCGGCATCGCGACCGAGGATGCCGTCAACCTGATCGTCAGCGGCTTCTGCAAGGAAGTGTTCCGCGAGCTGCCCATGGAGTTCGCCGTCGAGGCGCAGAAGCTGCTCGCCGTCAGCCTGGAAGGCAGCGTCGGCTGAAGCCCGGGCGAGGAAGGACCGAGGACATGCTGAGCATCAGCGGACTGAGCGCGGGCGTCGTGGGGCGCGAGATCCTGCGTGGGGTCGATCTCGAGGTCGCCCCCGGCGAGGTCCACGCCATCATGGGACCCAACGGCTCGGGCAAGAGCACCCTGGCCGGCGTCCTGGCCGGTCGAGAGGGCTATCAGGTGACCGCCGGGCGGGTGACCTATCGCGGTCGGAACCTGCTCGAGCTCTCCCCCGAGGAACGGGCCCGCGAGGGGCTGTTCATGGCCTTCCAGTATCCGGTGGAGATTCCAGGGGTCGCCACGATCAACTTTCTGAAAGCGGCCCTGAACGCCCTGCGCAAGCAGCGTGGCGAGCAAGAGCTGGACGCCCTGGACTTTCTGGCACTGGTGCGAGAGAAGCTGCGGCTGGTGCAGATGGACGACAGCTTTCTCAAGCGCTCGGTCAACGAGGGCTTCTCCGGCGGAGAGAAGAAGCGCAACGAGATCTTCCAGATGGCCGTGCTCGAACCGGCGCTGGCCGTGCTCGACGAGACCGATTCTGGCCTCGACATCGACGCCATGAAGATCGTGGCCGACGGCGTCAACAGCTTGCGCGACGGGCGGCGCGCCTTCGTCATCATCACGCACTACCAGCGGCTGCTGGAGTACATCGTGCCCGACCAGGTGCACGTGCTGGCCGAGGGCCGCATCGTGCGCTCCGGCGACCGCCGGTTGGCGCTCGAGCTCGAAGCCAAGGGTTACGCCTGGCTCGAGAGCGCGGCCCGGCCGGCGGGCTAGCGCTGCGATGGCTTCGGCCTCCACCGCTCTGGCCCGGCACGGGCTGGTCGCCAACTTCGCCACCCGGCTGCGACAGCTCGATTCCAACGGACCGCACTGGGTTCGTGAGCTGCGCCGCCGCGGCCGGGCCCGCTTCGAAGCCCTGGGTCTGCCGGGCCCGGGTCTGGAGGAGTGGCGGGGGACGAGTGTCGCCCCCATCGCCGGCACGGAGTTCGTCCCGGCCGCCTCGGCCGCGGATCCGCTGGACCTGGCTGGCCTGCCCGAGGTGGCGCAACTCGATCTGGGGGGGCCGCGGCTGATCTTCATCGATGGCCGGTTCTGCGCGGGCCCCTCGCGCGGCGTGGAGCGGCCCGGCCTGTGGATCGGCGGACTGGCCGCCGCGCTGGCCGCGATCCCCGAGCGCCTGCAGCCGCACCTCGCCGAGCAGGACCCGGGGCACCTGCCGGCCTTTGCCGCGCTCAATTCGGCGTTCCTCGACGACGGCGCGGCACTCGTCGTCGGCGCCGGGGTCGATGCGGGCGCGCCGGTGCAGCTCGTGTTCGCCACGACGGGGGGCGCCCGGCCGATCGCCGTCCACCTGCGGACCCTGGTCGCCGTGGGTCCCGGCGCGCGCCTGCGGGTCGTGGAGACGCACGTCGGCGCGGGGCAGGGCGCCTACTTGACGAACGGCGTCACGCAGATCTTCGCCGGAGACGGCGCCCAGCTGGACCATTGCCGCGTCCAGCTCGACGGGCCCCTGGCGTTCCACCTCGGGAACGTGCGGGCGCGCCAGATGCGAGACAGCCGCTGCGTGCTGCGGGCCATCGATCTCGGCGGGCGGCTCGTGCGCAACGACGTCGTCGCCACGCTGGACGGCGAGGGGGCCGAGTGCCGGCTCGACGGGCTGTATCTGACGAGCGGTGAACAGCACGTCGACAACCACACCGTCCTGGAGCACGCGCAGCCCCGGGGATCGAGCCGCGAGCTGTACAAGGGTATCCTGAGCGGTCGCTCGCGCTCCGTCTTCAACGGCCGCATCGTCGTCCGTGCGAACGCGCAGCAGACGGATGCCAAGCAGTCCAACCCGAACCTCGTCCTCTCCCGCGGGGCGCTGGCCCAGACCCGGCCCCAGCTCGAGATCCTGGCCAACGACGTCCGCTGTACCCACGGCGCCACGATCGGCCGTCTCGACGAGGAGGCCGTGTTCTACCTCCGCAGCCGAGGACTCGGCGCCTGGGAGGCCCGCCAGCTGATCCTCGCCGGGTTCGCCGGCGAAGTCCTGGATCGCCTGGAACTCCCGGCGCTGCGCGCCGCGCTGGAGCGGGCGGTCGCCGCCCGTCTGCCCGGGGTGGGAGGCGGCGATGTCCCGGCCTGAGCCGAGCGGCGGATCCGCGGCCAAGAGCGCGCCGCAGCCGCTCGACGTGCGCCGGCTGCGCGAGGACTTCCCGATCCTGCGGCGCTCCGTGCACGGCAAGCCCTTGGTGTACCTCGACAACACTGCCAGCGCGCAGAAGCCGCGCGCCGTCATGCAGGCGCTCGAGCGCTTCTATCTCACGCAGAGTTCCAACGTCCACCGCGGCCTGCACGAGTTGAGCCTGCGCGCCACCGAGGACTACGAAGCCGCGCGCGACAAGCTGCAGCGCTTCATCGGGGCCGCCGACCGGCGCGAGATCATCTTCACCCGGGGCACCACCGAGTCGATCAACCTCGTGGCCCGGAGCTTGGGAGACCAGCGCATCGGACCCGGGGACGAGATCCTGATCACCGAGATGGAGCACCACTCGAACATCGTTCCCTGGCAGCAGTTGTGCGAGCGGACGGGAGCCCGGCTGCAGGTGGCGCCGGTCGACGGCGGCGGCGAAGTGTCGCTCGAAGCCTTCGCCCGGCTGCTGTCCCCGCGCACCCGGCTCGCCGCCTTCACTCACGTCTCGAACGCGCTCGGCACGCGGAATCCGGTCGAGCGGATGGCCGAGCTGGCTCACGCGGCCGGCGCGCTCGTGCTGATCGACGGCGCGCAGGGCATCGTGCACGAGCCGCTCGACGTGAGGCGGCTCGGTTGCGACTTCTACGCCTTCTCGGGGCACAAGCTATACGGCCCCACCGGCATCGGCGTGCTCTACGGCCGGTCGGAGCTGTTGGAATCGATGCCGCCCTTTCTGGGCGGCGGTGACATGATCCGGACCGTGACCTTCGCCAAAACGACCTACAACGACCTCCCGCACAAGTTCGAAGCGGGAACTCCCGACATCGCGGGGGCGATCGGCCTGGGAGCCGCGGTGGACTACCTCGAGGCCCTGGGCATGGAGCGCGTCGCGGCCTCCGAGCAGGCGGTGCTGGCGCACGCCCTGGCGCTGCTCGAGCAGGCTCCGCGCGTGCGCCTGATCGGAACCCCGCGCCGCCGCGGCGGCGTGATCTCCTTCAACGTCGAGGGGATCCACCCCCACGACGTGGGGACGATCCTGGACCGCGAGGGCATCGCGGTCCGGGCCGGCCATCACTGCGCGCAGCCCCTGATGCAACGCATGGGCGTGGCGGCGACGGTGCGGGCCTCGATCGGCTGCTACACGCTTCCCGAGGAATTCGCTGCGCTGACCGCCGGCGTGGCGCGGGCGACCGAGGTCTTCCGCTGATGTCCGACCTACGCGAGCTGTACCAGGAAGTCATCCTCGACCACAGCCGGCAGCCCCGGCACTTCCGCGTGCTCGAGCCCGCCGACGCCCGGGCCGAAGGGCACAACCCGCTGTGCGGCGATCGGATCACGGTCTTCTTGCGCGTGAGCGGCGATCGCGTCCGAGAGGTCGCGTTCCAGGGGTCCGGCTGCGCGATCTCCATGGCCTCGGCCTCGATGATGGCGCAGGCCGTGCACGGAGCCACCCGATCCGAGATCGACGCGATGTACCGCAGCTTCCACGAGCTGGTCACGGGCCGCGGGAGCCTCGACGCAGCCCCGGCGGGCCTGGGCAAGCTCGCGGTCTTCGCCGGCGTCTGCAAGTTCCCCGTGAGGGTCAAGTGTTCGACGCTGTGCTGGCACACGCTGCGCGCGGCTCTCGAGCAGCGCGCCGATCCCGTGTCCACCGAGCACGACCCGGCCGGCCAGGCGGGCCAGCCCGGCGCCCCGCCGGCGGCGGCCGGCCAGCTGCGCCAGCGGGTGATCGAGGTGCTCAGGACCTGCTACGACCCCGAGATCCCGGTCGACATCTACGAGCTGGGCTTGATCTACGAGGTCCGCGTCGAGCCCGGGGACCAGGTTGCCATCAAGATGACGCTCACCTCGCCCATGTGTCCGGTCGCCGGTTCGCTGCCCGGCGAGGTGGAGACCAAGGTGCGGGCGCTCGAGGGCGTCGCCGACGCTCGCGTCGAACTCGTGTGGGACCCGCCCTGGGACAAGGAAATGATGACCGAGGCGGCCAAGGTCAAGCTCGGCTTCTTCTGATCGCCCGTGCCCTGCCACAAGCGCCCGGGTCGGCCCCGCGTGCGCTTGCGGCCGGCCCGACCTAAGTTCCAGCGCGGATGCCTCACCGCGAGCCAGCCTCCCAGCGGCAGGCAGCGCCGTGCCCGGGTCGGTTGCGCCGGATCGTCTTCGGCCTGGGCGCCGCGCTCGTGGCCCTGGCTCTTTGCGAGCTGGGCTTGCGCGCGGCGAGCGGTCTCGTCTCGCCTGCCCGCGCCAGCGCGGCGCCGCCGGGGTCCGCCTACACGCTGTTGTGCGTCGGGGACTCCTGGACCGAGGGCGCGGCCTACGGGCGCTACCCCGATGCGCTGGTCCAGCGCCTGACGGAGCGCCACCCCGGACAGCGCTTTCACCAGGCCAACGCCGGCCGCTCCGGCACCAATTCCTCCCAGGCGCTGCGACGACTCCCCTACCAGCTGGCAACGGAGACGCCCGCGCTGCTGCTCGTGCTCACGGGGAACAACGATCACCACAACCTGACCGCGAGCACCTACTGGCGATTCGAGGAGCGTGAGCTGGGCCCGGGGTCGATCCTCGCGGCGCGACTGCGCGTGGCCGGCCACGGGCTGCGCAGCGTGCGGCTGGGGCGCGCGCTGTGGCGGACGGCGAGCGGAGGCTCGACGGCCAACGAGTTCTTCGAGGCCGACCGGGATGTCGAAGAGCGCCGCGGCCTGATCGCCATCGACGTCGAGACGCACCGGCGGCAGCTCGAGTACAACCTGACGCGCATCGTGGAGCTGGCCCGCAGCGAGCGCGTCCCCGTCGTGTTTCAGACCTACTTCCACTTCCACGGCTACCAGGTGAACGAGGTCATCCGCGACGTCGCCGTCCGGCTCGGCGTTCCGCTCGTCGATCACAACCTGCTGTTCCACACACGGATCCCGCCGGCGGAGCGCGAGGGGTTCCGCATCGCGGACGGCCACCCCAACGCCCGGGGCTACGGGCTGATGGCGGACAACATCCTCGAGGTGCTGGAATCGCAGCGGCTGCTGCCCTGACCGGCGCGACAGGCGCGGACCGTCACTCCGCGCGCTCGATGCCCAGCGCTCTGAGCTTCTTGTACAGGTGGCTGCGCTCCAGCCCCAGCTGCTCCGCCGCGGCGCTCATGCGCCAGCCCCGCGCTTCGAGCACCTGCAGCAGCACCTGGCGCTCGACCTCGGCCAAGGTCTCGCGCAGGCTCCCGCGCAGCAGGGGGGCCGACACCCGCGTCTCGGGCGGCCGAAGCGGCAGCGCCCGCTCCACGTCCTCGGGCGTGATCTCCGCCCCGGGGGCCAGGATCGCCAGCCGCTCGACCACGTTTCTCAGCTCGCGGACGTTGCCCGGGAACTCGTGCCGGCCCAGCCTGGCCAACGCCCCCTCGCCCCACACCTTCCGCAAGCGGTTGTCGGCGCAGGCCTGGCGCAAAAAGGCCTCGGCCAGGGCCGGAATGTCCTCGCGGCGCTGGCGCAGCGGCGGGGCGCACAGCGTGACCACCTGCAGCCGATAGTACAGGTCCTCGCGAAAATCCCCCGCGGCCACGGAGCGCTCGAGATCCCGATTCGTCGCCGCGATCACGCGTACGTCGACGGGAGTCCCGCGCTCGGCTCCCACGGGCTCCACCTCCCCGGCTTCGATGGCGCGCAGCAGCTTGGCCTGCAGGCTCGAGGGAATCTCGGCCACCTCGTCGAGGAACAGCGTCCCGCCGTCGGCCCGCACGAACTTGCCGCGCCGGCGCGAGGTCGCTCCGCTGAAGGCGCCGCGCTCGTGGCCGAACAGCTCGGATTCGAACAGCTCGCGCGGGATGGCGGCGCAATTGACCGGCACGAAGGGCCTCGCGGCGCGCGCGGACTGGCGGTGCAGGGCCCGCGCGATCAGCTCCTTGCCGGTTCCGTTCTCCCCCAGGATCAGCACCCGCGCCTGCGACGCGGCGGTCCGCCGCAGCTGCTCGTAGAGCGCCAGCATCGGCGCAGAACAGCCAATCATGTCGTAGCGCCGGGCGTCCGCGTTGCGCAGCTCGTGGTTCTCCTGCTCCAGCTCCGTTTGGCGCAGTGCGTTCTTCAGCACCAGCAGGATCCTCTCCGCATGCGGCGGTTTCTCGATGAAGTCGTAGGCGCCGAGCCGGACGGCCGCAACCGCCCGCTCGATCGAGCCGTGGGCGGTCAGGAAGATCACCGGCAGCGACTGCTCGCGGCGGCGCAGTTCGCGCAGCGTCTCGTAGCCGTCGAGTCCGGGCATCTGCAGGTCGAGCAGGACCGCGTCGACCCCGCCCCGCTCGACGCACTCGAGCGCTTGCGCACCCGTCTCGGCCGTCTCGACCCGGTAGCCGGCGAGGCCCAGCGTCGTGCCGAGCGCGGAGCGGATGTTCTTCTCGTCGTCCACGACCAGCACGGTCCTCATGTCCTGGTCCGTCCCTCCGCCGGCGCCCCGGCGGGCAGCGGCAGGCGAATCCTGACCCGCGCGCCCCCTTCCGGCCGATTCTGGGCCTCGATCGTGCCACCGTGGTCGAGGACGATCCGTTGGGCGATGGCCAGACCCAGCCCGCTGCCCGCCACTCGCGTCGTGAAGTACGGCTCGAAGATCCGCGCCTCGCAACCGGGCGGCAGGCCGGGCCCGCTGTCGGCGATCTCGATCCCGACGCCGTCGTCGTAAAGGACGGTGAGCACCTCGAGCACCGGGGGGCGCCGGCCGCCGCGCATGGCCTCCACCGCGTTGCCCACGACGTTGCGCAGCGCGCGTCCGAACTGGTCCCGATCGACCTCGGGGCGCGGCGGCCGGACCGTGTACGAACGCAGGATGGCCAGTCCGGGTTCGGCCCCGTGGAGCTCCAGCGTGCCCTCGATCAGCTCGTGCAGATCGACGGGGCGCGGGCGCGGAAGGGGCAGGCGCGCGAACTCGGAAAACTCGCTGACGAGCCGGCCGAGCTGATCGACTTCCTCGAGGATCGTGCGCGACCCCTCCTCGAAGAGTTCGTCGAACCGCTGCGGGCTCTCGCGCCGGGCGCGCGCCAGGTTCTCGACCGTCAGCCGGATCGGGACCAAAGGGTTTTTGACTTCGTGGGCCACCCGCCGCGCCGCCTCGCGCCACGCCGCGAGCCGCTCGGCCGCGCCGGCGCGGCGACGCTGCAACTCGAGCGAGCGCTCCAGGCGGGAGAAGGCCTGGGCCAGCCGGCCCAGCTCGTGCTCGGGCGGAGCCGCGAACGTGTAGTCGGCATCGCCGGCCGCGATCGCGTCGACCGCCCGCACCAGGCGATCGACGGGACGCGCGATGCGCGACCCGCTCCAGGCGCCGGCGGCCGCCGCCAGCACCGTCGTCAGCAGCCCGGCGGTCCAGAGCCAGTCTCGGAGACCGGCGGGGACGCCCCGCCGCTCGACGCCGACCACGACGGCTGCCAGGTCGTGCCCCTGCCCGTCCGCGAGCGTGCGCCGGGCCGCGAGCCAGCCCGCTCCCCCGCCGCTGCCTGCGATCGACGGCGCCGGACCCTCGTCGCCCCTGGCGAGGGCCACCCACGCCGGCAGATCGGTGTGCGGCCCGTCCGCGCCGACGATCGCCGCCCGAGCTCCGCGTGCCGCGAGATCCAGGAGCAAGGCGGGCTGGCCCGGAGCGATGGCCGCGAGCAGCCGCGCGTCGAGCCGCCGGCCGCCCACGACCGACCCGCGCCGGCCGCCGCTCTCGAGCGGCCGCCGGAGGACGATGAAGAGCGCGTCGCCCTGCGGTCCCCCGACCCGGCGGACGGTCGGCCGTCCAGGCCACGGCGGCCCCAGCGACGGTTCGCGGAGGCCTGCGAGTTCGGGCCAATGACCGGCCCACAGCACCGCATCGCGGTCGTCGAGGAAGGTCAAGAGGTCGAGCTCGGTCGCGGCGCCGAGCCGCGCCCCCTCGGCCACGGCGACGGGTCCTCCTGCGAGAAGTCGGGCGAGGGCGGTCGGCTCGTGGCGCAGCCGCTGGGCCAGTCGCTCGAGCGACGAGGTCAGCTCGCCGCCGATCCGCGAGAGTTCCGGCTCCACGCGCTGCGCCAGCGGCGCCAGCGTCTCGGCCGTGGCCCGTTCCGCTGCGTCGGCCGAGAGTTCGAGCGCCAGACCTCCGCAGATCGCCGACCACACGGCGGCCAGCGCTGCGAACGTCAGGGTCAAGCGCAGCCGGACGCGCCGCCGGTGCACGCCGCTATCGCTCATCGGCGCCACCGCGCTCGGTCGAGGTGCAGGACGCCGTAGGAACCCGTCTCGACCCGGCCCAGCTCGGGGCGGGTGGCCAGCCAGGCGTGCAGTCGGACCAGCGGCACGAGCCGTCCCGAGTCGACGAGCGTGGCTTCGATGGCCCCGGCCAGCTCGCGACGCTGGCCCGGATCGGCCAGGCGGCTGGCTGTTTCGAGCCGCCCCAGCTCGGGCGCGGCGCGCCGCCCCAGCGGCCACAGCGTGTCGATCAGCCCGAGCAGCGGATCCGCCGTGAGCGCACGGTGGGTCACGAGCGAGAGTTGATCCTCGCGCGACGCGAGCGCCCGCTCCGCGGCAGCGCCGCGTGGCTCGAGCCGCACGACGACGCCCTGCGGGTCCAGCACGGCCTTGATCCGCCGCGCGATGCTCGCGGCCGAGGGATCGTCACCCTCGTAGGAGAGTCCCAGCTCCGGGCGGGAAGCGTCGTGGAACGGACGGCGCCCGCGGGACGCGGAGGCCACTGGGGCCACGCCAGGAACGCCGAGAGCCTGGGCGGCCTCGGCCGTGCCCCCGAAGAGGTAGCTCGCCATGGCCTCGCGATCGAGGGCGGAGCCGACCCAGCGGCGAAAGCCGGGGTCGTTGGTCCAGCGCGCCCCCGCCTCGAGCCACACCGCGTAGGTCCTGTCCCAGGCCGGGATGCGCCGCGTTCGCAGCGAGGGCGGCCGACCTGCGAGCAACTCGCCTGCCGCGCGTCCATAGAGCACGGCCAAGTCGACGTCGTCGGGCGCGAACGGCGCCGACGGATCGGACGCCTCGACCAGCAGCACTCGACCGATCCCGCGCCGCCCCACCCCCGCGCGAACGAGCGCGCTCCCGTCGGCCGTCCAACGGAAGACGCCGCCGCTCGCGGCAGCCTGCGGGCGGTCCGTCGGGCTGAGCGCCGGATGGCGCAGTCTCGCGGACCAATCCGGCGTCCGGCGATCGAAGCAGACCACGACACCCACCGCCTCGGCGCTCAAGCCCAGCACGTGCTCTGCGCCGCCCAGTCGCACGGCGTCGCTCCCCAGCACGGGCTGCAGCAGCCAGTTCGCGGCGCTGTCCGGCTCCCTGAGCTCGCGTTCCCAAGCTGCGACCCAATGTCCGGCCGCCACGGCGCCGGCGCGGTCACCGCCTCTGCCCGCCGCTACGTCGAAGCGATGACAGCCGGCCTCGACGGCAGCCTTCCGCGAACCTTGCGGCCAGACGAGCGGCGGCGGCGCGGCGAGGGTCCGGCCCAGCAGCCGGCACATTCCGGCGTCGCCGCAGAGGACTCGCAGGGGGCGGCCCGCCTGCTGAGGATCGTACCGGACCACGGCAGCCCTAGGCCCGCAGCCCGTGCCGATCCAGAAAGCGACGAGGATGACCCGGAAACGGGCCGGCCTGGGCCGGCGCGCCGTCAGCGACCCTGCCATTCAACGGGAAGTTCCAGGGTATCGTCCCCCAAGCTGAACCTGACCGAGCCCCGGACGGGGGCGCCGCTCCGCGAGCGCACCGAGATCTTGAACATCCGCTCGGTCGTCCGCTCCACCTCGACACCGAAGGGGCTCGGCGCCTCCACGCGCAACCGCGCCGGATCGAGCCCCGGGCGGACCGACGCGAACAGCAGCCCGCGCCCTGCCCCCTGGCCGTCCGACGCCAGCACCAGCCGGGAGGTCGACAAGTGCACCGGGGCCTCGCGCGTCGACTCGACTTCGACCCGCACTTCGGGATGGACGGGGAGTCCGGTGCGAAACCGGACGCTCTCGCGGAGGGTTCGGGGGACCGCCAGCCCCTCGCGGAACCGCACCTCGATGATCCAGTCTCCGGGCCGGCCTTCGGGCAAACCGCCCCCCCGGGGGCGCGGGCCTTCCAGGCGGTCGGCGCTCAGCACCAGCGCGTCGGACGATGCCCGGAGGTCGTGGATCGCGAGCGTGCCGTCCGTGGTGGCGGCCTGGCGCACCAGCAACCGACCGACCTCCGGTTCCCCGGCGCGCGTCCGCATGAAGATGACGGGCTGGGGTAAGAGCTCGATGCCGGGCAGCACGATCGCCCGCAGCGTGAGCACGACGGTCGACCGCAGCGGATCGTTGGTGTGGACGACGACCCCCTTGGTTACAGGACCCTGAAGTTCCGCGCTGTCGAGGCTGACGCGGACGAACCCCACTTTTCCCGGCGGGATCGAGCGATCGAAGTCCACGAGCGTGCAATCGCAGCTGGTCTCGACCCGCTTCAGCTCGAGCAGCCCGCCGCCGCCGTTCTCGAGCGCGAACTCGAGCGAAGTCCGCGCTCCAGCCGGAACGACGCCGAGATCGACCGCATCCTGGCGCACGATCACGCTCGGCTGCGCGTCGCCCCTCCCGGCGCCCGGACCGGTCGGACCCGGTCTGGCTTCGAGCCCGGGGCCGAACAGACAACCCCCGAGCAAGCTCAGGACGATGCCCGACCCCGTCCGTGTCCGCACTGGCTGTCCCTTCCTCGATTTGCGCCGGCGCGCGCGGTCGGACCCATCATACGCTGGGCCGGATCGACCGACCAGCATGCGGAGAGCCGGGGATCCGCGGGGGCGACGCAGCGGCTCGCGCCGCGCTCGACTTGACCCGCCCCGCCGGCGCACGGTATAAACTCGTTCGGCCGCGGGGTCCGGACCGTCGCGACGGGAGCGACGCGAGGAGCTTTCGACGTGTTTCCCCGTAGACTGTTGATCCGACCGGTCAGTCTGGCGCTCGCCGGGGCCGTCGCGCTGGGCGGAGCCCGGGCGGACGACGTGGAGAAGAAGTGGCGGGTCAGCCTGGCCCTCGGTGGCTACGATGCCAAGGACGAGATCGAGAGCGCGTCGGCGAACACGATGGCGACCCTCAATCCGTGCATCAGGACGCTGACCTGCGTGCCGGAGGACCAGCTCACGCCGCGCGTGTTCCAGGACCCCAGGAACGACTCCCAGGCCTTCGGCCGTCTCAGCGTTCAGTCCGGCGTGATGGGAACGCTCGCGGTGCAATACGGGTTGAGCAAGATCTTCATGGTCGAAGGCTCCGTCGGCTACTACGTGGCGGACATCGGTGACGTCGAGGTCTCCGTCGAGCTGCCGGGCAACCCCTCGGACAATCCGGAGATCTTCAAGCACAACTTCATCGCCGAGCGCATCCCGGTCGGTCAGCTCGAGCGGGTTCCGTTTCAGCTGGGTGCGGTGGCCCGCTTGCGGCCTCGAGCCACCTTCAATCCCTACATCGGCGCGGGCATCGGTTATTCGATCATCGGCTTCGAGACGGACCCGGCCTTCGACGAGCTTTCCCGCAACATGGACGCTTCGCGCGGGGTACAGATGCGGCTGACATCGAGCTTTTCCGCCCAGGGCGGCCAGTTGCTCACCGACGGCATGCCCCAGATCGACCTCGAGGGAGCCACGATCGACGCGCGGGACAGCTTCGAGTGGTATCTCGAGGGCGGAGCGGAGCTGACTCTCAAGAAGAACTGGTCGATGTTCCTCGACGTACGCTGGGTCGATGCCTCCCGTTCGCTGGCGGTCAGCTTCAACGGCAGCGACGAGCTGGGGAACTCGGTGCCGCAATACCGCCCCTACGACGATTCGCCGCTGGCCGACGCCCGCTACGGGCCCAATCTCGTGGGGAGCTGCACCAAGGACGTGAGCGGGAACGTCGACCACAACGGCGAGCCGGTGCTGTGCGGCGGCGGCGGCCTGATCGACTTCGGCTACCTGCAGGTCGTGCCCCAAGAGGATGCGCCTCCGAGCGTGGACTGCGAGGGCTCGCTGAACGACATCGGCAGCTCGTTCTGCGTGCTCGAGTTCGTCTTCGAGCCGGACGGCGTGCCCGATCCGGGGCAGTACTACGCTCAGGGCGGCTCGTTCAGCTACGACGGCTTCTCGGCGCAGATCGGCGTCCGCTTCACCTTCGGTCGCTGACCCCCAGGACTCGTGTGCGGCGGCGGCCGCGCCGTGTGCTAGAATCCCGGCATCCGGGGCGTGGGGGAAGCGATGTCCGGACACTCCAAGTGGAGCACGATCAAGCACAAGAAGGCCGCGGCCGACGCCAAACGCGGCAAGCTGTTCACCCGGGTCATCAAAGAACTGACCGTGGCCGCCCGGCAGGGAGGGGGGGACGTCGAGGCCAATCCTCGCCTGCGCAGCGCCGTGGCCGCCGCCAAGGCCGCGAACATGCCCCAGGACAACATCAAGCGCGCCATCGCCAAGGGCACGGGCGAGCTGCCGGGAACGACCTACGAGGACGTGCTCTACGAAGGCTACGGGCCGGGAGGGGTGGCGGTCATCGTCGAGACGCTGACCGACAACCGCATGCGCACGACGCCCGAGATCCGGCACGCGTTTGCCAAGCATGGTGGCAACCTCGCCGAGCCCAACAGCGTGGCCTGGGTTTTCGCGCGGAAGGGCCAGTTCCGGATCTCCCGCCAGGCGGTCGCCGAAGAGCGTCTGATGGAAGTGGTGCTCGACGCCGGTGCCGACGATCTGCGCGACGGAGGCGAGCACTTCGAGGTGGCCACTTCGCCGGAGGCCTTTCACGCCGTGCAGCAAGCGCTGGAACGGGCCGGCATCGCGCCCAGCGAGGCGGCCGTGGTCATGGAGCCCCAGAACACCGTCGAACTCGACGGGAGGAAGGCCGAACAGTGCCTCAAGCTGCTGGAGCTCTTGGAGGACCACGACGATGTCCAGAACGTGTACGCCAACCTCGAGGTCGCCGAGGGTGAGTTCGAAAGCGGCGCAGCCTGAGCTCGTTCCCGGCGGGCCCCACACCACGCGCATCCTCGGCATCGATCCCGGGTCGATCGTCACGGGCTGGGGGCTCGTGGGTGGGAGCGCGGCCCGGCCGCGCTGGCTGGCTGCGGGCGTCATACGGCTGGGAGCCGCCCGCACCAGCCTGCCCCAGCGGCTGCGACGCCTCCAAGAATCGCTGGAGGCGCTGATCCGCGAGCAACAGCCGACGACGGTCGCCGTCGAGTCTTCCTACCACGGGGCCAACGCCCGCTCGACGCTGCTCCTGGCCCAGGCCCGCGGCGTGGTGCTGGCGGCGGTGGCCGGGGCCGGCGTGGAATTGACCGAATACAGCCCCGCCAGCATCAAGAAGGCGGTGGTGGGCCACGGCGCGGCCTCGAAAGACCAGGTGCGTTACATGGTGGCCCACTTGCTGGGCCGGGCCCCCGGCGCGGGACCGCACGACCTGTCCGACGCGCTGGCCGTGGCGCTGTGCCACGCCGGAACGAGCCGGCGCCGTGGCCTGCTCGTGAAGCCCGGCCGCGTGCGTGCCGCCGCGCGCGAGCTGCCGCGGGGATGATCGGACAGCTCACCGGGCGGATCGTCAGCCGCTCCCCGGCCCAGCTGCTGCTCGACGTGAACGGCGTGGGTTACGAGTTGCACATCCCGCTCAGCACTTTCTGCGAGCTGGCCGCCTCCGGGACGGACAACGTCAGCCTTCACGTCCACACGCGACTGCGCGAGGACGCGCTGCAACTGTTCGGCTTCGCCAGCCGGGAAGAGCGCGCGGCCTTCGTGCTCTTGATCGGGATCTCGGGGGTGGGTCCCCGTATGGCCCTGGCCATCCTGTCGGGCATCGGCGTGCGCGACCTGGAGCGGGCGGTCCACGGGGCGGATCGGGCTCGACTGCAGCAGATTCCGGGAGTGGGCCGCAAGACCGCCGAGCGGCTGCTCCTCGAACTAAAGGACAAGCTGCCCGCGGCCGCGGACGGTCCCGCGGACCTCCCGCCCCGGCCGGCCGGCGATGGCTCCGGCTGGGCCAAGGACGCGCTGTCGGCTCTGGTCAACCTGGGCTACACCCGCGAGGTCGCCACCCGGGCCGTGGACCGAGTCCTGGCCGCCCCGGATCCGGCGCCGGCCTCGCTCGAGCAGTTGCTGCGCAGGGCCCTGGCCGGGCTCGTGCGCTGAGAGGAGGCGCCACGGCCGTGCCAGACGGCTCCCGGTTGATGAACGGCTCCGCCGGCGACGAGGAGCGCTCCTTCGAGGCCACGCTGCGTCCCCGGCGGCTCGCCGAGTACATCGGCCAGCCGCGGATCAAGGCCAATCTCGGGGTGTTCATCGAGGCCGCCCGCCAGCGCGGCGAGCCGTTGGACCACGTGCTGCTCTACGGTCCTCCCGGCCTGGGCAAGACCACCCTGGCGCACGTCATCGCGAGGGAGATGGACGCCGGCATCCGCATTTCGTCGGGGCCCTCGATCGACAAGGTCGGCGACCTGGCCGCCATCCTGACCAACTTGGAGCGGGGGGAGATCCTGTTCCTCGACGAGATCCATCGGCTGGGGCCTGCGCTCGAGGAAGTGCTCTACCCGGCCATGGAAGATCGCGCCCTCGACCTCGTCGTCGGCAGCGGCCCCGCGGCGCGCACCGTCCGCCTCGAGCTTCCGCCCTTCACGCTCGTGGGCGCCACCACCCGCTACGGGCTCCTTTCCCCGCCCCTGCGAGACCGCTTCGGCATCGTGCACCACCTCGACTACTACGAGTCCGAAGAGCTGGCCGCCATCGCCACCCGTTCCGCGGGCATCCTGCGCATACCGCTCGACGCCGCCGGAGGCGCGGAAATCGCTCGCCGCTCCCGCGGCACGCCCAGGGTGACGAATCGCCTGCTGCGACGGGTCCGGGACTTCGTCCAGGTCGAGGGCGGAACCAGCATTACCGCCGCGGGGGCCGGCCGCGCGCTGGAGCGGCTGCAAGTGGACCGCTTCGGGCTCGACGAGGTCGACCGCCGCCTGCTGGAGACGATCCTGCGCAAGTTCGATGGCGGCCCCGTCGGCCTGGCCACGCTGGCGGCCGCGGTCGGCGAAGACCGCGGCACGCTCGAGGAGATCTACGAGCCCTACCTCATGCAGATCGGCTTCCTCGACCGCACCGGGCGCGGCAGACGGGCCACGCGGCGAGCCAGAGAGCACCTGCTCGGGCGCGACACCTCGGCGCTTTTCTGACCCGCTGCGGCGGAGCGCCTGACGGCGGGACGATCGGCCGGCCGCCGATGGACGCCCCCCTGCGCGGCGGGTCCCTGCGGCCGGTCCGCAGCGCTGCCGGGACGCAAGAAAAAGGGGAGGGACCGCAAGTCCCTCCCCTCGTGCAGACTCGAATGGGCCGGCGCCTAGTCTAGGGCAGCGTCGTCTCGCGGTCCGGGTCCTCGTGGGTTCCACCGCTGGTCCACAGACCCTGCGAATTGCAGAACTCGCCCGCCTCGCGCACCACGTAGTACTTGCCCGCGCCCGGAGCCGGAACGGTCCCGTCGCTGAAGGACGTGGCCGACGGATGGGACGACAGGCTCCCGCCATAGCTGCCGACCACGCTCAGTGCGCCCTGCCACAGGTCGAAGGCCTCGGGGGTGGTCCAGAACCACGTGGTCTTCGAGCTGGCTTTGATCGTCTGGAAGATGCCGCCCAGGTTACCCGACGACGGGCAGTCGACGTTGGTCCGCACCGTCGCCGACGAGTTGCAACTGGTGAGCGTGGAGCATCGCACCTGCACCAAGTAGTCCTCGCCGGACGTCTGCGGCGTATCGATCAGGATCGGGTTCTCGCTGTATTCCCGGACGACGGTCCCGGGTCCCTGGAACCCGGCCGCCGGGTTTCCATCCTTCGAGAACCGATACTGTAGAGCGCCGTCGAGACAGGTGCCGAACGAGCCGAACGCATCCAGCGTGATCGACTGGCCTGGCGCGGGCAGCGTCTCCACCAGCGGCCCGCCATTCGCGTCCGGCGTCGTCGCCACGACGACCGTCACCGAGCTGCACGTCGGCCCGCATTGTGGGGCAAACACACACACGTTGCCGACGCCGCAGTTGGCCTGCCCCTCGGCCGTACAGACGATCGACGGGTTGTGCGAGCACGACGCCTCACACGGACCCGTCGTCCCCGCGGTCACACAGTTGGCATCGACCAGACAACCGATCGCCACGTTGCCCCTGCAGTGCTTGACCACCTTTGCATCCACCCCGAGAATCGCGGGGCTGGCAAGGGTCTCGTCGATCAAGATGTCGTCGATCCACCAGCCGTTGTCCCACTCGCCGGGGTTCACGTCCGAGAACTGCTCTTCGTGAGTCTCTCCGGTGGCTTTGAGGCCGCTGACCAAGTAGCGCAGCTCGATGCGCCGCCCCCTCAGCGGGAACAGATCCACCTTGCTCTGAACCCACGTTCCCGTCCCGACCTGGCCTGCGTCCCCGGGGCCCGGCTGGGTCTTCGCATTGCAGACGTTCGCCACCTGGAACGGCTGGTCCGTGTCACCCTGGCACGAGTAGCTGAAGGTCGGGTGACACGACGAAGAGGGGCCCAGTCGCCGTCCCGGGTCGCTCGGATCGAAGAAGTCGTCCTCGGTGTTGCCATCGTCGATCGGGTCGAACATGCAGTTGAAATAGAAGTCGTACGCCTGGGTGTCGTAGCTGTTCTGGAAGGGCTCCAGCCGGGTCCAGACAGAGGTCGGATTCCCCGCGTTGTCGATGATACGGAATTGCGCCGTTCCGCGGTCCGCGGAGCGATTGTCATCGACGTTGAGGAAGCGGCCGTCCATCAGGCTTATCTGCTGCCACCAGTTCAACTGGGGATCGTTGGTGCCCAGGTTGATCGGCATGGGCGTCCTCATGGCGTCGATGGCGGCCATCGGCGTGGTGAACTCACCTGCCGGGTTGGTCAGGTAGACGCCGTAGTACCCGGAGAAGCTGCCGCTCTTGGACCGACCGCCGGTTGGCGAGCCCGTGCTGGTGCCGTCGACCTGCCAGAACACCGCGTTCGCCGAAGCCAGCGTCGCGCCCGGGTAGCAGTTGAGGCCGATCGGGTTCCCGTAGGAGTTCGAGTTCGGCCAGTCCGGATCGCTGTACTGGCAGCGCCAGCCGTCGCCGTTGATCAAGCCTTCCGCGTTGTTCGCTCCGGGAATCCCCTGGTCCAGGTTCTGGTTGGTGAACTTGGTCGAGGCCAGGGATCCGCCCTCGAAGCCCTCGCTCCAGGGAACCGCGATCTGTCCCGCCGCGTCCAAGTCCAGGTCCAGCGCCATCGAAAAAACCTGCGCCGACGAGAGCGCATCGATCTCGTCGCAGGTCATGGTGAAGCTGAACGAGGCGTCCAGCGCCTGGGCCACGGTCGTGCGCTTCGCGTTGGTCATCTTCCAGCGGAACTTGTCCGAAACGCAGAGGCTGAACGGGCTGTCGGGCAGATCTCCGACGTCGATCGTGGAGTCCACGATGCAGTGGACTTCATCCGAGTTGCTGAACAGCCGTCCCGTGCAGTTGTTGAGGTCGAAGCCGCAGTTGTTGATCAGGCACAGCTGCATGTCCACCGTTTCTTCGGTGTCCGCGTAGCTGTCCTTGTCGCCATTGTCCGCGGTGATCTTGGCCTTGACGACCGTAACCTCGCAGGTCGTCCCCAAGAAGATCGTCGTGAAAGTCTGAACGGTCCCGTGCTTCGTGACGTCCACGTCGTTGGCGCAGGGCTCGCTGCACTTGCCGAGACGGCACTTGCTCTGCGGCGCCGAGGCCGCGCAGGCCGCGTCGTTGGCGCAGGTGGGCCCGGCCGCCGGGGCGATGTCGTGATCCAGGTAGGTGACCGTCACCACGGGGTTGTCGACACCCTGCTGGGAGATGAACACCGTCCCCGGGCTGTCGCCCAAGGCCGACACCGCGACAA